>ENA-ORRT01000003-ORRT01000003.1-human-gut-metagenome-genome-assembly--contig:-NODE-3-length-592521-cov-78.231_pt1 | contig 592521 bp, 417 predicted proteins | sample MGYA00242181_ERZ509146 | MGnify/ENA primary metagenome ERZ509146 (study PRJEB26280, sample SAMEA2338624) | human gut metagenome | biome: human gut; feature: human-associated habitat; material: faeces...
TATTTGTTGTGATTTAAAAGAAATAGAAACCAGACAGAGTTTAAATTACACTCCCTTGGGTAAGTTTGTTCAATCGCATTACGATTGAAGTTTGACTTCTGCCCATTTTGGCAGCGATGTATTTTACGCTCTTACCTTCATTATGCAGTTCTAATAAAAACTGGTCTGCACGCCTTGTCCATCTTTTATTAGCATTGGGGTGTTTTACATAGCTTTCTTCTGATACCTTTTCAGGATGCAAAAACTCATCTACAAATACAGATGGGAAACGCTTGTCGTATAGCACAAGTGTTTTCAACTTTGCTCTCGTTATTGCAACATAAAACAACCTCCTTTCTTCACCATATGGGAACTGATCACTTTTAGTCAGGACATAATTAAGCACAGGGTCATCGCTTACAAGTGATGGAAAGCCATAGGTATCTTTATTACATTGTAAAAGTATCACATAATCTGCTTCAAGACCTTTTGATTTATGTACTGTCAAGAACTCAATTTTTCTTCCTCCTATTACATAGTAAAATCTATTACCTTCTTTTATCCCTTGATACATAAATGACAAGTAATAATCATCAAAAGAATAGCGTCCCAATAAAAATATAGATTTATCCAATGGAATAGAATCTATAAGTTCTCCTATTGTTTTGCAGTAATCACGTCTGTCGTAAGAACAAAACTCCAATTCTGTTTTCATATCAGAACTGAATGAATGTATATCTTTTTTTATTTGTGCGTTATTACGTTGAATAAAACGAGATGATAAAGAGACCAAAGGCTCTCCAAATCTATATGTGGTTTCTATCTTATTTATCTCTGTTGTACCAAAATATTCTGGAAATTGATTAAAAAGAGCCATATCACTTCCCGAAAAACGATATATGGACTGCCAATCATCACCTACACAATACAACTTTGCAGGCGGATTTCCCTCTCTCAATACTTTTAAGAAGTTGTAACGGTCAACCGATATGTCTTGAAACTCATCCACAATGATGTAATCATACTCAACAAGATGTGTAGTACGACATATCTCTGTGGCTTGAAGAATCGCATCAGTAAAATCGATTTGGTTACTATCGCTTAATGCACTTTTATAACGTTCATATACAGGTTGAAATATGTTTTTGATGATAAAAACACTTCGTTCATCACCTGCATTCTTTGCTTGCTTCAGAACTTCTTTAACTGATTTACAACTTGATTTTACCAATGTTACGAAAGTAACTACAAGCCGTATAAACGCTTTTTCTTGCTTACTACCTTTGGGCAAAACCAAATCATATAATTCTTCGTCTGTTTTCTCTTGAATTGGTACGCCCACATCTGTTAATATTTTTTTGAGTTTATCTTTTATGTCAGAATAATGGAAATCTGCGCTTGATGTCACTAAAAGCTGAGTGCCAAATTTCTCATGAGCAGTTTTCTTCCAAGTTATACCATCATTATATTTTTGATTGGCTTCTTCGTATGTTATATTCTTGTCTTTTGCAAACCAAGCTGGGACAAGACCGTGTTCATCAACTCCGAAATGTTCCAAATAGATTCGTTTGGGTACTCCCTTTTGCTCGAAGTATATAGAAAAATCAGGGCGATATTGAGAGTGCATTTCATCTGCCAATTGATGTTCGTATGGCTCTTCATATCTGAATTGCACTCCAAGAGATGATAAAACAAAACATATCTTTTGTTCCTGTTCACTTCTCACATATATGGTTCTACCGTCCATATCGGGAAACATCGCTTTTAGCTGTACATTCTTTTGCTCTGACAATTTTTCTCGCCTTTCATTCTTGCGTTGTTCCCAATCTGCTTCATTGGTTTGGTAGTCGATGAAGTATTCTACTACACTTTTCTTAAAATCCTCATTCCCTAATAGAGTGTGATAAATATCTATAAATAAGGCATCAGTATTATCGCATATAGAAGGTTTAACACCAGTTTCTTTTTCGATAATATCAATGGCTAATTTATGAAATGTATAGCCTTTCAAACCGTTGGTAGCCATTCTCTCCGTTAGTTCGGCTGCTGCTTTGTTCGTGTAACTAATCAGTAAGATTCTATGAGGGGCAATGTCTTTGATTTCTGTTAGATACTTGACTTTTCCAACAATAGAAGAGGTCTTTCCACTACCTGCACTACTAACCACTAAACAATTATCTTCCTCTGAAACAATTGAACGTCTTTGCTGTTTATCCAATGGATATTTCAAACAATGGTCGAAAAAATCCTTGTGTGTATCAAGTAAGGAATTTATTACCGTATCATTATGTTGTTTGACAAGCCTCTTGATATTACCAAAGTCACGAATTAGGTTTGAGATTGTTACAGATGGCGTGATATTGAAAGTTTCAAGTTTCTTAACAAGTGAATATGCTTCTTGAAAATATGATATATAATGATTTGTGAAATCCTTTTCTTGCGCTGCCGATATTATCTTACCATAAAAAACATTGTTTAAGTCTGCCGGAATATCAATAAATACAGCATCGTTAAGTTTAGACAGCCTCTCTTGGGCTTGCTCGTAGCTGGACTTCTCACTATAAGCGGATATTTGAAGCAATTTTTCTGTTAATTCTTTGGATTTGTTTTTGAGGTGCATTCGTATTGCTACTATTATAAAAAGAGCAACAAAACAAATCAAAGCTATGAATAAAACTAACTGCATATCCGAGAATAATAGCTATTTAAATTTCTCAATCCACCTATAATCATCCCCTTTGGTACTCCATTGGAATTTCCACATATCTCCTGTATTATCATTTATGAGATAGTATTGATACATACTTGTCAATGGTTGAATGGAGAATATACATTTTTCGTTATCAGAAACTAACTCATATTTATTTATTGGTATGCAAAATAGATTATCCAAATCTTGTGTACTATATTGGACTTGCCATAATCGCCCATTATACGAATCTAATAGTATAAAAGTCCACATATTTTGAGTTCTGAACATCTGAAACCTATTACTCCAATTTGAAGTTGTTTCAGGATATGCAAGAGAGAAAATGTTTATCGGTGCAGCAAACATATAATCTTCGCCTTTTACACTAAATTGGACTTGCCAATTTTTACCTGTATATGTGTCAAGCATTATAAAAGTCCACATATTCTGTGTCTCATAAAGGCAAAATCTTCCTACTTTATCCCCTGAAGCTTCTCTCGCACTGCAAATTTCCCAAGATTGACCATCATCTTGAATTTGTTGTACTTCACCTGTCATCGTATTTAAACGGAGTTGGTTATGGTAATTTCTCGTAGAATACATTTTATAGGTTTGGGCATACGATACCAATGTAATAACCATTAATGCACATGATACAATAAGTTTTTTCATAAATTGTTGTATTATTTGATTATTAATTGGTTTTATTTCTTTGGGAATAAAGTTGATAATGCTCTTCTAATGGCTTGACGAATATCATCGGCTTCTGTTTCACCTTGTCCTTCTGCCGTACAAGAGCATATCATTTCATTGGTTTTTGCAGAATTAAATTGTATGGTTACTTCTATGGTATATCCTAAGCCTCTATTACGCCTACCACTCTCACCATAATTAACGATTAAAGTTTCATTAGCTAATTCTGGTTTAAGTTCGGGTAATATAACATATCCCTCTTTTATTAGTATTCCGGCTATTACATCACTCGGATTAACACTTTTGGTGGTTGAAGAACCATAGATGCCATATTGTCCTCCATATGTACCTCCTGTACTTGATGTTAATTCCTTTGTCGGAGAAATGTATGCGTATTTATACATTTCAACAGGGGCATTCCTGACGATTACAGGCATTCGAAGTGGTGCACATCCATTCATCAATAGAATGGCGCAAATGGCTAACAACCAATTTTTAATTATGTTCATACACTACACATTTAATCTCCAGTCCCATAGAGGAATTTAACCTACATAAAAGCGTGGAACTGTATGCCACACTCTTACTTGAAGGTCGTAGGAAACCTTGGATACGGATGTAACAATAGCAGCCCACGCTATAGCGTGAGAACCACTATGCTATCCTTGTATCCAATTTGAAAATTTCCTACGTTTTCAAGTACAAGATAAGCATAACGCTTCTTCTTTTTCTAATATGTCTTGGATAGAGTTTCCTCCAATCCAATTGCAAAGGTACGAAAAGTATTTGATATTCGATGGTTTATACAGGATTAAACTTATCTCGTGATATGTATTGTTTGCTATTATTGATACAGGTCTATTAATATTATGCTTTACAGACGAGTTTTCAAGTAATAAGAAATAAATATAAGCAGAAAACACACTAAAATAACCCAGCAAAACACTTTCGCCCAAAAATCGGAAACCCAAAAGCCTTGGTTTCGGCTGAGAATGGATGAAATTCTTCGCTCGTGGGCTTCCATTGCCTGAGCTTGCTTCTCAAAATGGCGTTTCATCACAATCTCGTCCGTGGTTAAAACAGCTTGTGAGTTTTTCATCAACAGTTCCACATCTTCCTGTGCAATACTAACTTTGAACTTTGTATTTTCTTGCGCATTGACAATGGCGTTGTTAATCCCGGTCACGATATTGGCGGAACTATCAGTAGCGGATTTAAGGGCTGCAATGGCTTCATTCAAAGTCATTGTAGCCTTTTCCAATGCTTCGGTCGCTTGCCGTAAGTCCCTTTGAGCAACTCGCAATTCCTCAATGCGCTTATCAACGGCATCCGATTCCACGGTTATCCGATGGTCGTTCTCTATCTCGTTCATCAGACCGTTCAGGTCTATGGGTTCATTCTTTGGTTTTCCTATGCTCATGTCCTTTGATATTGGGTTGAAAAATTATCTGTGAAGCCCTTTCCTGCGCTTGCACATTCGGTTCGCCATTCTCGCACAACGGCGTGCCCATTCAAGTTCGTCCTCGTCTTTGTCCCGTCCCCAGCCACCTGTATCAGAACCACCGCCACCGCTTGAAGCCGCCATGCTCGTGGCTGCATCCAAATATCCGGCAAACAACAGAAGAGCCGTGTGCTGTATCTCTTCCAGCTTAGCCAATGGATGTGCTTCCTCCAAAGAACACTCCTGACGGATGATGCAGTCTGCGGCTTCCGATAGGGAAACGGCAAATGTCCTGTTGTCATCCGTGCCAATGGAATAGTGCTTCATTACAGGTTGCGGTGTAGTCTGTGGCTTGGAAATGGCAGTCGGTGTGGCTGTCCTTGTTTGCTTGTCTTCCGCTTGCGGTTGGTTGATTTTACCCTCCTGCGGATGCAATTTCTGCCATGTCTTCATAATCTTTGAGGGGACAAGGTTGCGACCGATACCCAACTTGGATGACCTATAACTTGAGTTCCCTCGCTTGATGGAATAGCCGTAAACCGTGCCGTCCTCATTTTTCTGTATGTGTACCCCATAGCCATGCCTCACCAGTTCCGCTTCGTAGCGTTCCCAACTGAACTCATCCATCTTGCGCAGTATCTCCATGCAACAGTCTGAAACCTCCTGCCTGTGCCGTATGCCTATTTCTTCGGACTGCACCCAGCCGTAACGCTCGTTGATGATATTCGCAGCCATTACAGCCCTCATGCCGGACAGGTGTCCGTCATTTATCTTGCCCTCCATATCTACACGGTTGGCATCAATGTGCAGATGGAGAATGCCACTCTTGGCATCTCGATGTAGGGCAACAACGTATTGCGAACCTTTGAGGTTGGTCTGCTTTGAAGAAGCGCGTTTGGTCTTTTTAGACAGGTCTATGGAATCAAACGCTTGGATGAACTCGTCTGCCAAACGTGCCCAGTCATCCATCGTCCAACCCTTGCTCTCTTCTGCGGATGGGGAAATTTCAATTCTTATCACATTGTCGGTAAACGGTCTGCCTCTCTTCCTCTCGTTGGTAAACATCTTCTGCACAAGCATCATTCGTTTGAACATCGCTTCGGGCGATATGTCATCGGGCAGAAGATTGGTCTTGACTATATCTGCCCGATCTTTATTGACGGAGTATCTGATGGCATTTGAGCCATGCGAAATGGTAGCTGCTTTTGCAATCATAACAGGTGGGGAAATTTATTCGTTAAGGTAGGCCTCAATTTGATTCCAACGGTTGATGAGCTTTGTGGCAGCTTTCATCCATTGCTCCACAAATCGGGTATCGCTGAAATAGATGGCTCGTTTGTCCGCTTGGATGGACTTCACGGCAGCAACGACACGGATAAGGTCGCCCCTCGCATCCGAAAGGCTACACAGGGCTTCCACTTCACGCTCAGTTAGCCGCAGGTGCGGACGATGCCCTAAAGCCGTCCTGCGCACATAGTCACTCATGGTCAAACCACAGGATTGGGCGAGTTCCGCAGCTTTGGCATATTCGTCTTCCGTAACTCTGGCTTCAAGGCGCAGGATTCGTCTTGTGTCTTTTTTATCCTTTTCCTCTTCCTTGTTCCCGTCAATCTGTTTGACATTATCTTTATTCTTCATTCTTTTCTGTATTATAACAGGTGAAACATCTTATCTAAAAAAGTACAGCACGGTGGGAGCTTGCGACTGCCGGAATACGCTTATGTGGTACTGGCAAGCGAAGCGAGCCTGTGCGACATAGGCACTTCTTGTAACACTACATACTATAACATAGTACATTTTACTGTATCTGAAAGATTTATAATTGCCAGTCATTCCCTTGGTCATTAGTTGGTTCTTCCTCTGCCAAAGGCTGTGGAGAAGCCAATGTCGTAGTCGGATATGCCGAAGTGGAATTTACCTGTGCAGCATCGTTGTCGCTTCCATTGCCTGCAATCTCATAGCCTGATGTGGTTGTAGGGGTGTGGAGAAGCTCATGGTTATTTGTTTCGGCTTTCAATTCATCGTAACCATTTCTATTTTTGTCATCGTAAGCTGTAACAGGAGTTTCGCTTGATGTTGGTGAAGTCGATAAATCAGGGGAGTAAGTTTCATCCGATACGGCTGTGTTGTCTGTTTGCGTTTGGGTAGGGCAATTTGCTTCTGCGTTGCTCTCCAAAATATGCTGTTGTTTCATTGGAAGAATACTGTTGTTGTATGGACGATTAGCCGTTTTTTCGTTGCCGTCCTTGCGGTTTTTCATTCGGACATAAAAAGGGTTGTCGATACGCTTGCCGTCCAGCATCCAAGCCGATACGCATTTCTGCGTGTGAATACTCGTGCGGTTACTTTGAACGGATGCGACAATGCCAAGCTGATTCATCTTGTCTATCACACGTGAGATGGTCTTCTTGTCATAGCCCAATTTGCAGGACAATTCCACTTCTGACAAGGCAGCCTGTCCGACTTGCAATGTCATGGCAAAGCCTTTCTTGGAATACTCCGTTTGTTCCAACACGGTCGCTTCGATAAGCCGGTTCAAAATCTTCATTCGGTCAATGCCGTACTTGCTTCCTGCCAAATAGGAAAGCTGTTCCGATGATAATACGATACAATAGCTCAAATCTTTATTCATCATTCGTCTGTTTATGGATAATCTAAAACTGGTACAGCCAAAAGAAAAGTCAGTAGCGCATACCTTGCCCTCTCTCCGGCATATAATACTCCTTGTCGTATGCAATATGGTCAAGTATGTCCTGAAGCCTGTCCTGTTGTTCGGTGTCAAGTATACGGATGGCAGCGATAGTGATTCGCTGTGAGGCAATCCTGCGATGCTCGCAATTAGCTTCCGACATACTGCCGTCACCGTCCGCATGAACACTATGCAGGTATTCGTTTACCGCCATAGTCTGCTCCTTGCTCGGAAACGTGGAGGGATAACGGTCTTGAACATACGCAACCATGTGGCTGACTGCTTTTGCCAATAAAGGCTCATGTTTGCTGATGCGTTCTATCAGTTCTTCAGTTCTCATATTTTCAACTCTTTTTGTCCCATGTCCCAAGCATATTTTGTAACTTTTTCTTTTCACTGCTTTATGTTTCTATTCTTTTTTCAAAGGAAATAGGGACAAAGGGACATTATGTTTTTCTTTTCCCTTATTTTGAAAATTAGAATGGTAATTCCGGTTCACTTGGTAATGTGGCGCAGACTTCTTCGCTCGGTGTACCCACCCTCACCCAAGGATGCTTTGACCTCCCCGTCTTGTCACAATAAGCAGGATGCAAACCCTTGACCTTCTCCTGTTTGCTCCGTTTCCAATTAGGAATCATGGACATCAAGCGGTTGATATATTGTGAGGTGTATTTGGACGTATTGCGTCTTACCAAGTCATTGGGTAACTCCTCTATAATCTGTCGGGCACAAACCATATTGAGTGAGGTCATTGTGGAATTGGGTTCTGAGTATGCTCCTTTCTGATAAGCCAGTCGTGTCGGAATCATCCAACTTGCATACTGCACGGGAACTTCACGCTCCAGATACATTTCAATATCCTCCATGATTGGGTCAACAAGGATATTGGAATGCTGCATTTGTATTTCGTTGGCCTCGATTTCCATGTCTGGGGACAAGTAGAGTTTCATTCCTTGTCTATAATAGGTGTATGCCTCTGCCCAAAGTTGAGGAACGGAATGCTGCAAACAATCCAACCAATCTGATACATGACCGTTGCCTTTGACTGGGATAATCCACCATCGACGGTTCCCATTGTCCCCTTGCAAAAAGTTTGTCTCATTGGTAGTGGCCGCAAAGACATTGTGGCGCATAAACTCCACTACCTTATGTCCGTATGCAGGACGCATATAGTCGCTACAACGACTCAAGAAAGCCTTGGCCGCTTCTACATCATTCGCCCGTTTCAAACCATTTAACTCACTGATTTCAATAATCCAACCATTGGTAATAGTTTCTACTTTTTCCTTATCGCCACTGGCGAAAGAGAAAGAATCGTTGAACCACTTTCCGCTGATAGTCTTGAAGAATGTACTTTTTCCGATACCTTGTGGTCCCGGCAAAGTCAGTACATTATCAAACTTACAACCGGGACTAAACACACGCGCAACCGCTGCCACAAACCAGAGTTTAGTCTGTTCCCTGACGAGAGGCATGTCCTCCGCCCCCAGATAATCAATGATAGCCGTGGCTATACGGGGCTGTCCGTCCCATGTCTCTTGAGTTATGAATTCCTGCACAGGATTGAAACTCCGTTCCGATGAGGTCGTTTTTAGTATTTCAAATACTTTGTTCTGTGTCAAGCGTAGTCTGTACGTTCTTTCCAGATAGTCCTGTATCTTTCCCACCGACTCCTCATCAATCTTATTGCCATTGACATTGCGGAACAAAGGATTGAAACACACATCATCCTGACAAAAAGTATCGTACCTTATCTGACTGAGGTTCTCATCTAAGGTAAAAATGAGTCGGAGATTACTGATGGAACGAACCGGATTTCCATAACTGTCTGTTGCCAGTTGTTGTTTCCAATTTTCATCCATACGCTCACTCCTTGATGTGAATGCTACCAGCTTCCTTTGCCAAAGACAGTGCGAGGTCTGCATCCACCACTATCTTACGTCCTATCTGCGTGATGGCTTTGTCTATAACACCACTTTTTTTAATACGGTTGGCTGTGGGTACACTGCAACCGAACACACGGGCAATGCCCTCAATGCCATAATAGTTGCCTTTGGAGGTTGCCTGCGATGTGGGTTTTTCTATACTCTCCACACTCTTGCCGATAAGAAAACAAAGTTCTTCGCCCGTCATCATAGCGATGGGCTTTTGAAGTAATTGGGTAAAATTGAATTTTTCTTCCATACCTTTACTTGTTTGGTAATTAAACATTTTAAGTCTCGGTTCAACTCTGTGAAACCGATTTCACAAGCAAAGGTAGAGGATGAAACTCTGTGTATTGGTCGGTTTATTTATACCTTAAACTTACCGACCAATATTCTATATGTATTAACTGAAAAAGAGGGAAGAATAAAGATTTGGATAGAAAAATAAGAGGAATGTGTTATTTACACTCCTCAAAACAGATTGTCCACCTATCTATGATTTTCTTGGCTTTCTTATAACTGGCACTCTGCATAGAACACTTGAAATTAAACTCCTTCATCTCTCCATATCGCTTTTGGGGAACATCATATCCGTAGTGTCGTTGGGTAAGTTGTTCGATGGCGCGGTGAAAAGTCATATACTTCACTGAGGATTTAATATGTTCGGTTTTAACAAGAACAACGAGCAGATAGGCAAGGCAGATGTCTTCAGTGTTTGTTTCCAGAAATTCCATAATGCACTGTTTTACCTCGGCTTTGTTCCCGACAATCAAGTCATCAATGGTCATTACCTGTTTCTTATTTCCTCGTCTGCCTTTCATACTACGAAGAAGAAACGCAACCTCTTTCCAGATGTCAGCTCCACATTCATCAGCAGTCTTTTCCCATGATGCTTTTGTTTCAGTTCCCATATCAAGACTGTGCAGAACTAGGGCATTGATACAATCTTTCACCATTAGCATACTTCCCTGATCAATGTTCTCTGATAGTAGAAACTGATTTAGCAGCATCGCCATCTTTGTCAGTCCGTGGTCAAAGACAACATAATAATACATGCAATAAGGAAGATTGTCTTTACGCTCAATGACAAGGTCGTAGAGGTTAGCGAGGAAATGTCCTGTTGCCGATGCATATGTAAGGAATATAAGTCTTGCAAAGAAAGTTATGGCCTGATATATCATCTTTCTTTCAAGGTTGCTGAACATCCAGCATCCTTTGCTGTTCTTCATCAATGCCTCAGTCTGGCTGACGATATAGACTCTTTTATCTACAGACATACGATTCCATATCTCTATCGGTGTTCCCGAACGAACCATCAGGTAGCCGTTTACTTTCTTGGAGGTCACTTTTACCTCTCCGGTCTTCATATCTATGGCCATCCACTGTTCTTTATAGACAAGGCATTTTGCTATCATGTGGATATGCTCAATGGATAACCCCTGAATGCTTTGGGTAATATCTGCCATCTTCACTTTCCCATTCAAGACATCTCCTAACCAGTTATGGAATACCCGTACTTCTTCTGGAACACAGTTCTTAGCGACATCCATCATTTCGGTAATAATGCTCATATCACCTTTTTTGACTGCTTCTATCCGTCTTACAAAATCCGAATAAACTTTTTTGTTCTCAGTCTTCCATGCGCGAATAAGCATATCCGTATGCTCCTTCCTCAAATTGAAATCTTTTATCCGTTCTATGAAATCAAACATACTCTAAACTCTATAAAAGGTTATGCGAATAGTTTAGCCAATTCTTCTGTGGACATATTTGCCAGCTTAGCCAACAAGGCATCCCTTTCTGAAGTTTCTCCCAAGTTTAGCAGCTTTGAGTTGTTCTGCATCTGTATATCGAGAGGGTAATGCTCAATGTATATTTGAGTGATTGCATGGTCTGATGAAGCATGCCCCATGCTTTCAGAGATATAGTCCATATCTACTCCGGCATTATGCAGGTTGGTGGCAAACGAGTGACGGCACCATGTACCGGACGGGCAGATGGACTTGTCCCAATGCAGTGCCTCGTGGCAAATCTTGATGACACGGTCTTTCACATTTGAATTCTCCTGCACGGTGTACTTACGGCGCAGCTCTTCCGTTTCCGCACCTTTTAATATATCGGGAAACACAAAACCATCCCGGGTGGGTGGTGCCGCTATCTCGTCTAATACATATTGTAAGGGAGGGATGATAGGAACAATTACTTCCGAACCGTCAGCACTCCTACGGGAGGTTTTCTTTCGGTTGAAGCGGAAAGCCTTGCCATCTGTCTTGTAATAGTAGTTGTCGTATGTCAATCGCCCTGCGTCAGCCATATTGAAGCCGTTGCAAAGGTATTGGGCAAGGAATAGTCCCAATGAGTAGTGGGCACGTTGCGTATATTCTTCCGTCCAGTGTTCTGGATATTCCTTTGAAACAAAAAGGTTATAGAGTTCTGTCATTTGAGCGACATTCAAGAAGTTCTGTTTGCGCTTCGCACTTTTGGGTATGCTTACAAGACCTTTCTCTTTCTTGTTGGAAAAAGGATAAGGAATATCTTTGAGGAATCCTTCGTGTACACACCGATTCCATACGGCACGGCAACAACGTAGATAAATGCCTACTGTGGTGTCGCTGATTTTTCCAACGACTGCACCATTCTCGTCTTTAACCCCATTGTGCATCCCATCTTTCCATTTCTGGATTTCTGCTGCACTGATACAAAAGCCCTTAATTGTATTTGCTCCAAGTATCTTCCTGAATGATTTGAGCGCACACTCGTAACTTTCGGCCGTGGTAAAACGTGCTCCACCATCATCTGTTTTGAAACCATTGATAACTTGCTCCCATATACTGATAAACGATTGTGACTTGGTTGTTTCCTCTTCAGATAGTACCACATCCTCACCTATAATACATTGGCGCACCATCTCAAATGTCAGGATGCCACCCTTGTTCAGATTACTCAAAACTTTCTTGTATTTAGGGACAAAGGTATCTTTCCACTCTTTTTGAAGTTTGTAGTTCTCACTCTTGCATTTGGTTGCATTGCAGATGTCTGAGAACTTTTTCTCGCTAAAAGAACTTCCGACTGTAAGATAAAAGAACTTGCGGTCAATCGTGAAGCGAAGGGATAATGGGAACTCATACGCATTTTTCCTGCGAGTACGTGAATCCAACACGATAGAGACAGAACAATTACGTTCTTTGAAAAGGGGCATGGATTTCGTTAATTTTTCCATTGCATTCATTAGTTTATGTTCAACATAACCTCTGAATACAGACGCTTTGCAACGTGAGGCATACATATACAAAACGCTGCATATAACTACAGAGTCCCTATCCTTAAACGGATAAAAACATTGTCGTTATATGCAGCGGTGCAATCTCGTTGTCTTCTGTCGCTGACTGGTAACCGGGCTTATGCTAATCGGTCTCAACCCCTGAAGCAACTCCCGCGTTTCGTTTGTCATAGAGTGCCCTCCGACTAACACTCCCTTTACGCTTCGATTCATCGGAATGGGATGACCCTCCCACGAAGGTTAGGCAAACTCACTTTTCTTTTTCAAGAAAGAGCACCATTGAAGTCATGGCTTACCATAAATGTGTTGCATCTACAAAATTACAACATTTTTTCTTGCAAATATGCAAATGGAATATATTTGAGCTTATTTAACAGGCAAATGAGTGGAAAACAACGCAATCTTATGCTATTACCCCGTATATAGAGAAATTAGGATTGTATGGAGTTTCATAGAAATTCTATGCGTAAACATAATCAACTCAAACAGTTTGTTTACGCATTGTTTACGCAAGAGCAAGAAAAAAGCAGCTACGAAATTCGTAACTGCTTGATTTCCTTTGTGGACCAGCCTGGGCTTGAACCAGGGACCTCCAGATTATGAGTCTGTTGCTCTAACCAACTGAGCTACAAGTCCGATGCATCCTTGCTTGGATAGCGGGGACAAAAGTAGCATTTTCTATTGAAATATGCAAGACTTTTGGATAAAATTCCTTATAACCTTTGTCCTTAGAACTTATAAATTCGTTTTGGATTCTTGGGAAACCAGCCTTTTTTCACTCGTTCTTCCTGCTCGAATATCTCCTTGATGGTCCAGAACGAGGAAAATGCAAAGACGCCCAAAAGGGAGGCTATCATGATGTTCTCCGTATAAAGGGAGGCAATGATGCCGCCGATGCCGAGTAAAAGGAAAATCCACCAGCACTTGGTGCCCCAATAATATTCGGCTTTCACAACTATGGGGTGAAACAAGCCGATGATGAGGAATGTGCAGATACCTATGACAAGGCCCGACAGATGATATTCGTTCAAGAAATCCATTGTTGTTCGTTATTTCTCGGGGCAAATAGGAATCTCCTTCTTGATGCTCTGTTCCAGGGAAATCAAGGTCTCGGTAGCGGTTACGCCAGGAATCTCCTGCATCTTGTTGTTCAGCAAATCCATCAGATGCTCGTTGTCGCGGGCATATACCTTGGTCAGCATGGTGTACGGACCAGTGGTGAAGTGGCATTCTACGATTTCGGGAATCTTGCCCAGCTCAGCAACTACCGTCTTATACATGGAGCCCTTTTCCAGCTTGATTCCTACGTAAGTGCAGGTTCTGTATCCAAGGGACTTGGGATTTACATGATAGCCTGAGCCAACAATAACGCCAAGGTCAATCAGGCGCTGTACACGTTGATGGATGGCAGCACGTGACACGCCACATTCAGCAGCTACGTCCTTGAAAGGGATACGGGCATTTTGGGAAATGATTTCCAGAATCTGCCGGTCAAGATTGTCTATTTTTTCCATAATAGTAAATAAGTAAAGTTCTTGTAGTTATCAAATAGTAAGCAAATATAGGACTTTATTTTAATTTATCTATAAAAAGGGACGGAAAAATGAATAAAAGTGAGGGGTAACGATAAGGCGCGGATTACGCGGATTTCACGGATTTAGTTTACCAAATCCGCGTTATTCCTCGTAATCCGCGCCTAAAAGAAGTATCAAGAGGGTTTTGCCCCTCCCTTCGGATTGTTACATTACTTCTCGATACCCAGCAGTTCCACTTCGAATATCAAAGTAGAGAACGGCTTGATTTGGCTACCGGTTTCTCTTGAACCGTATGCCAGGTCGTAGGGGATATAGAGTTCCCACTTAGAGCCGACGGGCATCATGGTGAGGGCCTCTGTCCAGCCTTTGATTACCTGGTTGGCACGGAAAGTAGCAGGTTCGTTGCGCTTGTAAGAGCTATCGAATTCTGTTCCGTCAATCAGCGTACCTTTGTAGTTTACTTTCACCTTGCTGCTGTCGGCAGGAACGGCACCGTTACCCTTGGTGATGATTTTGTATTGCAGACCGCTCGGGGTAGTTACTACACCTTCTTTAGCCTTGTTCTCAGCCAGGAACTTTTCACCGGCAGCTTTGTTGTCAGCATACTTTTCTGCAGTTGCTTTTTCTTTGATGGCATCCATCTGAGTACGCATGTACTCTTGAGCTTTCATCATATCCATAGCACCACCCTTGCCGATGACACCTGCTACGAAACCTGCCAGCAGATTTTCGCGGCTGATGCTCTGTGTGGAGTCGTTGCCGAAGATTTGTTGGTTGAAGCCTTCCACCCATTGCTTGCTGACCATCTGGCCTACTTGCAGACCGGCCATGTAAGCCACGTCTTTCTTATCGATTTTGGCTGCGCCTTCGTTGAAACCTTTCAGGAATTCTGACATCTGGGTTGAGTCAATGCCTTGTTGTGCAAGATACTGGTCCAAACCTTCTGTACGTGCCATACCGATGGCGTAAGATAATGAGTCGATGTCCGTCTTCAAATCAGCTTTCGGACTTTGAGCAGTACAAGATGCCATGCCGGCAGCTACTGCAAGAGCCATGAGAAATGTTACTTTTTTCATTTTGCTTTTACTTGTTTGTTTATTTAGATAAAATTTTCTGTAATTCGACTTCGAATACGAGCGTGCTGTGGGGAGGAATCATCTCGCCGGCACCCTGCGCTCCGTATGCCAGGTCGCTGGGGATGTAGAGTTTCCACTTGGCACCTTCGGGCATAAGCTGAAGGGCTTCCACCCAACCGGGTATCACTTGGTTTACACCGAATGTGGCAGGCTGGCCGCGCTTGATGGAGCTGTCGAACAGCGTTCCGTCAATCAGTGTGCCTTCGTAGTGGCATTGTACCTGGTCGGTTGCTTTGGCATAGTGACCGACGTTTCCTTCTGTGATAACTTCGTATTGAAGTCCGCTGGGAAGCGTAACAACTCCCTCGCGTTTTTTGTTCTCTTCCAGGAACTTTTTGCCGGCTTCTATGTTTGCTGCGTTCATCTTCTCCTCCAGTTCGGCAAAGTACTTGTTGACGATGTCACGGGCTTCTGTGTGGCTGATTGCCGTCTGGTTGCCCTCCAAAACGTCTTTGATTGCTTGTGCAAAGTCATCTACTGCAATGCCTTTGGCACCCATGCTTAAAAGATTCTGACCTATTCCAAGGCCGATAGCATAACTGAATTTGTCCATAAGATTCTTTTGTTGACGACCGGATTGGTTTCTTTTCCAGTCTATTGCAAATTTATGAGTGGCAAAAGTACGTCTTTTATTTGAATGATAAGGCTTTTAAGTATTTAATTTTTCTTATTTATATCACAACTTGAACATTCTTCTTATATTTGTCTTACTTTAATAAAGGAAAGGAGCGGAAAATGAAGAACTTGGTCATATTGTCGGGTGCTGGTATGAGCGCCGAGAGCGGCATCAGCACATTCCGTGATGCGGGCGGATTATGGGACAAATATCCGGTGGAGCAGGTGGCGACTCCCGAGGGGTATGCACGTAATCCGGAACAGGTCATTAATTTCTATAACGAACGTCGCAAGCAGTTGCTCGATGTGGTGCCGAATGCCGGGCATCTGGGCGTTGCCGACCTGGAGAGGGATTTCAATGTAACGGTCGTCACCCAGAACGTAGATAATCTGCACGAGCGTGCCGGCAGTACGCACGTGATACACTTGCATGGGGAACTGACGAAGGTTTGTTCCAGCCGCGACCCTTATAATCCGCATTTCGTCAAGGAACTGGCGCCGGAGGAATATGAAGTAAAGTTGGGCGACAAGGCGGGCGACGGTACGCAGCTCCGCCCGTTCATCGTGTGGTTTGGCGAGTCGGTGCCGGAGATTGAGACTGCCATCCGGTATGTGGAGCAGGCGGACATCTTCGTCATCATCGGCACCAGCCTGAACGTTTATCCCGCTGCGGGACTGCTGAACTACGTGCCCCGTGCCGCCGAAGTGTATCTGATAGACCCCAAGCCGGTGGACACGCACGTCATGCGTCCGATACATGTCATTCAAAAGGGAGCTTCGGAAGGGGTAAAAGAGTTGAAGGCGCTGCTTACAGTTACCCAGCCTCCTTTGCCTTAGGACTTAATCTCCTACGTCTTAGGACTTAGCCCCTCACGGTATAGGACTTAATATGCAGAACATCCGGATGTCTTTCTCCAAAACACCCGGATGTTTTACCCCAAAACATGGGGATGTTTTGCCCCATTACATCCGGATGTTTTAGGTGAAAACATGGGGATGTTTTGGGTACTCACTCCTATACTGTAGAGAGCTGGGTATAGGGGAGATTCCCGCAAGGTATAGGTCTTGCGGGAACAAAGTATATTTGTCCTCGAAATTTGTGCTATTTCTTTATCACGGCCCGTAATACGAACCAGGCATGATGGGCTACGGTACTCATCAGTCCGTAATGCCGCGCCATGATGCGGAAGCGTTCGCGCAGGGATGCTTGCCGGTTCTGGGTGGTCATTCCCTCTTCCAGATAGTCGATGAGGGTGAGATGGGTATTGTGCAAGGTCCGTGCCTTCTTCATCACCCGGATGCACCAGTCGAAGTCGGCGGAGAAGCGGTATTGCAGGTCGTAGGGTTCTACAAGGGAAGCTTTGGCAAAGAAGGCCTGATGGCAGACCAGCATGCCCTGCTTGAAGCTTCGCCAGGTAAGCACTTCCGGGGCGGCGAGGCGGCGCATGCGGATGAAGTGACCTTCCTTGTCCACCAGTTCCGTTTCGCCGTACAGCACGTCGGGTAGTTCGTTGCCGGAGATGGAACGCACCATCTGCTGCAAGGTGTCGTCTTCGTGGAAGCTGTCGCCGGCATTGAGGAAGCAGAGGTAATCGCCGGTGGCAAGGCGGATGCCTTTGTTCATGGCGTCGTACAGTCCCTTGTCCGGTTCGCTCACGATGCGGGTGATGCGGTCGCGGTAACGGTCGATAATGGAGAGCGTGCCGTCTTTGGACGCACCGTCCACAAGGATGTATTCTACGTGGTGGTAGGTTTGCGAGATAACGCTTTGAATCGTGTCCTCCAGTACCGCTTCGGCATTGTAGGTCACGGTGATGATGCTGAATTTCGGGGTGGGGTGGTTATGCATTTCTTCCGGTTACTTTGTTGTAAAGGTCAATGTATTTCTTGGCGACGACGTTCTCCGAATAGTGGGAGATGGCTTTCCGGCAGGCTTGTTCCGAGAGGCTGGGGTAGTCGGGTTCGGTCAGCGTCCAGTAGATGCCGTTGGCAAAGTCTTCCGAGGATTTGTATTGTGCCACGTAGCCGTTGTGCAGATGGTCTATCATCTCAGGGATGCCGCCCACGTTGAATCCGACGCAGGGAATGCCGCATGCCATGGCTTCCATGATGGTGTTCGGCAGGTTCTCTTCCAGCGAGGGGGTCACGAAGATGTCCACGGCATTGTAGATGTTCACCAGTTGGTGTTCGTTGCTGACGAAGTTCAGCGGGTAGACTTTGAATGGAAGCAGGTTTTCCAGTTGTTGCGATTGGTTGCCGAAGACGACGACACCCAACTGTTCCCGGAGTTCGGGATGCTTGTCAGCCAGCAGTCGGCACGATTCTATCAGGTAGTCGATGCCTTTCCGTTTGTCCGTAATCTTCACCGAGCCGAACAACATGAGCTTTTTGTCTTGCGGCAGTAGGCAACGGCTGCGGGCTTCCTGTCGGTTGCGGGGCTTGAAGAGGTTGGTGTTGATGGGGTTGGGGATGCACGTCACGGCATGTCCGCAGAAGAGGGCGCTTGTCCGGGCACGTTCTTCCAGCCAGCGGCTGCAGGTGACGAAGTTGATGTGACGGTTGCGATATAGATTCTGCTTTTTCCGGAAGATGCGGTAGGAAAGGTCACGCTTGCCTCCGCCTCCGTGGATGAAGGGGCAGTTGTGGCATTCCTGCCGGTAACGGGTGCACTCGCGGGCATGGTGACAGATGCCGGTGCAGGGCCACATGTCGTGCATGGTCCAGACGACGGGCTTGCCCGAGGCGAGAATCTTCTCGATATTCCTCAGCGAGAGCATCCCTTGGTTTATCCAGTGCAGATGGATGACGTCTGCCTGCTGGAATTCGGGCAGTGAGGTGATGTCTGTCCCCGTGTTGGCTATGTCCACGGCAAAGATGTTCTTTTTGTTGAAGCGGTTGGCGCTCCAGATGACGATGCGCTCCCAGACGAACTTCCACACCATGCGCCAGTTATGGTCCAGTGACACAACGGAGATTTGGTCGGTCTGCTTGTCGCGTACCAGCAGCTTGGCTTTGATGCCGTGGTTCTTGAGTGATTCCATCAGACGGCTGGCGGCGATGGCTGCGCCGCCGATGCGTTCGGAGGTATTGATAAGTAGTACTCTCATGACTGTTGTTCGTTTCTTCTTTTTTGAATGTTTTTTCTTGTTACAGATGCCGGTCTTGTTTCGTCCATTTCCGGATACGCTTTTGCAGCGTTTGCCATATGATGGTGAAGTTGCCGTACCGTAGGTTCAACGCCAGTTCCTCGAACGACCGTGCAATCTTTATCCAGGGATGCCGCCATGCCATGATGCGGTAAACGCTATCCTTGTAGGCTGTGTTCTCGATGACGTGGCGAGGGTGCTTCAGTGGAAACTCCACTTCGTGGCGTTTCATGGTGAAGATGCGGCGGTAACCGCGCGGCATGGTGTGCACGGAGCCGGCAAAGTGGGTGGAGTCGGCAGTGGCTCCCAGATTGTTTATCATGTTGCGGGTGGGCACGATGCTCAGACCCGAATTGAACAACATGGAAGCGTGGAAGATGGTTTCGTAATAGGCTTTCCCGTGTTCGCGGTGGCGTTGGCACATGTAGATGAAGTCTTTGCGGTAGCGCCGTGTGTGGATGAGGTTCTTCAGTTGCCGCATGTTCTCCTTGTCGTCCAGGAAGGTGTAGAATTCATCCCATTGGTCCGTCACCCGCCGCCAGCTCGCCCATCCCCAGATGGAGAAGGTGGTGGCGAAGAAGTAGTCGGAAGTGATGTCCGGTGTAATCTCCTCGTTGTTGAATCCGGCAATCATGCTGATGCGTGTGTCGTGCTCATACTTGTCGAGCAGTTCCTTGCAGAAGCCGAAGAAAGAGACGGCAGGCACGTCGTCATCCTCAAGCACGATACATTTGTCCGACAAGGAGAATGCCCACTTCTGTGCCATGTATTCCGATGGGTCGCAGCCGTAGTTCTTCTCTTGGTAGTTGTGGTGTACTTCGCATTCCCAGTCGATGTCTGCCACTACTTTGCGACAAGCTTCTATGCCCGGCATGTCACGCTCGCCGCGCGGGCCGTCCTGATAGAGAAACAGTCGTGCGGGGCGTGCTTTCTTCACTTGTTCGAATACTTGCGCCAGCAGTTTGGGGCGGTTGAAGAAAAGAATCAGTACAGATACATCTACAAGGGCTGGTTTCATGGCAATGGTTTTAGTTCCGGGTGAATATAGCAGGCATGGACTATCTGCTTCTCTTTGGGAGGAATGTCCATGTAGTTTTTATATAAATCTTTCAGATAGGCGTCCACATTGCCCGGTGCCGGGAAATCTTTTCCTTCGAAAGTGATGGTGGAGAGCGGAAAGACGGAATCTTTACGGTGCATGATGCCGTATCCGTTATTGATGAGTATATTCGAAAGATAGGTCCCTTTGGGGCGTACCAGGCAGAGCATTGCCCATATCCCTTTGAAAAGCGCATACTTCATGCCGAAGTAGAAGAATTCTGCAAAGGAGCGCAGCGAGTAGTAGTGTTGCGCGTGTAGGATGGAGTAACTGACGGAGATGCCTTTGCACAGCTTCTTTGCCCATGGGCGGGGCACGGTGGGGTAGTCGATGAAAGGGAATATATCTACGTATAGTCCTTTCTGATACTCTACGCTGAAGGTATCTCCTGCTTCAATATAGATTGAGTTTAAATCCCTTATCTTGACGATGGGCTCTTTGCTGGTAGGGTCACTTTCCGGGGTTTGCAGGAACAGTGTGTCGGGTAGTTCGGAGGGGGCTACCTTCATGAATGCTTGCATGTCTTCCAGTGTCATGCCGATGTCTATGTCATCATCCCAGGGGATGAATCCTCCATGACGCATGGCTCCCAACAGTGTGCCTCCGTCAAGCCAGTAGCTTAACTTGTGTTTCCGGCAGATGCGGTCCACCTCTTTCAGTATGGAAAGTTGCTTCAGTTGGCAGGCGCGTAGGTTGTCGGCAACGTAGTCCGATAGGTATTGGTTCTTCATACTTCTTCTCTTTTTACGTCGATGACTTGTCCGGTGAATTCGGAAAGCAGTGACTGTATGGTGGTAATGGCTACTTGCTCGGAGGTCAGCAAGGTGTTATCCGGTTCGATGCCGAAGTTATGGACACGCATCGGTGTCTTGGTACGTTCCGGATTGATGCAGTTCACGCTGATGCCGAACGGTTCCCATTCTTGTGCTATGGCTTGCACAAAGTTCACGATGGCGGCTTTGGTCGATGAATAGATGCTGTAAAAGGCACGCCCCCGAGTGTAGGAACTGGAAGTGAAGAATACGAGTTTACCTTTGCTCTCCTTCAGATAGGGGAAGGCTTCAAGTGCCACGTTGACAGTACCCATATAGTTGGTGTTCACAGCGTTGCAGATGGTCTGATAGTCGCAACTCATCAGAGGTTCTTTATTCAGCAGTCCGGCAGTATTGATAATGTAGTCTATCCGTCCACATTGGCGGTACACTTCCTGCAAGGCTTTGCTCACCTGCTCTTTGTTGCCTACATCCGTTCCGTTCATGCTGCGCGAATAGCAGAATACGTTGGCTCCTTTCTCTTTGAGTAGCTGAGCCACGTCTGCGCCGATGCCGTAACTACCGCCGAATACGACTGCAACCCGGTTCTTCAGGTTGTTTTCCTGGTCGATGGGCAAGGTGTTCAGTTCACTTTTGCGCAGCTGGAAGAATTTGTCCAGCAGATAGGTGTCTTCCTTATAGGTCAGCTTCATGTTGCTTTCTTCGCCGTTCACTACATAAACCGGTACTTCCGGAAGGTATTTCACTACTACGCCGCAGTCGTCGGTCACTTTAAAGGCCGGGTCTTGCAAGGCAATGTCATAGGCATGCTTGATGGTTTCCAGATGGAATGCTTGCGGAGTCTGTCCTCGCATCAGTTTGCTGCGGTCTGGGATTTCCTGAATGAATCTGTCATTGACTTGTATAATGGTATCCGTGGCGGGCATTGCCACATCAATAGCTTTGTAGGTTTCCAATGCGGCAATAACGTCATTCAGAATCCGCTGGCTCACTAACGGACGTACGGCATCGTGGAATATCAGATTGACGTCAGTGTCTTCGTAGGCTTTGATGGCGGATAGGCTGGAATGATACCGTTCTTGTCCGCCTTTCAATATCTTCTTGACCTTCTTCCATCCGTTCTTGATGATGATAGATTCGAAATCGGAGATATAGAAAGGATTGGATACGATAGCTATCTCGTGAATATGTGGATTGCTTTCGAAAGTATCGATGGTGTGCTCCACGACCATTTTTCCCGCTACCTTGAAGAATTGCTTGGGAGTGGACAATCCCAGACGGCTACCGACTCCTCCTGCCAATATGACTGCTACATTCTTTTTCATTGTATCAATAGAAATGTGATGCTGCAAAAATACGAATTAATTGCTTCTTTGCAGCATTCCGGTTGGGATAAAGTGGCATATCTGTTGGGATAACTCTCTTTTTATTCTCTTCTTGTCTGCTCTATGGCTTCCACTAATCTGTCTGATGTGCCGCTTACTATTTTTCGGCAGAACATCTTTCCAGACTGCCGCAATACCGGCAGGTCCTCGAGTGTCATCACGCGGATGGATGCGCCGTAGTCTATGTAGTGCAAGGGGGTGAGACGGGTAAGTCCGGGGTATTCTCCCTCTAAAAGAAGCCCTTTTGAGGCAAAAGGGGAGTTGAATACGATGGTCTGTATGCACAGTTCGCTGGGTACAAAGCTGGTTCTGAAATACTTCACCAGCTTCTCCTCCGTGCACAACTTTTCATATACATATCGTGCGCAGGGCAACGTGATGGCCCAATAGTCGGAACCGAAATAGACATCTGCCTGCTTGCCTTCCAAGGGGGCAAAAGGGGCTTTCCGGATGGGGAGTATCTGTACCAGCTTGCGCGATGCTACAATGAGTTTGTTCTTCCACCATATACTCTTCCAAGGCAGGTCACGGAAAGGGTGGTAATGGGTTATCTTGTGCAACTGCTGTTTCACGGTGCAGTGTGTCAGGTTGAAACCGCCGATGAATTCAGTGTCTTGATGCTCCTCGAAATAGTGGTGGATGGCGTTGTTGTTCCATAACGGATAGTCTTGCCCGCTCAGGCATACTACGCGGATATAGGGGATACCGCTGTGCAATACGGCGGCAAGCAATTCTTTCTGATATTCCACTTGTTCCCATCCTCCCCAGCTTATCCGGTGGCGGGGCACGAAAGTGACCTTGTCTCCCAAGGCTTCTTCAAAAGGGTGTATATCGGCATTGAGGTCGATGTGCACGTAGAAGTCTGCCCGGTCATCCAGTGCGGCAACCAGGCGTGCCAAGTGTGGGGCATCCTTGTAGGCGGATATGATGTAGGCTATGCGGCTCATGCTCTTTTTTTCTTTAAGAGGAATTCAATGCTTTCCCGGAAGATGGTAGATTGTAGTTTCCACAAAACCAGTGCATAAAGCCCAGCTACCATAATGATTTTGGCTGCCATATTTAAGTATAGGTTTTCTATGGGCTGAGTGGCATAGTGAGTTGACACTACGAGTACAATGGATAGGGAGAGATAAGGAGAGATGTCTTTCAGCATATCGCGCAGTCTTAATCCTATCTCCCTCTTGACAAAACGGAACCATACAAACAGCCAGCCGATATTGATAATGACGAAAATACGCAGCATCCACTCCAACCCGTATGGGTATATGGCACATACAGCTACTATTTGCAGCAGGCTCAAGCTGATGGTGCTCCACATATAGATAGAAGAATGTCCCCGGCTGATGAGCAGGTTGGAGAACAGATTGATGACGGGAATAAATGCTCCCCAAATACATAACAGTTGCAAGATATCGGCACTGGGCAGCCACTTCTCCGTGATAGTGATTATAATCAGTTCTTTCGATACCAAGCTCAATCCCAGCATGGCGGGGAAAGAGATAAAGGCGGTGAAGCGCAGCAGCTTTCTGAATACGGCAAGTTGCCGTGCCTTGTCGTCGGCAACCCGGGTAAAGACGGGTTGTGCAATGCCGTTTATCATGCCCGTAATCGTGGTATGTCCCATGCCGTTCCACTTGTTTGCCTGCGTAAAGTTACCCACTTCCCGTTCCGAATAGAACTTACCCAACAAGACGGAAAACAAATTGTTATTGATTATGGTGAAGATATTCGTAATGATTATCTTACTGCTGAACCCTATCATCTCCTTAATGGGTGTGAAGTCAAACCGGAAACAAGGCCTCCAACGCGAGAAGTAGAAATTGAGAACCGTCATCACGGTGACGAATGAGATACTTTGCAATGCAATACCCCAATAGGCGAATCCGTTGGCAGCCAGTGTGATGCCCACAATGCCGGAGACTATCAGACTCGAAATGGAGATGATGGTAGTGTCCTTGATTCTGAGATTCTTGAACAGATACGCTCTCGGTGCAATGCTCATGCTGGAAATGACGAATCCCAAGAAGGAGAGACGGGACAGCGGTATCAGCTCGGGCGTATCGTAGAAGTCGGCAATCAGCGGTGCGGCAAAGAAGAGTAATATATATATAGTAGTGCTGCACATCAGGCTGAACCAGAACACGGCGTTGTAATCCTTGTGCAAAGTCTCCTTCCGGTTGGTCAGTGCCGAAATGAACCCACCCTCCTGCAAGGCGGCGGCAATGGCGGAGAAGATGGTAAGCATCCCTACCATACCATAATCCGAAGCATCCAGCAGACGGGCAAGGACTATTCCGAATCCCAGATTCAACAACTGCTGTATGCCGTTGCTGAATCCTCCCCAGAAGAGGCCTTTGGCTGTTTTTTCTTTGAGTGATGTATCGGACATAGTTTATTGGTTGATAAGGCAACGAGTTAACAAGGCCACGAGGCTTTTCCTTCCTCCCTGTAGCCTTGTTAACTCGTTACCTTGTTACTGCTTTATTTCACCTCGCTGCCCGGCTTCACCTCTTTCAGCAGTGAAGTCACCGCCAGCGAGCCGTCATAATTCTCGGCAGAGAGAATCATTCCCTCACTTACCAGCCCGTTCTTGAATTGGCGTGGAGCGAGGTTGGCGATGAACAGCACTTGCTTGCCTACCAGTTCTTCCGGTTTGTAGTGCTGGGCAATGCCGCTGACGATGGTGCGGTTTTCCAGCCCGTCGGCAATCTTGAACTTCAGCAGCTTCTTCATCTTGGGCACTGCCTCGCATTCAAGCACTGTACCTACGCGGATATCCAGCTTTTCAAAGTCTTCGAAGGCGATGGTCGGCTTGATGGGGTTTGCCTTGTAGGTGGCGGCTTCGTTTGCCTTCTTGGTGGCAAGCAGCTTGTCTACTTGTGCCTGGATGACGTCGTCTTCTATCTTTTCGAACAGCAGTTCGGGGGTGCCCAGCTGATGTCCGGCAGGCAACAGGTCGGTGTGTCCCAGCTCTGCCCAGTCAAAGCTGTCCATGTTCAGCATCTTGCGAAGCTTCTCGCTGCTGAAGGGCAGGAACGGTTCGAAAGCAATGGCAAGGTTGGCGACCAACTGCAACGAGATGTGGAGAATGGTGGCTACGCGCTCCATGTCTGTCTTGGCAAGCTTCCACGGCTCGGTGTCTGCCAGGTATTTGTTTCCGATGCGGGCAAGGTTCATCGCTTCCTTCTGTGCGTCGCGGAATTTGAATACGTCCAGCAACTTCTCCACTTCTGCCTTGACGTCGGCAAATTCTTTCAGCGTCTCGCGGTCGTAGTCGTTCAGTTCGCCTGCGGCGGGCACTACGCTGTCGAAGTACTTCTTGGTGAGTTGCAGGGCGCGGTTCACGAAGTTGCCATAAACGGCAACCAGCTCGTTGTTATTACGTGCCTGGAAGTCCTTCCAGGTGAAGTCGTTGTCTTTTGTCTCCGGTGCGTTGGCGGTCAGCACGTAGCGCAGCACATCCTGCTTGCCGGGGAAGTCAACGAGATACTCGTGCAGCCATACCGCCCAGTTGCGTGAAGTGGAAATCTTGTCGCCCTCCAGGTTCAGGAACTCGTTGCTCGGCACGTTGTCCGGCAGGATGTAGCTGCCTTCTGCTTTCAGCATGGCGGGGAACACGATGCAGTGGAACACGATATTGTCTTTTCCGATGAAGTGTACCAGACGCGTTTCGGGGTCTTTCCACCATTTCTCCCATGTGTCGGGCAGCAACTCTTTGGTGTTGCTGATGTAGCCGATAGGGGCGTCGAACCATACATAGAGCACTTTGCCCTCGGCGCCCTCTACGGGAACGGGAATACCCCAATCCAGGTCGCGGCTCACGGCACGCGGCTGCAAGCCCATGTCGAGCCAGCTCTTGCATTGGCCATAAACATTGGGACGCCACTCCTTATGGTCCTCCAGAATCCATCGGCGAAGCCATTCCTCGTGTTTGTCCAGCGGCAGATACCAGTGCTTCGTCTCGCGCATCACGGGCTGGCTGCCGCTGATGGCACTCTTCGGATTAATCAGGTCCGTGGGGCTGAGGCTGGTGCCGCACTTCTCGCATTGGTCGCCGTAAGCGCCTTCGGCATGGCAGTGGGGGCACTCGCCGGTGATGTAGCGGTCGGCAAGGAAGGTCTTGGCTTCTTCGTCGTAATACTGCATGCTGGTCTTTTCGATGAATTCTCCCTTATCGTACAGCTTGCGGAAGAAGTCGGAAGCCGTGTCGTGATGCGTCTTTGAAGTAGTACGGCTGTACACGTCGAAGGAAACGCCGAACTCTTCGAAAGACTTCTTTATAAGCGTATGATAGCGGTCCACCACGTCTTGCGGGGTGATGCCTTCCTTCTTGGCGCGGATGGTGATGGGCACTCCGTGTTCGTCGGAGCCGCCGATGAAGATTACATCTTCCTTTTTCAGTCGCAGGTAGCGGACATAAATGTCGGCAGGAACATAAACGCCTGCCAGGTGTCCGATATGAACCGGGCCGTTGGCATACGGCAATGCCGAGGTCACGGTGGTACGTTTGAATTTCTTTTCCATTGTGTTATTATGTATCTCTTTTGTTATGAACGCTTTTAGTGGCACAAAGATAGCTGTTTTCTGCAAAATATGAGTATTCTTCCAGATTCTTTCCAGATTTAGGCTTCATCTTTGCCATACAAAATGAACAAACTTGGTATTGATAATGTAAAAAAACGAAATGACTATGAAACTGGAAAAGTACTTCTTATTATTGGCGTTAGGCGTGTTTGCCTTTGCCTTGCAAAGCTGTGATGATGACGACAACGACGGAATCTCCGTGCCCGCGGAACTGAGTAATGCGTTGGCCAAGGAGCATCCCAATGCCCAGCGTATAGAATGGGAAACAAAAGGTGCATATTATGTGGCTGATTTCCATGAGGACAATTTCGAAAAGGAGGCCTGGTTCACCAAAGACGGTGTATGGCAGATGACCGAAACCGACCTCCGTTATGCAGACCTTCCCGCTCCGGTGAGAAGCTCTTACGAGAGTAGTACCTATTATAATGTATGGAAGGTGGAAGATGTAGACAAGCTGGAACGTAAGGAAATGGCTGTTGTCTACATCATCGAAGTGGAGAAAGGTAATCAGGAAATGGACCTCTATTATTCGGAGGACGGCATTCTGGTGAAGGAAGTGGCCGATGCGCACAACGGCGGTTCTCCCGAAGATTATCTCCCTTCTGATATTTCCGCTGCCATCAAAGATTTTATAGCAGAGAAATATCCCAATGCCCGCATTGTGGATATTGAAAAAGAAAAGAACGGTATGACGGAAGTCGAAATCGTGCACGGAAGTATCAGCAAGGATGTGATGTTCACCGCTGAGGGTGCATGGGCCTATACTACCTGGGACATCAGCAAGAGACATCTGGAGGATGTAGTGAAGAACGCCGTTACGGCTGCCCATCCCGGTTATGTCATTGATGATGCCGACTTTATTGAGACTCCCGATGGCAGTTACTTTTTGGTAGAGATGGAGCAAGGGGAAAGGGAAATCTACGTAAAGGTGACAGCGGAAGGTGAAATACTGCCATAATCTTATACTGAATACTTCCCTTTAAATCAGCGTATTGTATTTACCGCTTGTTTACCTTCTAATGTAAAGCCGTTTACCATAGGGTGTAACGGCCGTTACTCCATATTGTAACGGTCGTTACACCATAGTGTAAAGCCTTTTACCTCGTAGTGTAAATGAAGTTACCGTTTGGGGTAACCGGAGTTATCATGTGAGGTGACCGGAGCCGTCATGTGAAGTCGTACTCTTCTACATAAGCGTCGAAGTACTCCGCCCGTTGGAGTCCTAAGTTACGGGCAATTGCAATGACTTGTTGCTGCTCGGTTGGTGAGAGCAAAGTTTCCCCTTTCCGCTTCTGATAATATCTTCGGATACCCCATAAGCCGATGAGCCGGTAGCGGAACGTGCCGGACTGGCCGACAGAGATGGCTTCTGCCGTATGGATAAAGCCTTTGGCATAGCGCACTTTCTTATTCGAGCAATAATATTTGCATTTTCCCGCTGTGGACTCTATTGCTTTCGGATTCAGTACATATAGGAAGATGTTGTTTGAGGGTGCATACGTATATGCAATCCGGCGCAGGCAGGTGTCAGTATAAGGGCATGTGTCAGTAGCGCATAAGCCGAAGTTATGGGGAACTTTGGAATAATCGAAAGTTTCTTCTTTCATCATTTTTTTGTTTAAAGTTCCGCAAAGGTACAATTAGTTTGGAGATTGATGGGTGCTTCACCTGATATTTGTTTTATCCCGAAAATATTATGTATTTTACGTAACGTGAAATGCGTAACGTAAAACATGGAATCATTCCGCCTTCCGGTTTCCGCATTTCGTCCTCCCCATTCCGCACCCCGTCCGTAAATGCTTCCCGCTTACTTGCCGCAGGACTATATTTGCAGAAAACATTTGCATATTCCCATGAAGACAAACTCTGTGATTCTATTGGTGTTGTGGCTTGCGGCGTGGCCGTTCTGCTGCCGGGGGCAAGGCTATATCAGTTACGACTATCTGCCCGAAAGTTCGTTGAAGGATGACCTCGGCAACGAGTATGGTTCGGGCAGCCTGATGATGGTATCGGGAAGGTATAACCTGCCGCTTTCCGTCAGGCATGACGACAAGGGCAGGCTGGTGGCGTGGTCGGCAACCGTCAATGCTGCCTATGGCGTATTCCATAATAAGGGGCAGGCGCGGGAGTTGAATCCGGACAATCTGCTGAATGCCAGTCTGAATATCTCCCACATCCGTCCCCTGTCCGACAAGTGGAGTATCATAGCCTCTGTGGGCGGCGGTGTCTATGCCCCGTTGGACGGGGTTTCCATGAAGACCCTACTGGCTAATGGAGCAATCATCTTTGTCTATAAACTGCGGAAGAACCTCGACTTGGGCATCGGTGCGGGGTTGACGAACTCTTATGGTATCCCGATGATACTGCCCATGATGTACTTCAGTTGGAGGAATGCCGGCAGGTATGAACTGAAAGTGGATATGTCCAGCGGCATGAAAGTGTCCGTCGCCACCTGGCTGAACAAGAAGCTGAAGCTGGAACTGACCGCCCTCGATATGGACGGCATGTCTGCCGTGATGGAAGTCGACGGGAAATCGAAAATCTATTCTACCGTCATGCTGAGGTCATACATCAGTCCTTCGTACCAGTTGAGTAGGAAGACGGCTGTTTATCTGGGAGTGGGCGGTAACTGGATACGCGGAATAAGTATGTCGGACCGTAGTTTGAAAGGTTTTCTCAATAACTTCAAGAACGATGAGGACGAGCCTTGCTTCAGACCGACTCTGCGCCTGACGGTGGGATTCAGGTATACGCTGAAATGACAAATGCCATTTTAGTAAAGACAAGAGGTAAAATAGTATCTTTGTCGCAATAACAGACACGTTTTATGGTAAAGTATTTATTCGTAGAAGATGAGCGCTTCGCCTACGAAGAGCTGAAGCGTATGATGCAACGGCTGCGCCCTTCCTGGCAGTTGGCGGGCTGGGCAGAGAGCGTGGAGCAGGCTGTACTGCTCTTGCGTCAGGGCAGCCTGGACTTGATGATTGTAGATATCCGCTTGTCCGACGGGTTGAGCTTTGAGATATTCGAGCAGTGTCCCGTCGATTTGCCCGTTATCTTCACCACCGCCTACGACGAATATGCCATCAAGGCTTTCAAGGTAAACAGCATCGACTATCTGCTGAAACCCATTGAAGAAAGCGACCTAGAAGCAGCCTTGTGCAAGTTCGAGCGCAACAGTGCCCTCCGTTCTGCGGCTCCCGAATATCGGCAACTGGAACTCGGCTACTTGGCAGCCAACAAGAAGAACCGTTTTCTGGTGCAGGTAGGCGATACCTTCCGCTACGTAGAAACTCCGGATGTCGCTTTCTTTTATAGTGAGGACAAGTTGACTTATCTGCACCTCTTCTCCGGGAAACGGTATATCATCAGCTACTCGCTGGACCAGTTGGAGGGAATGCTGGATAGGGATGTTTTCTTTAGGGTTTCAAGGAGCTGCATATCCAACATTAGGTCCATCCGGAAGAGTTCCAGGTACTTCGGCAGTCGCTTGAAGCTTTACTTCGAGCCGGAGTGCCCGCACGAGGTATTGGTGAGCCGCAGTCGCGTGGCCGATTTCTTGAAATGGGTGGACGGAGTGGTATGAGCTATAAGTTATGAGGCATAAGAGATACATATTCCTTTTTATACTGACGGTTTCCGTCTCGTTGCTTGTCATAGGGTGCGTTTATAACGTCATCAGCGGTAAGCCGTGGTATGCGAATATCATGGTGCAGTTCTTTCTGAATCTTCCTTTGTGCATAGGGCTGGGGTTCATCGACTTTGGGGTTATCAACTTGATATATAAAAGACTGAAACAGCGCAACAATGCGGTGAGGATTCTGGTGGATATCGTGTTGACCACTGCACTGGCTGTTCTGTTGACGTACATCTTGAACTTCCTGCTGATGGGCGGGCATGGAAATTTCTGGCATATCTTGAGAAGCTCCCTGCCGGTAGTGCCGTGGAACTGGATTATCGTTCTGCAGATAGAGATATTCTTCTATAGCCTGCAACGTTCGGAGATGGAGAAGCAGATGGCTGTCATCGAGAAGGAGAAGGCGCTGTATCAGTTCGAGGTGCTGAAAAACCAGATTAATCCCCATTTCTTATTCAATAGTCTGAATGTCCTTGCCTCCCTTGCTTATCAGGATACCGAAAAGACGAACCGGTTTGCCAAGAAGCTGTCTACGGTGTACCGTTATCTGCTCACTACGCATGGCAGAGCTACGGTGACCGTGCAGGAAGAACTGTCGTTCGTAGAGTCGTATTTATACCTGGAGCATATCCGCTTTGGCGATGCGCTGCATGTGGAGATAGAAGATGATTTGCGGAATCATCATTGTCTCGTCATTCCTGCCAGCATACAGATGCTTGTGGAGAATGCCTTGAAGCATAATATCAGTACAAAGAAGTCGCCGCTGATAGTCCATATATCCATAGGAAACGAAAGGATTACGGTACGCAACAATCTTCAGTTGCGCAACTATGTGGCCAGTAATGGAGCGGGATTGAAGAACCTGCAGCGGCAGTATGCCCTATACGGCACGCTGGTGGAGATTCTTAAGGACGAAAAGGAGTTTGTGGTGAAACTTCCCTTTGTGGGCGAAGACGTGAACCGTCTCAGCACAATATAGTCCTCTTCCCGAAGAAGAATCTGGAAACGTGCATCTTGTCCATAGCCCACGCCATACCCATGCAGCCGCTAAGAGTGAAGGCGGTGGCAGTGACAAGGAACAGCATCCCCGTAGGGTCGAAGGCGAACACGGGCAGAAACGCCTTGGACAGAATGGTGAAAATGGGTGAGAAAAGGAGTATGACCAGCGTATTGCGCCCTATAAAGAAGGAAAGCCGTTTGGCTTGTACCGGCAGATAGCCGTAGGCTGCCAACAGCAGGCTGATGGAAAGCCAGGTGATGGCGACTCCTGCCAGAGTACCCCTATCCAGATTGGCGGGAAAACAGCATAGTATTACGAATGGAACAATGGCGAAGGTTGTGGCACGAAAGACTTGTGTAAAACGAAGCCCGCTTTGGCTCACTGTCATGCCGATAAGGAAATAGAGGGCATTGGAGAAGTTCATCAATCCTCCCCAATGGGAAAGGGCAAACAGGCAGACACCGGTCACAACCAGCCGGGAGACAACCGACAGCCTTACATAGCGGAATGTGATATAATAGATGAGGCTGCACAGAATCAGTGTATGCAGATACCAGTAAGGCCCCATCGGATGGAGGAATATCTTGTCGAGCAATACGGTAGGAGTAATGGCATCTACACTTTCGCGTACGGGCAGGAAATGCGACATCACCGTATAGGCCGCCTCCATGCAGGCATACGGAATGAAAATCCATAGAAACTTGCGGAGAAAGCTTCGGGCATCCTTCCGGTTATTGGCCAGATAGCCCGAAATAATCAGGAAAGCGGACATGTGGAACGTATAGACGATTTGTTTCGCATACGGATACTTGTCGCCTATATATACAAGGTGGAAGATAATCATCAGGGTGATGAAGATGCATTTCAGATAATCTATCTCTTTGACACGGCTTTCCATATAGGGTAGTTTTCTGCGTATTGTTATTGATGGCACAAATATATATACTTCCGTAAACTTATTTATATTTTGCAAAGGGATTAAGCTTATTTTCTCTTTTACCGATTGCTTTTATGTATGGAAAATGTATATTTGTGCATGAATCATTAACTTAATGTAAAACAGACTATGATAACAAGCCAATTACTTCACCCGGCCAGTATTGTGGTAGTGGGGGCATCCAACAATGTACACAAACCCGGAGGGGCTATCCTGAAAAATCTGCTTAGCGGCGGATATACCGGTGAGCTTCGTGCCGTGAATCCGAAAGAGACTGAAGTGCAGGGTGTTGCTGCCTTTGCGGATGTGAAGGACATTCCCGATACGGACCTTGCCATCCTTGCCATACCTGCCGCGCTTTGTCCCGATGCGGTGGAGATGCTTGCTGCGGAGAAGCAGGTGAAGGCGTTCATTATCCTTTCTGCCGGTTTTGGTGAGGAGACCCATGAGGGTGCTGTGCTGGAAGATCGCATACTGGAAACGGTGAACCGGTATGGAGCCTCTCTGATAGGCCCCAACTGTATCGGTTTTATGAACTCGTGGCATCACAGTGTATTCAGCCAGCCCATCCCGCAACTGCATCCGCAAGGGGTGGACCTGATTTCCAGCTCCGGTGCCACAGCGGTGTTCATATTGGAGAGCGCCGTGACCAAGGGATTGCAGTTCAACTCTGTATGGTCTGTGGGCAATGCCAAGCAAATCGGCGTGGAGGATGTGTTGCAATACATGGACGAACACTTCAATCCGGAAGCGGATTCCAGAATAAAACTTCTTTATATAGAGAGTATCGGTGACCCCGACCGTCTGCTGTTTCATGCATCCTCGCTCATCAAGAAGGGCTGCAAGATTGCGGCCATCAAGGCGGGCAGTAGCGAAAGCGGCAGCCGGGCGGCGAGTTCGCATACGGGGGCCATTGCCAGTAGCGATTCGGCGGTAGAGGCCTTGTTCCGTAAGGCGGGTATTGTGCGTTGCTATTCGCGCGAGGAGTTGACGACCGTAGGTTGTATCTTCACACTGCCGGAACTGAAAGGGAAAAACTTCGCCATCATTACCCATGCCGGCGGTCCGGGAGTGATGCTGACCGATGCATTGAGTAAGGGTGGACTGAATGTTCCGAAACTGGAAGGACCGGTGGCGGAGGAACTTAAGGGTAAGCTTTTCCCCGGTGCGGCTGTGGGGAATCCCATTGATATTCTGGCTACGGGTACGCCGGAACATCTGCGCCTCTGTCTGGAGTATTGTGAGGAGAAGTTTGACAATATTGATGCTGTAATGGCTATTTTCGGCACTCCGGGGCTGGTGACCATGTTTGAAATGTATGATGTGCTGCACGAGAAGATGCTGCATTGCAAGAAGCCGATTTTTCCGATTCTTCCTTCCATCAATACGGCGGGAGCCGAGGTTGCCGCTTTCCTGGCAAAGGGCCATGTGAACTTTGCCGATGAGGTGACTCTCGGCACGGCACTTTCGCGGATAATGAATGCCCCGCGGCCTGCCAATAATGAAATCGAGCTCTTTGGAGTGGATGTTCCCCGTATCCGCCGGATTATAGATTCCATTCCTGCGGACGGTTATATCGCCCCGCACTATGTGCAGGCATTGCTCCGCTCTGCAGGTATTCCTATTGTGGAGGAGTTTGTTTCGGACAACAAGGAAGAAGTGCTTGCCTTTGCGCGTCGCACGGGGTTCCCGGTGGTGGCAAAGGTGGTGGGGCCGGTGCATAAGTCGGATGTGGGCGGTGTTGTGCTCAATATCAAGAGTGAACAGCATTTGGCATTGGAATTCGACCGTATGATGCAGATTCCCGAAGCTAGTGCTATCATGGTGCAGCCGATGTTGAAAGGGACGGAATTGTTTATCGGTGCCAAATATGAAGAGAAGTTCGGACATGTGGTACTCTGCGGTCTGGGCGGTATTTTTGTGGAGGTGCTGAAGGATATATCTTCCGGTCTTGCACCGTTGTCCTACGAGGAGGCTTACTCCATGATTCACTCGTTGCGTGCCTATAAGATTATCAAAGGTACGCGTGGGCAGAAGGGAGTGAATGAAGATAAATTTGCCGAAATTATTGTACGGCTTTCCACCTTGCTGCGCTTTGCAACGGAAATCAAGGAGATGGATATCAATCCATTGTTGGCGACTGAAAAGCAGGTGATAGCGGTGGATGCGCGCATTCGGATAGAAAAATAAGGGTTAGAGATTAGGGATTAGGGATTAAAGGGGCTGACTGTTAATCGCTCACCGCTAATCCCTTTTTCATCCTGCCCAGCCCTCCCTATCCAGATTTCTATATCCGATAGCTTCCGCCAAGTGTGCCGGCTGTATCAATTCGCAGCCTTCCAGGTCGGCGATGGTGCGTGATACTTTCAATATACGGTCGTAGGCGCGGGCCGAAAGGTTCAGTCGGTTCATGGCAGTTTTGAGCATGGCAAGTCCTTTGTCATCCGGACGGGCGTGGCGAGCAAGCAGTTTACTGTTCATCTGGGCATTACAATATATGCCGGGAATGTCTGCATACCTTGCTTCTTGAATTTGTCGGGCACGTATCACACGCTCGCGTATGGTGGCGCTCGATTCGCCGGGGCGAGAATCTGCCATCTCTTCAAAGGGGAGTGGGGTGACTTCAATTTGCAGGTCGATACGGTCGAGCAAAGGTCCGGATATGCGGTTCAGGTACTTTTGTACTTGTCCGGGACTGCACACACAAGCCTTGGTGGGATGCGTGTAATACCCGCATGGGCACGGATTCATAGAGGCTACCAGCATAAAACTTGCCGGATACTCTACATTGCATCGGATGCGTGACACGGTAATCTTCCTATCTTCCAGCGGTTGGCGAAGAACCTCCAATACGTTACGGCTGTACTCTGGCAGTTCATCAAGATATAAAATTCCGTTATGTGCCAGACTGATTTCACCGGGCTGGGGGAAACTTCCTCCACCGGTCATCGCTACCGTAGAAATGGTGTGGTGAGGGGCGCGGAACGGGCGTTTCGAGATGAGTCCACCGTCTTTGCCCAACTTTCCGGCAACAGAATGAATCTTGGTCGTTTCCAGACTCTCTCCCAAAGAGAGGGGAGGAAGTATAGATGGCAGACGCTTGGCAAGCATGGACTTACCGCTGCCCGGCGAACCGATGAGAAGTATATTGTGGCTGCCCGAAGCAGCTACCTCCAAGGCTCGTTTCACATTTTCCTGTCCTTTTACTTCTGCAAAGTCGAAATCGAAGTTGCTCTGCTGGGAATAGAATTCCTCGCGGGTGTTGACTAACGTAGGGGTTAATTCCTGCGTGCCATTAAAGAATTCTATAACTTCCTTGATGTTTCCCGCTCCGTACACTTTCAGATTGTTTACTACTGCCGCTTCGTGGGCATTCTGTTGCGGTACAATCATACCCTCAAACCCCAGTTCTCTGGCCTTGATGGCAATGGGGAGTGCTCCTTTGATAGGTTGCAGGCTGCCGTCAAGGCTTAGTTCACCCATCAGCAGATAGCGTTCCAGCTTATCGGACTGGATAACTTCGCTGGCGGCAAGTATGCCGATGGCTAAAGGTAAATCGTAAGCTGCACCTTCCTTGCGGATGTCAGCCGGAGCCATGTTGATGACAATATTGCTGGTCGGCATCCGGTAGCCGTTGACCTGCAAAGCAGATATGATACGTTGATGGCTTTCTTTGACCGCAGAGTCCGGCAAACCGACTAAATAGAACATACAGCCTCTGGAACTGTTGACTTCAATGGTGATGAGGGTTGCGTCAATACCTTGAACAGCCGCTCCAAAAACTTTTATGAGCACGTTTTTAGTGATTAGGGGTTAGTGATGGCAGGATAGGCTACCGTCGGTTTTGTTTTTTGAGTTTCTTTTCACTCTCTTTCTTCTCTTTTTCCTTTTGCTCTATCTCCTCCAGTTTCTTTTTGATGTCTTCCTCACTCATATTCTTCCCTTCAATTTTTCCGGAAGGGCTAAGGAACAGATTGGCAGGCAATGCTTGTATGGCGAGCTGTTTGATGGGCGCTGTGTTCCATCCGGAGAAATCACAACTCTGTTCCCACTTCAGGGTATCTCTTTTGATTGCTTCTTCCCATTCCTTTCTGTCGATATCCAAGGAAATGCCCCAGAGTGCGAATAGCTTGTTCTTTTCTTCTTTCTTGTAAATCCGGCGCAGGGCAGCGTTGGCTTCCATGCTTTGCGGGTCCCAAGATGCCCAAAAATGTATCAACAGATATTTGTCCTTAAAGCTAGTACGGCTGATTTGTGTGCCTTTGGCATTGGGCAGGTTGACGTAAGGGATGGTTTTCCCGACGGATACCTTCTCTTCTTCTTGGATAAGGTCAAGCAGTTCGTCCACATATGGGCGGTCTTTCAGGCCTCCAGTCATGTGTTCTGTCATTTCTTTGATTAAGGAGAAGTCCGGTTGCGGTTTTTGCACGAAATATTTCTCCAGCAGATAGATACTTACCAGTGAAGAAGGATGGCTGTTGATGAAGGCTTCTGCTTTTTCTTCCAATGCTTTCTCCGAGGGAGTACTCAAACCTTTCAACTCTTTCTGAAAGGCGGTCAGTTCTTCATTGGGAACATTCCCCGTGATTTCCAGTGAAGTAAGTTCGGCGGCAGAACCTTTTATCTTTATGTTGTCTCCTTTGTCCAGGTAAAGCGGATATTCCGTACCGTCACTGAATTGCAACCATGTAGAGGCAAGTGTGTCGGTGGTGAGGGTTGCAGAGAACTTGTCATCCTTGACAAGCAGAGTGTCCATACGGTTATAGAACTTGTCCGTACCATATATATAAAGGGTATCATTCCCCAGCCCTTTGATTTCACCATTTAGGTAGACTGAATTTGTATTTTTGCTGCCGCAGGCAGACAATATAATAAGCAGAAGGTATGCAAGATAGATTTTCTTCATTCCGGTTCTTTTTCTGATACTTCGTCGCGAAAATACTTCTTTTTGGTGTGAATAAAAAGAAATGCCCGACATATTTCTATGCCGGGCACGTTCTTTTCAATCTAACCTTTATTATTTGATGATATTCATAAAGTCAGTGTTAGTGAAGTATTTGGCGAATTCCAGGTCAGAAGCAGCCTTCTTTGCCAAAGCCGGTTCTTTTGCAATGGCATTCTTCAGACTGCTGGTTACCATAGATGTATTGTTGGTTCTTGCGCCAAGTACAGCCATCAGGTAGTCAGTATAAGCGTCTGGTCTTTCGATAGCAGCCAGTGTGTTCTTAGCCTTGTTGTAGTCCTTAGCCAGGATTTGTGCCAAAGCAGCGCTGTTAGTCTTAGTGTCGCCAAATGAGCTGACAGCCTTGTCGTACTGTCCTTGAGCAACATACAGATTACCCAATGCCTCGTTCAGTTCCTTAGAACCGGAAGCCTTGCTCAGATAGCTTTCTGCTGCTGTTCTGTCGCCCTTGGTCAAGGCAATCAGACCGAGATTCATGTTTGCTTCAGGAGCATCCTTGATGGAGAGAGCTTTCTTGAAGTAGCTTTCAGCCTTGTCAAGATCACCAGCCTGATAAGCCAGTTTACCTAAGTTGTTGTAAGCACGGAAATCGTTCGGGTAGATTTGAGTAGCTTTTGTGAAGATGGCTTCTTGCTTGGCAGCATCTTTAGTCAAGGTGGTGGCATACAGTAATTCTTCGATGTTCAGCTGCTTGGCATCGCTGTCGGCGAGGTTTGCGATTTCTTCGTCAGACTTACCGATGATTTCGTAGTTCAAAGTCAGGCGTGAACGACGCAGTTGCGGCAGGATTTCGTCAGCCAAAGTCTTATAAACAGAAGAGATGTTCTTGATTTCTTGTTCTCTTTGTTCAGGATCCTGATACATGGAAAGAACGCGAAGAATCAATTCTTTATCTTGGATGTTTGATTTGGATACCAGTTCCTGGAAGCCTTCCCAGTCCTGAGCCGTATACTTGGTGTCTACTGCTGCATCGATTTTTGCTTTCTTCAAATCTCTGTTGATGATTTTAGCCGTGTTGTCCTGGCGGTTCTCAGCCAGTGTAGTATTCAAGCCTACACCACCATCGGGAGAAGCGTATGCGGAGATTTCGATGTTGCTGATTTTCTTGTTTTCAGCTTCGTCTATGTTTTTCACTTCTTTGCCGAATTCTTTGGCAGTCTTCAATTCGCTGGCGCGTACGTTGGCTTGTTGAATCAAGAACATGATGTTGGCGTCATGCTTTTCTTTGATGATACGTTGGAAAGCGTCGTCACCATTGGCGGGGTTAGCGCTGCCCAATGTTTGTTCCAGCATCTCAGAAGTGGAGATTACACCATCAGCTACTTTTACAGCAGGGATAGTGACAGTCTTTTTGCCTACTGTAGCCTTGAATTCCAGATACAGTTCGGATTTGGCCATTTCCGGTACATAGTCGAAAGATGTCTTCATAGTGTAGCTGCCGCCCATCTTGTAAGAGATAGTCTGGTCGTTACCTTCTACTTTTTCGCCCTGGAACACAGCCGACTGGCCTTTAGCTTCGCCGCCATTCCATTTCAGCACAGGGGTCACTTCTACCACAGCCTTCTTGTTGAAGTACTTTTCGGGGAATTTTCCGTTGATTGTAGCGGGAACTTTACCACCCACAGCTTCCAGAACTTGAGGAGTTACGGTGAAATAATCTGATGACAATTCACCCATCTTTTTGCTGCACGATGTCATTAATGCAACAACCATTGCCATTAAAAACGGCAGATACAATTTCTTAGTCATTTTAGGTATAAATTAATTGTTTGTAATTGAAATTTGTCTATTCCATTTTAGTGTACTGTTTGGGCATGGACACAACAACGCAAAGATATTAAATCCTATTACAGTTTGTTAACTCGCGCAGCAATTTTATCATAATTTAATGAATTTCCCGCTCTTTGCGGTACTTTATATTGCGGGGATGATGTTCTATGATTTCACTGCGCAATCTGTGCCGGTCAATATGTGTGTAAATTTCTGTTGTAGCGATAGATTCGTGACCCAGCATACTTTGTATGGCGCGCAGGTTGGCGCCTCCTTCAAGCAGGTGGGTGGCAAAGGAATGGCGGAAGGTGTGCGGACTGATGTTTTTGGTGATGCCGGCCTTCTTCGCCAGTTCCTTGATGAGATGGAATACCATGATGCGCGAGATATTTTTGCCCCAGCGTGCCAGGAATACATAGTCCTCGAAGTCCTTCTTGATTTTCCAGCCTCCATTGCGGTCCACGAACCAGTTCCTTATCTCCTTGATGGCACGGGACGATATGGGTACAAGGCGCTGTTTGCTGCCCTTACCTTCTACCTTGATGAAGCCTTCGTCGAAATACAAGTCGGAGATTTTCAGGTTGCACAGTTCCGATACCCGTAGGCCGCAACTGTATAGAGTCTCGAGGATGGCCCGGTTGCGTTGCCCCTCGTTTGTGCCTAGGTCAATGGCGGAGATGATGCGGTCTATCTCTTCCACTGTCAGTACTTCTGGAAGCTTGAATCCGATTTTGGGTCCCTCCAACAGTTCGCTGGGGTCTCCCTCCAGGTAGTCGGCCATGACGAGGAAATGGAAGAATGACTTGATGCCCGACAAGATGCGTGCCTGCGAGCGGGGATGGATGCCGATGTCGTGCAGTCCGGAGGCAAAATGCTGCAAGTCATCCAGGGTAGTGTCAAGGATAGCGATACCCTCTCCTTCCAGAAAGTGCAGCAGCTTCTGTAAGTCTGTTTGGTAAGCATCCACTGTATTGGGTGAGAGTGCTTTTTCCAGTTTCAGATACTGGTGGTACTTTCTGATTATCAGCGTTTGTTTCTCCTTATTCGTGGATTTTTCTTCTGATTTCATTTCTTTTTTCTACCTTTGCTTCGCGAAAATAGGCTGCATTTCAGCAAATTGCAAATAAATTTGCATCTGCTTTCGGTTTGCACTATCTTTGCACCGCAAAGGTATAAAAAATTGTGTTATGAGGATACAGATTATTAACGGCCCCAATATAAATCTCTTGGGCAAACGTGAACCTTCCATTTACGGTAGCGTTACTTTTGAAGACTACCTTGCCGAACTCCGTAAGAAATATGCGGATGTACAGATTGACTATTTCCAGTCCAACATTGAGGGAGAGCTGATAGACAAGATTCAGCAGGTAGGTTTTGATGTGGACGGCATCATTTTGAATGCGGGTGCTTACACCCATACGTCCATCGCTCTGCAAGATGCTATCCGTTCGGTCACTTCTCCGGTGATTGAGGTGCATATCTCTAATGTACATGCCCGCGAGGCTTTTCGTCATGTGTCCATGATTTCCTGCGCTTGCAAGGGTGTCATTCTCGGTTTCGGGCTGAACTCCTACCGTCTGGCCATGGAGGCATTAAAAGATTATTAAATAAAATAGGTATATAGATTATGTTATTGAAGCAAACGAAGATTGTCGCAACGATTTCTGACCAGCGCTGTGATGTTGATTTTATAAAGCAGTTGTTCGATGCAGGTATGAATGTTGTACGTATGAATACTGCACATCTTGGCCGTGAAGGTGCCGAGAAGTTGATTAACAATGTGCGTTCGGTTTCCAACCGCATCGCTATCCTGATGGATACGAAAGGACCGGAGGTCCGCACGACGGTTCTGGCTGAGCCCATTCCTTTCAAGGCGGGCGACCGCGTGAAGGTGGTAGGCAACCCGGAGCAGGAGACTACCCGTGAATGTATCTCGGTATCCTATCCCCATTTCGTCAAAGACTTGAATGTGGACGGCCATATCCTTATTGATGACGGTGACTTGGAGTTGGTTGTTGTAGAGAAGACCCCCGACTACCTGCTCTGCGAAGTACAGAATGAGGCTACTCTGGGCAGCCGCAAGAGCGTCAACGTTCCCGGCGTCCGCATCAATCTGCCTTCTCTGACTGAGAAGGACCGCACCAATATCCTTTATGCCATTGAGAAGAACATAGACTTCATTGCCCACTCCTTTGTGCGCAATAAGCAGGATATACTCGACATCAAGGCGATTCTTGACGCTCATAACAGCGATATCCGTATTGTTGCTAAGATTGAGAACCAGGAAGGCGTTGATAATATCGATGAAATCCTGGAAGTAGCCGACGGTGTGATGATAGCTCGCGGTGACCTCGGTATTGAAGTTCCGCAGGAACGTATTCCGGGCATCCAGCGTGTGCTCATCCGCAAGTGTATTCTTGCCAAGAAGCCGGTGATTGTTGCCACACAGATGCTTCATACCATGATTTCCAATCCGCGTCCCACCCGTGCGGAGGTAACGGACATTGCCAATGCCATCTATTATCGTACGGATGCCTTGATGTTGAGCGGTGAAACCGCCTATGGAAAGTATCCGGTAGAAGCGGTGAAGACGATGACCAAGATTGCCGCCCAAGCGGAGAAAGACAAGCTGTCTGACAACGATATCCGTATTCCGCTGGACGAGAACAGCAACGACGTGACTGCGTTCCTGGCCAAACAAGCGGTAAAGGCTACCACCAAACTGAAAATCCGTGCAATCATCACCGACAGTTACAGCGGCCGTACTGCCCGTAACCTTGCCGCTTTCCGTGGCAAATATCCGGTATTGGCCATCTGCTACAAGGAAAAGACCATGCGGCACCTTGCCCTTTCCTACGGTGTGGAAGCTATCTATATGCCCGAACTTGCCAACGGGCAGGAGTATTACTTTGCAGCCTTGCGCCGCTTGTTGAAGGAAGGCCGTTTATGTCCTACGGACATGGTGGGCTACCTGAGTAGCGGTAAGGAAGGCACACAGACCTCTTTCCTTGAAATCAATGTCGTAGAAGATGCCTTGAAGCATGCTGAAGATAGTGTGCTGCCTAACAGTAACAGATACTTGTAGGATAAGGGATTAAGGATAAGGGGTTAGGGATTAGCGGTTAATGATTAATTAATAATTGTGCGCAGAACTAACCCCTAACCCCTAATCCCTTATCCCTAACCTATAATCCATTAACAAAGTGACGATTGACGAATACATTTTGCAGCACATTGATGATGAGGGCGATTATCTGAAAGCGCTCTATCGCGACACGCATGTCAAGTTGCTATATCCCCGCATGGCTTCCGGACATTTGCAGGGGCGTATGCTCAAGATGTTTGTCCGGATGATTCGTCCCCGGCAGGTGCTGGAGATAGGGACTTATAGCGGATATTCCGCACTTTGCATAGCAGAAGGACTGCCGGAGGGCGGGATGCTGCATACGTTTGAAATCAACGACGAGCAGGAGGACTTCACCCGTCCGTGGCTGGAGAATTCCGATTACGCGGATAAAATCAGGTTCTACATCGGTGATGCTTTGGAGCTGGTACCGCAACTGGACCTCACTTTCGACCTTGCCTTTATTGACGGAGATAAGCGTAAATACATAGAGTATTATGAAATGGTGCTCGCCCGCCTTTCCGGCGGTGGATATATCATTGCCGACAATACCTTGTGGGATGGCCATGTGCTGGAAGAACAACCCCATCGCACAGACCTGCAAACAATCAGTATCAAAGCCTTCAATGATTTGGTGGCGCGGGATGCGCGTGTGGAGAAAGTCATTCTTCCCCTGCGTGACGGATTGACGATTATCCGTAAGAAGTAACTGTTTTTTTATCTTTTTCTCAGCAGCCGCTTGCTGAGGTATCTCACCGGATACCATACGGACAAGAAGCCTACAGTGATGACCGTTAAGAATACCAGAATAATATCCGTGGCATGTACACTTACCGGATAAGCGTCCACTACAAAACTTCCATTGCCTCCCCCCAATGAAATCAACCCGAAACGTTGCTGCAGAAAGCACAGCAACAATCCTAAAACGATGCCGGAGAGGGCGCCGAATACAGAAATCATCCTGCCTTCGAACAAGAAGATGCGCGCTATAAGCCGGTCATCGGCACCCAGGTTGCGCAGTGTCTCCACGTCCTCCCGTTTGTCCAGTATCAGCATGGACAGCGAACCGATGACATTGAAGCATGCGATACCCAGAATGAAGGTGAGGAAGAGATAAGAGATGAGTTTCTCTATTTCCATGATGCGGAAAACATCGGCCTGCTGCTCGTAGCGGTTCTGTACAATGAACCGGTCGCCGAGAATGCCTGCTATTTTCTTTTGTACGGAGCCGATGTTGGAACCGGGTTTCAGTTTCATCTCGATGGCAGAGACTTCCGTGTCATAATTGAACAGACGGCGGGCAAAGTCGAGTGACGTCAGTATGTAGCGTGAATCGTATTTTTGCTGGTTGACGGCAAAGATGGCGCCGGGCGAGAAGAGATACTCCCGGTTGAAAGCCGCAGTGGGGTTGGCTATGTTTACCCGTACGTTCCGTTTGGGGGCATAGACCTGCAACGGGTCCACGAACTGAATGCCGGTGCCCAACTCGGATATAAGTTCCACACCCAGAAAACCATAGTCCACCACCGAGTCGCTCAGTAGGAACTTTCCCGTCCCATAGAGCAAGCTGTCGATGGAGGTAAGCTGTTCGAAATTGTCCTCCACTCCCTTGATGACGGCCATTGCCTGGCGGTCCTTGTACTGCACCATGGCATTCTCTTCCAGTGTTTCCGTCCACACGTCAATCTCGGACAGGGCGTGTACTTGCCGGATGCACGCTTCGTGCGGGTCGAAAACCTTACCTTCGCGGGCGGTGATTTTCAGTTCCGGGTCGAAGGCTGTGAAAAAGCCTGCCACCATGTCCTGAAAACCGTTGAACACGGACAAGGTGCATACCAACGCCAACGTAGCCAATGCCACTCCACACACCGAAATACCGGAGATGATATTAATGGCATTGTGTTTCTTCTTGGAGAAGAGGTAGCGGCGGGCTATAAAGAAGGGAAGGGACATTATTTCAGCAGTTCGTCAATTCGTTCCAGATAGTCCAGTGAGTCGTCTACGAAGAACTTCAGTTCGGGGATAATGCGTAGTTGGTGGCGTACGCGGGTACCCAGTTCAAAGCGTATGGATTTCATGTTTCCGTTGATGTTCTTGACTATTTTTTCGCTTTTCTCCGAGGGGAATATACTGAGATAAGCGCGTGCCACGCTCATGTCGGGGCTGATGCGTACGGCACTGACGGAAATCAGTATGCCGGGCATGGACTTGGTTTGCAACAAGAAGATATCACTCAGTTCCTTCTGCAAGAGACGGGCTATTTTATTTTGTCTGGTAGTTTCCATACTGTTCATTTTTTTATGCTGGGGTGCAGCTTGTTTTCACGTTAGCAAAGTTACTGAAATATATCGTTCTGCCGACTGTTTATAGCTTTTTTTTCATTCTTTTCCCTATTGTAGGGTTCATTCTTTTCCGTTCTGTCGATGAGATATGCCTTTTCGTAGATTCTATTTGTTGTTCTTGTTATGCTTCCCTAACTTTGATGTCAGTTCGGAGAACTGCTGATGATGAGTGAAGAAGGAAGAGAACCATTCCGTTATAGAAGAGACTCTCTCTAAATAGCGTTTTTTCATGTATTATTGACTTGAACCGTTTTTACCCGGGAGGGTAGAAACGGTTTTTTTGCGCATCTGACCGGGCTTTCTTGTCTCTTGCATAGGCTTCCGTTGTGTGCTACATAGGCTTCTGTTGTGTTTTGCACGGTGGTTTGTCTTGAGAAGCCTTTGGGCTTATCATGTGCGCACGGCTGTGGTACGCCTTTTCCACAGTCGTGAAGAAGACGTGCCACAGCTGTGAAGAATATGCTTCACAGCCGTGGTTTTTCATCAATATATAGGGGTTGACAGAACAGACATAAGGGAATGACAGAACAAACATGAGGGGATAACGGAACGGACATAAGCACTCGACGCATTCCGTATCAGGGTATGAATAGCGGAATGCGTCGGGTGCTTGTGGGGGAATGATATGATATTTGTTCTTATGCCTTTACATACTTCCTTTTAGCTATCAGCACTGCCACGATGATACCTATCACCAGCAGCGCCAGTGCTCCGTAGGCGATGCCTTCCGTCACGTGCAGGCTGGTGGGGTCAAAGCGCATTTCGATGGTGTGCTGTCCGGCAGGAACATACATTGTGCGCAGGATATAGTCGGCGCGTGCCAGTTCGGCAGGCTGTCCGTCGATGGTTACGTGCCAGCCGTCCGGATAATAGATTTCGGAGAATACGGCAATACCGTCTTGGGCATTGTTCGTTTCGTACGTCAGGCGGTTAGGTGCGTAACTTGTCAGGCGGATGCTGGAGAGGCTGTCTTTATAACTTTCCGTGGTACCTTTCAGTACATCCTTGAAGCGGGCATCCACTACGGCTGTCTCTGTGGGTATAATGCTGTCCAGGGCGTCAATCTCTTCATTGGCGTTGTTCACATACTGCACCTTGTTTACAAACCATGCATTGCCGTAGGCGTGCGGGTTGAGGATGGGAACGGTTTGTCTTTGCTGTCCTGCAGGGAAGATGAAGTATTTGGTGTTCAGCATGTTCAGTACGCGGAACTTATTGGCATCCACGCTGTCCATCTCACCTCCGGCGGTGGCAATGGCCTTGTAGGCCGCCTGCATTTCGGGAGAGATGTGATGCTCTATCATTTCCTGGTAGCGGCGCAGCTTGGCCGGGTGATAACCGCCGACGCTTTTGTGCCAGTAGGAGGTGTTGTTGTCATCGAAGGTGCTGGTGGCAAAGTTCAATACACGATAGTCCAAGCTGGTATCTTGTAGTATCAGCTCGTCTGTATTTGTCTTGGTGAAGGTTTCCGTACGGATGGAGTGGGGCACGAACTGGGCATCATTCAGATAGCGCTTGTTGACCCCCCACATATCTGCCAGGCAGAGTATGGTGATACCTGCAATGGTCAGCGAGCTGCGCAGCTTGCCGCTTGCATAGAGCCAGAGCAGGCTGCAGCCGATGCCTATGATGATGAAGCTACGCAGGGCGTCGCTGCTGACGAGTTCGGCACGCATCTCTCCCAAGTTGGCAAGGATGCCGGAGAGTTCGTTGGCGGGTATCATCTGCTGGTTGACGGCATTCTGCAGCATCTGTGCCTCTTGGGCGGGCACGTAGCCGGAGCCGATGCTGCCCGGGGCAACGGCAAGCAGCAGGGCGATGCCTGCAGTGAGCAGCAGGCTGATGCCGAGGGGCTTCTTTTCCTGTTTTAAGATTTCTGGCTCTTCGAGCAGGCGTTTCAGGGCAAAGATAGCCAGCAAAGGTATCGTGAACTCTGCTATGACAAGGATGGAGGACACGGCGCGGAACTTGTTGTACAACGGGACGTAATCGATGAAGAAATCCGTCAGCGGCATGAAGTTCTTGCCCCAGGACAAGACGATGGAGAAGAAGGTGGCTCCTATCAATGCCCACTTCAACGGTCCTTTTACGATGAAGCATCCCAGTACGAACAGAAACAAGACGAAGGCTCCTACGTAGACGGGACCCGACGTCATGGGCTGGGTACCGAAATATTGTGTCAGTGAGCCGTACAGACTGCTGTACATCGGGTTTGCCTTGCTCATGGCGGTTTCACTCTGGCTGAGGGCGGCAGATGCTCCGCCTTTGAAGTTGGGCACCAGCAGAGTCAGTGTTTCGTCGATGCCGTAGCTCCACTGGGTGATGTAGTCGCGGTCCAGCCCGCTACTGGTCTGCTTGGCAGCGTCGCCGGTCTGCACCAGTTCGCTTTTGCCGCGCATGGTTTCTTTGCTGTAGGCATAGGTGTGATAGAGGTTGGATACGTTGGCGGCTATGCCGACGAGGGCTGCCACAATCAGTACGGCACTTGCCTTGAAGAACTGGGGCAATGTCTTGGTACGCCATGCTTTCTCGAAGTAGGCTCCCACAAAGAAAAGGATGACGAAGAAGAAGTAATAGGACATTTGCACGTGGTTCGAGGTGATTTGCAGGGCCACGAACAAGGCGGTGAGGATGCCTCCCCACAGCAGTTTCCCACGATAGGCGAGCACGATGCCCGCTATGGTGGGCGGCACGTAGGCAAGGGTGATGAACTTCCAGATGTGTCCGGCGGATATCAGGATAAAGAAATAGGACGAGAATGCCCACATGATACCGCCCAGTCCGGCCAGCCAGACCGGTATGCCGAAGACGCGCAGCAGGATGTAGAAGCCGAGCATCAGCATGAATGTGAGGCACACATAGTCGGGCAGGAAGAGTTGGTAGGCTTTCTGTACCCACTGCAGTGACTTGGTGGAGTCATACGAAGGGGCTATCTGATACATGGGCATACCGCCGAACAGCGAGTTTGTCCAACGGCTGCGTTCGCCCGTCTGTTCGTAATACTCCTTGACTTCTTGTCCTGCCCCTGCTCCTGCAGCCGTGTCGTGCTGAAAGAGAATACGGTTTTCTATATCCGCCGGGAAGAAGTAGGCGAAGGAAAGAAGGACGAATGCCAGGATGGCAATAAGGTCGGGAAGAAGCTTCTTCATGAGTTATAAGTTATGAGTTATCAATTAATCAATTGTGGGGCAAAGATAGTGCAAACCGAATACAGAACTTTCATGCTTGCATGAAAAAGTTTTGTTGAGGTGCAGCCTATCTTCGCTTTTGTGGCAAAGATACATAAATGCAGATTGTTATTGTCACGTTATCGGCAGAATGTTGTACCTTTGCCTTTCCAAAAAAAGATTAAAGTGCTTTAATGGTAATATGCAAGCTTAAATTATTATAGATATGACAATAGGGATAATCAGTGCAATGGACAGCGAACACCGCCGGTTGGTGGAGCGCTTGCAGGATAAGAATACGTCGGGCGATGGTAGTTTCCGCTATGTGGAAGGTACATTGGGCGGTAACCATGTAATCTTGACGCAATGTGGCATCGGTAAGGTGAGTGCAGCGGTAGGAGCTTCGGAACTGATACGGCGCTTTTCTCCGGACTGCATCGTCAGCACCGGTGTGGCGGGCGGCATTGATGCTTGCCTGAAGGTGACGGATGTAGTGGCAAGCCAACGTCTGGTGTATCACGACGTCTGGTGCGGCGACGGTAACGAGTACGGACAAGTGCAAGGTTTTCCCGCCTCTTACGAGGGATGTTCCTCTCTGTTGAAACATGCCTTGTCGCTGAACGAAGCCGGAATGGAAAGCCGCATCCACAGTGGACTTGTCTGTACCGGCGACCAGTTCATCACCAACCGTACGGAGCTGGATACCATCAAGCAACGTTTCCCCGACGGTCTTGCCGTTGATATGGAGTCTGCCGCCATTGCGCAGATTTGCTATCTGTACAATGTTCCTTTTCTCAGCTTCCGCATCATCAGCGACACACCCGGAGTAGAGGACCATGCTTCGCAGTATGCCGATTTCTGGGGAACCATGGCAGAGCGTTCGTTCCTCACGATATGGACCTTCCTCTCCACCCTTCCCAGCAATTTATAACTCATAACTTATAACTCATAACTCATGAAGAAGATTCCCAGTTTTACAATTGACCACATCCGCTTGTTGCGCGGTATTTACGTATCCCGCCAGGATGAAGTGAACGGAGAAACAGTCACTACTTTCGACATCCGTATGAAAGAGCCCAACCGTGAGCCTGCCTTGGGACAAGGTGCTCTGCATACTATCGAACATCTTGCCGCCACCTACCTGCGTAATGACCCGCAGTGGCAGGACAAGATTATCTATTGGGGCCCCATGGGCTGCCTCACCGGTAATTATCTGCTGATGAAAGGTGACTTGAAGCCGCAGGACATACTGGCGCTGATGCAGGACACCTTCCGCTTTGTTGCCGAATATGAAGGTGAAGTCCCCGGTGCCGCTCCGCAAGATTGCGGCAACTACCTGCTCCACGACCTTCCGATGGCTAAATGGGAGTCTGCCAAATACCTGCATGAGGTCTTGGAACAGATGAAAGAGGAGAATATGAAGTATCCGGAAAAAGAAGAAAAATAAGGGGGTTAGCGATTAGGGATTAAGGATGGGTTTATGCCTATATTAAAGTCTATGCGGCCCCAAATAATCCCTAATCGCTAACCCCTTATCTCTTATCCTTTATTATCACACAATCTCAATCCCCTGCTCCTTGCAAAGCTGTAATCCCAGGTCTTTCAGCTTGAATTTCTGTATCTTGCCACTTCCCGTCATGGGGAATTCTTTGATGAAGAAGATATACTTGGGTATCTTGTAGCGGGATATTTTGCCGATGCAGAAGTCTCGTACATCCGATTCGTGCATATCCACTCCTTCGTGCAGGATGATGAAAGCGCCTACGGCTTCACCGTATTTCTTAGAGGGAATACCGGCTACCTGCACGTCTTTTACGCCTTCCAGTTGATAGAGGAACTCTTCTATCTCGCGGGGATAGATATTTTCACCACCGCGGATAATCATGTCCTTGATGCGTCCTGTGATGCGGTAATTGCCGTCCTCGTCCTTTATTCCAAGGTCTCCCGAGTGCAGGAAGCCGTTCTCATCAATGACTTCGGCTGTGGCTTCCGGGTTTTTGTAGTAACCCTTCATGGTGTTGTATCCGCGGTTGCACATTTCACCTTGTACGCCTACGGGACACTCTTCTCCGGTTTCGGGGTCGATAACCTTTACTTCCGTATGTTCAAAGTCGTGTCCTACGGTATTGCAACGTACATCGAACGGGTCGTCTATCCGGGTGGCGGTCATTCCGGGAGCAGCTTCGGTCAGCCCGTAAACGCTGGTTACCTTCATGTACATTTTCTCTTCCACCTGCTTCATCAGCTCTACCGGGCAGAGGGAACCTGCCATGATACCCGTACGGAGGCTGGACATGTCGAACATGTCGAACATCGGATGGTTCAGTTCGGCAATGAACATGGTGGGTACGCCGTAAAGTGCCGTGCAGCGCTCCTTGTGGATAGAGGCGAGCACTACCAGTGGGTTGAAGCGTTCCACCATTACTTCTGTACAGCCGTGTGTCAGGCAGTTCATGGTGGCAAGTACCACGCCAAAGCAGTGGAACAATGGTACGCAGACGCAGAGCTTGTCATCAGCGGTAAACTTCATGTGCTCACCGGTAAGGAAACCGTTGTTGGCAATGTTGTAGTGGGTAAGCATGACGCCTTTCGGGAATCCCGTAGTGCCGGAGGTGTATTGCATGTTCACTACATCGTGGCAAGTGACCTGACTTTTGAGCTCATTCAGGCGACTGTCTTCTATATTGTCGCCCAAGAGAAGTATTTCGGCCGTGTTGTACATGCCCCGGTGCTTCTCCTGCCCCACGTAGATGACGTTTTTCATATAAGGGAAACGTTCGCTTTTCAAGTGTCCGCGTTGGCAAGTCTTCAGTTCCGGAAGCATGGTATAGGTCATCTGCACAAAGTCACTGTCCTTTTCGCCATTGACGATGCAGAGGGTATGCATGTCGGAGTTCTGGCAGAGATATTCCAGCTCGGACTGTTTGTAGTTGGTGTTTACCGTTACGTAGACGGCACCTATCTTGGCGCAAGCGTATAATAGAGTCAGCCAGTCGGGTACGTTAGCTGCCCAGATACCTACGTGTGTTCCCCGTTCCACGCCGATGGCGATAAGTCCTTTGGCCATGTCGTCCACCCGGCGGTTGAACTGGCTCCAGGTGAAGCGCAGGTTGCGGTCAGAGTAAACGATATATTCTTTGTCTGGTGTTGTTTCGGCCCAATGTTCCAACCATTGGCCGAGGGTACGTTCGTATAACATGATGTGGAAGTTGAAAGTGGAAAGTTGAAAGGTGAAAATAGAAAGTATTTATCATTTTCCATTTTCACCTTTCCATTTTCCATTAATTTAAATTGGTGTATAAACTACTGCAAGTATCTTGGCTGCCTGCCCTTCATAGGCGTGTACGTGGTGCGGAACGATGGAATCGTAATAGATGCTGTCACCTTCTTCGAGCAGGTAGGTATTTTTGCCGTAACTGATTTCCATGGTCCCTTCCATCACCATGATGAATTCTTCGCCTTCGTGTGAGGAGAGTACAAAGTCACTGTCGTCCGTAGCGGCCACATCAATGATAAACGGCTCCATATGGCGGTCGGCTTTGGATTTGGAGAGTGAATGATACTCCATATGCTTGCGGCTGTGGATGGCATTGTTGGAGAAACTGATACTGTTCTGCGACTCGTCCTTACGGCAGACCACGGGACCGTTCTCATCCTGGTCGTCAAGAAAAGTTCCCAAACGTACACCCAGCACACGAGCTATCTTGATGAGGGGAGCCAGTGACGGGAGGTCGATGTTGTTTTCTATACGTTCAATCTGTTCGATAGCAAGTCCCGAACGCTGTGCCAGTTCTTCCATACTGATGGATTGGCTTTCACGGAGTGATTTTATTTTTTCTCCTACGATTTTGCTGGTATCCATAATGATAGTATTTTCTGTCTAAAGGTTATAATTTATAGCTGTTAAACCGCAAAAATAAGAGAAACTTTTACTTGATGCAACATTCTAAGGGAAAATATTGCTGAAATATCTCCGGTGGTCGGCTTATTTGTATAATATTCTTCTGTTCTGTTTCTCTTTCTTCCCCAAAGTTCTGTTTATAGCCGCTTCAAGTCTTGTTCCGATACGTGCTTTCCTTTGTACGCTTTGCCTGCTGCATTGAAACGATAGCTTAGGTTCAGGGAGAAGCTGCGCGAGTCCGGGTTTGCCTTTTTCGTATAGGTCAGCCGGGGACCGAACAGCATGAAGGAGCCATACCGGGAATTCCACAGGTCATTGGCTTGCAGTCCGAGCGTCAGCCTTTTGTTGAAGAATGTTTTGCGGATGCCGGCGTTTATGCCCCAATAGGAACGTTGCAGCATGGCGCCGAAGTTGCCTTCGCTCTGGTAGTCGGCATCAAGGGAGAGAATCCACTCGTCCGGAAGCTGGAGACTGTTTTGCAGAAAGAGGTAAATGCTGCCGCGGTTCATATTCTTGCTACTGCCTTGATTGGTGACTTTGAAGAACGGTTGGGCGAAGTAGATGCCGAGCTCCGGTTTCCAGATGCCGACGGTGGGTGACAGATGGGCAGAGGCGGTGAGATACTGCATCCGTTTGAAATTTCCGGTAGTGAAGATGACAACATCCGGATTGTCCTCGTATTCTTTGGTCATGAAGGCAATGGCATTGCGGCGGTATTGGTAGTTAAGTCCGAATTGTACCCACTTGTAAAGGGCCGTGAACTGCAGGTCGTGGTTGGTTTCGGGGGTGAGCAGTGGGTTTCCGCCTTCGTAGATGAAACGGTTGTTATAACTCAGTGTGCTACGTAGCTGGAAGAAGCTGGGGCGGTTGCTTTTGGCTGTATAGCTGAGATTGGCTTGGGCTTTGCCGAGAGGAAAGTCTACCGATAGGTTGGGGCACCAGTCATTGTAAGTACGACTTTGACCGGACACGTACTTTTCCTGCTCCCAATAGTCGGAGACGGCATGCTCGAAGCGCAGTCCTGCAAGAAGGCTGATTTTTCCTAATGTCAGTGAGTATTCGGCAAAGACGGCGGACTTGCTTTCGTCGATTCGACTGTCTGTATCGGGAAGTATGTGCTGCCGGTTCAGGAAATTGTCATTTCGCCGGATGAAGGTGTAATCGGCACCGGTCTTCAGTTCACCTTTCCAAAGGGGATGGGTCAGAATCAACTTGGCGGCATAAAGGCGGTTGTCGGCGTGGTTGAAAGAGCTGATGTCGCGATTGCCTTCGGTCTGGCTTTCTTCTTTAGCCTCCTGGTGATTATAACTTTTTCCGTATACCAGGTCGGTGTTGAAGTTTATGTGGAGTTGCTTTATGCTGCCCTGATAGTAGGCATTCAGCTGGTGCCGGTTGGTTTGCTGCAAGTTTTGGGAGGAATGTATGGTGTGATCGGCCAATTCTTCATTTGCCCGGACGGTATATGCCGAATGGTCACTGCTGTGATAATCGGGGGTACGATGAAACTCATAGGAGGCACCGAGGCTGTGTTGGGGGGTGAAGTCGTAACTGGCGCTTGCTTTTCCTCCGGCAAGTAGTCCCTTATTATATAAGTGAACCCGGTTATTTACATCCCATTGTATTTCGGACGGTATCTGGTAGCGAACCTCCTGGTGGCGTTTTCTGTTTTCATAATTGATGTATAGCATGCCCAGTAGGGACAGTCCTTTCTTCTGATAATTCAGATCGACTTGTCCGTAATGGTTGCTGCGTCTCCGTTGGGTGATTCCTGCACGGAAATTACCGCCAAAACAGTCTCTTTTGTTACGTACGGTGCGTATGCGCACAACGGCTTTAACGGTAGCATCGTACTCTGCACCCGGGTTGGTGATGAGCTCCACTTTTTCAATATCGGCGGCAGAGAGGCGTTGTAGTTCGGAGTTGTCTTGCAGAAGGCGGTTATCTATATAGATGACCGGTGTCCCTTTGCCAAAAACGGTATACCCCTCATCAGAGGAGCGCAGTCCGGGGATATGTTTCAATACGTCGTTGGCATCATTCAAGGATGCTAGCAGGGTTTGCCGTACGCTTGTCTCCAACTTTCCGCCCTTTAGTCGGAAAACGGGGCGGGCGGCGGTGATGACGGTTTCCGCAAGTAGCACGGCATCGGTTTGCAATATCCAGTTGTGGGTACTCCCGGTGGGGCAAGGCTGGCAAAGGGTTTTGTAACCGATGGAAGAAACTTGTAGTAGATAGTTTCCGGGAGCGGGAGGGAGAAGTTCAAAACTACCGTCGCTTCGGCTGCACGTTCCTTGTATGAAGGTGGAATCTTCGGAAAGGAGGGCGATGTTGGCAAACTCTATCGGTTGCTTTTCCTCTGTGAGAATTTTACCTCGGATGGAGGGTGTTGCCGGGCTGGTTTGTGCTTTTGTTGTCGTGACGCTCATTAGGAGCAGGGCAAGAATACATATTATCTGTTTCATGTTCCGGTTGTTGTTTGATTTCGGGACACGAAGGTATCCGCTTTCTGCCGGGATGGAAGAAACAAAAAGCGGATAGTTGTCTGACATTTGCCTGACAATAGACTGACAATGCCTTCTTTTGTCCTTTTAAAGGGGGAAGATGATTACTTTTCTGTATCCATCTCTCCGGTGAACGAGATGGACTGTTTGTTCATGGGTTGCACATGGATACTGGTAGAACCATCGGGAAAGATGGTGAGGCGGTACTCATAATTGTCTTCATCACTACGGGTCTTGAAGTCTATTTGGATTTTGCCTTTTTTGAGTGCTCTGGTTGTGTATCCGGTGATGGATGCATTGAAATTCAGGCTCTTGCCTCCTCCATACGGAGCATTGTAGGCCACTCCAAAGTAAGGCAGGTAAGAGAAAACGGAGTCGTTTCTAATTTCCAGTGTATAGTTGGTGGTCAGGTTACGGCTACCGCCTCTCATCGGTTGCATCCGATCTACGTTGATTTTGTATTGTTTAGCAGCAATAGCTTCTTTTACAGCACGTTCAGTGCGCGCTTTCTTTTCGTTACGGTTTTGGGCGGTTGTCGGCATTGCGACAGTTAGGCAGATTAGCCCTAATAGGATAAGTTTGTTAGTCTTCATGATTCTATAATGTTTAGGTTTTTATTTCCAGTCCGTAGGCGCGACCACGATCTGTTGTTATTCTGAGGTTGCTGTTGTCCTCGACAATGGGCTTCAGACGCCGTATCAATGTGTAAAGCGTTTCGTCTGCATTGTCTTTTCCCGGCCATAGCGATTGGCAGATGTCGGATTTGAAAAGTAGGTGTGAGGAAGAAAGGTAGAACATCTCCATCAGTGTGTACTGCATGGGGGTGAGTTTTAGCTTTTCCTGCTGTTCGTTATAGAAGCAGGCTTCCTGGAGGGAAAGCGAAAGGTTGCCGAAGGTAATGAAGTTTTCTTGTTGCTGCCCGTTACTGGCATTAGTCTTTGTGTGCCGGTGGAAATAGAAGAAAGTGAATCCTCCCCAGAGCAGGGCGGCCAATAGCAATGTTGCCGGAATTGTCTGCTTGGATAAGCTGAACAGCATGGCAGCTGAGCAGCGGGCATATCCCCGGAAAGAAAGTGTCAGCCCAGATGCATCGGCTGTGGTGGAGAGCCATACTAATGTGTCGCTGGCAAGACATCCGGCAGGAATCTCATTGAATACGGTGGCGGGAGCATTCTTTTTCAGTATATGTAGCGAAAGGGTAGAAACATCTTTCAATCCGGTGATGGACAATGCTTCGGTAAAGGCTCTGTGGAAACCGCTTACGGAAACGGGAGTGCCCATCACTTCTTGCAACTTGGCATAGGTTTGGATGGTATCTGCATTCAACCATAATCCCTTGTGCTGCAATACTGTGCGTTGCAGCGCTTGATTCAGGTCAGAGACCACACGTTGTTCTGCCTGCGAATAGCTGCGATAACCGAAGCCGAATGATAGCAGTATCAATAGAAAAGTGATTGCTATCGAAAGATTTGCTGCTGATACTTTTCTTTTCATGGATACAAAATTAGGTATAAATCGGATTATAAACAAAAAAGGAAGTTTCCTTTTGGAAAACTTCCTTTTTTGATGGTTTTGCCGCAAGTAGATTACTTACGCAAGCCGAGTTCTTTGACGATAGCACGATATCTGGTGATGTCGCGGTCCTTCAGATAAGTCAGCAACGCACGGCGTTTACCTACCAACATAGTCAAAGCTCTTTCTGTACTATAATCCTTTCTGTTGAGCTTAAGGTGCTCAGTCAGACGAGCAATACGGTAGGAAAACAAAGCTATCTGAGCCTCAGCTGAGCCAGTATCAGTGTTAGACTTTCCGTATTTGCCGAAGATTTCTTGCTTTTTAGCAGCGTCTAAATACATAATGTTTAATTAAAAGTTATTATAAATATTCCCTTTTGGGGCTGCAAAGATAGGGATAAACTTTTATATTACAATGATATTCAGCAAAAAAATCATATCTATACTGCATATCTAATCCAAAATCACTAACTTTGTCGCCTGAAAATAATAGGTATTATATGCAAAAGATTAGAAACATTGCAATTATTGCCCATGTGGACCATGGGAAAACGACGCTCGTTGACAAGATGCTTTTGGCCGGAAATCTTTTCCGCAGCAACCAGAGCACAGGTGAATTAATGTTGGATAACAATGACCTGGAGCGTGAACGAGGTATAACGATTCTCTCAAAGAACGTTTCTATCAACTACAAGGACACCAAGATTAACATTATTGATACTCCGGGACACAGTGACTTCGGAGGTGAAGTGGAACGTGTATTGAATATGGCGGATGGATGCATTCTGCTTGTGGATGCTTTCGAAGGTCCTATGCCGCAGACACGGTTTGTATTGCAGAAAGCTCTGCAGATTGGTCTGAAACCTATCGTTGTTGTAAATAAGGTGGATAAGCCAAACTGCCGTCCCGAAGAAGTGTACGAGATGGTGTTCGACTTGATGTTCAGCTTGAATGCAACCGAGGACCAGCTGGATTTCCCCGTTATCTACGGTTCTGCCAAGAATAATTGGATGAGTACCGACTGGCAGCAGCCGACTGATAACATTTATCCGCTTCTGGACTGTATCTTGGAGAATATTCCTGCCCCCGAACAGTTGGAAGGTACACCGCAAATGCTGGTTACTTCGCTGGATTATTCTTCGTATACCGGGCGTATTGCTGTGGGCCGCGTGCACCGTGGTACATTGAAAGAAGGCATGAACGTGTCTTTGGCAAAGCGTGACGGGAGTATCGTGAAATCAAAAATCAAGGAACTGCATACATTCGAAGGTATGGGCCGTGTAAAGGTGCAGGAAGTGTCTTCCGGTGACATCTGTGCATTGGTAGGTATCGAAGGATTTGAAATCGGAGATACGGTCTGCGATTACGAAAATCCGGAGGCGTTGCCGCCCATTGCCATTGACGAGCCTACGATGAGTATGCTCTTCACCATCAACGACTCTCCGTTCTTCGGTAAGGAAGGTAAGTTTGTTACTTCCCGCCACATCCACGACCGTTTGATGAAGGAGTTGGATAAGAATCTTGCTCTTCGTGTGCGCAAGAGCGAGGAAGACGGCAAGTGGATTGTTTCCGGCCGTGGCGTGCTTCATCTTTCCGTACTGATTGAGACCATGCGTCGTGAAGGGTATGAGTTGCAGGTAGGGCAACCGCAGGTAATCTTCAAGGAGATTGACGGCGTGAAATGCGAACCTATCGAAGAGCTGACCATCAATGTTCCCGAAGAATATGCCAGCAAGATGATTGATATGGTGACCCGTCGTAAAGGTGAAATGGTAAAGATGGAAAGTGCCGGCGAACGTGTAAATCTTGAGTTCGACATGCCGTCGCGCGGTATCATCGGTCTGCGTACCAACGTGCTGACCGCTTCCGCCGGAGAGGCCATCATGGCGCACCGTTTTAAGGAATATCAACCGTATAAGGGTGAGATTGAACGGCGTACCAACGGTTCTATGATTGCCATGGAGTCCGGTACGGCTTTTGCCTATGCCATTGACAAGTTGCAGGACCGCGGCAAATTCTTCATTTTCCCGCAGGAAGAGGTTTATGCAGGCCAGGTAGTGGGCGAGCATTCCCATGACAACGACTTGGTGATTAATGTAACGAAGTCCAAGAAGCTTACCAATATGCGTGCCAGTGGTTCGGATGACAAGGCACGTCTGATTCCTCCCGTACAGTTCTCTCTTGAGGAGGCACTGGAGTACATCAAGGAGGATGAATATGTGGAAGTTACTCCTAAATCAATGCGTATGCGTAAGGTTATCCTCGATGAGCTTGAGCGTAAACGCGCAAACAAGAACTGATAAACAGAAGAGTTTTAGTTGTTATATATGAAAGGAGTGCCCCGCCGAAAGGTGAGGCACTCCTTTTTATTGTCGTCATTCAAACGAAAGTCAATCGATGAATTTTACCTTTGCCGCATTACGGGGTTTGGCAGTGGGCGTTTCGTCCGGATAGCCGAAAGCGATACAGTAAAGTAGCTGATAGCCTTCCGGAATATCCAGTTTCTTCAGGTATTCGGCAGCAGCCGGAGTAGAGGTCATGAAGCGCGTGGGACCGCCCAAGCAGCAAGAACCGATTCCCATGGACCAGGCTGATAGAATCATATTCTCACCCAGCAGTCCGCAGTCAATCTGCGAAAGGTCATAAGACGGGTCATTGGCAATAAATACTACTGTAGAAGCGTTGCGAAACATGTTCTTGAATTTCGGGTCTTCGGCGGCTTTGGGATTTTCCTTCTTGTAGATTTCCGTGATGCCGTTGATGAAATCCGGGTTATCCACTACACGCACTTCCCACGATTGCTTGTTCTGTCCGTTGGGTGCATTGATACCGCAATCCAGGATAATCTGCATGGTGTCGCGATTCACGGCTTGCGGTTTGTACTGGCGGATGCTGCGGCGTGACATGATGGTTTCAATCACCGCATTCTCTTTGCTTTCATTTGCATTGGCAACTTGGGTCTCTTTCTGGACCTGGGCACCGCAACTGCAGAGCAGTAACAAACTTGCGCCTGCCAACATCAATCTGATACTTTTCATATTGCTTTATTTGAATAATGGTTTCTGCAAAACTACTAAAACTTTCGGATTATCAATGAGATAGAGATATTAAAAAAGAAAAAAGGCATCTCCCGGAGGAGATACCTTTTCCATATGTTTCTAACTTTATTGTCAGATTAGAGCTTCGGACCAGCAGCAACCAGAGCCTTACCTGCTTCGTTGCCAGTGAACTTAGCGAAGTTCTTGATGAAGCGGCCAGCCAGGTCTTTTGCTTTTTCTTCCCATTGGCAAGCGCATTCGTAAGTATCGCGAGGATCAAGAATCTTCGGATCTACATTAGGCAATTCAGTAGGAACCACGAAGTCGAAGAAAGGAATAACCTTCGTCGGAGCCTTGTCGATAGAACCGTCGAGGATAGCGTCGATGATACCACGAGTATCTTTGATAGAGATACGTTTGCCGCTACCGTTCCAACCAGTGTTAACCAAGTATGCCTTAGCACCAACCTTGTTCATCTTCTTAACCAATTCTTCTGCATATTTAGTAGGATGCAGGCTCAGGAAAGCAGCACCGAAGCAAGCAGAGAATGTCGGAGTCGGTTCAGTGATACCACGTTCTGTACCAGCCAACTTAGCAGTAAAGCCAGACAAGAAGTAGTACTGAGCTTGTTCAGGGTTCAGGATAGATACCGGAGGTAATACACCGAATGCGTCAGCAGACAAGAAGATTACCTGGTGAGCGTGAGGACCCTTAGAAACCGGTTTAACAATGTTATTGATGTGGTAGATAGGATAAGAAACACGAGTGTTTTCTGTTACGCTCTTGTCAGCGAAGTCAATCTTACCGTCAGCAGCTACTGTAACATTCTCCAACAGAGCGTCACGCTTGATGGCAGCGTAGATATCGGGTTCGCTTTCTTTATCCAAGTTGATAACCTTAGCGTAGCAACCACCTTCGTAGTTGAATACACCTTCGTCATCCCATCCGTGTTCATCGTCACCGATCAACAGACGTTTCGGGTCAGTTGACAAAGTAGTCTTACCTGTACCAGACAGACCGAAGAAGATAGCAGAGTCAGTGCCTTCCATGTTAGTGTTGGCAGAGCAGTGCATAGAAGCGATACCACGCAACGGGTTCTTGTAGTTCATGATAGAGAACATACCCTTCTTCATTTCACCACCGTACCAAGTGTTCAAGATAACCTGTTCGTTGGTCTTCAAGTTGAATACAGTAGCTGTTTCAGAGTTCAGACCCAGTTCCTTGTAGTTGTCAACTTTTGCCTTAGAAGCGTTGAATGATACGAAATCGGGTTCTCCGTAGTTAGCCAGTTCTTCAGCAGTCGGGCGGATGAACATGTTAGTTACGAAGTGAGCCTGCCATGCCACTTCCATGATGAAACGTACTTTCATACGAGTAGCGGGGTTGGCACCACAGAAGGTATCAACAACAAACAGACGCTTGCCGCTCAATTCCTTTACAGCCTTAGCCTTCAGGTCAGCCCAAGCTTCTTCAGAGCAAGGTTTGTTGTCGTTTTTGTATTCTTCAGAAGTCCACCATACAGAATCCTTGCTGGCTTCATTCATTACGAAGAATTTATCTTTAGGAGAACGACCGGTATAGATACCTGTCATTACATTTACAGCACCCAGTTCAGTTACCTGACCTTTTTCAAAACCTTCCAAACCTGGTTTGGTTTCTTCTGCGAACAGTACATCGTAAGACGGGTTGTGGATAATTTCCTTCACGTCTTGGATACCGTACTTGCTTAAATCTAAATTTGCCATTTCTTTTAATGATTTAAAATGTTGGTATTTGGTTTATAATCTCTTTCCTTAATCTCTTTTTACCTTTGATTTACAAGGGAAAACGGGTGTAGAAAAGCTCTTTTTTTCCTGCTTTTCAGCAGGTCCCTTGTTTTTCGCCTACAAAAGTAATACTTTCTTTTTAAAGAAAAGCTCTATTAGAGAAATTTTTCTCTAATAGGAAATCTTTTATAAAACCATAACAATATCTGCTAACTGAATGTTGCAAATTGAGTGAAATTCGTTTACTTTGCAGCAAATTTTAATGTGCTAATGTGCTGATATGCCAATGTGCTAATTGCCATGCGGCATTACGTACACCACATTTGCACATTAGCATATTTGCACATTAGCACATTTATAGTTATGAAGGTTATCAACTTTGCCGAGACAAATTCTGTCTTGAACCAATACGTGGCGGAAATTCGTGATGTAGCAGTCCAGGGCGACCGTATGCGTTTCCGCCGTAATATTGAACGCATTGGAGAGATAATGGCGTATGAAATGAGTAAGGAACTGACGTATTCTGTCAAGCAGGTACAGACTCCCTTGGGGGTGGCGTCGGTCAGCACACCCGATGACGAGGTGGTGATTGCCACTGTTTTCCGTGCCGGATTGCCTTTGCATACTGGATTCTTGAATATGTTCGACCATGCCGGGAACGCTTTTGTTTCCGCTTACCGTTATTATAAGGATAAGGAATGCCGTACGGTGGATGTACACATCGAATACATCGCTACTCCGGATTTGTCCAAGAAGACATTATTGATTGTAGACCCGATGCTTGCCACGGGAGAAAGTATGGAATTGGCCTGGAAGGCCTTCGTCACCAAGGGGATGCCGGCCAAGTTGCAGATAGCTTGTGTCATAGCCAGCCAGCAGGGCGTAGAGCATCTGGAAAAGCTGTTCCCTGGAGATGAAGTGACCTTGTGGTGTGCAGCAATCGACCCGGAGATGAACGAGCATTCCTATATCGTTCCCGGGCTGGGAGATGCCGGAGATTTGGCGTTCGGTGACAAGATATAAGGTTCATATATCTTTTCCATCAGCCTTTTCCCAAGTGCGGGCCTATAATGACCCGGTTCATAATAATTGTGGATGTCTTCCGTGTATTCGTTGATACCGGTGAAATCAAATACATTCCGTTTTCCGAAGAAGCGCTTCAGTGTCTTTACGTCGGCAGGGTTTATGTTGACTTGCAGGTAGTCGGGACTGATAATGATTTTTACATCGGTATCATGTTTCCGGCAAATCCACTTTATTTCCTGCAACAGATTGATTTGCTTTTCCCTGAGCACTTGGGGGGCTTCCCGGTATTTCCCGTCTCTATAATTCTTCATTTTCTCTTTGGTGAATTCTCCTTTCCGGTTTTCCCAGTACTTATCTCCCTCTTCCTTTATCATTTTCTCTCTGGGATTTAACACGTCATTGGTTACCGGGTTTCGGGTGGAGCCATAGGGGTTTATAACCCCTTTCATGTAAGGGCGATAGGTATGGAACAGCTTGTAGTCCAGATAGGGGAAGAGAAAGTTCGGGTAGAAGAAGGCTTGGCAGAATTCCTTCTGAAACTTGAAGCTGCTTATTCCCGATATGGCGGGCGGCAGAATGTTGGAATGTCCGGTGAGGCAACGGTCGTTGTGCAATGATTCCTTGTCGATAATCAGCAGTAGGTTCTTGATTGTTGCACCTGCCTTGTCCAGTGCCTTCAGCTTCAGGCAGACGGCGGCAAGGCTTTCGGCATTTCCGAATAGCCGTACGGCTCTTCCGCCGTGGAGGTATTTCTCCCATTCATGGCATTGATAAGCCATAGTGCAGGAGTTTCCCATGATATAGGAGTCGATGGGGATGGTATCCCGGTTGTTCAGATACATCTGCCACCCCACGTGCCCTTCGTTTAGTACAACCGGGGTTTGGTCGTATCGTTCATAGTTCTTCAGGACCATGAAAGGGTCGTCCAGGAAATAGACTGCCAGTAGGGCTATAAAAGGGATAAAAAGGATAAAGAGCTTTTTCATGAAACGTATGGCTGCGTTCCGTTCGCTGTTTTTCTTCATCATGTGTCTTTATTGTCAAAATTGTAAATATATGAAGCTGTCCGAGTTGAACTGTCCCAGTGTGAAAAGTATTATGGCGAGCAGATAATAGATACTCCATCTTACGGCTGCCGGCTGTCGTCCGAGGGCTTCTAGCAAATCATGCTTGGACATGAAATATTCGTAAACCAATATCAGTACGAGTGCGCTTCCTGCCACAATGCTGTTGTGGTCCGGCATTCCGATGTTCATTTCCTTCCAACTGTAATGTACGCCGAAGGAGAGGTGGCTGATGTAGTGGAACGCTTCGGCCATAGAACTTGCCCGGAAGAATATCAGAGATACGGCAAAAAGTAGGTAGGTCCTTACGACGGATAATGTGGCATATAAGCGGCTTCCCAATTGGGCTTTCAGTCTGCGGTGAAATGCTGTGGTCTTCATCTCGTAGAAGATGATGACACCTTGAATTAGTCCGTAGACAGCGAAGTTCCATCCGGCACCATGCCAGATACCCAGTCCCGTGAAGGTCAGCGCCAGACTTAGAAATACGCCCCATTGTCCCCATCCACGCAGGCTCGAGGACAACGGGAGGTACAGATAGTCGCGTACCCAGAATGAAAGCGACATGTGCCATCGGCGCCAGAAGTCGGCAGTGGTCTGCGCAATGAACGGCCGGTTGAAGTTTGGGCTGAGCTTGAATCCCAGCATGCGCGCTCCTCCCAATGCGATGTCGGTATATCCGGAGAAGTCGGCATACAGCTCTATCGGATATAGGAGGCATGCCATCAGCAATTGCACGCCTGAGGCTGTGTATACCGACCCGAAGACACCGTCTATGTATGGGGCGATGGAGTCGGCCAGTATCAGTTTCTTTATCAGTCCCACGACAATCAGTCTCATTCCGTAGACCATGGATGCATAGTCCGTAGCTTTGCAGGACTTCAGTTGGGGGAGCATGTCACCTGCCCTTTCTATGGGACCGGAAAGGAACTTCATGAAGAAGAGCATGTATATCATGAAGTCGGGCAGGCTCTTTTCCGGTTCTTCTTCTTGCCAATAGATTTCTGTCAGGTACGAAATGGCCTGGAAAGTATAGAAAGAGATTCCCAGCGGAAAAAGGATGTGGCAGTCTGTAAGCCGGTCGGCATACCGGAATGCCAACCAGCTCACGACCAGAAAACACACACCTGAAAAATAAATTCCCTTCATGCTGCTTTCCCGCTTGGTCTGTCCTATCCATTTGCCAAGGTAGAAGGTGGTAAGCGTGAGGATGAGGGCCGTTATCAGAAAAGTGAGGTGGTAGAAGCCTATGAAGAGGCAGCTGGCTGTCAGTAAGGTCGCTTTTCTGAATCGTGAAGGAAGCGTATGGTATAGAATGAAAGTACACGCAAACAGTACGACGAAGTTCAGGGATATGAATGACATTTCCTAGTTGGTTTTGGTTAAAATGGCATGGCAGATGTCTCCCACGTTTTTGAGTTTTACAATATCTCTGAAGGTGAAGCGTACATTGAATTTCTTCTCTATCTTGTTTATCAGTTGCATGTTGGTCAGTGAATCCCATCCTTCCACATCCTGGGCGGTGGTCTCATTGTCAAGTACAATGTTCTCTCTTTTCAGTACCTCCCGAAAGATGAGGCTCATTTCATTCAAAATAGTCTGTGTATCCATTGTCAAGTTTAAATTAGTTCTTGTATTTTCTTTCTGTCTGTTTTGCTACTGGTGTTCAGCGGAAACTGTTCCAGGCAATGCATATGCTTGGGAATCATGTAGTAGGGAAGCCTGCTATACAGATATTCCTCCATCTGCTGTTTGTCGAGCTGTTTCTTCTCTACGACGAGATGTAGTTCGCACTGATTGCCGTTGTCGTATTTGGGAATGACGACTACACGGCATTCACCGTTGAAAAAGTTTTTTGCCACATGTTCAATCTCGCTCAGCTCGATGCGAAATCCTTGTATCTTTATCTGTGAGTCTTTTCGTCCGCAATAGATGATGTCACCGTCGGCATCCATCCGGCAGAGGTCTCCCGTCTTGTAGTATACTTTTCCATTGGCGGTCTCTACGAGGCATTCCCCGTTTTTTTCGGGAGCATTCCAGTATCCACCCATCACTTGATTGCCGCTAATCCATAGTTCGCCGGTTTCTCCGGTAGGCAGCGGGCGACCGTCGTTATCCATAATTAGGGCATCGATGCCTTCGAAAGGCCTTCCGATAGCGGTCATGCCGTTGTGATGCTTGCAGGAGGTGACGGGTATCCGGTAGGCAGTGCAGTAGATGGTTCCCTCTGTCGGTCCGTATAGGTTTATGAAAGAGGCATTGGGGACACATTTTCTGAAAGCATCCAACAGCTCCGCGTCAGAAGCCTCGGCAGTAACCACTAGATATCTAAGTGCGGGGAGGTGTATCTCCGGAAAATAGGGACGTAGCAGCTGGAGCAGTGAAGGGGCCACGGCAGCGAAGGTCAGGTCGTATTTTTCCAGAGTTTCAATTACGTTGATGTATTTCACGCCTTCCGGAGAAACGGTGTATATGCAAGCACCCAGCGTCAGCGGATATAGAAAGGATACGATGGAAACGTCAAAAGTGAGTTCGAACATCTGCAGCATCCGGTCGTTCTCGTCCAGTTGCCAGCCGAGGCGGTGGTAGGCGGTATAGAAAGCATTCAGGTTACGGCGGGAGATGGGTACTCCTTTGGGTTCGCCCGTGCTTCCGGAGGTAAAGATGATGTAGGCATTTTCCTCTTCTGCCGTATGGAGGATGTCTTCTGCGGCATGGAACGTGGCGGAGTTCTCTGCCTGCTCTATTTCGGAGGTACATATCAGTTCCAGATTCCGGGTGTCGAGGTTCAAGACATGGATATTCTCGGTATGCAGCACGAGGCGAATGCCTGCCGAGTCGGCAATTCTGTCGTTCCTATGTTTGGGGTAGGAAGGATGGAGGATGACGTATGTCTTTCCGCAAATCAGTGCAGATAGTATGGATGCGTATGTTTCCAGTCTGTTTTCTGCGACGATGCCGATAATTTTGTCTTCTCTGTCCTTGAATAGGGAGGATATTTTCTGTACGCAAGTTGCCAGCTCTCCATAAGTGCAGGCCGTGTCTTCGATGACGAATGCCAGTCGGTCGGCATATTTGCCGAAGGCTTTCATGATGTCGCCAATCAAGTCATTTGGATACTTTTTCATTTAGTCCGTTATGTTATAGTTCAGTTTTTGCGGAAGCGATGTTTGTCCGTCGTTCATTAAAGACAGTGGTTTCCCGCAATCTCCCTACCGGGAAATCCTTAAGATTTCTAAAAAAGGAGGGATACTGTTCGGAATAAAAGAAACAGAGGGGGCAAATACATACTCACCACAGGATAGCACGGATTAACACTGCTAAAAGCTCTTTATTATCAGAACTCCTAAGGCAATCTGTGTTAATCCGTGTTATTCTGTGGTGAGTATGATATACTCTTCGGGCAAAATGGGTTTGCGAACAAAGTCCTTATTTTGCCCAGAACAGTTTGTGGTAGTAAGTGTCTTCGGCTGACACCTCTTTATAGTAGGGATTGTAGTTGACTTCCGTATTCGGGTATCTCCAGCGGTTCGGCACATTTGTGATGGTACCGGCCACTTCGGGGAAGGCTAGGCCGGACGGATAGCCGGTACGTCGGATATCACTCCATGCCTCACGACTGGCTAGGAAACCGAAATGCAGTCACTTTTGGGTAATGATGGCATCCAGCTTGTCTGTATATTTCGTGCTGTTCCATTTGGCAGCGGCGAAAGAGGCGGTTTCTTCGGCGGTAGGGGCATCATACCGGCGTGCGTTTTCACCCGTACTTACCGAATCGTAATAGTAGTAAAGCGTGATGGACTGGCTGACAGCCTTTTTGAACTCTTCTTCCGCTTTCGCTTCATTCTTTGCCACTCCATACCCCATTTCATAGGCTTCCGCTTTCAGGAAATGGATTTCGGGTGAGGCCATTATCAGCATGTCGAATTTGTCGTTTTCCCAAAAGAAACCTTTCTGCGTGATTTGTGAGAAACCGGTGTTGCTGGTATTGACTTCGTCTTGTGCCTGCGAGTTGTAATATTCCGTCAGCTCATCCGCCACGGTAAGGTCTGTACCCAGATAACGGTGCTCGTCCAATTGACCGGTGTTCTGGTTGGTAATCTTCACGGGATTGAAGTTGAGCAGGATGCGCGGGTCGTCTTCTCCTTTCACATAAACGCCGCTCAGTGGGTCATTGCTGGTCATATCATAGTTGCCATGGCCCAGCATGCGGTCGATGATGGCGCCCGAAGCAAGTCGGTTGGTTACCCAGTCACCCAGTCCGTGGCCTGCGGTGAAGTTCAGTTGCCCAGACTTCTGGTTGACAATGAGAATGTTGTTTTCTTGTTCCTCTATCAACGGATAGGCTGACGGATTTTCCAGGATTTCCTTGATGGCGGTACGGCCTTCCGCCTGCAAGTCTCCTTGCGCGGCTACGCGCATGGCAAGGCGCAGTCGCAAGGAGTTTGCATAGCGTTCCCATTTGTCCATGTCCCCGTTGTTGATAAAGTCTTGTGTATTGAAGTTCCTCGGTGTGGGGATGGAGCGGAACCGCGGAGCAATTTCTTTGAGCTCATCAAGAATGGTTTTATAAATATCCTCGGCCTTGTCATAATGAGCATACGATTTACCTACATCGTTGGTAAGCGGCAGCGTACAAGCTTCCGAGAAAGGCATATCCCCGAAAACGTCCACTGTGGCGGCAAAGAAATCGTACAACTGTACTTTGGCGGCAAGATAGAATGCCTCGTCCTGGGCTTGTTCTGCCGCGCTTTCTTCCTCGTAGAGAGATTCCAGCTTGCGGAACTGGGCCAGTGCCGAATACACATTGACCCACTGTCCGTCAATAGCGGGTATATAGCCGGGGGTATACATATCCGTAGTGTTGGAGTAGCCGAAGGTTTGTGCATACTTGCCCGTAAACTGTGAATCGAATCCGAAGAACCGGTTGTATTCGTAAACATCATAGTCCTTTACTTTTTGGAAGACTCCTACCATCAGATTACTGATGGTGACTTGGGTTACTTTGGAGGGGTCTTCGTATTTGCTGTCGAAGTCATAATCCGTACAGCCTGATGTTGTCAAGAGGAATGCTCCCAATGAAACAAGAGATAATATCTTTGTCTTTTTCATACTCTTTGTTGTTTTTTGGATGGTTGTTTTGTCAGAAACTTGCACGAAGTGAAACACCGAAACTGCGGGTAGCTGTGGTAGAACTTCCCACGGTAGCCTGGTTGGCCCAGGATGTTCCGACGGACGACTCCGCATCGTAGTTTTTCAGTGCTTTGTAGAAGTAGAAGAGATTACGTCCGAAGACCGACACACTCAGCCGGCCCAGTCCCAGTTTGGAGATCATCTTTTCGGGAAATTGGTAGCCGATGGTCAATTCACGCAGTTTGACATAAGAATTGTCGAATACCGAATGGCGGTATGTCAGCTGTTCGGCCTCCGTTCCCCAATTATAGGTGGTGTTGTAGTAATAGCCTGCCGGAATGATACGTGTGTTTCTTTCGCCAGTGGAGGCCACTACACCCGGAAGAATGATGCCGTCGTGGTAGATTATCTCTCCGTTGGGGCCGGCACCCGTGGAAGGGTCTACTTGTACCGGAATTCCGCTGGAATTGTTGTCGCCCGGATAGTAATAGGATAGTCCGCCGTGTTCCGTATCACGGTACTTCAGGGATTCGGGTGTCAGACCCACTGCGGTGGCATATTGGTTCATTTCGTTGATGACATCTCCTCCGATGCGGAAGTCGATACTGAAATCGAGGAATACATTCTTGTAGGAGAAAGAGTTGAATAGACCTCCTACGCCTGCCGGATTGATGTTGCCGACTTTCTGCAATTCAGTTTGGTTGAGGTAAAGACCTTTATCGGAAACGAGGTACTCACCGTTTTCGTTCACCTGGGGAACCTGTGCATAGATGTCACCCATTGGCTGGCCTTCCACAGCTTGTATTTTTATTCCGCTGCCTCCGGAGTTGAGTATTTCCAGATAGGGCACTCCATCGGCCAGTTTCACCACTTTGTTCTTATATACACCATAGTTGGCTGTCAGGTCCCAGCGGAAATCTCTGGTCAGTATGGGAGTGGCACTGATTGATATATCCCAGCCGCGGTTGGCTACCTCACCCACATTCATCAACACATTCTTTACGCCTGATGTGGAAGGTTGCGGCGTGGAGAGTATCTGGTCCTTTACACGGTTGTTGTAGTAGGATATATCTATACCCAACCGGTTGTTTAAAAACTTGCTTTCCAGACCTATCTCGTATTCGTATTTCTTTTCCGGATGGATATCTGCATTCCCCCATGAAGAGGGAATGGTGTTCCAGGTGAATCCGTTGTCCGAACCTTGCTCGTAGACGATATTGGCGGTATAGGTTTCAGGAGCATTTCCTACGATACCGTATGAGAGGCGCAATTTTCCATAGTTCCACCATGACGGCATGTGGAAGGCTTGGGTGAAGAGGAAACTCAGATTGGCGGAAGGATAGAAAAAACTCTGGTCTTTTAGGGTAGACGAGCGTTCCTGGCGTCCGGTCAGTTCAAGGAATAGATAGTTGTCCCATCCCAGGCTCAGTGTACCCATATAGCCGGTTTTCAGTAGTTCCATACGTTGCAGAGTACTGCTTGGCGTGTAGCGGCTGGCATTGAGGTCGAACCAGTTTTCCGTGACAAGCCCGCCATTGGTGGAGACCCTGATATTGTTCATATTTTCGTAGCGTCCGGTCCAGCCTACGGTGGCGGCAATGTCGAAGCGGTTGATATTATAGTTGAAGTTCAACATAACATCTCCATAAACAATGTCGTAACGGCGGTTGATGGACTGGAAGCTGCCGTTGGGGTCGTATAGGGAATTGGGTTGTTCGCTTTCATATTTCAGTGTTTGCTTCACATCTGTGATATCAGTTGAAACCTGGGCACGCAGACTCAGCCAGTTGGTTATCTGCCAGGTGGGGCGAATCATACCGATGAGCCGGTTCTCTGTCTCGTCGCTATGGTGATGGTACATATTCCACAGCATGTTGTTCACTCCGGTGGCGTAACTGGGGTCGTAGGCCCATGATTCCTCGGGAGTCAGCGTGGCGTTTCCTCCGACAAAGGTATTACGGTATCCCAGACTGGTGACGTAACTTTGTTTCAGATAGGGAATGTCCAGGAAGGTGGAGAACATGTTGCCGAAACCGCTGTATAGGTTGAGCGAGGTTTGCGGGCGGTCTTCTACATTCTGTACGATGTAGTTAAGGGAGTATTCCAGTTTCAGCGGTTTCGCCAGTTGATACGAACCGGTCAGCTTGAAGTTGTGTTTGGTGAAGCTTCCGGTCAGGGCATTGGGAATCTCGTCCATGAATGTGTAGGAGAAGCGGTTGCTGGTGGTTTCCGTCCCTTGTGAGATGGCGAGATTGTAAGTCTGGGTCCAGCCGGTGCGAAACAACTCTTTCCACGGGTTGTCGGTCAGTGCCTGGTAGGGGCGCATCTTCCCGTCCCAGTAAAGTACCTCGCTGCCGTCGTATTTCGGGCCGAAGGACAAGGTGGTGGAACGGAGGCTTTTGTAGCTTTGTCCGTTTAGGGTTCTCTGATAGAAGCCTCCCGTCTGTTTCTCATAATCGCTGTATGCGGTGTTGTAGGTTCCCGGCCCGTATACGGTCTGTACTTTTGGCAGATAAGCCGGTAAGTTTGCCATGACTTGGGCATTGAAGTCCACCGTCAGCTTGCCGCTTTTGGCGCGCTTGCTAGTGATGACTACCGCACCGTTTGCAGCCTCCGAGCCGTAGAGAGCTGTGGCAGAAGCTCCTTTCAGAATACTGAGGCTCTCGATGTCCTCTGGGTTGATGTCTACCAGACCATTGGAACGGATTTGTCCGTCGTTGCCAAATTCGGCGAAGTCCGTGCCTTTACCCGTGCCGCCGTTGCGGATGGGTACACCGTCCAGAATGATGAGTGGCTGGTTATTTCCAGTGATGGAAGTCAGTCCGCGTACGTTGATGGAGACAGCTCCGGCAGAACCGCCTTGTGTCTGTGTGATGCGGACTCCCGGTGCTTTACCGTACATGGCAGAGGCAAAGTTGGGTGCTCCTGCCTTTACCAATTCGTCTGCACTGATGGTACTGATGGCATAGCCGACACGTTTCGTGTCTTTTTTGATACCCATTGCCGTTACTACGACTTCTTTCAGTTGCTGGGTATCTTCGCTGAGTGTAATCTTCAGGTCGCCTTGCTTTTTTCGTTTTGCCAGGTTTATCTCCCGGGTAGCATAGCCCATGTAAGCGATAGAGAGTGTTGCATCTGCAGGAACGGTCAGTGTGAAGTTGCCGTCCACATCGGTAATGACGCCGTTGTTGGTGCCTTTCTGTATGACGCTGGCACCGATAAGCGGTTCTCCCGTTACATCTCTTACAATGCCTGTAATGGTTCGGTTCTCTTGTGCAAAGGCTGTTCCGGTGAAAAGAAATGTTAATAACCAACTTGCAATAATCAAACTTTTTTGGAAGTGCGACGCTGAATGTGGAATGTCACACCGTTTTCTCATCCTGATTTTCATACTACTGAAAAATAATTGATTTATCTTATTATAAATGTTACGTCCTTTCGGCGGATATTTTAGCAAGAGGTATGCCAAACGAAAGGCAGACTATCCTTTTAAGGATGAATAATATTGATAATCAATTGCTTATTTTCTATCGGGAAAAAGGAAAGTTCGGGTGTTTGTGGTGTGGAGATGTGGAAAAAATCCACAGTAGGTATTCCACAATTTCCCTCTCTTCCCTTGAAGTCTTGTTCGTCGGAGGTCTGTTCTATCGCTGCAATAAAATCTGGTGCAGTTGCAGTGGTTGCATTTTCTTTTCAGGGTGGGAGTGTTTTTGACCTTTATCTGGGAAGGATTACTCGAACGAAGGAACTATCAGCCTGCGGTTTGTGAGAGAAAGGATAGGGAGGTACTCTTACTTTTAGGAAATTAATATCATGTTTGCACCTTATTTGTTTCGTGCAAACATAATATTAATAAGAAATGATACAAGCTATTAATATTGCAACTCAAAAGTGTGGAAGCAAAATGCGCTTCCATACTTTTGAGTTGCTTCCACAGCATCTGAAATGCCGTTGGATAAGAAATTTCGGCAGATGAGTGGAAGTGTGGAAGCAACTTATGCAAAAATCTTAGTGGTTTATTTTACTTCCCACGTATCATTCGTCATCAATAACTCCTCGAAGTTGTGATACTTCTTCTTGGCAGACACCTCTTCGATTTGTTCATGAACAGCATCGTCGTAAGTAGGAGCTTCCACATCGCGGATAACACCGAGTGCAATCGGGAAGTCGGGACCTTCCATCAAGGCAAGCTTCAGTTGCAGGGTGTTGTCCATGCAGTGGGCATCGTGGATAAGGATATCCTTCTCTGTAATGCCGTTCTCACCGAGTTTCACGACTTTTAGACCAAAGCCTTCCTGCATCAGTCCGTATTCGTTGTTCTCGCCGAAGAGCATTGGTTCGCCGTGTTTCAAGTAGATAGCATTCTTGGCGCGGTCTTCCTTTTTGGCTACGGAGTCATGCGTACCGTTATTGAAGATAACGCAGTTTTGCAGAATCTCGCAAACGGAAGCCCCTTTGTGAGCCATGGCTGCCTTCAATATTTCCACTGTCCCCGGAGCATCGGTAGCTACCGCGCGGGCAAAGAAACGGCCGCGGGCACCGAAGCAAAGCTCTGCCGGGTGGAATGGATCTTCTACCGTACCATAGGGAGACGACTTGCTGACGAAACCACGTGGAGAGGTCGGAGAATATTGACCTTTGGTCAGACCGTAGATGCGGTTGTTCAGCAGAATCATGTTCAGGTCGATGTTACGGCGTACGGCGTGGATGAAGTGGTTACCGCCGATGGCCAGACCGTCACCGTCGCCGGAGATTTGCCATACCGTCAGGTTGGGATTGGCAACCTTGGCACCCGTAGAGATGGCAGCAGCACGTCCGTGGATGGTCTGCATTGCATACGTATTCATGTAGTAGGGCAGACGGCTGGAGCAGCCGATACCTGAGATGACGGCATTCTCCCAAGGAGCTTTGCCGATTTCTGCCATTGCTTTGTGCAGTGAAGCCAGAAAGAAGTGGTCACCACAACCCGGACACCAACGGGGTTGTCCTTTTTTATAGTCTTTTGCTGTATATTCGCACATAATCTTTTTTAATTGATGGTTGATAATTGATAGTTGATAATTGGTGGCTGATGATTGATAATCCGCGTGTTCCGCATGGTAATTATCAATTGTCAACTGTCAATTATCAATTATTTTATTGAACGCTGCCACCAGCTCGGCAACGACGAACGGCTGTCCTTTCACTTCGTTGAATTGGTACGGGGTGAAGTTGTCTATCTTCATGCGCAGATAACTTGCGAATTGTCCGAGGTTCTGTTCGGCAACTACCACCTTCTTGTACTTCTTCAGGACAGCTTCCGTGTTCTTGGGGAGCGGGTTCAGATAAGTGAAGTGGGCGAGGGCCACCTTCTTGCCTGCCTTGTTCATCTCTTCCATGGCCGAATACAAGTGGCCGTATGTACCGCCGAAACCGACAATCAGCAGGTCGGCATCGTCTGCGCAACCTTGCACTTCTACATCGGGTACGGGGATTTTGGCAACCTTCTCGGCACGCAGACGGCACATCAGGTTGTGGTTTTCCGGGTCGGTGGAGATGGCACCGGTATTGCTGTCCTTCTCCAGACCGCCGAGGATGTGCATATAGCCCTCTTGTCCGGGAATGGCCCAGTAGCGGACACCCGTTTCGGGATTGCGCTTGTACGGCGTATAGTTGTCCTTCATTTCGGGAGTGACATACGGAGGATTGATAGCAGGATAATCTGCCAACTTGGGTAGTTTCCATGCACCGGAGCCGTTGGCAACGAAGCCGTCGGTCAGCAATACGACCGGAGTCATGTGTTCCAGTGCTATCTTGCTTGCCATGTAGGCTGCGTCGAAGCAGCCCGTGGGTGAAGTGGCGGCGATGACGGGCATCGGACTTTCACCGTTGCGGCCGAACAATGCCTGCAACAAGTCTGTCTGCTCCGACTTGGTGGGCAGACCGGTGGAAGGGCCGCCGCGTTGCACGTCGAGCACTACCAACGGAAGTTCGGTAATGACTGCCAGGTTCATGGCTTCCGATTTCAGGCAGACGCCGGGACCGGAAGTGGAGGTCACGGCCAGTGCGCCGGCAAAAGCAGCACCGATGGAAGTGGCGCAACCGGAGATTTCGTCTTCGCACTGCACGGTCATCACGCCCAGTGATTTGTGCTTTGAGAGTTCGTGCAGCACGTCGGTTGCAGGAGTGATGGGATAGGAACCGAGGAACAGCTTCAAGCCTGCTTTCTCGGCAGCGGCAATAAAGCCGTAGGCGGTTGCCTTGTTGCCCGTGATATCCATGTATCTGCCGGGAACGGTAGTCTTGCTTTCAATCTTATATGTGTGGGCTACGGAAGCATGGGTATTGTGTCCGTAGTCATATCCTGCATGAATGACCTTGATATTTGCTTCGGCTATTTCGGGCTTTTTGGCGAATTTTTCGCGGATAAAGTCTTCGGCTATCTTCAAATCACGGTTGAACAGCCAGCATACCAGGCCTACTGCAAACATATTGCGGCATTTCAGCATGGCCTTGTTGTCCATTCCGGTATCGGCAAGGCAGTCTTTCACCATCTTCGAGATGGGAGCGGCGATGACATCCTGCTTGATGCCCATCTCCTCTATCGGATTGTCGGTCTTGAAAGCCGCCTTTTCCAGGTCTGATTTTTGGAAAGCGTCTGTATCGATAATGATACAAGCAGTGGATTTAGCAAACTTATATTGGGTTTTCAGTGCGGCGGCGTTCATTGCTACCAATACGTCGCATTTGTCACCCGGGGTATAGACTTTCTCAGCACCGATATGTACCTGGAAACCGGAAACGCCGGTAAGTGAGCCTTGCGGGGCGCGGATGTCTGCCGGATAGTCGGGGAATGTACTGATGTCATTGCCCACGGTAGCCGAAACTGTTGAAAAGATGTTGCCGGCGAGTTGCATACCATCGCCGGAGTCTCCGGAGAAGCGGACTACCACTTGCTCCAGTTCTTTGACCATCATGTCGTTTGCCATAACTTACGAATTACTATAGATTATTTGAGGATTACTATTCCGTTTACATGGACGGCAAATTTCGGAAAGTTAATCGGATTAACAAAACTTTTTTCGGAAAATCGGCAGAATACATTATCTTTGCATCCGCAATCAGCCTGCATCGTGCAGGAATAGCGTAGAAGTTCTACTGATATTCTACATATTCCGCTGATTATCAGTTGAGGCTCTGTAGTTCAACGGATAGAACAAGAATTTCCTAAATTTTAGATAGGGGTTCGATTCCCCTCGGAGCTACTTTTCAAGCCCGTCCCCATTAATTAAGAGGACGGGCTTTTTGCTGCCTGCTGAATTCAGCCCGCACCGCTACACAGAGTTTTTTTTCTCATTTTATCTGCCATCTGCAAGGATTTGGTACTTGCTTCGCTGTAAACCAATGTGTTGTGGGCTTGCAGATACCCCTTGCAGATACCTTGCAGATAAAGTATCTGCAAGCCCCTAAATCGGGTATAAGGCCATCCACGGTGCACAGTGCATTCATGTTCTAAATAGGGATAATCCATTAGTTCACAGTGATGAACAATTTGTTCACATGCTATAGAACAAAGTGTTCATACTGTATAAAACAAAGTGTTCACCCTAATGAAACAAAGTGTTTACCCCAATGGAACAAAGTGTTTCACGCGTCGAAACAAACTGTTCTATGTGGTGAAACGAACTGTTCTATGTGTCGAGACAAGCGGTTTTCTACGTTGAAACTGAAAGGATTCACGTTGAAGTTTGTCTTTTCCTGTCTTTTCCTGATTTCACTAGACACTTTTTTTCTTTATAAACGTAATCAGTAGACGGTTCTTTCATTTGTATGCTGATACAGTAGTCACTTCTTCCGAAGCCATACTGACAGCATAGACACAACGACAAAAAGAGCCATACCAAGAAGTTCCCTTCTCGATATGGCTCTGTAAAAAACTAATCCCTATATATACAAGTATGAATTTGTATTTGTTCGGGGTGTTTCCTGGAGATTAATGTCCTCCCAGGTAAGCTTCGTTCTGGTCGCAGGCCGGATTCTTGATCAGCTCGTCTGCCGGGATGGGCATATCCATCTTGTTGATGTTGAAGTCGAAGTCGCGGTAAGTCCGGAACTCGAATATGGCTTCGAAACCCTTCAAGTAGCCGAAGCCTTTCGGGTAGTTATGCTCGATGTGGTCTTCCAGATAGCCTGACTTCTGCATGTCTCCACGCAGGCACCATTCTGCGTTGAACTCTTTACGGCGTTCCTCGTTGACTGCCACTTTCCACAAGTCGGAAGTAAATCCTTTCTCGGTTTTCAGCTGTGCGTAGTAGTTCTGTGCGTCTACTACTGTCACGGGTGTCTCGTTGAAAGGAATGGGGTATCCTTCGGTAGCCACATACTTGCCATAGCCATTGTCTCCGTACACACTTGCCAGATTTCTGAAGTAACTGTTGAATTTGGCGGTGAGTTCACTGCTCTTACCGACTTCCATGTTGCCGAATGCGCGGTTGCGCAGGATGTTGATTTGTTTCCATCCTTCAGCTTCCTCTCCGGTTCTGAAACAACATTCCGCATAGTCCAGCATCACGTTGGGGAGGCGCTTCATATAAATGTGGTCGGGAAGCCATTGGTCTCCGGACCAGTGTGTTCCGCGTCCGTTGCGCCAGTGCTTGGTAGAGTAAACGGTCGGTGCCGGTTCTGCCGGTTCGCGGTGGAAGGTGTTGACCCATACCACTTCTTGTGCGAAAGGATTGAATCCTATCGGGCAGTCGGGGTCATACTTGATGTCGCAGTCCAGGGTTTCTACGTCTTTACCGTTCTCATCTTTCTCTATCTTTGTTTTTGCATATCCTTTTCCTATATATTTGGCATTGTCCGGGCTTGCCAGCCAGGCTTCAGGCTTGAACGATTGTTTCCAATGTTCTTTGCCGATTTCCTTCAATTTGGATTCAGGTATGGTGGCTGTCACCAAAGAACCGTCACGGCGTTTGTCGCCGTTTTCGTATGCGTCATAGAGTTCCCAGGACACGGCATAGGTTCCCCATGCACCGTTGGCGGGAGCACCGAAGTAGAAGCCTACCCAACCATGGGCCTCGGACCACTTGGCTCCGTCCCAGCCGCCCCACTGGTCGCCTTCGTTGAGCACGGCCTGCCAGATGGCCTCTTTGCCCCATACTTCATCGGCATCCCATAGCGTGGTGAATGAAGGATTCAGCTCATACGTGCCACTGTCCAGAATTTCTTTGAGGGCTGTCTTTGCCAGTCCGTAACATTCATTGGCTGTTTCGGGGCAACGATAAGCTTTCCACATGTAGGCATCGCCCAGATAAGCCAGCGCCATACCTTTCGTACAACGTCCGTACTGTCCGTCCATGGGTTCCCAGTCGAGCAGTTCGGCGGCAGCCTTCAAGTCTTCAATGATGAAGTCCCACATTTCCGCGTAGGTTTCTGCACGGGCTTTCGTCGGTGTATTTGTATAGTTCTCTCCGGTAGAAAGCATCGGTACACGGCCGAATGTGGTGGCTAACCAGAAGTACTGGTAAGCGCGGAGGGCACGTGCTTCGCCTTCCAACGATCTTTTTACGTCGTCAGACACCTTGTCGGCAGTTCCCAGTCCCGACAGGAAGTCGTTGCTTCGTGTGATGGCGGCGTATGCCTGGTTCCATCCGGCGGACAACTCGGTGGTTTGTGCATTCCATGACTGGGTCATGAACGCTTTGTCCCATCCCGTAGCCTGAGAGTCCATTGTCGGGTGTGAACCGGTGAACAGATAGGGCTTGAAGGGGTCTCCGTTGTGCCCGGCGGTGTTGCTCGGCAGCATCAGGTCGTAGCATCCGTTCAGAGCTGCTTTGGCATTGGCGTCGCTTTCGTACATGGTACTCATTTCCAAGATGGAGTAATGTGTCACGTTGAGGAACTCCTCGTTGTCGCAAGAACTGAGACCGGTCATCACCACAGCTCCTGCAATCAAACTGTATAATAATTTGTTTTTCATAATCAATGTAATGTTTGATGTTTATTAAAATTGCACATTCACGCCAAGTGTATAGGTACGCGGCATCGGGTAACGGCCGGTATCCAAACCTGTATAGAGCACACTGCCTTGACCGCACTCGGGGTCACCATACTTGTTGTAACCGGAAAGGGTTGCCAAGTTCTGGATGGAGAGGTAAACGCGGGCGTTCTGGATAGAAGCCTTCTTTACCAAGTTCTTCGGCAGGGTGTAGCCTATCTGGATGTTGGAGATACGCAAGAAGTCGCCGTTCTTCACCCACATGTCAGAGGCACGCATGTTGTAGTTGGGGTCGAGGAAAGACAAGCGGGAAAGTGTACCGTTGGGATTCTCGGGAGACCATGCCTGGGCGGCAGCTTCCTTCAGGATGTTGGGCGCACAGCCGTCATCGGAAGAGAACATGTTGGACAGACGCATGGCGGAATAAGAGAAGATGTCTTGTCCCAATACGCCGTAGAGATATACGGAGAAGTCCCAGTTCTTGTAGCTGGCGCCGAGGTTCAGACCGTAGTTCAGGGTCGGGAAACCGTCGCCGAGAATATCCATATCGTCCTCGTTGATGATTCCGTCACCGTTCAAGTCCTTGTACTTGAAGTCGCCCGCTTTGGTTCCGTCCGTCTGGTAGTAGACTTTCTCTTTTTCCCAATCTTTTCCTGCTGCAAGGGTGGCTGCTTTGTTCATTGCTTCGACTTCTGCGTCGGATTGGAAAACGCCTTCTACACGGAAGCCGTAGAATGAACCTACCGCATAGCCTTCCTTGCAGATGGAGTGGTTGCCCCAGTGATAACCGGCAGCGGCACCTACGGCACCGGTATTGGAACCGTCCTCGGTACCTTTACCGGAGGAGTCGGAGTTGGTGTTGTAAGCAGGTTCTCCCATCTTCTTGATTTTGTTCTTCAAGGTAGAACCGGTCAGAGTGGCATTGATGCTCCAGTCTTTGTTCAGGCGCTTGTTGTAGGCGAGGCTGAATTCAAAACCTTTGTTCTCGATTTCGCCGTAGTTGGTGTAGACTTGTGAGAAACCGGTAGAAGGACGTATCTGGCGGTAGAGCAGCAAATCCTTGGACTTGCGGATGAAGTAGTCCATTGTCAGGTTCAAGTCGCCCTGCAGGAAGCTGGCATCGATACCGATGTTCATCTGCTCGTTGGTTTCCCATTTCAGGTTGGTGTCTACCAATCCGGCGAAGTAACCGGTGGCGAATGTCATGCCGTTCCACATGCCCATGCCTTGTCCGTTGCCGTAGAAGGAGTATTTTACATTTTCAAGTGACAGACCTGCCACAGAAAGGTCGGTGGCGCCACCGGAATTACCGGTTTGTCCCCAGCCAAGACGGAGCTTCAGGTTGGAAACCACGTCCTGATTCTGCATGAAAGCTTCTTCTGACACGCGCCATGCCAAAGCTGCGGAAGGGAAGGTACCCCAACGGTTGCCGGCACCGAAGTTGGAAGAACCGTCGCGACGGAGCGTGGCGGTCAGGATGTAGCGGTTCAGCAAGCTGTAGCTTGCACGGCCGAAGTAGGAGATGCCACGGCTTTCCAGATTCAGGGCGCCGCTTCCGCTCAGTGTCTCGGGCTTGGTGGTCAGGCCTACGTTACGGTTGTCCGGACTCCAGAATCCTCTTGAAGAGGCGGAAGTCCACTGGCCGTAATAGCGTGAAACCTCGTTACCCAACATTACGGTCAGGTCGTGCACGTCGTTCTTCCAGCTATAAGTCAGCGTATTCTGGATGGAGAGTGTCTGTCCGTCATTGTTGCCCAGGCCAAAGCTATAATCGTTGTCGTTGCTCGGATTGACGTAGGCGTTTGTTCCTTTGGTCACGTCGATGGCTGTTCCGTTGTAGTAGTTTACACGTTTGATGCCGCCGCTGAAGTTGTTGTCGGAGTTGCCGGTGTAGTCGTATGAAACCAGCGTCTTCCAGCTCAGACCCTTCAGCGGAGTGACTGTCAGGTAGGCACTTGCCAAGGCACGGTTGGTACGGTTGCGCTTGTTCAGCTCCATCTGCTTGGCATACATATTACCTATTGTTGTTCCCCAGAAACCATCGTTGGTATCTTTACCGCCGAGCACTTCACCATACGTGCCGTCGGGGTTGACCACGTTCGGAGAAATGTACGAACCGACGGGTACACCGTCATACGTGGCATCGCCACGAGTCACGAAGTCCATTGTCGGGCACATGAAAGCGAAGTCACGCAAAGAGGAAAGGTTACCGAAGTTACCGATAGAGTTGTTCGAGCCGTGGGCATCGGTATGGATATAGCTTACGTCAGCGCCGAATTCCAGGTAATTGTTGACTTTGGTCTTCACGTTGGCGCGAGCCGTGATGCGTTGGTATTGCGTGTTGACTACCATACCGTCGTTGCGCAGGAAACCGATAGAAGCATTGTACTGTGTCTTCTCCGTACCGCCGGAAGTAGAGATGCTGTAGTTCTGCTTCCAGGATGCACGGGTCATCACGTCTTGCCAGTCAATCTGCTTGCGTTTGCCGTCATATTGCTCGCTCCACACTTCGTTCCAAAGGCTTGTGCCGTCGTTGGCACGTGCTTGGCGCAGGTTGGCGGCATATTGGTCTACATTACAAACGTCCAGCTTGTTGGGCAGTGTCTGGAGACCGAAGTCGGCAGTGATGTTGATGGAAGAATGTCCTTTTGTCCCGTGTTTAGTAGTAATCATGACTACACCGTTGGCACCTGCCGAACCATAGATGGCAGTTGCGGAGGCATCCTTCAGCACTTCGATGGATTCGATGTCGGAAGGATTGATGAAGTTGGCATTGGTACCCACCTGTATGCCGTCTACTACATAGAGCGGGTCTGCCTTGCCGTTGATGGTGGCAACACCACGGATACGGACGGCGGCATTGGCATCGGGAGCACCGTCCTGCATGGTTACTATGACACCCGGGGCTGCACCTTGCAAGCCTTGTGCAATGTTGGTAGGAGTGCGGCGCAACATGTCTTCTGCGTTTACAGAAGCTACCGAACCGGCAATGTCGCTCTTCTTCATCGTACCGTAGCCCACAACTATTACTTCGTCCAAAGCTTGTGCGTCTTCTTTCAATATGATGTCCAATGTGGTCTTGCCGGCTACTTGGACAGTCTGAGTGACATAGCCGATAAAGGAGAAGGTCAATTTGGCATTGGAGGGAACGCTCATCTGATATTGACCGTTGATGTCTGTGATGATGCCGTTCGTCGTACCTACTTGCAGGACGTTTACACCCGGCATGCTTTCGCCGCTGGTATCTTTTACGGTACCTTTCACTGTAATGTTCTGGGCACATACCCAAACAGGAATCATCAGTAGGAATGATAATAACCCGATACTTCTTTTAAGATTAATGTTTTTCATATAAAAATAGGTAATAGAAAAAATAAATTTTACTATAGTGGTTAATTAAGGTATAAATGCTGTTTTTACAATTTATACGGAAGGAATGAACTTTTTTTCTATGTCTTCATAATTGCTTTGATTTAACAGGTTAATACTTTATATTATTCTCGTTTCATATCGAAAGCAAAATTATCAATTAGATATTAATAAGTGTGAAATTCACGCTACCTCTTGTTTACTCGACGTAACATCTATAGATGAAAATGTTACAAAAACTGTTTCGTACGTTACATAGCACCGGCAATGTGGTATTTGGTGGGTGTTGAATCTTCACTTGACCCTATTGAAGTTGACAACGCGATACTTCAAGTTGACAGACACTGGCATCTAATCTGTCAGACACAGCGGAATGTCCTTCACCGTCAACCCTCGAAATGAAAAGAAGTTTCACCGGGAACCCCGATGAATAGAGCGGTTCTGAAAAAGGTGAAAGCTGTGACGAGTTTATTTCACCACAGAGGACACAGAGTCTCACAGAGTTTTTTGAGGGAATCAAAATCGGTAGTATCTGTCATTAGCTTGTAAAAGGAGAAAACTCTGTGAGACTCTGTGTCCTCCGTGGTGAAAGCTAAATTATCATTTATGTACCAACTTATTTTTTTATGATTACATAGTCCCCTTCGTTGCATTATGTTCAATGGAGATTTTACTGTTCGTCAAGTATTGTGATAGAATAGTCGGGAGAAACGAGGGAGTATAGCTTTACATCATTGGGCAATTTGTTATCCTTGGCGAATTCCTTGTTCATTTCATATACTTTACCACTGAATTTGACCTTTAAACCCTCGATTGCTATCTTGAGTAGGGCTTCTTCTGCATCCTTGGAGGTTGTACGTATATAGAAACGGCTCTTCTCTTCGTCTTCTATGTAGGTCAGTCCGAGGCTTCTATCTTTATGTACCACTCCCGCAATGGAGTTTGCCTCCATCAGATAGTTACCGACTATAGTTATCGTTCTGGGGGGAGGAACGCGATCGCCAACAACAAGATTATCATCCTTATTGTTACAAGCAGAATTGAATATGACCGTTCCCATCATCATCAGAAGGAATACGCAAACAGACGGCAAATTGTTTCTTTTCATATGATTCAGTTATTGATTGTTGTGAAAATAATTAGCAAAAGTCAAATTAATTCATCGTAACTTATTTATTAGGGTTAAACAAATCTATAATGTATTGGAGATGCAACCTTGGTTTGATGAGTTGACGCTTCATGTAACTTCTGTCTTACATCGAAAACAAAATTACGAATTAAATGTCAATGGTTGTGATATTTGCGTTGTTTTTTGTTTGCTTGATGTTACATCTATAGATATGAATGTTGCAGAAACTGTCTTGTATGTTACATGGCATCAGTAATATAAAGCTGAACATAAGACGCCGGAGACAGAGAAAATGGAGATGCCTCTATTGAAGAGAGTAGGTGATATCCGTTCCCTTCTCTTTCCGGGCTGTCCGGCTGATGTCGTATGCGGAGGTGTTGACCTTTCCGGAGATGAACTCGGGGATATTATAGGATTTCATCAGGAAGGTGTAATGGTCTTTCTCCTTTTGCGGCAGCAAGAAGGGCTTGTGTGCTTTCCCTTCTTCGTCTATATAGGCAATGAAGGGGCGGGTATACAGTCCGTCTGTGCGTCGGCTGCTGAACACCACCCAGTGGCTGTTGCTGCTCCATGAATGGTAACTCTCCACGTCGTTGCTGTTCAGTGCCGACAAGGGGCGGATTTGGTTGGTGTGCAGGTGGGCGAGGTATAGGTCCGCATCCTTGTGCCAGATGGAAAAGTTGCCGTATGCGGAGAGGGTGAACATGAGGAATTTGCCGTCGGGCGATACGCGGGGGAAAGAGACGCTTTTTCCTGCCCGGCGTGCATTGTAAAGCGTGTCTGCCTTGCTGCCGAACGAACGGGTGTCTGCATCAAAGCCGATGGAACACAGGCTGTACTTCACTTGGTCGTATTTTCCGGGTATGCTCACGCTGTCCGCGGAACAGAAATAGAGCGTTCTTCCATCGGGCGAGAAAGTGGGGAATGTCTCAAAGGCAGTGGCCGAGGACAGAAGTGGGGAGCTGACAATCTGCTTCCGTTTCACGTCGTAAATCACGACATCGGAGGCATAATCCATGACTTCCACGCGGTTCGGGTCGGTGGTATGGAACATCTGCTTGGTATCGTTCACCGAGAATGCCACAAAATTGCCGGAGGGATGCCACGACGGGTAGACCAATGCCGAAATGGTCTGCGGTGTTTTCGTATTCAGTTTCTTTATCTGTCCTTCCTCTATGATGTAGGTCCCTCCGTAGTCGGAACGGAGGTGGAACAGCATTTTCTCCGGGTTCTGCCCGCAGAAGGAATGGCAGTTCATGCAGCCGTAGCCGGTCATCTTGTTGGTGAGGATGGCTGTTTCCTCATAGTTTTCCAGACAACGTTGGTAGATGCCCATCTCGTTCCAGGTCTCGTAGCCCGGTTCTATCAGCCGGTAGGCGATGTAGGGGTCTATCTTCTCTTTGGCGATGTAGAGGTGGAAAGGGGCGTATTCTTCCCATTTGTCTCCTCTTTGGGCCTGCAGGCGGACGGTGATGGTAGATGCGGCGTCTACGAGCCTTTTCCATTTGGAGGGACTGATGGCTATCTGCCCGTTGCGGGTTGTGACGGTAGTTTCTTCATCGCCTGCCCGGTATATGGCCCGGAGACGGGAGGCATGGCAGCTGTCCGGCAGGGAGAAGCATGGGGGAGCCATGTTCGGGGGAAGCGTGACTTCGGTATAATCGGGCGATATGGGAGGCCGGCAACTGGTATGGCGGTCGATATGTACGTTTTGTGAGCAGGCTGCCAGCAGCAGGCAGCTGATTAGGGTTGGCAGATATGTCAGGATTCTCGTTTTCATTTCTGTTTTCATTTTCTATATTTCAGGAAATACCATAAGTTGTGGGAGTCTTTGGAGGGTTGTCGGCTGAATTCCTCGAAGCGCTCCACGGTAGCTGCCTGTATGTTGTATTGCTCCAATGTTTCCCGGTCTCCGGCGGCAAAGACAACCACTCCCTCCTGAAAGCAGACGGGCAGCACGGACGGCAGCGCCGGTGTGCCATAGAATGTTTCGAGGGTGGCCTTGAACCGTGGAATATCCTTGGACAGCAGATATAGTGAGCCTAAGTACTGGATGGTGGTCTTGTGCATGGGGTTCTTGAGGACGATTTGCTTTAAATCGTCGTCCAGCCCTTTGATGCCCGAGAAACGGTTGTCGGGGAAGAGGCATTTTCGCTTGCTGCCTAAGATGGAATCGGTCTCTACAGCCGGGTCGTTCCATAGAAAACGTCTGTGGGCTGTGGCCCAGTCTTTATAGAAGAGTGTACTTTCAAGTATATCAAGATACTTCTTTGCAGTGCCATAATGCCCGTAGATAAGGCTGGTCTGGACCAGCCGTTGCAGCATGCGTGGAGAGAAATTGCCCATGCCTTCGTTGGCCTCGAAGGCATATCGTTGTGAAAAGGCGATGTGCCCCATTGAGAAATAGATGTCGCTGAGCAGTGCGGACAGGTAGGGCGTTTTGTTTCCGGGCACGTAAATGGTCTGTATGTCTATGCAGGGTTGCATGAACAGTTGGTCGGCCAACAGGCCTTGTTCTGCCAGTGCGACGTTGTGATAATTCTGGAAAAGCAGGTTGTTCATGGGCATGTTTTCGCATTTGTCTGTTATCTTGTCCCATTGGCAGTGGCGTGCGTAGTGGTTCAGTTCTTTAAAGACTTCATTGTTCCTGTCGATGTATTGGGGGATGCCGACAAAAGTGAAAGCGACTGCACATGCGAGTTGGGCAGCGATAAGGGTTCCTTGCATCCATCTTCTTTTGAATCTGAATGATTTGCATAGACCGCTTGTGATGAAAACGGCCAGTGTCAGCCCCCAAGGCAGATAGATGATGGAGCCTGCTTGGAGTCTTAGCGTGAAGTAGCCGTCGGGCAGCAGGACGTGTTCCAATTCGCCGGAAAGTCCCATCCGTAAGCAAGTTTCAGCGGTCAGGTACACCATTAGCGGAAGGGATATGAACCAGAGTGCCCTCTTCTTGTGACAGAACAATTCTATGATCAGTATGAGGCAGCTGTACAGAAAGGCGACCGGTCCTGCCGTTGCGAAGAGCAGGAAGGTGCTTGCAAGAGAATAGGCAAACCGTCCGGTGAACTTGTGGAAGAAGAACCGCAGGCGGAGGAAAAGCAGCATCCACAGGAAGGCTATGGTTCCGGTGTATTGGTAGTTTACGTTGTAGTGCAGGAAGAACAATGCTGCAACGGGGAAAAGGGCGAGTGGTAATGTGAGTTTGCTTTTTGTCCAGCGGTGCAGGATGTCGGCTGTCAGCAGTGCAATCCACGTCAGTAGCAGTGCTGTTATCAATATTCCGGTCAGGGGTCGGCAGAAGAATTGGGTCAGGAAGCTTGAAAGGAGTTGTACGCATCCGCCGGGCAGAGCCAAAGAACCGCTAAGGTAGGCGGAATTATAGATGAAGGTGTCCCATTGTTCCAGATAACAGAAGCTGTAGTAGCCCGTCTGGCTCAATAGAAAAGCAAGTAATGCAAATAGGGCAGTCCCTGCAACGATGTATGGGATTCTTCTGCTGTGAGGTGCCGGTCTGTTCATGGTATATAGGGTTTTGATGACAAAAGTAGATAGAATAAACGATAATGTGGGAAAATCTCAGGCCGATTATTGGGGGCATACGGGCCGATGTAACATGGATAAAAGTATTTGTAACACTGGGCGTGCCTTGATGACGGCCGGGATGGGACAAAAAGGAGGCCAAGCCTGAAAATGTAATGACGACGATAAAACGTGATACATATGCATAATAATTATAAGAAGTGTATTTGCTACATTTGTAGCAGAGATATTCTACCATGAAAATCTGATGAGATAATAGATTACTAACTGACAATTTGCTTATGAAAAACAAACTCTTGTTATCCGTTGCAACCTTTCTTTGCCTCATGGCAGGCAGGGCGCAAGCACAGAATCCCATAATCCGCGATCAGTTTTCGGCCGATCCCACAGCGAGGGTCTTTGATGGAAAGATATATTTGTATCCTTCTCACGACATTCCCAGCCCTATAGAACGGCTGAAAGAATGGTTCTGTATGGCCGATTACCATGTGTTCTCTTCCGATGACTTGGCGCATTGGGAAGACCACGGGGTCATTGTCAGCCAGGAACGCATTCCTTGGGCCAGACCGGACGCCTATTCCATGTGGGCACCGGACTGTGTCTGCAAGGATGGCAAGTATTATTTCTATTTTCCTGCCACCCCTCGGGGCGTGGAAAAGGGATTTGCTGTAGGAGTGGCCGTATCGGACAAGCCAAGCGGCCCCTTTATGCCGCAGATGCGTCCCATAGAAGGAGTGGAAGGCATTGACCCTTGTGTGCTGACGGACAAGGACGGACAAAGTTATATCTACTGGGCAGGCCGCGGCATGATGATGGCAAAGCTGAAAGATAACATGGTGGAACTTGCTTCGGAACCGGAACCGGTGCCGGGATTGCCCGACGGATTCAAGGAAGGGCCTTTTGTCTTTGAACGGGAAGGGAAATACTACTTTACTTTTCCATGGGTAAGGGACAAGACGGAAACGCTGGCCTATGGCATGGGAGACAGCCCGATGGGGCCTTTTGAATTCAAGGGAATCATCATGGATGAATCGCCGGTGGATTGCTGGACGAATCATCATTCCATCGTGGAATATCGGGGGCAATGGTATCTCTTTTACCATCATAACGATTATTCGCCGCATTTTGACAAGAATCGTTCCGTCCGCGTGGATTCGCTCTTTTTTAATGCCGACGGTACCATCCGCAAGGTGATTCCCACTCTGCGGGGAGTAGGAATTACGGATGCACGCACGCGCATCCGGATAGACCGCTATAGCAGCATCAGTCCTGCGGGAGTTTCCATCGCTTTTCTGGATGAGGCGGAGCCGTTCAAGGGCTGGAAGACAATCTTCGGTAAGAAGAATGCCTGGCTGCAATATAATAAGGTGGACTTTGGGAATGAAAAAGTGCAGGAACTGGTGGTGCGTACCCGCTCTTTGTCCGGTGGCGTATTGCAAGTACGCACCGGGAAGAATGGCAAGCCGGTGGCGACTGTTTCCATTCCTCGCAGTAAGGAGTGGGTAGAGAGCCGTGTGCCGGTTGTATCGGCTCCTACGGGTGTGAACGATTTGCACGTATCGCTTCTGAAAGGCTCGCAGGTGGAAGTGGACTGGATAGGCTTTGATGCCCTGCCGTGGGAGGAAGGTGCTTTCAAGACCCGTGAATACCGTAATCTGTTTGCAGAAGCGGGCTATAAGCAGGATGACATTGATGCCAAACTGAAAGAAGTGTTCGACGGCGTATTTTATGGACCTGATAAGGTATATTTTGAGGTCGGTGATTCCATGGCCTACATCAGTGACATCAAAAATCATGATGTGCGTACCGAAGGCATGTCCTACGGGATGATGATTGCTGTGCAGTTTGATAGGAAAGACATCTTCGACCGCTTGTGGCGTTGGGGGAAAAAGTACATGCAGCATCAGGACGGTCCTCTGAAAGGTTACTTTGCCTGGAGTTGCCGGACGGACGGCATACGTAATGCGCAGGGACCGGCTTCGGATGGGGAACTTTATTACGTCACTTCCCTTATCTTCGCTTCCAATCGCTGGGGCAACGATACGGGTATCGATTACTTGGCTGAGGCCAAGAATATTCTGGATTGTTCCATGCAGAAAGCCGGGATGGACCGTGTGGCTCCTTTCATCAACCTGGAGCAGAAACTGATCACATTTACTCCTGACCCTTGGGGAGAACGGTTTACCGATCCTTCTTACCATCTGCCTGCATTCTATGAAGTATGGGCAAGATGGGCGGACGATGGCAGAGCGGGTTTCTGGAGAGAGTGTGCACGCCGGAGCAGGGAGTATCTGCATCGAAGCATCCACCCCGAGACCGGGCTTAATCCGGATTACAATAATTATGACGGGACTTTGCTTGGTAGCGACCGGATTATCGGTGATGCTTTCCGCTTTGATTCCTGGCGTGTCCCCATGAACATCGCTCTGGATTATTCCTGGGCGTGCGAAGATGCCGAGTGGCAGCGGGAGTATGGAAACAGGATACAGAATTTTCTTTATGGTCAGGGCATAGATACTTTCGTTGACCAGTATAATGTGGACGGCACGCCGGTGAAGGAAATTTTGGGAGCCGGAGCGCATAAGCAGTTGCGCCATTCACTGGGGCTGGTGGCTACGGCGGCGGCTGTATCGCTGACTTGTACGCACAACAAGAGCCGCGAGTTCATTCATCGGCTTTGGAATGCGGAGCATGTTCCTTACGAAGACGGCTATTTCGATGCCTATTACGACGGATTGCTCAGGCTGTTCGCCTTTATGCATCTGAGCGGAAATTACAGAATCATCTTTCCTGAATGAAGATGAATAATTGTTTGTGTAGAACCTTAAAATAAGAATAGAACATGAAGCACATTTTATCGATTGGCATTTTATGCTTGCTGGCGGCTTGTAGCCCGAAAGAGAATCAGAAAACATTTGTTTATGAGGGAAATCCTCTGGTAAGAAACAACTTTACGGCCGACCCTGCCGCATTGGTACATGGCGATAGGTTGTATCTGTATGTCGGACACGATGAGTATTATGCCGGACAAGATACGGCTTCGGGAGGCAGGGAGTTCAATATTACCGAATGGCTGTGTTACTCGACGACTGATATGAAGAACTGGACAGAGCATGGTGCTGTATTGAGCCCTGCCGACTTTAAATGGGCGGTGGGAGAAGCGTGGGCTTCTCAGGTGATAGAAAGAGATGGAAAGTTCTATTATTATACCACGGTGCAGGCAGGCGAACCTTGTGTGGGCAAAGCCATTGGAGTGGCGGTAAGCGATAGTCCCACAGGGCCGTTCACGGATGCTATCGGCCGACCGTTGGTGACGGACGACATGACTTCCAACGGTGCCCGGGGGTGGTGGAATGATATAGACCCCACCGTGTTGGTTGAGGAGGATGGCCAGGCATGGCTGTGCTGGGGAAACGGCACTTGCTTTCTGGCAAGGCTGAAACCGAATATGACGGAGCTGGATGGCGACATCGCAGTGGTGGATTTGCCCGAATACGTGGAAGGTCCGTGGCTGCATGTACGGAATGGCATCTATTATCTCACTTATGCCTCGATGGGAGAGGGACGGGAAAATATCGCTTATGCCACGGCTTCCGGTATGGAAGGGCCTTGGACGTACCGGGGCGAACTGACCGGCATGGCGGAGAACAGTTTCACCATCCATCCGGCCATCGTGGAATTCAAAGGGAAGTGGTACCTCTTCTACCACAATGCCGCACTCACATTGGACGGCCGTGCAGGTGCGATAGGCCGTCGTTCAGTCTGCGTGGACGAGTTGCATTACAATGAAGACGGGACTATGCAGTATGTAGAACAAACCAAAGGTAATTAATGACATAAATAATAGAACTGTTATGAAAAATTCTCTTTCTTTAGGATTGATATTGTCTGGTTTGCTGCTGCTGAATGTGGTAGCTTTTGCCCAAGACCCAGACTTGACCGCAGAAGAGGTGCTGAAAAATACGGTCGCTGCCTCTTCCAATATGCACGGTTGTGATTTCCCACGCTTAGACAAGGAGAACCGGGCTTATTTCCGTCTCTATTCGCCGGACGTAAAACGCTTGCAGATAGATATATGCGGTAAAAAATATGAAATGAACAAGGATGAAAACGGCTGGTGGACAGTAAAGACCGATCCGTTAGTGGTAGGTTTCCACTATTACTTCTTGCTTGTGGACGGTTTCTCGGTCATAGACCCGATGAGTTGCACTTTCTTCGGATGCAGCCGTATGGCAAGCGGCATTGAAGTGCCCGAAGGAAAAGAGGGTGATTATTATCGTGTGCAGAATGTGCCTCATGGGCAAGTGCGTACCTGCACTTACTATGCCGAAAGCCAGCAGCGTTTCCGTCGTTGCGTAGTCTACACCCCGGCCGAATATGAAAAGAACACCAAGAAACGCTATCCGGTACTTTATCTGCAGCATGGTATGGGAGAGGACGAGACGGGCTGGATCACTCAAGGCTTTATGTATAACATACTTGATAATCAGATAGCGGAAGGAAAGTGTGTGCCTATGATTGTGGTGATGGAAAGTGGGGATATTGAAGTAGGTTTCCGTCCTCGTCCTGGAAAGGATGTGGATGCGGAACGTAATCTGTATGGCTCTGCGTTTGCTACGCTGATGATAAATGACCTTATTCCCATGATAGACGAAACTTTCCGTACTTATACAGACCGGGAACACCGTGCTATGGCCGGACTGTCATGGGGAGGAAAGCAGACTTTTGACATCACGCTGACCAACCTTGACAAGTTTTCATACATAGGCGGCTTCAGTGGAGCCATCTTCGGACTGGATGTAAAGGATGCTTTCAATGGTGTGTTTGCCGATGCAGACAGTTTCAACAAAAAGGTGCATTATCTCTTCTTGGGTTGCGGCACGGAAGAGAACATGGGCACCAAACAATTGGTCGAGAGCCTCCGTGACATGAATATCCGTGTGGACTTCTACGAATCGCAAGGAACGGCACACGAATGGCTGACTTGGCGCCGGTGCCTGAATGAATTCATCCCGCATCTGTTTAGAGGGAAGCAGAAGTAATTTTGTGTTATACAATGAATCTCCCGAAACAGTCCGGGACTGGCATGATGCAGAGTGTCGTATCAATATATCCGGTCGCTGTGCTGATTTGGGGCAAATATTCAAACAGAGAAATGAACATACGGAGATTTTTTTTACTTTTATGCAACTTGGTCGGCTATGCCTTAGGATTGCCGGCACAACAGACTGCCGTCAATCCGCTGATTTATGCCGATGTACCGGATATGTCGATGGTGCGGGTGGATGATACCTATTATATGAGCAGTACCACGATGCACATGGTGCCGGGGGTACCTATTATGAAATCAAAGGATTTGGTGAACTGGGAACTGGTGAGCTATGCGTATGATAGGTTGACCGACGATGTTCCTGCCATGAACCTGGATGACGGGCAGAATACCTACGGACGTGGCTCGTGGGCAAGCTGTATCCGCTATCACAAAGGGATGTATTATGTTTCCACTTTTGCACAAACCACCGGTAAGACTTATTTTTTCATGACACGCGATATTGAGAAAGGACCGTGGAAGCGTGTGGAGTTCGCACCGTCTTGTCATGACCATACTTTCTTCTTTGATGAAGATGGCCGGAATTATCTGATTTATGGCAATGGCAAGTTGTTTATTGCGGAACTGGAGGCAGATTTGTCCGGCTTGAAAACCGGTACGGAACGGGTGCTGTTGGAGAATGCCAGTGCTCCGGCAGGCGGTGATATTATGTTGGGGGCAGAAGGCTCGCAACTGTTCAAGGTAGATGGCAGGTATTATCTGTTCAACATCACTTGGCCAAGGAACGGTATGCGTACAGTGGTGGTGCACCGTGCCGATAAGATAACGGGACCTTACGAAGGGCGCGTTGTCTTTCAGGACCGTGGTATTGCCCAAGGCGGACTGGTGGATACGCCGGACGGACGGTGGTTTGCCTATCTGTTTCAGGATTGCGGTGCAGTGGGGCGCATTCCCTATCTGGTGCCGGTGCAGTGGGAAGACGGCTGGCCGGTATTGGGGGTGAATGGCGTGGCTCCCGACAAGTTGGAGCTTCCGGCAGGCAAGGGACTGATTCCGGGAATTGTCTGCTCCGACGAGTTCGTGCGCAAGGCAGGCGAGGCCGACCTGCCGCTTGTGTGGCAGTGGAACCATAATCCGGACAATGCCCTCTGGTCTGTATCGGCACGTAAGGGTTATTTGCGATTGACCACCGGTCGTTTGGAATCTTCTTTTATGCAGGCAAAAGGGACATTGACGCAGCGTACCATCGGACCGGTTTGTTCCGGTTCTGTCTGCATGGACGCATCGGGCATGAAGGATGGAGACTTCGCCGGGCTTTCGCTCTTCCAGCACAAGTACGGGCAGGTGGGTGTGAAGATAGTGAACGGAGAGAAGTGTATTGTGATGGTGAATGGAGAACTGGAAGAACCGGTGGAGGTAGAGAAAATCCCGTTAAGCAGGAATAGGGTTTATTTCAAGGCTGAATGTGACTTTAGAGACCGGAAGGATATCGGCTATTTCTACTATAGCCTGAACGGAAAGGAGTGGAAGCCGTTAGGTAGCCCGTTGAAGATGGAATATACCTTGCCGCATTTCATGGGTTATCGTTTCGCCTTGTTCAACTATGCTGCGAAAGAAATAGGTGGTTATGCAGATTTTGACTATTTCAGGATAGAAGACAGCATGCAGCCTGCGGATACCTGTCGGGATGTGGTATACAGTGGCATCAGTGCCTATTTTTCGCCGATTCGGGCGGGAGGGGCGCAGCCTGATGCCGAAGGATTTATAAGACGCTGGCTGCTGTTGGAGCCGATTGCCAAGCCGAATCGTAGTAATGCGGTTTTTACAGACAGCTATATAAGGAAAGCATTTACAACGGAATACTTTCCGAATCAGTTTACGGTTCTTCCCGAAGCGGGAGCGAAGGTCAGGGTGGGCAATCAGAAACTGACATGGCATGCTTTGGACAGCAAGAACTTCAATGTTAAACTATTCCGCTTTGCCCATGGACTGGATAAGAATGTATATGGCGTTCTGTTTTGGGCTGTGACAGTGGTCAATTGTGCGGAAGACATTAATAATGTAAGGATGGCGGTAGGCTCCAATTCTGCATCCATGTGGTGGCTGAATGGAGAGGAAGCCATAGTACTTTCCGGAGACAGGCGCATGGTGAAGGATGATTGTGTATCACCCCGGTTGACATTGAAAAAGGGAAAGAATATCGTCCGGGGAGCGGTAATCAACGGTCCTGGGATGAGTGATTTTTGCGTTCGTTTTTTGGATGAAAAAGGACAACCCGTAAGAAATATTTCTGTCAGTTGTAAATAAGGGGCAGTTCATGGCTCTGTCCGGAATATGCAGTGGCACTACAGAGTATGCACTTCCAGGTGCTGTCTATTCAATTCCGAAACGAGTATTTAAATATTGAAATCATTATGATAGTAAGAAACAAATGGATAGGGGCTGTAGCCTTTATGTCGGCATTTTTTGTGGATACAGTTGTTGCACAAGTTGGAAAGCCGTTTATTCATGATCCTTCGACCATTGTGGAGTGTGAAGGAAAGTATTATACATTCGGTACGGGAGGAGGTGGGCTGATTTCCGAAGACGGATGGACTTGGAACAGTGGCGCGGTGAGACCCGGGGGAGGAGCTGCTCCCGATGTGGTAAGGATTGGTGACCGTTATCTGGTGGCTTATGGTGCCACCGGTGGCGGATTGGGTGGCGGACACAATGGCGTGATTTATACGATGTGGAACAAAACCCTTGACCCACAGTCTCCTGATTTCGGATATTCGGAGCCGGTGGCAGTTGCTTCGTCGGATGGTATCGAAGACAATGATGCCATAGACCCCGGGCTTCTGCTGGATCCTACCGATGGACGGCTGTGGATGTCTTATGGCACTTATTTTGGCTTTATCCGTCTTGTGGAACTTGACCCGAAGACGGGAAAACGTATGGAAGGAAATCAGCCGGTGGATATTGCCATTGACTGCGAAGCTACGGATTTGATTTATCGTGATGGGTGGTATTACCTTTTGGGTACGCACGGGACTTGTTGTGACGGACCGAATTCCACTTACAACATTGTGGTGGGCCGTTCGCGCAAGGTGACCGGTCCTTACATGGACAATGTAGGGAGAAGTATGCTTGAAGGAGGCGGCCGCATGGTGGTCGCTGCCGGAGGAAGAGTGGTGGGACCGGGACATTTCGGGCTTTTTGACCTTGGTGACGGAATACAGAAAATGTCATGCCATTATGAAGCGGACTTGGACCGAAGTGGAATAAGCGTACTGGGTATTCGTCCGTTGTTATGGAAGAATGGTTGGCCCGTTGCCGGTGACAATTTCAAAGAAGGTACTTATGAAATAGAATCAGAAAGAAGAGGATATGCCTTGGAACTGGCTGTGGATTTTGTAAGAATGCCGGGAGGCATGCGCTGGTTTGAACATACCGGACCTATAGAACCGATGGCTTCGCAAACTTTGGCGGATGTTATAGACACCTGGCCGACAGGAAACATCGGAGTGAGGGCAGGTGACTATATGTTCCGTCCGCATCAGCGGTGGACAATTACGGCTGTTCGCGATGCGGGAGGTTATTTGGGAGCGCCTTATTATAAAATTGTGATAGAAGGGACGGAGCGTGCGTTGGCGGCAACCGCTGAAGCGGAAGTTGTAACGGTTCCTGCATTTACCGGTGCACCCGAGCAGTTGTGGCGGATTGATCAATTGACGGATGGTACGTACCGGATTATGCCGAAGGAGATTCCCGGTTCGACGGAGAAGCTGGCACTGATATCTATTGGTGACAGTACGCCTACTCTTGCCAAGTTTGATAAAGATAGCGATAATTCCAAATGGAATTTTAAAGCTCATTGATAGTTCGCTTCTCTCTCTGTAGGTTTAATGCAGTTTTTCTCAGGTGCGAATTACACGGAACTTGGATTTATAGTAAAAACAAATTCGGGAGATTCCGTGCTATTCGCGCCTGCAGAATATCTTTTCCGGAAAATAGGCTTTCATCTGTTTTTATTCAACAATTCCTTTGTAGGACATTCATAGTTGCTGATAATCAGTTTGACTCTTTTCAAATCCTCCAATTCGTGTATAGGACGTTCCATCGACGGAGGAATGGGTAACTGGGAGTATTCCTGAAAATAGAGCAGGCAAGCATCTTTCCACCAGACAGCATCGCGTACTTGTGTCTTCAAGCGTGATTGTATATCTTTGAATCGTTCGCCGTCAACGTATTCCTCTATTTTATCCCATATTTTCTGGAACTCCCTTACTTGCCGTACGCCGTTGTCGTAGTGGCGGCAAAGTTCCTCCCATAGGGAATTTCCGCTTTTCATCCGGAACGTCCAAGGCACGTGGTGGAACCAGAGAAGATACTTTTCGGGGCACGTGGTCAAGTCGTCGTAGAGCCTGCAGAGTGAGTCAGGATATTGTGCAGTGGCATTACTGCCGGTGTGACTGCGGTTGAATCCAATTCCTATACTATCGGCATTATGATAATAGGACGGCATCCAGTCGGGTCGTGCGTCGGGAATGTTGCACCAAGGTTCGGGACCGTAGTGATGTCCCCAGGCAAAAATATGGTGTAGTCCTAATGGCATCATGTAGTTAACAACCGCTTCACGACTTTCGAGCATCATCTGGCTTGCCGGCCCAACAAAATTTTTCTCATTGCTGAAAGTCTGCCTTAACCATTCGTCTGCTATTTCTTCGGAAGAGATTGCCGGGTTCCAGGCCAGGCGTCCGAAAGCATACCAGTTGGCTTGTGCAAAGGGATGTCCGCACCAGTTTTTGTCTGTACCTATATTGGCAACACCTGCAACGGCTCTTAATGAAGAAGGTGCCACAAAGCGGAAGAACTCTTTCCACATGGGTGCCAGATAGGCAAGGTGGTTGGAATGTCCTAAGTATTCTTGGGTAATTTGAAATTCTGCCATGAGTGGAGTCTCGTGCATGGCTCCGAAGAGTGGGTTGTAAGGCTCACGTGGCTGAAAGTCTATTGGACCGTTCTTTACTTGCAAGATGACGTTTGAACGGAATTTGCCGTCCAATGGTTTAAACTCGGTGTATGCTTGTTTTGCGCGGTCGGTATCCGATGGATTATAGACGAAGGCGCGCCACATGACGATACCTTTGTAAGGTTTGAGGGCATCGGCCAGCATATTGGCGCCTTCGGCATGGGTGCGTCCGAAGTCGCATGGACCGGGTTGTCCTTCACTGTTTGCCTTCACAAGGAAACCTCCGAAATCCGGTATAAGTCGGTAGATTTCGCGAGTTTTGTCTTTCCACCAGCGAATGACTTGTTTGTCAAGTGGGTCGGCTGTATGCAACTTGCCGAGTATAATCGGGCTGGCAAAGTTGACGGAAAGATATACCCGTATTCCATAAGGGCGGAAGGTGTCTGCCAACGTCTTTACCTTTTCCAGATATGCCGTAGAAAGAATTTGGGGAGAAGCATTTACATTGTTCAATACAGTACCGTTGATACCGATGGAGGCATTGGCACGGGCATACGCTTCATATCTGCCGGAGGATGTGCCGGGCAGTTCTTCCCAATCCCAGAGCGACTGTCCGGCATAGCCTCGCTCTACGGTTCGGTCCATGTTGTCCCAATGGTTGAGGATGCGAAGGCTGTAGGCCGGATTCTCCGTGGAGGGACGGATGGGCAGTCCGCTTTCTTGCAGGCGGAGCAGGTGAAAGGCTCCATATAGCAGGCCGGTTGCAGAGGGGGAGCTCAAGACGAGCTTCTTCTCCGTGCATTGTATGCGGAAACCGTCCGGGGCAAGTTGCTTGTCTTTCTCTATCAGCAGAGCGACCGGATTTCCTTTCCAGGACTGCCGCAACTCTTCGGCGGCCAGATTCAAGGTTGCGGATGTGCATTGGGCCGATACCTCGACGGAGGCATTTGCCCCTTGACTCTGTCTTAACCACAAAAGGCTGCCATCTTCGGCAGCCATTTGGTTTGTAAAGAAGAAAACGATGCAGATAAGAGAGAAGAATCTGTATTTCATGATATTTTGTCTACTGTTGTTTATTCAGGATTTCCTTCTATGGTGATGATTTTTCCTTCGGAGTCATATTCCAGTTCGCAGACCTTGAGGCTGCGAAGCCATGTTTTTCCGTTGGAAGGTACGCAGTCGTGGTGGAAAAGATACCATTTCCCCTTGTATTCCGTGATGGCATGGTGCGTTGTCCATCCCACAACCGGGGTGAGGATGACTCCTTGATAGACAAAAGGTCCGTAAGGATTGTCACCGATGGCATAGCATAAGCGGTGCGTGTCGCCGGTGGAGTAGGAGAAGTAGTATTTTCCGTTGTACTTGTGCATCCAGCTGGCCTCGAAGAAGCGTCGTTCATTGTCGCCGGCTGTCAGGGGCTTGCCGTTTTCATCCAGAATGACTACCGGCTTCGGCTCTTCGGCAAATTGCAGCATGTCGTCGCTCAGTTTTGCCACGCGTCCCGGTATGGACGGTTCGTTGTCCGGGGGGAAGGCGGCGCTTTCCAGCGCCTTGTTGTCGCGGTAGCGTTGCAGTTGGCCGCCCCACAGTCCGCCAAAGTACATGTAGTAGCAGCCGTTTCCGTCATCCAGTATGGCGGGGTCGATGCTGTAGCTGCCTCTTATCGGGTCTGCCTGGGGTATGAAAGGCCCTTCGGGCGAGCCACTGACGGCAACGCCGATACGGAAGATGTCATTTTGGTCTTTCAATGGAAAGTACATGTAGTATTTGCCGTCTTTCAAGGCTACGTCACAGTCCCATAACTGGCGGCCTGCCCAAGGAATGTCTTCGGTGGCGAGCACCACTCCGTGGTCTTTGATTTCACCGTGCATCACGTCGTCGGTAGAGAAGACGTGATAGTCCTTCATGTTGAAGTGGTCGCCGTTGTCGTTTTCCGGTATGCCGCTCTCCCAGTCATGGCTGGGATAAATATAGACTCTGCCGTTGAATACATGCACTGCCGGGTCTGCCATATAGTCTTCCGGAACCAAATATCTCATTTCTTTCTTCATGGTGTATTATGTTTTAGGGTGTTTGCAACAGTTCGCGTACGAATGGTTTGGGCTGGTAATTGCGGTCGAACAGTAGCGGGTATTCCCGGCGGCCGCGCATGGGAAAGTCGTTTTTCCATGAGTCGCCGTCAGATATTCCCCATGCAGTGACGCGTGTGATTACATCTGCATGTTTCAGGAAAAGGTCGAAGAAGGACTTCATGCGTGCATTCCAAATGCGGCTGACACTGTCGGGCAATGTTTCCGGATAAGGATTCAACGCTTTCCGGTATGCTGCGGTGTCCGAGATGTTTGCCGTGTGGCTGACTGTGGGAAGGGCGCTCATGTCCCATTCTGTAATCATTACTTTGGCACCGGTGGCTGCAAAGGCGAGCAGGCTCTTCTCAAAGTCTTCCACCGTGGGATAGTCCATGCCCATATGTCCCTGCATGCCGACGGCATCGATGCGGATGCCCTTTTCTTTCAATGAGCGCACAAGGGCGGCCACTGAGTCACGGCGGCCCGGGACATTCATGCCATAGTCATTATAGTAAAGTTCTGCTTCAGGGTCGGCTTCATGGGCGCATTGGAAAGCATAGGGGATATACTCTTTGCCCAATATCTCATAGAATTTGGTTTTGCGGTATGAACCGTCTTCCATAATAGCTTCGTTTACCACATCCCATCCGTGTATGCGGCCTTTGTATCTGCCGACAATGGTAGATATATGTTCCTTCATGCGTTGCTTCAGAACCTCAGGTGAGACATTCTTTCCTGCTGAATCGACGCAGAACCAGGGAGCTAACTGTGAGTGCCAGATAAGGCAGTGACCAATGACGGCCATGCCATTCTCTTCACCGAAGTCTACCAAGGAGTCTGCCGGTGTAAGGTTATACCGGTTTTCCTCCGGATGGATGACCTCGCATTTCATGCAGTTCTCCGCGACGATAGAGTTGAAGTGATGTTTGGCAATGGCAATGGCAGCAGTGTCTTCGCCGGAGACTTGCCGTTGGTTCAACGCCGCACCGATGAGAAATTTATTGCCGAAGGCTGCTTTCAGTGAAGAAGATTCTTCCGAAGGCGTGGTGCGTTTTCCGCCGATGCAAGCCGTAACGAGTCCGGCAATGACAAGGGGAAGTAGTGTTTGTTTCAGTTTCATGTTTTCTCTTATTTCAGTTTCGTATGTTGTTCAACTTATTAGTAAACAAGGTGTCAGTTGACGAGTGGAAAACCCTTGAAAATGATTCTCACGCATCCTATCTTCTTTAATAAACCCGACACTCTTCCTTGTCACCTTGTCAACTGCGAAAGTTGAGCTTGCGAAACTTGAGTTAATAATCCGTTTGTTTTCTCCGTTCAGTCAGTTCAGCCTGCATTTCCTCATTGTAGGCTTTCGTGATGGGGTAGAAGTATAATGCAATGACTCCTATGAAGAATGTAGCAGCCGGTATCAGACTTGAAGAAAGTATTATGCCGTGGATGGCCGATTCTGTTTGTGCTGTGCCTGCTCCGCTGACATAGCCAAAACCGGAAAGCAGGAATCCCAGAATAGCTCCACCGATTCCAAGACCGGCTTTTAATGCGAAAACTACCCCTGCAAAAACGAATCCTGTGGCACGACGGTAATTTACATATTCCGAATGGTCTGCTACATCGGCAATCATAGCCCAAAGTAAGGGTACCGTTGGGGCGTAAGCAAGACTTTTCAGGAAATTTAGGACAAACATGGTTTCTATATCCGTTTCATTGGGGAAATAGAACAGTGCGGTAAAGATAGCTGTCAGTGTCAGACAGAAGATAAACACACGCTTCTTTCCATAACGGTTGGCTAGGAAGCTGGATAATAGGATCACTCCGAAGAATTGTACCAGTGCACCGACCATGTTGAAAACTCCAAAGCCTACTTCGTACGCTTTCTCCGGACTATTGACTATCAATCCGAAAGCATTTAGTATATTGTAGCTAAAACTTGCATTTGCTTCTACGGCTACCAGTCCCAATTTGTCGAGGAAAGTATATAGGGCATTGGCATCTACATAGTTCTCAAAGTAGTAGTTCATGGCACTTCCCCACATGGCTAAGGTGGTGAAAAGGAATAGGGTGAGGATGAACATGGCTCGCCAGGGAATACTGTGGAACACATCTCTTATATCTTTCCGGGTATCGGTCTTTTGGCTGGCGGGTGGGGTTATACGTTCTCGTGCAGAAAAAAAAGTAATGATAAAGAATATAAAACCGATTGCTGCAAACAGAGAGATTGTGCAAAGCCATCCGTGCCCTTTGTCACCATTTGCGCCGGCAAATTTACCTACAAGGGGCAGCGTTAAGCCTTGCACAATAAATTGTGCTATGGTAGCGGCTACAAAGCGAATGCTGGTAATGCTGTTGCGCTCTTTTATATCACTCGTCATGACACCGCCTAATGAGGCATAAGGGGTATTGTTGAATGAATAGAGAGTCATTAGTAGTGTGTACGAAATAGTGGCATATACTGCAACTAGGCTTTTGTCTTCAATGCCGGGATTATAGAAAGCCAATACATAGAATACCATGAACGGTAAAGCCGTCCATAATATCCAAGGGCGGTATTTACCCCAACGGGTTTGCGTCTTGTCGGATAAGATTCCCACGGTCGGGTCTACAAAGGCATCGACAATACGGGCTATCAGCATGACACTGCCGGCAATGGCACCCTCCAAGCCGAATACGTCAGTATAGAACTTGGTTTGATAAATCATCATCATCTGGAACACTAAGTTCGCAGAGCAATCTCCGAGGCTATAACCTATTTTCTCCGAGATTGAAATTTTCTGGTTCATGTTGTTCATTATGGTATTAATCTGTTGTAAGTCAATTACTGTTGTAGCTTAACCTCCTTATTGTATTTTAGCGCAGTTTCTGCTGCACGTTGCCCCAACGTCTTCTTGTCCAGTGGATGTATGTCGTTCCACTCTCCCAGATCGCTGTTCTTGATGAGGTAGGTATTGGTGTTCATTTGGGCTGCCCTGGCTTGTTCGTGTCGCATTTCTGCCCAGGCTTTACGTCCCTGGATGTCATTCTTTGCAAGGAAATCTGCCAACTCGACAATGTAGAAAGGTAACTGCTCCGAATTGAAGGTGCGCCGCCAGTCGCTAATCATGGCCGACAATAATGCTGCGTATTCGTTGCGGCGTGAAACGTTGGACTCGCCTTGATACCACAATGCGCCGCATATGCCATAATTCTTGAGCGGTGCAATCATGGCGTTGTACAGACAAACCGGTTTGTAACAAAAGAACATCATCTCCGGAGCATCGGGCATCGGGGCTCCCAAACGATACTTCCATGTCGGTTTGAGATTGAGCTCTTTGGTTTGTTCCCTATCTGTTGCCTGATAAATTATTTTATAGGGCTTTTCTTTGACAAAACTTGGTTGGCCACCATTGCTGATGAGGCGTACAGTAATATTGTTTTGTCCGGTTTTGAGTACACCAGCCGGGATTCTGTAAATACGTGGTGGATACTGGTAAGTTGTATTGCCTATAAATATTCCATTTACATATACAGAGTCTGCATCAACGATGCATCCCAAGCGGAGGATGGCGTCACTTCCCGGCGCAATGTCGGTTATGGTAACATCCTGGCGGAACCAGTGGGAACCACCTATCGGATTCAGGCCATTGTTTCCCCAGTCGGCTGAGAACATGTCAACCTCTTGCCACGTATGGTCGTCATAGTTTTCACTATACCATGGCGTCGCTTCATGCAACCCTGCATCTCCACGGTACAGAGATTCGTTCCAATGACGGAATTTCTCATTTTCTACTTGCTTGATATGTGTGCAGAACTTGTCGTCTTCATATTGCCGTTTGTCATTGATGTATAACGGGAATTGCCTCAGGCCTTCCTCGCTGACCCATGCTTCTACAGGAGTCCCCCCCCAACTGGCATTGATGATCCCTATCGGAATGTTTGTCTTTTCATACATTGCTTTGGCGAAAAAATAGGCCAAGGCGGAGAAATCCATCACATTGTCTTGTGTCAGTGCTTTCCAGCTTGTTTGCGGCATATCTTCTTGTGGCGCATGGAAATTATAGACCTTTGGAATAATGATATGGCGTATCTTTTCATTGTTATAGCCGGCTATCTCATCGGCAAACATATCTGTTACGCGGCTTATGGGCAATTCCATATTCGACTGGCCTGAGCAGAGCCATACGTCGCCCACCAGTATGTTTCTGATTTCAATGTCGTTTATCAGCATGGAGTAAGGGCCACCGGCTTTCATGGAGGGGAGGGTTATACTCCACTGCCCGTCGGCATTTGCTGTGGCAGTGTAGATGTCTTTTAGTTTTTTATTTGTTGTGGAAGTCGGAAAAGTATCTTTGGTAAATCTTACTTGAATGCTTTCTCCTGCATCTGCCGTTCCCCATACTTTTATGGTTTGTTCGCGCTGCAATACCATTCCGTCTGAAATCAAGGCAGGCAACTTTACCTTTGCTCTCACCATCACGGTGCCACAAAGGCAAAGTAACACTGCCATTCCTAACCTAACTTTATTATAACCATTAAACATCATATCTTAATCCTCTTATATTTATTTGTAATCATATAGCACTACGTGTAGAATGCTGAAATGTCCTGTCGGAATTCTGACATGCCGTCCCTGGTGACTCTGGTCACCGTTCATCCGGCGGATATATCCGAGGCTTCCGTCTGCATTCACCTTCACTTCGTCTACAAATCCGATACCGCAACGCTTGCCATGCCATGCCGTCTTGCCACTTCCGGTTTTATTGTTTTCATTTCCTTTTCTTACGAAGCCGTCTTCGCCTAACACCTTGTGTGTTCCGGCAGTTGCTTTTTCTGTGTTTTTAGCAAACTCGATGACGATTCCGCTACCGGCTATTATATATTCGTTTTTCGACATTCTTAGCAAGATTCCTCCTCCCTCCGGCCATACATTGCCGCCTGTGGCACGAGCATCCCACGGCAGTGTGAAATAGTGGCGGCAGGTTATGGTCAAATCATCTTCTGTAATGATGCGCTCCTTGTTCTCTTGGTCGAAAAGCAATCCTTTCATCACTCCTTTGCCTTGATATCCGGTAAGCAATGGCATCAATTCCTTTAATTTCCCATAGCTTTGTACCAATGGCGCGTCTGCTGACTCAGGACTGTCTTCGATGGAGAAAGGACTGAAACCTATTGCGTCATGTTCGCCGAACACATAGAAAGCCCTTACCCCGTTATTGTCTGTCAACCGGATTTCAGGGATGAATAAAGGGTTGTTGTGCAGATGATATTGAGATACCCAGTTCGTGAAATCATTGTCATATAAGTCGGGGGCCAGAATATCGATATCGGGTGCTCCGCAATGCCATATATCAATCAAATGTGCTAACGGTCCGGCCGAAGGGTATTCCCCGGGTTTGCGTCCTCTGCTGTTCATGGCTGCATTGACATAGAGTGGCACATTGTAGATGGAGCGAGCGCTTTGTGCCAGTTTCCCTACATACTTGGCATAATTCCAGGCCATGAAGATTTCATCGGTATAGATGTCTGCACCGAATACCTCTTGCCAGTTCCCTTCTCTCTTGCAGCCTTGTGCTTCCCATTTTTTCAGCAACCGGGGATGAAGGTCTTTTTTGTGCTTTTGCAGGTAAGATGCCAGTTCTTGAGGTATCGGGGCGCAAAAAGCACTGTTGGCTTCCGGTGAATAATCGCGCGCGTCTTCCAGCATGCCGATTTCATTTTCTATTTGTATCATGATGACTGTACCTTCATCTCTGTCGGCGGCAGCGATGTGTTTCAGCCATTGGGTAAAGGCGCGTTGGTCGGCTTGCAGCACTTCATCGGAGAAAGCACTGGCTATTTCAAGGGGCTTGCCGCTTTCGGTATGCGCCCGAGGGTATTTCTTGTCATTTTCCTTGAACCAAAGCGGCGCATAGCAACTCGTGGAATTTTTCCATGCACCGAACCATAAAAAGACAACTTTCAGATTGTACTTGCGTGCTTGCTCCAAGACTTTATCGGTCAATGTGAAATCGAAATCTCCTTCTACGGGTTCCAGCAAATCCCAGTATGCAGGGACTAAAACAGTATTTAGTCCCATTTTCTGCAGTTTGGGAAAGATGCGTTCAATGTCTTGCGTGTTTGCTGCCGATGAATTCCCCAGTTCTCCGCCAAGAATAAGATAGGGAGTATCATTAATGATAAGTTGGGTGGCATTCCCTCGTCTCTGCAAACAGCTTTTCTGGGCACGGCCATATCCGGCTATCAATAGATTTAATATTAAGAGTAAAAAGATTCTTTTCATCAATCCACAGCATTAGTTATGAATGCAAAGATAGTGCTCTGTCCTTTAAAACAGGCTAAGGAATGTTGCACAAAACATTATATAGGTAACATGTGCTTTTGTGTATGTTACATAAACTTTTGTTTATCGTACATTTTGGACTTGAAGTGTCTTTAAGAATACATTTGTTTCAATAAAATGAAGAAGTTTCTTACCTTTGCTTAATCTTACCGTAATATCGAGTACTAATATGAAAACACTTGTCCGGTATATATGTGCTTGTTCCATGGCACTTGTAATGTTTGTACCATATTCTCTTTTGATGGCTCAAACAAGGAATTTTTATTCTACAGAAAACGGGCTGTCCAGCAGTTTGATAAACCAGCTTTTCCAGGATAGCCGTGGATTTATATGGGTGGCTACAGAATATGGATTGAATCGTTTTGACGGGCTTAATTTTTCCAATTATCGACATGTACCCAATGATTCCGTTTCCTTGACGAGTGATTATGTACGTACTCTTTTTGAAGATAGTCGTCAAAACTTGTTGATAGGTTGTATCAATGGTTTGATGGTGTACAACCGGGAAACGGATACTTTCCGGGAAATTCCTATGATACGTGCAGGCAAGCGGGTTACTCCACATGTCACGCACTTGCAAGAAGTCCGTAGCGGTGAAATATGGTTGAGCACCAGCGGGCAGGGCTTGTTTCGTCTGGACAGTCTGCTGAATCGGGCTGTATCTGTTGACGGTCTGTTTCAGCAGATAAATTGTACTTATCAATCTAAATTCTGCATTGATTCCCGTTCGGAAATCTGGATAGGAACGGAGGGAAATGGGCTGGCCCGTTATATTCCGAAGTCAAAGCAACTGCAGTTTTTCAAGTATCCCGCATTTGGCGATAACAATGTAACTTCCATTATAGAAGACCATTTGGGGAATATTTTCGTAGGTACACAAAAACAAGGAGTATCACGATATGATAATGAAACGGGAGAGATGGTATCTGTTTCTTATAGTGGATATGATGGGCAGCTATCTGTATATTGCATGGCTATAGTGGACGGACAGCTTTGGGTAGGAACTGATGGACAAGGAGTGAAAATCTATAATCCCTTGAAAGATCAATTGGAAGATTATCGGATAAATTCTGCATCGGTGGATTTTTCGAAAGGGAAGGTGCATTCCATCATGGAAGACAGGGATGGCAATTTGTGGATTGGCCTGTTTCAGAAAGGTATTGTTCTGGTTCCAAAGCAAGAAAATCCATTCGAGTATTATGGTAGCAAGTCTATTTATTATAATCCTATCGGACAAGGATGTGTAATGTCTGTTTTCCAGGATAGTAACCGGCATCTGTGGATCAGTGCTGATAATGAGGGCCTTTATGAATTGGGGATAGATGGCAGGCGTTTACGTCATTATCATCCTGACTATTCGGAGAATTCTGTGCCTAATGTTGTTATGTGTATATATGAAGATACGGACTATAATTTGTGGATAGGCTCTTATGGCCAAGGACTGGCTAAACTGGATAAAGCTACAGGGAAATGTGAGCATTTCCAACAGATAAACAACCCTATTGTGTATTCCATTGCTGAAGATAAGAAAAAGAATCTGTTTTTTGGAGTATTTGGTTCCGGTTTTTATCAGTATAACCTGCAGTCTCGAAAACTGGAGCATTATGAATCCTCCAAAGATGAAAAAGGCGACTTGAAATGTGACGAATTGGTAAACGACTGGATAAACTATATTTTTTGCGACAGTGAAGGACTTGTTTGGTTAGGACATTATAAAGGAGTGAGTTGCTTTAATCCGGAAACGAAGAGCTTCTTGAACTATAAACAAACGAATACATTAATAACCGATTGCATAGGATATGCATTTGCCGAGGACCATGCTGGAAACATTTGGGCAGGAACTACAAATGGTCTTTATTGTTTCTCGAAGAAAACAGGCGAACTGAGACAATTCACAATTTGTAACGGATTGCCTAATAATGTGATTTGTGGCATTTGTGAAGATGAAGACGGGAATATCTGGGTCAGTACATATAAAGGCATCAGCAAATATGATGTAAAAAAGGATTTTTTCGTGAATTATTATTCCGGAGATGGCTTGCAGGGGAATGAGTTTACGCATGGTGCATACTATAAAGACGAGGATGGCAAAATTTATTTTGGTGGGATAAATGGCATAACCAGTTTTTCCCCTAGGAAGATAAATACTGATGCAAAAGAACTAAAGGTTTATATTACAGATTTTTATGTGTATAGCGATCCCGTGCATAAAAATACTCTTTCGGATGGAACTCCTATTATTTTTTCTTCGGTACAGGATGCTAATATTTTTCAACTTTCATATCGTGACAATACATTCAGTATTGCTTTCTCAACTTTGCAATATAATAATCCTGAGCAGATAGCCTATCAGTATAAAATAGATGAGCTTAGCAACCAATGGGCTGTAACGGAACCTGGAGTGAATCGTGTTACATATAATAATTTGTTTCCCGGTAAATATACTTTCCGCGTACGTGCTCTTAATCATGGTAATTATTCAGAGGTGCGTACTATCAAAATATTGATTGCTTCGCCTTGGTATAAAACCTGGTGGGCGTATTGCATTTATATTGGACTGGCAGCATTGCTTGTGTGGGGAATTGTAAACAATGTGATGTCACGTGTGCGGTATCGTCGTGAAATAATGAAGCGTGAACATGACGAGCAGTTGAATGAAGCAAAATTGCAGTTTTTTATAAATATATCCCATGAGATTCGTACTCCGATGACTTTAATCATCAATCCATTGGAAAAACTGTTGGCAGGAGAAAACAAGGGGGAATTACATAAGACATATCTGATGATATACCGTAATGCCCAACGCATTCTTCGGTTGATTAATCAGCTGATGGATATAAGGAAATTAGACAAAGGACAGATGTTCATGAAATTTCAGGAAACGGATATGATCGGCTTTATTATTGATGTGATGCAGCCGTTTGAATATATGGCACATAAAAAGAATATAGACTTTGCTTTTATACATGATATGCCTCAGCTAAAAGCATGGATTGATTTGAATAATTTCGATAAAGTTTTGATGAATGTACTTTCCAACGCTTTTAAATATACTCCGGAAGGTGGGAAGATACAAGTCAGTCTTTCTATAGGCAGAGATGTCTCTTGCAAAGATGCATTGCAGAATTTTTTTGAAATTGTGGTTACAGACAGTGGCATTGGCATTGATAAAGATAAAATAGAACGTATTTTTGAACGTTTCTATCAAATAGACAATGATGTGACAAAGTCGAATTTCGGAACCGGCATCGGTCTGCATTTGTCCCGCTTGCTGGTCCGGTTGCATCATGGAAATATTCATGCTGAAAATAGAGAGGATGCTTCAGGCAGTCGTTTCATTATTCGCATGCCGTTGGGTTCCGGACATTTAAGAGCCGATGAAATGGTGGAGGCTGCATCTTTTGCCGTTTGCCCCCAAGTGCCGAACTCTAAAGAAGAGTATATGGACGATGTTGACGAGAAGCAAGCCGGCAAGCCTAAAACCCGTCAAAGGGTGTTGGTGGTCGAAGATGAAGAGGAAATCAGGACTTATCTGAAGCAGGAACTGTCTGATGAATATAAAGTGGCAATTTGCTGTAATGGTAAGGAGGCATATGATTACATTCTGAAAGAAATGCCCGACTTGGTAATCAGTGATATAATGATGCCTGAAATGGATGGTTTGGAATTGTGCCATAAACTGAAACAGAATACTAATATAAATCATATTCCTATTGTATTGCTGACTGCAAAATCAAGGGTAGAGGATACGTTGGAAGGAATGGATACAGGTGCCGATGCCTATATTGTGAAACCTTTCAATACGGAATATCTGAAGAGTACTATTGCCAATCTGATAACGAATAGAAGATTGTTGCGCAATAAGTTTAGCGGAGCCCAGCAACAACAAGATAAAATAGAGAAAATTTCAATGAAATCGAATGATGAGATATTGATGGATAGGATTATGAAGGTGGTGAACAAACATTTGGATGATCCGGAACTCAATGTTGAAATGCTTGCTTCGGAGGTAGGGCTTAGTAGGGTACATGTACACCGCAAATTGAAGGAACTTACTAATCTGTCTACACGCGATTTTATAAAGAATATTCGTTTGTCGCAAGCAGCATCTTTGTTGGATCAGAATAAGAAAATGACAATATCAGAAGTCGCTTATGCCGTGGGATATACTAATTTGTCGCATTTTTCTAACTCTTTCAGAGAAAAATATGGCATGTCTCCCAAGGAATATATGAACAAGCCTCAGTAGATAAGAATTATTTCTCCCTTTTTTCTTTTCATTCCTTCATTTATATTCATATATATGTTTGGATTCTACTTGTAAGAGGTAAGTAAATGGGGCTTTTAAATTGTAATAAACATTAAGGGGTTGCCCAAAAATGGACAACCCCTTAAAGTAATTATAAAGGAAAGCTTCTTTATTTTGAGGCTTCACCAAGCTCACTGCTCTTCTTGTTTTTCATCAACAGATATGCGATAGGAGATGCTACGAACAAAGAAGACAATGTTCCGAATACAACACCCAGAATCATAGCGAATGCGAAGCTGCGGATGGAATCACCGCCGAGGATGAAGATACACAGCAACACAATCAAGGTACTTAGTGAAGTATTGATAGTACGTGCCAAAGTTGTATTCAGTGAGTCATTGAACAATTGGAACTTGTCGCGCTTCGGATAGAGACCGAAGAATTCACGTACACGGTCGAAGATTACCACCTTGTCATTGATAGAGTAACCGATAGCTGTCAGGATGGCACCGATAAAGGTCTGGTCGATTTCCAGAGAGAACGGCATCCAGCCCCAACAGATAGAGTAGGCACCCAGGATGATGATGGTATCACAAGCCAATGCGGCTACTGAACCGATACTGTATGCAATATTGCGGAAACGGATCAGGATATAGATACCGATGGCAATCAATGCAAGTACAACGGACCAGATGGCTGAAACCTTGATATCGTCTGCGATACTCGGACCTACCTTCTGGGAACTGATGATACTTCCGCCCGTATGGTTTTCGCGGTCGATGAAGGTTTCCAAAGTGATGTTCTGAGTCAATACCGGCTTCAGAGTCTCATACAGATATGCTTCGATTTCAGAGTCGATGTTGTTACCTTCTTCTTCAATGCGGTAGTTCGTGCTGATACGTACAGTCTTGCCGTCTGTACCGATAGCGATAACGCTGACATTGGCATCGCCGAACTTGCTGGAGATAAGTTCACGAATCTGTTCCGGTTCCACTTTGTTCTCAAACTGTACCTTGAAGTTACGTCCACCGGTGAAGTCGATGCTCTGGCTCAGTCCACGGGTAGCGAGGAAAGCGATGCATACAACTACGGCAGCTCCGGTGATGGTCAACCACAGCTTGTTTCTGCCCATGAAGTCGAAGTGTACGTTCGCCATTAGGTTCTTGGAAATCTTGGAAGAGAATGTCAGGTTCAGCAATTTGTCTTTGCCCATGAAATAATCATAGAACAGACGTGTCATGAACACGGCAGTAAAGAACGAAATCAAGATACCGATAATCAGTGTAGTGGCAAAACCGCGGATAGGACCTGTACCGAAGTTGAACAGGATGATACCGGTGATGATAGACGTCAAGTTGGAGTCGAAGATAGCAGAGAAGGCGTTGGAGTAACCGTCAGCCAATGCTTTCTTCACACCCTTGCCTGCACGGAGTTCTTCTTTGGTACGCTCGTAAATCAATACGTTGGCATCCACAGCCATACCCAGCGCCAACACCATACCGGCAATACCGGACATCGTCAATGCTGCCTGGAAAGAAGAAAGGATACCCAACGTGAAGAACAAGTTCAGCACCAAAGCACCATTGGCAACCATACCCGGAATGAATCCGTACATAGAGCACATGTAAACCATCAGCAGAATCAATGCTACGATGAATGACATGATACCGGCATTGATGGAAGCTTGTCCCAGTGAAGGACCTACGATATCTTCTTGTACGATGTGCGCAGGAGCTGGCATCTTACCTGATCTTAACACGTTTGCCAAGTCTTTTGCTTGTTCCGGAGTAAAGTGACCGGTAATCTGTGAGTTACCACCAGTGATTTCATTGTTTACGTTCGGTGCGGAGTAAACGTAACCGTCCAGCACGATAGCGATGCTCTTGCCGATATTCTGCTTGGTGAGCTGAGCCCAACGGCGTGCACCGTCAGTGTTCATGGACATACTTACGGCAGGTTTACCGTAATGGTCGTATTCGTCTTTGGCGCTAACCACTACATCACCTTCCAGAGGCGCCTTGCCGTTACGTTCTGTAGAACGGATGGCATAAAGTTCGAAAGTCTGAGCTTTCGGATCATATTCATAAGGAGATACTCCCCATTTCAGACGCAAGTCTTTCGGCATTTCGGCCTGAACTTCCGGCATGGAAAGGTATCTGTTGATTTCAGCTGTATCCTTGTAGTTGGCATAGGCTACAACAGGACCTTGTCCGCTGGGGTTGACTTGCAAGATTGCGAACAGCGGGTGTTCTTTCTTTATTTGTGCAAGGTCAGCGGTTTGTGTCTTGTTTTCACCCTTTAAAGCAGCGGCAAGACTGTCGGCTGTGCTGGTAGCTTGGGCTACGGCAGGAGCTTCGGTAGCTGCGCTGTCTGCCTCTTCTGCCGGAGTTTCGCTTGCAACGATGGCACGCAACTTGGTGTCGGCAGCTTGCAGATAGGGAGTAACGTCTTTTGCTGTGTATGTTTCCCAGAATTCCAGATTGGCAGAACCTTGTAATAATTTTCTTACACGTTCAGGCTCTTTGATACCCGGAAGTTCTACCATGATACGGCCCATTTTGTCTTCCAAACTCTGGATATTGGGCTGAACTACACCGAAACGGTCGATACGGGTACGAAGTACATTGTAGGAGTTGTCAACAGCTGCCTTTACTTCTTCGCGCAATACTTTCTCAACTTCCGCGTCGGTAGATTTCTGAGTTACCTTGTCTTTTAATTGTTGGGTTGCGAACAGCTGTGACAGCGGAGCACCCGGAGCAAGCTTGTGATACTCTCTGACGAATAGGGTGATCACGTCATCCTGGCTTGTGGTAGCTTGCTTGGCGGCAGTGGCCAATGCTTGGTTGAATGCTTCGTCAGTCTTGTTGTCAGCCAATACTTTGATGACATCGGGTACGGAAACTTCAAGGATGACGTTCATACCACCCTTCAAGTCCAAACCTAAACTGATTTCCATCTCACGACATTGTTTCAGCGTCCAATTGCCGAAATACACTTTCTCATTAGCCAGAGAATCGAGGTAGTCCTGCTCTACTTTCACATCGCCTTTTGCAAACTCTTTGGCCTTACTTGTGTAATGGCGAGTTACAAAAGAGAAGGAGAGATAGAACACACACACCAGTGTGAGCAATATCGCAAAAACCCTTACAAATCCTTTGTTTTGCATGTTACTTTTAGTTTATTATGATTACTTTTTAATTAAATTCTGTTGCATACAAGGCTGCAAATATAGCTTTTTTTTCACAAATCTTACTTCATACCGCGATTTTTTAACATCGGGTCTAATTGAGGCTCAGTTCCTCTGAAGTTTTTATAGAGAGTCATCGGGTCTTCGCTGTCTCCTTTCTCCAGAACATTCTGGCGGAAGAGGTCGGCTGTCTGCTTGTCGAAGATACCGTGTTCCTTGAAAGCTTCGAAGGCATCGTTGTCCAGAACATTGGCCCAGAGATAGCTGTAGTAGCCTGCAGCATAACCGCCGATGATGTGGTTGAAGTATGTGGTACGGTAGCGGGGAGCTATTTCCGGAATCAGCCCCAGTTGGTCCATCGCTTCTTTTTCGTATGCAACGACATCAAGACCTTCGGTATCAGTCAGGTTATGCAGGTTCATGTCGAGGATGGCGGCGGCCAGCAATTCGGTAGTCATGAAACCCTGGTTGAATGTTTTCTGGTTCAGTATCTTTTCAATCAGGCTGTCGGGAATGACTTCGCCGGTCTTGTAATGCTTGGCATACATTTTCAACACTTCGGGTTCGGTAGCCCAATGCTCGTTGATTTGAGAGGGGAGTTCCACGAAGTCGCGTACGACATTGGTGCCTGAAGTACCTTTATACTGGCATTGGGTCAATAATCCGTGCAGGGCATGGCCGAATTCATGGAACAAAGTTTCCACTTCGTCGATGGTCAGCAGGGAAGGAGTGTCGCCTACGGGCTTGGTGAAGCTGCATACGTTGCATACCAATGGACGTATGCTGCCTTGTTGTTCGCGGTAATTGCTCATCCAGGCACCACCGCTTTTGCCGGGACGGGGAAAGTAATCTACATAGAAGATTCCTACTTGTGAGCCGTCTGCGGCTTTCACTTCAAACACTTCTACATCGGGATGATAGACGGGGATACCTTCGAGCTTTGTCAGCGTGATGCCATAGAGCTTATTGGCAACGGCAAAGGCGCCTTCACGTACGTTTTCCAGTTTGAAGTAGGGCTTAATCTCTTCTTCTTCGAGGTTATATTTCTCTTTACGGAGTTTTTCGGTGTAGTACCACCAATCCCATGCTTCCAGTTTCTCTCCTTTGCCTTCCTTGTCCATCAGCTTTTGCAGTTCGGCTGCTTCGGCTTTTGCTTTGGGGAGTGCATAACTCCACAAGTTGTTGAGGAAGTCCATCACGGCGGTGGAATTCTTTGCCATTGTATTGTCCAATACAAAGTTGGAGTAACAGTCGAAACCCAGCAGTTGCGCCTTTTCAAGTCTCAGGCGTACGATGTCGGTAATGATTTTCTTGTTGTCGTTCTTGTCATTGTTATTGCCGCGGTTGATGTAGGCCTTGTACATCTGTTCGCGTAGCGGCCGGTTAGCAGAGTATTGAAGGAAAGGCAGGCGGCTTGCATTATGGAGGGTAAACAGCCATTTGCCTTCCTGTCCGGTGGCACGGGCTTCAGCCATGGCGCTTTCGCGGAACCATTGGGGAAGTCCGGCGAGGTCTTCCTCTTTTCCTACATAAAGCTTGAAGTCGTTGTTTTCGTTCAGGATGTTGTTGCTGAACGTGATTCCGAGTGTGGAAAGCTGCTTGTTGATCTCACGCAGACGGGCTTGTTTGTCGGCCGGAAGATTGGCGCCGGAACGGATAAATTTCTTATGGGTCTTTTCCAGCAGCCTTTGTTGTTCGCGGGTCAGGCCGAGAGCATCTTTCTGGCTGTAGACAGCATCCACTTTCTTGAAAAGCTCCTGGTTGAGGGAGATGTTGTCTTCGTGTTCGGCCAATGTCGGAGCCAGTTTCATGGAAAGGGCTGTCAGTTCATCGGTAGTTTCGGCCTCCGTCAGGTTGAAAAATACACCGCCTACACGGTCCAGGGTGGGAGAGCTGTTGTCGAGGGCAACAATGACATTTTCGAAAGTAGGGGCTTCCGTATTGTCAATGATGGCTTGGATATTGGCGTTCTGCTCTTCTATACCTTTCTGGAATGCGGGTTCATAGTGCTCCAACTTGATTTTATCGAATGGAGGCACGCCATTGGGTGTTTGAAACTCAGTAAGGAACGGATTGCTTTCCGTCTGGGTGGCACAGGAGTACATCATACAACTTGCTGCTAAAATTAGAATACATTTTTTGAACATTGTTTTCTAAGTATTAAATGTTTAAGTATTAATTTTCAATATCTCTTAGTGATATAGCACCATATCGGATAGTGGTCTGACTCTTTGATGGAGCGGTCTACTGTACAATTGTAGGCTCTCAGGTTCTTGCTTGTCAGTATGTTGTCTATCCGGAAATAGAATCTGTTTTGGTTGTAGGAGATGCCCAACCCTCGTCCTGATTGGGTGAATGCGTCGTCCAAATCCTGGGCGATGGTGCGGTGGGTATAGGAGATGGGGGTATCGTTGAAATCGCCGCATACAATAATGTAAGGATGCGGTGAAGCGGCTATTTCATGTGCAATAGTGTCAGCTTGCGGGGCACGGATGGCCGATGCTTCTGCCAGCTTGCGTATGAGCAGGCGTGCGCCGCTTTTCACTTTTTCCTTTTCGGGAGATTTCAGCATGTCTTCGTACACGACTTTATCGGCTTTGGTCAGCTTGTTGGACTCCAGATGATTGTTGATGAGGGTAACCGTGTCTTCCCCAATCTTGATTTCATAGAGTACCGAACCGTTGTATTCGCTGGGATAATCCAATATGCGTGACGAGAGAATCGGAAATTTAGAGTAACATGCTATCTTGTTGGTATGTCCCTTTCCGCTACCCACTGTGTTGATGCGGTGGTATGGATATGCCTTGAGTTCCCGCTCTACGTCTTTTTGCGAAAGATGCTTTGAGGATTGTACTGTGGAATATTCCTGCAGACAGAGGATATCGGCGCCACTTTCCTTCAAATAGGTCAATATCGGGTTTTTGCCATCTTGTTTGGCGGCACCGTCAAATCCCATAATGTTGTAGGAGAGCAGTTTGATACTTGTTTCCGGTAAGTGGTCTGTATGGAAGTTGATGGGCAGATAGGTGCGTATCTGCGAATAGCAGAGCAACATCCCTATTAGGGGCAGCAAAGCCGACCTATAGCGCTGGATGACCAGCCAAAAAATGAGGAAGCCGGCATTTATCATCAGGAACACGGGAAATGTCAGCCCCAGGCACGATTGCACCGGATGTGTGACCGGCTGGATGTGCGGACTATAGGCGGTGAACAGTAATAGGCCCGTAAATAAGGCATTGACCGCTAAAATCAGGAGAGCGACAAAATTACCGAGATGCTTCATTATAATAGTTGAAAATTGAAAGGTGAAAACTGAAAATAAGAGTGGCGGTTATATTCTCATTTTTCATTTTCCGTTTTCCATTTTCCATTGGTTTAACGTTTACTCGCGTCGAACAAGCTTTTCTTTTCCTCTGTAGTAAGGCTTTCGTATCCCGATTTCTTTAATTTGTCGAGAATGCGGTCTATCTCGTCGGATTGGGCTTTTTTCCGTGCGTTGTAATCATAATCTTTTTGTTTGCCAGTACCGTAGTGTACTTTCATTTTCGGCTTTCTGGGTTTGAAGCTGACGATGGAAACTAAGGTATCCAGACATTTGTTTATCCATGAGGTCAGGTCACTACCTTTGCTGAGGCTGGCGGCAAACCATACCCCTGCCAGCGCACCTCCTAAATGTGCGATGTGTCCACCGGCATTGCTGGAGGTGATGAACAGTAAATCGGTGCCTATAACGATGAGTGCCAGGTATTTCAGCCGGATGGTTCCGAACAGCAGTAGCCGTATCGGATAGTTGGGCTCGCGATAGGCGGTGGCGGCTACAATGGCAAGTACAGAGGCAGAAGCGCCCAGCATGAAAGAATAGTCTGTCATGGGACGGAAATACGGGAAAATGTTATAGGCGGCCATATAGAGCAGACCGCCGCAAATTCCTCCCAGAATGTATACACCCCGGAGATGCTTTGCAGAGAAGAAACTCAGGAACAGTGCACCGAACCAGTAAAGCCACAGCATATTGAAAAGAATGTGCATGAATCCTGCATGCATGAACATATATGTCAGTAGTGACCATGGTTGCAGGATGAAGCGTAGGACTGATGCCGGCAGTTCCAGCCATTCGAATACGCCTGCTATGCTCCGGTTGAACAACTGGAACATGACTTCGGTTAGCGTAGTAAGTATGAATACCGCTACATTGATGTAAATCAGTTGGATATAAATGTTCCCCCTACGGAAGGTTTCTTTCAAATCAGTTATAATAGTAGCCATTTCCTCTGTTCTTTTTTCTCCAGTACATAATTAGGATAAAGCCGAATACCATACCACCCAGATGTGCGAAGTGAGCCACATTGTCTCCTGCACTGTTTGCAAATCCGGCATAAAGTTCAATCAAGGCATATCCGATAACAAAATATTTGGCCTTGATGGGAACCGGTAACGGGAAGATGAACATTTGCTGGTTGGGGAACAACATGCCGAATGCCAGCAGAATGGCGTATACTGCTCCCGAAGCTCCCACGGTAGTCATCATATTGAGATATTCCTCCATCGGGATGATGGCCATGCCAGTATTTACGCTGTCATAGGCGGAAAGTACTGTCTCATAATGAATATACTGTACCACCTCCTGGATAATTCCGGCTCCTATACCGCACACCAGATAGTAGAACAGAAATCGTTTTGGCCCCCATACCTGCTCTAAAATACGTCCGAACATCCATACAGCAAACATGTTGAAAAATATGTGCGCGAATCCGGCGTGCATGAACATATATGTTATCAATTGTGCTGCATTGAAATCTTCGGCAAGGAAAAAATGCAATCCCAGATATTGGGCGAGGTCGATGCCGTAGCTTTGGGCGACAATGGTGCCCAAAAACATCAGCACATTAATGATTAAAAGGTTTTTGGTTACAGTAGGTATAGTATTCATAATCTGTTGTTTCAATTCATTTTACAGTTCAAAAACAGTTGTCTGTTTTTGCTTTCTCCGGCAAAAATACGAATAAATTCTGTTCTATAACAGAAAAAGCAGATTCTATTCCTTCTTTTTCGCTGTTTTCCAATATTTTTTTAATGTTTTTATTTGATATTCAGAAATATTGCTCTATTTTTGTGGAGGTTTGTGATGAAAAGTAAAAATATCTTTTGTGTAACATATTAATTAATTTTAAGCATTATGAATAAGGCGGAACTTATTAGCGCTATGGCAGCGGAGTCTGGTTTGTCAAAGACTGATTCAAAGAAAGCATTGGATGCATTTATCGCATCAGTCACTAAGGCAATGAAGGCCGGTGATAAAGTATCATTGGTTGGTTTTGGAACTTTCAGTGTGGTGGAAAGAGGAGCGCGTATGGGTATCAACCCCTCTACTAAAAAGCCTATCGAGATTGCTGCAAAGAAAGTTGTTAAATTCAAACCAGGTACGGAATTGACAGCTGAATAAGAACAGTATACTCAACATACAAAGAGGGGACGTTTTACAAAGAGCGTCCCCTCTTTGTATGTTGAATATCTTGTGAGGCCATAAAAACAAGCCTGCTTGTTTTGTACTGATTTCGGTTTACGCTATCTTTGCACGCAGGAAAATACATTTGAATCATGAATATAGAACAGAAACTGGTATCGTCCGTCATCGGCGGACTGAAAGCGCTTTACGGACAGGATGTTCCTGCCGCACAAGTGCAGTTGCAGAAAACCAAGAAAGAATTTGAGGGACACCTCACGCTGGTTGTATTCCCTTTCCTCCGTATGTCCAAGAAAGGACCGGAGCAGACGGCCCAGGAAATTGGTGAATACTTGCAGGCAAACGAGCCTTCGGTTGCAGCATTTAATGTCATCAAGGGCTTCCTGAACCTGACCATTGCCTCCTCTGCGTGGATAGAATTGTTGAATGGCATTCATGCGGACAAGCAGTACGGTATCGTGGCTGCTACTGACAACTCTCCATTGGTGATGATTGAGTATTCTTCTCCCAACACCAACAAACCGCTTCATTTGGGCCATGTACGCAATAATCTTTTGGGAAATGCGCTGGCTAATATAGTGGCTGCCAACGGTAATAAGGTAGTAAAGACAAATATTGTCAATGACCGTGGAATTCATATCTGCAAGTCCATGTTGGCATGGCAGAAGTACGGGAATGGTGAAACTCCCGAATCATCCGGCAAGAAGGGAGACCACTTGATTGGCGATTACTATGTTTCCTTCGACAAGCATTATAAAGCGGAAGTGAAAGAACTGATGGCCAAGTTCCAAAGCGAAGGCATGAATGAGGAAGAAGCCAAAGCCAAGGCGGAAGCTGAATCTCCTTTGATGAAGGAGGCTCGTGAAATGCTGGTAAAGTGGGAGGCCAATGACCCGGAAGTACGTGCGCTCTGGAAGAAGATGAACGACTGGGTGTATGCAGGTTTTGACGAGACTTACCGTATGATGGGTGTAACTTTTGATAAGATATATTACGAATCAAACACGTACCTCGAAGGTAAGGAGAAGGTAATGGAGGGCCTGGAGAAAGGCTTCTTCTACCGGAAAGAAGATGGCTCTGTATGGGCGGACCTCACGGGGGAGGGGCTGGACCACAAGCTGCTGCTGCGTGCGGACGGTACATCCGTCTACATGACGCAGGATATAGGTACTGCCAAACTCCGTTTTGCAGATTATCCCATCGACAAGATGATTTATGTGGTAGGCAACGAACAGAATTACCATTTCCAGGTATTGTCCATCCTGCTCGACAAACTGGGCTTCGAATGGGGTAAAGGGTTGGTGCACTTCTCTTACGGTATGGTGGAACTTCCCGAGGGCAAGATGAAGAGCCGCGAAGGTACCGTGGTTGATGCTGACGACCTGATGGCGGAGATGATTGATACAGCCAAAGAAACCAGCAATGAACTGGGTAAGCTGGATGGTCTGACAAAGGAAGAGGCAGACAATATCGCCCGTATCGTTGGTCTGGGTGCCTTAAAGTACTTCATCCTGAAAGTGGATGCCCGCAAGAACATGACATTCAATCCAAAAGAGTCCATCGACTTTAATGGTAATACGGGGCCGTTCATCCAATATACTTATGCACGTATCCAGTCTGTTCTCCGCAAGGCAAAAGAGGCAGGTATCGAAATTCCTGCCCAGTTGCCTGCCGGCATTGAACTGAGTGAGAAGGAAGAGGGGCTGATACAGATGGTTGCCGACTTTGCCGCTATTGTGAAGCAGGCAGGTGAGGACTACAGTCCGTCCATCATTGCAAACTATACGTATGACCTTGTGAAGGAATATAATCAGTTCTACCATGACTTCAGCATTTTGCGTGAGGAGAACGAAGCAGTGAAGGTATTCCGCCTTGCATTGTCCGAGAATGTAGCCAAGGTGGTACGCTTAGGTATGGGCTTATTGGGAATTGAGGTACCTGACAGAATGTAAGCACCGCACTATAATAAAGAATAAGCCCGAAGATACTTCTTCGGGCTTATTCTTTATATACTTGTGATAGAAATTTGTTTTGTGGCGTACATTGTAATTTTCTTCATTATAGTAGTCAAGATAGATAAGTGTTTATTTGATGGAAGTGACGGAAGGACCTCCTCCTCCAGTGGGGAAACCATAAATATCGTAAATTGCTACTATATCAATATAACTAAGGTTGTTTCTTTGTGCATTAAATGTCGAACCATCTTTCTTGGTCATTGTAGGCTTCGAGTAATCAATAGCAAAAGAATTATAAGAAGGATATAGCATTATAGATTTATAATCAAATAGTACATCAGGAATGTACTTAATCACGGCGTGACTTTCTTCCCATATCTTGAAATTACTTTTTTTATCAGACTGAATATTGTCCCAATTTATATTAATATATTCGTCTCTGTCGCGTCGTTGCTGCTCATGAATTAATCCAAGTGCATGTCCTATTTCGTGTAAAGCAGTACCTTTATTACTGTCATATTTGCTAATGCTAAGAATTTGTTCTCCACCTCTCATTCCGACTGATGAATAATTACCATCTCCATTGATGAACTTGATGTAATTTTTTTGAGATGTTCTTTCTGTGAATGTGATGATTTTAGAAGTTGATTGTTTCCATTCATCCATGGCTTGTTGAATATGTTCTTTAGTCGTTTTTGATATTGCAGAGTCAAATTTGTAATAAACAATCCCATTGGGCCATTTAAAGTCTGGATTATTAACGATTCCGCCTCTGGTCTGAGTAGGATTATTAAAAGAATTAAACATCTTTTCGGATATTATCATATCTCCTCCCCAAATAATTAAATCATTATACCTTTCGAATGATATTCCATTTTGCAAAGTCACAGTTTCTTTAGTCTTATTAGGAAATGCTTCTTCTAAATTAATTACATCAATAGGAATTGTATTTAAAGAAGAGGTTTCTTCTTTTAGCTCATTTGTACAAGCTAATAAAGAAAGTAAAAAAATACAGTTTGAAAAAATGATTTTCTTTTTCATGATTTTCGTTTTTTAATGAAGTATGGTATGTTAGTTTACTACTCTACTTTCATTTTTGAAATTGTATTTAATAATTTGTATTCAAATGAAGGAGCGTCTACAATGTATTCTGGCTTTTCAATTTTTGTTTTTAATAGGCTTAACTTATATTCGTATCCTTCTTGGTATGTAAATTCTTTAATTGCATTTAGAGAAAGTAATACTATTTCATTACTGTTTTCCTCTAATAATTGCATTTTTTTGTTTTCATTAAGCGTAATAGGGTCTACTGTATTTACAGTTTTTGAAAGTATAGTGGCAATAACTAAACTTTCTTGTAGCTTATCATTTTCGCATTGTACAAAAATACAATATGCTATGTATATTAATAGTGTGAGTAAGATTTTCTTCATTTCAAATTTAATTAGAGATGTAGATAATTGGGCGTTTTTGAGTTCTCGTTTATTGTTTTTTTAATTCAAACTATTTTCATGTTTGATTCTATTAGTAGATTTCAAAATAGCCGTAATATTCCTCTTTTCCGTCATTCAACTCTAAAATATAAATTCCTTCTTTTGCACCTCCTATAGAAAAAGCATAGGATTGCTGGGAAGAGAGAGAAATGAACTCTGAAGAAATGATGTTTCCTTTTTCGTCTTTGACGGTCACTTGAAGTTCCTTTATGGAGACATCGGATTGTAGATAGATGGTATTGCCTTCGTGGTTGGCCGTTGGTTCTGTGACTAAAGAACGCGTTTGGGCGTTTTTTTGCTTTCTCTCTAAATATATTTTCGTCTTAGCTGAACATAATCCTATGTAAAGAAGGCAAGAACAAATAATAATAAGCAAACGTTTCATAATTTGATGTATTTGAGTTTTAGTTTGCGAATTTATGGGATTTCAATTTGTTTCTCATTTAAGAACTGTGCGGTTTTTGTGCGGTTCTTGTTTTGACGTGCTATTTTGTGCGATTTTTGTGTGTATAACTGTACCTTTTTATATAGGCATCTATAACGACTGAATAATTTTGTCCCATTGTTCCGGTTTGCCAACTTCCCCGTGTGTCTTTTCATACAGCTTTTTGCGGGCAGAGACAATGGCTGATTTAGTTCTTCTGGTAAGCTGTGCGATACCTGTTACGTTGATTCCTATTTTGAGTAATAGGCAGATTTTCATTTCAATGTCGCTTACGGGGTAGATGGCTTGCAGGCGTGCTGTGAAATCTTTATAGCAACGATCCACTTTGATGCGTAGCATTTCCCAGTCTTGGGCATCAATAGGTTTATTGTCGTTAGCGGCATCTTTGAATTTGCAGTAAATATCGGATTGGCGAAAGGCTATTTCGGCTAAGGATTGTTCTTTTTGGTCTGCTTCTATTTTGCAGTTCATGTGAAGTATCTGCTCTTTTTGTGCCAAGAGCAGCTTTTGCATAGCATTGTTGCTCTGATTGGTTGTTTGCAAATCTTTTTCCAATAGCGCTATTTTGTGCTTATTGTCTTCAATGTATTGTGTACTTCTTTGGTACTGCTCCTCTTTTTGCCGTTTCAGCTCTTTCAAGCTATTCTCCAAACGGGCTTTCTTTTGTTTGTTTGTGTAAAAATAAATAAGGAAGACAAGCACCAGAATACTTAATGTCAAGAGTGAAGATAATATCCAGAACTGTTGGCGGGTACTTTGGTTTTTTAATCGGTTACTTTCTTTTTCATGTAGTTGATAATTGTAAAGTGACTGCATTTTACGGATACTTTCGCTGTCTGTAATGTTTTTGATGGAATCGGTCAATTCATTGTAGTGCTGGAGGTGATATAAAATGGAAGAGCAATTGGAATCTCTTTCTGAGATTTTTGCTAATCCCCAATGAGCGGCTTGTAGGGCATAGATATTATCACTCTTCAGCATGATATTATAGTAGTGCTGTGCAGAATCAAATTTCCCCATTTCGTGATATGAAGCTGCAACGGTTGCATATTGCGCTGTTTCTTGTGGTGGTGTAGAAAGTATGACCGTTTGCAATATGGCTTTGGCTGAATCGTATTGCTTTAGTTGGATATATAGATCAATGAAGCGATAGTGCATCATGGTTATTGATTCTTTATCTTTGTTCTTCTCGGCTTGTGCTAGTGCAAGTGTATAATAGTGTAAAATACTGTCTTGCTTATCGAAAGCCATCCAAGTTGTCCCTATATTGCAGAGGTTGACAATTATACTTCTTTCATCTTTGGTCAATGCACTATACCGATAAGCTTTTTTGTATGTTTTCATCGCCTCTTCATATACTCCCTGATAAAGGAACAATTCTCCCATTTGACTATAAATCACTTTCTGCAATCGGTAATCCGTACTTCCTTCCAACAGTTCTGCTGCTTTCTGATAGTAGTCTAATGCTTGTGGGGCATCTCCTAAGTCGGCATATACTCGCCCGGCATAGTAATATGCTTCGGGTAAATGCGTTTTGTCTTTTTTATCTTCATAATAATGCAGAACTTCCAGGATGAGGCTGTCAGAGGTATGTGTAATATAGGCTTTGTCTCTGGCCTTTATGTTCAGTAGTTGGTAATATATCTGTGTGGCTTTGGGTTCTGTAGTGATACTGTCACGGAGTTGTTCCAGCAATAGGCAGGCACTGTCCGGATTACTATATACCAATTTATCTGCCACTTGCATAGTATGAGGATATGGTTTGTTGTTGCAGGCATAGAGGCATAGCAGCAGGAGTGCCGATAAAAGGTTGATTTGCTTCATGGTATATTGTCTTTTTTGCATCTTGACGGTTGAGTTTTACTTATCCATCTTGCATGCACGGCGAATATATGCAATATTTAACGAAGACACAAGGCTTTTTTACAAAAACTGGCTAAAGGAGTGTTTTCCTCCATTTTATGTAGATAAATCTTTTCCCTCATTTTATGTGGGTAAAATAAGAAGTTGATAATCAGTGCAACTCCACTGCAAAACTACTGCACGCCTTTTGCAGCGCCACTGCAACACTATTGCAGTGACACTGCATAAGATATGCAGTGATGTTGCAGTGGCACTATTGGCTTTCTTTATCCGCATCATCCGTGCCTGAAGAATCGGGCATGCAGAGATGACAAATACCGTGAAAACTCTGGTTGTACAAAAAAGTATTTAGGTACTCTGAACCTTGGGCTTCTTTCGGATTGTCCGAAACTCTTCCGATATGAAAGGAAGAGTAAATCGGCTTCATCCTATTTCGTCTTGCTCGTTTTGGCAGTTGCTTTGGCGGTTGTTTTCGTAGTTTTCGTTGCTTTCACCGCCTTTGCAGTCCGCTTAGACTTGCCCGTATCCTTGTCGCTTTGCAGTTTCACAATTTCCAGACAAGCCTGAAGGTTCAGGTCTTGAGGGATGATGTCTTTAGGAATCTTGTAGTTGCTGCCTTTATAAGCGATGTAAGGGCCATAGCGTCCATTCAGGATTTCCAGTTCCGGTTCTTCCTCAAACTTCTTGATATGTTTCTGGGCTTCTGCTTCTTGTTTCTTTTGCAAAAGTTCAATAGCTTCTTCCAGCGTAACAGTCATCGGGTCCATTGTCTTGGGTAATGAGGCATACAAGCCGTTGTTCTGGATATAAGGTCCGAAACGTCCCGCACCTACGACTACATTCTTGCCTTCGTACTCTCCGAGAGTACGGGGAAGTTTGAACAGCTCCAGCGCTTCTTCCAGCGTAATGGTCTCGATGGACATTTCTTTTTTTACCTGGGCGAAACGGGGCTTTTCCTCATCTTCGGCAGTACCTATCTGTGCTACTGGGCCGAAACGTCCGATTTTTACAGACACTTGTTTTCCGCTGACGGGGTCTGTTCCTAGAATCCGTTCGCCTGCCTTGTGGGCGGTTTTCGCGGCAAGCGTGTTCTCCACCGAAGGATGGAATTTCTTATAGAATGTTTTCAGAATGGCGGTCCATTGCTTGTCACCTTCGGCTATTTCGTCGAATTGCTTTTCGACGCTCGCTGTGAAGTTGTAGTCAAGGATGTCCGGGAAGTACTCTATCAGGAAGTCATTGACCACAATACCGGTGTCTGTCGGCATCAGTTTTGACTTTTCGGCTCCGGTGATTTCTGTATGGTTGTTGTCCGTTATTTCATTACCCTGCAGGTTAAGCACATTGTAGGTGCGTTCTTCACCTGCTTTTTCTCCTTTTATCACGTATTCGCGTTGCTGGATGGTGGAAATGGTAGGAGCATAGGTAGACGGACGTCCGATACCCAGTTCCTCCAATTTGCGCACAAGGCTTGCTTCCGTGTAGCGGGGAGGGTGTTGGGTGAAACGTTCGGTAGCAGTGATACCTTCATGTTCGAGCTTCTGTCCTTTTTTCAGAGGGGGCAGTAGGCGTGCCTCATCTTCCTGGGTTTCTACGTCATCATCGTATGATTCGCGGTAGACACGGAGGAAACCGTCGAATTTCACCACTTCGCCGGTTGCAGTGAAAGTCTCCGTCTCGTTGCTGATAGCAATGGTTACGGTTGTCTTTTCCACTTCGGCATCTGCCATCTGCGAGGCGATGGTACGTTTCCAGATGAGGTCGTACAGCTTTCTTTCCTGCGGGGTACCTTCTATCTTGGCATTCTCCATATAGGTGGGGCGGATAGCTTCGTGGGCTTCTTGCGCTCCTTTGGTCTTGGTGGCGAAGTGGCGGTTGTGTACGTAACGTTCGCCCATCAGGTTGGAGATGGTTTCACGGCTGGCGTTGACGGCAAGTTCGGAAAGGTTGACGGAGTCGGTACGCATGTAGGTTATCAATCCGGATTCGTACAGACGTTGCGCCACCATCATGGTCTGTGCCACGGTGAATCCCAGTTTGCGGGCAGCCTCCTGCTGCAAGGTAGAGGTGGTGAACGGGGCGGCGGGAGTTTTCTTCAGCGGACGGGTAGTGATGTCGCTGATGGTAAACGTAGCTGCTTTACAGCTCTCCAGCAATTTCCGGGCTTCTGCCTTTGTCTTGAGCCGGTGCGCCAGTTCGGCTTTCATTTCCACTGTTTTGCCGTCAGTGTCCGGAACGAGGAATACGGCGGTAACACGGTAGGATGCTTCGGTTTGGAATGCATGTATCTCGCGTTCGCGCTCTACAATGAGACGGACGGCTACGGACTGTACACGGCCTGCAGAAAGGGCAGGTTTCACTTTCTTCCACAATACCGGTGAAAGTTCAAAACCTACGATACGGTCCAGGATACGTCGGGCTTGCTGGGCATCGACCAGGTTGATGTCAATGTCACGGGGATTTTCTATCGCTTTCAGGATGGCACCTTTGGTGATTTCATGGAAGACGATACGTCTGGTGTGTTCCGGTTTCAGTTTCAGCACTTCGTACAAGTGCCATGCGATGGCTTCCCCTTCGCGGTCCTCATCGGAAGCCAGCCATACGGTTTCTGCCTGCTCGGCTTCTTCTTTCAACTGGGTTACGAGTTTCTTTTTATCCGCCGGTATCTCGTAATGCGGTTTGAAGTCTTTGTCTACGTCAATACTGAATTCTTTTTTCTTCAAATCACGTATATGGCCGTAGCTGGAAAGGACTTTGAAATCTTTTCCAAGGAATTTCTCGATGGTTTTTGCTTTCGCCGGAGACTCGACTATGACAAGGTTTTTCTGCATAAATTTCTGTTTTTTAGTGACTCCCGCCACTGAATTCGCCCGCAAAAGTAGGAAAAAAAGATTCTTCCCACCTTATAATATAAGGAGAATTTAGCAAAAATGACCTTTTTTGTTCAAATTAGAGCTTCGGCTTGTGCTACCTCTATTAAAAGAGGAAGCTTACTCCACCTAAGAAACTGAGACCTTCTGAAGGGTATCCCCAGTAGTACTGGTAATCTTTGTTCAGCAAGTTGTTCACGCGCGCATACACGGAGATTCCTTTGAAGAGTTCGTAGCTGCCGTTTAGATAGAGATTGCTGACGGGGTCTGCCTTGTTGCCCTCCACGCCTTGGCGTGAGATGTGCTGATAGCCGATGCCGACAAGCAGTGGGGAGATGGGGCGTACCTTGAGATTGAGATTGCCTTCTACGGCCGGTTTGAAACTTACTACGACATCAGAACCGTCTGAGTCCGTTGTCCAATGGCGATAGACGGCATTGGCGGCGAGATAGAAAACATCCTTGTAGTTGTAGCTCAGGTCGGCTCCGGCATAGAGGTTCTTGGTGTCTTCTGTGAGGAAAACATTGCTTATCCCGTCGGACTTGACAGTCGGAGTGTCAATCAGGTCGTTTTTCAAATCTTGATACCCGCCGTATAGGTTGAACCACAATCCGCTGACCGGACTTGCCTTGAAGCCGATGGCTGCGTTGAGCTGTTCGTAGGTATTGTCAAGCTGCTGGTTTGTAATGCCATAAGGCGTAATGGTTTCCAGACGGCGGAAATCGTTCTGTAGCCGTCCTCCCTTACCTTGTGCGTAGAGGATGTAGCTGTCCGAGAAGATGTATTGTATTTCTACGTCGGGAGCGGCGCGGAACTTCTTGCCGAAGCCGAAAGCCAGGTCGACGTGTGCGCCGAGACGTATTTTCCAGTCGTCATTCTGAAAGAGATAGTATGGATTGAAGTCTACGTCGGTGTGATTCTCGAAACGTCCGTCGCTGTAGAATGTATTGTCCATGGCAAAAGCCATGCCGATGGTCTGCTCATCGGAGATGGAACCGGTGACATCGGCTTTGGTACGCACGATATTTTCTTTGATATTGCTCACCATGAGGTCGTGTTGGCGCTGGTAGACCAACAAACTGGTTTCGGCACGGAATTGGAGAGGCATATCGTCGCTCGTGGAACTTACCCCGAAATGTACATCACCCGAAACGAATTTCTGCTTGTTGCTGACGAAGTCGGGCAGGAAGTTGAAATTGCTTTGGTTGAACTTTCCGGCAATATTCAAATCGACTTTGCTGAAGGCATGTACATAATCCATGGCAGCATGGGTACGGTAGTAGAATGAATTCCACTTCCCGCCATTATCCGGCAAGTCCAGTTTGCCATCCATGCCATCCATTGTGAATGTCAGGTTGAGGCGGTCTTTGGGGGATAAAGAGAAGAGGTAGTTGGCGCGTACATCGAGGTTACCGTAGTTACCGTATCCCAAGCGTACATATCCGGGCAGCGCTTTCGCCTGCGTCTCTTTTCCGGTATAGGCTTGCATGATACCTGCGGGGATTTGGGTTGCCGGCATCAGGGTGGCGTCATATTCCACCGCCTTTTTGCTGACGGTAGGAGGTTCCACCCTGGGAAGCACGTTCACTTTGGAGGCATCCATGATGTCCGGATTATATTCTTGTTCCACGACTACCGTACGGTTCATGGTGGTGTCTTGGGGTTGTGTCTGGGCTTGTGCTCCCAAAGAGAGGGAGACAAGCATAGTTCCTGCGAGGATATATTGTATCTTTTTCATAATGTGCTATATTTCTTACTTCAATTTCTCCAGTCTTTCGTTAATCATGCTTGCTATATCGTCGTCGGCCTGGTAGTTCTGCTGCAGGCTCAATAGGTATTGGCGTGCATCGAGCTTCTTGTCCATGGCTACATATACATCAGACAGAAGGATGAAACTGCGTGCCAGCCAGTAGGCATACGGTGTGCTTTGGTCGATGAAATTAAGGATTTCCTTTTCTGCAGAGGCATAATTACCGGCATTGTACCATTGTAATGCCACCAGATATTTGGCTTCGGCTCCATAAAGGGTACGGGTGTCTTTGGCCAGCAGCTGAAGGTCATCCATTGCCTTCTTGTCGGCTTTCTGGTTGAGGTATGCCTTGGCACGGTAGTACAACGCCTCGTTCCGGAGCTCCGGAGACAGCTTGGCTTCGGCAAGCAAGGCTGTGGCGGCGTTGATGACTTCCGCATCATCATGCATCAGTGCTCCACAGCGCAGTACACCGATAGCGCCAAGCTGGCGGCGCTCTGCCGTGGTGGCTTTGGCCTGCAATTTCTTGTAGTCGGCCAATGCCAGGTCATATTGCTGGCGGTTGAACAGAATTTCTCCATGCATCAGCAAAGCCTCTTCAGAATATGGGTTATCGGGGTATTCCAGCAGTTTTCCGGCATGTTCCAATACCGCCTCTTCATCTTTCTGCTCTTTGCCTATGACGCAGAGGTAGTAGTGTGCATTCAGGCTGAAAGCGCCTCCCGGATAACTTTGCAGATAACGGGTGAAGCTCTCTTTGGCAGGTGTGGCTTCGCCTTTCATATATACTTTTTCGGCAGCGATGTAAGTCAGCGAGTCTTGCTCACTGGGTTCGAAGCGGATTTCTCCCGGCATCTGGGCGGCAAGGGCGGCAAACTCGTCCACGCGGTTGGCATCTACGTAGATGGACTTCAAGTCGCGCATGGCAAGGCGGGCTTCCTCGCTTCCGGGATATTGGGTGACTACATGTTTGTAGGCTTCTATGGCACGGTCATAGTCGTCGTTCTGGTAGTAAAGCAGACCGATTTCGGCGGCGGCTTTACGGCTGACGGGACTCTCGGGATACTTGCCGAGCAATTCGCGGAAGGCGGCGATAGCTTGGGGGCTGTTGTTGCTCTGTACGTAGGAGCGCCCTTTTTCGTAAAGGGCATTGATGGCATAAGGCGAATTGGGATATTTGACGGCAAGGCGGTCCAGTAAAGTAACCTTTCCGGAATAGTCTTTTTGCAGGCCGGCTACAAGGGCCAGCTGATAGTAAGAGTAGTCTCCGGCAGGTGTTCCCAGACTTTCTGCTTTTGTATAGTATTGCTTGGCCTCGTCGAAGCGGCGGACGTGCAGGTTGCAGTCACCGATACGGTTGTAGGCATCTGCCAATGCGGTCGGGTTTTCACCTTTCTCCAGTTGGACAAAGTTGCGGAAACGGTTCTCTGCCGTCGAATAGTCTTTCTGGTGGAAAGCGATGTAGCCCAGGTTATAGTAGGCAAGGGCAAACATTTCCGTATCCCTCTGCCGGGTGAGTGACAGATATTCGTTGAAATTGCGGGCGGCTTCTCTCATCCGGTTCAGGCGGTAATAAGACTCGCCGAGCCAGTAGAGGGCGTCTGCCTTGGTCTGGAGGTTGTATTGTCCCAGCGTGACGCTTTGGTTGAAGTAACCGATGGCTTGCTCGAACTGCGTGTTGGCAAAAGACTGGGTCCCGAGTTGGAACAGAATCTTTTGTTTGGCTTCCAGAATGGCTTTGCTGGGATGGGAGATACGGTCGATGGACTTGAGTGCGGCATCATAGCTGCGTGTATTCATGTATACTTCCACCAGGTAGTTGCTGACTTTCTCGGCATAAGGAGAGTTTGGAAATTCGTTTAGGAATTTCTCAAAGACGGTCACCGATTCGCCGAAAGCGGAATAGGAGGTCTCGTGAATGCATAAGGCGTAGTTATAGGCGGCTTGTTCCTTGATTTTCGGGTCGGCATTGGAAGCGGCAGCCTGCTCGAAGGCCATACGTGCCTTGGTCTTGTCGGCCAGTTGCAGGTAAGCCAGTCCCATGTGCAGGTAGGCATTTTGGGAGAGAGCGTCGTTCTCGGTAGTCACTTCGCCAAGGATGGCAGGAACTTGGGAATACACGCCGCATTGATAATAGGACATACCCAGCATGTAGAGGGCATCTCTTCTATGAGTGGCAGATTCGGCATTGTGCTCCAGGTATTGCTCGAAGGACTTTATGGCTTCGTGATATTTCCCGAAATGGTATTCGGCTGTACCGAGGATGCGGTTCAGCTCCGCCGTGTGCGTGTAGCTCAGACCGTCGGGGTGGGCCGACAAAGCATTTTGCGCTACAATTTCTGCCTTGTCGTACTGTTTCTTCAACAAGTAGATTTCGGCGATGTAATAGGGGACCAGGTTCTTGTACTTGGCATTGTCCTGCAGAGGCAGGAAACCGCTGAGCGCTTCGTCATACCGTCCTTGGGTATATCGGATATAAGAGATGTAGTAAGCACAGTCCGCTGAATATTTCCTGCTGGTACTGCGCAGGGTCTCGAACCAGATGGCTGCTTCCTTTACATTGCCCGTCTTCAGATAGCAGGTGGCAAGGCGGTAGGTCATGTCGTCACGCTCCTCGGTACCCAGAAGGTCGAGGCGGGCGGAGTTGAACATGGCGAGGGCATCGTCATAATTGCCTTCGAAGAAATAGGAGGAGGCGATTAATGCATAGATGCGGTTGGCATGGGGAGTATCAGGATATTCGTCCAGAAAGGCGCGGAGCAGGTCTATGCTTTTGGGGTCTCTGAGCTCGTATGCGGCGCATACGAGCATGTATTCCGCTTCTTGCCGCTCGCCGGTATCGGACAGAGGCTTGCCGTCTGCATTCATCTGGCGTACATAGGCTTGCAACGGGGAGATGGCGGCAGCATAGGCCTTTTGCTGGAACAGCGTTTGTCCTTCCTGGTAGAGTCGCTTGGGAGAAGTACTCTTCTCGCTTGTTTGTGCTGAGGCGAGTAAAGGTGCGCAACAGAGTGCTGTGCACAATATTCGGGAGATTTTATGTTTCATCTTCTTTTGTTAGAATAGGTATTTTACAAAAATACGGGTTTTAACCCGGAAATGTTACACTTGTTTGGCTTTTTTAGGATATATACCATAATAGGAACGAATAATCATTCACTTTTGTTCTTCCGTATGTCTTCCAGGAAGATACCCACTCCTTTGCGGATGGAGCCGAGTCCGAACTCTTCCGTACGGATATCTTTTAAGGGGAGGAAGAAGAGGTCTGCCGCGTCGTCCATCGCCTCGAAGTGCAAGGTGTCCTCCACCGTACAACGGAAAAACATATCCAGCGTGTGTACGGGGAAGCCGGAATAGATGTAAATATTGGGTAGGGAGAAGAGATATTCGGCCTTTGCCACCTTCATGCCGGTTTCTTCTCTTACTTCGCGGGCAACGCCTTCCTCACCGGTCTCGGTCATGTCGATGAAGCCTCCGGGGAGGTCCAGCGTCCCTTTGGCAGGCTCTTTGGCGCGGCGGCACACCAACAGCTCGTCGCGCTCGTTCAGTATCAAGGCGACGGTGGCGGAAGAGGGGTTGAAGTAGTAGACGAAACCGCAGTCGGCGCACTGCTTCGACTTCTCGTTATGAACTTCGAAATGGGCTGAACCGCATTTCGGACAATATTTGAATTGCGAAAGTGGATGTTCCATGATATTTTAGCCTTTGTCCGGGGGACAAAGATAATGGAAACCAGGTGTAGAATGAAAGGAACAGAGTGAATTTTTCGTATCTTTGGCGACTATAAAACCATATCGGATGAAAGATTTTGCTGCCATTGATTTTGAAACGGCCAACGAACAGCGTACCAGCGTTTGTAGTGTAGGAGTGGTTATCGTACGTGATGGAGAGATTGTGGACCATTATTATAGCCTCATCCGTCCCGAACCGGAGTATTACACTTATTGGAATACCCGCGTGCATGGTCTGACGTTGGCAGATACCCAGGATGCTCCTATCTTTCCCGTTGTGTGGCAGGAAATAGCTCCACGCATTGAAGGCTTGCCATTGGTAGCGCACAACAAGGCCTTTGATGAAAGCTGCCTGAAAGCTGTTTTCCGTACTTACTGCATGGATTATCCGGATTATGAGTTTTATTGTACTTTGCAGGCATCACGTCGTGCTATAAAGGGATTGCCTAACTATCAGTTGCATACAGTGGCTGTTTGCTGTGGCTATCAGTTGGAACATCATCATCATGCGTTGGCTGATGCTGAGGCTTGTGCATGGATAGCGAAACAGGTCATATAAATAAACAGAGGAGACTTGTCATGAAGCCTCCTCTGTGGAATTGTTTGTTTCCTTGATAAAACTCTATCAGTTTATCCTAATGGATTTTCACCTTGGTCACCATCATTGCCGCCGCCTCCGCTTTCGTTTCCTCCGGGATTTTCTTCATTGTCCGGCACGATTTCAGAGCCGGTTACCAATCGTGTGATGCCCGATTGTTTCATCATGTTCTTCAAACGTTGTCCCGGCACGAAAATCAGTTTCTGGCGGTAAACGACATCAGCCGTTACAGACTTTGCATCCTCCTGGCTTTTGCCGTTCAATCCCGGTCGGAGGCTTCCGAAGTCTCCCAGCCGTACGGTTGCACCGATGCTGGCATAGGTGCAGAGTGCGTCAATCATACCGTCCAATACGGCTTTTACGATACCTCTTGGCACCATCCCTTGACTGGTCACCTGGTCGCATAATCTATCAAAATCAATATTTGCTACGGAATAAGAAGCAGCTACATACTTCTCGGTTTTGGTACCAATGCCTACCATTCTCTTTTTTACTACATAACGAAATGCCATAATGTTTTTTGTTTTTAATGGTTGTTACTTGCGGTTTCGTTCACTCGTCAGTTAGCGAGACCTGTTTCTTTGTGACCACGGTGCGAAGTTACAACACTTAAAAACGGCATGGTGCTTTAACGGGACTGAACGACTTTTTTTAACGTTGTATTTAGCCATTTGACGACATGGAAAGTCCTATGTTATAACCTATTGCCTATATTTAAAAAAAATGAGTGATTACATAAAATAATAATTTTGTGATTCTCCATCTGTAATCAAGTACAATCCATTGTCTGTAAACTTGATGACTTTGGGTTTGAATGTGAGTTTCTTCAATGCCTCTGCCAAATTGGATGGAATGTTTTTGTAATATACTCCGTTTTTGCAGCAAGCTATCATCCCGTAATTGGTAATATAGGCATAGTAAACCTCTTCGTATAGTTCTTCGGCTTTCAGTATGAAATTTTTGATGGTTTCATTTGAATAGCTGTAATGCTTGTCCGTGATAACTACCCATTCTCCTCTATCATTGAAGCAGGCCGAAAGAATATTGTCGTCTCTTAAATCTCCTGTACGATATTGTTCCAGTTTTTTGAGGAATGCATCCGGATAACCAAGAGTCCAATACCCTGAACCGCCTAAGATAATTACATAGTTGCCATTTTCAGTGATGTTGATGTCTGTTATTTCAGCATTGCTGCTGTTGGCTTCTTCTATACGTTTCTTAAGCTTGCTGGGAGTACTGCCGGTGTAGGCATATCCACTATTCCCATACACTCCTACTCCTGCTCCATACATAGTGATTGCTCCGGTACGGCATTTCCCCCATTTGTTGATGGCTTCTGTGATGTATGACATGTATGAGCTGGTCGGTAAATTTATATAGCGAACAGTACCGCTATAGGAAAATGGTTTTGAAACGGTTCTGGTTCTGACTGGAAGAACCGGTTCCGCTTTTTCTTTACAGATATAAGAAGTACCGGCTATCAATTCATTTCCAATCCATTTTCCTGACTGAATGGTGTGTGCCGTAATATCAAGGTAAGCGCCGTATCCATTTCTTTCACCATCCTTCCAAGGGCCGAACCACATATTCCCATTTTCCCAGATATGAATGCCGTATCCGTGGCGTTGTCCATTATAGGTTTCTCCCCAATATTTATTCCCGTTTGTGTAGTTTGTCCGTTCAAATATTTGTCCGGGATATTCTTTGGCTTCTATTTCATAACTGTAGGGGCGGAGCAGCATATACGGTTTTCCGGTGTTTCGGTTGTATTCTACACCATTTTCAGAGCCATTTTTAACTATTATGTCATCTTCTTGAATATGGATGAATAAAGTGAATTCTGAGTTTTTAGTAAAGCCAATTTTAATATTATCTTCTTTGAATTCTACCCTGAATCCATTTATTTCATCATTTTGGGTTTGTCCTAGAGAAGCCTCTCCTTCTATTGTTTTTCCCCACTCTACCGTGCTATTGCGAACAGATTCATGCATGCTTTTCTGTTCACTTTCCGAAGGTGCAGTGTAGAATGGTTTATAGTCCGGTATCATTTTGAGGAGAGTATTCTGTCCGTTGAATCCCGCTTCTTCCAATCTTTCTATGGCAGCTTCTGCTATAGACTTCTGGAGTTCTCCAATGTCTTTGTTGAGAGCAGCCTTTTTGTACCAATATAACGCTGAATTCCCATCTTTTCTCAAGATGTTGTCTATGCCGTATTCATAAGAGATTGCAAGCGAAATCTGTCCGCTTGCATTCCCGTTTTTAGCTGCTCGTTTTGTCCATGCCATTCCGGCGGGGTAATTCTTTGTGACTCCTAACCCGTTTTTCAGTAAATAGGCTAAGCGGCTTTGTGCATAATAAGATTCCGGGCTATTATTGTGTTCGGCGGCTTTTTTATACCAGATAAAAGCCTCTTCATAGTTTTCTTTGTCTTCATATATGCGTCCAAGGTTCTTTTGTGGAAAAGCCCCATTTTTTTCAGCTGCTTTTTTATACCAATAGATGGCCGTTTCTTTATTTTGAGTTAAATTCCCCCAGCCATTACTATAGGCTGCACCCATATTGTTTTGTGCAGCAGGATTTCCTTGCTCAGCCGACTTTCGCCACCAATAAACGGCTTGTATGGTATCAGGTTTTATACCCCATCCCCTAAAGTAGCTCTGTCCGAGATAGAATTGTGCAATCGCGTTTCCATTTATTGCATCTGTCCTATAGTCCGCAGCATTCTTGTGGTTTTGCCCATAAATACTGATGGTAAATACTGCAAGGAATATGCACAATAAGTAATTTTTCATGTTTTTCATAAATTAAGAGTTAATCAATTGCATCCAATAAAATGAATGCAGCCCAGTAAAAGGGATCCTTATATTTTTTTATTTTCTTGAACTCTTTGGGCATAGGCTTTTTGCTCTGTTTTTCTTTTTGCCTGGCTTCTGACTGCCAGCGCTTGTCGGGAGTTGTTTCAATTTCAACTTCGTAGTCACGTACATACTTCTGGGCCTCGCGCAAAGATTCAAATTTGCTCTTTCCTGCGAGCAGATTCTTGTAAAACTGTGTCATCAAGAGTTGAGTAGCATTATCGTCCACTTTCCAGAGACTCATTAATAATGTGTTGGCTCCCGCTTTTTTGAAACCGCGTTGCAAGCCGAATACTCCGTCACCGGTTATTTCTCCCAGTCCGGTTTGGCAGGCAGAAAGTACTACCAGGTCTAACCCTCGTAAATCTAAACCGGCAAGCTCTTTGGCGGTGAGTATGCCGTCTTCTAATCCTTCCGGCAAAGGATTTCCTTTCAGTGCAATATTTGCTCCTGACAATAGCAGTCCTGATCGAGTCAATGCTTTGTCTTCTACGTAGCGTGATTGGTTATTGTCTCCCATCATCAAGAAATCAAGATCCTTTGTCTGTCTGGCTTCTGTTTCTGTCCAATAGAAACCATGAGTGGCGATATGTAGCATACTGATATTCTTACCTGATAAAGCTTTAAAAGATTCTTCTGTACCTCGTAAATCCATATATAAGGCTGGCTGAAGTCTCGTATTCTCTAGTGCTTGTTTAATTTGTTCAGCTTCTATCTTAGTGGCGGGAAGGTATTTGGCTCCGTCACGCAGGTTTAGGGAATCCGGATAGAAGGTATGTTGAATATTCAAGTCTCGAGGAATATCAGTATATTTTTTGTTTTCGACTACTAAAGCTGTTGTATCAGCATCATATTTAAGACCTCCATAGAGAACAGCTTCTTTAATATGGCTTTTGTCTTTTATCATAACCAATTGTCGCGTAGACGACAACCGATAGAAATTTATTTGTTCCGCTATAAAAGTAGAGTCGCTGCTTGGAAGGTGTTCTATGGCGATGTTATGGAGTTGCCCAGCAGGAGCAAAATAAATATTCTTTCTTTGTTTGGAACGGCAACTTTTTATTCTCAACTTTGCTCATTTAAGAGTCTGTTTAAAAACCAACTGAATAAAAGCTTTTATTACGCCAATGAACCTATTATTAGAGCGATTTTTCCCCTTTTTTAATCCCTACTTCCCTTTTTATTAATACCTTTGGGCGTTGTTTTTAATTCGTTAGACAGATGTCTTCTTTCCGTTAGACAATTGTTGTTCTTTCGTAAGATGGACGTTTAACGAAACAGCAACAACTGTCTAACGAATTAAACTCGGTGCATCAGGACTTGTTCTTGCAGCATTGAATGAATAATATTGCCCAACTGATATTCTAAATTATATGAGTGCTTATTACGATTTATACCAGACCCCCAATCCTTCTCCGGAGGACGGTGAAGAAAAGCTGCTTCACGCCCGTATTCTTCCCAAAGGAACCATTCCTGCCGATAAATTCCGCGAACTGGTTCACAAGGCTACCGGTTTCAGCCCTGCCATTCTCGATGGCACGTTGCAGGCTATAACGGATGAGTTGCACAGCTGGCTGGCAGACGGATGGATAGTTGAAGTGGGCGAATTGGGATTCTTTTCGTTATCATTGAAGTGCGACAAGGCCGTGGCGAATAAAAAGGATATTCGCTCTCCGTCCGTGCATTTTCAGAATGTAAACTTGCGTATCGGCAGTAAATTCCGCAACCGCTTTCAGACGATGGAGCTGGAACGGAAAGCATCTCCCTATATCTCTCATTCCAAATTGACACTGGAGGAGCGGAGAAAAAAACTGTTGCAGCATTTGAATAAGTATGGCTGCATTACGCGTACTGATTATGAACAGCTGACCGGAAAGGCGAAACATCAGGCGGTGGCCGATTTGAACCTATTTCTGGAAGAAGGTATTATTCGCAAATATGGTAGTGGAAAAACAGTGGTATATCTCAAGCCATGACAAGCAAGAGAGTTAGAGGAGTTATCACTTTGCTCCGCTAGGAGTTACAGCCGATACTCTTGTGTATGTATTCACAGAACTATCGGCTTTAACTCCTAAGCCGACTTGCCGGCTGATGACTCCTTCTGACTCCCGATAACTCCTTTAAACGAAAGAGCCGTGCGTATAAAAAGGGAAGAAACTTTTAGTACTGCCGATTTGTTTTTAACTTTGTCAATTGAAAACTAATAAAAACAAGCGTATGAATATGAAGGTTGTATCTATGTGCCTGATATGTGCCGGAGCTTTGTTGACCGGTTGTGGAAACGGCGGTAAAAAGGAAGCGGAAACTTCGGAGAGAAAGGAAAAAGAGGCCGTGGTTGGTAGTGATAAAGACGAACATGGTTGTATTGCTTCTGCCGGATATACGTGGAGCGAGGTGCAGAAAGATTGCATCCGTTTGTGGGAGAAAGGTGTCCGCATGAATGCAGTGGATGATGCCGGGAAGACTTTGTTCTTGGTGTTCAGTCCGGACTCTACGCAAGTGGAGTTGTTTTTCTCGGAGGAAGGTGTTTCGAACGAAATTCTGGACCGTCGAGGTCTGCCTGCCGGTGGATATGCCTGGAATGTGGAAGATGATGATACGAAAAACGTACGTCTGGAAGACGGTGAGTGGACGGTCAGCCAACGGGGGAGGCTCATTTATCAGGAAGATGCGAATGGTAAATAATATAAGAATATGGAAAATTTGAAGGCGTTGACAGAGGCTGTCTGCTGTGTAGCCCGTGAAGCCGGGCATTTTTTGAAGGAAGAGCGGAAAAGTTTCCGTCGGGAGGTGGTGCAGGAAAAACATGCGCACGATTATGTATCTTATGTGGACAAGGCTTCCGAGAAAAAGGTTGTATCTGCCCTTAGGAAATTGCTTCCCGAAGCCGGATTCATTGCCGAAGAAGGGTCTGCTGCCTATAGTGACGAAACGTATTGCTGGGTAGTGGATCCTTTGGATGGGACAACGAACTATATTCACGACAATGCTCCCTATTGTGTAAGTATTGCCTTGCGTGACAAGCAGTCGCTTTTGCTGGGTGTGGTTTATGAACCCTGCCGAGACGAGTGTTTTTATGCTTGGAAAGGAGGAGGAGCCTATGTGAACGGAGAACGGTTGCGTGTTTCGCTTGTCAGTGAACCGAAAGACGCTTTTGTGGTGACAGAGTTACCCTACAATTTCGAGCAGTATGCCCGTACGGGCGAACATTTGATACACGAACTTTACGGTAAGGTTGCAGGCATTCGCATGAATGGTTCGGCGGCGCTTGCCCTCTGCTATGTGGCTGCCGGACGTTTTGACGCTTGGCTGGAAGCTTTTATCGGTAAGTGGGATTTCTCTGCGGCTGCACTCATGGTGTTGGAAGCCGGCGGTAAGGTAACAGACTTTTTGGGAAACGAGAACTTTATAGAAGGGCATCATATCATAGCCACCAACGGGCCGCTGCATCCGTTGTTTTTGCGGTTGGTACGGGAGGCGCTGCCATTCTGATACGGTTCTTATTGCCTTATTACACTTTTTTATGGAAAACACATTTAAAGCCTGGTTCTTGTCCTTTGTCCATCTCTTCTTCCCGCGTCAGTGTGCTGTATGCGGGAGCTCTTTGCAAGAGGGAGAAGAGGGCATTTGCATCAGGTGTAATATGAATATGCCACGGACAAACTATCATCTTCGCGAAGACAACTCCGTGGAGCGTATGTTTTGGGGGAAGATACCTCTGGAACGCGGCACTTCCTTCTTTTATTATCACAAAGGAAGTGATTTCCGCCACATCCTGCATCAACTGAAGTATGGAGGCCGGAAAGATTTGGGAGAAATAATGGGGCGTTTTATGGCAGCGGAGCTGGCGGCTACCGGTTTTTTCCGTGGTATAGACGTAATTATCCCCGTTCCTCTACATCCCCGCAAACAAAAGTTGCGCGGATACAATCAGAGTGAATGTATAGCGCGCGGCGTTTCTGCCGTAACGGGTATTCCTATTGATGTGTCCTCCGTGCTGCGCAGAAGACATACGGAAACGCAGACCCGAAAGTCTGCTTACGAGCGTTGGGAAAATGTAGACGGTATTTTCCTTCTCCGCTATCCGGAACGCTTTGTGGGGAAACATATCCTTATTGTGGATGATGTACTGACCACCGGAGCCACTACAACTGCATGTGCCGATGCGCTTAAAGATGTGGGAGGCGTACATGTTAGTATCCTGACGCTGGCAGTGGCGGGTTCGTGAATCAGAAGCGGAAACGTCCGCCTGCCACGATTGTTCCCGTATATCCTACGCCGAATTCGGTGAAGAAGGCAAACTGATTTCCATATTCGATACCCAGAAAACTGAACTGATAGGCAAATTCCTTTTTGTGATAAGTGTCTCCTCCAAAGCTGTTCCGGAGGAAATAGGCGCCGAGCCCTGCAGAGGAATATAGGGAGAATTGGGGGCGGGTGAACCAATGCCACCGGAAGGTGGGGAGGATATACAGATAGCGCCGGTCATCGTTCTTATTCTCATCCAAAACTTCATAAAGGCTACTGGCCGTCCCTCTATTACCGGTTATTCCTCCGGTTACGCCTAGGCTGATTTTACGGTTGATTCTATAAATATAACTGATATTCAGAGCGCCGTAATAGCTGGTCTTCTCGCGTGTATAGATTCCAAAACTTGCTGTCGGAGCAATAAACTCTTCGGCTATACTATTGGCGTCGGTAATGGGGAGGAAGCTGTAACTGACGGATATTTCATGGTGGCGGAATTTTTCTCGCGTAGAAACAAGAGAGGTTTGTGCTTTACCAGCGGTACATAGGCTGAATCCTATGACTAAAAAGAATAAAAGAGTTTTCATTGTAGTTTGGTGTTTGGATTAAAATATGTTTTTCTAATAAATAAAGACAGGTGCTTTTATGAAACTCCTTACTTTACATTTGGCAAATGTATGTTAAATCTTTGAATATGAAATAGAAATGTTTGTCTTTTGTGTGGGATAATGTGGGAAAACAAAAAAGGTTCGCCTAATTGACGAACCTTTTTGCTCTTCCTCTTGGACTTGAACCAAGGACCCTCTGATTAACAGTCAGATGCTCTAACCGACTGAGCTAAGGAAGAATATGCATTCAATTTTTTTCGCTCTTCCTCTTGGACTTGAACCAAGGACCCTCTGATTAACAGTCAGATGCTCTAACCGACTGAGCTAAGGAAGAATGTTGTTTTTTCTCAAATGCGCTGCAAAAGTAATAGGATATTTTGAAATATGCAATATCTTTGCAAAAAAAATATCGAAGATGGATAAAATAATTGGGTTGGGCAATGCTTTGGTCGATGCGCTGGCAATCATTGAAGATGATAATATTTTGACGGAGATGCAGCTTCCGAAAGGAAGCATGACGCTGATTGATGAAGATAAGTTCTTGAAAATTAGTGAGTATTTCAGCCGGATGAAGACGCACTTGGCTAACGGAGGTTCTGCCGGAAACGCAATTCGGGCAATGGCATGCCTTGGTGCGGGTACGGGATTCATCGGAAAAGTAAGCAATGACTTTTACGGTAACTTTTTCCGGGATAGCCTGCTGGAACGTGGGACAGAGGCGAATTTATTGCTTTCCACTACCCTTCCGTCCGGTGTAGCCTCTACTTTCATTTCTCCTGATGGGGAGCGTACTTTCGGCACTTATTTGGGGGCGGCTTCTACATTGAAGGCGGAAGATCTTTCGCTGGATATGTTCAAAGGATATGCTTACCTATTTATAGAGGGGTATCTGGTGCAAGACCATGATATGATTCTCCGTGCCATTGAGCTGGCTAAAGAGGCCGGCTTACAAGTATGTTTGGACATGGCGAGCTACAATATAGTAGAAGGAGACCTTGAATTTTTCTCTCTGTTGGTCAACAAATATGTGGATATTGTTTTTGCCAATGAGGAAGAGGCAAAGGCCTTTACGGGTAAGGAACCGGAGGAAGCATTGGACATCATTGCCAAAATGTGTAGCATAGCCATTGTAAAGGTGGGTGCCCGTGGTTCTCTGATTCGCAAAGGTACAGAGATGGTGCAGGTACAAGCGGCTCCGGTAGAGAAAGTGGTGGACACTACAGGAGCTGGCGACTATTTTGCGGCAGGTTTCTTGTATGGACTGACGTGTGGCTACTCGCTGGAGAAATGTGGCAAGATAGGCTCCCTTCTCTCCAAAGATGTGATACAAGTGGTGGGTACGGAGCTTCAGGCAGCACAATGGGAAAAAATCAAGGAAGAAATTTTATTAATTAATTAATTAATGTGCTGATGTGCCAATGTGTTAATTGGCTGCGCAATATTTGTTTCGCTATTACGCTGCAGGTTATTAGCACATTGGCACATTGGCATATTAGCACATTATCATAATTATGAGAAGAATTTTAAAGATACGCTGGATGGTTGCCTTGCTGATTGTAGCGGGAGCCGTTTGTTTTTGGGGGTTTAAGAGTGGTGATAGCCGTAGTTTCCAAATAGCAAAGAATCTGGATATATTCAATTCCATTGTGAAAGAGTTGGATATGTTTTACGTGGATACGATTGATCCGAACAAGACTATCCGTGAAGGCATTGATGCCATGCTCTACTCGCTGGACCCCTACACGGAGTATTATCCGGAAGATGACCAAAGCGAATTGGAGCAGATGCTGAAGAATTCCTATGGTGGTATAGGTTCTGTGATTACTTGGAATCCGAAACTGAAACGTTCCATGATATCTGAGCCATACGAGAATATGCCTGCTGCCGATGTAGGCCTGAAAGCCGGAGATATTTTGATGGAAATTGACGGAAAAGACCTTGCCGGAAAGAACAACCAGGAAGTCAGCGAGATGCTTCGCGGACAAGTGGGTACCAGCTTCAAGCTGAAAGTGCAACGTCCCGGTACAGAGAAACCGTTGGATTTCGACATTGTGCGCCGTTCCATCCAATTGCCGTTCATACCTTATTATACGGTGCTGGATAATAATATAGGTTATATCAATCTCAGCACCTTCTCGGGGAATCCTTCCAAGGAGTTCAAGCAGGCTTTTCTGGACTTGAAGAAGCGGGGGATGACTTCGTTGGTGATTGACTTGCGGAACAATGGGGGGGGCTTGCTGGATGAGTCTATAGAGATAGCCAACTTCTTTCTGCCTCGCGGAAAAACACTTGTGACGACAAAGGGTAAGATTAAGCAAGCCAGCAATACCTACAAGACATTGCGTGAACCGTTGGATCTGGAAATTCCTTTGGCTGTTCTGGTCAATGGCGGAACGGCTTCTTCGTCAGAAATCCTTGCGGGCTCTTTGCAGGACCTTGACCGTGCGGTCATTATCGGTAACCGTACTTTCGGTAAGGGATTGGTGCAGACCACCCGTCCGTTACCATACGGTGGTACCATGAAGCTGACGACTTCCAAATATTATATTCCCAGCGGCCGTTGTGTGCAGGCTATCGACTACAAGCACCGGAATGAGGACGGCAGTGTGGGACGTATTCCGGACAGCCTTACTACCGTGTTCCATACGGCTGCCGGACGTGAAGTGCGGGATGGTGGAGGCGTGACTCCGGACATTGCGGTGAAGCAGGAGAAGCTGCCCAACATTCTGTTCTATCTTGTCAATGACAATCTTATTTTCAATTATGCCACGGACTATTGCCTGAAACATCCTACCATCCCTTCAGCAGAGAAGTTTGAAATTACAGATGCCGATTATGCGGACTTCAAGACGATGGTGAAAAAGGCGGACTTCAAATACGACCAGCAGACAGAGAAGATGCTGAAGAACTTGAAGGAGATGGCCGAATTTGAGGGCTATCTGACTGATGCTTCGAAAGAGTTTGAAGCGCTGGAGAAAAAATTGTCGCATAATCTGGACCGTGACCTTGACCATTTCTCCAAGGACATCAAGAGCATGATTGCGGTAGAAATCATCAAACGTTATTATTTCCAGCGTGGAAGCATTATCCAGCAGTTGAAAGATGATGATGATTTGAAAGAGGCTGTAAAGATACTGACTGCTCCGGAAAAATACAAGGAAATGTTGAGTGCTCCGGCAGTGACGTCAATGTCTCTGCAACAAAGAAAGGAGACAGCCCCGGTTTTTCTGAGTACCGCTACGAGAGCAAATGAACATGTTTATGATGAAATAGTATAAGGACATTCTTAAGAGGATTCTTTTATTTGCTCCTTAATTTATACCGGATAGTCTCTGTATAAGCCTTTTATGAGCGACTATCCGGTTAAGTTGTTTGTAAGGTATTAACTTGTTTTATATTTTTGCAGGTGAAAATGAAAACATTGACAAGGTTATGAAACAATTGAATTCTCTGAAAGTATGGCTGTCTGTGGTATTGTTGCTTTGCTTCTCTCTTTCCGGACAAGCCCAGTTCCTGCGCACTTCCTACTTTATGGAAGGAAGTAACCAGCGTATGCAGCTCAATCCGGCCTTGATGCCGGGACGCGGTTATCTGAATATTCCCGTGATAGGTTCGTTGAATGCTACCGTCAACTCCAGTTCCCTGGGGTATAGGGATATTATGGACATTATTGAGAACAGTGATGATAGCGACTATTTCATGAGCAATGACTTTATGAACCGACTGGATGCTACCAATAACTTGAATGTGAATTTGAGTACCGACATTCTGTCTGCCGGGTGGTATAAAGGAAAGAACTTCTGGTCAGTCAATGTGGGGTTACGTAATGATATCGGTGCTGCCATACCGAAAACCATGTTCCAGTTTATGAATAACATGAGCAGCCGGGAGTTTGGTGACAATATTTCTGACTATTTGGGTATTAACGAAACCATTAATGGACAGAAGCTTGAGATAAATTCCTATGCGGAAGTCGGCCTTGGTTTTGCAAGGAATATAACAGACCGGCTGGCTGTAGGCGGTAAGGTGAAGATGCTGTTGGGTATTGGTAACTTAAAGCTGAACATCAACCGGATTCATGTGGAAACTCCTTCTGTCGGTTCTTCAGGAATGACGAGTAAAGCTTCCATTCAAGTGGATGCAACTTTGGAGAACTCGTCAAAGCTGTTAGAACTTCCCGAGAATGAGAGTGGCGATTATATCGATGAAATCGATTTTGGCAGTTTCGGTTTTGCCGGATATGGTGGGGCTATTGATTTGGGAGTATCTTACAAGTTACTGGATAAATTGACACTTTCTGCTTCAGTTCTTGATTTGGGTTTTATCAAATGGTCTAAATCGAATACCAGTATAGCGCGAGCCAATGCAGAGCAGACTTATGATCTTCTTGACCCGGCCTCGCAGCAGGAGTTCATGAATATTGTGAACAGCGGCGAGATTCTTAACTATGACATGTTGAAGCTCAAGACGGAGGAGGCTTCTGAGAAGAGCCGTACCCGTGGATTGACTTCTACAATGGTTCTTGGTGCTGAATATGCCTTATTGAATGATTGGCTGGTAGTGGGTGCCTTGTATACCGGTCGTTTTGCCAAACCGAAAACTTTGAATGAGTTGACTTTCTCTGCCTGCATCCGTCCGACGAATGCTTTCAATGTAGCTGCCAGCTATTCCGTACTTCAAGGAGCTGGTAAAACCTTCGGTCTGGCATTGAAGCTGGGTTCCTTCTTTGCAGGAACAGATTATATGTTCTTTGGCAAGAATACGAAGAATGTCAATGCTTACTTGGGGGTTTCTATTCCTTTGGGAAAACAGAAAACGGCTGAAAATTAATAAAGTGAGTTATCAGTTGTCGCGGGTTATCTTTCTATAAAAGAGGATAATCTGCGATTTTGTTTTTACGAAAACGCAAAAAGCTTTATCTTTGCTGGTAAATACCTATAAACAGTACTCATGAGAATTGCAATAACGTTTCTCTTGTTTTTGGTTTTCAGTAGTTTGCTGCAAGCTTCACCCATACCTTTTTCTCCTATAGTGAGGAACTATTCGGTGTCGGATTATAATGCCGGTATTCAGAATTGGGCCATTGCTCAAGACGAAAGAGGAGTGATGTATTTCGGTAATAACAGTGGGCTGTTGGAATTTGATGGAAGTGCTTGGCGGCTGTATGAATTACCGACAAAAGGAATTGTGCGTGCTATATATATCAGTGAAGATGGAAGAATTTATGTAGGCTCTTACGAAGAATTCGGTTATTTTGTCCGTACTCCTTATGACACTCTTGAATATCATTCATTGAAAAATAAGGTGAAAGATTTTGCGTTTCATAATGACGAAATCTGGGATATTGCTTGCGTTCAAGGAGAAATTGTATTTCAATCATTCGGTTCTCTCTTTTTTTATAATGGAAATTCGGTAGAAGGTATTCGAATGAAGAACCTTCCACTGAATTTGTTCCAGGTTGGAAATACTTTTTATTCTCAAAGAATAAACGGTGGACTTTATGTCTTTGCCGGTAGGGAAATGAAAGAACTTATTCCCAGAAAAGCATTTGGAGATAGTGATGTCCTGGCCGGGCTCCCTTATGATGATGCGGTTTTAATGTTTACCCGTAATCAGGGAGGTTTCCTGTATCGAGATGGGAGGGTAGAAAAATGGGAAACTGAATGTGATGATATATTCAAGAAGCATACCATTAATCGTGCGGTGATGACCAAAGATAGTTGCTACGTTGTTGGCACAATATCCGATGGCATATATGCGTTGGATAAAAAGGGAAAGCTGATTTGGAAGGTCAATACGGATAATAAACTACAGAACAATACTGTTTTGAGATTGTATTGTGATGATGACAACAATATATGGACAGCTTTGGATGAAGGTATTGCCTATATACACAACAATTCTTTAATCTATTATTATGAACCTCCATTTCGTAAAATAGGCATGGTATATGATGTTTTGGTAAGGGAAAATGAAGCTTATATTGCTTCTAATCAAGGACTTTATTGGCTTAGGGATGGAAAGACTGAATTAGTTCCGGGTTTGGAAGAACAAGCGTGGTTCGTCGATGAATGGGGAAAACAGATTTTCTGCGGGCACAACAAGGGAACTTTCCTTATATCAGGACTGAAATCAAAGCTGGCATCTGATGTAAAAGGAGGGATGTGTATGGAAAAAATTGAATTGAAGGAACAATCTTTTTTGTTGGAGGGAGCTTATGCGCTTCTGAATTTATATACGGAGACTGCTTCGGGAGAGTATTGCTTTACTCGGTCCTTACGTGGGTTCAGTCACATGATTCGTCATATAGAAGTGGACCATCAAGGGAATATTTGGGCGAAACATTTAAGGAATGGTTTGTATCGCTTTCGGATTGATTCGGATATGAAGCAGGTAAAGGATGTGCGGAAGTATGAGAGTTTGGGAGAAGTGAAAGGTGGGAGTTTTACTTTGTTCAAAATCAATGGTCGGGTAGTTTTTTCTAATGGGGAATATTTCTATACTTACGAAGATATGACTGATTCGATTGTTCCCTATGAAACAATGAATGAACAATTGATGGAATTGAAGGGAATCAAGACTGTGAGTCATGCGAACGGAGATTACTATTGGTTTGTGGGCGACAGGACTGTGTATTTGGTGAAGTGTGCGATAAATACTTTCAATATCGAACTTCGGATTCCATATTCTTTGTTTGACGGTCTGGCTGTGGAAGAACGAGGAAGCGTGGTTTATGACAAGAGAAATAATCATTCCTATCTTTGCTTGAATAATGCTATTGCCCGTATTGAAACAGATAGTTCCTCGTTATATAAATCTCAGACTAGGCGTTCTTTATGGATTTCAGAGATGCAGGTTACTGAGGAATTCAGTGATAAACGGAAAACATTGGTCGTGCAGTCGGGAGTCAAGGTCGAACATGAGTTTAATACAGTGAGTTTTACATTGTGCTATCCGGTTTATAACGATTATACTTATAAAGTAAGATACCGGTTGGAAGGGTATTCTGATCAGTGGATACCCGATGGACGCAATTTGCAGAAAAAGTATGCCCGTCTTCCTTATGGAAGTTATGTTTTTCGGGCGGAGATATATGATACTGGTAGAGTTTTGGCATCGGTAGAGTTTCCCTTTGAGATTTTGTCTCCGTGGTATTTGTCTTATTGGGCTGTGGGAAGCTACATTCTGATAGGGTTGTGCCTGCTGGCCTTGCTGCAATATATTGTTTATCGTTTTGTGAAGAAAAAGAAGGATCGTGTGATTGAGCAGCAGCGTGTAGCCCATCAGGCAGAGCTTGAACGGCAAGAGAAGAAGATTATCGAGTTGGAAAAGGAACAGCTTGAGGCCGATTTGCGTTTTAAAAGCAAAGAATTGTCCAGCGTGGTAATGATGAATATCGCTCATCAGGAGTTTTTGAATTCATTGAAAGAGGAGATACAGAAGCAAAAGTTGTCGGGACAGCATAGTCGTAAGAATTTGGATAAGCTTCTCGCTTTGGTTAACAATAATATAGTGTCTGATGAAGAGAGCTGGATAATGTTTCAAGCTAATTTTGACCGTATACATGAAAATTTCTTCCGGAATCTGAAACTTCAATATACTGATTTGACTTCAGGAGATTTACGCTTTTGTGCATTGCTCCGCTTGAATATGCCGACAAAGGAGATAGCGAAGTTGCTCAACATTTCTACACGTGGGGTTGATGCTGCGAGATACCGGTTACGTAAGAAATTCAATTTGCTTCCGGAAGAAAGTTTGACTGATTTCCTTATAAATTTTAAATGACTGTTTTACAGTAAAATATTAATGGAGGAAGTACTAATATTGTACTTCCTCTTTTGTTTTTTAGTGATGGGTGTACTTTTGTTGTAGTGCGGGATGTGGAGGTTGTCGCATGCTTTTCTTTTATTTGCAGCAAAATAATATTTCTATAAATTAAAAGCATGAAAGACATGAAGCATTTACTTTTCAAGTTACAATCATTTTTAGTCTTGTTGGTGTTTACTGCCGCTAGTGCGTATGCGCAGAAATCTCCGGTCGATATGAATCGTTTCATCGACGATTTAATGAAGAAGATGACCCTGGAAGAGAAAATAGGTCAGTTGAATCTGCCGGTTACCGGTGAGATTACGACCGGTCAGGCTAAAAGTAGTAATGTGGCCAAACGTATTCGTGCCGGTGAAGTGGGCGGGCTTTTCAATCTGAAAGGCGTGGAACGTATCCGCGATGTACAGAAGCAGGCGGTTGAAGAAAGTCGTTTGGGTATTCCTCTCTTATTTGGTATGGATGTTATTCATGGATATGAAACGGTGTTTCCCATTCCTTTAGGATTATCGTGTACATGGGATATGAAGGCGGTTGAAGAATCGGCGCGTATTGCAGCCATTGAGTCCAGCGCCGACGGTATTTGCTGGACATTCAGTCCGATGGTGGATATTTGCCGTGATGCCCGTTGGGGGCGTGTGTCCGAGGGCAACGGTGAAGACCCGTTTCTGGGAGCAGCCATTGCGCAAGCCATGGTACGTGGTTATCAGGGAAAGGATATGAGCCGTAATGATGAGATTATGGCTTGTGTAAAGCATTTTGCCTTGTATGGTGCCGGTGAGGCAGGACGTGACTATAATACAGTAGATATGAGCCATCAGCGCATGTTCAATGAATACATGTTGCCCTATCAAGCGGCGGTTGATGCCGGTGTGGGTAGTGCGATGGCCTCTTTCAATGAGGTCGATGGCATTCCTGCCACTGGAAACAAGTGGTTGATGACGGATGTATTGCGTAAGCAGTGGGGGTTTGATGGTTTTGTAGTGACAGATTATACCGGAATTACAGAAATGACCGACCATGGCATGGGCGATACGCAGACTGTTGCCGCGTTGGCGCTGAATGCTGGTGTAGATATGGATATGGTGAGCGATGCATTTGTTGGTACGCTCAAGAAGTCATTGACAGAAGGAAAAGTGACAGAAGAAACAATTAATGTGGCTTGTCGCCGTATTTTGGAAGCTAAGTACAAGTTGGGCTTGTTCGATAATCCTTATAAATACTGTGATGTGAAGCGTGCCAAGAAGCAAATCTTTACCAAAGAGCATCGTGCCGTTGCGCGTAAGATTGCTTCGGAGAGCTTGGTGTTGCTAAAGAACGAGGGTAATGTGCTTCCGCTGGCCAAGAAGGGCACTATTGCTGTGGTAGGTCCGTTGGCAGACAGCCGCAGTAATATGCCGGGTACTTGGAGTGTGGCTGCCGTATTGAAGAATGCTACTTCTTTGGCTGAAGGTTTGAAGGCGGTAGCAGGCGGCAAAGCCGAAATACTGACTGCGAAAGGCTGTAATTTGATGAGTGATGCCGAATATGAGAAACGTGCCACTATGTTCGGACGTTCTTTACACCGTGACAATCGTTCGGACAAGGAGTTGCTGGACGAGGCTCTTGCCGTGGCTGCCAAATCGGATGTTATTGTGGCTGCGCTCGGTGAGTCTTCGGAAATGAGTGGAGAGAGCAGTTGCCGCACGAATCTTGAAATGACGGACACCCAACGCATACTGTTACAGGAATTATTGAAAACGGGAAAACCTGTGGTACTGGTGCTGTTTACCGGTCGTCCGCTGGTACTGAACTGGGAGCAGGCAAACGTGCCGGCCATTCTGAATGTATGGTTTGCGGGCAGTGAGGCAGGTTTTGCTATCGGTGATGTACTGTTTGGTGATGTGAATCCGAGCGGAAAGCTGACTACGACTTTCCCGAAGAGCGTGGGACAGATTCCTTTGTTCTACAACCACAAGAACACGGGCCGCCCTCTTGCCGACGGTGCATGGTTCCAGAAATTCCGCAGCAACTATATAGACATAGACAATGAACCGCTTTATCCCTTCGGTTTCGGCTTGAGCTATACCACATTCTCTTATAGCGACGTGGCTTTGGACAAGACTAGCATGACGGATAAGGGTGAACTGACTGCTACCGTGACTGTGACCAATACCGGCAAGAGAGACGGTGCAGAAGTGGTTCAACTTTATATTCGTGACCTTGTGGGAAGTGTAACCCGTCCGGTGAAAGAGTTGAAAGGCTTTGAGAAGATTTTCCTGAAAGCCGGAGAATCTAAAAAAGTATCTTTCAAGATTACCCCCGAATTGCTGAAGTTCTACAACTACAATCTTGATTTTGTATGCGAGCCGGGTGACTTTGAGGTGATGATTGGCAGAAGTAGCCGGGACGTAAAGAAAGCAGCGTTCAAGTTACTCTAACTGATTCCCAAGACGGCAATATGCAGCATTCGAGCCACTGCGTTGAGATGGCATTGTTGCTGCATATTGTCTACATCTTCACTGCAAACGTTTTGCAGTATTTGCTTGGTATATAATCTATCGTATAATGGCAATCGGTTATGGAAATCTTATGGTCGGCTTTGAGGCAGTGAAAGGTATGACGTTCTTGAATATGGGATAAAAAACTTCAGAATAGGATAAAAGCCCCCTTTGCTTTTCTATCTTCTTGCTCTATATATATGAATAGTACCTAAATATTTATTGTACTTTTATATTCCTTATAATCTGTCGTTTATGTTATACAGTAGTAGTAATGATGTACCCCTCCGGTGAACTGTGGTACTCTTGTGGTAGCTTGTTTTTTGACATATATCAACTTCTCCGGTATGTTTGCAAAAGAATTTTAAATCAATACAAAATGAAGAAAAATCTACTAATTACATGTGTGATGTTATTGTTTGCCATTACTTCGATGGCACAGAACAAAATTACGATTTCGGGTGTCGTTACGGACAAGACAGGCGAAACTGTTATCGGTGCTTCTGTTCGTGTAAAAGGGCAGGAGAGTAAAGGTAGTATTACTGATATAAATGGTAAATATCAGATTGTTGATGTGGCATCTAATGCTACCTTGATTTTTAGTTATATAGGTATGCGTGAGCAGGAGATTGCCGTAAATGGGCGTTCAACTATCAATGTGAAGATGGAAGAGGACAGCCAGCTCATTGATGAGGTGGTTGTAGTTGGTTATGGTAGTGCCAAGAAACGCGACTTGACCGGTTCTATCGTTACTGTGAAAGCGGACGAGATTGCCTCTAAGCCTTCTACCAATCCACTGGCATCCATACAGGGTAAGGTTGCCGGTGTACAGGTGGTGAATACGGGTCGTGCAGGACAAGACCCTGAAATCCGTGTTCGCGGTACGAACTCCATTAACGGTTTCAAACCCCTTTATGTGGTAGATGGACTGTTCACGGACAATATCAATTATCTGAACACTGCGGATATTGAATCTATGGAAATCTTGAAAGACCCTTCTTCTTTGGCTATTTTCGGTGTGCGTGGTGCCAATGGTGTAATCATCATTACTACTAAAAGGGCAAAAATAGGGAAGACGATGGTCAACATCAACTCTTCAGTGGGTTGGAAGGTTATTTATGACCGTGTAGGTGTGACGAATGCCGAAGAGTTTAAGATGCTGTACAACGAGCAGTTGATATCTCAAGGAAGCGACCCTTATGATTATACTCAATGGACTGGTAATACTGATTGGCAGAATGAGATATTCCAGACAGGTTTTCTGACCAATAACAATGTGAGCATTACGGGTGCAACGGATAAGAGTAAGTTTTATTTGGGTTTGGGTTACGTCATGGAAGAAGGTTCCATTAAAACGGAAAAGCTCAATAAGTTTACCGTAAACTTGAACAGTGAATATAGCGTAACCGATTTCCTGCGTTTTGGTTTCCAGCTTAATGGAGTTCGTGCCAAGTATCCTGATGCAAAGGGTGTGGATGGTGCTTTGAAGGCTGCTCCTATTGCTCCTACTCATGACCTTGAATCGGGACTGATACATACGCTGCCCGACTTCCAGCGTGCACAAGTGTGGAATCCTCTTATTGAAACAGAGCTGCGCGGTGCTCACAACAAGTCTGAAAACTATCGCGTGGCAGGTAATGTGTTCGGAGAGATAGATATTCTGAAGAACCTTACGTTCAAAGCAACTTTCTCTATGGACTATGCTTCCAGTCAGGGACGTTCATATTCTCCGCTGATTTATGTTTATAATCCCGATGTGGAGGGGGGGAAAGAACGGTTGACTGAAAGAGAAAGTGTGAACCAAAGCAAGTCTACCTCTCTTGCTGCACAGTCTGACTATGTGTTGACTTATCTCGGACAGTTTGGCAATCATGGATTGACATTGACTGCCGGTCTTACAACCAATTACAATGAGTCTTCCAGTTTGAGTGGTGGACGCAGCCAGCTTGCGGGCTACGGCATTTTGGTGGGCGACGACCCGGACAGATGGTGGCTCTCTACCATCGACGATGTATCTACGGCAACTAATGGCGGTTCTCAGAGTGACAGATTTACCATGTCTTATTTGTTCAGAGTATTGTATAACTACAAGAATCGTTATTTACTTAATGCTTCTTTCCGTAGGGACGGTTCATCTGTTTTCTATAAGACAGGTAATACTTGGGACAACTTTTACTCTTTCGGTGCCGGTTGGGTAATGACCGAAGAGAAGTTTATGCAGAACCAGAATGTAATTAACTTCTTGAAGTTGAAAGGCTCTTGGGGTGTGTTGGGTAGCCAGAATACTGGTTCCAGTTATCCGGCATATGCCACCATTGTTAGTTCGGGTTCAGCTGTGTTCGGTGACAATATCATTGCGGGTAAAGGCCCCAACAAACTGATTTCACCTACTTTGGGATGGGAACGTAATTATTCATGGGAAGTAGGTTTTGACATGCATATGTTCAATGATCGTTTGCAGCTTTCTCCGGTTTATTATAACAAAACAACAAAAGATATGTTGACTTCCATTCCGGGTATTGCAGGTACTGTTCCCGGATTACAGAATGTGGGTGAGATTCGCAATCGCGGTTTTGAACTTAGTGCTTCTTGGAACGACAAGATTGGGGAAGATTGGAGATATGGATTAGGTGCTAATTTGAGCACTATTGATAACAAGGTGCTTTCACTGGTAAACAAAGACTATAATATTATCAGTGGTCCCTCACGTGTTTCCGAAGGTTATCCGATTGGCTATTTCTATGGTTACAAGGTTGAGGGTGTATATCAGAACGAAGACGACATCCGTTTCTCTCCGATTAACTCGGTTGGCTCGGTAACACCGGGTGACTTGAAATTTGCTGATGTTGACGGTAATGGCAAAATTACTGATAATGACCGTACAATGATAGGTAATCCAACTCCTGATTTTACTTACGGTTTTAATGTTAATTTGGGATGGAAGAATCTGGACCTGACTGTTGACATGATGGGTGTTTATGGAAATGAAATTTACCGTAATTGGGGAAGCAGTAGCTATGCACAACTGAATTATCGCACAGAGCAATTGAATCGTTGGCATGGAGAGGGCACTTCCAATTGGGAGCCCTTGCTCGACCCTTCACACAAAATAAATCAGGAGGCTTCCACGTATTTCATCGAAGATGGCAGTTTCTTCAGAATCCGTAATATCGAATTGGGGTATAACTTTGACAAACGACTGTTGAATCGTATCAAGGTACAGTCACTGCGTCTTTATACCAATGTGCAGAATCCCAAGACCTGGAGCCGTAATGGAGGATATACTCCGGAAGTGGGCGGAAGTGCTATTTCGTTTGGTATTGATGGTGGAGGCTATCCTATGCCTACAGTTTATACGATTGGTTTTAATTTGACTTTCTAAAATTATATAGAGACAGACTATGAAGAAGATATTTTATTATATAGCATTTTTAGCAGTAAGCTTTGCACTAACTTCGTGTGAGGATATGTTTGATAGAAAACCGCTTGGACAACAGACAGAGGATGATTTGACTGGTGGTACTTATGAAACACAGGTTTTTAATATGTATGCCAAGTTGCGCGGTTTTCATTTGACAAGCGGCAATACTGCATTGGCAATCCACGGTATGCGTTCTGAGGACGCAGAGAAAGGAAGTACATTGTCCGATGGAGCTGCTACCGGCAAGATGTTCGATGACTTTGAATATTTGGCAAGTAATGGGATGATTAAGAGTTATTGGAATGATAACTATTCTTTGATACATAAGGTAAATGATTTGCTTGATGAGATGAGCCAAAATCCGTCATTGACAGAAGGTGACCTCGTCAATAAGGGGGAAGCTTTGTTTGTACGTGCTTTCTGTTATTTCAACCTTGTACGCGCTTTTGGTGAAGTGCCTTTGATTGACTTTAAAGTTTATGATGCAGCTGAGGCAAATGTTCCAAAGTCTTCTGTGGCAAAGATATATGAATTAATAGATTCTGACCTTACGGAAGCCGAAAACAGTCTGCCCAGAACGTGGGAGCAACTTTATGTAGGTCGTCTCACTTGGGGAGCTGCTCGTTCTCTTCATGCACGCACATACATGATGCGTAATGACTGGGGGAATATGAAGGCTGCCGCTGAAGAAGTGATTAACTCCGGTTTATATAATCTGAAAACACCTTATGAAGACATATTCCGAGAAAAAGGTGAAAACTGTAGTGAATCTGTTTTTGAATTGCAATGTACGGCAACAGAATCACAACCAGGTTCTAATGACATAGGAAGCCAGTTTGCTTCCGTTCAGGGTGTACGTGGCGCAGGCGAGTGGAATCTCGGTTGGGGGCAACACACCGCTACTCAAGAATTGGCAGATGCTTTTGAAGAGGGAGATCCGAGAAAAGACGAAACTTTGCTTTATTTTATACGCAACGGCAAGGACGATCCAGAGTCCATACCTGCTAACAAGCCTTATGGTGAGAAACCTATTTCGAATGCTGATGTTATAGCTAAATACTTTAACAAGAAGGCATATACGGACCCGGCGATGCGTTTGAAATTCACAAAGGGAGGATATTGGGTAAATATTCGTCTGATACGTTATGCTGATGTGGTATTAATGGCTTCCGAAGCTGCTTGTGAATTGGGTGATTTATCTTCTGCCCGTAACTATTTGGAGATGGTGCGCGCTCGTGCTCGTGGCAATAATATCGGAATTCTACCGGAAGTGACGACCAACAACCAGAATGAACTGCGTGAGGCCATTCGTCATGAAAGACGTGTTGAGTTAGGTATGGAGTTCGACCGTTTCTACGACTTGGTTCGTTGGGGTATTGCTAAAGAGGTACTTCATGCGGCAGGCAAGACCGGTTATCAAGACAGACATGCTTTGTTGCCCATTCCGCAAGACGAAATTGACAAGTCGAATGGTGTATTGGTTCAAAATCCCAATTATTAATCTATAAATGTACTAACTACTTATGAAAAAATATATAGTATCTGTGGCTTCTTGCCTGTTTGCATTGTGTATGCAGTCTTGTTTTCAGGATATGGATCATCCTGCTTTCGACTACCCTGAGAGTACAGGTGAAGTACCTACTACCCCTTTGAAGATGTATCTTCCTTTTGATGAAGAGGACATTCGGGATAAAGGTGAATGGGGATTTTTGGTAGCAGATAACGGTAATGCCAAGTTTGCGGAAGACGGAATCGCTGGCATGGCCTATCAAGGTGCTGAGAATGCTTACATTTTGGCCAAGACTCCTTCTATATTGGAAAATAACATGCCCACTATCGGTGATTTGACTGTAGCTTTCTGGATGAGAACCACTAAGAATACTTCTGCGCAAGGTTTGTTCTCTATCCCTAACTCTATTAAATTCTGGGGCAACTTCGACATCTTCTTGGAGAATAATAATAGCGAGACTCAGGCATTTTTCAAGGTTCATATCTTCAATCAGACAGCAAAAGAGAATGATGAAAGATGGGTTGAGGCAAAAATAGATGATATTTTTGGTAGCGAATGGGTGCATCTGGCTTTTGTGTATGATGGCAATACTTCTACCATTACTGTTTATCGTAATGGTGAGGGTGTCTTTACCAAAGAATTGCCAGATTGTGGGAAATTGAAGTTTAATAATGTAGGCGCTTCTTTGGCTGTTGGTGCATTTCAGTTCAGCACTACTCCGAGTCTTACTTCGGGTGCAGGAGCACAAACCTGGGCAAAGAACTTTCCCGGTCAGCTTGATCAGTTCCGCTTATATGACAAGGTGTTGACGGCAACCGAAATTCAGAGTATTTACTCTGGAAAAGAATGAAGCTACACTTTAATCTGATGATAGGATGAAAGTATTATATTTCATAGTATGTCTTTTGTTGGTTGCGTGCAGTGGTGATAATCAACCTGAAGTGAATCAGCCTTTCGAGTTGAAGAATATCATTGTGGGTGACCAACAAAACCAACAGACATTTGAGAATGTTGCTCCCAATGTAGCCATTGTTTTGGAGTTCTCGGATGCTGTAGATGAGGCTTCAGCCCGTAACAATATTGCTTTGAAACATGAGGAGCTTCCTGTAAGCTGCGATTATGAGTTCCTGCAAGAGAAAAAAGTATCGGTGACTCCTAAGGGAGGCTTTAAAGTCTTGTCATCGTATAAATTGATTGTCAATCCGGGGGTGAAATCCACTTCCGGGACACTGCTTTCCAATGGCAAGGTTTGTATGATTAAGACTGGAATGGATGATACAGACAAGTTTGAGCGTATCCCTGATGAGGACTTGTTGACATTGGTACAGAAGCAGACCTTTAAGTACTTCTGGGACTTTGGGCATGAATATTCCGGAATGGCGCGCGAACGTACTACTTCGGGCGATGTCGTTACTACCGGTGGTACCGGCTTTGGCGTGATGGCCATGCTGGTAGCTGCTGAACGGGGCTTTATTACCCGTCAGCAAGCTGTTGAACGAGTGCAGAAGATAGTTACTTTTCTTGATAAGGAATGTACGGCTTATCATGGTGCTTATGCACATTGGATAAATGGCGCAACGGGAGCAACCAAACCTTTCAGTGAGAAAGACAACGGTGCCGATTTGGTTGAGACATCCTTGTTATTTCAAGGTTTGCTTGCCGCTCGAGCCTATTTCAAGGAAAATACGGAAGTAGAAAGCAGGTTGCGTGCCGACATAACCCGTCTTTGGGAAGCTATTGACTGGACTTGGTTCCGGAAAAATGGTGAAGATGTACTATATTGGCATTGGAGTCCCGATTACGGTTTTGAGAAGAACCTGGCAATAAGAGGATGGAATGAGTGTCTGATTACTTATATACTTGCTGCTTCGTCTCCAACACATGCTATCGATAAAGTTGTATATGAAGCGGGCTGGGCTAAAAATGGAGGAATCAGGAATGGAAAATCTTATTATGGCATCACTCTTCCTTTAGGTTCGGATAAAGGGGGACCGCTGTTCTTATCTCAATATTCTTTTCTAGGCATTAACCCACAAGGACTGGAAGACCAATATGCCGATTACTGGATGCAAAATCGCAATCATACGTTGATTAATTACAATTATTGTAAGGAAAATCCTAAAGGATATACGGGTTATAGCGCTTCTTGTTGGGGGTTGACGGCAAGTGACGGCGATACGGGATATTCAGCTCATTCACCTACTAATGATAAAGGGGTCATTGCTCCAACAGCTGCTTTGTCTGCATTTCCTTATACTCCGGAGGAGTCAATGGAAGCGCTGCATTTCTTCTATTATAAGATGGGAGACAAACTTTGGAAAGATTATGGTTTTATAGATGCCTTTAATTTGACGGCAGATTGGTACGATACTCAGTACATAGCCATTGACCAAGGGCCGATAATCTGTATGATAGAGAATTATAGAACAGGTCTCCTTTGGAATTTATTTATGTCTATACCGGAAATCCAACAAGGACTGAAGAAGCTTGGCTTTCAGAGTCCGTGCTTAAACTAAAAGAATGATTATGATGAGAATATTAATATATTTGATACTTTTGCTATACCCTTTTAATTTGATTTCGGGACAGAAAAAGCAGAAGCGGCTTTCTGACGACGAACTTATGACCCTCGTTCAGAAGCAAACTTTCCGTTACTTTTGGGATTTTGCCCATCCTGAATCCGGATTGGCGCATGAACGGAGTAACGGTGGTGCCGAGACAGCTACCATTGGTGGGTCGGGATTCGGAGTGATGGCTATCATTGTCGGCATAGAACGCGGGTTTATCACCCGTGAACAAGGTGCTGAACGTATACTGAAGATTGTTCGTTTCTTGAGCGACAAGAATACCGACAGTTATCACGGCATGTGGGCACATTGGATGAACGGTAAAACCGGTAAGACCATTCCTTTCAGCCGTAAGGATGATGGAGCCGATATTGTAGAATCCGCTTTCATGTTCGAAGGTTTGTTGGCTGCCCATCAGTATTTTATAAAGGATAATCCGACGGAAAACCGTATCCGGGGAATGATTAATAATCTGTGGCGCCAAGCAGAGTGGAATTTTTTCACTCAGGGGCAAGATGTGATGTATTGGCATTGGTCACCCTATAACGGGTGGGCGATGAACCATCAGATTAAAGGTCATAACGAGTGCCACATTATTTATATTTTAGGTGCGTCTTCTCCTACTTATCCGATTGCCGAGAGTGTTTATCATAAAGGCTGGGTCAATGCGAATACTTTTCTGAATGGTCGGGAGTATTATGGCATCAGGCTTCCTCTCGGAAACGATAACGGTAAGGGCGGTCCTTTGTTCTTTACTCATTACTCTTACATGGGGCTTGATCCGCATGGCTTGAAGGACCGCTATGCTGACTACGAGGAACAAATGAAGGCCCATACCTTGATTAACCGTGCCTATTGTATCGACAATCCGAAGGGATATAAGGGTTACGGTGAGAAATGCTGGGGATTGACAGCCAGTGACGGTGATAAAGGCTATTCGGCCCATAGCCCCGGAAATGATCGCGGCGTGATTACGCCTACTGCGGCCCTTTCATCCATCCCTTATACACCGGAATATTCTTTGGAGGCCATGCGCTATTTCTATGAAGAACTGGGTGACCGTCTTTGGGGTGAATATGGGTTCAAAGATGCATTTAATCTGACTGAGGATTGGTTTGCGCCTTCGTATCTTGCCATTGACCAGGGACCGATTATTGTGATGATAGAGAACTATCGCACCGGTTTAATTTGGAAGCTTTTCATGAGTCATCCCGATGTACAGAAGGGATTGAAGAGATTAGGCTTTACGTCTCCTTATTTGAATAAGGCTGATTAGGTTTGGCAGGATTTGATTTTGGTAAATTTTATATAGATTAAAAAGGATTATAACCATGAAAAACGTGCTTTTCAATAGTGTATTGGTTGCTTTCGTATTGCTTGTCGCCTCGTGCGGCAAGCAACCGGAAGCTAAGGTGGAGGTGATGTCGTTTAATATCCGTCTGGATCATGTAGCGGACAGTATGAATAACTGGAAATACCGTAAGGATAATGCAGCACAGATGATTGCTTATTATGCTCCGGACATTGTGGGCATGCAGGAGGTGGTAAAGAATCAACTCAATGACTTGAAGGAGCGTCTTCCTCAATATACTGCCCTTGGCGTAGGTCGTGCAGATGGAAAAGAGAAAGGCGAATATTGCTCCCTTTTTTATAAGACAGAGCGTTTTGAGCTTTTAAAGAACGGAGATTTCGGACTGAGTGAGACTCCCGATTCCATCGGAAAGAAAGGCTGGGATGCGGCATGCGAGCGTATCGTGACTTGGGCTGTGTTGAAAGACAAGGTGAGTGGCAGGAAAGTAGCTGCTTTCAACACCCACTTTGACCATGTAGGTGAGGTGGCACGTCGAGAAAGCGCTAAGTTAATACTCGAGAAGATAAAGCAAATAGCGGGAGAGCTTCCGGTAATTATCACTGGAGACTTTAATGGAACGGTAGACTCCGAGCCGGTCACTATATTGACGGAAGGTGGAATGAGGAACGCTTGTTCCACGGCAAAGGTCGTTTACGGACCGACATGGAGCTTTCATGACTTCGGACGTATTCCGGTGGAGAAGCGCAGGCTGATAGATTTTATATTCGTAAATGCTTCTGTAGAGGTGGAGCGTTACCGCACAGTTGGCGATAAGCCGGACAATGGCTATCTTTCCGACCATGCTCCCGTATTGGTTACTTTGAAACTGTAAAGAGGCACTCGTCTAATTCTATTCTGCATTATTTACAAATCATAAGGGCTCAAGAAACACTTGTATACTGAACCTAATTCAGTCGTATAGTGAATGCCATTCAGTCGTATACTGAATAGGGTTCAGTCGTATACTGAATGCACTGTATTCTAACTGTACTGATAATCAGTAAATTATAAAACGGTATTACGCCTTTGATAAATTACAACAAATAATGAATACATGAAAAATAAACTATCCTGGGGAATTGCCTTGTTGCCCTTTGTTCCTTCGGTTTGGATGCAAGGACAAGAACAGAAACAAGGAATAGGAAACAGGCGTCCTAACATTATTTTTATCATGAGTGATGACCATGCCCGACAAGCAATGAGTATATATGGACATCCCATAGGTAAAATAGCTCCTACTCCCCATATTGACCGTATTGGGCATGAAGGGGCGGTATTTCAGAATAATTACTGTTGCAATTCCATTTCCGGTCCCAGTCGTGCAGCCATACTGACTGGTAAGCATAGTCATAAGAATGGTTTTATGAGGAATGGAAATAAAGGATTTGACGGTTCGCAGCAGACACTGCCGAAGATATTGCAAGCAAACGGTTATGAAACAGCCATTATCGGCAAGTGGCATCTTGTTTCAAAGCCTACCGGGTTTGACCATTGGATGATTTTGAATGATCAGGGAGATTATTATAATCCGTATTTTATTACCGAGGGAGATACCACTCGGCATAAAGGATATGTAACTGACCTCATCACTCAATATTGTGAAGACTGGATGAGTGGGCGCGAGGATAAGAATAAACCTTTTTTCCTGATGATGCATCACAAAGCCATTCACCGTAATTGGGTGCCTGCCGAACGGCATTATCATTTGTACGAACACACGCAGTTCCCTTTACCCGACAATTATTATGATGCATACGAAGGACGTTATGCGGCACAAATGCAGAAGATGAATATATACCGTGATATGTACGAAGGTCACGACTTGAAGATGGTTGCGGGTATGAATAGCGACAGTCTGCTATTCGACCCGTGGCCTCATGCTTTTCTTGGTACGATGGAGCCGGATGAGCGCCGCCGTTTTATGGATGCCTATCGTGAACGGAACAATGAATTTTATTCGAAACAGCGTACTTTCAAAGAGGTGGCAGAATGGAAATATCAGCGTTATTTGCAGGATTATATGGCTTGTGTGGCAAGCGTGGACGAGAGTGTAGGAGAAATATTGGATTATTTGAAGCGTACCGGATTGGATAAAAATACGATTGTCGTTTATACTACAGACCAGGGGTTCTATCTGGGCGAGCACGGTTGGTTTGATAAACGTTTTATGTACGAGGAGTCTTTCGGTATGCCGATGGTAATGAGCTGGCCGGGACATATTAAGCCTGGAACGCAGGTAACAGGATTAACTCAAAATATTGATTTCGCTCCCACTTTTCTCGATATGTGTGGAATTGAGATTCCTGAAGACATGCAGGGAGTGTCATTTCGTCGGTTGGTAGAGGGAGAAAATACTCCACGAAACTGGAGGAAGTCACTTTACTATCACTATTATGAATTCCCCGGTTTTCATAGTGTCCGTGCACATTACGGTGTCAAGATGGAGCGCTATAAATTGATGCATTTTTATGTGGATGACAAGTGGGAACTTTATGATTTGAAGGAGGACCCGGCAGAAATGCATAATTTGTATGGTGAAAAAGGGATGGAGAAGGTTGCTGCAGAATTGAAAGCGGAACTTGCCCGCCTGCAGGAAGAATATGATGTTCCTGAATCTCTGTGCAAATAATAGTGCATATTTCGTGATGTATAAATGAATATTTAGAAATATAAATGTGGATAATATGATGAAAAGATTAAGTGGTCTGGTGCTGCTGTTGTGTTTGGCGAATTTCCTTTCTGCACAGGACATGCGTATGGATACTTATTGTAATCCTTTGAATATCGATTACACGTATATGATTTATAATTCGGATAAGAGTATCTCCTACCGTTCCGGTGCCGATCCTGCCGTGGTGGAGTTTCGGGGTGAATATTATATGTTTGTCACCCGTTCACACGGTTATTGGCGTTCCAGGGATTTGCTGAACTGGGAGTTTGTACGTCCGGGCAGGAACTGGTATCCGCAAGGGTGTAATGCTCCGGCGGCACATAATTACAAAGATTCGGTACTTTATGTGACCGGTGATCCTTCCGGTTCCATGAGTATCCTTTATACGGATAATCCGGCTTCAGGAAACTGGGAAGCTGTTCCGGCAATTTTGCATAATCTGCAAGATCCCGATTTGTTTATTGACGATGACGGTAAAGCGTATATGTTCTGGGGTTCTTCCAATGTGTATCCTATCAGGGGAATGGAACTGGACAAGAACCGGCGTTTCATCAAGAAGGGAGAAACGAAAGAACTCTTCAATTTGGATATGCCTAAACATGGCTGGGAACGTTTCGGTGAAAACCATACGGATACTGTATTGGGCGGATATATTGAGGGGCCTTGGCTGACGAAGCATAATGGGAAATACTATATGCAATACGGTGCTCCGGGAACGGAATTCAATGTCTATGCCGATGGTGTTTATGTGGCCGATTATCCGATGGGGCCTTATACTTACCAAAAGCATAATCCGGTGTCCTACAAGCCGGGTGGTTATATGAACGGTGCCGGACATGGAAGTACCGTGCTTGGTCCTGGGGGGCAGTATTGGCATTTTGCTTCGATGTCACTCTCTATCAATGTGAATTGGGAACGTCGCCTTTGTATGTTTCCGGCAGGGTTTGATAAAGATGGCATTATGTATGTAGATACCCGTTTCGGAGACTATCCCCGTTATGCACCTGCCGTACCGGGCAAGGCTGGACAGTTCCGTGGCTGGATGTTGCTCTCGTATGGCAAGCCGGTGACGGCTTTTACTACAAAAGACGAATTTAAGGCAGATGCCCTAACGGATGAACTGACTAAAACTTTTTGGCTTGCCGAGGCTAATGACGAACGGCAGTGGGTGATGATTGATTTAGAGAAACCTGCTGATGTGTATGCTGTTCAGATAAACTATCACGATTATCAAAGTAATATGTACGGTCGCTACGAAGGACTCCATCACCGTTATCTCATCGAAGGTTCTCTTGATGGTGAGAATTGGGATATATTGGTGGACCGTAAGGAAAGTTATAGGGATACTCCGAATGATTATGTTGAACTGGCATTACCCAAGTCTGCCCGTTATATCCGTTATAAAAATATAGATATACCGACACCGAATCTGGCTATATCTGAACTTCGCGTCTTTGGATTGGGTACGGGGAAGGCACCGCAACAACCCAAAAAGTTGGTACTTGACCGCCAAGCAGACCGTCGTGACATCTCCATCCGTTGGGAGGCTGTGAAAGGTGCACAAGGTTACAACATACTTTGGGGCATTGCACCGGACAAACTTTACAGCTCTTGGATGGTCTATGATAAGACTGATTTATTGATGAAAACCCTTACTGCTGATCAGGATTATTATTTTTGTGTGGAGGCTTTCAATGAAAATGGTGTATCTTTACGTTCGGAAGTTAAACATGTAAAATAAATAATAAGATGAAACGTATAATCGGCATCCTTTGTGGATTATTCTTTTTCTTGTTTTCGTTTGCACAAGAAACCTTTCAAAAGGAAACTTATATCTCTTCCCGTGGAGATACATTGTTGTATCGTTTGTTGCGTCCAGAGGTGATGAAACCTGATGAAAAGTATCCTTTGGTGCTTTTCCTGCATGGTGCCGGAGAGCGTGGCAATGATAATGAGAAACAATTGGTTCATGGTGGGCAGATGTGGCTTAATCCTGTAAACCGCGAAAAGTATCCGGCGTTTATTTTGGCTCCGCAGTGTCCTGAAACCGGATATTGGGCATATACGGAGCGCCCTTCATCTTTTGCTCCGGCAGATATGCCGTTGGAAGTGCCTGTTTCTCCTATTTTCCGTACGTTGAAAGAGTTGTTGGATTTCTATCTGGCCATGCCGCAGATAGACAAAGACCGTATCTATGTTATGGGACTTTCTATGGGAGGAATGGGTACATTTGACATGGCTGTCCGCTATCCGGAGATTTTTGCGGCAGCAATACCTATTTGTGGAACAGTGAATCCGGCACGGTTGAAGGCTGGCAAATCGGTCAAGTTTCGTATTTTTCATGGAGATGCGGATAATGTAGTAACTCCTGAAGGATCGCGTGCAGCATATCGGGCCTTGAAAGCTATTGGTGCCGATGTGGAATATATTGAATTTCCTGGTTGTAATCATGGTAGTTGGAATCCGGCTTTCAACTATCCTGGTTTTATGGAGTGGCTGTTTAATCAGAAGAAAAAATGATGAGGATATTGTCTGTTATCGGAGCGCTCTTTTTAGGGGGCGCTTTTTTAACTTCTTGCACCACTTCCGGTCGGGTAAGTACTTTTGTGGTATTGCCGGATACGCAGACTTATCTGGAACAATGTCCGGAGGTCTTCGAGTCGCAAGTGGACTGGTTGGTTGCCAACCGTAAGAAAATAGATGCCGTGTTCCAAGTGGGAGATTTGACACAAGATAATTCTCCGGTGGAATGGGCGTATATGCAGAAAGCTTTTTATCGTATCAGCCAAGCGGGAATACCTTATTCTGTCGTGTGGGGAAATCATGATATTGGCAGTAAGCCCGGCAAGTTTTCGGACGTGCATAACACTGCAATGGCCAACAAGTATTTTCCTCTTTCCGATTATATGCAGAAGAACTATTGGGGAGGCAGTGCGGATGGAAAGACATTGGATAACTATTACATAAATTTCAGGTCGGGCGATACCGATTGGATGGTCTTGAATCTGGAATTCGGACCTTCTGATGAGGCTCTGCAATGGGCCGATTCCATAGTGGGTATTCATCCGGATAAGCTTGTCATATTGAATACACACGCCTATTTGTATTGTGACAGTACGTTGCATGACGGGAAAGACTGGTGGCGTCCTCAAGGATATGGCATCGGCAAAGAGCTCGGGCGCACAGTGAACGATGGCGCTGGAATCTGGAAGAAATTGCTTCTCAGACATCGCAATGTGATAGCTGTCTTTTGTGGGCATGTCTTGAAAAGCGGAGTTGGCACGCTGGTCTCTATAGGGAAAGAGGGGAATAAAGTGTATCAGATGCTGGCAAACTATCAGCGTGGTGTGGAAGGCAGTAGATTGGGAGGTGAGGGCTACTTACGCATTGTAACTTTTAACCGGAAGACAAGGGAGATAGATGTGAAGACCTATTCGACTTGGAATAAAGCCTATCACCCCTCCGAACATCATAACTTTAAGTTCAGAGAGGTGGACTTTGATAAATATCTACGCTGAAATTTTTCAGAAAATAGATTCCTGTGTCTGTGTGGTCAGCAGTTCCAAAGCCTTGATGCCCATAACGGAATTCCCTTTCTGGTTCAGTCTTGGGCTCCATACTGCGACTGAATAACGCAGTGGATAAACTGCAGCTATGCCGCCTCCTACACCACTTTTTCCAGGAAGGCCTACTAGATAAGAGAACTCTCCGGCTTCGTCATAAAAACCACATGTTTGCATGATGGCATTGATCCTTTTTACCTGAGAGGAGGTCAGAGTGATGTTTTCGAACGCAAAGGCTTGTTTATGGTTGGCGAAAGGTAAAAATGCCTTAGACAAATCATAACAGCTCATCTCTATGGAGCATTGCAGGAAATAGAAGCGGAGTACGCGTTCTATGTCATTGTTTATGTTATGATGATATTTCAACAGATTGGTAATTGCCGCATTCAGGTAGCCGTTTTCGCGTTCGGATAGGGCTACTTCTTCATTATAATCAATCTGGTTGTTTCTGCTGAGTGAACGGACAAAACGGATATATTCCTCTTTTGGATGCTTTAAATGGCTCAATAGAATGTCGGTCATCACAATGGCGCCGGCATTGATAAATGGATTTCGGGGAATACCTTTTTCTACCTCTAGTTGCACTAGCGAGTTGAAAGCAGTGCCCGAGGGTTCTTTACCCACTCTTTTCCATAGATTGTCTCCTTCAAGGCTTAGGCACATGGCAAGGGAAAATACTTTCGAAATACTTTGTATGGAGAAGCCGGTAGTAGCTTCTCCATGCATGAAGGTTTCGCCTTGTATGGTGTGAATGCACATTCCGAACTGGTCCGGATTGATTTTGGCGAGTGCCGGAATGTAATCAGCTTGCTTGCCAATAGTGGCATAAGGCTCTATTTCCTGATGAATACCTTTCAGTATTTTCTGATAATCCATATTATAGTTCTTTTATTTCTCTATATAGTCGCCATTGTCCCTAATGAGTTCTATCAGCTTTTCCACCGCCTCTTCTTCGGGAATGTTCTTTTCGATGCACTCCTTCTTCTTGTAGAGGCTGATTTTGCCTCGTCCGGCGCCTACATAGCCATAATCAGCATCGGCCATTTCTCCGGGACCGTTGACAATGCATCCCATGATTCCTATCTTGAGTCCTTTCAGATGGCCGGTGGCTGCCTTGATACGGGCAATGGTACTTTCCAGGTCGTAGAGGGTGCGTCCGCAGCCGGGACAAGAGATGTATTCGGTCTTGCTGGTACGTACACGTCCGGCTTGCAGGATACCGAAAGCAGTGGCATCCACTACTTTGCCGCTTATGGTTTCTCCCTGGTTGAAGAGAAGGATACCGTCACACAGACCGTCGAAGATGAGTGCTCCCATATCTGCAGCCGCTTTGATTTGCAGATTTTCCAGTTCGCTCTCTGCGTAGTGCTCAAAGAAGACTACCGGGTTTTTTAGGCCTTTCTTCATCATCTGGTGTACTAGAGCGCGTTGTTCGCCCAACCGGTTGGGATGATTGCTTTGCGAAATCAATACGACTTCCGGATGATACTTCAGGCAGGCGATGGCTTCGTCATTCAATCCCATATACGTGATGAAGAGGAATTTCAAGGAAGCGCCACAACTGCTTAGGAAAGGAAGCTGGTCTCCTTTAAAGGCGGGCCAGGCATTGTCCGGTTTTGTCTCGCTGTTGCTTTGTTCCATCCAGACATCGGCATCGATGATGCATTGCATGCCTTCCGGAAGTTGTTTAGGGATGGAACGTCCCGTATAGATATAGTCCGGCACGAATTGCGGATTGAAGTCCATGTCCCCGTCCAGGCGTGCGGCAATGACCACGGGCAGATTGTCTCCGCCGATATTGTGTACGGCGGCAGTCTCGCGGCGGGTGGGAGAGAGATAATTGAATTCCGGCACATCTGCTCCGGGGATATAAGGATGGTCGTGGCGCTGCACGATATAGTCCACCAATTTGCGGGCTACGGGGATTTCCGCCTCCGGAGCTTCGCTCAGGGAAACCCGGATGGTGTCACCCAAGCCGTCTGCCAGCAGGGCGCCGATGCCCAAGGCCGATTTGATGCGTCCGTCTTCTCCGTCTCCGGCTTCCGTTACACCGAGATGCAGCGGGAATCGCATACCTTCCTGCTCCATGACGGCTGCCAGCAAGCGTACTGTCTTTACCATGACCACTGTATTGGATGCCTTGATGGAAATGACCACATCCGTGAAATTCTCTTGTACGCAGATGCGCAGAAACTCCATACAAGATTCCACCATGCCTTCCGGTGTATCGCCATAGCGCGACATGATGCGGTCGGATAATGAACCGTGGTTCACGCCGATGCGGATGGCAGTATGGTTCTCCTTGCAGATATTAAGGAAGGGGACAAAGCGGTCGTGTATCTTCTGCAACTCCTGGGCATACTCTTCATCGGTATACTCCAGATGTTTGAAAGTACGTGCTGCATCCACATAGTTTCCCGGATTGATGCGTACTTTTTCTACATACTGTGCTGCCACGTCCGCTACCTTCGGGTTGAAGTGAATGTCGGCCACAAGCGGCACCATATATCCGTCCTGGCGTAGGCCTATGTTGATATTCATCAGGTTTTCAGCCTCTTTGATGCCTTGGGCCGTGAGGCGTACATACTCTCCTCCGGCGTCGACAATACGTTTGGCTTGCGCCACACTGGCTTCTGTGTCCTGCGTAGCGGTGTTCGTCATACTTTGTATGCGGATAGGATTGGAGCCGCCCATAGGGGTGGCTCCGATGTTTACTTCTGATGTTTCCCGTCGGGAATAGTTGAATAAATCCACGGTAATAAGTGATTAGCGTTTAGTGATAAGGGATTAGTGATAAGGGATTAGTGATAAGGGATTAGTGACTATATCTCATCTTACTAATCCCTTATCCTTAATCCCTAATCCCTCAATTGGTTTTGTATTCGTACTTCACATCCTTCAAGTCCTCATTTGCCTTGACTATTTTCTTTTTCAGCCCTTCTTTATAGGCGGCGAATGTTTCAGCCAATGAGGAATCGCTCAGTGCCAGCATCTGTACGGCAAGGATGGCAGCGTTCATGGCACCATTAATGGCAACGGTGGCTACTGGTATGCCCGGAGGCATCTGGATGATGGAGTAAAGGGCGTCTACGCCATCGAGTACAGACCCTTTTACGGGAACCCCGATTACCGGCAGTGTGGTATTGGCAGCAATGACGCCGGGCAGGGCGGCAGCCATACCGGCAGCGGCAATAATCACTTTAATGCCGCGTTGGCGGGCATTCTTGGCAAATTCCTCCACTGCTTCCGGTGTGCGGTGAGCAGAGAGAGCGTTCATTTCGAACGGTACATGCAGGTCATTGAGCAATTGTGCGGCCTTCTCCATAACGGGGAGGTCGGAAGTGCTGCCCATGATGATGCTAACGATTGGAGACATGAATCTTTAAATTATTAAAGGGTTAATTTTATAAGGGTTAGGGATTAACGATTAGGGGTTAGGAACTGCGCTATCATTCCGTCCGGTGCTAATCGCTAACCCCTAATCCTTTCATTTCATTCGTTTATCAGCGCTTTGTAGGCTTCGGCATCCAGCAGGCTGTCGAAGTCGGCATCAGCGGCGGGTTTGATTTTGATGAGCCAGCCTTCGCCGTATGGGTCCTGGTTTACCAGTTCCGGCTGGTCGGCAAGGGCTTCGTTTTGCTCCAGAATCTCACCGGTTACGGGCAGGAAGAGGTCTGATATGGTTTTTACTACTTCGATGGTACCGAACACTTCGTCGGCAGCCAATGTTTCACCTTCGGTCGGGATGTCGACAAACACAATGTCACCCAGTTGCTCTTGTGCATAATCGGTAATACCTACATAAGCTACATCACCTTCCAGGCGAATCCATTCGTGTTCTTTGGTGTACTTTACATTAGTCGGGAAATTCATGATCATTAGTTTTTAAGGGTTGATACTATGTAAATTAAAAGTTGAAAATTAAAAATTAAACAAGGCTCTTAAAAGAGGAAGATTCGGAACAGTATGTTGCTCAGCGGGTGGAGTACCAGCAGCGAGCAGATAAGCCCTACGGCAAAGCCTCCCATAACTTCGCCCAGGGTGTGGTGTCGCAGGATGATGCGGGCGGTGCCTAACACGCCAGCCACCAGTATAAAGAGGCATAGCCACCATACGGGATTGTAGCTGAACAAGGCGCTGAAAGCTACCAGTCCGCCAATTACGGCTCCGGCGCCTGCCATGTGTTCGCTCAGTTTCCATTTTAAGTTGACAATGACGCAGATTATCATCACTACCAGGGCGGAGAGTATGATACCGGTCATGTACCACGGGATATTGAGCCGGTGCATCATGAGCAGGCAGAATACATAAGAAGTGATGGTCAGAATAAAGGGAATGTATCTCCTTTTTCGTTCCACCAGTTCTTCCGGACTGAAACCGTTGATTTTGCGGAAGATGAAGATAGTCAGTGTAGGCATCAGGATGGTGAAGCAATACACCACGCCCAATACTATCAACTTGTACTGCAACGGCATGATGCGCAGGTACGAGAATATAAACAGAATCAGAAATGCCAGGAAAGGGATGGAGAACGGTGTGAATATCGCCGAAATCACTTTCGCTGTTCTGATTAAAGTTTTATCTGCTATAATATGCTCTTCCACAACCTAATTTTATTTACGATTTGACTATTTACAATTTACTATTTGAATGCACTAATCTTTAAACCTTAATCCCTAATCGCTCATCCTTTTCTCTCATCTTCTCAGTCTTGCCACGGGGATATTCATCTGTTGGCGATACTTTGCCACCGTGCGGCGGGCTATGGGATAGCCTTTCTCCTTCAGCAGCTCGGTCAGTTCGTCATCGGTCAGAGGCTTTTTCTTGTCCTCGTTGTCAATGCACTCTTTGAGTATCTTGCGTATTTCGCGTACAGACATCTCTTCGCCGTCTTCGGTTGTGTAGCCGTCGTTGAAGAAGAACTTCAGCGGGTAGATGCCGTAGTTGGTCTGTACATACTTGCTGTTGCTCACACGGGAGATGGTCGAGATGTCCAACCCGGTGCGTTCGGCAACATCTTTCAGAATCATGGGGCGGAGCAATGACTCGTCTCCTTCGAGGAAGAAAGGACGTTGCAGGTCTATGATGGCCTGCATGGTAGTCATCAGCGTATTCTGGCGTTGCTTCACGGCGTCGATGAAACCTTGTGCGGCATCCATTTTTTGTTTGAGGAACATCATGGCTTCGCGGGATTCCTTGGACTGGTTGGCCCGGTTCTTGGTGTGTTCTTCCACCATCTCGGTGAAGTCGCGGCTCATGCGCAGTTCCGGCACGTTGCGGTTGTTCAGTGTCACGTTGATGGTACCGTCGTCATAAGTGTCTACCAGGAAGTCGGGCACAATCTGCTGCATGTTCTTGCCGATGGCTTCGCCGAGCGAGGCACCGGGACGGGGATTCAGCTTGCAGATTTCCTTAACGGCTTGTTGCAGGGTATCTTCGCTGATACCTAATTTCTGCATAATCTTGTCCCAATGCTTGCGGGTGAACTCTTCGTAGCACTGGGTAAGAATATCTTCTTCTATATAGTATTGTGGAGGCGAGGGCATGGGCCGTTGCGCTTCCTTACGTCGAATCTGGATGAGCAGGCACTCTTGCAGGGTGCGGGCGCCCAGACCGGCGGGGTCAAAGTCTTGTATAATCTTCAATACTTCTTCCAGCTCTTCGGGAGAAGCGTCGATACCGGCGTAGATGGCGAGTTCGTCGCTGATACTGTCCAGCGATTTGCGCAGCAGGCCATCGTCGTCCAGCGAGCCGATGAGATATTCGGCCAGTTCGCGCTGGTGCGGAGTCAAGTCCTGCTCGCCGAGCTGCTGGCGCAAGGTTTCATAGAAGGAGGTGGCGTCGGAAAAAGGGATTTCTTCTGCCTGCTCCCCTTTGCTGCGGTTGTTCTCCTGCAGCTTGTAGTCGGGGATATCGTCTTCGTTCAGATAATCGCTTAAAGAATCATAGCTGGTGTCTCCACCGTCTTCCGTTCCGGTTTCCGTATCAGGAGTGTCGGGGTATTCATCACCGGGAGTATCCTCCTTACCCTCTTCCAGTGCCGGATTTTCCAAGAGTTCGGCACGTACGCGGTCTTCCAGCTCCACGGCAGGGAGTTCCAGCAGCTTTACCACCAGAATCTGTTGCGGCGACAGTGTTTGTATCTGCTGTTGCGCTTGAGTCTGTACTTGTCGGGAACCTTGTGCCATACTTTATAAATTACAAATTACGAATAAGGGAAATTTCTACCGCAAAAATAGTGAATAGTTCGGGAACGCGAAACCTTCTCTTATGATATTTAACAAGAAAACGGGAGCTTGGTTGCTTTTTTGTTCCTATCTTTGCCATATAACTACTAAAAAATGGAACGTTATGTTTGCTAAAGAAACGTATGTGCAGCGCAGGGCCCGGCTGAAAAAAACGATTGGCTCCGGAGTATTACTGTTTTTGGGTAACGATGAACAAGGGTTGAACTATGAGGACAATACTTTCCGTTACCGCCAGGATTCCACTTTTCTCTACTATTTTGGCTTGTCGTTTGCCGGGCTGTCGGCTCTCATCGACATAGACGAAGATAAAGAAATCATATTCGGCGATGAGTTGACCATCGACCATATTATCTGGATGGGTATCCAGCCCACCCTTCACGAAAAAGCTTCTGCCGTGGGCATTTCCGAAACCCGTCCTTTTGTCGACATTGTCGGTTATCTGCACAAGGCTGTACAGAAGGGACAGACCATCCATTATTTGCCCCCTTATCGTGCCGAGCATAAATTGAAACTGATGGATTGGCTGGGCGTTCCTCCGGCACGTCAGGAAGGGTCCGTGCCGTTTATCCGTGCGGTGGTGGCACAGCGCAACTACAAGTCGGCAGAAGAAATAGCAGAAATAGAAAAGGCCTGCGACGTGACTGCAGACATGCACATTACCGCAATGAAAGTGCTTCGTCCGGGCATGTACGAATACGAGGTTGTGGCCGAAATGAACCGCATCGCCCAGATGAACAACTGCGAGTTGTCTTTTGCCACGATTGCCACTATCAACGGGCAGACTTTGCACAACCACTATCATGGAAATAAAGTAAAGCCGGGCGACCTCTTCCTGATTGATGCTGGCGCCGAGCTTCCTTCGGGTTACTGTGGCGACATGTCGTCCACCGTGCCGGCGGACAAGACCTTTACTCCCCGCCAGCGTGCCGTTTACGAAATCCAGAACGCCATGCACTTGGAGTCTGTCAAAGCCCTCCGTCCGGGCATTCCTTATATGAAGGTGTACGAGCTTTCCGCCCAAGTGATGGTGGAAGGGCTGAAAGAGCTGGGCTTGATGAAGGGCAATGCCGAAGATGCGGTGCGCGAAGGTGCCCATGCGCTGTTCTATCCTCACGGACTGGGGCATATGATGGGAATGGATGTACACGATATGGAGAACTTCGGTGAAGTTTGGGTAGGCTATGACGGCCAGCCCAAGAGTACGCAGTTCGGCCGAAAGAGCCAGCGCCTTGCCATCCCTCTGGAACCGGGCTTTGTGCATACGGTTGAGCCGGGCATTTATTTCATTCCCGAGTTGATTGATTTGTGGAGGGGAGAGAAGAAGTTTATGGACTTCATTGACTATGATAAGGTGGAAGAATACCGCAACTTCGGTGGCATCCGCAATGAGGAGGATTATCTGGTTACCGAAACGGGAGCGCGCCGTCTGGGTAAGAAAATTCCACTGACGCCGGAAGAGGTGGAGGCATTGCGCTGAATCCGTTAAGATATAGAATGATAAAGCCTGCTGCATCTTGTGTGAGGATGCGGCAGGCTTTGTGGAAAGTTCATATACCGAAAAGTTTTAATTATACTTCAAACTTTTGCTGATGTATCATTTTAGATACTTGTCTATTGTTGTTGTCACTTGTTTGTCACTTGGTCTTGGAGCATTCATTTCAACAATATTGCCTTGTTTGTCGAAAATGATGTATCGGGGAATTAATTCCAGCTTTAGCTTTTCCAGCATTTTGCTGTTCTTTGGATTTGTGATGAAGAAATTGTCGGGTACTTCTGATAAGCCCTCCTGCTCTACCGCCATTTTCCAACTGCTTTCCTGGTCCTTGAAGGCGAGATAGACGAATACCACATCTTTTCCCTTGTACAGTTCTCTCAGCTTTTCCGAGGGAGGCATCTCTTCCCGGCAGGGCACACACCAGCTTGCCCAAAAGTCCACATAAATGACCTTTCCCCTGTTCTTTTCCAGCAATCTGTTCAGGTTGGCAGGCTTTCCATGAATGTCCTTCAGCAATAGCTGGTTGGCATCGGCAGACAAGTTGTATTGGTCTCTTATCCTGTCGGGCAGCAGTGTGTCTTGGGTGATGTGGATATATTTGTCAAGATAGCTGTTTACGTCTTGTGCCGAAAAGTTCTCGCCGATTTCTTTGATGCAGCGTTCAAGCAGGGCTTGCTTGGATTTTGGCTGGAACGGTTTCGCAGATAGCTCATCGAAGGTTTGACGCCAGTCCTTGCTTCCTCCCTGGGATTTGCGTATCGTCGGGATATGCTGGTTGAAGAACCAAAGGTAGTAGTCCAGAAATTCACGGTAGGAGGGATAACGGATATATTTGTCAGCTATTTCGGGTTCCATCTGACGGTAGAAGGCGGTGTCTTCATTCAGCATTCGCCGGGATTCATAGTCTTTCAGCTTGAGCAGGCATTGATAACGGTCGTGTATCTCGCTTGAGATAAGTTGCTGTTCTTTAAAGGAATTGATGGTATCTGTATAGTTCTTCTTGTAACTGTCGAACATGGATTGTAATGAATCCAAAGGGCAGTAATCCATTAGTAATGAAGTCCAGTTATTTGCCCGTATTATATCAATCGATTTGGCAATCCGCACCCAGTCACCCCCAAGACAAGTCTTTGCTTCCAGTCCTGCATGGGTCTTCCCTTTGCGCAACTCATAGTTCATGTTATAGATTCTGCTATATCCGGGATGATGCTTGCTGCTTAAAATGGGGTAGCCAAGGCTATCCATGGAAATAATAACGGTATCTCCTTTCATTAATGGGTAGTAGTTGAACTCAAAATCTCCATAGTTCAGGCCCAACTCCTTGAAGTGTTCAGTGGAATAGATGGTCAGGGTATCGGAATCTTTGTTGGGCATGTATTCCACAAGAGTTCCTATGCTGTCGGTATAGAGGACTTTAGGCATCGGCATGTGTCCCACTCCTCCCGGCGTCTTGTATGGTTTAGGATGATAATGGTCGAAACATACTATAATGTTCTTCTCGCATTTCTCATTGACGGCTTGCTGCTGGCAGGATGAAATGCTTATTGCCAGAAAAAGGATGATACATAAATACTTCATAAGTACAAGATTTTAATTTATGATGGTATTGAATAAGGAGCGGGAGGGGGGATGGTTGTACCTGTTATTCCAAAGAATACGGTTGAAGCGGTAAGATACAAGACTTGTTTCATGCTTTTTGCTTTTGGGCTTATGGCAAAGTTAGCCAATTTTTATCTATTGCGCAATAAAGCATGTCTCATTTTTGAGGTGAATTGTCTCATTTTGCATGATACATGTCTCATGTATCGGAAGGAGTGCTGTTTATCATGCTTTTTAGCCGTTTTGTAACTTGTCGTTTCAGTGCAGGCTGCCAATAGCACGGTCAGTATGGATGTAAAGGCTATGGTTTCGTTGTGCTCCGCATGCGTGTTTCTTCCGAGAAACCTTTTGATTTGCCAATGCTCCACTACAGTGAACAAGTCGGCTCACTAAGGTGAACAAGACAGACCACTACAGTGAGCTGAACAGACCACTATAGTGAGCCGTTGTCAATACACTGTGTCTGGCACAAGAAATGTATATGCTTTTCTTAATAAAAGACGGGGGAGAGGCGGACGAAAGCCCGTGCGTACTGAGGGGGAGTGGCAGCAAGTAACCGGGTAACTGAAAAGAGTGAGGGCAAATTTTGCCCTCACTCTTTTTATTTGCTCTCACTCGCCGCTGCAATGCCGATGAGCAGGGCATTTCAGAAAAGCGGTGAGGGCAGTGAGGGCAGGTTTGATAACTTCTTGTTTCTTTCTCGCTTGCTGCTGAATTCCACTCTATTCTGTACCAACCTGCCGTTAAGCATGCAGTTCTAGTACAAACCGTGCCCCCTTGCTGTAGCCGGTATCCAGTGTCAGGCTGCCGTTCATCTTGGTGGCTATCAGTGAGCAGATGGGAAGCCCCAAGCCGTCGCCCAGTGTCAAGTCCTTCACTTCGGTGAAGGGCTTGAAGATGTTTTCGCGTTGCTCTTCGGGAACACCGCAACCGGTGTCGCTGACGATGAACTGATGCGTGTGTGCACCGCGTTTCTTGAAGTCGAGCCATATCTTGCCTCCGGCGGGAGTGTATTCGGCGGCGTTCTCTAAAAGGTGCAGCAGTATGCGTTCCAGTTGCTCCGGATTGATTTTTACATTCAGCTTTGGAGCATTGACGGCCAGGGAAACGTCTTCCCGGGTTTTTCCCTTAATCTTGTCCATGATAGCCTCGCAGAAGGCGGAGATGTTCTTCTCTTGCATTTCGTAAGGTTCGGACAAGGTGTTCTCCAATTCGGACAGTTCCTGGATGTGGTTGGAGAATGTATGCAGGGCCTTTACTCCCGGCAGCGAAGCGTCGAGCGTGTCCAGTGTCGGTTCCATCTGGGCGGAGATGTTTTGGATGAATTTTGTTTTCAGTTCGTTGTGCTCGTTGGCGATACCGATGGCTTTCTTCTGCTTGCGGGTAAGGACGATGAAGCGCAACAATACGATAGCACCGAATATCAGGACTGCGGCAAGGATGGCAGCCAGTACGCAGAGTCCGATGATGATGTATTGCTTGGCGCTCAAGGAGTCGTCCTTCTCCTGGATGGTGGCCAGGCTTTCATCGTACTTCTTCTTCAGGACGTTCAGTTCGTCCTGTGCGGTAAGCGCTTTCACGGAGTCGGTCCAGAGGATATACTTGTCGTATGTACGAGCCACCAGTCCGGCATTGTTTGCCTTGCGGGCAATGCTGATGAGAGTCTTGTAGCATTCGTCTACCTTGGCGTAGTTCTTCTGTTCCTTATATTGCCCTATCAGGCGGTTGGTGGCGGCATCACCTTGCGCATTCATACCGAAGGTGTAGTAATAGTTGGCCTGCGTATAAAGCAGGTCGTTGCTCAGAGAGTCGTTGTGAGAGGCTTTGGCGGTCTCTTCCAGTTTGGTCAGCTGTTCCTTGGCGCGTGCGGGATTTTTCAGGTTGATGTACATCTGCAGGCGTTCCTTGTTGATGCGGAAACGTAGGTTGGGCATGGCCTTGCCCGTTTTCTGTTCGCCGGTTGCCACCACTTGCTCGGCACCGCGCAGCAGTTCAAAAGCTTCTTTATAGTAATTCTCCCGATGGTAGAGGGCGCTGGCATTGACGCCGCATTCCACTGCCTGGGCATACTTGTCTTGCGTGGCAAAGGCATTGTAGGCTTGCAGGAATAGATAGCGGGCTTTGATATATTCTTTTTTCGTAAGATTTTCTTGTGCTTGTTTCATCAATTCGTCTGCACGGTTTTGCGCATGGAGTTGAGTAAAGATGCAGAAAGTCGCTAAGAGAAGTATCGAAATAATTTTTTTCATGTGTACGTTTGTTTTATTTGCTCACAAAGTTAGAATAAAAACTTAGTATTTGAAGCTGCTGCCTCCTAAAAATTCTCTCAATAAGGATGTCGGTGGAATTTCTTTGTCCTGCACGGGGGTGAAATATTTGATGAATTTCAGCAACCGGTAGGCTTCTGCGTATTCCGGACAGTTCCGTGGAACACTGGTAAGGATGGGCTCTGCGTGGCAGCGGAGCACGGCAAATTCGAACAAGAGGGCGGAGTTGAACATGACATCGGCATTTTCCTGGTAGGGGAATATCCATTTGTCCTCGCCGGCACGTACACTGGGCCAGCGTGAAATGGTCTCTTGTGCCGAGTAGCCGCGGTAGTTGAAGTCGCGGATGATGCGGCGCAGCAGGCGGTTGTCCGTGGTGGGAATCCAGTTGTGGTCGTCCAGCGAGATGGTGGTCAGGGCGGATACATAAATCTTATATTTGCTGGCGGCGGGAATCTGTGGTGTCAGTTCAGGGTTCAGGGCATGGATTCCTTCCAGGATAAGGATGGTATGCTCGTCGATGCGAAGTTTGTCGCCCTTGTACTCTTTCTTCCCGAGGTTGAAGTTGAAGCGGGGCAGCTCCACTTCTTCGCCACGGAGCAATGCCTGCAGCTGGGTGTTGAAGAGTTCGAGGTCGAGGGCGTAGAGTGATTCGTAGTCGTAGTTTCCGTTTTCGTCGCGTGGGGTGTCTTCACGGTCTACGAAGTAGTTGTCCAGCGAGATGGGATAGGGACGCAGGCCGTTGGTCATCAACTGCACGCTGAGCCGCTTGCTGAAAGTCGTCTTTCCGGAGGACGATGGACCGGAGATGAGTACGAGCTTCACCCGGTTTCCGTTTTCGCCGCGGTGGTAGATGTCGTCAGCTATTTGGGCTATCTTTTTCTCCTGCAGGGCTTCGGCTACGTTGATGAGGTCGGTGGCATGGCCTGTCTCGCAAGCCAGGTTGAAGTCGCCCACGTTACTCAGCCCCATGATGTAGTTCCAGCGCAGGTGTTCCTTGAATACGTCGAGCATCTTCTCCTGTTTCACCACTTCTTCCAGTACATTCGGGTTCTCCTTGTTGGGGATACGCAGCAGCAGGCCGTCGTAATACTTCACGATGTCGAACAGCCAGATGAACCCGGTACTGGGCAGCAGGTTGCCGTAGTAGTAGTCTACGGTGTCGCCCAATGTGTAATAATAGGTATATAGCGAGCCGGAGGTTTCCAGCAGCTTAACCTTGTCGTTCATGCCCCGTTCGCTAAAGATACGCACAGCCTCGGTGGTGTGGCATTCTACACGATGGTAGGGGATGTTTTCGGCGATGATTTCCTGCATCCGTTTCTTGATGGCGGTCACATCTTCCAGCTCTATGGAACGGCCGATGCGCAAGTTACAGAAGTAACCTTTGGATACCGGATGCTCTACGAACAGTTTTCCTTCCGGAAACAGCTCGCTGACAGCTTTGTAAAGAATGAAGCAGAGGGAACGGACATAGGTGCGCATGCCTGAGGAGTCACGTATGTCGAGAAACTCTACATCCTTATTGTTGTATACACGGAAATTCAGTCCTTCGGAACGGTTGTTGACTTTTGCACTGACTACCTGATAGGGGAAATTTAGATTAAAACCGTAATAAATATCCAAAAGTGAGCTCCCTATAGGGAATTCTTTAGAAATATTATTATTTTTGCAACAAATTTGTAACATGTGTTTCATGATGTCTCGTTTTTAGTGGGTTGACACGTTAAATATAGGACATTATAACACGTGAAGGAATGAAACACCTTAAATAATTAAAGATGGAATATTCTTTTTATGATTTTTTAAAGCTACTCGGCTCATTGGCACTGTTTCTTTACGGAATGAAGATTATGAGTGAGGGGCTTCAAAAATTTGCCGGTGACAGACTGCGGAAGATATTGACCGCAATGACAACCAACAGAGTGACCGGTATGTTGACGGGCGTGCTGATTACAGCACTTGTACAATCTTCCTCTGCAACCACGGTGATGGTTGTAAGTTTTGTCAATGCGGGGTTGTTAACGCTTTCACAGTCCATAGGTGTCATAATGGGTGCTAATATCGGTACGACTGTTACGGCATGGATTATTTCAGCTTTAGGTTTCAAGGTGGACATTGCCGCCTTTGCTCTTCCTCTTCTTGCTTTCGGCATTCCTCTCCTCTTCTCTCAAAAAAGTAACCGCAAGTCTGTCGGTGAATTTATTTTCGGTTTCTCATTCTTGTTCATGGGGCTTTCCTATTTGAAAAACAATGCTCCTGACTTGAGCCAAAATCCTGATATGCTGTCATTTGTGCAGGACTATACCGACATGGGCTTTATCTCCATACTTCTTTTTGTGGGTATCGGTACGGTGTTGACCATGATTGTGCAGGCATCTGCGGCAACTATGGCCATTACGCTTATTATGTGCGCCAACGGCTGGATTAGTTTCGAATTGGGGGCAGCACTGGTTTTGGGAGAGAATATCGGTACAACCATCACGGCAAACCTTGCGGCACTGACCGGTAATACGCAGGCAAGGCGGGCTGCTTTGGCCCACTTGGTGTTCAATGTGTTTGGTGTGATATGGGTGTTGTGTCTTTTCACCCCCTTTACCGAGGCTGTGTCATGGTTCGTAGAGAACGTGATGGGTACTAAAGATCCGGCTGTGGCCGTATCCTTCAAGCTTTCGGCATTCCATACTTGCTTCAATATCTGCAACGTGCTGATATTGATATGGTTCGTGAAGTTTATCGAACGTACGGTCTGTGCCATTATTCCAATGAAGGAGCAGGACGAGGAATATCGCTTGCGTTTTATCTCGGGCGGTATGCTTTCTACGGCAGAGCTGTCCATCCTGCAGGCAAGCAAGGAAATACATCTTTTTGCCGAACGTACCCGCCGTATGTTCGGAATGGTGCAGGACTTGCTGCATACGGAGAAGGATGATGATTTCAACAAAGTGTTCAGCCGTGTGGAGAAGTACGAGAATATCAGTGACAGCATGGAGCTGGAGATTGCCAATTATCTGAATCAAGTGTCCGAAGGGCGCCTGAGTTCGGAAAGTAAGTTGCAAATACGTGCCATGCTGCGTGAAGTGACGGAGATAGAGAGCATCGGCGACAGCTGCTATAACCTGGCACGTACCATCAACCGCAAGCGCCAGACCAATCAGGATTTCACCGAGAAGCAGTACGAGCATATCCATTTCATGATGAAGCTGACGGATGATGCCTTGGAGCAGATGATTGTCGTGGTGGAACATCCGGAGCATGCAGGCGCGGATGTGAACAAGTCCTTTAATTTGGAGAACGAAATCAATAATTACCGCAATCAGCTGAAGAACCAGAATATCTTGGATGTGAACAACAAGGAATATGATTACCAGATGGGTGTTTACTATATGGACATCATTGCGGAATGTGAAAAGCTGGGCGACTATGTGGTGAATGTAGTGGAAGCCAGCAGCGATATAAAAGAAAAGAAAGCGTCTTAGGACGCTTTCTCAAATTCTTCTTTGCCTACTCCACACAAGGGGCAAACCCAATCTTCGGGAAGGTCTTCGAAAGATGTTCCCGGTTCTATTCCATTTTCAGGGTCGCCCAATTCAGGGTCATAGACATAATCGCATACAGTGCAAATGTACTTTTCCATAAATTTCCTTTTTAGGTTTATTCTCCTATAATAACGTTTAAAAGCCCTTTTTGTTCTATTGTTGAACAAAAATAGTTTATTTTTGTTCTCTATTAAAACAACATTTTATGAAAATGACCGACAAGCTGTTCAGGGCGATTATGCGGAATCTGCATGCCTACGTACTGCTGATAAACCGCGACTTCACTGTATTTTACACCAATTACTACGATATTACCGGAGTTGTAAAGCCTGCCGAAACCAGACGGGTGGGAGATATTCTGCGCTGTAACAATGCCTTGTCGGCAGCAGGAGGTTGCGGCACTCACGATTTGTGTGAGCACTGCCCCGTGCGGAATGCCATAGAGAATGCCTTTGTGGTGCAGAAGAACTTCACGGATTTGGCAGCTATTCTGAATCTTAGGGATAGCGAAGGCAGAACTACGGAATGCAATGCTTATGTTTCCGGCGAGTATATGGAGATTGAGGACCGCGACTGCATGGTGATTACCGTGCATGACATTACCCGACTGAAACAAGTGGAAGCTGAATTGAAACTGGCACGTGAGAAGGCAGAGAATGCCGACCGCTCCAAATCGGTGTTCCTGGCGAATATGAGCCATGAAATCCGTACCCCGCTGAACGCAATTGTCGGATTCTCGGAATTGCTGGCCTCTGCATCGACAGACGAGGAGAAGACACAGTTCCTGGAAATTGTGCAAAGTAACAATGAAATGCTGCAACAGCTGATTGCTGATATTCTGGACCTCTCGAAGATAGAAGCCGGAACATTGGAATTTGTGTTCTCGGATGTGGACATCAACCAGATGATGTTCGATTTGGAACAACAGTTCCGTATGCGGGTGGCCGAGTTGGGTAGTGGAGTGCAGATTGTCCGGGAGGCTTCTGAGAAGGAATATACCATGCATACAGACAGAAACCGGCTTGCACAAGTGGTATCCAATTTTATGACGAATGCCCTGAAGTTCACCCAGGAAGGCAGTATTACCCTCGGATTCAGACCCTATGAGGAAGGTCTCTATTTCTACGTAAAAGACACGGGAACCGGTATTCCCCAGGAAAAGTTGCCACATGTTTTTGAACGTTTCGTCAAGCTGAAGCAGGAAAAGAACGGTACCGGACTGGGACTCTCCATTTGCCAGACCATTGTCCGCAAATTGGGGGGCGAAATAGGCGTGGAATCGGAAGAAGGGGCAGGTTCGACTTTCTGGTTCACATTGCCGTGGGAGCCTGCAACCAGACCGAAACTGGTGAGGGAAAAAGAGAATCAATGACAGTCAATTAATCACTAATCATTATATAGGTATTGTTTTCCCGGATTATTATTGTATTTTTGCGTTCCAAAATTAAACCTAAAGACTTGCATGACTGCAATAAAGGATGATTATTATCATGTCGGACTGACCGACGAACAAGTGCGGAAGAGCCGCGACGAACATGGAGTAAATTTATTGACGCCTCCTAAACGGCCTTCCTTATGGAAATTGTATCTGGAGAAGTTTGAGGACCCCGTAGTAAGGGTATTGCTGGTTGCCGCTCTGTTTTCTTTGATTATTTCCATTGTAGAGAATGAATATGCCGAGACTATCGGCATTATAGTAGCCATTCTGCTGGCTACCGGTATCGGTTTCTTCTTTGAGTATGATGCCGGAAAGAAGTTTGACCTGCTGAATGCAGTGAACGAAGAAACTTTGGTGAAAGTAATTCGTAACGGACATGTGCAGGAGATTCCCCGTAAAGATGTAGTGGTGGGTGATATAGTGGTGCTGGAAACCGGTGAAGAGGTTCCGGCGGACGGTGAATTGCTGGAAGCCATTTCCCTGCAAGTGAACGAATCGAATCTGACCGGTGAGCCGGTAGTGACGAAAACTACCGTAGAAGCTGACTTTGACGAAGAGGCTACGTATGCTTCCAACCGCATTTTGCGCGGTACAACGGTGGTGGACGGACATGGCACCATGCGTGTGGAGGCTGTGGGCGATGCTACGGAAATCGGTAAAGTGGCACGTCAAAGTACCGAACAGAATACGGAACCTACTCCGCTGAATATTCAGTTGACCAAATTGGCCAATCTGATTGGAAAGATTGGCTTTTCCGTAGCGGGTCTGGCTTTTCTCATTTTCTTTGTAAAGGATGTGGTACTGGTCTATGATTTTTCTTCATTCCACACCTTCCGTGATTGGCTGCCGGCCTTGCAGGCTACTTTGCAATACTTTATGATGGCAGTTACCCTGATTGTGGTGGCTGTGCCCGAAGGATTGCCGATGAGCGTGACACTCAGTCTGGCGTTGAACATGCGGCGTATGCTCTCCACCAACAATCTGGTGCGCAAGATGCATGCATGCGAGACGATGGGAGCCATTACAGTGATTTGTACCGACAAGACCGGGACATTGACCCAAAATCTGATGCAGGTGCATGAACCCAACTTCTATAGTTTGAAGAATAACGGGCAGCTGGGGAATGATGACCTCAGCAAGCTGGTAATGGAAGGTATCAGTGCTAACTCCACTGCTTTCCTGGAAGAAGAGGTGACTGGAGAGAAGCCGAAAGGGGTGGGTAATCCCACGGAGGTGGCACTGCTGCTTTGGCTGAGCAGTCAGGGATGCGACTACCTGGCACTGCGTGAGAAAGCTACGGTTATCGACCAGCTGACTTTCTCTACGGAAAGGAAATTCATGGCTACCCTGGTGCAATCTCCCCTGATTGGGAAGAAGGTGCTGTATGTGAAGGGAGCTCCCGAGATTGTTTTGGGTAAATGCAAGGATGTCATGTTGGACGGCAAGCGTGTGGATGCGGTGGAATACCGTTCTACAGTGGAGGCTCAGTTGCTCAACTATCAGAATATGGCTATGCGTACACTTGGCTTTGCATTCAAGATTGTGGATGATGCGGAAGCGTCTGATTGTGTGTCATTGGTTGCTGAAAATGACTTGTCGTTCCTCGGTGTGGTTGCCATCAGTGACCCTATCCGTCCGGATGTGCCTGCGGCCGTTGCCAAATGCCAGTCGGCAGGTATCGGAGTGAAGATTGTGACGGGAGATACACCGGGTACGGCTACCGAGATAGCACGCCAGATTGGTCTGTGGAAACCGGAGGATACGGAAAAGAACCGCATTACGGGAGCTGCATTTGCCGAATTGACGGATGAGGAGGCATTGGACCGTGTGATGGACTTGAAGATAATGTCGCGTGCACGCCCCACAGACAAACAGCGTCTGGTGCAACTGTTGCAGCAGAAAGGTGCGGTAGTGGCTGTGACGGGTGACGGCACGAATGATGCTCCTGCGCTGAACCATGCGCAAGTGGGACTTTCGATGGGTACCGGAACCTCCGTTGCCAAGGAGGCCAGCGACATCACGCTGCTGGATGACTCCTTCAACAGTATAGGCACGGCCGTGATGTGGGGACGTTCTTTATATAAAAATATACAGCGTTTCATTGTTTTTCAGCTGACTATCAATTTTGTGGCTTTGTTTATCGTTCTTCTGGGCTCACTGGTGGGTACGACGCTTCCTTTGACCGTCACGCAGATGTTGTGGGTGAACCTGATTATGGATACGTTTGCGGCCCTGGCCCTGGCGTCCATTCCACCCAGTGAGAGCGTGATGAAGGAAAAGCCGCGTAAGAGTACGGATTTCATTATAACCAAGTCCATGAGGTATTACATTCTGGGAATGGGGACTGCCTTCCTGGTGTTACTTATGGGAATGCTCTTCTGGTTTAACAGTGAGGAGGGAGGGATGACTACCTATCGGCTGACTGTGTTCTTCACATTCTTTGTTATGCTTCAGTTCTGGAACTTGTTCAATGCGCGTGTGTTCGGCACTTCGGACTCGGCGTTCAAGGGCATTTCCAAATCTTATGGCATGGAGCTGATTATACTTGCCATTTTGGGCGGACAGATACTGATTGTACAGTTTGGTGGAGCTGTATTCCGCACAGTGCCGCTCGATTTTATGACTTGGATGACGATTGTCGTTTCTACTTCGTTTGTTTTGTGGATAGGTGAACTGGTTCGCCTTATCCGACGTTTAACACAGAAATAGTGATGAAAAGAAGAGGAATCAAGAACCTTATTATTGATTTTGGCGGAGTTCTGATTGATTTGGACCGCCAGCGCTGTTTGGAGAATTTCAGAAAGCTGGGATTGCCGGACGTGGAAGTCATGTTGGACCTCTATCACCAGCAGGATTTCTTCCAGAAATATGAAAAAGGGTTGATTACCAGTGCGGAGTTCCGGGAAGTGATTCGTGGAAAGATAGGGAAACCGGTGACTGATGCCCAGATAGATGACGCCTGGAACAGTTTCCTAGTGAGTATTCCTACTTTTAAATTGGATTTACTGTTGGAACTGCGCAAAAAATACGTTGTCTATCTGCTGAGCAACACCAATGAAATCCATTGGCAATGGTCGTGCCTGCACGCATTTCGTTACAAGGCTTTCCGTGCGGAGGACTTTTTTGAGCATATCTATCTCTCTTATGAGATGAAGATGGCAAAACCGGATGCCGATATATTTCAGAAAGTACTGGATGAGACCGGTATTCTTCCCAACGAGACTCTTTTCATTGACGATTCTGAGGCCAATTGCCGGACAGCGGAGGCGTTGGGTATTTCTACCTATACGCCAAAGGCCCACGAGGATTGGAGACATGCAGTTGTTTTGTGAGACATCGGACATTGGTTCCCGTCCAAGTGTAGCCACTATCGGTTTCTTTGACGGAGTACATCGGGGACACCGCTACCTGATAGAGCAAGTGTGTGCGGTAGCTGCCGGGCGTGGGCTTGCTTCGTCGGTCGTGACTTTTCCGGTACATCCGCGTAAAGTGATGCAGGCCGATTATCATCCGAAGTTATTGACCACTTGTGATGAGAAAGTTTCCCTGCTTGCCAAGACTGGGGTGGATTATTGCATGATGCTTGATTTCACTCCTGAAATAGCCCGGCTTTCGGCACGGGAATTCATGTCCATACTGAAGGAACGCTATCAGATACAAGCTTTGGTAGTGGGGTACGACCATCGTTTCGGGCATAACCGCAGCGAGGGTTTTGAAGACTATGTGCACTATGGTCGCGAATTGGGTATGGAGGTGCTTCTTGCGCGCGCGTATTCTTATAGTAAGGAGACATCGGTAACGGAGGTTACTGTCAGCTCCTCGGCTATTCGCGGTCTGTTGCTGGAGGGAAACGTTTCGGAAGCTGCCGAGTATCTGGGATATGATTTCTTTTTGGACGGTACGGTTGTCGGCGGCTATCAGGTGGGGCGTAAGATAGGTTTTCCTACGGCTAATCTCCGTGTTTCCGATTCTGACAAGCTGATTCCCTGCGATGGTGTGTATGCCGTCCGTGTCTGTGTTGAAGGCAAGGAGTACGGCGGTATGCTAAGCATTGGCTACCGACCTACGTTGGAGAACGGCCCCGATCGCAGTATTGAGGTCCATATATTCCGGTTTGATGCTGACATTTATCAGCAGCCGATGCGTCTTTCCTTTGTGCGCCGCACCCGTCCTGAACTGAAATTCGACAGTATAGAAGAACTTATTGCCCAGCTTCACCGTGACGAGGTGGAGATTAAATCCATTCTTGCTTTATAAACATAAGGCAATAAGGTCATTTATCCCCTTGCAGTTCTATGTATTTTCCCGTTTGAAGTGTTTGCTTTCTGTATATTTATCGTAAAACGCGTTTTTTTTATTGTTTTTCGATAAATATTTTCTGTTTTTCTTTGTCATATCAAAAAAAGGTCTTTTATTTGCATATCGAAAAACGATAAATGATTATCGAAAAACAAAATAAAGAACTAATAAAACAATAACGGTATGAAAATTTTAGTAATGACAACAATCTTTGTAGTGACAGTAGTGATAAATGCTTTTGGTGGTAATATCCAGGAAAACTTTGCCTATAATGAAGTGATGAACGGAAATCAGGTGGAGTCCCAGATTGTATATAAAGTAGAGAACGGTAAGTTTCTGCAGAACCATTTGAAATACAATTTCACCTATAATGCCCAAGGGCGTACGATACAGAAGGAGGCGTTGAGATGGAACGAGATTGAGCAGGCGTTTGAACGCTTCTATTGCTTGAACTACAATTATACGGAAGCCGGTACGGATGTGGAATATGCCTTGTGGGACAACAAGACGAATGCCTACTCCGATGTGAAGGAAAAAGCTGTTTATCTGCAGGCGGGAGATGACATCAACTACTTGAGTTACAAATGGAGTAAGAAGGACAACGACTGGAATCTGTTGGTGGAACATGCCACTGCGGAGGAAGACGTATTGCTCCTGGCAGTAAAATAAATGAAGAACAATATAGAAATGAGGGAGGGGTTTAGGTTATGAGAAGAGCATTCATGAGTATTACACTATTGGTATTGTCACTTTCTACAGTGATGGTGCTGCTGATGGGACTTGTTGCCACAGCTTGACGGATTGACAGAGAAAATGTGTATCTTTGCGAACTTTTAGACGAATAGAACAATGAAAACGGCAATAAAACTAGTATTGATTTACTTTTTGATGCAGATTGTAGGAGCACTGTTTGCAGGACCTTTCTGTCTGCTGTATACGTATTTCGCTTATGGAACTTTCGACATGGACAAGGCTGGTCAGATTGCTGTGGCGCCTACCATGCTGCTGGGCTTTGTTTTCATGGGACTGTACTTGTGGCGCAAGAACTACCTGACGGGAGACAAGCATCTGTATTCTCCGGTGTCAGTCCCTTATCTGGCATGGAGCCTGCTTGCCGGAATGACTTCCATATGTATAATAGGTCTTCTGATGTCCGAACTTACTTTTTTGCCCAATTTGTTGGACCAGACATTTGATATACTGCAATCCGGTTGGCTGGGTATTCTCTGTATTTCTGTTTTGGGACCCGTACTGGAAGAACTGCTTTTCCGTGGTGCCATTACCAAGGAGCTGCTTCGCAGATATAGCCCGGCAAAGGCTATCTTGTTTTCCGGGTTGATATTTGGTATCTTTCATCTGAATCCGGTTCAGATAATAGGTGCTTGCCTCATCGGTTTCTTGCTTGCCTGGCTTTATTATAAGACACGGAGTCTTATGGCATGTATTCTGATACATATCATGAATAACGGCTTGTCTGTCTATCTGAGCCTGAAACATCCTGAAATGGAGGATGTGACACATCTGCTGAGTAACCCGTATGTACTGGTTTGGGCAGTGGTTTTCATATTGTTGCTTCTACTCTCCTTGAAACAACTGAATAAATATAATATATCTGATACTAATACAACAACTGAATTATGAAAAGAAGATTGAACATTCTCTGCCTGGTGGTAATGCTTGTACTGAGTTACTCGGTATTGGAGCAGGGGTACTATATCTTTCTGGGAGCCAAGATGGGGGCGCAGACCGGACTGGAGCTGGGAAAGAAAGGGAGTGACATTGCTGCCTACAAGGAACTGATGAACCTAAAGGTTGTCAACCTGATACCTTCTTCCATGGAGTCGTTTGATTTCTTCAGGGATTCCGTCTACAATGAGAAAAGCAGGAGTTATGTGCCTGCAGCCTACTCTTCGTTGATGGTCAGCGTAGATTCTCATGATTCTGTCGGGAAAGTGGTGGCAAAGTATTTGCTGATATATCTGCATTTGGGCTTTTCCCTTTGGGCGGTAGTATTGTTTATCCGCTTGATAATCTCTATCAACAAGTCCGACATCTTCAACTGGCGGAATGTACGTCGGCTGCGTCGATTGGGAATGGCACTGGTTGTCAGCTTCTGCTGTACCTTTGCGTCATCATATCTTGATTTTATAGGTATCGATACCGTATTCTCGCTGCATGGTTACGAGCTGAGCCTCTCAGAATTGGTGAGCACTACCACGCTGGTACTTGGGCTTTGTTCGCTGATTGTAGGTGAAGTGTTTGCCATTGGATTGAAAATGAAGGAAGAGCAGGATTTGACGATTTAATAATAAGAAGAACGGACAGAGATATGAATAAAATCAGAGTATGTGCCTTCCTGGCTTTGGTAGTGTTTATTGGTAGTGTTGTAACGGATATGTTTAGTGGATTTATGGACGGCTGGAATGAGGCGGGCGACCAGAAGGATTTTCATGCCTTACCCTCTGTGTCACTTTTGGTGCGGGCAGATGATACGCTGCCTGCTGATACTTTGATTAGTGCGGCACAGGATACGCCCATGTATTGCAATACAAGTGAGGTATCGGTGCAAGGTTTCCGTAGTACGAAGTGGCGGTGGGTATCGTTCTTGCTGTTTCCTGCGGGACTGTTTGCGCTTTACGGGTTCTATAGTGTGGCGCGGCTGGTGCTTACTGCCACGAAAGGCGAGGTGTTTGTGCACAAGAATGTGCGTCGGATGCGCATCTTTGTCTATGCGCTGATTTCGGTGAGTCTTTTATTCGAGTTGCAGCAATGGGGCATCTATCATGACTTGGCTTCTCAAGTGCGGCTGGAGGGATACGAGGTGTTGCCTTATTCTTTCAAGTATGCTTGGTTCAATTATATGCTGTTGGCATTGTTCACCGAGATATTCGCCATCGGCGTGAAGATAAAGGAAGAGCAGGATTTAACGGTTTAATGTGGGGGGAGGATTATGAAAAAGATAAGTATATTGGGTATCCTGGCTATATTGGTCATTGTTGCAGAGTTTACCTATGCGATGATAGCGGGCTGGGTGGATATGAAGAATAGTTTTCTTGAGGGTTACAATAGTGTAAATGTGCATTCGGGAACTCCACAGCCGGAGTATTCCGGTTTATTTGATAAGGTATATGTGGATGTAAGACCTTTGGAAACGACAGCAGTCGATTCCTTGACGAATCGTTTTGCCGATAAGTCAGTACCTTATCAGGTAAAGAGAATAGGCACTGTGATTGTCCCCACTGTCTGGAGTTCCATAGTGAACTTCTTTGCCATGTTTGCCATCATTCCTTTCTTTGTAGGAATCTATTGTCTGATACGTTTGCTGGTATCCATCTCAGAGCGGGAAGTGTTTACTTCGGATAATGTAGCCCGGTTGCGTTTCTTTACTTATTCGTTTGCTGCATTGTACGGCTTGATGACTTTGCACGATTGGCTGAATCATCTTGAAGCAGTGAAGCAAGTGGCTCTGCTGGGCTATGAAGTGGTTGCATCGCATGATACGGATTTCACATCCCTGGTTATTATAATTCTTTTCACCGAGATATTTGCCGCCGGGGTGAAGATAAAGGAAGAACAGGACTTGACTATTTAGGTGTGAGTGGGAAAAGAATAATTGATAAATAGAACACAATTATATGATTATAGTAAACCTTGACATAATGATGGCCCGAAGAAAGATATCTTTGGGCGAACTGGCGGAGAAGATTGATATTACGCCTGCCAATCTCTCTATTCTCAAAACCGGAAAGGCTAAGGCCATCCGTTTCTCTACACTGGAAGCAATCTGTAAGGAACTTGATTGCCAGCCGGGGGATATACTGGAGTTTAAGGAGGGATAAATAGGGAGAAGAAGGCGCAAGTAGAGGTTGAAATGCTTACCGCCTTAAGAAACTCCGTTTACGTACTACAGTAAACACCTTTACATACTACAGTAAACGCCTTTACATACTATGGTAAACGTCGTTACTTCATAATGTAAAAGCCGTTACATTCTGGAGTAACGGCTTTTACATTATAGGGTAAACATCCGGTAAATATAATCTGCTGATTATTAGCTTATATATTGTCGGTCGTAACCTTTAGATGCCTTTCGCTTTGAAGGCCAGCGCATACATTCGCATCTGCTTTACCATAGACAGCAGTCCGTTGCTACGGGTGGGCGACAAGTGTTCCTTCAGTCCTATTTTATCAATGAAATAGAGGTCGGCGTTCAGTATCTCATCCGGTGTGTGCCCGGAGAGTACTTTGATAAGCAGTGAAATGATTCCTTTCACAATCAGTGCGTCGCTTTCGGCCTGGAAAATAATTTTTCCGTCCACTTCGTCTGCCTGCAGCCATACGCGGCTCTGGCAACCTTCAATCAGGTTTTGTTCCGTCTTGTATTTTTCGTCGAGCGGTTCCTGCTCGTTTCCTAAATCAATAAGAAGTTGGTACCGGTCCATCCAATCGTCGAAATCATTGAATTCGGCAATTACTTCATCTTGTACTTCGTTGATACTTATCATGGGATTTACTATTTTACTATTTACGATTTACTATTTGATGGTCTATTTCTCATTGTAGATGACTTCCAGCAAGGTCTGTCCCACTGCGTTGAGAGTGCCCTTGTCGATGATGTCCATGGTGTCGTCTATCGTGTGCCAGAAGTCACCGAAGCCGGTGTCGCAGTTCGGGTCATAGTTGATGATGTCTACGCAGGGAATCTGCCGCAGGTTGTATACATACATATGGTCGTCTGTCACTTCGGTGCCTTTTTCTTTGGGGAAGAAGTTGCCGAAGCCCAGGCGGTGGGCTGTGTTCCATATCTTGTTCACGTACTTACCGGCGGTTCTTTGAGAGAACTGTTCCTTGTAGAAGGTGGCGTTCTTTCCGCCCACCATGTCGAGCAGGATGCCGTAGCGGGCATTATAGCCGTCTACATGGGGTACTCGTCCCCAATATTGCGAGCCCAGGCACCAAGTGTCGTTCTTGTATGCACCTTGATAGAAGTAGGGGATGCCATAGTCTTCGGCGTCAAAGAAGATGATGTCGATGCCTATGGCTGGAGCCTGCTGCTGTAGTTGGCGGGCCACTTCGAGCAATACGCCCACACCGCTGGCTCCATCGTTCACACCCAGGATAGGGCTGTGATGCTTCGTCTTGTCGGCATCCTGGTCGGCATAAGGACGGCTGTCCCAATGGGCACAGAGCAGTACACGCCTTTTGCTTTCCGGATTATAGGCGCCGATAACATTGCGCGCTTTCAGGATGGTGTTGTCGTAAGCCACCAGGTCGGCATGCTGGTTGTATACTTTGGCGCCGAATTCTTCCAGCTTCTTGGCAAGGAATTCTCCGCAGGCTTTGTGGGCGGCGGTGTTGGGCACGCGCGGACCAAAATCCGCTTGGGTCTGTATGTATTGATATGCACTGTCTGCACTGAACTGAGGCACTTGGACAGTCGCTTTGGTCGCATCGCCCTCACTGTCATTATCGGCTGCAGACTTGCTGCTGTTGTTGCTGCATGCCACTATCGCTACAATCAGCAACAGCAGCAACGGGATGAATGTATAATTCCGTTTCATTCTCTTTCTGTATTAAAACTTAGTTTCACTTCTTTCTTTCCAACTTTCAGTGTTACCGCAGCGCCGTTTATCAGCGGTACATTCATGCTGACATGTCCGACGGGAAAATCGAAACATATCGGGTAATCGTATTCCTTCACCAAATCGGCCAATGCGCCATATAGGTCTTTTCCCAGGGACTTGTTCTCCTCGTATTCGGTGAATTGTCCGATGATGAGGCCGGAAAGCTTGTCGAGGACACCTCCCAGTTTGAGATTGTACATCATGCGTTCCACCGCATGTGGGCGTTCTCCCACATCTTCGATGAAGAGGATGGTGCCTTCGGCGGGAATATCGTAAGGAGTACCACGCAGCCCGTAGAACACAGACAAATTGCCGCCGCGCAACACGCCTTTTCCCTCTCCCTTATGATTTAGTTTGTGCCCCGGGCAGACATAACTGAATGCTTCCGTTCCTCCCAATGCCTGCCCGAACAGTACATCCTTCAGTGCTTGTGTGCAGAAGTCGTCTTCCGGTTCTACTGTGAGATGGCGCGCCATGGGGGCGTGCAACGACGCGAAGCCATTCTGCTGGAACAGATTATGGAGGGCGGTGATGTCACTGAATCCGATGAGCCATTTGGGATGCTGCCTGAACTTGGTAAAATCCAGTTTGCCTATCAGATGCACGGCTCCGTAACCGCCCCGACTACAGAATATGACTTTGGCTTCTTCATCGTCCATGGCTTCCTGCAGGTCCTCGAGGCGTTGCCGGATATTTCCTGCATACGTTCCGTTGGAACTCCCCGCGTGCTTTGCGAATACGACTTCCAGCCCCCAGGACTTCAAACGTTTGTAGGCGCCTTTCAGGAAAGATTTGTCAATCTTGCTGGAAGGGGAGAGAACAATGACACGATCACCTTCCTGCAGATACGGAGGGAAAATAAGACTACCCATATTATATTATCAATCTATTTTGGGCAAAAGTACACAATTCACCACAGATATCACAGATTAACACGGATTTTTAACAGAAGAGAGGGAGGTTATATATGATATATAATCAACAGAGTAACTCAAATTCTGTTCAAATCCGTGTCAATCTGTGTAATCTGTGGTGAACATATCAAAATGATATTAAACATATAAAATTTCAATGGGGCAAATGCCGTATTTCTCGACATTTTTTTAGATATTTGCTAAAAATCTAACGTTATGGAACCGATACGGAACTTTGCCCAGTTAACAGCCCACCTGAAAACCTTGAATAAGAGGAAACGTATTGCGGTAGTTTGTGCCAATGACCCTAATACAGAATATGCCATATCCCGTGCCTTGGAGGAGGGGATTGCGGAATTTCTGATGATTGGCGATTCTGCCATATTGGAAAAATATCCCACCTTGAAGAAATATCCTCAATATGTCAGTACCTTGCATATAGAAGATTCCGATGAGGCTGCACGTGAGGCGGTGCGTATCGTACGCGAGGGTGGAGCGGACATCCTGATGAAAGGCATCATCAATACCGACAATTTGCTACGTGCCATTCTGGACAAGGAACATGGTTTGTTGCCTAAAGGAAAGATTCTGACCCATCTGGCCGTGATGCAGATACCTACTTACGATAAACTGCTCTTTTTCTCCGATGCTGCGGTCATTCCCCGCCCGACGCTGCAACAGCGCATTGAAATGATTTGGTATGCCATCCATACTTGCCGCCATTTCGGGATAGAGCAGCCACGTATCGCGCTGATTCATTGCACGGAGAAGGTTAGCGCTAAATTCCCCCATTCATTGGACTATGTGAATATTGTAGAACTGGCGGAAGCCGGAGAGTTCGGCAATGTCATCATCGACGGCCCATTGGACGTGAAGACTTCTTGTGAGAAGACGAGCGGTAACATCAAAGGCATTGTATCACCGATTGACGGGGAGGCGGATGTGTTGATATTCCCAAACATCGAATCGGGCAATGCTTTTTATAAGGCTGTATCTCTGTTTTCTCATGCCGATATGGCCGGGTTGCTGCAAGGACCCTCATGTCCGGTGGTATTACCGTCGCGTAGCGATTCCGGTTTGTCCAAATATTACAGCATTGCCATGGCTTGCCTGACCAGCGGGGTGAAAGAGCCTTGATTGTAATTAGTAATTTGTAGTTCGTAATTTGTAAATCGTAATCAATGAAAATACTGGCAGTAAATCCCGGTTCCACCTCGACAAAAATTGCTGTCTATGAGGATGAAACTCCCCGTCTGGTACTCAACATCCGGCATTCGGTGGAGGAGCTTTCCCAATTTCCCCGCATCATCGACCAGTTCGAATTCCGCAAGCACTTGGTGCTGGAAGCGCTGGAGGCCAATGACATTCCCTTTAAGTTCGATGCCATCGTCGGCCGTGGGGGATTGTTGAAACCCATTCCTGGCGGTGTGTATGCCGTGAACGATGCCATGTTGGACGATATGCTCCACGCCATGCGTACCCACGCCTGCAACTTAGGTTGTCTGATAGCCCACGAACTTGCCGCCATGCTGCCCGGCTGCCCCTCTTTCATAGCCGATCCCGGCGTGGTGGACGAACTGGACGATGTGGCACGCATCACCGGTTCGCCTCTGATGCCCAGCATCACCATCTGGCACGCCTTGAACCAGCGAGCCATCGCCCGGCGCTATGCTGCCGAGCGTAGTGCCCTGCAGCCCGAAGCTCCCGTGCATTACGAAGACCTCAATCTGATTGTCTGTCACTTGGGTGGAGGCGTTTCCGTAGGAGTCCACCGCCACGGCCGTGCGGTGGACGTGCCTAATGCCCTCGACGGTTTCGGTCCTTTTTCGCCCGAACGTGCAGGTACCCTGCCCGCCGGGCAACTGATAGACCTTTGTCACTCGGGGCGTTACACTACCGAAGAACTGAAGAAACGTATTTCCGGCAAGGCGGGACTTGCCGCCCATTTGGGTACTACCGACATTCCCGCCATAGAGAGGCGCATCGCTGAGGGAGACACCCATGCCGCTTTGGTGCTTGATGCCATGATTTACCGCATTGCCAAGGAGATAGGCGGTGCTGCTGTTGTGCTTTATGGCAAGGTGGACGCCATTCTGCTTACGGGAGGTATGGCACATTCCGAGTACATCACTTCGCGGTTGCAGGAGCGCGTGTCTTTCCTTGCTCCCGTCCACGTCTATCCCGGAGAAGACGAATTGGAAGCATTGGTAATGAATGCGCTGGGAGCTTTGCGTGGAGAGCTTCCGGTGCAGGTTTACCGATAATAATCATATCGCTTTTGTTCTTCATGAAAGTGTCATAACTCACCACAGATTACACAGATTCACGCAGATTTTTTTAGTTTATTGATATCTGACATATTTATCTGTGTGAATCTGTGTAATCTGTGGTGAGTTATGACATATATGGAATCCCGGTTTACTTACCGTAATCGTCGTACATCATCAACAGATGTGAGGAGCTCCAGCTGAAATGGGGAGCTTTCAGGCGTTCGCCGGTATGGGTTCCGTAGTTCTCGTGGATGGGAGCACCCTCTTTCAGCCCACTCAGGCGGTCGAAGACTTGCAGCGTATATTCATCTGCCAGCCGGTTGTAGCCGTAGTTGCGCAGTCCGCGGATGGCAAAGTAGGTTTGGTCCAGCCAGATGGGGCCACGCCAGTAGCCGCGCGGATTGTATTTGGGATTGTCGGCGGCAATGGTCGGGAAGGGGATATACGTGGAGAACTTTGCCGTATCTTGAAGCATGGGCAGCATGCTGTCCACTTGCGCTTGTGTGGCAATCCGGGTCCACAACGGAGTGTAGGCTTCGCAGCCCGGCTCTTCGATGAATGAACCGTCCTTCAGGCGGCGATCGCAGAAGAAGTTGATGTTCTTGTCAAAGAAATAGTCGGCTACCTGGCTACTGTAGTCCGGTGCGTCGAAAGGTATCTTCAGCAGGCTGGAGAATTTCTTCAGCAGTTTGCATTCCAGTGCCAGATAAGCGTTCAAGTCCACACTCTCCTGATCCATACTCCAGGCATCCTCGTAGCCTTCGTTTTTCAGCATCACGGCGCCGTCAAAACGGATGGCGTTGTCCATGCCGCTTTCCCAGGCGGCAGCTTCCAGTGTTCCGTCGGTAGCACCGTACTCGCACATGCCATTGCGGTTGTGGTCGCGCTTCTCGTACCACCATCTATAATAGGAGAGCAGTTGCGGATACATCTCGGCAACGAAGGCGGTGTCACCCGTATGGGTAAATATTTCATCGACAGCCCAGCATACCAAGGGAGGCTTGCTGTCACGGGCATTGTTCTCGGAGGGGTCGGTGTAGATACAGTCGATAATCATGCCGTCCGGTTGCTGGTAGTCGAACATGGCTCGGATGTTGTTCTTGGCCAGTTCGGGGTCGAATTTGGCGGTTCCGGCACTGAAGCGCCAGCTATCCCATGCCCAAAAGCCGACGAAATAGCCTACGGCATGGCTCGGGATGATACCTTCGTGAAGCAATCCACCGCGGTGTGTCCGCCAATTGGAGATGAGCGTGGTGACGGCTTTCACGGCGATACGGTCATATTCGGGCTTCATGTCCTTGCGCAGTATCTTGGTGAGGTAACCTTCCCAACGTTCGGCATTGGCTTGCAGGGCGGGGGCGGGATTGTTGAGCAGGCTCGGCAGGTTTTGCAGGTTGGCAGTCATCTCTTTTTCGGAAGTGAAGAAAGAGATGGCTACGTTGACAGGGTAGCGCGGAGAGCGGACGAGGGCTGTATAGTTATTGTCGGTCTTGGCCAGCTCTACATTAGGAGTGAAGGTCACGGTTACGGTTTCGCCACTGGGATGACGGGCGATGACGGAGTTCTGTTCTACGCTGACGGTGATGTCTTTGCCCCATTGGCTACCGGAGAACAGCAGGTCTTCAGCCGTGTCGGCTTCGATGCGCAGCAAGGCGGTCGAGGCACTTGTGAAGTTGAGCCGTTGCGTGATGCTCCCGTGGGTGGAATGTGCCGACATATAGAGCTCGCCGGGGTAATAGCAAGTGGAATCCGGAACAAAAATGTTTTGTGTATCTTTGGCAAAGCCTACGACGGCGGCTGACTGTGCCATCCACTGGCGGCTGAACATATCGAGGCTGAAGGGGCCGCAGAAGCCGTTGACCCATTGTTGCCGTTCGGGCGGCGTGAAGCCCATCCACGAGCCGGCGTCGGTGAACCAACCATAGCAGCGGTGCAGGGTGTCGGGAGTGTAGGAGATGTCCAGTATGTCGGCGAAGGCATACCGTTTCTCCGCAGTGCTTTTCATGCCGGGAGTGCAGGCTGCGATGCCTGCGGCCAACAATGTAAAGCAGAGTATGCGTATAAATTTGTATTTCATATGAATGAGGTATTTAACGGTTATTTGTGCGCTTGTTCCGCCGCATCATCCTCTGGTGCGAGAGGGGCGAGCGTGAAGCTGTATTTCCATTCGTGCGGAGTGATGGTGTACTCGGGATGAACTTGTGCTCCCCAGGTATTGTCACCGCCTACGCCCATCTGCTTGTGGTCGATGTTGAGCCATACCATATCTTTCTTCTGGATGCTTCCACCGTGGCGGCGCTCCATCTGTGAGGGACGGTATTCAATGTCTTCCATCGGGAAGTTCCAAGCGCTTACGCTCAACGGTTCTTCGCCCACTACCAGCAGGCCTTCGCCGGTTGCATTACGTAGGGCCACCCAGCGTACGTCACAATGATTGGCCGTCTCTTGGGCTCGTACATACGGATGGAACTGTTCCCAGACTGTTGCGTTGTATAGGCCTATCAAGGCTCCCGTCTTGCGGTCGGCATACGTCTCTTGCGGACCACGGCCCAGCCAGGTCATCATTTCATATTCGGCAGGGAGTATCATGCGCATGCCCAGACGAGGCATTTCACTCAATGGCTTCTTGCCGGGGGTGAAGTGCATGGTTACCTGAACCTTGCCGTCGGGAGTGATTTTGTAGAGAGTCTGCAAATCAGCATCTTGTTCTTCCATGCGGTAGGTCGCAGTGACAGTAGCCGTTTGTCCGGCTTCCGCAACTTCGATATGCTGTAGTTTGGCATCGCGTCCAGCGTTTTTCCAAGTGCCGCAGCGTATCAGATGTCTGTTTGGAATGTCATTGTCAGTCAACGGGCGCCAGAAGTTGGGTTGCAGCCCTTCCTTAATCAGGTTCTTTCCGTTGTAGTTCAACTCTGTCATTTCACCGTTTCGGGTAGAGAAAGCTACCTGGAAGTTATTGCCTTTCACGGTCAATGCTTCGTTGTTGCGGTTTACGGTCAACGTTCCCTCCACCGGCTGAACGGTTTTGGCTGACGGGACGGAAGGCAGTTCCCATTGTTCGATGGCAACCTCGTGTCCTTTCGGTACTAATGGCGCTTCGTGCTTGGTGAATGCACGCAGTGTGAGGAAATACTCCTTGCCGTCGGCAGGCAGCGCTTTCAGTGGCAATTCTATGTTGGCAGAGTTTCTGGGAGTAATCTTGGGGAAATCCATCTCACCGTTCTGAACGGTCTTGCCGTCGCATTCCACTGCCCAGCGGAGGGTATATCCTTCCAATCCGATGAAATCGTGCCAGTTGGTGACCTTTATCTTGTTCGGGGTGAAGGCGAGCGGTTCGAAATGGATATATTGCAATACCTTCTTCACTTCGTAGATGTGCGGGTGCGGGGTGCGGTCGGCAGCAATCAGGCCGTTGGCACAGAAGTTGGAGTCGTTGACGACGCCTACAAATCCCATGTCGCCGCCAAAAGCCCAGATGTTGCGCTGGTTCTCGTCCTTGATGGCAAACGTCTGGTCTACCCAGTCCCAAATGAAACCGCCTTGCAGCTGGTCGTACTTATAAATCAAGTCCCAGTAGTCCTGGAAGTTTCCTACGCTGTTACCCATGGCATGGGCATATTCGCAGAGAATCATGGGGCGGGCATCACGCTGGTTCACGTGCTGGCGCAACCTCCAGATGCGTGCGTACATGGGGCAATAGATGTCGCTCTTAGAGTTGTAACCACCCCCTTCGTATTGTACGGGACGGGTGGGGTCTATCTTCTTGGTATAGTCATACAGAGTTTCGAAGTGCTTGCCGTAGCCCGACTCGTTGCCCATAGACCAGGTGACGATGGCGGAGTAGTTGCGGTCGCGTGCAATCATGCGGCTCATGCGCTGCATGAAAGGCACCTCCCAGTCGGGATAGTTGGCAAGGGTCTCATCCTTGTGGAACATCATGCCGTGGCTTTCGATGTTGGCTTCGTCTACCATGTAGAGGCCGAACTCCGTGCAAAGCTCATACCAGGCATAGTTGTTCGGGTAGTGGCAGTTGCGCACCCCGTTCAGGTTGAACTGCTTCATCAGTTGGATGTCGTGTATCATGGAAGCTACGCTGATGGTACGTCCCTTGTGCGGGTCGTGCTCGTGACGGTTCACCCCCTTGAAGAGGACGGCCTGGCCGTTAATCATCTGCATGCCGTTCATCATTTCCACGGTACGGAAGCCAAAAAGGTGCGTAAAGGATTCCTGCGGTTTCCCTTGTGCATCAAAGGTGCTGACTACCAGCGTGTAGGTGTTCGGTGTTTCGGCATTCCAGGCTCGTGCATTCGGGAACACTTGCTGCTGGGTAAACAAAGTGTCTGTGGCAGAGGTTATGGACTTTTTCCGGTCATAGATAACCTTGTCCTTGTCCATTACCTTGACTTCCACCGTTTCTCCGGCTTTAGGCCGATGGAGGAATACGTCCAGCTTTAGTTCGCCATCCTTGTAGTTGTTTATCAGTTCCGCTGTCATCCGGAAGTCCTTGACGCGGCTCTGGGGGCGGGCGTAGAGATAAACACTCCGTTCGATGCCGCTGTATTTCCAGTAGTCCTGGCCTTCCAGGTAGGAACCGTCGCTATAACGGAATACTTTTACAGCCAGTTTATTGTTGCCCTTCTTCAGCAGGTGGGTGATGTTGAAGTGCGACGGCAGGCGGCTGTCTTCTGCATATCCTGCCAATTCGCCGTTTACCCATACATAGTAGGCAGACTCCACCCCTTCGAAATTAAGGAAGATGTCCATGCCTTCCCAGCTAGCCGGGACGGTGAACTCGCGGATATAAGCACCTACGGGATTGTAGTCGGTAGGCACGTAGGGCGGATTGGGGGGGAACGGATAACGGGTATCTGTATAGATAGGTGCATCGAAGCCTTGCAGTTCCCAGCTTCCCGGAACTTCAATTTTACTCCACTTGCGGGTACTGAATCCGGGCTTGTGAAAGTCTTTGGGGCAGAGGTCATTGTTCTTTGAAAAAAGAAATTTCCAGGTGCCGTCCAGAGTGATACGGCGTTCCGTTGCAGGATTAACGTCGAACCGTACGTCGGCGGGCAAGGCACGTTGTTTCAATGCGTTGGCTTCATTCGTAAACGGAGTGAAGTGGGCGTGCATCGGTTCTCTGTTCATTTCGTTGATTTGTGGGTTTTGCCACGGCTCGTTGTCGGCCAGGGCACCGGTGCAAAGCAGCGAAGAAAGGAGAAAGGTATAAAGTTTGGTTTTCATTATTAATAGGATTTAGTGATATAAAAATGGCTCTTGTCAGGGACCGGTGTCTGTCAAAAGAGGGTAAAAGCCCTATATCGAGCAGAACAATGTCACCAGGAACGGAACGCTGAAATCGGCCACAAACCCGTGGAAGATGGAAACCACTACAAACTGCTGTCCGGCTGTCCGTGTGATGATGGGTAGTGTGGTGTCCATCGTCGTGGCTCCTCCGGCAGAGATGGGGGCAAGGTTTCCGAACCATCGTACCAGCAACGGGGCGGCCAGCAGTGTCAGAATCTCCCGGCTGATATTGGCAAGCAGGGCGATGGTGCCCAGCTCGGCTCCCTTGTATTCGGTAATGAAGATGCTGGAGAGCGAGTAATAGCCGAATCCCGAGCCTACGGCCAGACAGTCCGTTATAGAACGGTGTGTCAGAATCAGACTGACGGCTGCCGAACCTGCCAGTGTTCCCAGTATCGTCATGATGGGCAGGAATACCAGTCGCGGATTGAGTGAACGGAAGTTCTTCAGGGTCTGCGGGTCGTTGCCTACGCTCAACCCTACACTGAACATCAGCGCGCAAAGCGCGTAATAGCTGATATTGGTTTCTGCAATATCAAAAGGCAGCAGATGGCACACACCACAAATCGTACCCAATACAAAAAAGCCCACAATGATAAGACTTCCTTTCATGCCCTGCCTCCTTTCCTTTTATACAAGGCTCTCCAGAGTGCCCAAGCAGCGATAACACTTCCCAAGGTCCCTCCCAAGGTGAGGACAACGGCTTCATATCCGATGGTATGGAGTCCTCTGATAATCTCTTCGTTACTTCCTACCTCAATACCGAGGATAAACAGTAGCAGCCAGATAAGCAGGGTGATGATTGGATGGACCTTCTTTAAGTCCCGTTTCCGTAAGAGGTAGCCCAGCAGCATTCCTGTGAGCATTAGTCCGATGATTGTAAACATTGTCTGTATGGTTTTGTGAATAGATGGAAAGCTGTCTTACCCTCAAAAGCGCCTCCTGTTTAAAGAGGGGAAGGCGCTTCTGAGGTTTGACAATTGCAAAATTACTTCATTTCCAAATATCTTTGGTTCTCTTTCACTCCTTTTTCTTGTGCAGGGCATAAGCGGAATGAGAATTCCATCTTACGGGCAGGAATCAGGTATGGTTGATGCGGGTAGGCTCCCCAACTGGTATCTCCACCCACACCCATCTGCTTGAAGTCTATGTTCCAAGTCACCATATCTTTGGGTTGGATGTCTGAGATATGGCGTTGTGACTTGCGTGTGCCGGGTTCATCCAAATCTTCTGTCGGGAAGAGGTAGGCACTGCCGCTGATTGTGGGTGCACCGATAACCATCAGGCCATTGCCTTTCAAATCGGTGAGGCTCATCCAACGTACATCGGTCTTGTTGCCGTTTTCTTGTGGACGGTCGTAGGCGAAGTACTGTTCAGCTACGCTACCTTTGTACAGACCCACGAAGGAAGAACCGTTGCGGTCGCAATAGTTCTCGTGCGGACCTCGACCTAGCCATGCCATTTGGTCGTATTGCTTGTTCAAGGTGATGCTCACACCCATGCGGGGCATCAAAGGTAAAGTGTCGTTGGCAGGAATGAAAGTACAGTTCACATCGAGGCTGCCTCTCGGTGAGAAGCGGTAGCGGACAATGAATTCCGAACCGGCAACTTCTTCGGGCAGACGGTAGTGTGACACTACTTCATAGCCATCTTTGTCGAGCGCTGTTTTCTCCAATGAGGTGAGTTTGGCGCCACGTCCGGCTTCACGCCACGGGCGCAGGGTCTTGTTCATGTCGTTGCCCATGTCATTGTCCGTCACCGGACGCCAGAAGTTGGGACGCAGTGCTTCCTTAATCATCTCTTCCTTGCCTTCCTTGAACGAGCAGAGTGCTCCGGTGGCTTTGTCGAATCCTACACTGACATTTCCGGCAGTGAGGACAAGCAGGGCTTCGCTGTCGCTTGCTGTCACGTTGCCTGAGGCAGCTTTGGGGGTAACAGCCTTATAGAAGGGAAGCTTCACTTGTTCGGCAGCCAATTGTGTACCGGCCTTCAGCAGACCCTCGTCGCGCTTCTGGCTGGCATAGAAATTCAGGTAATATTCTACTCCTTCGGTGGAATGTATGGTGGGGAACTGTGTCCGGAATACGCCTGTCTGTTGGGCGGGCAAATCTACATTATCTATGCGTCCTTGTGCCAATACTTCGCCGTTGCCTTCCAAACGCCAAGTGAAGTCAAAGTCATTCAGGTTGGTGAAGAAGAACTTGTTTCTAAGCTCTACCAATCCTTCGTGATAATCGAGCAATCTGAAAGCCATATTCTGGTACACCCGTTTCACTTCATGTATGTGGGGCTTCAATGTGCGGTCTGCGGCAATCAGGCCGTTCATGCAGAAGTTGGCCGAGCTTGGAGTGCCTTCGGGGGCAAGGTCGCCGCCGTAGGCCCAGTAGAACTTACCGTCGTCGGTCTTGTTGTAAAGACCCTGGTCCACCCAGTCCCAGATGTGACCGCCTTGTAGAGAAGGGTACTTCTCGATGATGTCCCAGTAGTCTTGCAGATTGCCCACACTATTACCCATAGCATGAGCGTATTCGCAGAGGATGAGGGGCATGGTGGGCAGATAGAGAGCATGGTTTATCAACACGTCTATCTTCTTGTACATGGGGCAGAAGATGTCGGTGAAAGGACGGTTTTTGCCAGAGTCCTCGGAGTGTACGGGGCGTTGGGAACGGTCGTGGGCATGAATCCAAGCATAGGTGGCTTGGAAGTTACAGCCTGAGCCGGTTTCGTTGCCCAATGACCAGATGATGACGCAGGGGTGGTTCTTGTCGCGTTCAAACATACGTTCTGTACGGTCGATGAAAGCCTTCTGCCATTCGGGTTGGTTGGCGAGGCATTGGTCGGGTTTGTAGCCCATGCCGTGGCTTTCGATGTTGGCCTCGTCCACTACATACATGCCGTAGATGTCGCACAGTTCATACCAGCGCGGGTCGTTGGGGTAGTGGGAGGTGCGCACGCTGTTGATGTTGTTTTGTTTCATCAGTTCCAGGTCGCGTATCATGGAGGCTTCGTCCACTACATGGCCGTGGTAAGGGTCGTGTTCGTGGCGGTTTACGCCCTTGATGTAGACGGGTTGCCCGTTGACGAGTAACTGTGCATGTTTGATTTCCGATTTGCGGAATCCGATGTTGCGGCAGATGTACTGTGTCTGGCCGTTGGCACGCAGTGTAATCATCATCTGGTATAGGTTGGGCTTTTCAGCACTCCACAGTAGGGGCGTTTCGATGTGTTTCAGGAAGTGCAGCTTGTTGTCTTTGGCGCGTTGGCGTTCGGTGTAGATGACTTTTCCCTCTTTGTCCGTCAGGCTCACTTCCACTTCGGCACCTTTTACCTTGGGCGTTTGAGTACGTTGGGAGTTTTGGGCATTGTCCAGTTCCACATAGAGGTGGAAGTCGGCGTCCTTATACTCGTTGTCGAGGTCGGTCACTACTTCAAAGTCGCGCACGTGGATGTTGGGACGGGCATAAAGGTACACATCACGTTGTATACCTGCAAAGCGCCAGTAATCCTGATCCTCTAAGTAGTAGCCGTCGCTGAACTTGAATACCTGCACGGCAATCTCGTTCTGTCCGGTTACTGCATAGGGGGTGATATCGAACTCACTGGGGGTCTTGGAATCTTGCGAGTAACCCACCTTTTCACCGTTGACCCACACATAGAAAGCTGAGGCCACGCCTCCGAAGTGGAGGACGATTTGCTTGCCTTTCCAGTTGGCAGGGACGTTGAATGTGCGTTTGTAGGAACCTACGGGACTGTTTTCCACGGCAATCAGTGGCGGGTTGCGCTTGATGCCGTAGCCGGCACCTATATAGAAAGGATGGCCATAGCCTTCCATTTCCCAGTTGGCAGGCACTTTGATGTTGCCCCATCCGCTTACATCGTGGCCTTTTTCAAAGAAGTCCATCGGGCACTGGTTCGAACGGGGAACAAACTGAAACTTCCAGGTACCGTTCAACGACTGAAAATATTCCGATTGACTCTTGTCGTTCTTCACTGCTTTCTCTTTGGTGGTGTAGGCCATGAAGGTGGCGGCGGAAGGCAGTCGGTTGATGTGCAACACATCAAAGTTTTCCCAATCGTTGTCCGAGTGAGGATATTTGTCGGTTCTTACGGCGGTTTCCGCTTTCTTGGTGTCGCCCGTCTTGTTCATGGGTGTACCGTCGTACTGTGCAAATGCGCATAACGGTAGCATCAGTGCGAGGGTGCAGATTGAATGTATCTTATTCATATTCGTATGCTTTTAATGATGTATAATCGTTTGTCTTTTCAGACTTTTGAGAGTTGTTTTGCGTGAGAGTTACTCATCGAGCAGCATCTTGATGATACATGCCGAACTCCAGCCGAAGTTAGGCGAATTGAGCGCTTCGCCGGTCAGCGGGTTGTAGTTCTCGTGGATAGGGCCGTCGGTGGTGAGTCCTTGGGCGTTGTTGATGAACTTCTCAGTCAGTATGTCGGCTTCCCGGTCGAAACCATAGTTGCGCAGGCCGGTGATACCGAAGTACACTTGGTCTACCCAGACCGGGCCGCGCCAGTAGCCGCGCACGGGACGCAGGCGAGGATGGCTGATGTCCAAGGTACCCAATGGAAGGGTGGAGTTGAACTTCTGCGGGTCCATCATCTTCTGCATCACCTGTTTGGCCTGTTCGGGAGTGGCGATGCCTGCCCAGAGTGGCAGCCAGCATTCGGCACCCATCACTTTGATGTGCTCGCCGGTATCGATACGGGTGTCGTAGAAGAATCCGGTTTCCTTGTCCCACATCTTTGTCTGTACGAACTCCTTGATGACTTTGGCTTCGGCATTAAGCTGTGCCGCCAGTTCGGGCTTGTTCAGGAGGGTTGCCATTTCGGCGAGGATGGTCTTGTCTACGTAGAGGAACGAGTTCAGGCAGATGTTCTCCTGGTTCATGGACCATGCCTTCTCGCTGTTTTTCTGCATCACGGCATCGTCAAAGCGTACGCCGTTGTCCATGCCGCTTTCCCAACAGGCAGCAATGAGAGTGCCGTCGGTGGAACCGTATTCGCAGATGCCGTTGTGATTGTGGTCGCGCTCGGCATACCACCACTGATGGAACTTATAGAGCTTGTCGAACATTGTTTCGAGGAATTTCTTGTCGCCGGTAGCTTTATACACGTTCATGGCTCCCCAGGCGGCTACGGGCGGTTTGGCATCGCGCCAGTTATTGTATTTCTTGTTGTAGCTGATGAAGTCGGGTACCATGCCGTTGTCGGCTTGATAGTCGAAGAGGGTAATCATTTCGCTTTTGGCTATCTCCTCGTTGAAATGTACGTTGCCCGAAGCAATCTTCCAGGAGTCCCACGACCAGATGCCGTTGATGAATCCGTTGTACGACGGGTTGCTGCCGCCATGCAGGATGTCACCGGCAGGGGTGCGGTAGTTGCTGTTCAGGGTCATCATTGCTTTTACGAGTACCTTGCGGTATTTGTTGTCCTTGAGGTACTTGCTGTTTCCGCTCAGCAACGAAGCGATTTGTGCGTTCCATTGCTGTTCGTTTAGTTCAAAGCAATTGTCTATATTCAGCGTTGCTATGGCAGCCAGTTCTTTGGCTGTGTCTTCACCGCGCAGCGTCAGGGTTTGAGTCATCTCCGACTGATAAGTCTTGCCGGGTTCCAGGGTCATTTCACTTTTTTCTGTGACGTGCAGGCTATCGCTCCCCACAGCCTGAATCTTGTCTGCTGTGAGGAATCGGATTACCGTGTTCGTGGAATCTTTGGGGCGGATGAAAGAGAGACCTTTATCTATGCTGCTTACGACAGAGGTAGGCTCGTATACGCCTCCGTTCCAGTCGAAGCTGACCTTTACCGGTTTTTGGCTCATATTCTTCACGATTGAACGTATGGCTACGGAACGTGAGGTGAGGTAGCACAATTCGGTAGTGAAGTTTAAGTTCTCATCGTTGTATTCCTGTATCAGTTTGCCGGGGAGGTATCGGGTGGTCTGTACATTGTACACCATCCTATACTGTTCGCCGTTCACCCACAGCGTAGGTTCGGCGAGTCCGGCAGCTATCCATCCGCGTCCGGTCATGACCATAGGTCCCATGAAAGCACCGGCATGGCGACGGTTTTCGTTGTCGGGCAGTGAGTATGCCATCCAAGCACCTTTGTCGGCAAAGACGTAGGCATCCCAGTCTACGGCTCCGGCGGGAGTGTTCTTTATGTTGATAAGATTACAGAAGTCCGCTTGCTTGGATAAAAGCGGTTCTGAAGAAGTGGGAGCTTTGACACACGAGGCCAGTATGCAGGCAACGATGCCAGTCAAAGCGATGTTTTTATTTGGATGTCTCATGGTAAATTAAGTATATGATGAAATGAAGTCTTGAAACAGAGAGTTCTATTAAAAGCAATCTCTATCGGATGGGATCCCGTTTCCGGCATTTCGCTTCCGATAGAGACTGAGTTGTAGGGTTATCGGTTATTTTGTGTAACCTTCGTTTTGCACCCAATCAGGATTCATCAGGAATTCTTTGTGAGGGATAGCGAGTCTGATATGCTTGGTCGATATGAAATTGCTTGCGAAAGGCTTTTCATGACTCTTAAGTGCGTCTTCCACAATGCCCCAACGGATGAGATCATACCAGCGTGAGCCTTCGAGGGCCAGTTCGCAAGGACGTTCCACATCCTGCAGGTGCTTCAGCACTTGTTCTTTACTTAGGGTGTCGGACAGTGGCGTTACGTGTACACGGTCACGTACTTTGTTGATGTATTTGATGGCTTCTTTAGAGTTTCCTTCATCGTTCAGACACTCGGCATAGAGCAACAGGATGTCCGCATAGCGGATGAGGGGGATGTTGAAACCGGAATAATCCCAGTAATCACCCAATGACTTGTCGTAAGTCACATATTTGCGCCAGTAGATATTGTCTTCTTGGTGGTAATCACTGAATCCTTTGCCGTCTTCGTAATAGAACGGACGGGATTTGGGATCGTCGAAAATGATAGTCTCATACAATCGGTCGCTGTATTCCCCATCTTCGGTGAGGTCTTTCTTCAGTGTATTGAATAACCATTTGGACGGATATGCTTCCTCGTATGCGCCACAGCCACTGTCGGGACCCAAGTGCAAGGTAAAGAGATTGTATTCGTAGTGCCCGCCTTCCAGACTTCCGGTGAACTGTACTTCAAGGATGGATTCCTTATTGTTCTCGTGTAGTCCGTTGAAGTTGTCGCCATAGTTCTCCATCAGTTCATATCTGTGACTGTCAATGACTTTCCAGAATTCTGTTTTGGCTTTGGCCTTTTCGCCGATGAACATATAGTATTTGCCTAAGAGTGCTGCGGCAGTATATTTAGTGACGCGTCCGGCCATGTTTGTATTCCATTTTTCGGGAAGGTTGGCTTGACATTCACTCAGTTCTGTCTCGATGAAAGTCTTCAGTCTGCCGGCTTCTACCTGAGGAGGATAGAATTCCTCTTCGGTACCTTCGAGTTCGTGCTCGAACATTGGTAGTCTTTCACCGAAGTTGATGAAGAGACGGTAGTAGTAGAAAGCTCTCAGAAAACGTGCCTCGGCAATACTGGTCGCTTTGGTCTGCTTGATGCCTTCGTCATCGTTGTCGGGCACATTGGGAATGTTGTCCAGACACTGGTTGCAATAGTTGATGCTGGTATAGAGGTTGGTCCATTCATCGTTGGGCACGTAGTTGGTCGATTCGTTGTTGTACATGGCCAGTTCCATCCAGGCGGTCACGTCGGGGCGGTAGTCCAGCTCGTCGCTGCGGTAGTTGTCTATCACAATGTAGCGTTCGAAAGGTTGCGCCCATTCGATGGTAGGCTGTAGTCCAGCGTAGGCTGCGGTAAGTCCTTTGAGGATGTCGGATTCGCTCTTCCAGAAGTTTTCGGGGTCCAGTGAGTTGGGGTTTCTGTCTTCATCCAGGAAATTTCCGGTACATGAAGAGAGTGCCAGGCCTCCTAAGACTGAGGCGCACAATAATATATTCTTTAATTTCATAATCATCTTTTTTAAAGTTTTGGTTCAATTAAAATCCGAATTTAATACCGGCCATGAAAGTGCGGCATAGAGGTGATGAAGCATAGTCGTAACCCATGCGGTCAATACCACCGTTGGTAGAGGGGTCATAGCCACTGTAACCGGTGATGGTAAAGATGCGTGTACCACCTACATAGAAACGGAGGTTGCTGATGCCCAACTTACCACAAACTGTAGCAGGCAGGTTGTAGCCCAGTTGCAAGTTGTTCAGGCGGAAGAAGTCGCCTCGTTCGATGAAACGGTCGGAAGTGCGAGCATTCTTGTTCGGGTCGCCGTATACGGCACGTGGAATGTTGGTGTTGGGGTTCTCCGGAGTCCATGCTTTCAGTGCGTTTCTGCCATAGTTGAACTTGGTATCCATACGTTCCAATTGATATTTGGTATAGTTGTAACGGTCTACACCGAGGTCACCGTAGAAGTTGGCTACCAAATCGAAGTTTTTGTAATTCAGTGTTACGTTGAAGCCGATAGAGGCCTTGGGGCAACCGTTGCCCAGAAGCTTCTTGTCATCGCTGTCCAGCATGCCGTCACCGTTTTGGTCTACGAAGCGGAGGTCACCGGGTTCTGCGTTGGGCTGCATGGGAATCCAGTTGCCTTTGCTGTCCTTGCGTCCGTGTGATTCTTTCCAAAGTTTGGCTTCTGCTTCATTTTGGATGATGCCTGCGGTTTCGTAAGCCCAGAATTCACCGAAGTAACCACCCACGTAGGTACGTGAAGCACCATATTCGTACATATAGTTGGGGTCTGCCATTGATTTCAGTTTACTCTTGAAGTGGCTCAGGTTGAAGTCAAGGTCATACTTGAAGTCCTTACCTGCATTACCGTGGTAAATCAGTTGCATTTCCATACCGGTGGTGCGCAGTTCACCGTCGTTCACCGTCAGTGCACCGTAACCGGTAGACAGACTGATGTTCTTTTCGGAAAGCATGTCCTTGGTGTCCTTGATGTAACCTTCAATCGAGAATTCCAGTTTGTTGTTCCATAGGCTCATGTCCACACCGATGTTTTTGTAGAAGGTAGTTTCCCACTTGATGTTCCTTGAGGGGAGGCTACGTACTGCATATCCCTGGTTTACGACTTTGCCGTCGAAGGGGTAGTTGATGTTGTCGGCGTTGGAGTCCAATTTGGGAATGTAGAGATAGAGAGGTACCGATTGGTTACCGAGGGCGCCGTAGCTCATACGCAATTTGAAGGAGCTGACTGTTTCTTTCATATCTTCCCAGAAAGGTTCGTTGGCAATGTTCCAGCCTACTGATACAGAGGGGAAGAACCCCCACTGGTTACCGTCGGCAAAACGTGAAGAACCGTCATAGCGGAACGAGGCCATTAACATGTAGCGCATTTTCCAACTATAGTTCACACGGCCAAATACGGAACGCAAGCCGCTACGGGTCTTTTCACCTTGCACACCATAGTCTTTGCGTGCCTGGCCCAGAATGCCCATGTCGTTGTTCTCGAATTCGGAACCCGATGCACCCAATAGGTCGTAAGTGCTTTCTTCTTGTGAAGCTCCCAGCAGGAAGGCGAAGTCGTGACTGTCTTTGATGGTGAAGTTGTAGTTGGCAGTCAGTTCCAGCAGGTCGTTGACGCTTCTGGTGCGGGTCTGTGATAGTGAGGCGCTTTCGTTCCACTTCATGGCACCCAGTTCGTAAGTAGGTTTGAATACGCGGGTTTCGCGGAAAAGGAGGCTACGGCTTGCTTGTGCCTTGATTACCAGTCCCTTGATGGGCTCATATTGCAGATAGCCCGATCCTTTGATGTAATCTGTGGCGCGGGTGTTCTCAATCAGGTTATTATAACCTACCATGTTGGCAGCATCGCTCATGTTCATGCCGGGGATGGCACCACCGTATCCGCCGTCACAATTCTCGTCATACAGACGTGCGATAGGTTCCATGTTGGTCACTTGGTATATGCCGGGAAAACCTGAGTTGGCTTCCATTTCCGATTCCCAACGGCTGTAGTTTACTGATTCGCCCACTTTGAACTTGCCGCGTTTCATGTCTGAGTTTAAGCGGAAGCCATATTTCTCGTCACCCGTGCCGGTCACGATGGCTTCGTTTTTTGAATAGAATACGGACAAAGCTACGTTGGCATTCTCACTGCCACTAGTGTACCCCACATTGTATTTCTGTGTGAAGCCGTTGCGGTAGTATTCGTCCTGCCAATCGGTGTCGCCAAACTGTGTGGGGTCTTGCTCATAAGCCGCAATGTAAGCAGGCCAGTTTTTGGGGTTTTGACCGGCGTTTGTACGGGCCATCTTTGCCATGTGGATAAATTCTTCGGCATTGCAGACATCCAGTTTCTTGGCTATCTGATCCACTCCCCAATAAGCTGAGAACGTGATTTTGGGTTTGGATTTGGTACCACGGTAAGTCTCAATCAGGATAACGCCTGCGGCGGCGCGTGCTCCGTAAATAGCGGCGGTGGCAGCGTCTTTCAATACAGACATTGACTTGATGTCTTCGGGGTTCAGAAAACTCATATCACCCGGAACGCCATCGATAATTACCAACGGAGAGTTGTCTGTTCCATAAGTGGTTACACCGCGCACCTGCAGGCTGGGAGTGGAGCCGGCGGCACCGCTACCAAAGTTAACTATCAAACCGGGAGCCATACCCTGCAGGGCAGTTTCGGCATTAGCGGTAGGTATGTTGTTTAGTTTATCGCCCGATACGGAACTTACCGAACCGGAAACATCCGATTTCTTTTGTGTGCCATAACCGATAACGACTACTTCGTCCAGTAGTTCGGTGTCTTCTTTCAGCACCACTTTCAATTCCTTGCGACCATTGAGGGCGATTTCTTGTGGAGCATAGCCCACGTAAGAGATAATAATAGTGGCTTTTGGGGAAACGCTGAGGGTAAAGTTACCGTCGATGTCAGTGATTACTCCATTTGTTGTTCCTTTCTCTAATACACTGGCTCCGATGACAGATTCACCGGACACATCGGTTACGGTACCGTTCAGCTGAATGTTCTGTGCCAATGCGCCCATAGGCAGCATAAAAGCAAAGAAGAGAAGTAGCTGAATGACTCTTTCTTTGTAGTAGTTACTTTTACTCATTTGAATAAGTTTTTAAGGTTAATACTATTGGTTTTTCACAATGCTAAATTAAGCTTCATAAACAGGAATTGCTAATGAATGTTATCTACAAGCAGACTACAAGAGAGGGATATTCTTTGTTTTATTATCTACAAATAGTTTTGTAAGTATTTGATAAATAGGAGTAAATGAGATATTCTATATCTACAAAACTATATCCACATAAACTTTTCCCGATTTACATTAATTATTGAGTTGCGCAAGTAAACGGTGATTAGATGAAGAAGGAAACCAACTCTTTTAGAAATATCAAGCAACTCAAGTTTCGCAGGTCTTTTATAATCATTGATAAACAGTAGTATCTCAACTCTCCTCCCCGGAGGAGAGTTGAGATACTACTGTTTATCAATGATGTCCCTTGCAGATGGTTTGCAGATGTTTTATCTGCAAGCCATCTGTAAAAGAGGAAGTCGAGTATAAGACGGATGACATTCATATCTTATCTCTTGCAAAATACGGATAACTTATTAGTTCATAGTGATGAACACTTTGTTTCTGCAGTACAAAACACTTCGTTCATGTAGTATAAAACGTTTTGTTTGCACAACATAAAACAAGGTGTTTATATAGTATGAAACAAAGTGTTCACTATAATGGAACAAAGTGTTCGCCCTAATGAAACACATTGTTCTACACGTCGAAACAAACCGTTCTGTGTGTTGAAACAAGCGGTTATATTGGGGGAAACAAAAAGAAAGCTGTCTTTTCCTGTCTTTTCTTGATTTCACTAGACACTTTTTTTCTTTATAAACGCCATTAGTAGACGGTTCTTTCATTTGCATACTGATACAGTAGTCCCTTCTTCCGGACTTGCGAGCCTATGCTTACTTGTTCGATGCCTTGTTTCTACTGAGACAAAGTGAGAGCAAACTTTACCCTCACCTTTTAAAATTGTTCTCACTCACCTCTGAAAATCCGATGAACAAAGGATTTTAGATAAGCAGTGGTGGCGGTGAGGGCAGAAATGCAAAATAAATATTTTCAGCCTTGAACTGGGTTATATGTTCTGTAGATAGTCGGTCAAGTCTTCTTCGGAAGAAAGGTTGAGGGATTTGCGCAGGCGGTAACGGTTCATGTTGATGGTTTTAGGGGTAGTACCGGTCAACATGGATATTTCTTTGGTAGACAAATTTACCCTTAGCAGGGTGGCAAGATATTTCTCGCCTTGTGTCAGTTTGGGATGAATCGCTACCAGTCTTTGGAGGAATTCATTGCTTTTATCATCGATGTTTGTCAATAGGGCACTGTTGGTTTTGTCTCCGCTTTGGCTCTGGCTGATGAATGCGTTGATTTTCTTCAGGTGGGGCGTGATGGCTTGCGCGTCCATCTTATATCCTTCTTTCACCATTCCGCGTATTTTGTCCAGCAGTTCATTGCGGCTTTTCAGGAATACGGCGAAGCTGGTTGCCTCCTGCCGACTGGTAGCCAGGGCATTGTGTACATTTTGAAGTTCCAGCTCTTGCTGATGCATCTTCAGTTCGGCCACTTCTTTTTCGGACAGTTGCAATTGGTAGCGTGCTTCTATCAGTTGCAAATCTTTTCGGCGTTTATACCATTTATATAGAAAGATGCTGAAAGCTATTCCCAGAATAAGTACGCTGCCCAAAAGCCACAAATTGCGTTTCAGTAGCTCTATCTTGTAGGTTTGTTCCTGCATTTCAGTAGCATATTTTTGGTCTTGGTATCTTTTGTAGGAAATTTCCTGCTCGATGTTGCGTAGCTTGTTGCTACTTTGCAGTTCCTTGCCCAGGTGGTACCTCTTGTTCAGATACTTATAGGCTTGGGCATAGTCACCTATAGCTGCATATACCATGGACGAATATTCGTAATTGTCGCAAATCAGTTCGCGGGCTCCGATGTTGTGGGCATACTCGTAGGCTTTATGCAAGGCTTCCAAGGCTTTGGAGTATTGCTTGTCATAGTAATACTGTTTCCCCATGTTGTTGTAGTTTTCGCCAAGAGACCATTGGGCATCCAGATTCTTGTTGATGGTGATGGCTTCCTGGATGAAAGAAAGTTTCTCTTCCGTATTTCCTCGGTACAGACAGAGGTTGTTCAAGTTGGTTGCAATCTCTTTCAGGTTTCGTTGGGCACGGTTGATGGCCAGCGCACGCTGGAAGAAACGCTCGGCAACGGTAAATTCACTCATGAAGTGGTGCATTACTCCACGTTCGTTATAGCATCCGGCCACAGAGGTGGAATCGCCGATGGATTTGAAGATGGAGGTTGCTTTGTCGTTCAGTTCAATGGCTTTGTTGTAATCGCCTAGTTTGCTGTATACACGCCCCATCAAGGAGCAGAGTTGTGCCATTTGTTTTTTGTTGGTGGGATGGATATATTTTTGGGTGTCATAAAGATTCTTGATACTTAGGTCGAAGTTCCCCAACAATTGTTCGGCTTGACAGTAGAGAATCATGGCTTGTGCGCGGACCTCACTGGGCTCATCTTCGGGAAACAAGGCAGAAGCCTGAGCTGCATAGTAGGAAGCTTGTTTGGGGTTGTTGTACAGGTATTTCTGTGCTTGGTCAATCAATTTCTGTGCTTGCTGCATGTCTTGAGCTTGCAGTGGGGCGGCTGCTGACAGAAGACATACGAGTAGTAGACATAGGTTTTTCTTCATGGCATCGTCTTGTTTCTGCAAATTTAATTAATTCTTCTTAGAAGTCCGGTTTCCCTCCAAAAAGATTTATCTTTGTGCCTCAAAGATAGCGATATATATGTTATTACCTTATTTGAATAAAGATTTGATAGAGGCAGGATGCGATGAGGCCGGTCGCGGCTGTCTGGCCGGTGCGGTCTATGCCGCTGCCGTTATTCTGCCAACGGACTTTAAGAATGAACTTCTGAATGACTCCAAGCAGCTGACGGAAAAACAACGCTATGCCTTGCGTGAAGTGATTGAGAAAGAGGCTCTGGCATGGGCGGTGGGCGTCGTCTCTCCCGAAGAAATTGACAAAATCAATATTCTTAATGCCTCCTTTCTTGCCATGCACCGTGCTGTTGACCAACTGAATGTCCGTCCGCAACATCTGCTGATAGACGGCAACCGCTTTAAAAAATATCGGGACTTGCCGCATACTACCGTAGTGAAAGGAGACGGGAAGTACCTTTCCATCGCTGCCGCCTCCATTTTGGCAAAGACCTATCGTGATGACTACATGAACCGCCTTCACGAGGAATATCCGTATTATGACTGGAATCGTAACAAGGGGTATCCCACCAAGAAACATCGTGCCGCCATTGCTGAGCGGGGCACTACACCCTATCATCGCTTGACGTTCAATCTCTTGGGGGATGGGCAGTTGTCGCTGAACTTCGGACAATGATGCTGTTTAGAACCACTTAATCCTTCTGAACCATACGAATGTCACTGCTGATAATATTGCCGACAAAAGTATGATGAAAATAAACGCGTGCGGAAAACTCTCCAGGTGGATGTCCACATTCATGCCGTAGAAACTGGCTATCAACGTGGGAATCATCAGTGTAATGCTGAGGCTTGTCATACGTTTCATGATGGCATTCACATTGTTGGAGATGATGGAGGCGAAGGCGTCCATGGTTCCCGTCAGAATATCACTGTAGATGTTCACGGTATTGTATGCCTGCTTCAACTCGATGACCACGTCTTCCAATAATTCCAAATCCAGATAATTGGTGTCCTGAAAGATGTTTTTCAGCCGTCCTATCATCACTTCATTGCCACGGATGGAAGTGTTGAAGTAGACCAGCGTCTTCTGCAGCTTCATCAGTTGCAGGAGGTCTTCGTTGCGGATGCTTTTCTCCAGCTCTTTTTCGGCGGTGGCCACGTCGTTGTTTATCTGTTTCAGATACTTCAGGAACCAGACGGCGGAAGAGTAGATGATTCGCAGAATCAAATCCAGTTTATTGTTGACGACTATGTTCTTCCGGCGTGTGTGCTGGATGAAGTCCGGTATCAGCTCCGTGTGGTGATAGCAGACAGAAACGATGATTCCGTCATTGGTGATAATGCCGATGGGCACGGTGATGAACGGCACGCCGCGTTGGTTGCTCTGCATCGGGATGCGGAGGATGGTCAGCAGCCAGTTGTCTTCTGTTTCCGTACGCGGGCGCTCGTCCACGTCGGCTATGTCTTCCAAGAATGATTCGGGAACTTTCAGCTCTTCGGTAAGGAATTTGAAATCATCGTTGTCCGGGCATTCTACGTTGACCCAGCAGTTGGGTTGCCATTCGGCCTTTTCAGTGAAGCCGTTTTCACTGTAGAGATACTTTCTCATTGTTTGCCTCCTTTCAGGTTGGAACAGAGGCATTGCAGTCAACGTCTCCGTTCGTTTTATTGGTGAATACTATTGCACGTTCGTGGGTTTGAATCGTCCATATTTCTTGTTTTTTATTTTTTAAGCGTGGCAAAAGTACATAAATCATTTGAAACAGTACGCTTTAACAGCTGTTTTTTGTACCTTTGCAGCGCAAAAACAGGTTCCTACTATAAAGAACGTTTGTATCATACAAAAAGATTATACAATTAAATTCGATTAATATTATGAGTAAGAAAGCCCTTTTAATGATTCTTGATGGCTGGGGCATCGGCGATCAAGGTAAAGATGATGTGATTTTCAATACACCTACTCCGTATTGGGACAGTCTGTTGGCAGCTTATCCGCATTCCGAGCTTCAGGCAAGCGGTGAAAACGTTGGTTTGCCCGACGGACAGATGGGTAACTCTGAAGTAGGTCACCTCAATATCGGTGCCGGACGCATCGTTTACCAGGATTTGGTGAAGATTAACCGTGCTTGTGCCGATGGCAGCATCCTGAAGAACAAGGAAATTGTTTCTGCTTTCTCATATGCAAAGGAAAACGGCAAGAATATCCACTTTATGGGACTGACCAGCAACGGTGGCGTGCACAGCTCTTTTGACCATTTGTTCAAACTCTGCGATATTTCCAAGGAATACGGCATCGAGAATACCTTCATCCACTGCTTTATGGACGGTCGTGATACCGACCCGAAGAGCGGTAAAGGCTTCATTGAGCAGCTGACTGCCCATTGTGAGAAGTCTGCCGGCAAGATTGCTTCCATCGTGGGACGTTTCTATGCCATGGACCGTGACAAACGTTGGGAGCGTGTGAAGGTTGCTTACGACTTATTGGTAAACGGTGAAGGAAAGGTCGCTACGGATATGGTCCAGGCTATGCAGGAGTCCTACGACGAAGGCGTTACGGATGAATTCATCAAGCCGATTGTGAACGGTGGCTTCGACGGTACCATCAAGGAAGGTGATGTTGTAATCTTCTTCAACTACCGTAACGACCGTGCCAAGGAATTGACCGTTGTCCTCACCCAGCAAGATATGCCCGAACAAGGCATGCAAACCATTCCGGGCCTGCAGTTCTACTGCATGACTCCGTATGACGCCAGCTTCAAGGGTGTACATATCCTTTTTGATAAGGAGAATGTACAGAACACATTGGGCGAATATCTTGCTGCCAATGGCAAGACCCAGCTGCACATTGCCGAAACAGAGAAGTATGCACACGTGACTTTCTTCTTCAACGGTGGCCGCGAGACTCCCTACGATGCTGAAGAGCGCATCCTGGTTCCTTCTCCGAAGGTTGCCACTTACGACTTGAAGCCTGAAATGAGTGCGTACGAGGTGAAGGACAAGTTGGTTGAAGCTATCAAGACCCAGAAGTTCGATTTCATCGTGGTGAACTACGCCAATGGTGATATGGTGGGACATACCGGTATCTACGAAGCTATCGAGAAGGCAGTGAAAGCCATCGACGAATGTGTGAAAGACACCGTTGAGGCTGCCAAGGCAAACGATTATGAAGTAATCATCATCGCCGACCACGGTAATGCCGACCATGCTCTGAATGAGGATGGTACTCCGAATACTGCCCACTCTCTGAACCCCGTTCCTTTCGTTTACGTTACTGCAAACAAGGACGCCAAGGTTGAGAACGGTGTATTGGCTGACGTAGCTCCTTCTATCCTGCATATCTTGGGTATGGAGCAGCCGGCCGAAATGACTGGTAAGGATTTGATTAAGTAAGGCGTCAAAGCCGTAACAATATTTAGACGCGGATTATACGGATTCCACGGATGCTCTTAAAGTTGAGTCTGTGCAATCCGGATAATCCGCGTCTTTTTTCAATAGAACGATTATGATACAGATTGGTGATGTTGTGGTTTCTTTCGATGTCTTGCGCGAGAAGTTCTTGTGTGACTTGGGTGCCTGCCAGGGGATTTGTTGCATTGAGGGCGATGCCGGTGCTCCCGTAGAGCTGGACGAGGTGGAGAAACTGGAAGAGGTGCTTCCGCTGATTTGGGACGAGCTTTCTCCCGAAGCTCGCACCGTGATAGAGGAGCAAGGTGTGGTCTATACCGATTGTGAAGGTGACCTGGTGACTTCTATTGTGAACAACAAGGATTGCGTCTTTACCTGCTATGATGATAAAGGCTGTTGTTATTGCGCCATCGAAAAGGCTTACCGTGAGGGTAGGACCAACTTCTACAAACCCATATCCTGTCATCTCTATCCGATAAGGGTGGGGAACTACGGACTCTATAAGGCAGTGAACTATCATCGTTGGGATGTCTGCAAAGCCGCTATACTGTTGGGGCAAAAGGAAAATCTGCCCGTGTACAAGTTTCTGAAAGAGCCGCTTATCCGTAAGTTTGGTGAGGACTGGTATGCAGAGCTGGAATTGGTAGTGGAAGAGATGAAAAAACAAGGAATCCTATAGTTCTTCTGTGCGGAGACGGGCCTCTTCTTTGGAGGAGAAGAGGGATAAAGGAAAAGCCCCGGTCAGCAGGATTATCCTGCCCGTCCGGGGCTTCCTCGTTGTAAGATGTGAGGTTGGTTATTTATTATTTATTAAGCGTCAATATTTGCATACGTTGCATTCTTTTCGATGAAATCGCGGCGCGGGCCCACGTCTTCACCCATCAGCATGGAGAAGATATAGTCGGCTTCGGCTGCATTTTCAAGATGCACCTGCTTCAGCATGCGGTTTTCCGGATTCATGGTGGTTTCCCACAACTGTTCCGGGTTCATTTCACCCAAACCTTTGTAGCGTTGGGTGTGTACTGCGTTTTCCGAACCGCCGCCGTAAGTGTCGATGAACTTCTGGCGCTGCTGGTCTGTCCAGCAATACTCTTTCGCCTTGCCTTTGGTGCAAAGGTAAAGGGGAGGAGTGGCGATGTACAAGCAACCCTGCTGGATAACTTGCGGGAAGTAGCGGAAGAAAAGCGTCATAATCAGCGTGTCAATGTGAGAACCATCGACGTCGGCATCGGTCATGATGATAATCTTCTTGTAGCGCAGCTTGTCAATGTTCGCTTCTTTGCTGTCTTCGCCGTCCACGCCGAAACGGATGCCCAGCGCCTGGATGATATTGTTTACTTCGTCGCTCTCGAATGCCTTGTGCCACATGGCCTTTTCCACATTCAGAATCTTACCGCGAAGCGGCAGGATAGCTTGGAACGCACGGTTACGGCCTTGCTTTGCTGAACCGCCTGCCGAGTCACCCTCGACGAGGAACAATTCGCATTCTTCCGGGTCCTTGCTGGAGCAGTCGGCCAACTTACCGGGCATGCCACCGCCGGACATCGGCGATTTGCGTTGTACGGATTCGCGTGCCTTACGTGCGGCGATACGTGCCTGGGCGGCAAGAATCACCTTGTCTACAATCAACTTGGCTTCCTTCGGGTGTTCCTCCAAGTAGTAGGTGAGGGCTTCGCCCACAGCCTGGTCTACGGCACCCATCACTTCGTTGTTACCCAGCTTTGTCTTGGTCTGTCCTTCGAACTGAGGCTCTGCCACCTTGATGGAGATAACGGCAGTTAATCCTTCGCGGAAGTCGTCGCCTGCAATCTCTACCTTGGCTTTCTCCAGCATCTTGTTGTCTTCGGCGTATTTTTTCAATGTACGGGTCAGTGCACGGCGGAAACCTGCCAAGTGGGTACCCCCTTCAATGGTATTGATGTTGTTTACGTAAGAGTGTACATTTTCGTTATAAGAAGTGTTGTACATGATGGCTACTTCCACCGGTGTGCCTTGCTTCTCGGTGTTGATGTAGATTACATCGTTCATGAAGTGCTCGCGTGAGGAGTCCACGTAGCGCACAAACTCCTTCAGGCCTTCTTCCGAGTAGAAGATTTCCTTCTTGGCATTTCCCTCTTCGTCCTTTACGCGAAGGTCGGTCAGTGAAATCTTGATGCCTGCGTTCAGATAAGCCAGCTCGCGCATGCGAGTGGCAAGAATATCATAGTTGTAGACTGTCTCCGTAAAGATGGTACCGTCCGGCCAGAACTGTTGGCGTGTACCGGTAATGTCTGTTGTGCCCACTTCTTTGACGGAGTAGAGCGGATGTCCGCAGGAATATTCCTGCTGATAGATTTTTCCGTTACGGAAAACCTGGGTAGTCATGTGTGTAGACAAGGCGTTTACGCAAGATACACCTACACCATGCAGACCTCCCGATACCTTGTAGGAACCTTTGTCGAACTTACCTCCGGCATGCAGTACGGTCATTACAACTTCCAGTGCGGATTTCTTTTCCTTTTCGTGATAGTCTACCGGGATACCACGTCCGTTGTCTTGTACGGTGATGGAGTTGTCCTCGTTAATGGTGACTTCGATGTGGTCGCAATAGCCGGCAAGTGCCTCGTCGATGGAGTTGTCCACAACCTCGTACACCAGGTGGTGAAGCCCTTTGCTGCTAATGTCGCCAATATACATCGCGGGACGCTTTCTCACTGCTTCCAAACCTTCCAGTACCTGGATGTTTTCGGCAGAATAGCTCCCGTTATTGGAGTGAATCTGTTCTTCAGTCATAATCTTTTTTCCTTATTGTAATAACAGAGCAAATATAGTGAAAATCCTCGGGATATGGTGCTAAACAAACGGATAAATTCGGGTAGTTTACAGCTTTTTAGCACAGAAAAGAAACTTGTGTGGAAGCAGGTAAATAGAGAGGTATAAATGAGAAAGGCCGGACTAAAAAGTCCAGCCTTGTAATATCTTTTGTGTAACAGTCAACTTAAACCAGCTTGTTGATATAGATAGCCAATTTTGACTTCAGGTTGTTAGCCTTGTTCTTGTGGATTACATTAGTCTTAGCCAATTTATCCAACAGTTTTGTGATACCCGGATACATTGCTGTTGCTGCAGCTTTGTCTGTAGTAGCACGAAGCTTACGAACAGCGTTTCTCATGGTCTTGCCATAATATCTGTTGTGAAGTCTTCTTGTTTCTTCTTGTCTGATTCTCTTCAGTGATGATTTATGATTTGCCATCTCGACTAATCTTTTTTAATTCGTTTATTTTTTTATTTTGTAGCCCGTGGGGGAATCGAACCCCCCTTTCAAGAATGAAAATCTTGCGTCCTAACCGATAGACGAACGGGCCATCCTTTGATGAGCGTTTCCGCTCTTGCAAAGAGCCTTTATTTCTCGTTTGCGGATGCAAAGGTAGAAACTATTTTTGAATTACCAAAACATTCGCAAGAAAAAAATATAGCTTTTTGTTGCTTTTTGTCATAGGTTAGCGTCTTGTTTGTTGAAAATCAGTGTAATACGTGCTTTTGCTTTTTGCACTCCTTACCTTGTTTTTTTATTCTTCTCCTTTTGTTTCTCTTCTTTCGGGCTTTTTTTGTAGCTTTGTTATCAGATTGAAACCAGATAAAGAAATCGGGAATGTTACAGAAAACACTGGGAATTGTGCTGCATACCTTGAAATATAAGGATACATCTCTCATTGCAGACATCTATACGGAGGTGGCTGGCAGGGCTTCCTTCATGGTGTCCATACCCCGTTCGCGCAAGGCGGCGGTGAAGCCGGTACTCTTCCAGCCGCTGGCATTGGTGGAACTTGAAGCCGATTTCCGTCCTAATGCCACTATATATAAGGTGAAGGAGGCGAAGTCTCTTTATCCTTTCGCCACGCTTCCCTACGATCCCTACAAATCTGCCATCGCTTTGTTTCTTTCGGAATTCCTTTATCGCGCCGTCCGGGAGGAGGCGGAGAACCGTCCGCTGTTTGCTTATCTGTATCATTCCGTCATCTGGCTGGATGAATGCAGGGAGGGGTTTGCCAATTTCCATCTGGTCTTCCTGATGCGCCTTTCCCGTTTTCTCGGTTTGTATCCCAACCTGGAGGATTATCATGCCGGAGATTACTTCGATTTGCAGAATGCTTGTTTCACTCCCTTGCGTCCGCAGCTCCACTCCAATTACATCGCTCCCGAGGAGGCGGCCCGCCTGACACAGCTGATGCGCATGAATTATGAAACGATGCATCTTTTCACCATGAACCGGTTGGAGCGTACCCGCTGCCTGAACATTATGAATGAATATTATCGTCTGCATCTGCCGGATTTCCCGGTATTGAAATCACTTGAGGTATTGAAGGAGCTTTTTGATTGATTATCGTCGATGTAACGGCCCAATAAGTGTGCGCTGCCTTTATTATAGGAGTAGGGAGTTTTACTTACTGCTGTAAGGGTCGTTACGATAAGCTGTAACGGTCGTTACAATATAGGGTAACGACCGTTTCAATATAGGGTAACCGTCGTTACATCATTAGGTAACGGCTTTTACATCTTATGGTAAACGGTCGGTAAATATAATGCGTTGATAGATAGCGTATAATCTCTTGTGGGGGAGGATATGGATTGGTATGTAAAAAGCCGTGTTCAACAGACTTTGGACGCTGAGTCCCTCTGTTGAAGCACGGCTTATATGATAGGGGAAGTGTATTTCTTTATCCCAGCAACTCTTTTACTTTGGCTGAGATGGCGCGGCCTTCGGCAAGTCCGGCAAGTTTCTTGCTGGCTACACCCATCACCTTGCCCATGTCCTTGCCGCTGGTGGCGCCGACTTCGGCTATGATTTCCTTCAAGGCTGCCTCCAGTTCTTCGGCGCTCATCTGCTTGGGCAGATAGGTTTCAAGCACCTTTACTTGTGCCAGCTCATCGTCTGCCAAGTCCTGGCGACCTTGCTGTACATAGATTTCAGCGGCGTCTTTGCCTTGCTTGGTCAGTTTTTGGATAATCTTCAAAGCATCTGCATCGCTCAGGGTATCGTTGGCTCCGGGAGCGGTTTTGGCTTCAAGGAATACTTTCTTTACGTTTCTCAATGTTTCGAGAGCCACTTTGTCTTTGGCTTTCATGGCTGTTTTAATGTCTTCGCTGACTTTTTCAAATAAATCCATATTGTTATAGGTTTACTCCTGTTCCCCCGAAGGGGAGGAGGATGGTTTTACATATCGGGAACGGAAAAATCAGAAGGTGATGACTCCCCCTGCACCGCCTTCTGCCTCTTGCGCGGCTTCGGTGGCGAGCTGCCCTTCCTGCTCTGCCTTCATCTTGATGCTGTTCAGCGTGCTTTTGTCACGCAGATAGGTCGGAGAATTCTCTACCATGCTGATGATGTCGGCGTTGTCCATGTCTTCGGGATTGAAGAGATAGATATGGCGACGGCGGCTGCGCTGGGAACGGGCATTGGCATCCTTGCCATAGTACACTTCGCGGCGGTTGCGTCTCTGTTCCTCTTCCTCCTCCAGCTCGGCAAGGCGTTGCTGTTCTTCGGCGGTGCGCTGGGTGATGCGGTCGTCCATCTCCTTCATGTGGATGTCCTGGATACCGAAACCGGTGGCAAGCAGGGTGATTTTCACTTTCTGTTCCAGCTTGTCGTCAATGGCCATACCGAATTTGGTTTCGAAGTCGCGGCTGAAACGGTTCATGAACTCCTTCACCTCGTCCATTTCGCTCATCATCAGCTTGTATTGTGCACTGTAAGAGATGTTGAGGAGTACTTTCTTGGAGTTGAAGATGTCGTTGTTGTTCAGCAACGGCGAGTGCTGCGCGTTCTTGATGGCTTCGCTGACACGGTTGTCACCTTCGCCGTAGCCGGTACTCATGATGGCTACGCCGCCGTCCTTCAGCACTGTTTTCACGTCGTTGAAGTCGAGGTTCACCTTTCCATGCAGGGTGATGATTTCGGCAATACTCTTGGCGGCTACCGAAAGGGTGTCGTCGGCCTTGTCAAACGCGTCGTCTACGGATAGCTCGCTGTATATCTCGCTCAGCTTTTCATTGTTGATGACCAGCAGGGCATCTACGTGCTTGCTGATTTCCTCTACGCCATCCAGTGCCTGGTCTATCTTCTTGTCGCCCTCCCAGCGGAAAGGGATGGTGACGATGCCGATGGTCAGGATGTCCATTTCCTTGGCGGTTTGTGCAATGATGGGTGCGGCACCCGTACCGGTACCACCGCCCATTCCGGCAGTGATGAATACCATCTTGGTGCCGTCGTTCAGCATATTCTTGATGTCTTCGATGCTCTCTTCTGCTGCCTTGCGGGCACGGGCAGGGCGGTTTCCGGCTCCCAGGCCTTCTTTTCCAAGCTGTAACTTCACGGGCACGGGAGAGTCCTTCAACGCTTGGTTGTCTGTGTTGCACAGTACGAACGTCACGTCGTGTATACCTTCCCGGTACATATGGTTCACGGCATTGCCGCCACCTCCGCCTACACCGATTACTTTAATGATTTTCGGTGAATCGGTCGGGAAATCGAATTGTACTATATCTTCCATAATAACTTAATTTTCTGGCACATTATCACATTATTACTTCATATCGTCGTCCGAGAAGATTTCGTTGGAAAGCTTGTTGAAAGTCTTTTCGAACCAGCTGGGGCCTTCTTTCTTTTTCTTCTTCTTTTCTTCCTTTTCGCGCAGCTCCCTTTCTTTGCGCTCACGCTCCTTGCGTTCTTTCTCTTCCTTCTCGCGCTGTGCCTTGGCGGCGCGTGCGGCGGCTTCCTGCTCTTTCAGCGCTTCGTCGTCAACGAATATGTCGACCGGTTTGGGAGGAACATTGGAGGCAGGCTGCTGCACCGGCTTCACCTCTTGCAGGCAGCAATTCTCGTTGCCGGCAGCCAGCAGGCCCAGCAGTGTGTTGTGCATGCCGTCCTTCTTGGGCTCGTCGCTGCGTGTGTGGACGGTGGTCTGTACGAACTTGGCGGTCTTTACCTTTTCAATCTTGCTCACTCTATGGAAGGCTTTCTCAAGATTCTTCAGATTGGCTCCTCCACCGGTGAATACAACACCGGAGAAAAGTTTGTCCTCGTAGCCGGAAAGTTGCAACTGGTTCCATACGTTGGCAAGAATTTCTTCTGCACGTGCTCCGATAATATTGTTCAGCAGGGCCAGTTCGAAGGTACGGCCGTCTTCCGACGTGCATACGGCAGGGGTCTCGGCGTCTTCTTCCTCCTCGTAGAGGGCATCACCGTATTGCAGTTTCAGTTTCTCGGCATCTTCCTCTTCCATTTGCAGGGAAGTGATGTCGTGGGTAATGTTGTTTCCACCCAGCGGCAGTACGCTGAGGTAGCGCAGGATATTGTTCTTATAGACCAGCACGGTGGTGGTGTCGGCACCGAAGTCCACCAGTGCACAGCCTGAACGCATCTCGTTTTCGGTCAGCACGGCTTTGGCCAACGCAGTGGGAGCCACGAGCAGGTCGTCGGCAATTTCCACTTTGGCTTGCTCGAAGCTGTGTTCGAGGTTCTTCTTCAGCGAGGCACGCGCCACGATGTTGAGGAACTGCCCGGTGATGTATCTTCCGGCAACTCCTACGGGCTCCACATGCAGCGTGTTGTCTATCTTGTATTCTTGCGGGGCTACATCCAGCACACTCATGTCTACCAAGGGTACATCACGGTTCTCGTCGCAAATCTCGTCTACCAGTTCTTGCGAAATGATGCTCTCTTCCTCCAGCGTACGGCTTACCGCATTCCTCACCGTGCGCAATGATTGTCCGCCGATGCCTACATATACTTTGGCGATGGAGTTGTTCAACTGGCCTTCCAGCTTGTTGATGATGGAAGTCAGCGCTTGTGCGGCCTTGTCAATGTTGTAGATGGCCCCTTTGTGTATAAACGGGGATGCATCTTCGCGTGCATAAGCCAACACCTGGATACTTCCGTCACTGCTCTTCTTTCCTGCGATACCGGAAATCTTGGAAGAACTCAACTCGATAGCGGCGATGAAATCTGTTGTTGCCATATCTATTTATTTACTATTTTACTATTTACAATTTACTATTTGCTGCGCTTTGATAAAGAAGGGCTATTAGTAAATCCCTTTCTCTACTCTCTCTTTGTGCAGATGATTTGATTATCAAATTCAACGCTGATACGGGAGTATTTGTTCCAACCCACCTGGTTCAATCCTCTTTCGTAGAATGCCTTTACACGTTTCAGCTTCTTCTCGAATCCGGCAATCTTGCCTAAATAGATAAGATGGTCGCCGACACGGGGCACTAACTCGATGTTCTTGCCGGGCAATACGTGAATTTGCTCTATCTGTGCATTCCAAAAAGAATTCTTTTGCAAAAATACACCAAACTTATATAAATCCCTCATGGCAAACGACTTTTCTACATTTCCGGTTACAACGGCGAGGTGTGCAACGCACTTTGCATCGGGGGGCATCACGGTACCTTTGTTGTCCAGATAGTAGTTTTCGCCGTTGGCGCTCATCACGCGCAGGATGGGGATGCGCTGGGTCACTTCGATGCAGAGCTTGCCGCTCGGGGTCTTGTAGCACTCCACCTGGTCGATGAGGGGATGCTTGGCAAGTTCGCGCTCCAAGGTCTTGGTGCGCACGCGTTCCAGGTCCTTCCCAACGGGGCTGATACCTTTCTTTTCCAGCAGGGTAGCTACTTCCTTCTTCGTGATGAAGCCGGCATATACCGTGTCTTTTATCACCAGTTCCACGTCTTGGCACACCTGCGAGGTGGGCTTGCGGTTGAAAGCTGTGACAGCCACTACCAGGTAAGCAATGACAAGCAACAGAACGATAGAAAGTAGAATCCTTTTAACCATGATATTTTTCTGATAATAGTTGGGTGATTTGGGGCGCATAGTTGTCCAGGTCTCCGGCTCCCAGCACTACCAATACTTCGGTGTGCTTTTGGGCGAGGAGGCTGAGGACGTCTTCTTTCCTACAGATGCATTTCTCGATGCCGGGGCGGAGGTTGTCATAAATCAGCTGACTCGTCACGCCGGGAATCGGTTGCTCGCGGGCAGGGTATATCTCTGTCAGAATCACCTCGTCGGATAGGGAAAGGCTGTCTGCAAAGTCACGATAGAAGTCGCGAGTACGAGTGTACAAGTGGGGCTGGAAGATGACGGTTATCTTCTTGTCTTGGTACAACTCGCGGACGGACTTCACGCTTTGGGCTATTTCGGCAGGGTGGTGGGCGTAATCGCTGAGGAATACAATCCGGTCGTTCTTCAGCTTGAAGTCGAAGCGGCGGTCCACTCCGCGGAAGCTTGCCATGCCTTGCTTGATTTCTTCGTCGGTGGCACCGCTGAGATGGGCGAGTGCCATGGCGGCAACACCATTCTCGATGTTGATACTGACGGGAACCCCCAACTGAATATCGTTGATGCGGGTGTCAGGCGCCACGAAGTCGATGAAGATTTCACCGTTTCCGATGCGGATATTCTCGGCATGGAAGTCGCCTTCGTTGCGCGAGTAGGTATAGGTGGTGACGCCCGGTTGTACGTCGGCTTGCATTTCCAGTCCTTTGTGCAGAATCAGGGCGCCGCCCGGCTGGATAAGCGTGGTGTAGTGGCGGAAGCTTTCGAGATAGGCTTCTTTGGTGCCGTATATATCCAGGTGGTCGGGGTCGGTGGCAGTAATGACACTCATCCAGGGCGATAGCCAGTGGAAGGAGCGGTCGAACTCATCCGCTTCGATAACGGTATAAGGGCTGGTGGCGGAAAGCAGCAGATTCGTACCGTAGTTCTTCGAAATGCCTCCGAGGAAGGCGGTGCAGCCCACGTGTGACTGGTGCAGCAGGTGGGCAGCCATGGTGCTGGTGGTAGTCTTGCCATGCGTACCTGCCACGCACAGGCCTTTACTGCTGCGGGTGATGATGCCCAATACTTGGGAGCGCTTATGTATGTTGAAGCCGTTTTCACGGAAATAGGTCAGTTCTGCATGCCCTTGCGGCACGGCGGGGGTATAGACCACGAGCGTGCTTGCCTTGTCTTTACACTCCTCCGGAATAAGGTCGATATCCTCTTCGTAGTGTATCTGTGCTCCTTCCGTAATCAGACGTTCTGTCAGTTCGCTCGACGTACGGTCGTAACCCGCTACTTTCTTTCCTTTAGAGAGGAAATAACGTATCAGCGCACTCATGCCGATACCGCCGGCGCCGATGAAGTAAACGGATTTGATTGTTTCTATATTCATATCTTTCATTAAGATACTCTCCTAATTTATTTCTTAATTAACTTCAATACCTCCTTCGCAATAATTGTCGCCGAGTCAGGCAACGCCAGCTTGGCGATATTCTTGCTTAAGTCTTGCAACTTCTCGGGGTTAGCGATTGTCTCCAACGCCACCGGCAGCAGCTTCTCTTTCGCTTCCACATCCTTCACATAGATAGCTGCACCCTTATCCACCAGCGCCAGCGCATTCTTGGTCTGGTGGTCCTCTGCCACATTGGGTGAGGGAACCAGGATGACCGGCTTGTGCAGCAGGCAGAACTCGGAGATGGAACCGGCTCCGGCACGTGAAATCACCAGATCGGCAGCGGCATAGGCGTTTGCCATATCCTTAATGAAGTCCGTCACATACAGATTCGGAATGGCACTGATATGAGGGTTACGTACGGCTTCTCCCGTAGTGGCTGTAATGGCTTCTCTGACTTGGTCAATGTATATCTTGCCAGTCTGCCAGATAAACTGTACGTCGGGGTGGGTACGAATGATATCCAGGCCGGCGGTCAGTGTCTGGTTGATGGTGCGGGCTCCCAGGCTGCCGCCCAGAATGAGGATAGTCTTCTTTTCCGGGTTCAATCCGAAGTACTTTACGGCGTCTGCGTGCAGGATGGAATGTCCGAGTAGGTTCTGGCGCACCGGATTACCTGTCATGATTATCTTTTCTGCCGGGAAGAATTTTTCCATACCTTCGTAGGCCACGCAAATCTTGCATGCCTTCTGTGCCAGCAGCTTGTTGGTGACACCGGCGTAGGAATTCTGTTCTTGTATCAGCGTGGGAATACCCATCATGTCCGCCATTTTCAGCGTAGGACCACTGGCATAGCCACCTACACCGACGGCTACTTGCGGGCGGAACTCCTTGATGATGCTCCGTGCTTTCCACTGGCTTCGTATCAGTTTCAGCAGTACGGAGAAGTTCTTCCACAGATGTTTACGGTCGAATCCGGCAACGGGTAAGCCTATAATCCGGTAACCGGCGTCTGGAACACGCTGCATTTCCATTCTTCCTTCGGCACCTACGAAGAGAATCTCTGCGTCGGGACACAACTCTTTTATGGCGTTGGCGATGGAGATGGCCGGAAAGATATGTCCTCCGGTGCCGCCGCCGCTGATGATAAGCCTCACCCCCGACCCCTCCCCCGTAGGGAGGGGGGTAGAGTTACTTTTGGTTGTATAGTTGTTCATATCTTTACTCATATTCTTGTTCTTTTTTATTTTTGTATTATTGGCATCCTTTCCATTGCTCAATCATTCTTTTCTCCCCTCCCTACGGAGGAGGGGTTGGGGGAGAGGCTGTTATTCAAACTCCGCATCACTGTTCAGCACCTTTGCCGTCGGCTCGGCGGCTGTTTGTGCCTCGCTGTCGACCGGTTGTTCCGGGCTCTTTGCATTTCCGGCATCCACCAGCATCGGCACTTGCGCATCATGCATCCGCTGTTCCTCCAGCTTGGCTGTATAGCGGCTGACACTCAGTATCATGCCGATGTAGGCACAGTTGATGAAAGTGGATGTACCACCCTTGCTGATGAGTGGAAGCGGTTGTCCCGTGACGGGTGCCAGACCTACGGCAACCATCATGTTGAACAGCGCCTGCGTGACGAGCAGCAAGGCTATTCCGGTAATGAGGAAAGCGGGGAAAGTGCGGTCGCATTTTTTTGCGATACGGCCCACTCGCACCAATAGGCAGACATAAAGGAACACAACGACTATTCCGCCTACCAGTCCCAGTTCCTCGATGATGATGGCATAGATGAAATCGGAGAATGCCTGGCTCAGAAAGTCACGCTGTACGGAGTTTCCCGGACCCTTGCCTACAACGTTGCTCGTAGCTACGGCAATACGGGCATGTGCCACTTGCCCGTCGCCGTCGATGTCGAATTTGGCGGCAGGAACTTCCTCCTTGTTGGTAAAGTCTGCAATACGGGATTTTACAGTGGTGAAGCGGTGCCCCATCGGTATATTTTCCAATGTCTTGTCTGGCGTGGCCAGCAGGAAGGCGACAAAGACTGTTACGAATGCCACAATCCCTCCTCCCAGTATCAGCAGTTTCCTGGCAGATACCCGCCCGATGAACATCATCAGGTAGACCGTTCCGAAGAGCAGCATTCCCGTCGAGTAGTTTTCCGGCAGGATAAGGCCACAGACAATGCAGGTAATAATCATGATGCGCTTAAAGGCTTTCGGACTTGCACCGTCTTCATCCTGCCCTTTCGAGAGGATAAAGGCGGTAACGATGACGACGGCCATCTTCGCTATTTCCGACGGCTGGAACTGAATGCCCATGAAGGTCATCCAGCGGGCTGCGCCGTTTACGCGGTCGCCGGTAATGAATCCCATCAGCATCACAAAAGCCAGCAGTCCGATGGATATCGGAAGCAGGAATACCGGGAACACCTGAAACCATTTATAGGGGATGTTGTGTACCAGTACTACAATGACGGCGCCTACCATCAGGAGGATGCTGTGTTGCGTAATCGGTCCCCAATGGTCGCCACTCTTGTAGGTCAGCGTACTGGCAGCACTGAATACCTCTGTGATGGAGATGAGGCAAAGGAAAAGGAAAATAATCCAAATCACTTTATCGCCTTTGAATATGCTCTTTAATAAATCCAATGCTTCGCAAATTAAAAATTAATAATTAAAGAATTAAAAGTTGCCGTTCTTGTTACGGAATTCGTAATAGGACTGTTACGGCATCTGTATCTTATAGTGCTCTGACACATGCTTTGAACTGATCGCCGCGGTCCTCATAGCTCTTGAAGAGGTCGAAGGAGGCACAGCAAGGACTGAGCAACACGGTTTCACCTTTCTTTGCCAGCTTGAAGGCTGCTTCTACGGCATCCTGCATGCCGGTCTGCACGTCGGCTACGGGCAGTCCCAGACAGTCGAAGAAGGCGTGCAGCTTTTCGTTGTGCAATCCCAAATAGACCAGGGCAGAGCACTTTTCGCGTACGAGGTCTTCGATTTCCGTGTAATCGTTTCCTTTGTCTTTACCGCCGAGGATAAGTACGGTTTTGCCGGTCATGCTTTGTAGGGCATACCAGCAGGAATTTACGTTCGTAGCCTTGGAATCGTTGATGAAGCTCACGCCGCGTACGGTGGCTACTTTCTCCAACCGGTGTTCCACTCCCTTGAAGTCGGACAAGGCTTTGCGGATATATTCTTTCCGGATGCCGGCCAAATTGGCCGAGATGCCGGCGGCTAACGAATTGTATAGGTTGTGTGTGCCGTGCAGCGCCAGCTCCTCTTGCTCCATATTGAAGGCTATCGGTTCGTTGATTTCCACTTCACCGTCTTCCACGTATGCGATGGCCCCGTCTTCCTTCACGGCAGCGAACGGGTAGAGATGGGCGCGCAGGCCATGCTTGTCCAGCTCGCGCTTGATGATGGGGTCGTCGTTCCAGAAGATAAAAGCGTCTTCCGATGTCTGGTTTTGGGTGATGCGGAATTTGGCGTCCACATATTTCTGCATACAGTGGTCGTAACGGTCCAAGTGGTCTGGTGTGATGTTCATCAGTACGGCAATGTTGGCACGGAAGTTATACATATTGTCCAGCTGGAAGGAACTCAGCTCAATGACGTAGTAATCATGCTGCTCCGTGGCTACCTGCAAGGCCAGGCTGTTGCCGATGTTGCCGGCGAGGCCGACGTTCAGGCCTGCACTCTTGAAGATGTGATAAATGAGCGAGGTGGTTGTAGTCTTTCCGTTCGAGCCGGTGATACAGACCATCTTTGCGTCAGTGTACCGTCCCGCAAACTCTATCTCAGAGATGATGGGCGTACCTTTTTCCTTTAATTTCATAATGAGCGGAGCGTCGTTGGGAATACCGGGGCTTTTCACTACTTCGTCAGCATTCAGAATCAGCTCTTCTGTGTGGTGTCCCTCTTCCCAGGCAATGCCGTATTTATCCAGCAGTTCCTTGTATTTGTCTTTGATGGCGGACATGTCGGAGACGAACGTGTCGAATCCTTTCACTTTGGCCAGTACGGCAGCGCCTGCGCCGCTTTCGCCAGCTCCTAATACTACAATTCTACTCATACTTTTTTAATTAAGAATTAAGAATGATGAATGAAGAATCGCTATGCAGCGAGATGATGTACAGCTAAATTCTTCATTCTTCATTCTTAGTTCTTCATTTGTTTGTTATCTAATTTTTAATGTTATAATCGTTATCGCTGCCAATACAATCGTCACAATCCAGAAGCGGATGGTGATTTTGGATTCGTGGAACAGCTTGTCCGGTTTGGTGAATACTACGCTGCATCCCGGCTCTATCAGGCTCATGGAAGTGCGGAAGTGGTCGTGTATCGGTGTTCTTTTGAAGAGACGTTGTTTCACGCCTTTCCGCTTGCCTGCCTTGTAGTAGAGGCGTTGCAGGATGACCGAAAGGTTCTCCACCAGGAAGATACCGCAAAGGATGGGTATCAGCAGTTCCTTGTGAATAATGATGGCGTATACTGCGATGATTCCTCCAATGGTCAGACTGCCCGTATCGCCCATGAATACCTGGGCCGGATAGGCATTGTACCACAAGAAGCCGATAAGTGCACCGATGAAGGCACAGATAAAGATTACCAGTTCTTCCGAGCCGGGAATGTACATGATATTCAGGTAGCCGGCATATTCAATGTGGCTCGATACGTAGGCGAGTATTCCCAAGGTCAGTCCGATAATGGCAGAGTTCCCTGCCGCCATTCCGTCCATTCCGTCATTCAGGTTGGCTCCGTTGCTGACGGCGGTAACTACGAAAATCGTGATAATCACAAACAGTATCCAACCTGCTGTCTGGGCATGTTCACCCATGAAGCCCACTAGGTCGGCATAGTCGAAGTTGTTGCTCTTGAAGAATGGGATGGTGGTCTGTGTTGCCTTGATTTCCTTGGCGGCATGCACCACTTCTATCTGTCCGTCCGGTTTCTCTATTTCTATGTTCTCGCGGATAACCACCTGCGGACTGAGGTAGAGAGTCAGTCCGACGATAAGTCCCAAGCCTATCTGACCGATGATTTTGAACTTACCGTGCAGGCCTTCCTTGTCCTTCTTGAATATCTTGATGTAGTCGTCGGCAAAGCCCAGCGACCCCAGCCAGATTGTGGTAATCAGCATCAATATCATATAAATATTGCTCAATTTGCCCAGTAGTAGGCAAGGAATGAGTATGGCAAAAATAATGATGACACCGCCCATGCTGGGTACTCCCACCTTGTTTACGCCGAACGGGTCGATGCTGGCATCACGTTGCGTTTCAGTAATCTGCTTGCGTTTCAGTAGATTGATGAACTTATCTCCCCAGATACTCGAAATGAGCAATGCCAGAATGATTGCCATCAACGAACGGAAGGATGTATAGCCAAACATGCCCGCACCGGGGAAGTCATATTTGTCTAACCATTGAAATAAATAGTATAACATGATGTTAATTATTTAATTGTTTAATGTGCTAATATGCTAGTTGATAGTCTGGTATATCTGCTGGTAAAGGAATGAATATCCTACATGACGCATGGCGATTAGCACATTGGCATATCAGCACATTATCTCATTTAATATCTCTTTGTCGTCAAAATGGTGTTTCACGCCTTTAATCTCCTGATAATTCTCATGCCCCTTGCCTGCAACGAGAATCACGTCTCCCGGCTGTGCCAGCATGCAGGCTGTCTTGATGGCTTCGCGGCGGTCGGTGATGCTGATGGTTTTCTGCATGTCGTCTTTATCCAGTCCCGCCAGCATGTCGTTGATGATGTCCTGCGGCTCTTCAAAGCGCGGGTTATCGGAGGTGATGATGACCCGGTCGCTCAAGCGGGCGGATTCTTTGGCCATGATGGGACGCTTGCCTTTGTCGCGGTTGCCGCCGGCGCCCACAACGGTAATCACTTTCCCTTTTCCTTCCAGCACTCCGTGAATGGCGTTCAATACATTGACCAGGGCGTCTGGAGTATGCGCATAGTCCACAATGGCGGTGTAGCCTTTCGGTGAACGGATGGCATCGAAGCGGCCGGTTACCGGATGCAGCGTGCTGAGGGCAACCAGTACATCCTCTTCTTTCTTGCCAAGCAATACGGCAGTACCGAATACCGCCAGCAGGTTGTAGGCATTGAACTTTCCGATGAAACGTACTGCCAGTTCGTGATTGTTGAAGTCGAGTAACATTCCCTCGAAATGAGACTCCAAGACTTTGCCTTTGAAGTCGCTAAGACTACGCAAAGAGTAGGTGTATACCTTCGAACGGGTATTCTGCGTCATCACAAGTCCGTTCTTGTCATCCAGGTTGGTCAGGCTGAAAGCTCCTTTTGGCAGTTCGTCGAAGAACTTTTTCTTGGCTTTGAGGTAGTTCTCCACCGTTTTATGATAATCCAGATGGTCGCGGGTCAGATTAGTGAAAATACCGCCGGCAAACTTCAGACCGCTGATGCGCTTTTGGGCAATGGAATGGGAACTGACTTCCATGAAGGCGTACTTGCAGCCGGAATCGGCCATTTCTCCGAGCAGGCGGTTCAGGGTTATCGGGTCCGGGGTGGTGTGTTCGGTCGGTACGGGCTGGTCGTCGATGTAATTGCATACAGTGGAAACCAGTCCGACCTTGTAGCCGAAATAGCGGAAAGTATTATATAATAAGGTGGCAACGGTTGTTTTTCCGTTGGTTCCGGTCACGCCGATGAGTTCCATCTTGGATGTAGGGTCGCCATAGAAAGTGGTAGCCACTTTCCCTAAGGCATCTTCACTGTCTTTCACCTGAATGTAGGTGATGCCGGCCTTAAGCTCTTCCGGCAATTCTTCACACAATACTGCAACAGCCCCTTTATCGATGGCAGCCGGAATATAGGCATGCCCGTCGGTCTGCGTACCACGCATGGCCATGAACAGATGTCCGGTTCCTATCAGGCGGGAATCTATATTCACCCCCGTTATCTCCATGCTTGTACTTCCGGTAATCCGGACCGGCTGTATTGTTTGCAACAAATCACTTAATCTCATACCTTATTATATATAGTGTATATCCAAATCTTGTTTATTCTCATGTTAACGTAGTGTCAGGGCTATGGTTTGTCCTTTCACTATCCGGCTACCGCTTGCTATGGACTGGTTCCTCACCCGTCCTACGCCGTTTAGCCTTACTTTCAGTCCTTTACTCTCTAAAAGGTAGACAGCATCTTTCGCTCCCATACCTACCACGCTGGGCACGGTGCCCGAGGCCGGTTCCTGGTCTTGCAGGATGACTGCCGACGGAGCAGCTTGTGTATGTCCCCACTGTTCCTTTTTCTTTTGTCCAGAGAACTGTTTCTGAACGGGCACTTTCAAATCATTCAGTACAAGGAGTGCTTCGTTCATCTCTCCGGCTTTCACGGGAGGAATCACATTGGTGGTACTGTCTATGGCACTGCGTATGTCAAAACGCAGGTCTTTGGCATAAACTCTTTCTGCTATTTTCCCGAAGACACTACCTGCCATCAGACCGCCTGAAGCTGGTAACCCAGGCTTCTGGATGGAAACGATGCAACTGTATTTGGGTGCTTCCGAGGGGAAATATCCGCAGAAACTTACAAGGTAGTTCACCCGTCCCGACTTATATCCGGCGGCTCCTTGTGAAATCTGTGCCGTACCCGTCTTGCCCGATACAGAGAACTGCTTGCTGCCGGCGGGTTTTGCCAATCCTTGCGATACCACTTTCCGAAGGATTTCGCGGATTTGTGTCAGGGTATGGTCGGAGCATATCTTGGGATTGATTACTTCCGTAGGATATTCTTTCACTACCTCACCGTCCTTTACCGCTGCTTTCACAAATTTGGGGCGTACCATGACCCCGTTGTTGGCTATGGCATTGTAGAAGGTCAGTATGTTTATGGGAGGTACCTGGGTTTCGTAACCGATACTCATCCACGGCAAAGTCGTTTTGGCAAAATAACGCTCTTTAGGCCCTTTGATGTTGGGTTTCCCTTCACCGGGTATTTGCAGATGAAGCGGTTGGTCGATGCTCATGCGCTTCAAACCGTCCACGAACTTCTGCGGATTATCCTTGTAGTGCTTGTCGATGAGGTAGGAGACACCCACATTGGAAGAAACTTCCAGAATACGTGTCACATCTATCTTTCCGTAACCTCCCCGGTGCCAGTTGTGGTCCCTCATCTTGCTGCCGTACATATTCATAATACCGTTGCCCGTGTCTACCTCGGTATCTGGGGTTATCTTGCCATCTTCCAGTGCCACCATAATGGAGGCTGTCTTGAAGGTGGAGCCCGGTTCCAACATATCGCTGATGGCATTACTGTTCATTTCGTAGTAATTGCCGTCTCCGGCTTTCATCATGTTGACAATGGCCTTTACTTCTCCGGTAGCCACTTCCATCAGTACGGCTACCCCGACGTTGGCATTGATTTCCTTCAACTTGTCCACCAGGGCTTTTTCGCAGATGTCCTGCATGCCTACGTCGAGGGTGGATATGATGTCACAACCGTCTACCGGGGGAAGGTCTACGATATTCAGGTATTTATTCATCACCTTCTGACGGTGGGTAATACCGTTCCGTCCTTTCAGCAGGGTGTCGAAGGCCAGTTCAATGCCGTTACGGGCTCCCATGGCTGTATCGGCATAGAGACGGCCCAGGGTTTGGGCTGCCAAAGAACCGAATGGCTTTTTACGCTGGTTGTATATCTGTTCGTGGAACCCGCCTCTGTACTTGTTCATCTTGAATACGGGTAACCGCTTGGCTTCCTTATACTGAATGTAAGAGATGCGCCGGTTGCGGTTGGGAAGAATGTTGTAGTTCCGGCTCTTCATCTCCCGCCCCTTGCGCAGATGGCTTTTGAAGGTGGCGGCACTGATGTCCGGAAAAATCTGATGAAGCCCGATACAGATGGAATCGAAATTGGCTTTCCAGATAGAATCCTTGCGCTGCTGGTCCTTTTTGCGGCGTTTCTCGTCCCTTTCGCCGGACATGAAGTCCATATATATTTTATATTCTGGCAGCGAACTTGCCATCAGTTTGCCATCCGAGGACAGGATATTTCCCCGGTTGGGCTTCACCGTTACATTCTCTTTTACGAAGCGGTCGGCTACATCGTGCCAGTACTGTCGCTCGGCAAACATAATCATGGCACCTTTTACAACAATAGCTATCCCCACCAGCCCCATGAGTAGGACGACGAAGAAGTAACGGGTCATTATGTTTTTTTTATTTACAGCCAATGTTATTTACGATTTAACGATTTACGATGTACTATTGAAATTACTTTAATCCTCAATTCTCCATTATTTTAGTAAGTACGGTGGATTAGTGGAAGTCTGCAAATCGCTTTCTTTGGTGGCGATGTATTCCTCGATGCGCGATTGGCGGCTCCGCTCCATCAATTCCGAACTGCGTGTCAGGGCATCGTACTTGATGTCTATCAGCTCTTTTTTAAGATTGTCTATCTCTATCAGTTGCAGTTGGCATTCGTAACGGTTGTTGATGTAAATAATGATAAGCACCATGATAAGGAACAACAATCCGGCTTGGCGGCGGAAGAAGTCTGTGGCCAGAATGTCGCCTCCGATGATGTTCTTCAGTGAGGTGCGTTTTTTCACCTTTTCCGTATTCTTTTCTTCTTGCTTCTTTTCCATTGATAGTCACTAATCATTCATTACTCTTTCTGCAATTCTCAGCTTGGCGCTGCGCGAACGCGGATTGCGCTCTATCTCTTCCTCGTCCGGTACAATCACTTTGTTGTTGACTAGCCGGAACGGGGTCAATACGTTCCCGAAGAAATCTTTTTCGGCCTTGCCTTCCACGTTGCCGGTTTTCATGATATTCTTCACCATACGGTCTTCCAGGGAGTGATAGGTTATCACCACCAGGCGGCCTCCCGGCTTTAGCGCTTCTGTTGCCGCATACAGCATTTCTTTCAGTGCTTCCATTTCCTGGTTTACCTCAATGCGCAATGCTTGGAATACTTTTGCCAGTTCTTTCTTCTCGCGTTCGCGGCCGAAGAGTGGCTTGACGATTTCCAAAAAATCGCCGATGGTGGCAATTCTCTGCGTAGCCCGTGCCTTAACGATGACAGATGCCAGTTTCCGGCTGTTCTTCAGCTCGCCGTACAGATAAAAAATATCGGCCAGCTTTTCTTCTTCGTAGGTATTCACGATGTCGGCAGCGGTCAGGCCGGCACGCTTGTTCATACGCATATCCAGTGCTCCGTCGAAGCGGAAGGAGAATCCCCGTTCGCTGTCATCAAAGTGATGGGAAGATACGCCGAGGTCGGCAAGTATGGCATCCACTTTTTCGATGCCGTGATAGCGTAGGAAGTTGTGCAGGTAGCGGAAGTTGCTGCGTACGAATGTAAAATGCGGGTTGTTCACAATGTTGCGTTCCGCATCCTCGTCCTGGTCGAAGCTCAGCAGCCGGCCGCCGTCTTCCAGGCGGGACAGTATCTCGCGCGAATGTCCTCCTCCACCAAACGTTACGTCTACATACGTGCCGTCCGGACGGATGTTCATTGCATCTACGCTCGGCATCAGCAATACGGGGATGTGATATGTTGTTTCTTCTTTCATCATCTGTTGTTTATAGCTTATTTTCGTCACAACAAATATTTTCGTCTCCCAGCAGTTCTTCAAGAGCCTCGCTGAACTCGTCGGGGTTCATGAATGGTTGGTCGGCACGTTCCTTAGCCCAGATTTCTATTGTGTTGTCCACACCAATGAAGCGGACATCACTTTGTATACCCGCCATTTGCAGGTAACGTTTTGGGAGCAGGATGCGTCCGTTCCCGTCAGGGGTCATGACTTCCGCGTCACTTACGAACTGGCGGAAAATCATTTGTTGTTTGGCGTTCCATTTATTCAGTCGGCAGCGAAGTTGGTTTTGAGTGGCAAACCATACACTTTCCGGGTAGAGCACCAGGCAATCCTGATACACGTCCTTACGCAACACGAGTCTTTCTTCAGAAGCGGCTTGCAGCTGTTTCCGGAAGGTGGCCGGGATGAAAACTCTTCCTTTTGCATCCGCCTTAGCCTCGATATTACCTAAAAATTGTATCATTTCTCACCTTATTATAATAAGCGACGGTAAAAATACACATTTCCCCACAATTCCCCACAATCTTTTAACTAAAATCTTAGGAAGAAGTTTTCAACACCTTGTTGATAGCTTATTCATTTGATAATGAAGCTGCTTTTGAAACGCTTTGCTGGTGGGGGATTCGTGTAGTCTCTTTTGAAAAGATTCGGTTGAGGATGACGGTCTTTGGTTTGAAAGTCGCTTGTTGGTGGAATGGTGTCTTGGGTGGGAAACTTCTTTCCCAGCTTTGCGGATATCTAAACCAAGACTTGGTTTCTCTATCCCCAGGCTTGGTTTGGAAAAACCAAAGTTTGGGATAAAGCTCTTTCTTAACTCTTTCTTGTTTTAGTATTAACTTCTGAAACTTTTTTTGTTAACTTCCCGTCTATTTTGTGAACGTTACTACTTACCGGAAGATGATGGGAGGGAGGAGTGATAATATTCCCCCTGGAGTGGTTGATTATTACATTCATCCACAGAATCCAGGGGGGATAAATGTTTTTTTACTGTATGCTGTTCAGCAAGTCTAGCTTGCCCTCGTTCACCAGTTTTAGAATGAGTTCGCCAAACAATGTGTTTTGCCATGCAAACCAGGCGCGGGTGAACTTGGCGGGATTGTCTTTGTGGAAAGACTCGTGCATAAAGCCGGTTCCGGCTTCTGTATCCATCAACATCTTCACGCAAGTTTTAATCTCTTCATCGTTCTGGCTTGTGAAGGCTTTCATCATGATGCTCATCGGCCAAATCATGTCGTAGCCGATGTGCGGACCTCCAATGCCTTCGCCTGCCGTACCTTTGAAGAAGTATGGGTTATCCTCGCTCCATACGAAACGACGGGTGTTCTGGTAAATAGGATCGTTGATGTCCACATCGCCCAGATAGGGCAGTGCGATAAGGCTCGGTACATTGGCGTCGTCCATCAGAAGGTGGTTGCCGAAACCGTCTACCTCGAAGGCATAGATGGTGCCGTATTTGGGATGGTTGTAGGTAGCGTATTTTCGTAGGGCGGTTTCTACTTCTCCGGCCAGGTCGGTACATTCTTTTGCAAGCTCCGGGCGGTTATTGACTTCAGTCAGAATCTCGGCTGCCTTACGCAGCGAAGATACGGCGAAGAAGTTGGAGGGTATCAGGAATTGGAAGGTGGTGGCGTCATCGGAAGGGCGGAAAGAAGATGCAATCAGTCCGACCGGTTTCACCGGATTGCCCCAGCCGTCGTTGGTCATCGTGTCCAGTGCGCGTTCAGTTACCCGCTGGAAATGGTAGGAACCGCGTCCGTCACGGCGCTGTTGGTCGCGGAAGGTGGTCAGGATGTTTTGGATTGCTTTTATCCACTCGGCATCGAAGATGCTTGTATCACCGGTCGTTTTCCAGTAATGGTAGGCAAGGCGTAGCGGATAACACAGTGAATCGATTTCCCATTTACGCTCGTGCACCTCGTCGTTCATGTCGGTAAGGTCGGTTTTCCAGTGTCCGTCGGGGATGGGGCCGTCGTTGAAGGCGTTGGCAAACGGGTCTACATTAATCAGCTTGAATTGGCGGTTGATGACTCCTGCAAGCATCGTCTTCAGTTCCTTGTCTTCATTGGCCAGCTGTACGTAGGGCCACACCTGCGCACCTGAGTCGCGGAGCCACATGGCATGGATATCTCCGGTGTAGACAAATGTGTCGGGCTTCCCGTCTTTCTTGTCCTTGCGGAAATGGACGGTGGTGTCCAGCGTGTTGGGAAAGCAGTTAGTGAACATCCATGACAGCTTCTGATTTTTCAGCAGCTGCTGTATCCGTTGAATTTGTTCTTCTACGGCTTTGGAACAGAACAGTCGTTTTGATTCTACCGGTCGGTTGTCTTTCTTGATAGCGTCGGAGGCGCATACGTGGTTACTCATGGCCGGCTGTACGGCAAAAATGGCAGGAGTAGCCATTGTCATTGCTGCAAATGTGCAGGCTGTAATGATTGTCTGTTTCTTCATGTTGTTTATTAATTACTCGGTTTTTCTTTAGGTATCTTGGTTTGTGTCCCATGATTGCCCAAAGATAAGCATATTTACTTTTTTATCCGGCCAATTAATAAACAATTCTTAGGTTGCCGTATTCTCTTATCTGAAATCTTTCAGTTCCTGTTGCAGTTTCTGGCGGGTAAAGAAGATGCGGCTCTTTACTGTTCCAAGTGGGAGGTTCAGCTTTTCTGCGATTTCACGGTACTTGAAACCGGAGACATGCATGGAGAAAGGTATCTTGTACTCACGTGGCAAGGCATTGACAATGCGGTGCATTTCCTTCAGGTCGTAGGCGCCTTCTGTGCTGTCGAGTGTGAGGTCGTGCGGCGTGTTCAGATGATAGAGATTGTCTGTGGTATCTACAAATGTCTGGTCACGTACCACTTTACGGTAATTGTTGATGAAAATATTACGCATGATGGTATATATCCATCCTTTAAAGTTGGTATCAGGTGTGTACTTCTCTTCATTGTCCAGAGCTTTCAGGGATGTCTCTTGAAGCAGGTCGTTGGCCTCTTCGCGGTCGGAGGTTAATTTATATGCAAAGCGTAATAAGTCGTTTTGAACTCCGAGTAGGTCTTGGGTAAATGTTCTATTATTCATAATGGATGTTTTTTAAATTATTGTTCGTTTTATTGATGATGCAAAGCTACGGATGATTTCTCTTTTTGATAGACGGAAATCAAACTCTCTTTGGGGTAAAATCTAACAATTGGCAGTTTTCGGGTGGCTTTGGTTAGCTTTCAGTGCCTCGGATAGGTGGAAAAGTGGGATGTAGCCAGAGATTGCTATCCTGATTTTTGTAAATAATATTATCGCAAAGCGTAACGGCTTGAATGAGTTTGTGTACGAAATACAAGGGGCGAGACCATGAAAGGCAGATGCGGGATTGTCCCGGCCTGCCTTTCTCTCTTTTGATACAACTAAAATCTGTACTCTTCTTAATTTATGGAAATCACTGGTTTTATATGCTGAGTTCTTAAACAAAATCCTTCAAGTCTTGTTGTAGTTTTTGGCGGGTGAAGTAAATGCGGCTCTTTACCGTGCCTAAGGGCAACCCTAGCTTCTCTGCAATTTCGCGGTATTTGAAGCCGGAGACATGCATGGAGAAGGGAATCTTGTACTCCCGTGGAAGGGCGTTGACAATGCGGTGCATCTCTTTCAGGTCATATGCGCTTTCTGTGCTTTCAAAAGCGGCGTCGCGCGGCAGGTTCAGGTGATAGAGATTGTCCGTGGTATCCACGAAAGTCTGGTCACGCACCACTTTGCGGTAATTGTTGATGAAGATATTGCGCATGATGGTGTATATCCATCCTTTGAAATTAGTATCGGGCGTATACTTCTCTTCGTTATCCAGAGCTTTCAGGGATGTTTCCTGCAAGAGGTCGTTGGCTTCTTCACGGTCGGAAGTAAGTTTGTATGCAAAACGCAATAAATCGTCTTGAACTCCGAGCAGGTCTTTTTTAAATGTTATATTGTTCATATGTGCTATGTTTTTTTTCGTTAATCTTGATATTGCAAGTTTACGGAAGTTTTCTCTTTCAGGCAGACGGATTTCAAACACACTTTAGGGGAAAAACTATCAATTGACAGTTTTTAGGTGCTATTTGATAGATTTCGGGTGCAGTTTTCTGTCATTTTTTTGCGATTAATTAAAAAGATGAGTTAATTTTGCGCATTCATTTCATCAAAAGAAGAATGGCTGACGACTCTTTATTTTTGATTGACATAGACAAGATACTTCGGGAAAAGGCTCCGAAGCAGTCTAAGTATATCCCCAAGTTCGTGGTTTCTTATTTGAAGCATATCGTTCATCAAGAGGAATTGAATGTCTTTTTGCGGGAGTCGAAAGATAAAGTCGGTGTAGATTTCCTGAAAGCTTGTCTGGAGTTCCTTGATGCCAATATTGTGGTAAAGGGGGAGGAAAATCTGCCTAAAGAAGGGCTTTATACTTTTGTGTCCAACCATCCCCTGGGTGGGCAGGACGGAGTGGCACTGGGTTATGTCCTGGGCTCCTTTTATGGTGGCAAGGTGAAATATATGGTCAACGACCTGCTGATGAACCTGCACGGACTGGCGCCGCTTTGCATCCCCATCAACAAGACGGGAAAGCAGGCCAAAGACTTCCCCAGAATGGTGGAGGCGGGATTTGCTTCGGACAATCAGCTCATCATGTTTCCAGCAGGGCTTTGTTCGCGTAGGCAGAATGGGGTCATCCGTGACTTGGATTGGAAAAAGACCTTTATCGTGAAGAGTGTCGAAGCCCACCGTGATGTCGTTCCTATCCACTTCGAGGGGCGGAATTCCAACTTCTTTTATAATCTTGCCAATCTTTGTAAGATATTGGGTATCAAGTTCAATATCGCCATGCTTTACCTGGCAGATGAAATGCTGAAGAATCGTCATAAAACATTTACCATCACCATAGGGAAGCCTATCCCCTGGCAAACTTTCGACAAATCGAAAAGCCCGGCCGGATGGGCGCAATATGTGAAGGATATTGTATATAAATTGTAGAGAGACCGTATTTATATTAAAGAAGAACTACTAACAGAAAAATATGGAAGATGTTATTGCACCGATAAGCAAGGAGCTGTTGAAAGCGGAGTTGACTGAGGAAAAGCGTCTGCGCATGACCAATAGAAGTCATAATCAGATATATATCATTACTGCCCAAGACTCTCCGAATACAATGAAGGAGATCGGCCGTTTGCGCGAGATTGCATTCCGTGCTGCGGGAGGAGGAACGGGCAAGTCTATGGATATTGATGAATATGACATCATGGACAACCCGTACAAGCAGTTGATTGTCTGGAATCCGGAAGCAGAAGAAATTTTGGGTGGATACCGTTATATCTTAGGTACGGATGTGCGTTTTGATGAACATGGTGCCCCTATTCTGGCAACTGCCCATATGTTTAACTTTTCGGATAAGTTTTTGAAGGACTATCTTCCTACGACCATCGAGTTAGGACGTTCGTTCGTTACGTTGGAGTATCAGTCTACGCGTGCAGACAGTAAAGGTCTGTTTGCGTTGGATAATCTGTGGGATGGTTTGGGCGCACTGACCGTAGTCATGCCCAATGTGAAGTATTTCTTCGGAAAGGTGACTATGTATCCCAGCTATCATCGTCAGAGCCGTGATAAGATTCTTTATTTCCTTCGGAAACATTTTGCGGATAAGGACAACCTGATTACTCCGATGAAACCGTTGCTTCTGGAGTCGGACGAGAATGAATTGGATGCTCTATTCTGTAAAGACTCTTTTAAGGAAGACTATAAGATTTTGAATTGTGAAATCCGTAAGGCGGGGTACAATATTCCCCCGTTGGTGAATGCCTATATGAGTCTTAGCCCTACCATGCGTATGTTCGGTACAGCCATCAATTACGGTTTTGGAGATGTGGAGGAAACGGGTATCCTGATTGCCGTGGACGAGATTTTGGCAGAAAAGCGCATCCGCCACATCGAGTCGTTCATAGCGAGCGAACCGGAGTCGTGCAAGCTTACGTCGGGAGCAAATAAGGTTGTATCATAGGACTATCCGGAAGAATGCTTGTCGTCTGTTATACCGCTGGTAAGCTATTCCCGTTTATTTTCCTGTATAAATCGAGTGCAAATACATCCGTCATTCCGGAGATGTAATCCAATACCGCCTGTATTCTTTCATAGAGTGCAGGCGCTTTTATGTTGTACTGGCCCGATACGCGATTGATGAGCAGTTGCGAATATGCCTTTTCCGGAGAACACACGGCGTCAATCATCAGTTCGAGCAGGGTACTGATGATACGGAAACCGGCAAGTTCAATGTCCAGCACGTCGCGTGAGCGGTAAATCTTCTTCAGGGAGATGTCTGCACAGTGCTTGTAGGCATTGGCAGGTACTTCGGATATATGGTTGATGAGGCTTCCTTCAAATTCTCCTTTCAGAATCTTTTCTTCATTGTCTACAAAGGCTTGCACGCACTCGCCGATAAGCAGTCCGATAACGCTGGAACGCAGATAGGCTATTTGCTCATTGGTGTCGCTTACTATCTCCATGGTTTTGAGCCGGTGTGCTTGGCGCTCTTTCGAGAAATAAGAGAGAAGTAACTCTTTGGTTTCTTGTGTAGTCAGAATTTTTAGTTTATGGGCATCCTCGATATCCATCATCTGGTAGCAGATGTCATCGGCGGCTTCCACCAGGTAGACCAGCGGGTGGCGGGCATATTTCAACGGGGCATTGTTCTGCTTCTCCATACCCAGTTCTTCTGCTATGCGGCGAAAACTTTCTTCCTCTGTAATGAAGAAACCAAATTTTGACTTCTTGCCTGCGAGACTCGATGAAAAGGGATATTTCACGATGCTTGCCAGGGTGGAGTAGGTGAGTACAAATCCTCCCTGCCGCCTTCCCTCAAACTGGTGGGTAAGCAGACGGAACGCATTTGCATTCCCTTCAAAGTGAGTAAGGTCCTCCCATTGGGCAGGTGTCAGTTGGCCCTTCAGGGACATTCCTTTTCCCTCGGAAAAAAAGGTGGAAATAGCTCGTTCTCCCGAATGTCCGAAAGGAGGATTTCCCAAGTCGTGTGCCAGGCAGGCGGCCGAAACTATGGAGCCTATTTCGGTGAGGTAGCTGCCTTGCAGTTCCGGGTGGCGGGCAATGAGAACTTTCGATACATCGTTGCCTAATGAGCGGCCTACGCATGATACTTCCAAGCTGTGTGTCAATCGGTTGTGGACGAATACACTACCGGGAAGAGGGAATACCTGGGTTTTGTTCTGCAGACGGCGGAAGGGGGCAGAGAAGACAAGGCGGTCATAGTCACGTTGGAATTCCGAGCGGTTTTCATGGCGTTCCTGGTGAAACTCTTCCAGTCCGAAGCGTTTGGCAGATATGAGCGTATTCCAATTCATCATGATGTTATTTGAGATTTGACGATTTACTATTTACGATTGAAGTTACTATTATTTAACTGCAAATGTATCACTATTTTGTATAAAAAGCCGTATTTTCGCCCAAGTTTATAGTAAAAGGAAGATGAATTGCGAAACTTGAATTACTCGAATTGTAAGAATAGAAGTAGCCCCAATCGTAAATAGTAAATCGTCAAATCGTAAATAACATCATGTTGAACGTACAAATCATCAATAAATCAAAGCATCCGCTTCCGGCTTATGCCACTGAGCTGTCTGCAGGAATGGATATCCGTGCAAACCTTAATGAACCTATTTCGCTGGCTCCGATGCAGCGGTGTCTGGTGCCTACTGGCCTTTATATCGCTCTTCCTGAAGGATTTGAGGCGCAAGTGCGTCCGCGTAGCGGATTGGCCATTAAGAAGGGGATTACCGTGCTGAACTCCCCTGGAACGATTGATGCCGATTACCGTGGTGAAGTTTGTATTATTCTCGTCAACCTTTCTGCAGAAACCTTCGTCATCGAAGATGGGGAGAGGATTGCACAAATGGTGATATCGCGTCACGAACAAGCTCTTTGGCGGGAAGTGGAAGTGCTGGATGAGACGGAGCGCGGTGCCGGTGGCTTCGGGCATACGGGTAAAAAATGAATGGATATTGTTCCGTTTTACGGGTTAAGAATTTATAATTAAATAGATGAGAATCAGAGTAAAAATAATACTTGCATTGTTGATAGGTACCTTCTGCTTTACTACGTACGGAGTGCAGGCTGCCAATGTTCAAGCTTCTAAGGAGAAAATGAGTGGGTACGGTCGGTCTGAAAAGGCACGGAAGGAATTGAAGAAACGGAAGAAGTCGAAGAAAGCCGACGTTTCGCCCGTAAAGGAGCTTACCCCCGAACAGCAGCGCCGTTACGACTACTTCTTTCTTGAAGCCGCCCGTCTGAAAGTCCAGAAAGACTATGATGCGGCTTTCGATGTCCTGCAACATTGCCTGACGATAAACCCGAACGCATCATCGGCTTTGTATGAGATGGCCCAGTATTATATGTACCTCAAGCAGGTGCCGTTGGGACAAGCCGCCTTGGAAAAGGCGGTGGAGAATGCTCCCGATAATTACTGGTATGCCCAGGGGCTTGCCAATCTGTATATGCAGCAAAACGAAACGGAGAAAGCCGCTGCCTTGTTGGAAAATATGGCGGTACGTTTCTCGGATAAGCTGGACCCGCTATACAACTTGCTGGAGATTTACAACCGCCAGGAAGAGTATGACAAAGTTATCGGTATACTGAACAAGCTCGAGGAACGGATGGGCAAGAATGAACAGCTCAGTATGGAGAAGTTCCGCATCTATCTGCAAAAGAAGGACGACAAGAGCGCCTTTCATGAAATAGAAAGTCTGGTAGAAGAGTATCCCAACGATATGCGCTATCAAGTTGTGCTGGGGGATGTCTATATGCAGAACGGGAAAAAGCAGGAAGCTTATGAGATTTACAAGAAGGTGCTGGCCGAAGAGCCGGACAATGCAATGGCCATGTACTCATTGGCTTCTTACTACGAAGAGACCGGACAGAAGGAGCTGTATGAACAGCAATTGGACACGCTGTTGCTGAACAAGAAAGTGGCTTCGGACACCAAACTGAATGTGATGCGGCAGTTCATCGTGCAGAACGAGCAGGCAGGCAAGGACAGCACACGTGTCATTACGCTCTTCAACCGTATCATGGAGCAGGAGCCCGATGAGGCACAATTACCTTTGCTGTATGCCCAATATCTTCTTTCCAAAGGAATGAACAAGGAGGCAGGACCGGTTCTGCGCCAGGTTCTGGCGATAGACCCTACCAACACAGCGGCTCGTATGACATTGCTGGGGGAAGCTGTGCGCCAGGAGGATTACAAGGAAATAATGAATTTGTGCGAAGCCGGTGTGGAGTCCAATCCCGATATGTTGGAGTTCTATTTCTATCTGGCCATTGCCTACAACCAGGCGGAACGGACGGATGATGCCCTTGCCATCTGTCAAAAGGCTTTGTCGCACGTCAAGGACGACAGCAAGAAGGAGGTCGTATCAGATTTTTATGCCATTATCGGTGATGCTTATCACACCAAGAATCTGCATGCGGAAGCTTATGCGGCTTATGATTCCGCTTTGGTGTACAATCCTTCAAACATCGGTGCCTTGAATAACTACGCATATTATCTTTCCGTGGAGCGCCGCGACTTGGACAAGGCGGAAGAGATGAGCTACAAGACAGTGAAAGCCGAGCCGAACAATTCCACCTATCTCGATACATATGCATGGATATTGTTTGTTAAAGGTAATTATGCCGAGGCGCGTCTCTACATAGATGAGGCGATAAAGAATGATAAAGATAGCAGTGACGTGGTCTTGGAACATTGCGGAGATATCTATTACATGACTGGCGATGCGGAAGGTGCCTTGAAATACTGGAAACAAGCCTGGGATAAGGGCAATCGCTCTGATACGTTGAAACAGAAAATACAAAAAAAGAAATATATATCAGATGAAACTAAACCTGCTGAATGATATGGCAAGGACGTGCCGCCTATTGTCCTTGCTGTTGTTGCTGGCTGTGGGGCTTGCCGGTTGCAAGACTTCGCGTCACTCAAGTTCTCTGTCCGGAGAATCTGCCTGCCTTTCCTCCAAAGTGCAGCTGACGGTACCCCATAAAGATGCCACCCTTACTGTGAACGGTACGATGAAGTTGAAGAAGGAAGAATGCATGCAGATTTCCTTTCTGATGCCGATACTTCGTACGGAGGTGGCACGTATGGAAGTCACCCCGGATGAGATTCTGTTGGTAGACCGTATGGGAAAACGTTATGTCCGTGCAACACGTAAGGAACTGAAGGATGTGCTGCCCAAGAAGGCGGATTTTGCCCATTTGGAGAAACTGCTTTATGCTGCTTCCAAACCCAATGGCAAGAAGGTGCTTACCGGCAAGGAACTCGGGATACCCTCTCTGGAAAAGGGAAAGATTGAACTTTCCAACTTCTCGGATAAGCCTTTTGCACTGACTCCTACCCAGCTCTCACAGAAATATAAAGAGGTGGAGCTGGAAGAACTGCTGGAAATGCTGATGGACCTTTGATTAGTTGATAATTGTCAGATAATCCCTCATAACTTATAACTCATAACTTATGAAGCTTCTCCTTCTCTTCTTTCTCCTCCTTTTGCCGGTTTCTCCGCTCCTTGCCCAGTCCAACAAGCTGATTAAGGAACTGGAAAGCAAGCGTGGTGCCTTACAGAAACAGATAGCAGAGTCGGAAACGCTGTTGATAACCACCAAGAAGGATGTGGGAAGCCAGTTGAACGGTCTTGCTGCACTGACCGGACAGATAGAAGAGCGCAAACGCTATATTCTGACTATCAATAATGATGTGGAATCCATAGAGCGCGAGTTGTCTTCATTAGAACGTCAGTTGACCCGCCTGCAACGTGACCTAAGGGACAAGAAGAAGAAATACGAATCGTCCGTTCAATATTTGTATAAGAACCGCTCCATTGAAGAGAAGCTGATGTTCATTTTCTCTGCCAAGAGCCTGGCACAGACCTATCGACGCATGCGCTATGTACGTGAATATGCTACTTATCAGCGCCTGCAAGGCGAGGAAGTGTTGAAAAAGCAGGAGCAGGTGAACCGTAAGAAGACTGAGCTTCAGCAAGTGAAGGTTGCCAAGGAAGGATTGTTGAAAGAACGTGAAGAGGAGAAAGTCAAGCTGGAAGCGCAGGAGAAGGAACAAAAGTTGTTGGTAGCCAATCTGAAAAAGAAACAGCGGGGATTGCAGAACGAACTGAATAAGAAACGCCGTGAAGCCAATCAGCTCAATGCACGCATTGACCGTCTGATAGCGGAAGAAATAGAGAAAGCGCGTAAGCGTGCGGCAGAAGAAGCGCGCCGTGAGGCAGCCGCACGTAAAAAGGCTGGTGAGAAAACCGAAAAAACGGCAACTGCCTCTACGCCCGCAAAGCCGAAGGCACAGCCTTTGGAAACTTACTCCATGAGTAAGGCAGACCGTGAATTATCAGGGAACTTTGCTAATAATCGCGGTAAGTTGCCGATGCCCATCACCGGCGCGTATATCATTACCAGCCATTACGGCCAGTATTCTGTGGAAGGTTTGCGCAATGTCAAGCTGGACAATAAGGGCATCGATATACAAGGGAAACCGGGTGCCCAAGCCCGTGCCATCTTCAATGGTAAAGTGGCGGCTGTCTTTAAACTGAACGGACTGTTCAATATCCTTGTCCGTCACGGGAATTATATATCAGTCTATTGCAACTTGTCATCGGCCTCGGTGAAGCAGGGCGATGATGTTGCCACCAAACAGACTCTCGGACAAATCTTCTCGGATGGGGCCGACAATGGTCGTACGGTGCTACACTTTCAATTGAGGAAAGAGAAGGAAAAACTGAATCCGGAGCCGTGGCTGAACAGATAATGATAATTTAAATTTTTACTCCTTCCAGCAGCTCCAGATACATCCCTATCGCCTCCTCTATCTCCTTGACAAAGATAAATTCATCGGCAGTGTGTGAACGGGCACTTTTCCCCGGTCCCATCTTCAGAGAAGGGAATGGCATCAGTGCCTGGTCGGACAAGGTCGGTGAGCCGAAAGGAGTACGTTTCATGGCAATGGCCTTTTGCACTACCGGATGCTCCGGAGCTACGTGTGAAGAGCTTAGCCGGAAGGAGCGGGCTTTGGCTTCACACGTGATGTGTTTCTGTATTTCATCGAATAGCTCATGATTGCTATAACACTCGTTGCTGCGAATGTCTACGACAAAAGTACAACGGTCGGGAATGACGTTATGCTGTGTACCGGCGTTTACCATGGTTACGCTCATTTTCACGGGACCCAGCAGGGAAGATTCTTTTGGGAAACGGTAATCACGAAACCAGGCAATATCATCCAATACCTTATATATAGCATTATCTCCCTCGTTTCGGGCAGCATGTCCCGATTTTCCGGTAGCAGTTACGTCCAGCACCATCAATCCTTTTTCTGCAATGGCAGGTTGCATCTCTGTCGGCTCGCCTACAATGGCAAACTGTATGGGAGGGAGTTCCGGCAATACGCATTCTATTCCCCCTTTGCCTGATACTTCCTCCTCACACGAGGCAAGATATATCAGATTGTAGGCCTGAGTGGTGCGGCACAATGTCAGGAATACTTGCAGCAGGCTGACTACACTGGCTCCGGCATCGTTGCTGCCCAGCCCGTAGAGCTTTCCATTACTTTCCAGCGTTGGTTTGAAAGGATCTTTTCGCCACCCGTTGACGGGTTTTACGGTGTCGATATGGGAATTCAGCAGCAAGGTCGGTTTCTTTAAGTCGAACATCGGGCTGAGGCACCATACATTGTTGCCTTTACGTCCTGTTGCCATGCCTTGCATTTCGATATAGTTCTGCAGATAATCTGCCGCCTTCTCCTCGTCGCGGCTCAAGGAAGGAATGGCTATCAGTGATTTGAGCAATCCGATTGCTTCGGAAGTTAAAGTCGGTATATCGTAAATCATATTCGGTAAATAAATAATCTGGCCGCAAACTTACGGATAAAAAATGAAAAGGACGCCAAACCGACGTCCTTTCTGTTTTTTCAATATTGTTTAGAAGAAGCAACTGAGTGATATCATCAAGTTGCGGTTTTTGTTGCCTGAATCTTTAATGTTCTCTACCAGTCCCCAGTCATAACCGATGGAAATCTGATATTTCTGACTGAATTCGACTCCGGCTTTTAATCCGAGACCGAAATCAAAACGCTTCATGGCATCATCCCCGAATACATTGGTGGAGTTATCATCAAACTCATATTCGTCAAGAATATCTCCTTCCGCCTTGGCTTTGCCAAAAAGACCGATGGCTAAATAAGGACCGGCATTGCCGAATATGGCAAAGTTCTCATTTACTGCATATTTATAGCCAATGTGTACAGGAATTTCCAGGTAGTAGGGATTGAACTTGATAGAAGCAGCAGAGCCTCCGTCTATTTTGGCTCCTTTCAGCGTAAGTAATGCACCCATATCGAGGTAGACTCCTTCTGAAATTTGAGGCAATCCTACTTCAGCCTTTACCCCAGCATGAAAGCCTATTTTACTGTCGAAACCGGTAATGGAGAAGTTACTGGAGTTCATGCCGACTGTTGCTCCCCATCTGAGGTTGTCTTGAGCATTGATGCTTGCTAAACCTATGGTCAGCATAACCATTAAAAGCAATACTTTTTTCATGTTCATTGAATTTGATTTAGTTTGTATATCACCACAAATATATAGATATTTAATATATTTCTATTGTTTTAATGGTAAAGAAAGTATCTTTTGTGGATAATTTGCTAACGGATGGTCGGATACTTTAAAGGTAAAGTTTGAATAATTACCCGCTAATATCAAATTAGTTTCAAATGAAACCACTACCTTTGTACCGTATTTACCAATATCAAAAGTTATGACTTATCATCATTTGTCTGTTCTGGTGCACCGCCAGGCAGAGAAGTATGGAGACAAAATAGCCCTGAAATACAGGGACTATGAAACTGCACAATGGATACCCATCTCTTGGAAAGAGTTCTCACAGACTGTACGCCGGACTGCCAATGCAATGGTGGCTTTGGGAATAGAGCCACAAGAGAATATCGGTATCTTCTCGCAGAATAAACCCGAATGTCTCTTTACTGATTTCGGTGCATTCGCCAACCGGGCGGTGACTATACCTTTGTATGCTACCAGCTCACCGGCCCAGGCACAGTATATCATCAACGATGCACAGATACGTTATCTGTTTGTAGGCGAGCAGTTCCAGTACGATGCCGCTTTCAGCGTGTTCGGATTTTGCCAGTCTCTGCAGCAGCTCATCATCTTCGACCGTGCTGTGGTGAAAGATCCGCGCGACATGACTTCCATCTATTTTGATGAATTTATGGCAATGGATGAAGAGTTGCAGCACAATGCCATTGTAGAAGAACGTACAGCAGCTGCCTCAGATGATGACCTCGCCAATATCCTTTATACTTCCGGTACTACCGGTGAGCCGAAAGGTGTCATGCTCCATCATTTCAATTATAGAGAGGCTTTCCGCATTCATGATATCCGATTGCCTTTCATGACAGACCAGGATGTTTCCATGAACTTCCTTCCGCTGACCCATGTATTCGAAAAGGCATGGACCTACCTTTGTATACACCGGGGAGTGCAGGTCTGCATCAATCTCCGTCCACAAGATATCCAAACTACTATTAAAGAGATACGCCCTACACTGATGTGCAGTGTACCCCGTTTTTGGGAGAAAGTCTATGCCGGTGTGCAGGAGAAGATTTCCCAGGAAACCGGTCTGCGTAAGGCGATGATGTTGGATGCCATCAAGGTGGGCAGGACGCATAACATTGATTATTTGCGCCAAGGAAAGACTCCTCCGATGATGCTTCATCTGAAATACAAGTTCTACGAAAAGACCATTTATGCTCTGCTGAAGAAGACGATAGGTATTGAGAACGGTAATTTCTTCCCTACGGCAGGTGCTGCTGTGCCCGATGAAATCTGCGAGTTTGTGCATTCTGTAGGTATAAACATGGTGGTGGGCTATGGTCTGACGGAATCTACGGCTACCGTTTCCTGCTTCCTCAACGAAGGCTATGAGATTGGTTCCGTAGGTACGGTGATGCCTGATGTGGAGGTGAAGATTGGCGAGAACAACGAGATACTTCTTCGTGGTAAGACTATCACTACCGGCTACTACAAGAAACCGGAGGCAACGGCTGCTGCCATCGACCGTGACGGTTGGTTCCACACGGGTGATGCCGGTTATTTGAAGGATAGCCATCTGTATCTGACGGAGCGTATCAAAGACTTGTTCAAGACTTCCAACGGAAAATACATTTCACCGCAGGCATTGGAAACGAAGCTGGCTATTGACCGTTACATTGACCAGATTGCTGTCATTGCCGATGAGCGTAAGTTTGTTTCCGCTTTGATAGTTCCCGTTTATGGCTTTGTGAAGGATTATGCCAAGGAGAAAGGCATTGCATACAGCAATATGGATGAGTTACTGCAACATTCCAAGATACAAGCGTTGTTCCGTGCCCGTATCGATACCTTGCAGCAGCAATTTGCCCATTATGAGCAAGTGAAGCGTTTCACGCTTCTGCCGGAACCATTCAGCATGGAGCGTGGGGAACTGACGAATACGCTGAAGCTGAAACGTTCTGTTGTGGCAAAGAACTACAAGGAGCTGATTGACAAGATGTACGAGGAATAGATTTCCATTTGTTTGTTTTTGAACCGTCCGACTTGGAGTGAATTATTTTCATTCCGGGCCGGACGGTTTGTTTTATGTATGGACTTGCCCTTGGCAGATAGGACTCTCGAGTATGTGCACGTTAGTTAGGCTTAAAAAACAGCCTGGTAGATAAATGGGGATTTATCATTTCAAAACAGCTTCTTCAAAGATAAAGGGGAAGAACCGTTTGTCATCTGTCACGGGATTCAAGCACGTAGTCCGGAACGCTCCCCTTGTTCAGTCCGTCTTTCCCCGTTGCTTTATCCCTCAAACGCTTGGTGTCTGTCCCCGAAACAGCCTTTGTTCATTGTCGGCTCACTCGGGTGAACAAATCAGCTCACTATGGTGAACAACTCCGTTCACTATAGTGAACGAGTCAGACCACTATAGTGAGCCGCTCAGAAACTCAAAGCCTCTATAAGACAAAGAAGCGGACACAACAAGAGAAAGAAGGGGACGAGACAAGAGAAAGCAAGGGAACGGGACAGACCGAACACCGGTGAGGGCAAAATTTGCCCTCACCCTTTTTATTTGCCCTCACTCACCCATGTAATGCCGATGAACAGGGCGGTTCGGGAAGTGAGTGAGGGCGGTGAGGGCAACATTAAGAAAATCGTATTAGTTTTTCCTTCTTCTTCCGAACCCGATTAACTTTTATTAGCAAAGAAACTTCTGTTTCTCGATAGGGTTGCGGTTCTCTACCCGGTTTTATATACGAAGCTTAAAAAGAAATCTGCAGAATAAGAGACATTTTAATAAGCTCGAGTATTAACCGTAACATTCTAATAGCCTATGTAGCATACAAAAAGAAACAAATGAGATTGACATTCAACCCTGCTTGTCAATCGGAAAGACAGACCCCATCAGAATCTGTTTATTAACTTAACACACATTTAATCTAATATTTATTTTCCGAAAAACAGCTTATGAAAAAAAGAATTATGCTGACCTTGGTTTGCCTGCTGGCAGCCATCGGTTGGGTAGCAGCCCAAAATTCCCCCATTACCGGTATCGTTATTTCAGCTGAGGACAATGAACCGATTATCGGAGCTTCCGTATTGGTAAAAGGAAGCACTACCGGAGCCGTAACAGACTTAGACGGCAAATTCACTATTACAGATGCGCCCGCAGGTGCGAAAATCCTGCAAGTGTCTTTCGTAGGTATGATAACACAAGAAGTTCCCGTCACTCCGGGGACGATAAGAGTCACATTGAAGAATGATGCCAAATTGCTGGACGAAGTGGTGGTAACGGCATTGGGTATCGCAAAGAAAGAAAAATCACTGACGTACTCTACCCAGGTGGTAAACGGTGATGAACTGGCACGTGTGAAAGACCCCAATATGATGAATGCATTGGCCGGTAAGACGGCAGGTGTGCAGATTAATAAGAGTTCTTCCGGTTTGGGAGGTTCTTCCAAAGTGATTATCCGTGGTAACCGTTCGGTAAGCGGAAGTAACCAGCCGTTGTATGTAATAGACGGTGTACCGTTCGGTTCATCTACCAACGAAAATACCTCAACTACTATCGGCGGAGACAACGACAGTGGTAACTACGACCGTGGCGACGGTATTTCCAATCTGAATCCCGATGATATTGAGAGCATGAACATATTGAAAGGCCCTGCCGCTGCTGCACTTTACGGTAGTTCGGCTGCCAATGGTGTGGTGATTATTACCACTAAGAAGGGCAAGGAAGGACGCGCCAGTATCAGTTTCAATACCAGCACCACTTTCGATATAGCTGCATACGGTATTCCCGAATTCCAGAATCACTATACGGGTGTGTCAACCAGTTGGGGCAGTGATATCAAAGGTAGTCCCGACTATACAGACGATTTCTTCAAAACAGGTGTCACTACTATCAACTCGCTCTCGTTGAGCATGGGTTCGCAAGCTATGCAAACTTACTTTTCCTATGCTAATACTTACGGCAAGGGCGTGGTGGAAGGTAATAGCTTGGTGAAGCATAATTTCAATTTTCGCGAAACTGCCAACTTCCTCAATAACAAACTGACTGTTGATGCCAATATCAATGCGATGTATCAAAGGGGGAACAACCGTACTACTTCGGGAGGTTATTACATGAATCCTTTGGTAGGTCTTTATCACTTCCCGCGTGGTGGTGTTGAAGGTGGAAAGGACTTTAACTACTACAAAGATAATTATCAGATTCTTAATGCCGGTCGTAACATAATGGACCAGAACTGGTATAAATCTCAAGGTACTGATATGGAGCAGAATCCCTATTGGTTGATTAATAAGGTTCCGAATGAGGATACCCGTTATCGTACATTGTTGAATCTGAGTGTGAAGTATAAGTTCAATGACCTGTTCAGTATACAGGCTCGTGGTAGTGCCGACTATGTTGTAGACAAGAATAATACACGTATGTATGCAGGTACCAGCCCGGTGTTGTGTGGTATGAATCCGGCTGGAACAGGAACTAACGGTCGTTACATCTACGGTGAATCAAGTAGCCTTTCTTCTTATGGGGATGTTTTGTTTACTTATCAACAGCAATTCACTAACTTCAGTGTCAATGCTTCGGTAGGTGCCAGCATCAACGATTATACAGGAAACGGTACAGGTTTCGATTCCTATCCGGGTATACTCTCTGTGCCCAACGTATTCACTATGCAGAACTGCTCCTTGAACAAGGGCTCATTGACCGATTGGAAAACCCATACTCAAAGCCAGAGTGTGTTCTTCACCGGTCAGGTAGGCTTCAAAGATCAGATTTATGTGGACGTGACAGCACGTAACGACTGGACTTCAACATTGGCATTTACCAAATACAAAAACAAAGGCTTTTTCTATCCGTCAGTAGGTGTGACATGGTTGCTGAACGAAACATTGAAATTACCTTCTTGGATTGATTTAGGTAAGATTCGCGGTGCATGGTCAAAGGTGGGTAACGGTTTGAATACTTATACTTCAAATCCTCTCAACTCCATTACAAAGAGTGGTAGCATCAATTTCAACAGTACAGCTCCGTTTGCAGAACTGAAACCGGAAATGACTACTTCCATTGAGTTTGGTACTGAGTGGCGCTTTTTCAATAGCCGCTTGGAGTTCGACTTCACTTATTATAAGACTAATACAAAGAATCAACTCTTTACGTTGGATGCTCCGTCAGGTTCACAATACGCCCGATATTACATCAATGCCGGTGATATTCAGAATACCGGTGTCGAAGTTATGTTGAATGGAACTCCTGTCATGACTAAGGATTTCCGCTGGAAAACCGGTGTTAATTTTGCAACCAATAAGAACGAAGCAAAGGCACTGGCTGGTGATGACTTTGGTTATTTTACATTTAGCGGTGGCGAAAGTAACAATGTATGGAGTCGTTTAGAAGTAGGTGGTTCGTTTGGTGACATTTACGGTACTACTTTTGTACGTGACGAAAAAGGCAATATTCAGTATGAACCTGCAAAAGAAGGACAAAAAGATAGTGATAGACTTCCATTGGTGGATAAGACAAATCCGGTGAAACTGGGTAATTCTACTCCTGATTTTAACTTGGGGTGGAGCAATACAATCACGTGGAAGGACTTCTCTCTTTACTTCTTGATTGATGGACGTTTTGGAGGTGAAGTGATGTCTTTGACGGAAGCTGACCTCGATCAGCAGGGAGTAAGCAAGGCAACGGGTGATGCTCGTGACCGTGGTTACGTGATGCTGGAAGGCCGTCAAATTACAGATGTGGAAGGCTTCTATAATCAGGTTGGTGGCCGTGCGGGTGTGACCGAGCATTATATGTACAGTGCTACCAACATACGTTTGCGCGAACTTTCCATTGGCTATAGTCTGCCTCAGGCTTGGTTGGCAAAGACTGGTGTCATTAAGAACGCACAGGTTTCACTTGTAGGCCGCAATCTGTTCTTCTTCAAGAACAATGCTCCATATGATCCTGATGGCATGCTTTCTACCAGCAACCGTCTGCAAGGAGTTGATGTGTTTGGTATGCCTACCAACCGTTCGATTGGGTTCAACTTGAAAGTTAATTTTTAAACAGTAGATATGATTATGAAAAATATATTTAGACTTACAGCTGTAGCGCTGCTGGCAGCTACCTTATTCTCGGCATGTACGGGAGCGTTCGAGGATATGAACACTAATCCGAAGGGAGTGAGCGATGAAGAACTAAAACAAGATAACAACTACATTGGTATGCACTTCATTCCCATGATGCAGTCTATCTATTATAATAAAAATGCAGGTGTCAATGTATGGGAATATCAGCTTATTCAAAATTTGAATGCCGATTTGTGGTCAGGCTATATCAGTACGGCTACTGCATTTGCCGGCAATGTAAGTAATGTGACCTATGCCATGAATGCAGGATGGAATGACAACTGTTGGGATTATGCTTATAGAAACGTAATGGTGGAAAGCTTGAAAATCACCAACAAGTGCAAAGACGATATGGAGACGTATGCCCATTTCGAGGCTATCAATACCATCTGCCGCGTAATAGCTATGTCGCGTCTTGCCGACCAATACGGATGTATTATCTATTCTCACTATGGCGAATCGGCTACTGGTGGTGAGTATGATTCAGGACAGGATGCTTATAAAAAATTCTTTGAAGAATTGAAAGAAGCTGCAGACGTGCTGCGTACTGCTAAAGAAAAGGATGTGGCTTCGTTTATGATGTTTGATTATGCCTATGGAGGTAACTTGAACAAATGGGCGCAGTTGTGTAACACCATTCGTTTGCGTTTGGCCATGCGTATTGTGAAGTATGATGCTGCTTGGGCAAAAAGTGAGGCGGAAGCTGCCATGAACGATAGTAATGGATTGATTGAAACCAATGATGCTAATTTCGGCATTGCAGGAAACGGTTATGTCAATCCGCTTTACGGTATTGCATTCAACTATGGAGATGGTGTTTTAGGTGCTAATATTCCTTCTATCTTGTCTGGTATGGGCGATGCGCGTCTTGATAAGTATGCTACACAGAACAGCAAGAGTGAATATTTTGGTATTCGTCTTGGTATTAAAGGACTGGAAGAAGAAGGGTTTTCGGATGCCTATAAGGCGATTGTAAGTCGACCCAACTTGACAGAAACCTCTCCTGCTATTTTGGCAACTGCTGCCGAAACCATTTTGTTGGAAGCCGAAGCTGCTTTGCGTGGTTGGGATGTAAATGGTAAGGGCACCGCTCAGAGCTTGTATGAAAAGGGTATACGGACATCGTTCGAACAATGGGGAGCCGCTGTGGGCGATTATTTAAGCAGTACGACTACTGCTGCAGCGTATGTAGACCCCGTTATTCCCGCTGCCAGCATTGAAGGCCAGAGCAAGGTGACTGCTAAATGGGACGAGTCTTTGAGTAACGAGGAAAAATTTGCTAAGATTGCCACACAACGCTGGATTGCTATTTATCCTGAAGGTATGAATGGCTGGGCTGAGATACGTCGCACTGGTTATCCCAAATTATTCCCGGTAATGGTGAACTACAGTCAAGGTGAGATTGATACAGATCTTGGCCCACGCCGTTTACCCTTCACCATCAATGAAAAAGGCAATAATCCTACCGGTTATGCCAAAGCCGTCGAAATGTTGGGCGGACCGGACAATGGCGGTACTCGCATCTTCTGGGATGTAGATAAACCGAACTTCTAATCCGCATTATTATCATAGAGATTAAGTGATGAGGACTTTTTGAAGCATGTTTTTTTAAGGGGAAGTATGAAATCTGTTTTTCATACTTCTCCTTATGTTATATTGATATAGGGTCACCGTACCCAAATTCTTTTATGTATCCGCTACGAAGTGAGTACAATGATATTTTAATAATTTGTTGTAATTTATCGATGTTTTGTACTCGCTTTGCAGCTTCTTGATTATCAGTGTTATTATAATGCGCTGCATTCAGTATACGACTGAACTGACTTGGTTTAGAATAATTAACTAATAACCTGCGCTTTTACATTAGGGTTTGAACCTTCTCGTCGGTTCTTACTATAAAGGGGAATTCTTAACTTAGCACAATCAGGCTACTGAACCCCATTTTTCAATAGCCTGATTTAATCTTAAAAAATATATTATGAAGAAACTCATTAAACCTCTCTGCTTGTTGACCGGTCTGCTTTGTGCCCCGGCTGTTTTGCTTCATGCCCAAGTAGATGAAAAGTTGAAAGCCGACATCGTCAGCACGGGCTACGTGCACAGTCCGTTACCGCTCGACGAGACAAAGGCTTTCGAAACATTCGGCTTGAAAAAGAAAGTGTTGGAAACTGTGATGCTGTGTGATATGGAGGATTTCTCCAAATGGTCGCACAAGGGCATCGGTAAGATTGGTTTGACTGACGAACGGAGCAAGTCCGGCAAGTACAGCCTGCGCCTGGAAGCGCCCGCCCATCCGGAAAAGATTCTCGGCTGGGGGTTGGGACGCGGTACTTGCATGGCCTCTTATGATATAGGAGGTGTGAACTGGGAAGGTTACAACCGCCTGAAGTTCTATATCTATCCCACGTGCGAAGGAGCACGCAGCATCTACCTCAACCTTTATGTGGAGAATGACGGAGAAATAAAAGTACCCGACATTTACGGTCGGGAAGGCTACCACGAAATCAATCTGAAAAATAACCAATGGAACGAATGCTTCGTCGAGATGTCTGGACTGGCGCGCGACAAGGTAACCAAGATTTCATTTGCCATCGAAGTGTTCGGCAAAGAACGTACTATGGGCGACTTCCTTCGCTTCGATGTAGATGCCGTGGAACTTCAGAAGGTGGAGAACCCGGAAACCGTAAAAGGCTGGATGCCTGCACAGAACCGCATTATCTTCTCTACTACCGGTTATAGTATAGAGAGCCCCAAAAGCGCCATTGTCAATGTGGAAAAGCACGGCGGACAGTTCCAGTTGAAGGATGCCGCTACGCAGGCCATCGTTTATACCGGTCCTGTTCGTAAGGAAAAGACCGGCCTGGGAGAGTTCGAGACGATAGACTTCTCGGACTTCAAGACACAAGGCCGTTACGTCATTCAGGTAGGGGATGTCACCACCTTGCCTTTCTATATCCATCAGGATGTGTGGGAGGATTCTGCCTGGCGTATGGTGAACTTCCTGTTCTGCGAGCGTTGCGGTTATCCCGTTCCCGGAAAGCACGGGGCTTGTCATAATGACCTGCATGCCACTTACAACGGACATATCATTCCTATAAACGGAGGATGGCACGATGCCGCCGATATGTCCCAACAGACCTTACAGACGGGAGAGATAGCCTATTCCTTGCTCTTGATGGCCGAACGTGCCAAAGAAAAAGGCAATGTAGACTTGTACAACCGCCTGATGGAAGAGGCTTTGTGGGGAATGGACTATGTGATGAAGACCCGTCTGGGCGATGGCTACCGTGCACAGACATGGGGCACCAACCTATGGACCGACGGTAAGGTGGGCACCGACGATGATGCCGGTCGCCGCGAACTGCTTGTCCATAACGGAGCTTTGGAGAATTTCCTGCTTGCAGGAATTGAAGCGTATGCCTCCATGAGGATTGAAAATGACGAGGCGCTTAAGGGTAATCTGAAAAAGATTGCAAAGGAAGACTTCGGCTATGCCATGAAGCGCTTCAACGAACTTGGCTTTGCCGAGCTGATAAAAAAGGGTGGGGGACATGCCGCCATGGCATCCGAGAGCCAGTACCACGCCAACATCTCATGGGCGGCCAGCATGCTCTATAAGCTGACCGGTGAACAGCAGTATGCCGATGAGGCTGTAAAAGCCATCCGCTACACCTTGCAGTGCCAGCGCACCGAACCGTTGAAAGACAAAGACAAGACCTGTGGCTTCTTCTATCGCGATTTGGCAAAGAAGTCCATTGTACACTATACTCATCAGTCTCGCGATTATGCCTACATGGAAGCCCTTGCCGCCCTCTGCGAAACGCAGCCCCGTCATGCCGAGTATGAGCAGTGGATTCGTGCCATGAAACTCTATGGCGGTTATCTGAAGAACATCATGAAGTATGTATATCCTTATGGAATGGTGCCCAGCGGCATCTATCACAAGGATGAAGTGAAGGACTCCGTCAACTTCTACGCCGTCCAGGTAGGCATTCGCAGTGGTGCTGCGAAGGATTTCAAAGAACAGCTCGAGAACGGTATCCGTCTGGATAAGGAGCATTACTTGCGTATATTCCCCGTCTGGTTCTCGTTCAAAGGAAATATTGCCGTACATTTGTCTACCGGAAAAGCAGCAGCCATCTGCGCCAGAGTGTTGAAGGACAAGGAACTGAAAGACATTGCCGAACAGCAGCTCTTCTGGGTTGTAGGCAGGAATCCTTTCGGACAGTCCATGATTTATGGGGAGGGCAGCAACTATCCGCAGCTCTATACGGCACTGCCTGGAGAAACGGTAGGAGAGATACCCGTAGGTATGCAGTCTTATTTCAATGAAGATGCTCCCTACTGGCCGCAGTTCAATACGGCTACTTATAAGGAAGTCTGGGGCTCTTCGGCTGCCAGATGGCTGATGTTGGTTTCCGAATTCTAAAGCAAGATGATATGAGTGACAAGACTGTTTATTCACGGCGCAATCCGGCCATTGACATGCTGAGGGCGTTGACCATGTTCACCATGATTTTCGTCAACGACTTCTGGAAAGTGCATGACGTACCCCATTGGCTGGAACATGCCGTTTATGGTGAAGACTTTATGGGACTGGCGGATATTGTATTCCCCTGCTTCTTGTTTGCAGTGGGAATGTCCATACCATACGCCATCGAACGCAGATATGCCAAAGGCTTTTCGGCAGAATCCACCTTAGGACATATCCTTTCCCGCACCTTTGCTTTGCTGGTGATGGGGGCATTCATCACAAACTCGGAGTTCCGGCTTTCACCGGAAGCTCCCTATCCGATAGGGGTATACTGGTTCTTGATGGCCATAGGCTTTATCGGCGTGTGGAACCAATATCCGAAACCGGCTTCCGGTACTCAGAAGAACCTTTTCCGTGCTTTCAAGATAATCGGCGTATTGGTTCTTCTCTACCTTGCCTTTACCTTCCGCAATCCGCAGGGAGGTGTATTCGGGGCTTATTGGGGAATATTGGGCTCCATCGGCTGGACTTATCTGGTATGTGCCGTGATTTATTTCTTCAGCCGTGACCGGTTGAAGTATCTGCTGCCCATCTGGGGAGTCTTCATTCTGATATGTCTGTTGGGCACGCCTTTGCGCGAAAGCTTTGGCGGCGAGGCCATTCTTGCCTTTCCCGAACGTAACTTCTATCAAGGTATGCTGGGCATCCTGCACATCGGCAACGGAGCTTTGCCCGCATTTACAATGGGAGGTATCATCCTTTCCATTCTCAGTGCCCGCTATGCCGACAAGGGTGACGGTTGGAAACTTCGCAACGGGCTGACGGCTGCTGTCCTGCTTCTGTTGGCCGGGATAGGGGCGCATCATTTTTGGATTGTAGCCAAGATAGGCGGCACTCCTCCCTGGGTGTTCTATGTAACTGCCATTTCCGTGGCACTCTATACGGTGCTTGGCTGCTTGGTCAGTCATCAGGTCACGGGCTGGTTCAATCTGATACGCCCTGCCGGAACGGCTACGCTGACTACCTATCTGGTGCCTTATGTCTTTTATGGATTCGCCGATGTGACCGGTGTTATCCTGCCGGACTGGTTTACGCATGGATTCATGGGACTGGTCAATTGCCTCTGCTTTGCCTTTGTGGTAATCGGCGTTACCTGGGTGATGGAAAAACTGCACGTTAAACTTAAAATTTAGATAGAATGAAAAAGAACTTTTTACCTGCATTCTTATTGCTGTTCCTGGCGCTGGGCCTGTTTTCGTGCCAGCAGGGAACTAAAGAGACAAACAAAGAATATCCCATGTTCTGGACGTGGCTGGACTATCGTCCCGGTATGAACTTCGACTCCATTTGCCAAGTGATGAACGACATCGGCATGGACGGAATCATGCTGAATGCACCGACTCCCGACGATTACCGGGTAGCCATACCGATTGCCCATAAACACGGAATCGAAGTGTATGCCTGGCTATGGACCATGAATCTGGAACACGACCGTGACAAAATATTGAAAGAACATCCCGAATGGTTCAGTGTGAACCGTAACGGCAAGAGTCTGGCAGACACTACCGCCTACGTAGGCTATTACAAATTCCTTTGCCCGGCACTGCCCGAAGTCCGTGAGTTCATCAAGGAGAAAATCAAGGCCTATTGCGAAGTGGAAGGTTTGAACGGCATTGCCATCGACTACCACCGTTTTGTGGATGTGGTGCTTCCTACTACCTTGTGGCCTCACTACGGTATTGTGCAGGACCGTGAATACGCTGCATGGGATTACGGCTACCACCCGGAAATGCTCAAGAAGTTCAAGGAGCAGTACGGTTATGACCCTCGCGAACAGGAAGACCCTTCGCTTGATGTGAAGTGGCGTCAGTTCCGTTGCGACCAGATAACCGAAGTGGCCAATATGATTGCCGAAGTGGTACACTCCTACGGCAAGACAATGGCTGCCTCTCCGTTCCCCACTCCGAAGATGTCCTCGCGCATGGTACGTCAGGACTGGGGCAAATGGAATCTTGACATTGTATTCCCGATGGTTTACCATACTTTCTATACGGGTGATGCCAGCTTCATTTCCGACTGTACGGTGGAGAATGCACGCGACAAGAACGACATGACGACGCTGTATTGTGGCATGACCGCCACGGACGGGCCGATGATGTTTGAGTGCATGGATGCCGCCTTGAACAACGGCGCCCAGGGAATTGCCGTGTTTACGATGCTCGGTCTGCGTTCTCCGGAGGTGAAGAAGCAGTTCAAGGCTTATACGGACAGTGTCAGAGCCGTGCGTGCCGCCAACGGTGGAGTGATAAAGGCAACCTATCCTAAGGTGGCCGAACCGGATCCGTTCAAACACGAAGGCATTATGAAACTGATGCAGGAACGCATGCAGCAAATCATAGCCACGGCTGCCGGGAAGGAAGAATTGGCTCCGCTGGCACTGGGCGAGTACAAGGAGGTGGATTCCTACGACGCAACGCGCTGTTATCAGGTGGTAGACAATAATAGCAAGACTACTTTTGACGTGACGTTCTATCTTTACGGCGATGTCGTTTCCGGATGGGATGTGACAGTGGCAGACAAGGATTCTTCTAAGAAATGAAAGGACGTTTTATGATAGTGAGAGATTACGGGAGCAAACTCTTTCTGCTCTTTGTGTTTTCGATGGTAGGCATGGTTTATTGCAATGCTCAGAGTGGAAAGAGTTTGTCCGTAAGGAAAGTAATGTGTACGGCTTCACCGGAAGGTGGGGCTGTGCCGTCCTTGCTGGACGGGAACGGGATAGAGTTTCAGCCCCTTGATGTGGTCAACTGGAAAGATTACCCCTATAAGCCGGAAGTGAGTTTCCGCATAGCCCATACGGGGCGCGAAATCCTGCTCCACTACAAAGTGAAGGAAGCCAGTGTGCGTGCAGTGGCTTCCGGAGACAATGGCCGGGTATGGGAGGATGCTTGTGTGGAATTCTTCGTATCTCCCGAAGGTGATGACCGCTATTACAATTTCGAATGTAACTGCGTCGGCAGACTACTGATTCAGGGAGGTGCAGTCAATGAGCGCCGTCCCACGGCGAGTCAGGAGGTGCTGGGCATGGTGAAACGTTGGAGTTCGTTGGGCGGCGAACCTTTCGAGGAACGTTTGGGCGAGTGCAGCTGGGAACTGGTCATGGTTATTCCCGTTTCTGCTTTCTTCCAGCATTCCGTCGGTTCTCTGGATGGGAAAACAATGAGAGGGAATTTCTACAAGTGTGGTGACAAGCTCCAGACTCCCCATTTCCTTTCTTGGAGTCCTATCCGGCTGGAACGCCCCATGTTTCACTGTCCGGCCTTTTTCGGCACCTTGTTTTTTGAATAAATCTTTAGGGTGTTCTGGTGAAATCATTTGCTGTTAGTATTACTTATTGGATTGACAATTGCGGAATTATGTGTTTTTTTATACCTTTGCACTTCCTAAATTGTAAATGCATATATGATTACCGCAGAACAACTGAAAGATATCAAAGAACGTACCGAGGCGTTGAACCGCTATCTGGACATTGAAGGAAAGAAGATACAAGTGGAAGAAGAGCAGCTCCGCACCCAGGCTCCCGGTTTCTGGGACGACCAGAAGGCTGCCGAGGCTCAGATGAAGAAAGTGAAAGGCTTGCAGCAATGGATTTCCGGCTACAATGAGGTAAAGACCTTGGCCGATGAGGTACAACTGGCTTTCGACTTTTACAAAGACGAACTGGTGACTGAAGAGGAAGTGGACGATGCCTATGCCAAGGCAATCACTGCTGTCGAGGCCCTCGAACTCAAGAATATGCTTCGCGAGGAAGCCGATCAGATGGACTGTGTGCTGAAAATTAACTCTGGTGCCGGTGGTACGGAGAGCCAGGACTGGGCAAGCATGCTGATGCGTATGTATCTGCGCTATGCCGAGACTCACGGCTATAAGGCCACCATCGCCAACCTGCAGGAAGGAGACGAGGCAGGTATCAAGACTTGTACCATCGAGATTTCCGGCGATTATGCCTACGGCTACCTGAAAGGTGAGAACGGTGTACACCGCTTGGTGCGTGTTTCGCCCTACAATGCCCAGGGCAAGCGTATGACTTCTTTTGCATCCGTGTTTGTCACTCCCTTGGTAGATGATACCATCGAGGTGAACATCGAACCTGCCCGCATGTCATGGGATACCTTCCGAAGTGGTGGCGCCGGTGGACAGAACGTCAATAAGGTAGAGTCCGGTGTCCGTCTGCGCTATCAGTATAAGGATCCATATACGGGCGAAGAGGAAGAAATCCTGATTGAAAATACCGAGACGCGAGACCAGCCCAAGAACCGCGAGAACGCTCTCCGCCTTCTCCGTTCCATGCTTTACGACAAGGAACTTCAACACCGCATGGCCGAGCAGGCAAAGGTGGAAGCCGGTAAGAAGAAAATCGAATGGGGTAGCCAGATTCGTAGCTACGTCTTCGACGACCGCCGCGTGAAGGACCACCGTACCAACTTCCAGACCAGTGATGTGAATGGTGTGATGGATGGAAAGATAGACGGCTTTATCAAAGCTTACCTGATGGAGTTTGCAGGAAGTGGCGAATAAATTTTCTCCCTTTCATTTGCATTCTTCCCGAATTTCTTCTTACTTTGTTCATCGTTGAACTTTAAACTATAAAACACACCATGGGAAAAAGTAAAAAGAAAGCAATGCACAGCCAGAAGGAAGAGCAACAAGCCAAGAAAGTGATGATGACGATGGGAGTAATAGCCATTGTATTGGTCATCGCCATGTTTGTGGCTTACTCTTACTGGGGCTGATAAAATCACTGGAAACGACATGCCGCAGGAGATAGAACGGAAATTCCTCGTGACGGGAGAATACAAGCCACAAGCGTATGCACACAGCCGTATCGTACAAGGATACATCAGCAGTGTACGTGGACGGACAGTACGGGTGCGCATCCGCGATGAACGGGGATTTCTCACCATCAAGGGTGCATCCAATGAATCGGGAACCAGCCGCTACGAGTGGGAAAAGGAAATTCCGCTGTGCGAAGCGCGGGAATTGCTGAAGCTGTGCGAACCGGGTATCATCGACAAGACCCGTTACCTGGTGCGCAGCGGACAGCACGTCTTTGAGGTGGATGAATTCTATGGCGAGAACGAGGGACTGACTGTGGCCGAGGTGGAACTCTCCTCGGAAGACGAGCCTTTCGTGAAACCTGCATTCATCGGACGGGAGGTGACGGGAGATGTCCGCTACTATAACTCGCAACTGATGAAACACCCTTTCACCACGTGGTAGCAAACCAATTGTATGCCGTACTTGTTTAATCGTCATGGAGAAACTTTACGACTACCTGCCAAGAGAACTGGTCACCTTCCTTTTGGTCACTGTATTCTCTTTACTCATCGGGCTTTCACAGCGTAAAATCAGCTTGAAGCGCGAAGGGGAAACTACGCTTTTCGGTACCGACCGCACCTTCACTTTTATAGGCATTCTGGGCTATCTGCTCTATATCCTCGACCCTACGGGCTATCGTCTGTTCATGGGAGGAGGAGCCATTCTGGGACTGCTGCTCGGACTGAACTATTATGTGAAGCAGTCACAGTACCATGTGTTCGGAGTAACCACCATCATTATTGCACTCATCACCTACTGCATTGCTCCCATTGTGGCCACGCAGCCGTCGTGGTTCTACGTCATGGTCATAGTGACCGTCCTGCTCTTCACCGAGCTGAAACACACCTTCACGGAACTGGCCCAGCGCATGAAGAACGACGAGATGATTACGCTTGCCAAGTTCCTTGCCATCAGCGGCATTATCCTGCCGATGCTGCCCAATGAGAATCTTATTCCCGGCATCAACCTGACGCCATACAGTATTTGGCTGGCCACGGTGGTTGTATCGGGCATTTCCTACCTTTCTTATCTGTTGAAGCGTTACGTTTTCCATGAGTCGGGCATTCTGGTTTCGGGCATCGTGGGAGGCTTGTACAGCAGCACGGCTACCATTTCCGTACTGGCGCGAAAGAGCCGTAAGGCTTCTGTGCAGGATGCTCCCGAATATGTGGCGGCCATGTTGTTGGCGGTCAGTATGATGTTCCTCCGTTTCTTGATATTGATAGGTATTTTCAGCCGGGAGACGCTACTGGCCATTTATCCCTACCTGCTGATAATGTCGGTGGTGACGGCAGCCGTGGCATGGTATCTGCATTCCAAGCGGAAACGGGTGGACGACGGCACGCAGACCACGGAGGACGAGGACAGCAGTAATCCGTTGGAGTTTAAAGTGGCGCTGATTTTTGCCATGCTGTTTGTCGTGTTCACTATCTTGACACACTATACGCTGGTGTATGCCGGTACGGGTGGGCTGAACCTGCTCTCTTTCATTTCGGGCTTCAGTGACATCACTCCTTTCATCCTGAACCTGCTTCAAGGGACGGGCAGCGTGGCGGTGCTGGTAATTACGGCTTGCAGCATGCAGGCTATTGTCAGCAATATAGTGGTAAACATGTGCTACGCGTTATTCTTTGCCGGCGGAAAAAGCCCTTTGCGCCCGTGGATATTGGGGGGATTCGGTTGCGTTATTGCCGTAAATGTCTGTCTGTTACTTTTCTTCTATTTTATATAACCGGTATTATTTAATCTGAATTCGATATAAGACTTTGCTTATAACGGTATGGACATGAGCTTTCACCACAGAGTAACACAGAGTCTCACGGAGTTCTATTTTTTTGATTTCAAATTGATTAAACTCTGTGATACTCTGTGTTACTCTGTGGTGAACTAATTCATAACTGATAAAAAACGAATAAAACTGATGTCGAACTCAGGTTATTTATAGTCGGGAGTTATCGGGAGTTAGAAGCCGATAGTATAGCTATACATCGACAGAAGTATTGGCCGATAACTCCTTCTCCTTCTAACTCCTTCTCTAAATTATATCAGCTAAATTGTTTTCTTTTTGCTTTTTTAACTCCGAAAGTCTCGTAAATACATGGAAAAGGGGCTACTTTTGCCAAATTCATTGTGACAAAACTCGGACGGGAAACGTCTAATACCAAGACAATAAACATGAATAGTCACTAAATATAAAAACGCAATGAGAACAAAATGGACTGTGCTGCTATGGATGCTGATGATTTCGGGACTGGTTGCAGCGCAAAACACGGCAAACACTTCTTTCCAGGTTAAAGGAATTTTGCTCGACTCGCTCACCCAGGAGGGTGAACCTTATGCTACCATTAAAATCGTGAAGAAAGAGGCCCCTGCAAAGGCGCTGAAAATGCTGGTAACGGATATGAAAGGCCAGTTTCAGGAAAAAGTTCCCGGTACGGGCAACTTCGTAATGACCATCACTTCCGTGGGGCGTACCCCTATCGTGAAGGATTTCTCTGTGAAGGCTGGAGAGAACCTGGTGGACTTCGGCACACTCTACATCGTGGATGCTTCCAATGAGCTGGGACAAGTGGAAATTGTAGCTCAAAAGCCTTTGGTAAAGGCGGACATCGACAAGATAGAATATAATGTGCAGGATGACCCTGATGCCCAGTCGAACTCTGTGCTGGAGATGCTCCGCAAGGTACCGTTGGTGACGGTGGACGGCGAGGACAATATTCAGGTGAACGGGAGCAGCAGCTTCAAGGTGTACGTCAACGGAAAGCCCAACAACATGATGAGCAATAACCCGACCGAGGTACTGAAGAGTATGCCTGCCAACAGCATTAAGCATATCGAGGTGATTACCAATCCCGGCCCCAAGTATGATGCTGAAGGTGTGGGCGGTATTCTGAACATTGTCACCGTGGGTAGCGGACTCGAAGGCTATACGGCTACGTTCAGTGCCAACGTCAGCAACCGCGGTGCAGGCGGTGGAGCATTCGGTACGATAAAGAGCGGCAAGCTGACTGTCAGCGCCCGCTACAACTACAATTATAATGACCAGCCCCGCAACTACAGCAGCGGCAGCCAGCATGTGACGTCGGAAGCTGTTACGGAGAATTCTTCCAATCTGGACTATGACGGCAGTAACAAGGGCCACGGTTCCTTCCAGTCGGGCAGCATGGAGGCCAGCTACGAAATAGATACACTGCGCTTGGTCACTATGTCTTTCGGACTTTGGGGTGGCGGAAACAAGAGCAACGGCTCTACGGACTACATCGCCACCTTTCCGGAGAACATAAACGCCGCTCCCATTTATAGCTATTCGGCTTTCAACCGCAGCAAGTCTTCCTGGTATTCCATCGATGGAGGTGTCGACTACCAGCGTCTGTTCAAGGTGAAGGACCGCATGCTGACATTCTCCTACAAGATAAACACCCGTCCGCAAACGTCGGATTCCTACACGGAATATGAAATAGACAAAGGCTATAATCCCGATTGGGCTGATTATCTGAAACGTCTGAGAAATTTGCATAACGACGGCGAGCAGAACACCACCGAGCATACTTTCCAGGCCGACTATACCACGCCTATCGGCAAGCTGCATACGCTGGAGGCTGGTGCCAAGTACATCCTGCGCAACAACTCTTCGGAGGACGACCGTTTTGATGCAGACGATACCGGAAAGTATGAATACAACAAGGAGCAGAGCTCGCACTACAAGCATCTGAATGATATTATTGCCGCCTATCTGGGATATGGGCTGAAAGTGAAAAGGCTGTCCGGCCGTTTGGGAGTGCGCTACGAGCATACCATCCAGGATGTGAAGTATCTGGTGGGGCGTGGCGAGGACTTCACAAAGAACTTTGACGACGTAGTGCCTTCCGCCTCCATCGGCTACAAGCTGACGGATATGTCCAATCTGCGCTTGGGCTACAACATGCGTATCTATCGTCCGGGAATCTGGTACCTGAATCCGTATCTGAATGATACCGACCCCTCCTACATCAGTCAGGGTAATTCGGAACTGGACAGTGAGAAGAGCCATGCATTCAATTTGAGTTATAGTAATTTCACGCAGAAGTTCAATATTAACCTTTCAGCACGCTATTCATTCACCAACAACAGTATTGAGAATGTAACGAAGCTCATGCCCGATACGGAGATTGAGGGATTGAAGAACCCCACGGGAAAGGATGTGCTCTATTCTACCTACGCCAACATCGGTAAGACCCGCCGTGCCAGTGTGAGTGCTTACGTCAACTGGAACGCTACTCCCCGTACACGTATCTACATGAACATGAGCGGTGATTATTCTTACATGGAGGGCAGTGAGGGCATGCGTAACGACGGCTGGAGCCTCTTTGCCTACGGTGGTGCACAGCAGACGCTGCCCCACGATTGGCGCATCAGTCTGAATGTCTTCGGACAGACGCCGTGGATTATGCTGCAAGGTAAGGGTAGCAGCTTCTTCGATTATGGCTTGAGTGTCAACAAGTCATTCCTAAACAAGCGTCTCACTTTGTCCGCTTTTGCCAGCAACTTCTTCAAGAAGTATATGGACCAGAGCTCTACTACCGAAGGTGCCGGCTTTATACGCGAAAGCAGCTATAAGTATAGCCGCCAACGTTTCGGCATAAGCGTCAGCTACCGCATCGGCGAGCTGAAGGCAAGCGTGAAGAAGGCTGCACGCACCATCAGCAATGACGATGTGAAGAGTGGCGGTAGCGGTTCCGGTGGCGGCGGTGAATAGACTACTACGAATTCATTTACGGATATATCAGGCAGGTGACTGTTCCGTCCATTGTCATGACGATGAGACGGTGGTCACCTGCCTTCTTCAGTGAGGTGACCGCCGAATGGGATACTTTATGGCTCCAGGCTATCCCGCTTCCGTCTGTCCGCACGGCATGGACCACTCCGAATTCGGTAGGGATGAACACATACTCTTCCGTGGTTTCCATGCGGGTGGGGATGAAATTACCTTCATACGGCATCAATGTATTCCAAAGTGGAGTGTAGTTTCCTTTTGAGACATCTGCTGCCGTAATGTTGTTCTTGATTCCTTTTATGTACATGGTCTTTCCATCCGGAGAGAAACCGATTGATTCGCGTCCTTTCGCTTCATCCGATGCCCAGAGGATTTTTCCGTCTTCCGGGTTGAAGGCGCGTACAAAGTAGTCGGAACTGAGCACTATGACCTGTTCTGATGCTTTTCCATTCTTCCGGTAGGGCAGCACTGTGGGCCAGCAGGCTCCCGGAGAGAAGTATCTTCCGCGTTCGGTGTCGAATTCCCATACTTTTTTCCCGGTTTTCCGGTCGATGGCATAGAACATGGCTCCCCAGGTTCCGATATAGATGCGTTCGTGGTCTATAGCCGGGCGGGACTCGATGTAGCCGTTCAGTCCGTCGGTAACCCAATTGAGCGTGCCGTTTGCCAGGCGGATGGAGTAGAATTTTCCGTTGCTGCTGCCTGTATAGACATTGCCGTTTGCTACTGTAGGGCAGGCTACAATGGGGTAATCCGTGTTGAATTTCCAACGGGCGGAACCTTGTTTTTTGTCCAGTGCATGAATAAACCCGTCGCAGGAAGTGACAACCACCAGTTGGGAAGTGATGAAGGGAGCCGAGAAAATCTTATTTCCTGTGGCATAAGTCCATACCGTTTCTCCGTTGCGGGCATTCAGGGCATGAACCATTCCTGCCGTATTGGTATAGATATACAGTTCTCCGTCAATGCTTCCTTGTGAGGCAACGTCGGTTACGTCTTTCTGCTTCCACACCTCACGAACGGCAGGATAGGTGCTGTTGATGCTGAAATCAGGGCGGTAGTAGACGGTATCTTTCTTTTCACCCGGAATGTTCGATGAAGCAATAGCTGTTGCATTCAGGCGGACAACATTCCATGCGGGACGGGTTTCCGTTTGGATGATGCGTTCGCAGAAGGTGATGGAATCTTCGTTGACTGTGACGAGATTATAGCCACCTATCGGGTCTTCCCTCCGCAGGGAGGAGCGCCCGATGACTGCCGGAATGCCTTCGGCGTCATAAGCGCGGTTGGTGTGCAGGTGTCCGGCAAGAGTCACCAGTACATTGCGTGTTTTGAGAATATCCGTCACTTCGTACCAGTTACTTAAATCCCGGTTCAGTGGGAAATGGTTGACGAAAATGACCGGCAGTTCTTTAGGGGTGGCCCGTACAATGGAGTCCAACCAGAGTATTTCCTCACGTGGAATGTGGGGAGGCCCCATGCGCAGGCTTGGTCCGGCACCACAACCGATGAAGCGTACTCCTTGCCAATCGTAGCAGAAGTGGGATGCTTGGAAAATCTTGTTGAACATGGTGCAGCCGTTTTCGCTCCAGTTCACGTCGTGGTTTCCCGGCAGCAGCAGATAAGGTTTCCTGAAGCCTTCCAGTATTTCCTGCAGCAGCAGGAACTCTTTTGTATCACCGAATTCGGTGACATCTCCACTGAGAATCGTGAAGTCCACGGCAGGATTGGCATTGATGTCTTCAATGGATTGCCGCAGGTCGTCTTCGGCATAAGCGAAGGAATTGAGGTGTACGTCACTGAGCCAGGCGAAAGTGAACGAGACGCGGTTACTTTGTCCGTAAGATAGTGCGGACATTGCCATCATGCAGATGGCCAATAAGATACGTTTCATGATGATGATTGGTTTGAATTTGCCCAAAGATAGTGATAATTCTTTTATTAATAAATAATATGTATTGGTTCTCAGGGGAATATTGTATTTTTGTTGATAAGGAATGAACGGAAAATATAGTAACCGGCATTGTAACATTTTCAAGTTCTTTGTATCTAAAGAGTGAATTAAAAAGTGTACAGTGATGGAAAAGTTATTTCTGACTTTAGTATTGTTTTGGTTTTCTGTCTGTTCTTTTGCAGAAGATTACTCTTTTTCGGTGATAAAATCGGGTATAGGAAAGAAGTCTGTCATTTTTATTCCCGGCTTTGCGAGTTCGGGAGACGTCTGGAAGGAGGCAGTGGCGGAATTGGGAACACATTATACCTGCTACGTGTTGACTATGGCTGGTTTTGCCGGTGTACCGCCGGAAAAAAATCCATCCTTCGAGGGCTGGAAAAACGAGATTGCGACATTCATTAAGGAAGAAAGGATTGACAGCCCCATACTCGTAGGGCACAGTATGGGAGGCGGACTGGCACTTGCTGTTGCAGCAGACTTTCCCACACTCGTTGGAAAGATTGTCATAGTGGATGCTTTGCCTTGTTTGATGGCTTTGACCCACCCAGACTTTAACCCCGTAGCGGATAAAGACTGTTCTGATATGATTACCCGGATAACTGCCATGAACCACGAGCAGTTTGTCCGGATGCAGCGAATGAGTGTGGCTAGTTTGACAACGGACTCTTTGAAGTTTGACGAAATCGTGGAATGGGGTGCAGCCTCTGACAGAAAGACGTATGCCGCGATGTATTGTGACTTTGCGAACACGGATTTGAGGGAGCGAATCAGAAGTATTGCCGTTCCGGTCCTGGTCTTGCTGGAACCGCATTTCAAGAATATAGCATCTATTGTAAATGAACAGTATAGGAATCTGCACGGAGTGCGGTTAAGGTATGCCGAGCAGGGACTGCATTTCATGATGTTTGATGATAAGGAGTGGTTTATGAATGAGCTAACCGGTTTTATAAAAGAGTGACGAGTGGAGTTTGAGGCTATATATAGGGAATATTGGAGTAAGGTGTTCCGTCTGTGTATGGGATATGTGAATGATTATGGTCTGGCCCAGGATATGGCTCAGGAGACATTTGTTGCCGTTTGGCAGAAACTGTCGTCATTCAGAAATGAGGCAGCAGTCGGTACTTGGATTTTTCGTATTGCCACCAATCGCTGTCTTCGTCAGTTGGAACGGCAGAGCCGCATGGTTCCGGTTACTCTCTCGACCGACCTGCCCGAAGAAGAAAGGACGGGTATCGGTCTGCGGCTTCGTCTGTTGTATAAACTCATTGCCGAACTTCCGGAGATGGACCGCATCCTCATTTCACTCGAATTGGAAGATGTCAGGCAGGCAGAGATTGCCCGAATCACTGGTCTGTCTGAAGGTAATGTCCGGGTGAGGATTCATCGAATCAAAGCATTGTTGACAAAGAAAATAAGAGCGTATGAAGAGTGACATAGATATAAAAGAATTGTGGCGGAAACAGGCTGTCCCATTTGCCGACTGTTCCGGATTATTCAAGGAGGTAAATCACTTCAAGAGAAAGAAGGTTCTTGAACTGATAGTGCTTAATGCGGTTTTATGGATGACCATCTGCTTTGTTGCGTTTGTCTGGATATACTTTAAGCCGCAATTGTTGGTTACGAAGATAGGGATTCTTTTGACAATCGTGGCTATGGGCACTGTTGCTGTGTTCACTCATAAGATGATTCCCTTGTATAGAATTGTGGATGAGGAGCAATCCAACCGGGAGTATCTGAATGAGTTACTTGCCGTGAGGCGTAAGGAGAACTTTATGCAAACCAAGCTGATGAACTTTTATTTCATCTCGTTGTCTGTAGGAATAGGACTTTATATGTACGAGCATATTCAGGAGAGTTCACTACAGTTCAGGGTCGTTGCCTATTCGGTTTTCCTTCTGTGGGTTGGTTTGAACTGGTTTGTTTTTCGTCCCCGAATTATCCGGAGGAACAGACAGAGACTTGATAGTTTGATTGTCCGGGTGGAGAGGATCAAGACGCAAATAGATGAACTTTAGGGTATTGAATTGCCCAAAAATCCCTTTTTGAAGCTTGCACTCTCTGCTGAATAGAGAAGTGCGGGTTTCGGGAGAGTGGAAATGGGCAATATTTTTCAGACAGAAGAACAAAAGAACATATTTATTTCCTCTCTTTTGTCTTTTTGTTCTTCTGTCTGAAAAATAAATCTGCATCATCTGCGTCTGAAAAATGGTGTATAGTCTGTTCCAATACACCCGTTTTTAGCATAAGATGTCATTTGGGAATCGTTGAGAATCCCAGTTTCTCCAGTCCTTTCTGCACATCCGGATGACTCATGAAGAGCTTCCACAGCAGCCCCGACCGGTAATTCTCAATCATCACGGCTATCGGGCCCTGGTCGATGGCGAGGTAGCGTCGGGGATACCAGTTGTCCGTCTGGCTGAAGGCATCATAGAAGCCATAGGGTCCGAAGACTTTATCGCCCATCTCGTAGAGATGCCGCATCACCTGCAGCGACTGTTCCGGGGTATAGACGATGGATGACAAGGCGGCAGTTGGAGAGATGACTCCCTGGTCGTCGCGTTCGTTGGGAGCGTGGGCGGCATATCCGTTGACGGAGTAGCTGGCTGTCAGTCCCCAGCAGTCGGGCCCGAAACCTTTGTAGTGCTTGGGGTTGCGGACACAGTAGGCACGGTTCACAAGCGTCAGGTTACGCATCTCGTCGAAGTAGTTGGCGCAGTATTCATCCTTCAGCCCGATGGGGTCGAGGCCGAGAAACGAGTATTGTGCCCAGAAGAGCGGTCCGGCTTCTGTGCCTTGATAGCGCAGATGCAACTCGATATTCTCCACTTTATGAGGGTCTACAATGGCCCCGTTCTGCGCCCAGCCCTCGTGATAGACTGCTGCAGGCACGCCGTGGGTAGGCGAGGCGGCGGCAAGGATATACATGATGAGGCATTCGTTGTAACCGTGTACGGGAAAGTTCATTTCCCAACCGTATTCCGAACTCCAGTGCCAATAGAGCACGTTCTGGCCGTTCTGGCGGTAGAAGTTCCAGTCCACTTCGCGCCACAGCTTGTCGATGCGGGCGGCGAGGGCTTGCTCGGCGGGCGAACCGTCGATGTAGTACTGGTGGACGGAGAGCAGCGCCTGCATGATGAAGGCTGTTTCTACCAGGTCGCCGCCATTGTCTTTCTGCCCGAAGGGTTTCACCTTGCCCGTATCGCCATACCACCAGTGTGGGTAGGCACCGTGGAAACGGTCAGCGGTTTCGAGGAAGGAGACGATTTTCTCCATTCGTTCCAGCCCTTCCTGGCGGGTGACATAGCCGCGGTCTATACCGGCAAGTATAGCCATGATGCCGAAGCCGCTTCCACCGGACGTGATTACGTTCTGGTCGTTCTCCGGATAGACACCGTCCATGTGGATGCGTTCGCGTGCCAGTCCGCTGTTGGGCTCGGCACCTTCCCAGAAGTAGTTGAAGGTACGGCGCTGTACGGTGTCCATCAGGGCATCGTCGCTCAGCCGGTCTTCTTTGGCGGCGGGGCTTTTGCATTGCGTGAAACCGAGCAACAGCAGGAACAATAATAAACAGTATTGTATTTTCATTGTACCAATGCTTACTTGTTTTTTTATCATTTACTTATCTATATTCATTGCACGGTCAATTCAACAAGTATAGGACAGTGGTCGGAAAGGTAGCTGTTCTCCGGTTTGTCTTGGATAACGCGGTAGCGGTCTATCTTTGCGCTTTTAGTCACGAAGACATAGTCCAGCAGTACGCGTTCCTCCACCGGCAGACGGCCGAAGTCATGGAAAGACCAGGACGGACCGTAGGTGACGGCAGCTGTCTTTGCGGCATTTTCCATTCCTCCCTTTTCCAGCGTTTGCAGAGGTTCTTCACCGGGCGTACAGTTAAAGTCACCAGTGATGATGGCGGGCATGTCCGGTGCTATCTCCTTGATTTTGTCGAGAATGAGTTGCACGCCCTCTTTGCGGGCTGTCTTTCCGTCGTTGTCCAGATGGGTGTTGAAATATACAAACTTTTGTCCGTTGTTCTTTTCCTGCAGTATCGCCCAGGTGGTGACACGGTTGTAGGAAGCGTCCCAGCCCTTGATGCCGATAGTTTCGGGTTGCTCGCTGAGGGAGAAATTACCGTATTCCACCAGTGTAAATCGGTCGGTCCGGAAGAATATCGGGCAGTATTCGCCTGCTTCCTTGCCGTCGTCGCGCCCCACACCGAGTGCTGTGTATTGCGGCAGCCCGCGTTTTAGGTCTTCCATTTGGTTGTGAAGCACTTCCTGCATGCCCAGCAAGTCGGGGCTGTAGTAGGCTATCATACGGCAGGCGTCACCCTTGCGGTAATTCCAGTTGTTTACACTGTCCGAAGGAATATCCAGGCGGACATTGAACGTCATCACTTCCAGCGGCTGTCCGTTCTGTGCGGAGGGCTGGCTCTTGCAGCTGCCAAGGAGCAGAATGCTGCAAAAACAAAGGAGTAAAGTAGTATATCTCATGTTTTCTTGTTTTTAGAGTGCAATATTAAATATTTTATTTTATTTCAGTGTCAGTCGGGCTGTCTTTTCTGCCTGGCTGCTGCCACCTATCATCACATCGAAATCTCCCGGCTCGGCCACGTGGTTGAGGTCGTAGTCGTAGAAGCGGAGCAGCTCAGGGGTAATCTTGAAGGATACGGTCTTACTTTCGCCCGCTTTCAGGAACACCTTTTCAAAGCCTTTCAGCTCGCGTACGGGGCGGGTAATGCTGCCTACGAGGTCGCGGATATAGAGCTGCACGACTTCTGCACCGTCACGCTTACCGGTATTGGTCACGGTGACTACGGCAGTGGTGGAGCCATTTTGTCCCATGACCGGGGTACTGAGGGCGATGTCGCTGTACTGGAAAGTGGTGTATGAGAGCCCGTAGCCGAAGGGATACAGCGGTTCATTGTCCACATCCAGATAGTTGCTGCGGAACTTCTCGAACCAATTGCCGGCAGCCAGCGGGCGACCGGTATTCTTGTGGTTGTAGAATAAAGGTATCTGCCCTACGTTCTTCGGGAAAGTCATGGTCAGCTTACCGCTTGGGTTCACGTCACCGAACAGTACGTCGCCGATGGCGTATGCCGCTTCACTGCCACCGAACCATACGTTCAAGATAGCGGGCACATGTTCCTGCTCCCAGGTGAGCGTCAGCGGCCGGCCGGTGAAGAGGGTTAGTACAACGGGCTTTCCGGTCTTCAGCAAGGCTTCCAGCAGGGTGCGTTGCACGTCGGGGATATCGAGGTCGGTACGGCTCGAGCTTTCACCGCTCATTTCGGACGATTCGCCCAGGGCGGCTACAATCACGTCGGCACCGGAGGCCACCTTCAAAGCTTCGTCCAGCAGCTCCTTATCCGTACGGTTGTCCCGGCCCAGCGAACGGCCGAATAGGGTGGCGCGTTCCTCGTAGGCTGCATCACCGATGAGGTTGCTGCCTTTGGCGTAGGTGATGTTCACTCGGCCGGCTGTCATCTCCTTCAATCCTTCGTACAGAGAGGGATAGTCGTCCAGGCGTGCGGCAACACTCCAGGTACCGGGCATGTTGCTGCGGGTATTGCCCAGGGGGCCGATGACGGCGACGGTGCCTTGCTTCTCTAAGGGAAGGACGGGATGGGAAGACTTCTTGCCTTGTCCCTCAAAAGGTTCGTTTTTCAGCAGCACAAAGCTTTCGGCGGCAATCCGGCGGGCAGCGGCGCGGTGCTCGCGGGTGAAGATGTCGCGTGCGGGACGGCTGAGGTCGCAGTATTTGTAAGGGTCATCGAACAGCCCTAACTTGTATTTTGCTTCAAGGATGCGGCGGCAGGCTGCATCTAGTGTCTTCATGGTTATTTTGCCTTCGATGAGCGACTTTTTCAACGTGCCCACGAAACCTTCGCTCACCATATCCATGTCCACACCGGCGTTGAGCGCACGAGCGGAAACGGTCTGCAGGTTGCCGATTCCGTGTTCCACCATTTCGGAGATACCGGTAAAGTCGGTCACCACAAAACCGTTGAAGCCCCATTGTTTGCGCAGCACGTTTGTCATCAGCCAGTGGTTGGCGGTGGCGGGCACGCCGTCCACTTCGTTGAAGGAGGCCATCACACTACCCACTCCGGCGCGGACGGCTGCTTCATAGGGGTACATGTATTCGTTGAACATGCGGTTGCGGCTCATGTCTACGGTGTTGTAGTCGCGTCCGGCTTCTCCGGCACCGTACAGTGCGAAGTGCTTGACGCATGCCATGATTTCGTCGTTCCGTGTCAGTTGGTCGTTCAGGTCTTTTCCCTGATACCCCAACACCATGGCGCGGGCGATGGCGCCTCCGAGGAACGGGTCTTCGCCCGAACCTTCGGATACACGTCCCCAGCGCGGGTCACGGCTGATGTCCACCATCGGGCTGAAGGTCCATGAGATGCCGTCGGCACTGGCTTCGATGGCGGCGATGCGGGCAGACTGCCCGATGGCTGCCATGTCCCACGTGCAGGAGAGGCCGAGGGGGATGGGGAAGATGGTCTCATAGCCATGTATCACATCCATGCCGAACAGCAGGGGGATGCCCAGGCGGGAGTTCTCTACGGCCAGTTTCTGTACGTCGCGTATCTTGGCCACTCCTTTCAGATTGAAAAGCCCTCCCACGAGCCCCTGCTCAATCTTCTTGGCCACGTCGCTGCTCTTTGCCTGACCGGTGGTGATTTCTCCGGTCACGGGCAGGTTGAGCTGGCCGATTTTCTCTTCCACAGTCATCCGGCGCATCAGTGCGTCGATGAAGCGGTCCATGTCCTGCGGAGACTTCTGCGCCTGCACGGTGACGCCTATTAAAGCGGTCGCGAGCAGCAGACTTGTTCTCTTGAAAATTTTCTTCATATTCATATTGAATTAATTGTTTGTAAGTATGTTCCCTTCATTGTTTTTAGATTGCCGTCACTCTATTGCAGTGGCGCTATGACTTCTTTGCAACGGTGCTGCAATTTCTCTGCAGTGATACTGCAAACGATTTGCAGCGCTACTGTAACTGTTGTGCAGTGCTACTGCAACACTTTTGCAGTGCCACTGCAAAAAGTTTGCAGCTCTTTGCAGTAGCAATGCTTTGATTGAAAGCAAGTTATGAAATAGACCTTTTGCCATTGATTGGGTCGGCTGTTTCCTTTGGCCGGGTATCAATAGTCGGGGTTCTGTACCAGTACTCCGTTCGATTTGTCTATCTCTGTCTGGGGCAGAGGCAGTAGTGCATTCTTGTCCTGGTAATTCTTTCCGGCAGCTTGCAGCACTTCTTTGGCAATGCCCCAGCGCACGAGGTCGTAGAAGCGGTCGGGTTCCAGTGCCAGCTCTACGCGGCGTTCGTGGCGAATGGCGTCACGCAGCACAGACTGGCTGGCAGATTCTACCTTCGGAAGCACGTCTGCCAGTGTGCCGCGGGCATGGGCGCGTACTTGTTCCAGATACCCGGCGGCTTCGCCCGTCAGCCCTTTCTCGTTGGCGGCTTCGGCAGCCATCAGCAGCACGTCCGGATAGCGGATGAGGCGGATGTTTACCCAGAAACCCATACGGCTGTACTTGCGGCGCAGTGTCGGGTCCGTGTAGGCCTTCTTGTTGAAGTAGGCACCCATGGCGGTGGATACGGGTGACTCGCCATAAGGCTGGTTGGTATTCTCCGGTGTGATGGGCTCGTCCGTGCTGCGGCGAAAGTAGAGCAATGTGGCGTTCCGGCGCGGGTCGCCCGGCTCAAAGGCTTCTCCCATCAGTTTGGTGGCCATGTGCCAGCCCCATCCCAGGTCCCACTCGCCGGCTCCGCGCACCCCTTGCACCTGGCAGAACTGGCTGCCGATGCTGGCATCCTCTTTCATGGCATCGGTGGCTTCGCATTGCAGTTCGAAGATGCTCTCGCCGCAGTTTTCCCCTTCTACGGTGAAGACTTTGTCGACCGGTGTATTCAGGTTGTAGATGCCCGACTTTATCACTTCGGTGGAGGCTGTGTACATATTGTCCCAATCGTTCCGCATCATATAGGTGCGTGCGTGCAGGGAGCGTGCGGCGCCCCAGGTCAGCCGTCCCGTATAGTCGCTGTCCCACCGCAGGGGCAGGCATTCTTCGGCTTCGGTCAGGTCTTTGTCAATCTGTTCGTATATCTTTTCCGCCGTGGTCTTGGGCACGTTGGCATCGGAGGCTTCCACTACCTTGATGGTGACCAGCGGCACTTCGCCAAAGGCGCGTACCAGGTTGAAGTAGCACCAGGCACGGAAGAAGAGCGCTTCGCCGCGGTTGCGGATGGCTTCGGTGTCGTCCTTGTGTCCGCTCTTCTCAATGTCGTCCAGGATTTCGTTGCACTGGTAGATGATTTTGTAGTTCTGTCCCCAATAGGCGCTGAGCGGCCCGTTGGAGGCAGTGTATTCGAAGTCGTCCCACATGGCGGCCTCGTTGCTGCCGTCGCCGGCGTCACTGCCTTTCTCGGAGTCCTCGCTGCGCACCATGTGCACCATAAAAGCAGGAATACCGGCAGTGATGTCGTACGAGCGCATCAGGTAGTAGACGTTGAATATCTTCCCGCCTACAAGGGCGTTGGGAGAGTCATCTTCCGTGAACTGCCCCAGCGGATCGCGGTCCAGGAAGTCGTTGCAGGATGTCAGTGAGAGGGCTGTTGCACCCACCAGCAATGTAAATATGTATTTTATCAGTTTCATAAATTTATATTTTTCATTCCCCGTTCCCTTTGAAGGAGTCGGGGGAGGTTTGAAGTTACTCTTTTTTAGGGGAGAGGCTTTTAGAACGTCAGATTAAATCCGAACGTATAAATCGCCGGCATCGGATAACTGCCGTCGTCCACCCCGAAGGCGATGGCGCTTCCGCCCAGTTCCGGGGTATATCCGGTGTTGTGCTTCCACGTCTTCAGGTTCTGTATGTTCACGTAGAGCTTCAGCGCCTGCATGCCTATCTTCGAAATCAGCGCCTTGTCGAAGTTGTATGCCAGCGACACGTTACGGATGCGGAAGAACGAGCCGTCCTCTATGTAATACTCGGAGTTCAGATTGTTGATGGTATGCTTGGTGTTCAGCAGCGGCTGGGTGTTGCTGGTCCCTTCACCGTGCCAGCGGTCCATGCGTTGCTCCATAAAGTTGAACTGGCTCCAGTTGTAGTTGTCCCAGGTACGGTAAATCTGATTGCCGCCTTGTCCCATCATGTCAACGGCAAGCTCCCAGTTCTTGTAGCCCAGGCCGAGCGTGAAGCCGTAGGTGACATCGGGTGTAGGATTACCAATCATCGTACGGTCTGCCGTGGTGATTTCACCGTCACCGTTCACGTCGCGGAATTTCAGGTCGCCCGGGGTGACGGTTGCCAGTGTGTTCTTGGGAGAGTGCTCAATCTCCTCCTGGGTCTGGTAGACGCCTTCCACCTTGTAGCCGTAGAAGTAGCCGATGGGGTATCCTGCCATTGTGTAGCTCTGCTGCTTGTCTCCGGCTATGATGGAGTAGCCTTCCTGCACGAGGCTCAGTACCTTGTTCTTGATGGTGGCAAGGTTCATTCCGATGTTGTAGTTCCAGTCGCCTATCCGGTCGCGCCAGCTCAAGGCAAGCTCTACGCCCGAATTCTCGATGGAGCCAAGGTTTCCGATACCCGGTACGGTGCCCGAGATGCCCGGCACTTCGGCCAGCAGGTCTTTGGTTTTCTTCTTGTAGTACACCCCTTCAAAGTGCAGGCGGTTGCGGAGGAAGTTGGCTTCTGCACCGGCTTCCCAGGCTTCCACCTTCTCCCAGCGCAGTTTGGGGTTGGGCAGGTAGGCAAGCTGGTAGCCCGGATAGATGGCAGACGGGGTGCCGAACACGGCGGAGTAGGCATTCGTCAGCAACGGTTCGGCGGGATAGGCGCGGTCCAGGTTCTGGTTGCCCAGTGTGCCCCATGAGCCTTTCAGTTTCAGCATATCCAGCCAGGTGATGTCCTTCATCCATGCTTCCTCGCTCATCAGCCAGCCCAGGCCGACGGAGTAGAAGTTCTGCCACTGGTTGCCGGTGTAGGAGAAGGCGGAAGAACCGTCGCGGCGGTAGGAGCCGTTGAACAGGTACTTGCCCTTGTAGTTGTAGAGCACGCGTGCCAGCACGGACACGGTGGAGCGCTCCCACTGCGTACTGCCGTTGGTGGCGGTGGCTGCGTCGCCGATACTTACGTACCATTTGTCGGGATTGTCCGGAATGACCAGGCCTACCCCTTGGGTACGGGCGCCGTTCAGATTCTCGAGCTTGTTGTAGTAGGTGGTGAAACCGGCTGTGGCCGTCACGCTGTGGTCTCCCCAGGAGTTGGTGTAGGTCAGCAGATAGTCGCTCTGTACCTTCATTTCCGTTTCTTTGGCTTGGGACACTCCGGTCTTGCCGTTGCCCAGCGTGGCTATGTCTCCCTCGACGCTTGCGTCATATACCTGGATAACCGGGGTGTATGTCCGTGTGCTGTTCGAGGCATAGTCCAGGGAGAACATGGCCTTGAACTGGAAGTGTTTCAGGAAATCCCATTGGCCGTGCACATTGCCCGAGCCACGGTAGTTCTCGGCTTTCGTGGTATTCGCCTTCAGGTCCACGTCCACCATCGGGTTGTTCATCTGTGCCTTCTGGAATCCGGGCAGTGAAGTGTAGAGGCCGTACTCGGAATTGAATACATGCGCCACCGGAGCTGCGCGCAGGGCCGTAGCCACACTCTTCGTGTCGGCGGGCAGCATGCGTGCCCCGTTGAATTGGAAACCTACCTTGAGGTTGTCCGTCACTTTATAGTCGTTGCTGATGTTCAGCGTGATTTTGCTGTACTTCTCGTGCTTGATATTGCCTTGTTCGTAAGCATAGCCCGCACCGAGATAGAAGCTGTTCTTGTCCGAGGCACCCGTGATGCTGATGTTGTTGTTGGTGATGAACCCGGTCTGGAAGATTTCATCCTGCCAGTTGGTGTTTCCCGTCCAGTCCGAGAAGTTGTATTCCGGGTTGCCTTCATTCCTCAACTGTTCGTTGTACAGCAGTTTGAATCCTTCGGCATCCGTCAGTGCAATTTTGTCGGTGACGGACTTGAAACCGAACGAGCCGTTGATATTGACGCGTGTCTGTCCCTCTTTCGCCTTCTTGGTGGTGATGATAATCACACCGTTGGCACCGCGCACACCGAAGATGGCGAGCGACGACGGGTCTTTCAGTATCTCCATGGATTCGATGTCCTGCGGATTCAGGAAGTTGATGTTGTCGTTGAACAGTCCGTCCACGACATAGAGTGGCTTGTAGCCGTTGATGGAGTTTGTTCCGCGTACACGGATTTCCGGGTCGGAGCCTGCCTTGCCGGAGTTTATCACCTGCACGCCGGCAATCTTGCCTTGTAGTGCGGATACGGGGTTGACCACCGGCTTGTTGGCGATTTCGTCGCCTTTAATGTTGGTGATGGAGCCCGTAAGGTCTCGCTTCTTGGCGCTGCCATAACCGATGACCACGGTTTCGGCCAGCATCTGCGAGTCGTCTTTCATCTGGACGTTGATTACCGACTGGCTGCCTACCTTGACAGCTTGCTTCACCATGCCTACATAGGAAAAATCCAATGTGTTCTCCGGGGTGGCCTGGATGGAGTACCGGCCGTCTATGTCGGTAATCACGCCGTTGGAGGTTCCTTGTACCAATACGGTGGCGCCGATTAGCGGATCACCCAGTGCATCGGTCACAGTACCGGTTACTGTTTTTTCCTGTGCCGATGCGGCGACACTTGCCAGCAGGCACACCGTCAGAAATAGGTTTCTTAGTCTTCCGGTTTTCTTCTTGGGAAGGTTTAGGTTCTTCTTCATTACATTCATCTTTTAGTGGATAACTAATTCAGTTTTCTCCTCTGAACAATCAAAATGCAAAAAAGATTTGGTGACGGTGTTAAAAAAGGGCAGCCCGGTTCTTGCGGACTGCCCTCTTACCTAAAAGCAAAACTATACCTATTTCAACTCAAAACTCGTAGTCTTTACATCGCGGCTGTTGGGTCCAATCATTACGTGGAACTCGCCGGGTTCGTATACATACTGTATGTCGTAGTTGTAGAACTTCAGCAATTCGGGGGTAATGGTGAAGGTCACCTGCTTGCTTTCGCCTTTCTTCAGGTGGATGCGCTCGAAGCCTTTCAGCTCTTTCACGGGGCGGGTAATGCTGCCCACCAGGTCGCGGATATAGAGCTGCACGATTTCATCCGCATCGTAGTTGCCCGTATTGGTCACGGTTACGGAAGCAGTCAGTTTGCCGTCTGCATTCAGTTGCTTGGAACTGAGCGTGATGTCACTGTACCGGAAGGTGGTGTAGCTCAAGCCATAGCCGAAGGGATATAGTGGGTCGTTGCTCACATCCAGGTAGTTGCTGCGGAACTTCTCGAACCATTTGCCTTCTTTCAAAGGACGTCCGGTATTCTTGTGGTTGTATGCCATAGGCAACTGGCCTACATTCTGCGGGAAGGTGGTGGTCAGCTTACCGCTGGGGCAAACGTCTCCGAACACTACATCGGCAATGGCATCGGCAGCTTCGCTACCTCCGAACCATACATTCAGGATGGCGGGGACATGCTTATCCTCCCAAGTCAGCACTACGGGACGTCCGGAGAACAATACCAATACTACGGGCTTGCCCGTTTTCAGCAATGCTTCCAGCAGGTGTCGCTGTGCGTCCGGCATTTCCAGTTCGGAACGGCTGCTGCTCTCACCACTCATCTCGGAAGACTCGCCGAGAGCGGCTACGATGACATCGGCTTGTGCGGCTACTTTCAGGGCCTCGTCCAGCAGTTCTTGGTCATTGCCGCGGGGCAGTTCACGGCCGAACATCGTGGCGCGTGTCTGGTAGTCGGCATCGTACATCAAGTTGCTGCCTTGTGCATAGAGAATGTTGGCCTTGGAGCCGACAGCATTCTTGAAACCTTCCAATAGGGTGCTGTATCTGTCTGCCGTGGCTGCCACACTCCAAGTACCCGGCATGTTGGCGCGGGTGTTGGCAAGCGGGCCAATCAAGGCGATGTTGCCTTTGCGCTGCAAGGGCAGCAGGTTGTCCTGGTTCTTCAGCAGCACGAATGTCTCTGTGGCAATCTGGCGGGCAATGGAGCGGTGCTCGGGAGTGAACACTTCTTTTTCGGCACGCTTCACGTCACAGTATTTGTACGGATTGGCAAACAATCCCAGCTTGTATTTGGCCTCCAGGATGCGTCGGCAGGCTTTGTCAATGTCGGCTTCGGTCACTTTGCCTTCTTTCAGAGACTTTTCCAGTGTGCCGATAAATCCGTCGGCTACCATGTCCATGTCTGTTCCGGCGGTCAGGGCACGTGCGGATACTTCCTGCAGGTCGCCGATTCCGTGGTCTATCATTTCGGAGATGGCTGTATAGTCTGTCACCACGAAGCCGTCGAAGCCCCATTGGTTGCGTAGTACGTCGGTCAGCAGCCAGTGGTTGGCAGTGGCGGGTACTCCGTCAATTTCATTGAAGGAGGTCATTGCGCTACCCACACCGGCTTCTACGGCAGCCTTGTAGGGAGGGAAGTATTCGTTGAACATACGGTTGCGGCTCATATCCACCGTGTTGTAGTCGCGGCCGGCTTCTCCGGCGCCATACAGTGCGAAGTGCTTTACGCAAGCCATTATCTCGTTGTTGGCACTCATATCCTTGCCCTGATAACCGCGAATCATGGCTTGTGCAATGGCTGAACCCAGGAAGGGGTCTTCACCGTTGCCTTCTGATACACGTCCCCAACGGGCATCGCGGCAGATGTCCACCATCGGGCTGAACGTCCAGCAGATACCGTCTGCACTCGACTCAATGGCGGCGATACGGGCCGATTTCTCTATAGCCTCCATGTCCCAACTGCACGAGAGTGCCAAGGGGATGGGGAATACCGTTTCGTAACCGTGAATCACGTCCATACCGAACAGCAAGGGGATGCCCAGGCGGCTGTTCTCTACGGCAAGTTTCTGCACTTCGCGGATGTTCTTCACGCCTTTCAGGTTGAACAGACCTCCGACTTCACCGTTGCGGATTTTACCGGCAACGTCGCTGCTCTTGGCTTGTCCGGTGACGATGTTTCCCGTTACCGGCAGGTTGAGCTGACCGATTTTCTCGTGCAGCGTCATTTTGCCCATCAGCTCCGTAATGAATTTATCCATCTCCTGCGGATTGCCTTGGGATGTGTTTTCTTTGGGCGTTGCCGTCACGGTGAGGGCAGAGAAAGCCAAGGCTGCTAATAATGTGTATTTCTTCATATGATATAATTTTGATTATCCCCTCCGGCCCCCTGAAGGGGGAGGGGAATAGTGATATGGAAATTCAACTTAAGCTTAGCTGCTCCATCATGTCGCATACTAACTTCAATCGTAAATCCCTAAGCCTTAAATCCCAGCTTCTGCAATCCTTCCTGAACCTCGGGACAGCTCATGAAGAGTTTCCACAACAAGCCGGAACGATAGTTCTCAATCATCGGGGCAATGGTGCATTGGTCGATGGCAAGATAGCGGGGCACCGTCCAGTCACTTCCCTCGGAGAAGGCATCGTAGAATCCGTACTTGCCCCAAATCCAGTCGCCTTTGGAATAGAAATACTTCAGTGCACGCATGGATTCCTCCGGTGTGTAGGGAAAACTGGACAAGGCTGCTGTCGGTGTGATGACACCATGGTCGTTGTCGCCCGGGCAGTGGGCTGCATAGCCTTTGGTAGAGTAGCTGGCGGTCAGTCCCCAGCAGTCCTCGCCGTAACCTTTGTATTGTTTGGGATTCTCCACGCAGTAGCGGTAGTTGGAGAGGGCATGGTTGCGCACCACGTTCCAGTAGTTGGCATAGCGGTCGCTCAGGTTGCGCGGGTCCAGACCGATGTGCGAGTATTGTGCCCAGAACAAGGGACCGCCCAGTTTCTCGGCTCCGTTGTGTTTCAATTCCAAAGGCAGGCCGTAGGGGGCAGAGTCGGACTTGATGCCGCCGCCGCGTGCCCAGCCGTTGTGGTAGGCTGAAGCCGGAACGGGATAAGTGGGGGAGGAGGCTGCGAGCACATACACAATCAATGCTTCGTTGTAGCCTTCCAGCGGGAAGTTCATTTCCCAGTTGTATTCGGGAGACCAGTGCCAGTAGATGACATCCTTGCCATTCTGATACCAGCTGAACTCCATCTCTTTCCACAATTGGTCAATCTTCTCTACCAGCGCCTTTTCCTGCTCGTTGCCGTCGCGGAAGTATTGGCGTACGCAAAGCAAGCTTTGCATCAGGAAGCAGCTTTCCACCAAGTCTCCGCCGTTATCTTTTTGTCCGAAAGGTTTCACCTTGCCGGTAGGGCCGTACAACCAATGGGGCCATACGCCGTGGAAGCGGTCGGCGCGTTTCAGGTAATCGGCAATCTTGGTCAGGCGCTTCACGCCTTCTTCCCTGGGGATGAAGCCGCGTTCGATGCCTACCAGCAGTCCGGCTATACCAAATCCGCTGCCGCCGGTGGTGACAACATTCTGGTCCTTTTCGGGATAATCCCCATCCAGGTGGATGCGTTCGCGTGCCAGTCCGGAGGTCGGTTCCGCACCGTCCCACATGTAGTTCAAATGTACCTTCTGGATGTAATCAAGCATTTCGTCATCCGAAGCGAATGATTCGGGACGTACTTCCTCTGTGTCGGGCTTTTCCTCTTTTCCGTTCTCTTTCCCGTTTTCCTTCAAGTCGGAAGAGCAGGATGCACAGCCCGCCAATGTGGAAATCAGGAACAAAGCCAGCACATGTATCATTATTGGTTTTTTCATATCTTTATTTCTTGTGTTTAATTTTTTGTCATCTTGCACAATGGCGAGCGGCCGTTTTCGTTCAGCGCCTCGATAGTGAAGTAATAGTCCGTGTCCGCATCCAGTCCGCGGAAGTCATATTCCGTCTGTCCCAGTACCGTGATGGCATTGTACATCTTGCCTTCGGCGGTGCCGTAGTAGATGTTGTAGCCATAGGCGCTTGCTTCGGGTTGCCAGGAGATAAGGGCATTCCGGCGGTCTTTCCTGTCACGTTTCACAGTCAGTCCTTTCACGGCTTGCGGGACATCGCCGTCACCGTTCCCGAAGACGCGGAAGCCGGACAAGGCGACATTTCCCGTAGGCATGTGCACATTCTCGTATTTCAGATAACGGGCACGCAACGGCTCGTTGAGCTCGATGTAGTCGTGCGGACAATCCTTGTCACTGTCGCTCTTGTCTATGACCAATGTCCATTCTTTTCCGTTTTCGGAAGCAAAAATACGGTATTGGTGATAAATATCCATGGCACGGTTGTATTGAACCGCTTTATGGTCGTAGAAGTTCAACTGCACGGCACGTACATTCTTTGTACTGCCCAGGTCTATCCCGGCCCATTCGCCGGGGTTGCCGGAACGGGCTGCCCAGTAGGTGCGCATACTTTCGTCCGTCAGGTTGGAAGCTGCATGGATGCTATCCGTAGATGATACCTCCACCGGTTTGCCGTAGGACAGAAGCATCCATCCCGTGAAACGCTCTGCAGGGTTCTTTACGTCCATCGGTTCTGCCCAGTTGGGATAATCGCCGAAGGCAGTGGACGAATACATGACACCATCCTTGTCGAAAGCCACCGGATAAAGACCGATGCGGCGTTCGAACTTGTACTTCAGGGAGAGCATGCAGGTGGCCACGTGCCAGTAATTGCCTTTCACGTCGCAGAACGTGCCTCCATGACCGGCACCTTGCACATAACCGCCCGGCTTGTAGCACATCGGGTTATGCTTCTGGTAGACAAACGGGCCCAGCGGGGAATCCGAAACATATACGCCATCGGCATAGACTTTGAATTCAGTGCCCGGAGCACCATATTGGAAATAATATTTGCCATTGTGTTTGGTCATGTAAGCGCCCTCTGTGAATGGGCGGAGTGTCACTTCATCGTCATTGTTCATGCCGAAACGTTCCCAGCCGTGTTCTTCGGGGCGGAGCATCATGACATCGTGAATCTTGCTGATGGGGTAGAAATCATTCCGGTCCAGTTCTACCGCTTTCAAGGGATATTCATTGCTGGAGCCATAGTACAGATACAATCTGCCGTCGTCGTCCAGAAACAGACAAGGATCCCATGAAGGAAGTACGTTCTTTTCGATGGCACGTTTGAAACGTCCCGTTTTGGGATGCGTGCTGTACCACACGGCCAGACCTTCGTAGGTGGAGCCGGTATAGAACAGCGTGTCGCCGCTTACATAGGCGGCCGGCGCACACTGGTCATCGTCCGTAGGCTTGCGCTGGAAGCCGGCAGGAACGAAATCCCAATCCACCAGGTTCTTGGAATAGTGAAAACCGCCCTGGTTGGTGGAGAACAGAAAGTATTCTCCCTTGTATTCCACCGCCATCGGGTCGGCAGAGGAACGGAACGAACCGTTGGGACGCACATTGTTGTTGAAAGGCTCGAAGTTGTAACTGATGTTCATCGGATTGCAGAAGGTGCGCGACAGAGGCGCCTGTGGGTCATACCACCGGGTCGCCTGGGCGGGGCGGCAGATTGCGGTTGCCTTGTGTACCTCTTTTTCCATCACTACCTCAATATCGGTTTCATCCAGTGCCAGGATTCTGTTCACTATCTTTTTCCCGGGATAGTAGACATACAGGTGCACGTCGTTCTTCGCTCCTTTGATGGCAAAGCTGCCGTCGTGGGCAGTGGTATTGTGCATGGGACTTGCGAAGAACATGACTGTGGCGCCTGCGAGTGGCTGGCGGTTGGTGTCCAGTACGTGTCCTTTTACGATACGGTCTTGGGTTACAGTGATGTAATAGTCACTGACTTGCCCCTTCACCACTTTGATGGAATCGTCAGGGGTTGCCTTTGCCGCCAGAGCGGCAAAGGCTATTCCACAACTGATTAGGAATCTTTTTACCATATTGGAACGGATTTATTCGGCAATTCCGTCAATGGGTTCCAGCTTCAAATCAGGAAGGTCGTCCAACTGGTTGGCCGGTATGGGCCAATAAGTCTTTTCTGCTGTCCATCCTTTGGGACCGAGTACGGTGGCGGCATCGCCGGTACGCACCAAGTCCACATAACGGGCACACCATTCGCCGCAAAGTTCCATCCGGCGTTCGTCCATCACGTCTTTCAGGGTAACACCGGTTTTGGTGCTCATGCCTGCACGCTGGCGCACTTCGTTGTAGCCTGCGTCTCCATCCTTGCCCAGTCTGACTTTGGCTTCGGAGTTCATCAGCAGCACTTCGGCATAGCGGATGATACGCACATTGTTGTTGGCTCCGTAGGTCGTACGTGGAAGAGTCATCTGATTGTAGGGAAGGTAACCTTTGCCGTTCCAACAGTCGGTCTTGGTGGCCGATGTGGGACCTACCTGCCAACCCTCGCGCGTCTTGCTCAGGGCTTTCAGGAAAGAAGTTTCGGCACGCACACCTTCGCCACGGGCTTCGGCCCATGCCACGAACTCGGGTTCATAGCCTATGAAATTCCAGCCGCCTATGGACTTGGTGCCTTCGGCTTGCTTGTAGCTGATGGTACCGTCTGCGTTCACTACTTCATCATACCTCTCTGCCATGTTCGGACCCTGGAAATTGAACCATTGGTCTACGCCCAGGTAATCGCCAGAACCATTGCCGTAGTCTGTTACCTGGCATTCGAACAAAGATTCGTCACACAACTTTCCGGGAATTTTGAACAGCTGGTAGAAGTCGTCGTAGAGACGGAATCCACCGTTCTTGATGATGTCATCGGTCAGTGTCTCCACTTGTGCATAGTCTCCTTTCAGCAGATAGATGCGGGCGGCCAATGCTTGGGCGGTGAAGGCTGTCACGGCTCCCTTGTGTTCCATCTGGTTGGGACGCATGCGGGGCAGTTTGTCGATGGCGTAGTTCAAATCTTCCAGCATATAATTATATACGGCCTCTACGGTAGAACGGCGAAAATCGGTCTGCAGGTTGTCACGGTAGATGACGGTGGAACCGAAATTGGTCACCAGACAATAGTAAGCCCATGCACGGATGGTACGTACTTCGCCGCAATAGGATTCGTAGGTTTTGTAATCTTCGCTTCCTGCAGCAAGATATTCGGCATAACCGTCGAGGCTTTGCAGGGCGGCATTGGTGATGCGGATGATGTCGTAGAAGTTCATCCATACCTGGTTCAGTGCCCAGAATGAGTTGTTGTAGTTGAACTTGCGTCCGAAGGCCACGGCATCGCCCTGGTCATCGGTACGGCCCGACCACACGTCACCGTCGCGGGTGAACATCAATAGTGCGTTGCACCAGTGCATGCCCTGTGTGCGTACTTTGGAGTAGGCACCCACTACGGGTTGGTACATATTGTTCTTGTTGGTAAAGTCCACGCCTTGTTCGGGAACTTTGTTCTCCGGATCGATTTCTATGAAATCGGTGCAAGCGGTAGCTCCTCCCAGTACCATCATGGCCGGAAGTATATATGCGAATGTTTTCTTTAAGAATTTCATTGTTTTACGTTTTAGGGTTTAGAAATCTATTTGCACTCCGAAAGTATAGGTTGAAGTCAGAGGGTATACTTCGGTATCCCAACCTTCGGCATCCGACACTTCAGGTGTGAAGCTGTTGGCCTTGAAGGTAGTGAAGGGGCGGTCGGCCGTCAATGAGAGGCGGAGTCCCGGCATCACGTAGCTGCCTATCTTCAAGTTCTTGAACGAGTAGCCCAGCGTGATGTTCTGGATGCGGAAGTAATCGGAGCTTTCTACGAAATAGGAAGCGTTGTTACTGTCTGATTTGTTCCAGGTTTTGAGAAGAGCCTTGGCCGACGGATGTTCGTTGGTAGAGCCTGCACCCGTCCAGCGGTTCTCATACTGTGCACGGTCAAAGTTATAGTAGTCGGCTGCATAGCGCAGGGCACGCTTACGGTTCCACAGTTCGCCGCCTGCTTGTCCGTAGGTAGTGAGGCTGAAGTCGAAGTTCTTATAAGAGAATCCGGCATTGAAGCCATAAGTAAAGCTGGGCACGTATGAGCCCAACACCTGCTTGTCGTTTCCGTCTATCACATGGTCGCCGTTCACGTCCTCGTAGATGAAGTCGCCGGGTTCCAGTCCGTTGGCCACGGCGATGGGGTCGGCAGCACATTGTTCAGGAGTCTGGTAGATGCCGATGACCTTGTAGCCATAGAATGAGTTCATCGTCTCGCCCACCATATTCACGGTCTTTCCGCCTTTGATGATTTTCATGTTTCCTTTTAGGCTTTTCACTTCGTTATGCAGATAAGAGAGATTGACGCCGATGTTGTAATTGAAGTCCTGGCCAATCTTGTCGTTCCAGTTCAAGGAGAGGTCGATACCGGTATTCAGAATCTGTCCGTTGTTGCCGGCCAGCAGCTCGCCACTCATCGGGAGCTTGGGTGAAATCACGGCGTTGTCAGTCAGACGGTAGTACCAGTCGATGTCGGCGTTCAAGCGGTTCTTCAGTGTACTGAAGTTGACGCCCACGTTGGTTTCGTTCACTACTTCCCAACCCAGCCAGCTGAAGTTGGTGGTGTTGATGAATCCGTCGATGGCGGTATTGGGACCGAATACGGACTGTACGTTCTGTATGCTTGCGAAGCCTGCACTGGCAGCAATCTTGTCGTTACCCAGCTTACCCCAGCTGGCACGCAGCTTCATGTAGTCGAAGATATTCTGGTTCTTCATAAACGGTTCTTGGGAGATGACCCATGCGGCACCGATGGAGGGGAAGTAGCCCCATTTGTCGTTGTACTTGGACGAGCCGTCGGCACGGAAGGTGAACATCAACATGTACTTGTCGTTGTAGTTGTAATTCAGTCGGGTGAAATAGGAGAGACCGCGGTATTTCCAGCCGTCGTCTTTCACCGTAGCGCCTTCCTTGTTGCCCAGTGCGATGTATTTCCACACGTCCTCACCTTCGGGCACGTTGGTGGCGGTACCTTCGAGCAGGCGGTATTGCTCTTGACGCATGGATGCACCCAGCATACCGGTAAAGGAGTGTTTGCCCCACTTGTCAGTATAAGTGGCCACGTTGTCCCATATATATTTGTAGTAGTTAGTGTTCTTTTTAGTGAGTTCGGTAACCTCTTTCTTCTGGTTGGTGCCTACATAGTAGGTAGGAGTGAACTCAGAACCGCGAATCATTGAGTAGTCGTAGCTGTAGCTACTGCGTATATTCAGCTTGTCGGGGATGAGGTTGAGCTGTGCATAGAAGTTGGTCAGCACTTGGTAGGTCTCGTTCCGGTTGTCGTAATAGTTGGCAGTGGCTACCGGATTGTTGAAGTTGTTGGTCAGGCCCACCTGCTCGGGCGATGTGTACTTCTTAGGGAACACGGCATCGTCGCGGCGGTCATCATACACCGGGATGATAGACGGTGTGTTGTATGCCTGTTGCCATGCGGCATTCTTGGGAAGCTGCTGCTGCGAGTTGCTGAATACGCCGTTGAAGCCTACTTTCAGCCATTTGCGGGCTTCGTAGTCAAGGGCGGCACGGAAGTTCAAGCGGCGGTAGTAGTTTTCCACGTCCATGATACCGTCTTGTGCCAGATAGCTCATGCCGGCAGAGTAGGTCGCTTTTTCCGTACCACCGGAGATATTCAAGCTGTGATTGGTCATCATGGCTGTGCGCAACAGTTCGTCATACCAGTTGGTATCGGCATTGAATTGCAGGTTTTCCATATTGCCTCCGAATTCGGCTACTGACTTTTCGAAAATCGACCGGTAAGCTTCCGGGTTGGCTTCCAACATCATGGTGGCATACTCGTGAGAGTTACACATCTCCAGCAGGTTGGTGGCTTTCTGAATACCTACATAACCGTTATAGGTAATCTTGGCATCCTGGTTGCGGCTTCCTTTCTTGGTGGTGATGATTACAACACCGTTGGCGGCGCGTACACCGTAGATGGCAGATGCGGATGCGTCTTTCAAGATGGTCATGTCCTGAATGTCGGAATTGTTCAGGAAGTTGATGTTGTCGTAGAACATTCCGTCCACTACATAGAGAGGAGAAGTGTCACCGAAGGAACCCATACCACGGATGGTCACTTTAGGACCTTCGCCCGGCGTTCCCGAATTGATGATGTTAACACCCGGTACCTTTCCCTGCAATGCTGCCATCGGGGAGGAGGTAGGAACATTGATAAGTTCTTTCTCTTTGACAACGTCAATCGGGGCCGTCAGGTCTTTCGCCTTGGCCGAACCGTAACCGATAACAACAACTTCTTCCAGTAGTTGTGCATCTTCACGTAGCTTTACATTAATGACGGATTGTCCCGCAGCGCTTATTTCCTGCGGCAACATGCCCAAATAGTTGAATACGAGAGTTGCGTCTTCGGGGACGCCGTTCAGTACATAGTTACCGTCGAGGTCGGTAGCTGCTCCAATAGTAGAGCCTTTTACTACAACCGTGGCTCCAATAATCGGTTCGTTGTTCTGATCAACAACAGTTCCTTTAACTGTCTTTGTTCCTTGTGCCAAAACTGTCAGTGGCAATGAGAACAAAATCATGAATAGAAGAAATAAAGTTTGCCTTCTCATAAACTAAATTTAAGAGTTAATAATTCTGCCGGCAAAGGAAGTAATTACGGTAAGTAAGGCAAAAAAAAACACTACCACGATAATACGTTTAGGGTAAAAATGGGTACCGTTTTACTACGTTTTTGTGTTACTTGTTTCTAATAATCAGTTTGTTATGATTGAATGATTTGTAGCCGCTTTATTTCAAGTCGATGAGAAAATCCACTAATCCCGTTCCGTCGGGGATATCCAGTTTCTTGCGCAAACGGTAGCGTGCTGCCTCTACTCCCCGGATAGTGAGGTTGGTCATTTGCGCAATGTCTTTCGTAGAAAGATTCAGGCGCAGCAGCGCACAAAAACGGAGGTCGGTAGCGGTAAGACTGGGATAACGTTCGCGCAAATTACGGAAGAATTTCTCATGAATCAGGTCGAAATTGTTCTGGAATACATCCCAAAATTCCTGTGTCTCGATGTTTTCGTTGATGAGCTTCAGCAGAGATTCGAGGTTCTTGCGTCCATATTGCCCTTTCACCAGGGACTCTTGTACGACAGTACGAAGTTTCTCCAGGACCTCGTTCTTGGCAAATACACCCAGTGCCATGCTGGCAAGGTCTTTACTCTTTGCCGACAACTCGGCTTCCAGCAATTGCTGTTGCTGCAGAGTTATCAGATGCTCCTGCTCGCGCATCTTGATGTTCTGCTGCACCTGCTCTGCCTCATACTCCTTCCGTTTCTTTTCCATGGCACGGTTGGCGCGCCACTTGGAGAAAAAGTAGACAAGCGCTGTGAGAACTATGAGATAGAGCGCAAAGGCATAATAGGAGAGGTAGAAAGGGCGGGCTATGGCAAAATGATATTCCACCTCACCGATTTTCTGTCCCAAATCATTATAGGCTTCTGCCTGGAATGTGTATTCTCCGTAATCCAGGCTACCGTAGCGGATTTCGGGCTCTTTCAGGTCCGATGTCAGCGCCATGCCTTGTCCTCCTTGCAGGACATAATGGAAATGTACGGACAATTTATTGTAATGCGGCAGGCTTACTGAGAACAGCAAATCCCGGTAATTGCTTTCCAGTTCGACATTTCCAGACAGAGGCAGGCGTTTCTCCTTTTTATCGGAAGAGGAAGCAGTGACCGAGCTCAGTGAGAGGGCGGACTCCAGAGTAGGACTGAGGCTGTCTGTGTTTTTGCTGTAACTGGCGATTCCGTTGTTCAGATTAAAATAGACAACGTCATTGTCGACGAACACATTGTTGTAGTTCTCTATGCATGGAGAATCAAACAGTTCGATGAGGATGCGCTGCTTCACGATGTACTCTCCTTCTGCGTACTCTACCAGTACGTACTCATGTGAACCGGACAGCCAGAAGCGGTCGTTCGTGACGGATACCACAGAATGAGCATTCCTGATATAGGGCAGAATGGCATTCAGCTTTTGGAAGGGGATAATCTGCCGGGTGATGTCGTCATAGGTATAGAAGCCGTTGGGACTGGAAAAGACGATACGTCCTCGCATTTTCATTACTTGGATAGGGCCGATGATATATTCCGAGCCTAAATGGGAGATGTGCCGTACGCTTTTTACAGCCGACAAGTCATCGCTCAAGACTATTTTATAGACTCCCTGATACATGTGTGAAGCCCAGATGACACCGCTTTGGTCCACCTCCAAGTGCATGACCGGTGCAATGAAGCCGTCTATGACATGCGAAAAGGTCCATTGCCCGTTCTTCTTTTTATAGATACGCAAGTCGGCGTAGGATGATTCCAACAGTATCTCTTCGCCATAGAGGGTGCACTTTATCAGACACGTACTGCTGTTGGTATTGCTTATGACGGAAACGTTCCCTTTTTCACCTATTAATAAGGTATGGGCATTGTTGCCTGCAAAGAGTTGCCCGTCAATGTCCTTTACATACCAGTTCTGACCTTCGGTATGGGGAAGCAGGCGCAGATTCCCGGTAATCTGGTGGTATTCGTACAAGCCCTGGTTGGTGGCCAGATAGAAACAGTCATCCCGATGGGCTATGTCGTACACCATACCCAATTTGGTTTCATGGTTGGCAGGGGTTAGCAGCATAACGGGGGAGTTGTGGTGGATGTATGCAATGCCGTCGTCCAATGCTGCCCATACGTTGTTGTCTTTGTCACAGAACAGCCCCAGGACGGTGTTGTTGTCCAGGCGGTTGTCCAGGTTGAAGTGCCAAAGGCAATGTCCTTTGCGGTCGATGGCGTATATACCGTTCAAGACCGTGCCTATCATGAATATAGAGTCATTGGTCATTACAGCACGGTTCACCCGCTGTTTCTTTAGTTCCGTATCAATGTCCGTTTTCCAGGGAGTGATGTCACCGTTGTAGCGGAACAATCCGTTATTCTCTGTGACCATCAAGAAGCTGTCGTCCCCGTCGGGTAACAATGCCACTACATTGTCATCGTTCACTTGGCTGCGGGGGAAGAGATGAAGGAAATCCTTGCCGTCGAATTCATAGAAGTCCTCATCAATCATCTGTGTGTAGATATGTCCGTTTTGGGTGTAGAAGTAGAGCGGCTGTTGCTGTCTGTTGCGGAAAGCGTGTACCATCTTCCCGTCGTAGGAGAACCAGGCGCTGAACGACTGGAAGTAGATGCGACCGTCCAGCTCTACAATGTTCCATATCTCGTTGTTCTCCATGGGGAAATTTTTCAGGAATTTGCTCAAAGAATGGTACCGGAGAGTGCCTGCCTCCGAATACTTGAAATAGCCGAATTCCTCGAATGCCCCCACATAGATACGGTCTTCTTTCACATACACCGAACGGACAATATGGTTCCCCGGCACTTTGTGGAGAGTCCAGCGATAACCGTCATATACCAGGAGCCCCTGGCTGTTGCCGAAATACATTTCGCCGTTGCTGCCTTGCGCACATGCCCAGTTCTGATAACCGGCTTCATAGTCTTTGGCAAGATAGTTGGTGACGGCGGGCATGAAGGAAGAAGCCCTGGCCTGGATGAAGAGGATGAACAATAGAAGGCACACTACCCAATACTTGAAAAGCATCGGTCTTATCGTATTTTGTTTCATTTTTTCAGGTTAATCGAAGTGTTTCTTGGAAGCAAAGATACAATAAGTATTCTAAATATTGTGTTTTGATGAGATAAAAAAGGTACTTGAAGCGGTTAGGGAGGATGCTTCTTAATGAATATCCTCCCCTCTTAGTTGTTTGTCTTTTGAAATTTATTATAGGGATTGTGCGGATGATAGGACTCGAACCTACACGCCTCACGGCACCAGATCCTAAGTCTGGCGCGGCTGCCAATTACGCCACATCCGCGGAATAATTCCGATTAGCGGGAGCAAAGATAGAAAGAATTTTCGTTTTGGCAAATTGTTTTGTAGATAAAGTCGTTTTAGAAAGTCACTTTCAGTATTTTTCTTGCTTCCTCAATGATGGTGTCCAAGTCATTGTTCTCATCTTCTTTGCTCATATCCACTTTCTTGTCCGGGTCGATGCCGAACTCGATATGCTGTTTTTGGGCATCGAGGTGCGGGCTGGCAGAAAAGCGTACCCCCCATCCGTTGGGCAGTTCCGAAGAGAATGGCAGGCCCGACCCGCCGCCGGTTTTGTCACCAACCAGGGTGACATTGGGAAAACAGCGCATGGAGTTGACAAAATCATTGGTTGCACTATAGGAATGACGGTTGGTCAGGACAATTACCTTTTTTTGCCAGCGGATACTGTTGGAAGGTTCCACATAAATGGGAGTCGGATCTGAAAAATCGCTATGGCCTTTGCCGGTCTTGTGCTGAATATATCCCGTCAGTACTTTTTCATTCGTGAAGCGTTGTGCCATTCGGGTGGCGTTTGTCAGGTTGCCGCCACCATTGTTGCGCACGTCGATAATCAGGCCGTTACAAGCGGAAAGGTATAACAGAATCTCATCCAGGTTGCCGTTTCCGATGCCGCTGGAGAAATCACCGTAATAGATATATCCTATGTTGTCCTCCAATATGGTATATTTGGCGCCTCCAGCAATGCGGTAGTCTCTTCCCAGGTACTTTTCAATGATACTTTCGTTGAAGTTACGAGGATAATCCAGATACCAGTCCCAGTAGCGCGCCATGTTGGAAGAAGAGTACAAGTTGACATGTCCGTCTTTTAACTCGGCAAGCATGTTACCTAATATTTCAAATAGACCGTCGTAGCTCATTCCCGGGGTAATGAGTGGCTGGTACTTGTCATGGATGGCATCCCAGTCTATTTGCTTGTAGTCCAGGAAGCAGTACTGTTCGTCTATTATTTTCCACAAGGCTTCGAAATTGCCTTGTGGGGTATTGTCGAACTCTTCCTCACGAATACATCCGTTCAATAGGGGCAATAACGTGAGTAGGATACTCCAAATTATTAAAATATATCTTCTTTTCATGCACATTATCCTTATCATCTTATCGTTTATCACCTTGTCACTTTTTACTTTCTCTTGTTAGGAAACAGATAGAGTTCCTTTACGAACCCCACCATGAATACGTGCGAGTAAGTATGTGTCTTTATTTCATTTACTTTGGACTGTTGTGCGTCCCATATGTAAGCGAAACGCATCCGGGCACGTCCCACCGGAAAGTCTGCGGTCAGCATTTGTCTCAGAGAGGGCTGGTTGTGCAGGGAGGTGAAGTTCACTACTCCGTCCCAATGTCCTAACGTAAATATCTCGTAGTAGGACTGTCCATAGTTGGGCATGAACATGATACCTGCCAAGGGAAGATTTACCTGATAGCGTAGTGTGATGGGACGGTTCTTGATGCGCAAGTCCCAAATAGCCATTCCCGATGCGGCAAGGTTGATATAGGCACGTGCTTGGGCGGGGTTGTTTCCGTTGCGCAGATTATAGACAAAGCCACCGTTGAAGTCGCCGACTCCTCCGGCAAGCAGTTTGAAATTGCCCGTGATTGGAAAATTATAATGCAGGCCGTAGTTCCAGTTGGCCAGTCCGGAGAATGTATTGTTATTGTCTACTTTGTTGTGTGTATATCCCAAGTCTGCCTGGAAGAAAGTTTGCAGAGACACGTTGCCGTCCATCAACCGTGTCATCCGCATGCTTTCGCGGGAGATACGGAAATCGATTCCCTTATACTCCTGAGGTGAAAGATAAGTGTCGAACACGTTGGTGAAGCCGACACCATACATGGTGGCACGGGTGATAATACGGTTACGGTTGGTGGAGTCAGCCCGTAGCTTCCGGTCGATGCTGCATTGTGCTTCTTGTGCTTTCAGTCCGACACTTCCCAAGAGCAGTCCGCATAGGATTATTATCTTGTATATGTACATATTAAATTATCAATTACAAATTAGTAATCGTTAGCCACTAATACTTCATTTCCGTCCTTCATCAAAAGAGTTTCATCTGTCCTGTCATCTCGTCCAGTATGTCCCCTTCGCTTTTACCGTGGTCGGGGTCCAGAATTTCCGGTTCTTCATCCGTTTCCTGCTCTTCGGTTTTCTGCGAGGGTTCCGGTTGACGGGTAGGCTCCAGCTCGTTGATGGTTTCTATAGTATAGGTGGTCAGGCGCTTACCTTTTGCTTTGAAGCCTTTCACGGCGATGAATTCGTCGGCTTCCACCACCATCGGCTCTCGGAAATTGTCGTGGCCGCCAAACACCACCTCTAAACGCGGGTAGCACTCGTCTGTCAGCAGAATGAGGCTGCTGTTCTTGTTTTCTCCCAAGTAGTTTTGCTTGCGGGCGGTTGCCTCGAAGCAGAAACGCTTGATGTAAGGATAGTTCTGCTGGTCGGCATCGTAGAGTACGGCGGTCCATACTTTGTTCGGATCGTATTTCTCCAATACGCGTATGCCATCGTCATAGTGATTGTTCAAGTCGAAGTTGGTGGCATAGAACTCTCCGCTGTTCTGTACGACAAGGATGGTGTCTTCGCTCTGGAATTCTCCGAGATATTCTCCGCGCCCGTCGTAGTTGAGACGTAGCACATCACGGTCGAACCAGACTTTCCGTCCACCCAGCGTGGAGCCTCCACGTTGTTTCAAGGCTATCTTGTGTACGGGGAGTTTCGTGAGTATATTTCCCATGGCCTGCCGTCCCTTGATATTGATGTTGCTGAAATCCTCCTCGAAGATAATACGGCGTACACGGGGATTGGGTTTCAGGGTTACCTTGATGATTTCAGCTTCTCCATTGGGATTGGCGGTGAAGTAGGTGATACGGGAGTCGGGAGTACCTTGCGTCACATCGTATTCGCGGTCACGCACCACGGAAGTGACGGCAAAACGCTTGATATAGCTTGTCCCCTCCTTGCCGTCACGGTAGCAGACATTGTAGATGGTACGTTTGTCGTTCTTCTTAAAAATGTTGGCATAAAGTATATTCTTGCCCACGAACTTCTTGTCGGCCACCGGTGTGATGATATATTTTCCATCGCGGAAGAAGATAATCACGTCATCTATGGGCGAGCAGTTGCCTATGAATTCGTCTTTCTTCAATCCAGTTCCGATGAAACCCTCTTCGCGGTTGATGTACAGCTTTTCGTTGGCTTCGATGACTTTGGTTGCTTCGATGGTGTCGAAGTTACGCAGTTCCGTGCGGCGGGGGAAGGCTTTGCCGTACTTGTCCTTCAACATACGGAACCAGTCGACGGTATATTCCACGATGTTTGCCAGATGGCAGTCTATCTCCTCTATGTCCTTTCGCATGCGTGCTATCAGTTCCTCTGCCTTGTCGGAGTTGAATTTGAGGATACGTGCCATCTTTATCTCCATCAGCCGGAGGATGTCTTCCTTGGTCACTTCGCGGATAAAAGTCGGGTAGTAGGGAGTCAGGCGCTCATCGATATGTTCGCAGGCGGCATCCATGTTTTTGGCTTGTTCAAACTCCTTATCCTTGTAAATACGTTCTTCAATGAATATCTTTTCGAGTGAAGCGAAATGCAGGCTTTCCAGTATCTCTCCCTTACGGATTTCCAGTTCCTGGCGTAGCAGTGCCAATGTGTTGTCGACTGATTTGCGCAATACATCACTCACGGTGAGGAAGTGGGGCTTTTGGTCGTCGATGACACAGCAGTTGGGAGAGATGCTCACTTCACAGTCGGTGAAGGCATAGAGGGCATCGATGGTCTTGTCGGATGATACACCCGGGGCTAGATGCACTAATATTTCCACACTGCCGGATGTTAGGTCCTCTACCTTACGTATCTTGATTTTTCCTTTTTCGCTGGCCTTTACGATGGAGTCGCATACACTGGCCACCGTTTTCCCGTAAGGAATTTCCTTAATGGCAAGTGTCTTGTTGTCTATCTTTTCTATTTTGGAGCGCACGCGTATCGCACCGCCACGTTCACCGTCGTTGTATTTGGATACATCGATACTGCCTCCCGTCTGGAAGTCGGGGTACAGCTTGAATTCTTCGTTGTGCAGATAGCTGATGGAAGCATCGCACAGCTCATTGAAGTTATGTGGTAATATTTTGGATGACAGGCCTACGGCAATACCTTCCACACCTTGTGCAAGCAGCAGTGGGAATTTTACCGGTAGTGTAACCGGTTCTTTGTTTCGCCCGTCATAAGAGAGTTTCCATTCGGTGGTCTTGGGGTTGAATACCACGTCCAGTGCGAACTTGGAGAGACGTGCTTCGATATAACGGGGGGCAGCGGCGCTGTCACCCGTCAGAATGTTACCCCAGTTTCCCTGGCAATCCACGAGCAAGTCCTTTTGTCCCAGTTGTACCAGAGCATCGCCGATAGAAGCATCACCGTGCGGATGGAACTGCATGGTATGTCCTACGATGTTCGCCACCTTGTTGTAGCGCCCGTCTTCCATGCGGCGCATGGAGTGGAGGATACGCCGCTGTACGGGTTTCAGACCATCCATGATATGGGGTACGGCACGTTCCAATATAACGTATGAGGCGTAGTCCAGAAACCAATTCTGGTACATGCCGCTCAGTTGGTGCTTTATATTGGCATCCTTTGCGTCCGCAGGTTTGTAATCCGAGTGTTCTTCGCTCCCGGCCGGGAGTTCCTTGTCCAAATCATCTTTCGGTGCTTCAAAATCTTCGCTCATATTTGTTCGGGAATTGTCTATTCTATGATATTACTGATTTTTCAGTCGCAGGCAAAAATACAATTTTTGTTCGATAAATGAGAATTTGCGCGGAACTATTGTGCCAAATCCTTCCCATTTTTTAAAACTTCTGCCCGTTAATGGAACCAATCTGTCTCTTTCCCGTTAGCGGAATTATATTGAGGACGTGCTTCCGCCTCTTTGCGGACAGCGATGTTGCTTTTGTCTTTCTTGCCGACAAGTTGGCAAGGTTTTGCCACCACATTGGCAAAGCTTTGCCAAAGGCATGGCAAAACTTTGCCAATATGGTGGCAAAACGCTGGCAAAGTAACTTGCTGGCTTGTTGTGTGTTGGCTCGAATTGTGCAGCGATATCATCACAAGGGTGAAGAGATACTGGGCAGATTCTGCCGACGGATTCATTATTTTGTGAATTTCCATTCGTCAAATAAGAACTTTCCGTTCCCGAATACGAAGTAAATGTCGTGTTTGCCTTTTATCCGTTTGTCCAACGGCTTTGTCAATGTTTGCCACGTATCGGTATCAAAGGTCAAGGTGGATAGGAGCGGACCGTCTGGACTGTCCATGTGTATTTCGATGGAGCCTTTCCCTTTTATCTTCATCTGTATGGCTTGAGGTGATTGCGGGAATTCCGCACCGCGGACACAGATGGCCTGTCCGCTCTTGTTTCCTACGGCAGACATGTTGCCTGTCTGTCCGGTAGGTTCAAAGGCAACGCCGCGTGTGGCGGCTGTGGTCTCGGCCTGTTGCTGCGCAAACGGGTCGAGAGGCTTGATTTGTGAAACGCCCTTGGCTGTGGCTGTGCCCATGTGGATAGTGAGGTCCTTTTCGTCCACCTCTATTTCTTCCACGCAGATACTGCGGACACCCACTTTGAGGTCGCGGCTGTCCTGCAAGCCCAGTGAGTGGTAGAAGAGATAGTACTTCCCTTGAAATTTTACCAGATGTGTATGGTTGTTGCTGTCGGACATGCCATAGTCGCCGGGATTTTTGAAGTAGTTGTCCCGATAGGTCCAGCTGTCTGTCTCAAGTGGCGTGCGACTCGTCATGTAGCTCATGCAGCACCGGCTCGGCTTGTCTATATCCTTGTGGGGCCATGCATCCCGGTTCTTCCAGTTGGTGTTGTAGGTGTAAATCCAAGTGCCGTTCAGATAGTTCAGTTCGTTTGCTTCAAAGTGGTATGGCGCTTTTATTTCAACTATTTCGCTGTCCAGCGTCTTCATGTCATTTGCCAGCCGCACGATGCGTGCGTCTCCGGGAATGTAGTCGTCGCTGTCGCCCCCGCCAAAGGAGAGCCAGCCGATGCCCTTGTCGTCGATGACTACTCCCGGATCGAAGGGAGCTTTACACTTGCCGAGTCCTGGAGTATTACCGTCTACCACACATTTGCCCAATGGGTCTGTCCAGGGCCCCACGGGGGAAGTGGCAGTCAGCATACCTACACCGGAACCGCTGTTGGAGTAGTACAGATAGAAGTGGGTTTTGCCGTCGGCCTCCTTGCGCGAAGCGATGGAAGGTGCCCACGAAGCCATTCCCCAGGGAGCCAGAGCCTTTACATTGATTACTCCGTGATAAGTCCAGTTCACCATGTCGTCAGAAGAGACCATCGTCAGCGAATGGATGTGCTGATAGGTGTTTTTCCCGTTACGGCCCACTACATCATATTGCTGGTGGTCGTTAGTGCCGTACACATAAATGCGGCCGTCGTGCACCACTGCTGTGGGGTCGGCCATGTATTGGAAGTCGAGAAGGGGATTGGCATTGCCGGTAGAGAACTTGGGCGAGAATTCAAAAGATTCTTCCAAAGCGCTGTCTGTAGAAACCGGAATGTTTTCAGAAGAGGCAATGCTGTCTGCCCGGAAGGGGGCTAAGGGGATGCCTTCCGTTGAAAAAAGGTTGCCTTGAGCAGCGTCACTGAAGCAGTAGCGAATGGAAACCGGGCTTTCGATTCCTTTTACCGGGACAATCAGCTTTCCCCCGTCTATCCTGGCCCGGGCCTCTTGCCATTCCTGGCCGGCTGCGGCCATCATCAGCCCCTCTATCCTTTTCCCGTGTACGGCCAGTCCGTTCTTTATGTCTTTGAAAGAGATTGTCACATGGTTGCCTTTGCGGCAGGCGCTTTCAAAGACCGGGCTTTTATAGGGGCCTGCATATATATGGTATGTATCGTCCAGTGCAAGATTGGCGAGACGTTTGCCTACGCTTCTTTTGTCACGTGGATGGATGTCCTGCACATTGTCCACCAAATCTGACACGGTAATCATCTTGACCTTGTCCAGCATTTCGGGCAACATGGCCTGCTGCTCGCGTAGCAGTGCCGGTCCGTTGTCTTTGGAGTGGTATTGGAAGGGGGCTATCTGGACCAGATAGAATGGGAATTCCTTGTTAAATCCGGTACGCCACGAGCCTATCAGCCGCTGCATCACCCGGGCGTAGGAGCTGGCACGGCCTTGGTTGGCTTCTCCCTGATACCAGATGCATCCGGCAATGCCGTAGGGCATCACGGGATAAATCATGCTGTTGTACAACGTGCCTGTTTCAGCCGGAAACCAAGGATTGGATTCATACGGATAGTCGCACAAGACCGGGTCGCTCATTACGCATTCGCGGGGCGTCCATGTCTCGGCGGTGGTTCCGCCCCATGCGGCTACGATGATTCCTACCGGCACGTCCAGCTCTTCCTGGATGTTGCGGCCGAAGAAGTAGGCCAGGGCACTCGTGCTGCGCATCGTTTCGGGCGTGCACTGTGTCCATTGCGAGAAACAGTTTTCTTGAGGGAACGGGGCGGCTATTCTGGCCACGTGAAAAATTCGGAGATTGGGACAATGGGCATTTGCCGTTTCCTCGTCTCCGTTCTTTATGCCGTGGTTGGCGCTCCATTCCATATTGGATTGTCCGCTGCACAGCCAAACTTCGCCTAGCATGACATCGGTCAAGGTTACTTCTGACGAGCCGCTGAAACGAATCTCATAAGGTCCGCCGGCTTCGCCGGAAGGTACACGGGCTGACCATTTCCCCGTATTATTGACTTGGGTTTTGATTATTTCTCCTTTCATCCATTCGGGGGCGATGGAAATTGTTTCTCCCGGAATACCCCATCCCCAGAAAGTAAGTTCTGAGTTACGTTGTAGCACCATATGGTTGGAAAATATGGCAGGGAGTTGTATCGCTGCTTGCAATTTCAGGATGCCGAGCAGCATAAATAAACTTAAAAGGGTAAGATAATGATGGTATTTTTTCATACGAGTATTTATTTCCATAATGCAAATTAATAGCTGTTTTTAGAAACCATTACATTTTAACCGTTACTTTTTTCCCATTATAAGCCACTGCCTTTTTTGCGCCATCAGCAGTTACTATGTTGAATTTCCGTTCTTTCAACATACCGGAAAACTCTCCTTTCCGATTTTCAATAGTGAGCATGCGAGTACGGTCATTCCATTTCATCGTAATGGTGCTGTACATTCCTTTTTCATAATTGTAGTTGTCATTCTCGTCTTCGTAAAGTGTGAATTCGCCGTTACAACCGGGATACACTTTTATCTCCAAGTTGTCCCATGATTTTTCGGTGCTATACTGCACTTCGGGACCTATTGGCAGGATGGAACCTGCTTTCACATAAAGTGGTAAAATGTCAATAGGGGTATCTTTCACGATATATTGTCCGCCGGAGTGTTTCTGATTGGTCCAAAAATCATACCATTCCGTATTTTTAGGCAGATATATTCGTATAGACTTAACGGTACTGAAATCTTCTACACGGATGGTGTCCGAAACTGTTTGGGTATACATGGGTTGGGTTACAGGGCATACCAATAGGGATTTGCCAAACATATACTGATTGTGGATGTTCCACACGTTGCGATCGTGGGCAAAATCCATTGCCAAGGCACGCATGAAGCTGGACTGATTGGCAGTTACCTCCCAGGCAGTTGTGTAGATGTATGGTAACAAACTGTAGCGTAACCGAATGTATTTCTCAATCGCATCGTATATTGGCTCGCCTTTTTTGCCGAATTGATAGATTTCTCTGGGAGCACCTTCCCCATGTGACCGCATCATGGGACAGAATGTACCGAACTGTATCCAACGGGCATAAAGCTCGCGATAATCCGGGTCATCCAGCATCAAGGGATATTGCCATAGGAAGAATCCGCCGATATCGCTGTTCCAATGGGGAATGCCACATAGTGAGAAGTTTAATCCCGCAGGTATTTGCTTCTCCAAAACTTCCCATGATGCTGTGATATCTCCTGTCCATGTATTGGCACCATAACGTTGCTGGCCGGCAAAGGCTGAGCGGGTAAGGATAAATACGCGTTTATCTGAAGTTACGGCACGCTGGTGGTCGTACACTCCACCTACACTCATTAAAGGGTAGGCATTGCGTACTTTACGGAATGACCCCAAATAGGTGGGCGTGTCAAAATCTTCAGGAATGGGGTGAAAATGGTCGGGTTCGGTAGAGTCCATCCACCAGCCGTCTATACCCACAGAACGTAGGTTCTCGTTCAGGTACTTCCAATAGATGTCGCGTGCTTGCGGATGGTAGGCATCGTACACGCGGGCACCGGATGGATAGTCCATATTGGGAGGCCACTTCTCGGAACCGGATTCGGGCCATGTGCGGAAGTTGAAGAGCATGTTCCCTTTGTCTAACTCGCGATAGGGTTTGGTATGTGGTCCGAAAGCTGACCAAATGGAGATAATAATGTGGGCGTTCATTCCGTGTATGTCTTCCATCATTTTTTGGGGGTCGGAGAATTCTTCGTTCAAAAAATCCATTGCGTTCCACAGGTAGTTGCTTCCCCAGTATCTCCAATCCTGGATAATTCCATCGAGGGGCACACCCAGTTCGCGGTATTTTTGCACTACGCCAACAATCTCTTTTTGGCTTTTGTAGCGTTCACGGCTTTGCCAGAATCCATATGTCCATAATGGAAACATGGGCACTTGTCCTGTGAGGTAGCGCATCTGGGCAACTACTCCATCGGCATTTTCGCCGTACATGAAATAGTAGTCAATGCAGTCGCCGACTTCAGAAAGGAAGGATGTCTCTTCTTGATTGTCTTTGAAGATGGTTGGCGAATAGTTGTCCCAAAAGAGACCGTAGCCTTTGACGGACTGGAAGAAGGGAATCACATCCTCAAGATTGTCTTGGATAAGGCGTTTGGTCTGGTTACGTTGCGACATTTTGCCGTTTTGCAATTGTCCCAATCCATAAATAGCTTCGTCTTTCTCTAAGGTGAACGATTGATAAACGCTGAAGGTTTTTGTGCCGGCATCGTTGAAATCATCAAAACGTGCGCCTTTATTTTGTTCCTGCAACAGCGATTTTCCATCGGAAGAGGCAAAAGTTATTTGTCCGGTCTCTTCGTTGAGATGGACTGTAAGCTGATGGCTTTTGATAGTCAATATGCCCCCTTTCGAAGAGACGGATAGTTTTACTTTTTCCGGTTGCCCGATGACCGACAAGCTTTCTTTGGTATACTTCCAGCCGTCAGGCGATTTTAAGATTCTCACTGTGACAGGAGAGAAGAAGCTAATATCTATATTTATACCTTGCACAGTGCTTTTTATGCCTTGTGAGGTGCGTTGGTAGGTTTGTGCTCTGCCTTGTTCTGCTATGAAAAATGTCAGCATCAGCAGGACAAATAGTCTTAAAAAAAATCCCTTTTTCATACAATATCAGCAGTTTAACGGTTAGTGATTTTCAGTACCAAAGAAATTGGATTGGGTGTCTTGTCTTTGGGAAGGTCAATAAGCAAGCCTTTGGAAGTTCTTCTGAACTTTGCCTTTCCACCTCCTAATAATTCTACCTTTTCGATTTCTCCTTTGCAGTAGGGACTGCCGATAGCCAGTGATTTTATCTGTATTTTTCCGTCTGAGGGCCATTTCATGATATGGGCATACAAGTATTTCCCTTTTTTCACAAACCGGATGTCGGCAGAAGTGTAGGGTGCGTTCTTGCCTTCGTTGAATCCTGCTCCGTCCAAAGGTATTGCTGTTTCTGTGGAGGGACCTTCACCATAAATACACCAGGGACGTGTGTCGAATATTCCTTCTCCGTTCACCTCCATCCAGGCGGCTATGTCTTCCAGAATTTTTTCTTCCTTGTCGTCGATGGTGCCGTTTCCTTTCATTGGTACGCTTAGTAATAGGTTGCCATTTTTACTGACGATGTCAATGAGCATGTGGATGACGGTCTCGGCTGATTTATACCAGTTGTCTTCGTAAGCAGAGCGGTTATAGTGCCAAGTACCGAGGCAACTACAGGTTTGCCACGCCTTGTCCTGGCATTCCGATGGAACCCCTTTTTCTACATCCCATACGATGGCCTCTTTATGTTTAGCTTCCAGCTTCTTTCCGAAGACTACGGCATTGAGATTGCCCTTGTGAAGCTTCATGTTTTGGTTATAGTAGTGCGACACGACTTTCAGCCCCGTATCGTTGATGGGCCAGAAGGGGAGTACGCTGTCGTCGAAATAGACCAGGTCGGGATGATACTTGTTTATCATGTCCACTGTGCGGTCGAAGAAGTTGTCGTAGTAGCTCTGTGGGGGGACAGAGGTTCCTTCGGGCCAGTCCCATGCAGCCCAAGCATGTCCGCTCAGGGCATGATTCTGTACGTATAGCTCTTGCGGGTCGTAGCCTTCCCACCATTTTCCCTTGCCGTCTTCCTTAGTCACTACGCGGGCATCGTAGGAGATTCCTGCGTATGGGCCTTTCTTGTCGGCTCCTTGTGCAGTTTCATACCATGTCCAAGCATGGGAGGAGTGGATGCTGACACCGAAGGGAAGTTTGTTTTTGCGGGCCGCTTTCTCCCATTCGCCCAGTACGTTTCGCTTGGGGCCCATGTTGACGGAGTTCCATGATTGGTATTTACTGTCCCACAAGTCCATGTTGTCGTGATGGTTGCCCATAGCAAAGAAATATCGGGCACCGGTTTTCTTGAAAAGGGCTACCAGCCTCTCCGGATTCCATTTTTCGGCTTTCCATTCGTTGATTACATCCTTGAAGCCGAATTCCGAAGGATGTCCGTAATGCTCCAAGTGCCACTTGTAGGCAGCACCGCCCTCTTCGTACATGCCACGACCGTACCAGTCGCCGGCTTCGGGTTGGCATTGCGGACCCCAGTGTGCCCATATGCCGAATTTGGCGTTGCGGAACCATTCGGGCACTTCGTATTGGGACAATGACTCCCAGGTAGGTGAGAACTTGCCCGGTTCTGCTTTCTCTTGTTGTGCCAATGCACTGCCCCCTTGCAGGATGCAGGCGGATAGGAGAATTGTTTTAAAGATGTTTCTTTTCATACCTTTATTGTTGTTTACAAAATGTTTATTCCCTTTTTGAATGCATTGATGAACGGATTATTCTGTTTTGTCCATATACTCCATGATAAACCCATACCGGTAGGAGCGATTGCCGTCAATGGTGTATGGCTTCATGGTCTGTGCGCCCCATCCGTCGTTTCCACCTACTCCGTGTATGTTGGAGTCGATATTCAGGTTGATGAAGTCGCGTTCGGGCAGTTCGTGCGCATGCTCTTTCCCTTCCAGGTCTTCTTCCCCGTAGGGCCATATACGGAAACATAGGGGTTGCAAGCCTTTGACTTGTATTTTCCATCGCTCACTGTCTCCCAGCATGAACCAGCGTGTATCGCACCGGTTGGCATTGTCTTGCGGTACGATGTAGTTCGTGATAAATTCGTGTATGCCACACTCGTAGACTCCCAGGAAAGCGGCGCTCTTGCGGTCGGGATAGTTCTCGAACTTGCCGCGTCCGTACCAGGCTATCCGGTTCAGCGCCGAGGGCATTCTCATGCGCATACCGAATTTGGGCATCAGCGGAATATCTTCCTTTTCAGGCTGATAGGTTGCTTCTACTTGTATGCGGCCTTTGCCGTCCACAGTGTAGCGGAGATGGTAACCGGCTCCTATCCGGGGGAGGGAGAGACTGGCATCCACTATCACCATACCATCGTTTACGGTTGCTTGGTATGCCTTTACGATACGTTTTTGCTCTGCATTTTTCCAAGCGCTCAAACGTTCATTGTAGCCGTTGCGGACCTGAATGTCATTTGCCGGTTTCCAAAAATAGGGTTCCAAGGCACTGTGCAACAACTCTTCTCCCTTGACTCGCCAACTCACCAAAGCACCGGTACCTTTTTCTATGGTGAACAAGGCATCGGCGGCTATAATTTCCACCGCTTCGGGTGTCTCCTTAAACGTGGCCTTCCCGCCGTCATCCTTCAATTGTGGGAATTCATAGTCATGATACGTAAGTTGTTCCTTGGCAACTTTGAAGCCCTTCTCTGCCCACGTCGTGGATTCCTTCAACGTGGCATATACATTGAGGCAAAGTTCCCCACACTTATCCGGTCTTGAAGGTACCTCCAGCAGATTCCCTTCGGACAAGTGGAGGTCGCCGTTGCGTACAGCCTTTCCGTTGCATATCCACTCATAGCTGTAATCGAATTCATCCAAATCGGAAAACGCATACCCGTTGGTCAATTTGATTTGCTGTGTTCCCTTCTTTTCAAACTTGATGTATTGATATACTTTTTGTACTTCATAGTAATGGGGGTGAGGCACCCGGTCGGGAGATACCAGCCCGTTAATGCCGGTGGGACCGTCGTTGGGATAGTCCCCGAAATCTCCTCCATACGCCCAGAATTCATCGGGCAGTAATGGGAGTGACGAGGGGCTCTCGCCGAAACTTAACGGTGCACCGTTAAGCTTTTTAGGAATGCCTTGGTCTACCCAGCACCAAATGGCAGCTCCGATAATACTTTCGTCCTTTTCAATCACATCCCAATACTCCTTGAGGTTGCCGATGGAATTTCCCATGGCGTAGGCATACTCTCTCATGAATACGGGGCGGTCGGTTATTTTCTCGCCAAGTTCCTTCAAAGCGTTGGGATGCAGATAAGCTTCGTCATAGACATCGGATACGGTGCGGTCTGTATCGTCGTATATCGGTCTGGTGGGGTCTAAGGCACGGATTGTGTCTGCCATAGCTCGCAAATTGGCACCGCTTCCACCCTCGTTGCCCAATGACCAGAATAGGATGCACGGATGGTTCTTGTCCCTTTCCACCACGGCTACTGCCCGGTCCACATGGGCCAGTGTCCATTGAGGGTTGTCTCCTAATACTTTGTTCCCCAAACCGTAGGCATGACTTTCGTGGTTCGCTTCGTCCATTACGTAGATTCCATACTTGTCACATAGCTCGTACAGCAATGGCAGATGTGGATAGTGGGACGTGCGTATCATGTTGATGTTGGCTTGTTTAATCAGCCGGATATCTCTCTCCATCGTCCGGCTGTCGACAAAGAATCCCATACGGGGATGGAAGTCGTGACGGTTCACTCCTTTCAGCTTGACGGCTTTCCCGTTGACTTTGAAGACGTCTCCCGCGATTTCTATTTTCCGTATGCCCCAATGGTATTCGAATGATTCCAAAAGTTCATTCTTCCTGCGAAGCTTGATGTGGATGTCATATAGATGCGGTTTCTCGGCAGACCATAGTTGAGGCTCCCGGAGCATTTCGGACAGCGTGACGCTCGTTTCAGAAAAGGCCTGAATAGTACCTACGGGAGTCACCATTTTTTTGTCGAGTTTATTTCCTCTGTTGTCTTTCCCCACCAGGTTTATTTCTACGGTCAGGTCTTTTACTTTGCGGTCGGTCTGATTTCTTATCCAAATTTCGGTTCCGAATGTAGCTGAACGCATGTCGTCCGACAAGTCGCTGCTGAACCTATAGTCCCGGATATTTGTCCGGGGGCGTATCCATAGCTCTACCGGTCTGAGTATTCCACTAAGCCGCCACATGTCCTGGTCTTCCAGATAACTGCCGTCCGACCACCGATACACTTCCACTGCCAGACGATTGGTTCCATTCTTCACAAATCCGGTTATGTCAAACTCGGCAGGTGACATCGAATTCTGGCTGTAGCCTACCTGCTGTCCGTTTACCCAGACATACATGGCCGATTTTACTCCTTCAAAGTGAAGGTATAGGCACTTGTCTTTCATATCGGGCGTCACCTCGAACGTGGTGACATAAGAGCCTGTCGGATTTCTGTGCCCGTAACTGTAATATTCGGCGGGAGGTTCGCTTGTTACTCTGGGTGCATCCTTCTGGAAAGGATAGTTTACGTTGGAATAGATAGGTTTGCCATAACCTTGCAATTGCCATGCTCCCGGCACTGTGATGGTATCCCATGTGTCGGTATTGAAATCATTCTTGTAGAAGTCGGCCGGGCGCTTTCCCGGGTCGGCAGACCATTGGAATCGCCACTTGCCGTTCAGGGATATGATTTCTTTGCAATCGGCTTTTTGCGAAGGCAATGTCAGTGTGGCATGATACGGCTCTTTGTTGATGCCGACTACAATAGGATTCTCCCAGTCCGGAACTTCTTGGGCGCCGGCATATAGGGCACTTAGCAATAGAAAGGCAAATATCTTTTTTCTCATTTTTTCTCATGTTTTCTGATGGTCAATAAACTTCCATGATGAGAATTCCCCAGGGGGGCAATGTTACATGGTCTCCTTCTTTTACAGTCTTGCCGGAAATCAGCTCTTTGGACGTCGGATAGTTATGAGTGATTTCTTTGCTCTCGCTGCTGTAATTGAAGAAGTAACGGATGGCTTTTCCGGCTTTGTTTATTCCCGAACGCTGTATGATGGGGAACACGTCGCTCTCTGAAGAGATGATACCGGCATGGATGGCTGCCTTTCGCACGATGGCATTCAGCAATTCCTGCGAAGGGTAGGCTCCTATGTAGGTCAGTTTGCCTTTGCCATACTTGTTTTCGGTGACAACGGGCCATTTGCCGAAGAATGGATGCTCTGCATAAGCCAACGGGGTGGCTGTCTCGGGAATCAGGAATTCATACCAGTCGCTTATCTGGTTCTTTCCCTCTAATTGAAAGGGGTTATCCTTTAATGATAAGTCACCGATAGTGGAGAATTCTTGGTAATGGAAGCCGCAGGCTTTGCGTAGCGGCCCGGGAGCCAAGGTGGCCCGAACTGCGGAGTGCTCATTGCAGTAACCGCTTTTGTGCATCATTACCACGTGTCCGCCGGACTGTACGAATTCATCAATGGCTAATAGTAATTGGTCGGTAGCCACATACAAAGGGGGAATGACAAGCATGTCATATCCGCTGAAATCGGTTGTCTTGTCACAAGGGATGATGTCCGTTTCTATGTTTTGGAAATAGAGGGCTTTATGCACCATATCAATGGGATAATTGCTCTTGTAAGTGTAGGGCATGAAGCCGAGAGCATGATAAGAATCATGACTGTAGAGGATAGCTGCTCGGTTTTTCTTTTTCAAGTTCACGATGTGGCTGCCTATTCTTTCCAACTCTTTGGCGGTGGTGGTGAATTCCTTGTATATGCGGTTGGGTTGGATGTCATGGCCCAGCACGCCGCGCCAGTATGTCTCCTGCCCATAGTGCAGGGTAGACCAGTGCCAGTATTCCACCATATTGGCTCCGGAAGCATAATGTGCGTACACATTCTGCCGCAACTGGTTGTCGTATGGAGGAAACTGGGTGCGGGCATCCCAGCCGATGCCTTGTGCGTTGGTTTCCATGACGATGTAATTGTTGTCGGCTACGGTGCGCACGAAGTCACCGGCATAAGCGATGCGCTGGCCGTCTTGTTTATCCTGTACATCGTGATAGACATTGATGGCAGGATATTGCATTTGCCTGAAACTTTCCACTTGGTCTATATTATGGAAGTCGGGCATAAAGCAGTGAGTAACAAATTGGTCTTTACGCTTGTATTCATTTACAAGGTCGCACTGCCAATTCAGGAAATCGGCCACTTCCTTCCGGTTATAGCGCTCCCATTCATTCTTGTACGAAGGGCTTGTCACTCCATCGCGCGGATAGAACTCTTCCCAGGTGTTGATGTTCATTCCCCAGTAGTTCATTCCCCATTCCTTGGCAAGCAGGTTCAGGTCATTGTTGAATTTCTGTTTGATGTAGTTCCTGAATCCGAAGAAATAGTCTCTGTTGTTTACTCCGCGCGCTTCTGTTTCGTTGTCCACTTGATACCCGATGACTGCCGGATGCTGTGCATATCTTTCCAGCATCTTGCGGATAATCCGTTCGCAATAGAATTGGTAGGTCGGGTTTGTAAAATCCATGTTCTGTCTGATTCCATAATAGGCTTTGTTCCCTTTAGCGTGTTCTGCCAGCACTTCCGGGTGTTTGTATGCCAGCCATGCAGGAATGGAATAGGTGGGAGTTCCCAAGATGACTTTGATTCCTGCTGCATGCATCTTGTCCAGAATGCGGTCCATCCATTCAAATTCAAAGGTTCCGTCTTGCGGCTCAAATACTCCCCAGGCAGATTCTCCAACGCGCACTACTGTCAGGCCGGCTCTTTTCATCAGCCGGATATCTTCATCCAGTCGCTCATAGGGCATATACTCATGATAATAGGCTGCGCCATAAAGCACGTTGTCGAATGAATACTGCGCTTTTATTTGTAGAGCGCTTAAAAACAACACTAATAGAATAAAGTAATTTTTGTTTTTCATAATCTTACCAGTCCGATACAATGTTTTTATTTCATCATAGGTTTTATGCTGATGGTTCTCCGATATTCCTGCGGCATCGCTTTGTAAGCACCGAATACACCGCGGGCTGTACAACCGACCCCGGTAGTGGCATAATCGAGATTCAGGGTCATGCCTTTCTGCTTCTGCAATTGGTAGGTATACATCGCTTTCGTCAGGTTATCCGTGCTGTACGGATAAATGTTGAAGTTAAACCATTCGTTCATCTTGAATTGAAGGCCGATGCCTTTGTCCGTAGTCAGTTGCAACCAGCGTACATCTGTCCGCAATCCGTAATCTTGTGGCATTAGATAGGGCTCGTACATAGCTTGTACGGTAGAGGCATATATCCCCGTCGGATAGCCGGTTTTCCGGTCCGGATAGTTCTCTTGCGGTCCTCGGCCGTACCATTTCACTTGGTCGAGCGCATCGCTTACGGTCAGCGTAAGTCCTATACGAGGAAACCAAAGCGGCATTTTCCCTTCAGGCTTCAATACATGGCGTATCTCTATCGTCCCTTCACTATTGATAATATACTCATAGTGGTTGATGATGCCGTTGTTCTGTACTCCTTCGATGTAGAGGTCTTTTTTCTCTTTTTCTCCTTTGCCCATCAATTCCGCATCAATGATGTGTATATGTACGCCTTCGGTGGTTTCGGACACCGAAAAAGAGAGGGGCTGATGTGTCAGGCGGTCAATCCCTGCAGAATACATTTCTGTGGCTACCGTGTATCCGTAACCTTCTTTCCAGTTGGAGGAGCGGGCACTGGAAGCATTCCAGTTGTCCAGCTCATTGGCCAGCGGGGCACGCCAAAGATTCAGCCGGAGCGGTGACTCCAGCAGTTCCATATCTTGAACAACCATCGACGTCAGTTGTCCGTCAGTACGGTTGAAAACATATTTGAAGCCCTCTCCGGAGACAATCAATTCTTTCTCCGAAAGTGAATAGGAAGGTATGCCTTGAACCTTTTCTTCCGAAGAGCATGGCAGGCTCCAAGGCAGTTCAAGTTCTTCCCATGCCACCTCATGTCCGGCTTTTGCCCACAATTCATCTTTTTTCAGGACGGCATGAAGCATCAGGCGGTATTCTTTGCCGGGAATCAGGGCAGGCTTCTTATAAGGTATGTGCACCAGTTCACGACTAAGCGGTGCTGTTGAGAGTGCCAAGTCGCCCGATTGAATAACCTTGTCATCTTCTTTCAATTCCCATCGTATGGCATATCGGGAAGCATTCGTATAGTGATTGCGATTCCATAACTCAACGACTCCCTCTGTCACATCCGACATGGAAAAAGAAAGAGGCTGTCCGGTTTTCTTCATTTGCCACATTTCGGGCTGTACGCTACGGTCGGGCCAGATGCTGCCGTACGTACGTGCACCAATGCCGTAACTGTAGAATGTACCATTTTCCGTCTCTTGCTCAAAGTTCAGCCAAAGGGCGGCTTCTTCCGGGTGAAAAGAAGAAGTCAGTGCCTTGGCGAAAATGCCGACTTCGTCCATTTGGGCATCGCAGATGTAGACCGAAGTCTCTTGGCCGTGTGTTTCTGCGTTCCGACCGATGTTGACGGGGTAGGGTAAGTTCCGGATATTGCCCGATGCTTGTGTGGAGGCCTTTTCTGCTCCGTCTATATAGATGGACATTTTCTGTCCGTCGTAGACACACGTCACTTGATGCCAGTTGTATTCCCAGTCAGTAGGCAAGGAGGCGCATACGGAATGCTTTTTATCAGTATAGATATAAAATTCCAGTTTGTCTTTACCGCGTTGTTGCAGCCCGAACTGATAATTGCCTTTTGTGATGAATGAGCCGCAACTGCTTACCAGTTTCCGGGGGTAGATTCTGCAAGTGAGTGTCAGTTCATTATTGTTCATCTCTACATTGTCTGCACGATAGACCTCTACCCATTGGTCGTGACCGTTCAAGTCCAGCACCGTGTTCTTTCCTTCCTTCACCAAGCGGGCATTTCCCATCAGATGGGCGGGAGTATGGAAGGGCGAAAGGTCGTCCACTTGCCTTATCCGTTCGGTCAGTCCCGGACTGACAAAATCCCAGATGGCCCCTCCCATCAGGCGGGGGTGCCGGTAGATGGCTTCCCAATAATCGTCCAGGGCACCGCCGGCATTGCCTGCAACCGATAAGTATTCATCCATAAACGATGGTCGGGAATCCTCTCCCATTCCTATGCCTACTTGCATTTCCAGTTCCATAGGAGTAGGGTAACGGGGTCCGATAATATCTTCTGCCGGATGGGAGAATGCATTTCCGCCATACATCCAGAAGCGGGTGGGGTCTAGTGATTTCCCTTCTTCAATGGTGTGGGTAATGTTGATACCTTCACCGCTTTCGTTTCCTGCGCTCCAGAACAAGACGCAGGGATGGTTTCTGTCCCGTAACACCATTCTGCGGCATCGCTCGCGATACATCTCTTCGTATTCCGGGAGGTTTGAAATCCATTCCGAGGCATGGGCTTCGTCGCCCACCTCGTCTATGATATAAAGCCCGTATTCATTGGCCAGTTCCAAATACTTATTCACCGGAGGATAGTGGGAGGTGCGTACGGCATTGAAATTAAACTGTTTCAGCAATTCAAAATCCTTGCGTATGGTGGCTTCGTCCATGATATGTCCCTCTTCGGGATGCTGCATGTGCGAATTTTGTGCATTGACTTTCAGTGGGATACCGTTAAGATAAAAAACACCGTCTTTGATTTCTGTCTTTTTGAATCCGATGACCGTTTCTATCTTGTCTTTCAGCAGACCGGTCGGATTGGATAATTCCAGACCGAGCGTATAAAGCTCGGGTGTCTCGGCTGTCCATTTCTGGGGTTCTTGTACTAAGGTATGCAACTGTATTGTCTTTTCCGCAGCGTCCATTTCAAATGGAGTTGCGGAAAAGTTACAGATAATCTTGCCGTTTTTATCCTTTAAGTAAGCTTTCAATCCATAATTCTCGCTTGGCTTCTTTTGGTAGTCCTTGATTTTTACCTGAATACTTAACTGCGAATCGGTATACGTATTATCAAACTCTGTGATTACTTGCCAGTCGAATATCCTGACAGCAGGTGTGGCGTACAACCATACGTCGTCAAAGATTCCGGCCAGTCGCCAATAATCTTGTCCTTCCAGGTAATAGCCGTCCGAATACTTTAGTACACAGACAGCCAGCGTGTTTTCGCCCGGCTTCAAATAAGGAGTGATGTTGTATTCGGCAGGTTCTTGTGCTCCTTCATTGTAGCCCACTTCATGACCGTTGACCCATACAAAAGAAGCGGATGCCACTTTCTCGAACCTTAAAAATATCTGGTCTTTTGCTGCCCAACTTGCAGGTACCTTGAATGTTCGCCGGTATAGTCCGGTAGGGTTATACTCTTTGGGAGCATGTGGTGGATTCACCCCGAAGGGAGCAGATACATTTCTGAACAGCTTGTCACCATAACCTTGCATTTCCCAGTTTGAGGGAACTTTGATGTCGCCCCATTGCTTATCCGGGAATTCGGGGTTAAAAAAGTGTGCAGGTATCCCTTCCGGTGTATCGCACCAGAAAAACTTCCATGTCCCATTCAGTAGCATGCTCTTTTCGGGCATATGCCAAGCGTGTCCTTCCTCTTGTCCTTTTTCAAATACAGAAGGGTTGTCTATATACCAGAGCATATCCTTAAGGAAGGATTTGTCTTGTGCATAGGATTGCAGGCACAAGGCTACTGAACACAATGGCAGAAACAGTTTTCTCAGATTCATTTTTTTGTAATTCGTGCTGTCCATCCACCGCCGGGTGCCAGTTGTACATTGAGTTTGTCTTTGGCAGTGACGATGCGTACTTCTTTTTTATAGTCGGTAGCTTCACGGTCGGCATTGATGCCGTCGGCAAAGATTTCGGCTTCGTAGTTGCCTTCGCTGAGGAAGGAGAGGTCGATGGTGCAGCTACGCGGAGTCCAGTTGGTCATGCTGCCTACAAACCAAGTGTTTCCTTTGCGGCGTGCTATCGTGATGTATTCGGCTATTTTACCATCAAGAGCAATGGTTTCGTCAAAGGTTGTGGGAACCTTGGCGATGAAGTCGGTGCATTCCTGTTCCTTCATGTATTTGCTGGGACTGTCGGCAAGCATCTGCAAGGGTGCTTCGAAGACGGTGTACATAGCCATCTGGTGTACACGTGTACCTTGACTCATGGGGTGGTCGTTGACGGAGCGGAACAGGGAACGGGTGGCATTTACCATAGCTCCCGGCGTATAGTCCATCGGACCGGCGAGTTGGCGCAGATAGGGGGCGGTAACGTCGTAGCGCGGGAAGTCATGCAAGGGTGCACCGTTCACGATGGGCTCCCACTTGCTGTTTTCCAGTCCTTTCACACCTTCAAAGTTGAGGATGTTGGGATAGGCGCGCTGGATGCCGAAGGGTTTCAGTCCGTGTAGGTCAAGCAACATGTGATGCTTGGCGGCACATGCTGCGAGTTGTTCGGTAGAAGAGATGGCGAGTTGGTCGTCGCGGTCGAAGAAGTCAATTTTGAAACCTTTGATTCCCATTTGTGCGTAGTGGCTGATAACTTGTTCCACGGCAGGGGAGATGTCGCCTCCTCCCGTAAGATTGCGCCAGCTTGCCCAGAGGATGATGCCTATGCCCTTTTGGTTGCCGTATGCCACCAGTTCTTCGAGATTGATTTCGGGACTGATGTCTTCCATTAATGATTCCTTTCCGCTCCAACCTTCGTCGATGATGATATACTCCAGCTGGTTTTCGGCGGCAAAGTCGATGTATTTCTTATAGGTGGGCGTATTCATGCCTGCCTTGAAGTCCACGCCGGTCAGGTTACAAGTATTCCACCAGTCCCATGCCACTTTTCCGGGTTTAATCCAGGATGTGTCAGCGATGCGGCATTCGGGTGCGAGGCGTTGCATCATGTCGTTGTTGGCGAGTTGTGTGTCGTGGGTAACAACAAGCACGGCACGCCAAGGATAGGTCTGTTTCCCTGTGGGACGCCCGTTGGGGCAGAAGTAGGGGGCATTGTTGGGCTTGCTGATAACGTCGGCACGTTTGGTAGGGACGAGGTTCAAGCGGTCATAGCCTCCGATGACTGTTTCCAGTGGATAGGGGGCGAATTCTGCCTTCACTCCGTGGGGCATCTGTGGGTTGGCAGTGAGGAACATGCCGGGATAGTTGGACAATCCGGCTTCCATAATGACGGCTTTCTTTCCGTTCTCCAGTTCTACCATCAGCGGAGTAATGGCAAGCGAGTCTTTGTACATGCGAGAGAGGGGGGCCTCATCGTAGTAGGACTCGAAGGAGTAGCAGTAACGCTCGCCGGCGCGATTGTCGTTAATATAGGGCACGAAAGCGTGGTAATCGCGGTCGAAGTTGAACTCGGCAATCTCGTCCTTCACGCAGAAAGGTTTGCGCAGTTCGGAAACAAAACGATAGGCGGCTCCGTCGTCGTAGGCGCGGAACTGTATGCTATAGCCGTTACGGCATTTCAGCGTGAGTTGGTTATAAGTGTCCTTCACACTCGCCTTTTTGTAGAAAGGAGTGGGGAAGGAAGTGTCGACGGAAGTGCGGGTAGCTTTGGTCACCTTCACATCTTTGCCGAAGGTGAAAGCAATGGGCTTTCCCTCAGATTCAGTGCATTGCATGGCAATGTCTGAAGGCAAAAGAACGGTGGTACCGTCGTGGGCAATCGCCCAGTTGAGGGCTTGTCCGGCTTCGATGTTGACAATTAGTTTTCCGTCCGGTGAATTCAGTTGATATTGCTGTGCTTGTGCCGTCAATGCACAAGAAAGCAATAGGCTGGCGAAACAAGTGCTGATTCTGTTCATTTTTATTTGATTATTGATTATGAATATTTGTTTAATTCCGTGGATATTTAACCGGAATAGCCATCATTTCTTCTAAGAAGAGAGGGTCGTCGAACTGGCAAGTCTGTCGGTTGTATTGTCCCCCCGGAGTGTCCCATAGCATTGGGCACATGCCGCGCGAGTAGATGGCTTCGGTTACGGAAACACAGAAGAGTCTTATCACTTCCTTTGTTCTGTTTCTGGAGTCGGCGCAATATTCGCCTATGATGACGGGGATTCCTTTGTCTACGCAATTCTTCTTCAGTAGGTCCATATTGTCGTTCAGTTCCTTGAAGTCAGCTTCCGTTCCCCAGCTTTCCCGGCCTACACCCCAATCGACAACCTCGCCTCCACCCAGTATGGCAAAGTTTGCGGGAGTATAGTAATGCACTGTAAGAGCAAGTCGGTTTGCGGGATCATTCGGCATCTTGAACAAGGGGTCGTAAGCATACTCCAAGTTGGTGTTGTAGATTTCCACCAACAGATGACGTTTGGCGTTGTTGCCGCCACTGTTTCTTACTATGTCGACAAAGAGCTGGTTGAGGTCGTTCACGTATCCCAGTGCCTTTGCCTTGTCGGCTTCACTACCGCCCCACGGAGTCCAAATCTCATCGTATCCGATTTCATTCATTGGCTCGAACAGTAAGTGGTCACCGTACTTTTCGAAGCGTTCACATATCTGTTTCCAGATGGAAGTGAATTTTTCTTTTGCTTTGCTGTCGGTGGGTACTTGTTTAATCCATTCGTTTTCGTGGTGGATATTGATGATAGCCACCATGCCACAGTCGAGGGTCCAGTTTAGGATTTTCTCTACGCGGTCCATCAGGTCAGGATGCACTTTGAAGTCGTCGGACAGCAGATTGCCCCAGCTGACCGGTATGCGCAGAGATGAGTAGCCCGCTTTGGCATATCCTTCAATGATTTCTTGTGTGATAATAGGGCTTCCCCATGCTTGTTCGTAATTGAGAATGTTGCTTGGGTCTATCCAGTCGCCCACGGCATCCAGCGTGTTGCCTAGGTTGATGCCCAGTCCCATTTCGTTAATCAGTTGGTGGGTTGTGAGATTCTCGCGTACAGTGTATTTTTCCGGTTCATCGCTTTGGATATAGGCCGCCTGCTCCACGTTGATTTCTTGTATATGCTCCTTTACGCTGACGGTGATGATGGCGTTGCGCACGTCGGGCGTAGTGTTGGGTTCTACGGTTATGTTATAGATTGCCTGTACGGGAGTGCTGCTTTCCGAGGTTACTTTGCACCATGCTTCCGAACTTTGGAAAGTGGCTGGTTCATTGGGGGTGATACCGAATTTCTTGCTACCACCCGTTTGTTCAAAATGGAAAGAAGTAGGCTCTACGATGATTTTCAGCTCCTTTTTATCGTCAGAGCAAGCTGTCATCAGAAATAGAACCAGGCTGGTTAATAAGGTTTTCTTGAAGATTTGTGTCATGGTATCGGTAAAATTTCGTTTTAATAATTTCGGTGTATTTATTTTTAGACGCTGATTCAATTGAATCAGCGTCTAAGAGTTTAAAAGAAGGTGTCACTTTGTGTAATCCTGTGCCAGAATTTAATTCAAATTATTGTATCTTGACAACTCGGAAATTATCAAAATACATTTCGATGTTGTATGGACCGTTTTCGCTGGGATTTGTCATCTGGAGTGCCAACTCGTCACCGTCACGTTTTTGGAACTCGCCCCAAGTGGTTTCGTCTACCAGTTCGGAGAGCGGAATGCTGCACTGCATCCATTGGCCTACTTCGGTTTTTCCGGTGAAGTCGCTCACCGGACGATAGTTCGTGTAGTTGTGAGCCTCATTCCCTTTGAGGTAGATGCGGAATACAGGACCTTCGCCATATTCCACTGCCACGAAGCATTCGAACTGCAAAGCCAGTTCGGAAGTCGGTGTATCGGTAGGCAGGAAGGCTGTGTCAATGCCCCATACGGCACCGTTCTGCAATTGGCCCCACCAGTAATTCCATGCTGAAAGTTCCCCTGATATGCTGTAGCATTTACCATCCGAGAAGAAAGGAGCTGCTGTACCGTCGGCAGTGACGGGTACAGCTTGCCCGCCCCAGGAGAACCAACCGATGTTGTCATAGTTCAATACTATATTCTCCAAAGGATAGAAGCCCGGAACTTCGGCAGTACCGCCCATTGTGGTAATGGCGAGTGAGCAAGTGCCTTGCGGTGCACGCGGCATGGTAAAGGTAAGCATATCGTTAGCTTCGCTTACGGTAACAGTAGAGAGATCTACCGAGCGATTGCCCATTGTGATGGAGGCGATATCCATAAAATTCTGTCCCAGTACGGTAACTGTGGTACCCGTGATAGGCATCATGGAGCTTACCTTGCTGATACTTGGTGGGAGGGCTGTGCGACGGAAGGGAGTAAATGCGGATGCGGTATAGCACTCCACTACCAGACTGCCTTCATCAATCAGGCCTGCGGGAGCATTGAATGATATTTCGTCAAAGTTCTTGTTTACCGTGTAGTCCGTTACTTCTACCGAAACAGGTGCATTGGTGATGTCGTCCACGGCAGTGGTGAAATAAACGCGCTGAATTTCGTAGAAGTTACCGCCCACGATGCGCAGAGGCGTGCCCGTCTCCACGGGGAAGGTTGTGGCTACACGGGTGATGTAGGGTGCGGGCGAGAGTACATGCATGGAGTACGTGGCAATGCCGTGCGAGGTCTCGATACGCAGTTCGCCTTTCAGTTCGGGGTTGGCACCCGTCAGTTGCAATTCGCCGGGGATAGTGAGGATGAGACTGGTGGAAGTGCCGTAGTTGCTATTGAACGAAACTTCTTGTTCGTTGATGAACACTTTCCGCACATCATTCAGATTTTCGCCGATGACTACAATCATGGTGCCCGGATTTACATCGGTGAACGTACTGTCGGCCTTCTCTGGGTCGACAAGACGGATGTGGTGGATTACGGGAACACCGCCGCCCTCGTCATCGTTGCAGGCGGTGAAAAGGTTGCATGCCAACAGGATGGTGAGCAACACAAAAGGAAAATGTATATATTTCATATTAAAGTCGTTATTTGAGATAATGAATGTATAACTTGGTTTATTCACTGAATTCGTATGCTACCGGTTCTTCGTTCAGTAGCGGATTCTGGATGACATCGCTTTCCGGATAAGGCATCAGGATGTTGCCGTGGTGGATTTCGATGTTCTCGCCCGGTTCCTGCCAATTTTCTATGCCTTCGAGGAAAGTGTCGCCTTCTTTCTTGCCGAAGTGGAGGTAACCGTCTTCGTCTTTCACGATGAGGTCTACTGTGTAGCCGCGGTGTTGGTTCTGGAAGTAATTCAGCATGTAGTCGGGTTTCCAGTGATACCACGATACCATGTCATACCAGTTACAATACTCCATCGAGAACTCTACGCGGCGTTCGCGAATGATGTCTTCGAAGGTTACGCGTTCCTTGCGGGGGATACGTGCACGGTCGCGCACCTGGTTCAATGCTTCCAGGCCGGGACCACCGGTCAGTTCTTCGCTGTTGCCCAGACAAGCTTCGGCATAGGTCAGGTAAACATCGGCAAGGCGTAGGATGTAGGTGTTGAGCGGAGAGTTCATGGACTGGATATAACCGTCGTTGTCGTCGTCCGGACCGCCCGGTACACCTTTTTTAATGCAAGAGGTGGCGCCGTCGTAAGTATAACCACCGTCGGCAATGCAGATGTATGAATAGTATGTACCCGGTGTGCAGAAGGTGGCGTTGCGGCGGATAGTGTCGCCCAACTCATATTGCTGGAGCATATCTATACTTGCCTGATAGCTGCTCCATACGTTTACACCGCCGGTCATCTTGCTGTTGCCGGCGAGGTCGGCAAGCAGAGTGTTGCATACGCCCCAATCACCCAGTGGCACCCACTGCATGGCAATGAGCGATTCGGGATTGTTGTTGTGCTTATACTTGAAGAGGTCTTCATAGTTTTCGTAAAGGCTGATGCCGCTGTTGTTTATCACGTCGGCGGCCAGTTCCTTGGCTTTCTCCAGGTCGGCGTTGTCGCGTGTGCCTCCTTTCCAGCCTGAGCGGGCGAGGTAGACTTTGGCAAGCATGCCTTTTGCACCCCATGCGTTGACACGTCCTTTGGCGGTTGCCACTTCAGGAAGATTCTCGACTGCATAAGTGAGGTCACGAATAACGAGTTCCAGCACATCTTCTTCGCGGTGGAGCGGTTGCATGGGATTGGCAACCACTTTGTCGTTGTCTTCGATGATGATAACCGGTCCCCAGAGGCGAACCATGTAGAAGTAGGCACAAGCACGCATCAGGCGGGCTTCGGCAATGGCTGTGCGCTTGGCACGTTCGCTTACGCTGTTGCTACATTTGGTCTGCACATCACTGATAACTGCATTGGCCATTGTAATGACCGAGTAGAAACCTGTCCATGCATTGGCAAGGTTTTCGCTCAGGGCTGTCACCTTGAAGTTGGTGAACTCGGGAGCTCCCCAGCGACTGAAGTTATCGTTGGCACGGTTACTGCCCAGCGGCACGATGGCGCGGGAGTTGAGGTCGAACCATGCGCGGTTGTAAAGCGGTGCAGTGGCTTGTTCGAGTGCATCGTCGGAAGTGTAGTATGTCACATCTACGTAGTTTCCTTCGGGAGCACGTTCCAAAAATGAGTCGCTGCATGCCGTAAGCAGAAGGAGCGATGATATAAGGGTTAGAAATCTGTGTTTCATAACTATATTGAGATTTTAAATGATAAATGATTTGTCTAGCTCATTAGAAATTGAAGTTAAGGCCAAATGTATAGATACGTTGCGAAGGATAGCGCGCATCGTCCACACCACGTAGCAATACATTGTAGTTCAAAGCGCCTATTTCGGGATCGTAGCCTTTGTAGCCTGTGATGGTACAGAGGTTCTGGATGTTGACGTAGAGGCGCAGATGGTCTATCTGCAAACGGCGCAACCATTTCTGTGGGAAGGTGTACCCCAGCGAGATGTTTTTTATGCGGAGGTAGGAAGCGTCTTCAACAAAGCGGTCGGAGATACGGTTGTTGTCGTTGGCGCTACTGGTAGTGATGCGTTGTACTTTGGCTGCATCGGCGTTGGCCACGTAAACATTGGAAAGTACCTCGTCGCCCACTTCGGGGTCGTGCATGGCGATTTGGGCAATGCCGGTAGCTTCTTTCAGCAGGTTGCTGTTACGCATGGGATCGGTGAAGGTGCGGCGAATCAGGTTGATAGCCTTGTTGCCCACCGAGCCGTTCAGGAAGATGTTGAGGTCAAATCCTTTATAAGAAAGGTAGTTGTTGAAGCCGAACGTGAATTTGGGTGCCGGATTGCCGAGGAACGTGCGGTCTTTCTCATCAATTACACCGTTGTTGTCGCGGTCTTCATAGATGTAGTCACCTACCCAGATGCCCGATTTGCCGATGGTCTGGTCTTTCGGGATGGCTACTTGGATGCGGTTGCCCGTTTCGTCGAGCAGGAAGTTGCCGTCGGCACCTTTCTTGTAGAAATCTCCTTCTTCCTTGAACATACCGATTACTTTATAGCCGTAGAACTGCCCGACCGGTTCGCCCACCATGGTGTAGGTCAGTGTTTCCGAACCGTTGATTCCCGAAATAGCGGATGATTCGGAGTAGAGCTTCGTCACTTCGTTGTGGTTGATGGAGAAGGTGAGTCCTGAGGTCCAGGTGAAATCACGTGTCTGGATGTTGTGCGTGTTCAGGGTAAATTCTACACCTTTGTTGGTCATGGCACCGGCATTGACCCACGGTGCACGAATCAGACCGCTTACGTAGGTAGGAAGAGAAGCTTGCATCAGCAGATTGTCCGTTTTCTTGTAATAAGCATCGGCGATGAACTCTATGCGGTTGTTGAAGAGGGCGAGGTCGAGTCCTACATTGAAGGAGTTTGTTTCTTCCCACTTCAGTTCACGATTAGGATAGTTGCCTGCATAGAAACCAGTACCCCAGATGGAGGCTGCCGAAGCCATGGTGACGCCGTAGGCATAGGAACCCGCCCATTGGTTACCTACTACACCCCAACCCAGGCGGAGTTTCAGTGAGTTGATGGCTTCCACATCTTTGAGGAAAGCTTCGTTGTTGACTTTCCAAGCCAATGCTACCGAAGGGAACCAACCCCAACGACTTTCTTTGGCAAACGAAGACGAACCGTCGGCACGGAGCGTAGCGGTCAGCAAGTAGCGGTCGTCGTAGTTGTAGTTCAGACGGCCGAAGTATGATTCGATGGCGGATGAACCACGGGAACTGTTGGCTTTTGCTGTTGTGGCATCACCCGCATCCAGTTCGTGTACGGAGTTGAAGAGGAAGTTGGTACGGCTGCCGCTCAGCGACTCGTACTTGTTTTCTTGCGCTTCGTGTCCCAGCATGGCAGAGAGGCCGTGTTTGCCGAAGGTATTATTATAAGTAAAGTAAGTTTTCAATGTCCAGTTGCTTCCGTTGCCGGCTCCACGGCTTGCTGACGACTGCTGCTTGAAGTGCTCGTAGTCGTAGGAGGGGGTAAACTTATAGTCGTTGCTGTAATTGAAGTTGGCGGCATATTCCGTGCGGAATACGAGTCCTTTCCACAGCTTGATGTCGGCAAAGGCGTTGACATAGACTTGTGTGTTGCGACTATAGTTTTCATTTTGGATAAGGTCGGAGAGGGGGTTGGAGAAGTAAGTTCCATACATGTTCTCCGTCTGCATGCCGAAACTGCCGTCCGGGTTGCGGGCAGGCACTTCGGGGAGCTGGTTCAGGGCATTGTAGATGGCACCCGAACCGTCTACGTTGTTGGTCTGCTGTGTACGGGCTACGGAGGCGCGCAAGCCGGTGGTGAGCCACTTGTTGATGTCGTTGTCCATGTTGACGCGGAAAGAGAAACGCTCAAAGTCCGAACCGAATACAATACCGTCTTGCTGCATGTAGCCGCCGGAGAGCGAGTATTTCATGCTCTTCGAACCTCCGGAGATGTTTATCTGATGGTTGTGCATCGGGGCAGTGCGGAAGATTTCATTCTGCCAGTCGGTACCGCGGCTGAGGAGTGAGGGGTCTTTGAACTCTTCGCGTGCACCGAAGCCGATGGTGGCGGCGCGGAGGTTCTGGTAAACTGCATATTCGGGGAGTGTCAGTGTTTCCAGTTTCTTGGGAAGCTGTTGCAAGGCATAGTAACCTTCGTAGGAGACCTTCGTTTTGCCCTCTTCGCCCTGACGGGTGGTGATGAGTACTACACCGTTGGAGGCGCGGCTACCATAGATGGCTGTGGCCGATGCATCTTTCAATACTTCCATGGAAACGATGTCTGCAGGGTTGATGGAACTGAGCACGCTGCTGTTGCTGGTGTTGTTGCCTGAGATGGCTACACCGTCGATAACGTAGAGCGGTTCGTTGCCGTTCAAGGAGTTGATACCACGGATGCTGACCGAGATACCGCCACCCGGAGTTCCGGAATTCTGGGTCACCTGCACACCGGCGGCACGTCCTTGCAAAGCTTGGTCGAGCGAGGTGACTACGGACTTTTTCAGTTCGTCACCCGTCACGCTGACTACGGAACCGGTCAGGTCACTGCGTTTCATCGTACCGTATCCCACTACTACTACTTCGTCCAGCATCTCATTGTCTTCTTGCAGCAGTATGTCGATGCGGGTGGTGCGCTCTACTTTCACCTCTTTGGTGCGGTAGCCGATGTAAGAGACTATCAATGTTTGTCCCAGATTTGCCTGGATGGTGTAACGGCCGTCGATGTCGGTAATGCCGCCCGTATTGGTTTCTTTCACTTTGACGGTGGCTCCTACAAGTGGCTCACCGCCCGATTCTGATTTAACGATACCGGATACTGTTTTGGTTTGTCCATACGTGGAAACAATACCCAAACCTAGTAACACGATAACAAGCAATTGTCTCAATTTTGTCCATTCCCATTGAGAGCATACATTTGCGTGTAACTTCATAATACTTTAATTTAAGATTTAAAAATAACTGTTATTAAAAGCTACTGCAAATATGGAAAGTTATCATAATAGCATAGGTCTATCATGTCTCAAATAACATACCTTTATGTTTCAAGTTATCATTTTAGACTGCGGATGTAATCAGATGGTGATATTCCAAATTCATTCTTGAAGTTTACAGTGAACCTTTTTGGAGAACTGAATCCCACCTCATAGGCAATTTCTGCAATTTGTTTCTGGCTTTCCTTTAGAAGTTGCTTACTGCGCTTCAAACGGATAATCCGGATGAATTCTGCCGGACCTTTACCGGTGATACACATCAGCTTTTTGTAGAGATGGCTACGACTCAACCCCAATTCTGCTCCTAACATTTCCACAGAGAAGTCGGAATCACTCATGCGCTCTTCTACTATTTTGATAGCTTTTTCAATAAATTGTTCGTCTAGTGGAGTGATTGTTATTTCATTAGGTGTCACTTCTATTTTCTGACAGAATTTACGATGGCTTTTTTCTGTCCATTCAATAAATTTCCTGATGCGCAGCTTTAGTAATTTGAAGTCAAAAGGCTTTACGATATAGTCATCGGCTCCTTGCTCAAATCCTTCACTTTTGTATTCTTCTGCCATACGGGCTGTAAGCAATATAACGGGAATGTGGGACCATTGCATGTTTGTTTTGATTTGCCGACATAGCTCTGTTCCATTCATCACTGGCATCATGATGTCGCTTATTACAATATTGACACTGTTTTTTTCTAATATCTTCAATGCCTCTGCTCCATTGTAGGCAACCTGTATGGCGTATTCATCGGACAGGTATTCAGACATGAAACTACAGAAATCCTTGTTGTCGTCCACCAACAAGATGGTATACCGCAATTCTTCCGCATTTGGAACGGGAAGTTCATTCGGAGCTTTGTCATTGTTTAGCAGTTCCGGAAGTAATTCCTCCTTTTCACTGGCATATGTGACGATAGGCAATTTAACGGTAAATACGGAACCTTTAGGAAAATTGTCTGTAACGGAGATTGTTCCTTTGTGTAGATGTACATATTCGTTTGCAATATGCAGGCCGATTCCACTGCCGGTTTTTTCCGAAGTTTGTTGCACCTGATAAAAACGTTCGAAGATATGTTTCTTGTCTTTGTCTATGATACCTTGTCCGTTGTCTGCCACACAGATGCATGCATTGTCATCTTCGCGATAAAGATGTACATTGATTTCTCCTTTATCAGGAGTGTATTTGAAGGCATTGGACAACAAGTTGTTCATTACTTTTTTTATTTTAACCGGATCGAAGGACATGTTCAGGTTTTCTACTTCGCACATGAAACAGAAGCTGATGGTATGGTCAAGAGCATACTCTTGAAAAGTACTGCAAATCTCGCGGATAAAGTTGACAATATCTCCCGATTTGTAATGAGCTGTCTCGGCTCCTACATCCAGTTTCCGGAAATCAAGCAGAGAGTTTATCGATGTAAGTAATTGTTGTGCATTTTTATTGATTGTATTTAGTTTTTTGCGTATTCCGTCATCCAGGGTTTCTGACAATAACATTTGTAACGGGCTAATGATAAGCGTCAGTGGTGTACGTAAATCATGGCTTATATTTGTAAAGAACTTTAGCTTCATCTCATTCAGGAGCAACTTTTGTTCTTGCTCCAGTTTTGCTCGTTGTTGCTCCAGTCTTATGTTGTGATGCTTTTTGAATCGGTATATTACATAGGATATTATACCAATGGCAAACAATATGTATAAGATGATAGCAACATTACATAAATATATTGGAGATGAAACGGTTATATTCAACTCACTAGCTTCGTCATTCCATATACCGTCACTGTTACAAGCTTTAATCAATAGTTTGTAATTGCCAGGAGGAAGGGTGGTGAAAGCTACTTTGTTCTCGTTTGTATAGTACCATTGGGTATTTAATCCTTCCAGTTTATAGGCATATCTTATTTTATCAGCATTCAGCAAATCGCCTGCGGCAAATTCGATGGAGATTAAATAATCGTCATATCTGACAGACAATGATGGGGTTCTGCCAAGTACAGTTGTTAATAGTTTACGCCCTTCATATATTGAGTCTACTTCTATATGTTGATTGCCAATGGTCAGATTTGTAAAATACACCTTTGCCAGCGGTCGGCTCTTTTCGGTCAGCTTGTTCGGATTTATAGATGTATAGCCACTGGTGCCTCCCAGCAGTAAATCTCCGCTGGACAATTTACAAGCGGAATGGGAGTTGAAATGATTTTCTGGCAATCCGTCTCTGGTAGAAAGATTCTTGAAAGAAAAGTCTACTCCTTCCTGGGTGTCTGGGGTTACTTCCAATATAGACAATCCGTTACTTGTTGCAAGCCACATGTTACCATGATTGTCTTGGGTTATACTGTTAATGAGATTGTCACACAATCCGTTGTTTACGTCGAACCAGTGTAGTGAATCATTTTTTAAGTCCCAGGCAGTCAATCCTTGTTTATGGGCTAACCACAATATATCTCTGTCGTCCTTGAATACAGTGGAAATGAAGAGCTGCTTGAATGGCTGTGTCTCTTTTCGATTGGCATAAATCATTTCGGGTTTTCTCGTCACGATGTCCATTACACAGAGTCCGTATGTAGTCCCGATATACATTTTGTCTCCATAGTCATAACAGATATTGAGTACATTGATATTATTCCCATCAGGTAGTAGATAACTTGTCGCAGTATTTGCGTCCGGATTAAAACAAACCAAAGTTTCCAGTACATAACCTATCCATAAGTTTCCATATCGGTCTTCCTTCATACTCCATACGCCACTGTATGGCAGTTGGCTGTTCTCTGGAGTAAAATGGCGAATACTGTTGTTCTCATAGCAGAACAATCCGTCTTGATAACTTCCTGCCCAAATCCGTCCTTTATGGTCTTCGAGAAGACTGATGATGGCTATGTCGGGGATGGATAGTTTGCGAATGGCAAATCCTTTTTGCTTTTCTTTTACATAAAGTCCGTTCCCATCTGTTCCCAGCCAAATGTTTCCGGCCTTATCCTCTAAAATGGAGGCTATATCACCGCATTCTTTATGCTGGGTATCAATAAATTCATGGAAGCTTTCGTGATAATAAGAAACTCCTTTTTTGAAATTTCCTAACCAAATGACGCCTGAATCATCACGGTAGATTGTATTTATTCTGTTGGAAGCAAGGGATGTGGAAGACATAGGGGTATTCAGGAGGTTGACAAGGTTATCATTTACGTAGTCATAAATGAATACTCCTTTATGGTCCGTTCCTATCCAGACATGTCCGTTCGAGTCATCCAGTATGCTCCTTACCGCATTACTTTTTGTCTCTATTTTGGAATGGAGATTGATTTGGTTCCATTCCGATTTTATGTTTTTCTTATAGAATATTTGTTCATCGGTATATGAATATAGCCAGATGCCTCCATGATAATCAGTGTATATGTGCTTTTCGATAATAGAGTTGGAGGGTAAGCTGATGTTATCTACCCGTTTACATTTCTTTGCGTTGTTCTCTAGTTTCAATAAGGTCGAATTCCAAAGAAGATATAGGTTTTCACCATCATCGCTGATACTCAGTTCCGGAGTTTCTTCTGGAAAGTTTTCTATTTTGAATGTTTTAAGGGTTTTATGAGAAAAATTGAAGTAAAAAGCATTTTGGCCTTGCAGTACCCATAAATTGTGTCTTTTGTCAACATGTACTTTGTAGGTACCATTTATCTGGATGCCTATTTTAAGGAGGTATGAGGGAATATCGGTAATGAAGTTGTCTTTGTCTCGGTCGTATATACAATATCTTGCCTCGCTTCCAATCCACAAATTGCCCAAACCGTCTTCCTGTAAGTTCCAGATGTCGTTAGACAATAAAGAATGGATGTCTTTTTCTTTGGGTTGATACACTTTAAAGCTATATCCGTCGTATCGGTTCAATCCATTGGCGGTCCCTATCCATAAAAAGCCTTCACAGTCTTTCAATATGGTTTTTACGTTATTGTTTGAAAGCCCGTTTTCTACTTTCAGATGGCGAAATACATACGGAGTTTGTCCTGCTAACGGCAGATAAGCCAGTAACAGAATAATGAGGGGGAACACTAATTTGTGTAAATAGTTTGTAAAAGACATACTATATAATCTGAAATTGAATTCTCAAAGATAGCAATATCTTATTTAAATAAACGTAAATATGTTGCATTAATAGGTCTGTAATGTTGCATCGCGGTCGTATAAGTCTTAAACATGCCATCCGTTTGTTGTCTTGCGTGTCTTGAAGTGTTTTTCTCATTTATTATTCAACATTTATTTCATACCTTTGCAGGGAAGGACTGGTTCCTGCCAATATGATTAACCTTCTAATACTTTATCGAAAATGAACAGATTCATCATTTTATTTTTATTCTCTTTGGGAATATTGTCAACATGTGTATTTGCCGTAGAGGTGATTCCACTGAATGAAGGATGGAATTTCCACCGGGGTTTTCAGGCACCTGCTTCGGAAATAGTGAAGGTTACTTTGCCTCACACTTGGAATGCGGGCGATGGCATGTTTGGCAATGCCGATTATTATAGGGGATTATGCAATTACAGTCGTAAGTTGTCTGTTCCTGCCCATTATCGGGGCAAACGTTTTTTCTTGAAAGTGATGGCTGCACAGACGGTTGCCGACATTTTTATCGACCATCATTTTGTGATGCAACATAAGGGTGGTTATACGGCATTTGTGGCAGAATTGACTGATTTCCTGGTCCCGGGAACAGAAAGTGTATTGGAAATTCGTGTCAGCAATGCTCAGACTATGGATGTCGCTCCCATTTGCGGCGACTTCAATATGTTTGGTGGGTTGTATCGGGGGGTGGAACTGCTGGTGACGGAGGATGTCTGCATAGAACCTGCTTATTATGCCTCTTCAGGTGTATTCTTCACTCAGTCCGATGTATCGGAGAAAAAGGCCCATTTGAAAATTGAAGCACTGCTTTCGGCAAGGGAAACTACTGTGACCGGTTGCGAGGTGGAGTTTCGACTATATGACAAGGAAAAGTTGCTTTGCCGTGTTGCCAGTGCAGAGGTGGGTGAGGATAAAAAGGTGATGATGGACATAGTGCTTGAAAGGCCTCATTTGTGGGATGGAGTGAAGAATCCCTATTTATATAAAGGAGTGGTGATATTGCGTAAGGATGGAAAAGAGATAGACCGCCGCGAAGAAGAGATAGGTTTCCGCTACTTTCATGCCGATGCGGAGAAAGGTTTCTTCCTGAATGGAAAGCCTTATCGCTTGAATGGCGTGAACCGGCATCAGGATAGGGCAGAACGCGCTTCGGCATTTTATCCGCAAGACCATGATGAAGATTTGGACTTGATGCAGGAAATGGGATGCAATGCCGTGCGTCTTTGTCACTATCCGCAAGCCAAATACATGCATCAACAGATGGACAAGCGGGGGCTGGTGGCATGGGCTGAGATTCCTTTTGTCAATGTTTATGTGAATAATCCTGCTTATGATGAAAACTTGCGCCTGCAATTGAAGGAACTGATTTTACAGAACTACAATCACCCCTGCATTTTGTTCTGGGGGCTGTTCAATGAGATAAATTCCGGTTGGCTGGACCGTCCTTCGCGTATGGCGGCAGAGCTTCATGCTTTGGCCCGTCAGTTGGACCCGAGCCGTCCCACTATGGGAGCCAGTAATCAGGATGACGACTTCAACGGATTCACCGACCTGATTGCTTTCAACAAGTATTTCGGCTGGTATGGCGACAACATGGATGACATGGGGCGCTGGATAGACCGCGAGCATGCAGCACATCCGGAGCGGAAGATGGGCATCAGCGAGTATGGTGCCGGGGCATGCGTATTCCAGCAGGAGGACTCGCTGAGGCATCCGGAACCGTGGGGGCAATGGCATCCCGAAAACTGGCAGACTTATTATCATGTGGAGAATTGGAAACAGCTTCAGGAACGCGAATTCTTGTGGTGCAACTTCATCTGGTGCATGTTCGACTTTTCGGCGGCAGGCCGTAGGGAGGGATCCATTATGGGACGCAACGATAAGGGGCTGGTGACTTACGACCGGAAAATAAAGAAAGATGCCTTTTACTTTTATAAGGCAAACTGGAATCAAGAAGATAAGTTTGTATATATCGCAGGAAAACGATTGGTAAACAGAACCCGCAAAACCGTTGATGTGCAAGTATTCAGCAATAGCGGAGCTGCCAAATTGTATATCAATGGCAAAGCATATGGGACTGCAAAACCTGATTCCGTAAATGTACTGGAATGGAAAGGCATTGTATTGGATACCGGTGAAAATAGAATTGAAGTCAGGAACAAATATGGAGCGGATTGTTGTGTATGGATATGTCCTTTTTAATTTTCATCAGGCGCGGAATGTATAGGAGAGCCACGGGGAATAATGAACCGTGAAATGCTGTACAGTCTGCGCCTGATAGCTTTAATATGTGATTTTCTGTAAATCCGTATTCGGTCCGTGGACTACCAGTTTCCCGTCTGGTTGGATGTCTATGAGGTCGATGAATACCATTCGTTCGTCACCGGTGGTTTCGGTGCGTCCATGGTAGACACAGTAGAGCCGATTGTGAATGTCGATGAGCATACAATGCCCGGTTCCGGTCACGATGCCGCCTTGCTCTGTGTTCTTTTGCAGCACCGGATTGTTGGCAGCCTTTGTGAATGGGCCTAAAGGACTTTGGGAGGTTGCATAGCCCACCGCATAATTCTTTCCTCCGAAGAAGTTTGCAGAGTAAAGCATGTAATAGAGATTCCCGTGTTTCACCATATACGAACCTTCTGTCCAGCGTCTGTTGACCTCATGTGTAGTCACCGAACGGTTCTCCCATTTCGCTTGAGGGTCGTCCATCGTTTTGGGCGGGCAAAGCAATGCTACCGGCTCTCCGATGACACCGGAGAAATCCGGTTTCAGCTCCACGCCGTAAATCCAGCTCTCCTCAATCTCGTCAAACCAGCCCTTTGTTTTGGCCCATGCTGAGACTTCGCTCTCGACGGCATGTTTGTAGCAGCAGCGGGAGTAGTAGAGGTAGGTCTTTCCGGATGCATCGTCAAAGAGTATGTTTGCGTCGATGATAGGATAGCCGGGGTCGAATACCGGGCGGTCGGACAAATCTTTGAAAGGCCCGGTGGGTTTATCGGCTACGGCTACGCCGATACGGAAGTTCTCTTGCTCCTGAGTGGGGTTTTCCTTCCAGTTGGCGCTGAACCATAAGTAGTATTTGCCGTCGCGCTCATACACTTCGGGCGCCCAGAAACAGTCGGTGGCCCATGAGTCGGATGTGCCGCCTTGATAGACGGGACCCTCATCTTTCCATGTCACCAGGTCATCGGAGGAATATACTTTGAAGCCGTTCTGTACTCCCCCCGTCCCGTACATATAGAATTTCCCGTCGGAAGCTTTCAGGAGGAACGGGTCTCCGAAGGCCATGGGAAGTGGGTTCTGATATACTACTTTCTTCTTATCTCCGCATGATGCTGACAGCAGAGCCAATAAGACCAGTGCCAATGTGAAAAGGGTGTGCTTCATCTTGTTAGAATTTAAATGTTGAAGTAACGAAAAGTGTTTGTATCTGCAAAGTAAACACAATATAGGGAAAGCTGCAAGGAAATTAGATAGAATGCAAGCTTTTCATTATTTTTGTGCATCATTCTAAATAATTCTTTGATGGGACAGTCATTTTCGGATATATCGCTATACCACGAGTACCGGTCGGTGAAGGAGAAAGAACATTTGGTGTCACAGAAAACCTGGGACGACCTCAATCTGGATGACTTTTTCGAATGGGCCGACCGTACCTCTTCTTGTGTGGGCCGACAGTACCTCTACGACTTGTTGCATTACAACCGCCTTTCGGAGATTTCGGAACAGGAGGAAGTGATTCGCGAACTCTCTGCCGACAAGGAGTTGCGTGCAGAAATCCGGTCGGAGTTGCAGAAACTGGATACGCCGGATGCTTGCGCCATTGCATCGTTGTTTTCCATTTCCCATCCCATATATTCCCGCCGCTTTTACCGTTTGCTAAGTATATTGCAGTTCGTGCCTTTTGTTTTGTCAGGGATGGTTTATGTTACATCTTCGCTTTACGTTCTGGGGTTATTGTGTATATCGGTATTGGTGAACATGGTATTGCACTATCGCAGCAAGGCACGGATTCAGGGCTATTTCTTTTCCATCCCTCAGTTATGGCTGCTGCTCAGGCAAGCGGAGAGGCTGGCACAGATTCCGTTGTGTGTATCGGTGCATCGGGATATCCAAAAGACTTTGCAGGCGCTGCGTCCGTTACGAAAGCAACTTTCCACTTTCCGTTTCAGTATCAAGCTGGAGAGCGACATCGCCATTCTTGCTTATTTCTTCATCGAGATGGTGAATGTGTTTTTCCTGCGGGAGGTTATTCCGGTTTCCAAGGCTTTCTTTCTATTGCAGGGCAGGCAAGAACAGATTGAAGAGGTTTTCCGCTATTTTGGATTGGTGGATGCGCTTTGCTCTGTTTCCGAGCTTCGGGATGGGCTGCCCTATTATACTCTTCCGGAAGCTTGTGACGAGGGTGAAACGCTTCATGCAGAGGGCCTTTATCATCCGCTTATAGAGCATTGTATCCCCAATGACATTACGCTTTGTGGCAGTTCTGTCCTTGTTACCGGCTCCAATATGTCTGGTAAGACAACCTTTATCCGTGCTATCGGACTTAACCTGCTTTCCGCACAAGTGTTCCATACTTGTTTCGCCCGCAGTTTTCGTTTTCCCATGGATACCGCATTGTTTTCTGCTATCCATCTGGAGGATAGTCTGATGGAAGGAAAAAGTTTCTTTCTGCAGGAGGTACAGATTGTTCGAGAGATGCTGGAGGTCGGAAAGGGACGTAGGCAGCTTTTCCTGCTGGATGAGTTGTTCAAAGGGACGAACACGGTGGAACGGATAGCTATAGCCAAAGCTGTGCTATCTGCTTTGGCACACAAGAACAGTATCGTGTTTGCTTCCACTCACGACGTTGAACTGGCTTCCTTACTTGAGAACGAATATGAATCGTTTCATTTTTGTGAATGTGTTGCCGACAATACCTTGTCTTTTGATTATAAGCTGAAACCGGGACCGGCGACGGAACGTAATGCCATCCGGATTATCGAGATGTGCGGTTATCCGAAGGAAGTGGTCGGGGAAGCGTATCGGCTGGCTAAAAAACATGTTTTATAGTTTTACTTCTAATTGTTCCTTATTCCAATCGTTACTATATTGTCTGTTCAATATCTTCTGGAAGGGGTAATCTTTTAAGTTATCCAATTAGAAGGTTTATGTTCTTTTCTTTCATCTTTTCGATATTCTCTTCCGAGATATTGCTGTCTGTGATGAAAGAATTTACCATAGATATTGAACCTAAACTGGCAAATGCACTAATTCCTATCTTGGAGGAATCAGCTACCAGAATGACTTCCTCGGCGGCTTTTATCATGGCCGATTTAACCATCAGATCGCTGAGGCTCGGATAGGTCAGACTCATGTCTGGGGATATTCCTGCTGTGGCAAGGAATAGTTTGTTGGCATGGAAACCTTTGAGTGAATCGGCTGCCATCTTTCCTGTCAATGAAAGGGTGGGTGCTTTGAATTCTCCTCCTGTCACAATGAGGTTGATGCCTGGATTTTCGCCCAATATAAGTGCTATGTTCAGAGCATTGGTAATGACGGTCAGCTCTTTGTATTGTGTAAGTAGTTTGGCTATTTCTGTGGTAGTAGAACCGGAGTCGAGAATGATACATTCACCTTCACTGATAAACGACGCTGCTTTTTGGGCTATTTCTCTTTTTTCCTCAATATGGGTCTGATTGAAAACCTTTCCGGTTTTTGCAAATGAGCCCACATCCTTCAGGAAGGCTCCGCCGTGTTCTCTTTGGATATACCCTAATTTTTCAAGGGCTTCCAGGTCTTGTCTGATTGTTACATCCGTTACATTGAAAATCCTGCTTAATTCTTGAACTTTTGCATGCCCGTCTTCGCGGATAAGGTCCAGAATCTTGACTCTTCTTTGGTTTAGTGCCATATCTACTTTATATATTGTTGTTTCTACGATAATCCTGTATATCTTTGATCGCTATAATCTTCAGTCGGAACTTTTTTGCCATTTCAAGTAGTTGTGGCAAGCGGGCCATTGTCCCATCCTGGTTCAGTATTTCAATGAGAGCGCCGCCGGGTGTCAATCCTGCCATTCTTGTCAGGTCGAGTAATGCTTCTGTATGTCCGTCACGTCCCAATACTCCGTCCTCATGTCCGTAAAGGGGGAAAATGTGTCCGGGACGTGCCAGTTCCGAGGGCTTTATATTACCGGTAACCAAAGCACGTATGGTAGCGGAGCGGTCATAGGCGGAAACTCCCGTTGTGCAGCCATAGCCCTTCAGATCGACGGACATGGTGAACGGCGTGCCTAAAAGGGAAGTGTTGTCTTCCGACATTGGGGGCAGTTGGAGTTCTTTGCAACGTGAACGCGGTAGCGGTACACAAAGAAGCCCTCTTCCGTGTGTAATCATGAAGTTAACAATGTCAGGAGTTATTTTTTCACCGGATACAATAAAATCGCCTTCGTTTTCTCTATTTTCATCATCGACAACTATCACTATTTTCCCTTGTCGAACCGCTTCTATTCCTTCGTCTACAGTATTGAGCATTGTATAATCATTTAATTTTTCCGCAAAGGTAGTCAGAAAAAGTCAAATGAAAGTCTATTCTTGCTGTTTTTCTTCTTTTTTATTCTATATATTATCTTTTGCACTGTAGTTCCTTTCTCTTTTTTATTTATTTGTTTGTTTCGTTTTTCGCCCTGGTCTAATTATAAAACATGTTAATAAACAATGGAAAACTTTCGTTTTCTTTCGTTTTGTGGTTTTTATTTGTTTTCTTTGCAAAGAAATGAAAGCAAATAAGCTATGAAAACAAAAGAATTGACTCTTCAATCAGAAAGGAATCGAAAAAGATTAATTGAAATTATCTATAAGGCAAAAGCCGGTCATATCGGCGGAGATTTGTCTTGCCTCAATGTTCTTACGGCTCTTTACTTTGATGTGATGAATGTGAATGCGGACAGTCCTAAAGATGATTTGCGTGACCGTTTCATTTTGAGCAAGGGGCATTGTGTGGAGGCTTTGTATGTGACGCTGGAATCCAAAGGGTTTATAACAGAAGGCATTTTGGATACATTGGGACAATATGGCTCTATCCTTTCGGGACATCCCACTATCGGAGTTCCGGGTATTGAAGTGAATACCGGAGCCTTGGGACATGGTTTGTCTGTTGGGGTAGGTATAGCGATAGCTGCCAAAATGGACAACAGGGATTATAAAACCTATGTGTTGATGGGGGATGGTGAACAGGGTGAAGGTTCCATCTACGAAGCAGCAATGGCTGCCCGGCAGTATAGATTAGATAATTTGGTGGCTATAATAGACCGTAATCATTTGCAGATTAGCGGAAATACGGAAGATGTGATGGGAATTGATGATATCCATGATCGCTGGACGGCATTCGGCTGGGAGGTAAAGGATATGAATGGTGACGACATGGAAGATATTATCCGGACTTTCCGTTCCATTGATTATGCAAACCGTCACCCTCATTTGCTGGTGGCTCATACGACAAAAGGGAAAGGAGTATCTTTCATGGAAGGGGTAGCTAAATGGCATCATGGGGTTCCGAGTAACGAACAGTATGAACAGGCCATTCAAGAAATATCAGAAAGAATTAAGGATTTAGAATATAATTGATATGATAGCTTGCAGAAAAAGTTTCACCGACACTTTGTTGTCATTGGCTCGGATGGACAAGGACATCATTGCTGTGACGACGGATGCCCGTGGCTCGGTGACGTTAAATGATTTTGCCAAAGAATTGCCGCAGCAATTCGTGGAGTGTGGTATTGCGGAGCAGGATGCTGTGGGTATTTCAGCCGGGTTGGCTCATAGCGGAAAGAAAGTGTTTGTATGTGGTCCGGCTTGTTTTTATGTGGCTCGTAGCTTGGAACAGGTAAAGGTGGACTTGGCTTATAGCCAGAACAACGTAAAAATATTGGGAGTAAGTGGAGGAGTAGCTTACGGAGCTTTGGGGGCTACCCATCATAGCTTACACGACATTGCCGTGCTGCGTACTTTTCCCGGAATGAATATCGTGTTACCTTGCGATGCCCGACAGACTAAAAAACTGGTTGAGCTTTTGGTTGATTATCCCGAACCGGTTTATGTACGTGTAGGTCGTGCAGCAGTTCCCGATGTCTATGAAAATGATGATTTTGATTTTGCCATAGGTAAGGCCAACATGTTGCTGGACGGAACAGATCTGACTATTATCGGAACCGGTGAAACCGTATACCACACACGTCAGGCGGCTTTGAAGTTACGCGAATATGGTATTTCGGCCCGGGTATTGGATATGTCCTCTATTAAACCTTGTGATGAGGAAGCTGTTTTGAAAGCCGCTTCCGAAACCGGGCGAATCATCACGGTTGAGGAGCATAGCCAGTATGGAGGTCTTGGGGCGATGGTGACTGAAATCATATCCGAGCATCCCGTACCGGTGAAAATCCTGGGTATCCCTGATGAGAATGTGGTGCATGGGAACTCCCTGGAAATTTTTGCCCATTATGGACTCGACTCATCCGGTATCGTGAAAACTGCCCTTGACTTCCTTAAGTAACTCCGATTCGATAAATTTGAAATCAATTAGCCTTTAATAATACCTAAAATGGAAAACCTGATAATTGCAATAGACCAAAGCACCTCGGCTACCAAAGCCATGCTATTCAATGAGAGGTGTGAAATGCTGAGGCGCGTCAATGTCACCCATGAACAATATTATCCCAAATCCGGATGGGTGGAGCATGATGCTGAAGAAATTTATCGGAATGTACAGAAAAGTATAGCCGAACTGATAAAGGAGGAAGTGGCAGACAATATGTATTCGTTGGCCATCACCAATCAACGTGAAACAGTGGTTGTATGGAATAAGCATACGGGCAAACCGATATGCAATGCTGTGGTATGGCAATGCATGCGTGGTGCTGATATCTGTAATGAGTTGAAAGCCAGTGGGTACAGCGAAATAGTACAGGCGAAAAGCGGTTTGCTATTGGATCCTTATTTCTCAGCCAGTGGTGTGAAGTGGATACTTGACAATGTGGAAGGAGCCCGTCAGGCTGCTGATAACGGTGACTTATTGATGGGAACCATTGATACGTGGCTGATTTGGAAATTGACTGATGGTAAACGCCATGTGACAGATTATACCAATGCTTCCAGGACTCTTTTGTTTAATATTCATACGATGCAATGGGACAGTGACCTGCTGGAGCTATTTACCATCCCCGAAACTATGATGCCTGAATTACTGCCATGTGATGCTGTTTTTGGAGAAACTACGGTGGGAGGATTATTTAAGAATCCTATTGTCATAGCCGGTGTATTGGGGGATTCACACGGTGCACTGGCCGGTCAGATGTGCTTTGAAGAAGGGCTGGGCAAGGTCACTTATGGAACCGGCTCATCAGTGATGGTGAATATTGGTGAAAAAGCTGCCGTTGCTCCCCGTGGATTGGTCACTTCCATCGGTTTTGCCGCACTTGGAAAAATATTCTATGCTTTTGAAGGCAATATCCATTGTACTGGTGCTACCATCAAGTGGCTAGAACAGAGATTGCAGATGATTAGTTCGCCAGACGAAGCGGAAGAGTTGGCGGCTACAGTAAAAGACAATGGAGGTGTGTATGTCGTACCGGCTTTTGCCGGGTTGGGAGCTCCTTGGTGGCAAGGGGATGTAAAGGCTGCCATTTTAGGGATGACCTTAGGTACCGGGAAACCGCATGTTCTCAGGGCAGCACTTGAATCCATAGCCTATCAAGTGAATGATTTGGTCAGAGCGATGACCAGTCAGGCAGGTATAAAGCTGAAAGAAGTCAGAGCCGATGGAGGACCTACAAAAAATAAATTCCTGATGCAGTTCCAGGCCGACTGCTTACGTGTACCGATCAATTGTTCGGATGTTGAAGAAGCTTCGGCCTTGGGAGCCGTTGTAATGAACGGAATGGCTCGCAAGATATGGACGAGCTTTGAGCAGGTGTCCGTATTACGCCGGAGCCGCTACCGCATAGAGCCGCAAAGTAACCTATCACAGGTAGAAAAATGGTGTGAAGGCTGGTTGAAAGCGGTAAACCAATTAATCAGATAAATATTTTCAAAGTATAATTTAAATACCCACTATCTACAATGAAAAACAAGGAAAGAATGTGTTTCGGTATAATTATCGGCACTCGTGCTTATTTTAATTCAGAATTGGCTAAAGATGTTCGCAAACAATTGTTGAAAACACTTGCCGACGAAGGCTATGATTATGTGATCTTACCTGAAGACGCTACTCCTACCGGCAGTAGCAGTATTGAAACCCGCGAAGACGGATTGAAGTGTGCGGAACTGTTCCGACAGAATCGTGACCGCATTGACGGTATCATAGTTTCCCTGCCCAACTTTGGCTTTGAGATTGGAATCATCAATGCTATCAGCGTGGCCGATTTGAATGTCCCCGTTTTGGTACAGGCTTGTGACGACGAGAACGACAAGGTGGATCTGGACAGCCGCCGTGATGCTTTTTGCGGTAAGATTTCTGTTTGTAACAATCTGTATCAATATGGCATACCTTTTACAGATACCACGCTACACACCTATTCTATATACTCCGAATTACTGGCCAAGGATATCAATAAGTTTGCTGGTATCTGTCGTGTAGTCAATGGCTTGCGCCATGCACGTATCGGTGCTATCGGTGCTCGTCCGGCTGGTTTCCAGACTGTACGTGCAAGTGAGAAACTGTTACAGAAGAGTGGCATTACAGTCGTTCCGGTCGACCTTTCTGAAATACTCGGTGCTGCCCGTAAGATTGAGGATACGGATGCGGAGTTGCTGAAGAAGCTTGAAGAAATTAAGTGCTATGCGGCAGTTCCCAAGGAATATAGTGACAAGCTGGTGCTTCAGGCAAAATTCGGTGTGGCTGTAGAACGTTGGATCGAAGCCAATCAGATTGATGCTGTTGCTGTTCAGTGTTGGGACTCTTTGGAACAAAATTATGGTTGTGCAGCATGTGTGACAATGAGTATGCTGGGTGAAAAATTACTTCCTGCCGCTTGTGAGGTAGATATTGCCGGCGCTGTGTCCATGTATGCTTTGACATTGGCAGCGCAAGGTCAATCGGCATTGCTTGACTGGAATAACAATTTTGCAGAAGACCGGAACAAATGTGTATGTACCCATTGCGGTAACTTCCCGAAATCGTTTGTCAGAAATGACTTGAAGCTTGGTACACTGGGCGTTTTGGGACGTACGCTGGGCAAGGTCAATACATTCGGTGCCGTATATGGTAAAGTGACCAAAGGTGATTTCACATTCTTCCGTATTTCCACAGATGATACAAAAGGCGCTATCAAGGCTTATTTGGGTACTGGTGAAATCACGGATGACCCGTATGGAATGGATGGATGCATAGCTGTCACCAAGGTGAATAACTTGCAGACTCTGATGAAGTATATTTGTAAAAATGGTTTTGAACATCATGTGGCTATGGTTCGCAATGATGTGAAGGAAATTCTGAACGAAGCCATCGAGGACTATTTGGGCTGGAATCTATATGTGCATGAATGAAAAGTAAACACACGGTAAACAACAGAAGATAAATTATGATACTTGTTGACAACTATATTTTGGCCATTCTGTGTTGTGTCTATTGCTGCCTCTGTTGGGGCTCTTGGGCGAATACGCAGAAGATGGTGACCTCGAAAAGCTGGAGTTTCGAGCTTTTCTATTGGGACTTGGCTTTCGGTTTGTTTTTCACGGCTCTGTTGGGGGCTCTGACATTGGGAAGCTTGGGAAGTGAAGGCCGTACTTTCTTTGAGGACTTGGCGGCAATGGACTGGAACAGTATGAAGTATGCACTGTTGGGTGGTATTGTCTGGAATTTCGGTAATATCTTTCTGACGGCAGCCATCGCTGTGGCCGGTATGTCGATAGGGTTTCCCATTGGCGGAGGCTTAGCCTGGATAGGCGGTATAATTTTTAATTATCTGCTGATAACTTTGGCCGGTGAAGTATACCCCGGAAACCAGGCATTGCTTTGGATAGGGGTAGTTGTTATCATTGTAGCCATCTGCATTTGCGGGAAGGCTTATGGAAAGATGTCGGCGAGTCAGGCATCCACCCCTAAAAAAGGTATCTTATTGGCTATTGTGGCAGGATTGGCCATCATGTTTTTCTATGGATTGGTTGTAAAATCACTCGATCCCCAGTATGTTGCGGGTGGTACGGGAACACTGACTCCCTATACCGGCGTATTTTGCTTTGCCGCCGGTGTCCTTATCACTACTCCCATTTTCAATACGTTTGCCATGAGTCATCCGGCTCAAGGAAACAAGGTCACAATGAAGGACTATCTGAAAGGTGATACCCGTACACACCTGATCGGTATGTTGGGCGGCTTTATCTGGATGAGCGGTATGGTGGTCAGCTTTATGGGAGCCGGATCAGCCAATCCGGCCATAGCCTATGCGCTGAGCAATGCCGCACCGGTGGTAGCCATGATTTGGGGATTCTTTGTATGGAAAGAGTTCAAAGGAGCTCCCAAAGGAACTGTACCTATGATTGCGACTATGTTTGTACTCTTTGTTGTGGGGCTGGTACTGATTACGCTTTCAAACTGATATTTTAATTCATTGTTAACCCAAAATAATAATAAATGAAAACGATTGTAAGACAAATTAAACAGAAAAGGTTAATGGTCTTGGTGCTGTTCCTTTTGGTAGGTATGACATCTGTTTTTGCACAGAAACATGTAAGTGTATCTGGCAGAATCACCGATGAACTTAATGAACCGATGATTGGTGTAAGTGTATTGGAAAAAGGAACGACAAATGGTGTTATAACTGATTTGGATGGCAATTATACCTTATCAGCGAGCGAGGGTTCCACTATTGTCTTTTCGTATATCGGGTATGTGACCCAGGAAAAGAAAGCCGTTGCAGGTACTATGAATATTATACTGAAGGAAGATAGCAAGACTTTGGATGAAGTGGTTGTTGTAGGATATGGTGTACAGAAGAAAAGTTCCGTAACAGGGGCGATTTCTTCCGTAAAAGCAGAAGATTTTGAAAATCGTACCATAACCAATGCTGAGCAGGCCCTGCAGGGTAAAACAGCCGGTGTGCAAATTATTTCTGCATCTGCGGCTCCTGGTTCGAATCCCGCCATTCGTATCCGTGGATATAGCAGTAATGCCAGTTCAGATCCTTTGTATGTGGTCGATGGTTTGCGTACGAAAGACATCAGTAACCTCGATCCGAATGATATTGAGAGTATGGAGGTGTTGAAGGATGCTGCTTCTGCTGCTATCTATGGTGCCCAGGCCGGTAATGGTGTTGTCTTGATTACCACCCGGAAGGCAAAAAAAGGAGTTCGTCGTATTTCTTATGATTTCCAGTTGTCCTCCCAGTCTTTAGGTCGTACTCCTGATATTCTGAATGCTCAGGAATATGTCAATTATATGACTGAAGGTAATCTTATTCCCAGAGAAACAATAGATAGGTATTGGGATGGAAAGACAAATACCGATTGGATAGAAGAGACATTTGAATCATCCATGATGCAGCGTCACAATGTCAATTTCCAAGGTGCCAATGATAATGGCTCATTATTCGCCTCACTCTCTTATTTAAGTAATAATGGTCCCATTGTTGGCAATAAGGATGTTTTTGACCGCATTACCGGCACTGTCAATGCAGATTATAAAATAAAGGATTGGTTGAAGTTCACGACAAACAATTCATTTTCCCGTTATCATGTACAGTCTGTAAGCGAAGGTTCGGCAACCGGTTCTCTGATGCTGTCTGCCATTCAGCTTGACCCTCTGACGCCGGTCACCTATGCACCGGACAAACTGCCCGACACTATGATTAACTATATGAATCAGGGACATACTCTGCTTCAGAATGCCAATGGTGATTATTATTCCATTTCCCCTTATGGCGACTCCAATAATATCAATCCGTATATCATGCGTGACCGTGGCACAACGAAAAGGGATGGTTTTGTATTCAGCGGTTCCACTTATCTGGATTTTACTCCGATCAAAGAGTTGGTCATCACTTCACGTTTGGGATACCGTTATACTTACAGCAATTCCTACGGCTATGTTATGCCTAACATTACTTGCTCTGACCTTTATCAGGACTATGTATCGGTAAGTGCGACAAGCTCCAACACCACGTACTGGCAATGGGAAAACTTTGCCAACTATACCAAGACATTTGCAGATAAGCACAATGTAAACGTGATGCTTGGTATGTCCTATTCTTCCAATACTTCCTTTGGAGTGACGGGAGGAATCAATGGTAGCCGTTCCGGCGACAAGGTTGATTTGGGTATTACCAAGTTGGATCCCAATTATGCCTATTTTGCTTTTCGGACCGGTACTGCCACTCGTACGGTAAGTGGTGGAGAGAAGCGGAGGTATGCCAATCTTTCTTACTTTGGCCGGGCATCTTATGACTATGCAGGCAAGTATTTTGCCCAATTCACCCTTCGTGCGGATGCAGCCGACTTGTCTATCCTTCCTTTGCAGAAACGTTGGGGCTATTTCCCGGCTGTGTCTGTCGGCTGGGTACTTTCCAACGAGAAATTTATGGAAAACCTCAAGTCAATCTCTCATTTGAAGTTGCGTGCAAGCTGGGGACAGAATGGTAGTATCGCCGGTTTGGCAGACTATATGTATGATGCTACGATTTTGTCTGGAATCAATTATCCGATGTCAGGTGATGTGTCTTATGAAACAGGTTCGTTGCCATCTGCAACCGGTAACTATGATTTGAAGTGGGAAACTTCCGAACAGATAGACTTGGGTATCGACCTCCGGATGCTGAATGACCGTTTGAGCTTCGGATTTGACTATTATGAGAAGAAAACCAAAGACTTGATTGTAACCGGTATTACTCCTTCTTTGATTGTGGGTAACACTACTTCACCTATGAATGCGGGAAATGTCAAGAACAGCGGATTTGAGTTTGAACTCTCATGGCGTGATCATATCAAAGATTTCAGTTATAGTGTAAAAGCTAACATCGCTACTTTGAAGAATAAAGTAACTTATCTTCATGAAACATTGGAGCGTATTGCCAGTACAACAAGTGCAGGTATCGGCACTATGAATTATTTTGAAGAAGGACATCCCATTTGGTACATGCGCGGTTATGAGTGCACGGGTATTGATCCGCAAACGGGTGACCCAATGTTCAAAGACAAGAATGATGATGACATTATTGGAGATGCCGACCAGACAGAGATCGGTTCTGCCATTCCCGACTTTACTTATGGTATTACTTTGACAGCTGCCTGGAAAGGCCTTGACCTGACAATCTTTGGTTCCGGTTCTCATGGCAATGATGTGTTTGCCGGCTATAACCGTACTTCCCGTATGAAAGCGAATACCTTGAAGGAATTCTATGACGGACGGTGGATTGCTGTGGGAGACAATGCAAAATATGCCCGTTCCAATCCCAGCAATTATGATAAGTATTTAAAGAGCTCCAAATTTGTATTCGACGGCTCATATTTTAAAATCAAGCAGATACAGTTGGGCTATAACCTGCCTAAGAATTTGTTGAAGCAGGTGGGTTTGAGTAACCTTCGTTTGTATTGTTCTTTAGACGACTTCTTCACATTTACCAAATATCCCGGATTTGATCCTGAATTTACGAGTACAGGCAATGCGATGGGTTTGGATATGGGCTCTTATCCGTCCAGCAAGAAAGTCGTGCTCGGTCTTAACGTAGTATTTTAATCTTTAATTCAATACGAAATATGAAAGCAAAATATATTTTATCAAGTCTGTTACTTGCCGGCTGCACTTTCTTTTCCTCTTGTGAGGACAATCTGGATATTTCGCAGCATGGGGTAAGCACTTTCGAAAATTTCTATAAAACGGATGCCGATGCGGAAGAAGCCATTATAGCCTGCTATAGCAATTGGAAGGACACCTATGAGCCTGCGTTCTGGCTGAAGAATCTTCTTTCTGACGATTGCTATTCGGCAGGGGAAAGCTGGACGGCTGCCAGTGCGCAGTTGCTGTCGACCTATACGTTCGACTCTGATTTTTCCCATATTAAAACGTTGTATACGAATCTTTATAAAGTGATTTATGCCGCCAACATTGTTTTGCAGTATGTAGGCGATGATTCTGAGGTTAAGCTTCGTGCACGTGCAGAGGCAAAGGTTTTCCGTGCGATGTCCTACATCGAATTGATCAGTCTTTGGGGAACTCCGCCGTTGGTGGACCATCCGTTGAAAGCAAACGAATATTCCCAGGCAAATGGTAATACAGAGGCGCTTTGGGCATTGGTGAACCAAGATTTGACCGAAGCTGTCAACAGTGGCAATTTGGAGGAAAAGACAAGCTTGGACAACTTTACCTATCGTATCACCAAACAATTTGCACAAGCCTTGTTGGGCAAGGCATACGTATTCCAGAAGAATTATGGTGCTGCTGTTACAGTTTTGGATGAGGTAATCAATAGCGGGAAGTACGACCTTTACAGTGATTATGAGAATATCCAGACTACCAAAGGCGAGGCGAATTGTGAAAGTCTGTTTGAAAGTAATTATGTTTACGACGCCAACAATGTTACCGGCATTATGAGTAACATGATTTGGGTATATGTGCATTGGCGTGGAGACATGCTTGCATTCAATGAGCCTACTCAAATCTATTCTCATGGAGGCTGGGGATTTTTTAATCCGACGAAGGAAAGCTACGATGCGTTTGTCGAAATGGGAGATACTTATCGGTTGAATGCCTCTATCAAGACATACCGGCAAATGGAGGATATGGGTATCTCATTGAGCAATGCCATAGCTTATATGCCGGACAATGCCGGTTACTTCAGCTGGAAATACCGTGTTTATGAAGCAGATGTCATCAACTATTGGTGGTTGCGTTGTCCTAACAATACCCGTGCCATGCGTTATGCCGAGGTTCTGCTGCTTGCTGCTGAAGCGAGTCTTCAGTCCGGAAATGCAAGTAAGGCTGCCGGATATGTGAATAAAGTGCGTGACCGTGCCCAGTTGCCTGCATTGGGCAACGTTTCTATGGATGATATCAAGAAGGAGAAGCGTCTGGAGCTTTGGATGGAAGGCTGCCGTTACCAGGATTTGATTCGGTGGGGTGATGCTGCTACGGTACTTGCCAAGAGAGGGCAGGAAAGACCGGCTCTTTACAAAGACGGCCGTGTAAGCTGGGATGAGCAGAAAAATGCTTCTGCCGGCTTCAAGAGTGGTAAGCATGAACTGCTTCCGTTCCCTGCCACTGAAATGAATGTCAATAAGAATATGACCCAGAACCCGGGTTGGTAATTAATCAATAAAACTTAGTTTATGAATAAATTAAAATGCTTATTCCTATCAGGCCTTATGGCTGTGATGCCGGTTTGCATGAGCGGACAGCAGACGCCCGGTGAAAAATCGTCAAAACCGCGTGTCATCATTACTTGTGACCCGGAACTTGATGACCTGAACTCTTTGATACGTTTCCTGCTTTTCAGTACGGATTTCCGTGTGGAAGGCTTGATTTATGCCAGCAGCCAGTTCCATTGGAAAGGTGACGGGCACGGCACGAAGTGGTATGTGCCGGGACGTGAATATTCCCGTAATGGCATAGACTACGGACCGATGGAAAGTTGGCGTTGGGATCCGGATGAACGTTTCATTGACGATGCTGTGGAAGCTTATGAGAAAGTATATCCCAATCTGAAAGTGCACGACTCGTCTTATCCGACTCCCGAATACCTGAAGTCTAAAGTGCGTATCGGTAATATCGAGTTCGACGGTGATATTTCCAAGGACACTCCGGGGTCGGAGCTGATTAAAGCTGTATTGCTCGATGATTGTACGGATCCGGTATTCATCAATGCTTGGGGAGGTGGCAGCACCATCGCCCGTGCCTTGAAGTCCATTCAGGATATTTATGAGCATACCGATGCCTGGAAAGGCATCCGTGAGAAGATAATAGGAAAAGTGGTCCTTTCCCTTTCGGGTGATCAGGATGATACGTATGCACGGTATATCCGACCTTTCTGGCCGGAACTCAGACAAATGGAGATGGGGGGCATGACAGTCGGCCTGGCTTATAATGCACAGTTAAGAGCCTCCAAGGAAAATCAGATTTTCTACTCTCCGGAATGGATGCAGGAGAACATCCGCAGTAAAGGTCCTTTCGGCGAGATGTATCGGGTCTGGGGAGACGGTAAGCAGATGGTGAAAGGTGATAAGTTCGATTTCTTCGGTTTGTCGGGTTATACGGTTGATGAATTGAAAAAGCAAGGCTATGTGGTTTGGACCGGAATCCAGCCGAAAGGGTCCTATCTGGCTGAAGGCGACACTTACTGTTTCCTGAATTTGATAGGTAACGGCCTGCGTGGTCACGAAGACCCCACTTATGGGGGATGGTGCGGTGGAAGAACCGTCCTTCCCGATTCGGTGAAGAATCTTCCGCGCATGGAACAGATAAAGTATAGAGCCGAGCACTATCCTTTGCCCGACTTCACTGCTCCGGTAATGAATGGATTGGCTGCCCGTTTTAAATGGTCGGTCACTCCAAACTATGCCGACGCAAATCATGAACCGGTGATAAAAGGGGCGCTTGCCATGAGTGCCAAGCCGGGTGAGAAGCTGAAACTTAAATACACTGTAACCGATCCGGATAAGGATGCCCTTACCATTAAATGGTGGCAATATGTGTCAGCCGGTACATATCGGGGCAAAGTAGCGGTAGATGACCCTGCTTCTGCAAATACAACTTTTACTGTTCCGGCTGATGCCAACCCCGGTGATACCATCCACTTGATTTTGGAAGCTACGGATAACGGTACGCCACAGATGAACCGCTATCATCGTCTGATTATTACAGTGGCAGAATGAACTTGAATCAATGAACTTTAATTTGAAGAACTGAAATGAAAAAGATTATATTGGCCGCATTTATGGCAGCCTGTGGACTGCAAATGTCTGCCCAGCAGAATTTGTTTGTAGCGCAAGACCTCGAGTCTGCAATTGTGAACAAAGATAACACAGTGACTTTTAACTTTAAGGCTCCTGATGCCCAAAAGGTGCAGATTGCCGGTGACTTTGCCGAAAAGGCGGAGGGACAACACATTGGAGGTATGGTGGGAGCAGGTTTGATAGACATGACAAAGAATTCAGAAGGAATTTGGACCTATACTACCAAGCCGTTGGATTCAGAACTTTATAGCTATGAATTCATGGTAGATGGTGTGCCGACTATAGACCCTAACAATGTTTATGTCTATCGTGACTTTGCTACCACAAGCAATGTGTTTATTGTAGGGAATGGTAAGGCAGATTTATATAAGGTAAATAAAGTTCCTCATGGAACATTGGCCCATCGTTGGTATCACTCTGATGGTATGAAAATGGATCGCCGTATCAATATCTACACGCCGGCAGGTTATGAACAATCCGGTGATAGGAAGTATCCGGTACTCTATTTATTGCATGGTATGGGAGGGGATGAAGATGAGTGGACAACTTTTGGACGTGCTGCACAGATTCTCGATAATTTGATTGCACAAGGCAAGGCTGAACCGATGATTGTTGTGATGCCCAATGGGCATGCTGCCATGGAGGCTGCACCTGGTGAGAGTAGTCTGGGATACTATAAACCTTACCATATGAAGAATGGAACCATGGACGGTGCTTTTGAAGCCTATTTCCCTGAGATTATCACGTTTGTAGAAAGTAATTATCGTGTACAAGCGGACAAAGCTCATCGTGCTATTGCGGGGCTTTCAATGGGTGGTTTTCATTCTGCCAATATTTCTTTGAACTATCCTGATATGTTCGACTATGTAGGTTTATTCTCTGCGGCCCTTAATGTCCAGAGTGCAGGTCAGAAAAATAGTCCGGTTTATCAGGATATGGATAAAAAGTTAGCTGTTCAGTTTGATAAGGCTCCCAAACTTTACTGGTTGGGTATCGGTAAAGACGATTTTCTTTATAGAAACAATGCAGCTTATCGCGCTGATTTGGATAAAAAAGGATATAAATATGAGTTTATGGAAACTCCTGGTGGACATGTATGGACCTGCTGGCGTATTTATCTCTCTGTATTTGCTCCCAAGTTGTTTAAATAAATCTGACTAGGCTATGAAAAAACAACTGTTTTATTTGCTGTTGGCTGCAGGCGTGTTGAGCGCTTGTGGCCCTGCGGCTCCTCAATTGGGTAAAGATTCTGTTGAGGATGTTATTGGTGCCATGACTTTGGAAGAAAAGGCACATTTGGTTATCGGTACCGGAATGGTGGGTACTTCGGGTGACAGTACGGTGATTGGCACTACAAAGAAGTTGGTTCCCGGTGCAGCAGGTACTACTTATCCGATACCCCGTTTGGGAATTCCTGCCATTGTGTTGGCTGATGGACCTGCAGGTTTACGTATAGATCCTATCCGCGAAGGGGATTCTGCTACTTATTATTGTACACATTTTCCTATCGGTACGTTACTTGCTTCTACTTGGAATCAGGATTTGGTAGAGGAAGTTGGAAAATCAATTGGTAATGAAGTGTTGGAATATGGTGCGGATGTTTTACTGGCTCCTGCTTTGAATATCCATCGGAATCCTTTGTGCGGGCGTAATTTTGAATATTATTCCGAAGACCCGTTGGTGTCTGGCAAGATAGCTGCTGCATATGTTAGAGGGATACAGAGCAACGGAGTGGGAACTTCCATCAAACATTTTGCTGTTAACAACCAGGAAACCAATCGGAATGCTAATGATGCTCGTATCACTCCTCGTGCCTTACGGGAAATCTATTTGAAGGGGTTCGAAATTGCAGTGAAGGAATCGGCACCATGGACAGTAATGTCCTCTTACAATCATATTAATGGCACCTATGCTTCTGAGAATACAGACTTGCTGTCCACTTTATTGCGTGATGAGTGGAATTTCGAGGGTATGGTGGTAACTGACTGGTTTGGAGGGAAGGATGCCGTGGCTCAGATGATAGCAGGTAATGATATGCTCCAACCGGGAAGGGCTAACCAGTATGATATGATTATCGAAGGGGTGAAATCCGGAAAATTGGATGAATCCATACTGAATCGTAATGTGAAGCGTGTTCTTGAACTTATTCTCCAAACTCCTCATTTTAAAGAATACAAATATTCCAATAAACCTGATTTGAAGGCGCACGCAGCAGTTACCCGCCAGTCAGCGACTGAAGGAATGGTTTTGTTGAAGAATAATAACGAAACCTTGCCATTTGAAAGGAAGGTCAGAAATATAGCTCTTTTCGGGTGTACTTCCTATGATTTCATAGCAGGAGGTACCGGCTCAGGTAATGTGAATCGTGCCTATACAGTCTCATTATTGGATGGTTTGAAGAATGCTGGATACCAGATAGATGAAGCATTGAAGGCCGATTATGAACAGTATATTGAGGCCGAGAATAAGAAAAATACTCCTGACTCGTCTCAGCCTTTCTCCAGATTTATGCCGGTACCTCGCCCGACAGAACTTATCCCTACTACAAAGGTGTTGTCAGAACAAGTTGCTAAAGCGGATGTTGCATTGGTTACGCTGGGACGTACTTCCGGTGAATTTGTAGACCGTAATGTCAGTGATTTTGAACTGAGTGAGGAAGAATTGCAACTGCTGAAGTCCGTCAGCCAAGCTTTCCATGCTGCTGGGAAGAAAGTGGTGGTGGTATTGAATATCGGAGGTGTAATTGAAACAGCTTCTTGGAAAAAACTACCGGATGCTATTTTGCTGGCTTGGCAGGCAGGACAGGAGGGTGGAAATAGTGTGACGGATGTGTTGAGCGGTAAGGTATCTCCATCGGGTAAGTTGACAATGACTTTCCCGAACAAGTTGATGGACGTTGCTTCTTCGACCAATTTTCCTATGGATGCTAGGGCTAATACAGATGTGAGGAATAAGGAGGACAAAAGCTCTTCAGTGAAGAATGTAGACTATACGGATTATGAAGAAGATATTTTTGTCGGTTATCGCTATTTCGATAGTTTCGGAAAGCAAGTGTCTTATCCTTTCGGCTATGGTCTTTCGTATACAACATTCGAGTATGTCAATCCGTCTGTCAAAGTTGATAATGGTATATATTCTGTTTCTATTGATGTGAAGAATGTTGGTAAGTTTGCAGGGAAAGAGGTTGTTCAGCTTTATGTCTCCGCTCCCAATAGGTTTCAGATGAACAAACCGGAAAAAGAACTTAAAGCTTTTACCAAAACTAAGGAATTGAGGCCAGGTGAGACTGTTACTGCCACTTTGAAACTGAACACTACGGATTTGGCTTCTTATGATGAAGCTTCTTCTTCATGGGTAGTGGATGCTGGAAATTATAAGTTTTTGATTGGAACCTCTTCCAAGGATATTAAGGCTGTACTTGATGTTGATGTGGTATCAGTTGTGGAAAAAACAAATGACATATTGAAACCACAAGAGACTGTTAATACGATAAAACGCTGAAGGTGAGTATAATATTATTCTTGGTTGTGATTAGGTTGATTTGTAGTGCTTAGGTAAATTAATTGTAATTGGGTAAAATTGGGAAAGAAGCTGCCTCGGAGTTATGAGGTAGCTTCTTCTTTTATTTGGTAATAAGATAAATTAATACCCTCCGTGTCCTACTTACGATATAAATCCCTATCTTTGTGGCGCTTTTTAGCTGAAAATAAGATTCAAATTAATTTAGATACAACAGAAAATGGCACAAGAAGACGTTTTTAAGAAACTCGTATCACACTGTAAGGAATATGGTTTTGTGTTCCCTTCCAGCGAGATTTATGATGGACTGGGAGCTGTGTATGACTATGGTCAGATGGGTGTGGAACTGAAAAATAACATCAAGCAATACTGGTGGCAGAGTATGGTGCTGCTGCACGAAAATATTGTCGGTATCGACTCAGCAATCTTTATGCACCCCACCATCTGGAAAGCCAGCGGACACGTAGATGCTTTCAATGACCCTTTGATTGACAACCGCGATTCCAAGAAACGTTATCGTGCCGATGTGTTGATAGAGGACCAGCTTGCTAAGTACGATGACAAGATAAACAAAGAAGTGGCCAAAGCTGCCAAGCGTTTTGGTGAGGCTTTCGATGAGGCTCAGTTCCGCAGTACCAACGGTCGTGTGCTGGAACACCAGGCCAAACGTGATGCCTTGCATGAACGTTTTTCCAAGGCTTTGAACGATAATAATCTGGACGAACTCCGTCAGATTATCCTTGACGAAGAAATCGTTTGCCCTATCAGTGGCACAAAGAACTGGACAGAGGTACGCCAGTTCAATCTGATGTTCTCAACTGAAATGGGCTCTACCGCCGATGGTGCCATGAAGATATACCTTCGCCCGGAAACGGCACAAGGTATCTTCGTAAATTACCTTAATGTACAGAAAACCGGTCGCATGAAGATTCCTTTCGGTATCGCCCAGATTGGTAAGGCTTTCCGTAACGAAATTGTAGCCCGCCAGTTCATCTTCCGTATGCGCGAGTTCGAGCAGATGGAAATGCAGTTCTTTGTGAAGCCGGGTACAGAGCTTGACTGGTTCAAGAGTTGGAAGGCTACTCGCCTGAAATGGCACAAGGCGCTGGGCTTCGGTGATGACCATTACCGTTATCACGACCACGACAAACTGGCCCACTACGCTAATGCTGCTACAGACATTGAGTTCTTGATGCCTTTCGGTTTCAAGGAAGTAGAGGGTATTCACAGCCGTACAAATTTCGACTTGTCCCAGCATGAGAAGTTCTCCGGCAAGAACATCAAGTATTTCGATCCGGAAACCAACGAAAGCTATACCCCGTATGTCATCGAGACTAGTATCGGTGTAGACCGCATGTTCCTTAGCATCATGTCGGCTTCCTACTGTGAAGAGACGTTGGATAGCGGTGAATCCCGTGTTGTCTTGAAGTTGCCTGCTGCACTGGCACCGGTGAAACTGGCCGTAATGCCGTTGGTAAAGAAAGATGGTCTGCCCGAAAAAGCGCGCGAAATCATTGACAATCTGAAGTTCCACTTCCATTGTCAGTATGATGAGAAAGATTCTATTGGTAAGCGTTACCGCCGCCAGGATGCCATTGGTACTCCGTACTGTGTCACCGTGGATCATCAGACTTTGGAAGATAACTGTGTGACACTGCGTAATCGTGACACCATGCAGCAAGAGCGCGTGGCTATCTCTGAACTGAATAATATTATTGCAGACCGTGTAAGCATCACATCGTTGCTGAAAACCTTGCAATAAAGCGGTTATGGAATAGACCGGTGCGTGAACAAACTGAAATAGTAAATAGTAAAATAGTAAAATAGTAAATGAAAAAGTCCCTTTTGTTTTTGCCTTTCTTGCTGTTGCTGGTGGGTGCTTTTATCTCTTGTGAAGAAGTGGAAGAGGCTGGAAAGTATGATAATTGGAGAGAACGCGGCGAGGCTTTTGTTGACTCGATAAAAAGGCTGACTGGCGAGAATTATGTCGCCACAGCAGAGCAGGCCGATGCTATGGAACTCGGGAAACTGTATGCCATACAGACGACTGCAAGCACTTCTGAAGGTGCTCAGTATGTCTATTGCAAGAAGCTTGTGAAGAATGAGACGGGTGAACGCCCGTTGTATACGGGTTATCATTCAAAGGTGAATGCTTATTATTATGGGACTTATGTGAATGGCGAAGAATTCGACGGTTGCTTTGACGGTTATAGTGCTATTGACCGCGATATACCTATTCCTCCGGTAAAAGAACCTACGGTTTTTGATTCATTCGTGGATTTTGAAGTTTCGGGTGTCGTTGCCGGTTGGGCAGCTGCCTTGCAGCTTATGCGGATGGGTGAGCGGTGGATGTTGTATATCCCTTATCAAAGCGGATATGGTATAAATGATTATACTGCTCCTTATTCTACAAATACAATCCCCGGAGGCTCTCTGTTGACGTTTGACTTGCAACTGGTTAGCTTTGCCGAATGAGATAAAAGAGGGTGTGTGCCGAAACGCCCCGAATATAAGAATTCCCCCTGCTATAGATGTCTATGGCAGGGGGAATCTAGTTAATGGAGAGATGTCTTCTTTAGCCTGTTGGTAGTGTGGCAGACGTTCGGAGACTGGTTCGTTTTATATTTTCTTCTTAATGGCCTTTACCCAGATTTTGTATCCATCCTCATTCAAATGCAGTCCGTCGCCGGTCAACTCACTGCGTAGTACATTTGTTCCCTTCTCTGTAAATAGTGGAAAAAGATTGATATAGGCAATGCCTTCCTCTTTGGCAAACGCCTCCAGACGGGAGTTGATTTCAGGAACCATATCTGTCTTTCCAGTCAGTTTTTTGTATCGGCCGAAACTTTCATTGAAAGGGAGTAGGCTTTGTAGGTAGAGTTTTGTGTCGGGAGATTCTTTCCGGATGCGTTCCACCGTCATGCGAATCATGTCTACAATACTGTCTGGTGCCAAGTCATGGGAAATGTCATTGACTCCGATAAGCAGGAACAGCTTGGCGGGATGTCCGGGAAGTATCTGATGCAGGCGGTCATAGATACCCATCACTTCATCACCGATGATGCCGCGATTACGTACATTCTTCTTACCAAGACGGGCAGACCAGTCACCGCCACCTTCAGTCAGGCTATTGCCAAGCATGACGATGTCCTTGCTTGTAATGGCAGGCTCATCCATAAACTGTAGGAAACGTTTGTAGTAATGGTCTGTATAAATACGCGGAATGGGGTAGATGGAAGCCGCCACAGCGTTGGCAACCAATGAACGCAGGCGAACTACGCTGTGTCCGTCTTCCGGATGTACGGCGTTGATAAGGAGTATGACGGAAGTGTCATTGTCCGGATCGATAATGATGGAGGTACCCGTGTAGCCGGTATGCCCATAGGTATTAGGACCAAACAAATCTCCATTGTTGGAGGCATAGGCTGTAAAATTATCCCAACCGAGAGTGCGTCCCAGACTGGCGGTAGTGCGTGGCACAGTACGCATGGCTTTTACACCCAGCGGACTCAGGATGCGGCGTCCGTTCCATTCACCTCCGTTTTGCAGGGCTGCGCAGAGTATGGCAATATCATCAGCACAAGAGAATACTCCTGCATTACCGCTGATACCTCCGTTCATGACACGTGCCAGCGGGTCATGAACTTGTCCGCAGAGAACTTGTCCATTAGGTTGCTTTTCAGTGGGGGCAATGTTATTCAATTGAGAATTGCGAATTGAAAATTGAGAATTGGCTACGTTGTTTTCCTTGTGTCCTTGTTTTCTCGTTCCTTTGTCAACTATCGTAATCCAGTTACCATCCTTATCACGTTGGCAAGGCAGATAGTCGGTATGCTCCATGCCGAGTACATCAAATAGGTTTTCACGTGCAAAGTCACGCAGGCTCTGTCCGCTTATAGTCTCGATAATGTGCTGCAAAGTGATGAAGTTGAGGCAACTGTATTGAAAATCAGTCTGCGGCTTGAAGTCGCGTTTACAAGTAGCAATATATTCCATAAGCCCATCAGGATTGGGAGAACCGTACTGCTTTTCTAGCTCGGCTACCGGTGCATAGGGAGGAAGACCGGAAGTGTGTGTCATCAAATCGGCAATGCGGATTACCTTTTTCTCTTTGCCGTCTTCGCTTTCCCAATTCTTGAAATGGGGTATGTAGAGGCTGACGGGGTCCAGCATACGGAGCTTGCCGCGTTCTGCCAGTATCATCGTACATACGGCGGTCGACATGGATTTGCTGCAAGATGCCATATCAAAGATAGTATTGGCAGTCATAGGCTCCACATTGGGATAAATACGCTTGTTGCCGTAAGCTTTCAGATAGGCCATCTTGCCGTTACGTACTACAGCAAGTACGGCACCGGGAATATCCTTGTTGGAGATGGCTGTTTCAATCGCTTCGTCAGCATACATCAACTTGCGTGAGTCCATTCCCACTTGTTCAGGGGCTACGCGTTGCAAGGGTTGCGCGGTGGCAGCTTGCAGACAAAGAGAAAAGAGAAAAAAATATATTGCTTTCATAATAAAGGAATTTAAGAGTGAGTAATAGCTAAATCCGGTACGCATCCACTGCCTTTTTCACCGAACCGTGCATCAACAGCAGCGCCTTGGCTTTGCCATAGTCCAGTCCGAGTTCCTCTACAATCATACGGGTACCACGGTCCACAAGCTTTTTGTTACTGAGCTGCATATTCACCATTTTGTTGCCTTTCACGCGTCCCAACTGTATCATGACGGAAGTAGTAATCATATTCAGTATCATTTTCTGTCCTGTTCCCGATTTCATGCGTGAGCTTCCCGTCACATATTCAGGCCCTACAATCATTTCGATGGCTACATCTGCCTCTGCTGCCATTGGAGAGTCCGGGTTGCTGGTGATACAGCCGGTCAGTATGCCGTGTTCGCGTGCCTCGTGCATGGCACCAATCACGTAGGGGGTGGTACCGGATGCAGCAATACCGATGACCGTATCCTTATCTGTAATATTGCGTTCCGTCAACTCTTCCCAACCGCGGTGAATGTCATCTTCGGCATTCTCTACCGGATTTCTCAATGCAGTGTCACCACCGGCAATCAAGCCGATAACCAGCGTGGGGGGCATACCGAAAGTCGGTGGAATTTCCGAAGCGTCGAGTACGCCCAGACGTCCACTGGTACCCGCACCCATGTAGAAGATGCGTCCGCCTTGTTTCATGCGGGGCACAATCTGGGTTACCAACTTTTCTATTTGAGGGATTGCCCTCTGTACGGCAAGCGCCACTTTCTGGTCTTCGGTATTGATGTCTTCCAGAATTTCACGGACTGATTTCTTTTCCAAGTCATTGTAGAGCGATGGTTGCTCTGAGATTTTTACGAACATAAGGCTATTTACTATTTGACGATTTACTATTTACGATTTGTCACTTTCAGTTGTGATATTTGATGAGTCCTTCCATGGGGCTCTTGATGATTGCACCCAGTTGGATACCCATTTCTTTGGCAGCTTCTGCCAGAACTTCCTTGTAATAGAAGGCTACGGAACCGATGAAATGTACTTTTTGATGCTGATAGTCTTCATATTGCATGACATTGCGTTTAAGGAATGCCTTAAAGCTGTTCAGTACCAGAGCGCGTACACAAGGTTCACCCAGATTCTGTGCAAGAAATGGTGACAAGCTTGCCAGGAAACGGTTGGGGAAAGGTTTACGGTAGACACGGTCGATGATATCAGCAGGTGTCAGGTCGAACTGTTTGAGGAATTTCTCTTTCAGCTCGGGTGTCATCTGATTTTTCAAGATATCGCCTACCAACAGTTTGCCCAAGCAGGCTCCGCTGCCTTCGTCTCCCAAGATGAATCCCAGAGGAGATACATTGGTGACAATGCTTTTTCCGTCATAATAACATGAGTTGGAGCCGGTCCCCATGATGCAGGCAATGCCTGAGTCATGTCCGCAGAGGCCACGTGCGGCAGCCAGCATATCGGTATTGACTTCCACTTCATTTTTCACACTGAGGTGTTTGGTTATGGCACGGTGCACCATACTTATCTTGTCGGGAAATCCGCATCCTGCACCATAAAAGTATACGGCATCCAGCTCACTTGTCTTCAGCTGAGGTAATAGCGCTGTTGCTATTTCATTACTGATTTCCTCTTCCGACTGAAAGAAAGGGTTCGTCCCTTTCGTGAATATCTGTTGGAGAAGTACTCCATTCTCTACAACACACCAATCGGTCTTTGTAGAGCCACTGTCTGCTATTAGAATCATATAAATAATGTTTAATGATTAGGGATTAGGGGTTAGTGATTAAGGATTAGTGATTAATGGTAGGTGATACTGTTTCTTAATTATAGGCAACGTATTAATCACTAATCCTTAATCACTAACCCCTAATCCTTATATTTTGATATATATTTTTCGTTTGTACAACTGGTAGCCGATACACCAGTTAATGGCGATAAACAGCAGGGCAAAGGCAAGGGAACCGGCGGTTTCACCGAAAACGGGCATGAGGACTATATTGTATAAGAATCCGTGTATGCTGATGCTGCTGTTTCCCCACGGGAAACTGATACTACCGAAAAGTATGCTAAGTACGCCGCCCAATACATACATGAACAGCGGATTCACACCGAATGCCTCGAAAAACATGCTCCACTTCTTATAGCCTTTCACATCAATAATCCAGATAAGCAATGCCAGAAAACTGGATGCCAGTCCGCAAGTGACGAGTACGTAGGTAGGAGACCATATTTTCTTGTTGATGGGGCAGCCGTAGCTTAGCAGGAAACCGGAGAAAGTAAGGATAACACCTACCAGCAACAGTGTGATAAGCTGCGAATTGAGAAATGAGGCACGGTCTTCCGACTTGTTGCCATCCAGCATCAGCCGCCCTACACAGAAGCCCAGCAACACATGTGCAATGGCAGGAATGGTGCTTAACAAACCTTCGGGATCTATGCCGTTATCCTTGTACATGTGTGCAGGGGTCAGGATGGCACGGTCTACCACGGAAAGAATGTTTGTTTCATTATAGGCGAAACCGTTGCCGCACATCAACAGTATGAAGTAGCCTGTCAATAGGCCGGCTATCAGATAAGGTATATGTTTATGCTTCATGGTTAGTGCAATGATGGAGGCTGCTCCGTAGCAAAGGGCCAGCCGTTGCATGACACCCAGAATACGGATACGGTCGAATGTCCAGACGGAAGCCCATAGCTTCTCTCCGAAACTGAGGTCGTCCGGAGCGGAGGCCCAGTAATAGCAGAAACGCGAGAACCAGCCGATAGCCATGCCTATAAGGAAAATGACGATGGTGCGTTTCAGTATCTTCATGCCGGCGGCGTGGCTGAACTCGAAGTTGTATTTCTTCAGGGAAATGTATGTGGAAATTCCCATGATAAACATGAAGAAGGGAAAGACGAGGTCGGTGGGGGTCAGACCATTCCACTCTGCATGCCGCAAGGGGGCATAGATATGTCCCCACGAACCGGGGTTGTTTACCATAATCATACCTGCGATGGTGACACCACGGAGAATGTCGAGTGCAAGGATGCGTTTACTTACTTTTGTACTGTTCATTGTAATATTTGTGTGTTAAGTTAATTATCAATCCTAATTATCAGCTGCCTTTGTACATTCGTCTACCAGATAGGCAATGGATACATAGGGGATACCTGAGTTTGTTGTCAATCCGATTTCACAAGTACGGCTGTTAGAGTAGCCTATATTCACTCCGGACGCTTCTATTTGCGGGCGGAGTTTGCGTAGGGCGTACGAGTTCAGCTCAGGATAGGTGAATCCCCGGTCTCCGGCAAAACCGCAGCAACCTACTTCTTCCGGCACGATGACTTTACTGGAGCAAAGGCGTGCAAGGGCTATAATGGTATCTGCCAGTCCCATTTTCCGCATGGAGCAGGTGATGTGGATTGCTACGGGGCGGTTAATAGGTGTGAAAATCAGCTTCTCACGTAAGAATGTATAGATGAATTCTGCAGGTTCATACAGTTTCATCTTCTTGATACATTCGCGCATGCGGTGCAGACAAGGGCTTTGGTCACAGAGGACGGGGTATTTGCCTTGTTCGCTGGCTTCCCAAAGTGCGGCCTCCAGTTCGGCTGTCTTGCGATCGGCAATGTCCAGCATCCCTTTACTTTCCCAAATGGTGCCACAGCAAAGCTTGTCCATATCTTTCGGGAAGATGATTTCGTAACCGGCTTTTTGCAACAAGGACACCATTTTATTTACCAATGGCTGCTCTACGGGAGACTTCTTTGCCAGACCCATAGTCTGGTTGATGCAGCTGGGGAAGTAGACGACTTTGTAGTTACGAGTTACAGAGCTACGAGCTACAAGTGCTGCGCTATTATGCTGCATAGTGCTTGTAGCTTGTAACTCCGTAGCTTGTAACTGATAACTTTTCGGCATAGCCGGCGTCCATAGAGGTATGCCTAATGCATTGTGCAGCCCCTTGGTAATGCCGCTCATCGCCTTTGTCCCTAATAGTGAATGTCCGAAGTTGGCTAAGGACAATACGGGACGCAGTGCACTCTTGACACCAGCGAAATGATTGGCGACAAAGTCTCCGGCTTTGTATCCCAGACTGCCTTTGGGTAATGCTTCCTGGCGGATTATATGGGTAAGGTCGCCCGTATTGATACCCATCGGGCACGACATGGAGCAGAGGCCGTCTCCGGCACAAGTCTGGTTGCCGGGATAGCGGTATTGTTTTTCGAGCAGTGCAAGGCGTGTCGGGTCCTCGCCGCTTTGTTTCAGCCGGGATATTTCGCGCTGCAACACGATACGCTGGCGCGAGGAAAGGGTAAAGCCGCAGGAGAGACAGTTGACTTCGCAGAAACCGCACTCGATGCATTTGTCAGCTACGAGTGACGTAGCTTGTCTCTTGTCACTCATCACTAATAAAGGCAGCGGCTTGAAGTTCTTGATATGGCATTGCGGGTCATCATTGAAAATGACACCGGGGTTTAGCAATCCTTGTGGGTCAAACAGCTCTTTGACGGCTTTCATGGCTTTGTAGGCGTCATCTCCCCATTCATGGCGGACAAAGGGAGCCATATTCCGGCCCGTGCCATGCTCGGCTTTTAGGGAACCGTCATATTTATCTACTACCAAGGTCTTGATGTCATTCATCAAGTCTTCGTAGCGTTTCACTTCCGCTTGGGTACTGAAGGACTGGTTGATGATGAAGTGGTAGTTGCCTTCGAGAGCATGGCCGTAGATGCAGGCGTCATTATATCCGTGGCGGGCTATGAGCTGTTGCAGTTCTGCCGTTGCCTCCGGAAGGTCTTCAATGTGGAAGGCGATGTCTTCGATGAGGCAAGTGGTTCCCGGCTGGCGCGTACCTCCCACAGAGGGGAAGATGCCGGAACGGATGGCCCAGTATTTGGAATATTCCTCCGGACGGTCGGTGAAGCGTACCGGAATATAGGTGGTGAAGGCTTGCAGGCAAGCTTCAATGGCAGATATGTTCTGTTGCAGTTCTTCCGGGGTACGGGCTTTGGTTTCGGTCAGCACTGCTGTCAACCCGGTTTCGTCGCCGGGCTCCACGCCGGGGAGGGCAGAGGAGGCAACTTCGCCTTTGTATTTTAGGAATACGGGGTCGTTGACGGAAGAAAGGCTTTTATAGTCTAGCATTTCAGCCCCTTTTACTGTCCATTCGCCGGTTTCGTCGACCAGCTTCTTCATGGCTACCACAGCGCGGCTCGCTTCTTTGATGGTCTTGAAGTAGAGCATAGCGCTGGCCTTGTAGGGATAATCATATTCAGTCTTCATCGTCACTTCCGAAAGGAACGCCAGTGTACCTTCGGAACCTACCATGAGGTGGGCAATGATTTCGAATGGGTCGTCGAAACGGACGAAGGGCAACAGATTGAGCCCGGTTACATTTTTGATGGAATATTTGTAACGGATGCGTTCGGCCAGTTTTTCGTTGGTACGTATTTCATCGCGCAGTTCGCAGATGCGGCGAATGAAGTCACGGTGACTCACTTCGAAGGAGGCGCGGCTGACGGGATTTCCGGTATCCAGCAGGGTACCGTCCATTAGGATGATACGGGCGGAAACAAGCACCTTGTCGCTATTGGCGTGCGTACCGCAGTTCATGCCGGAAGCATTGTTCATGACAATACCGCCTACCATGGCGCTTTTCACCGAGGCGGGGTCCGGTGCAAACTTACGGCCGTAGGGAGCCAACAGTTCGTTCACACGTTGTCCGATGATGCCCGGTTGGAGGGTTATCTGTTCGTAGTCGGCGGATATGCTGTATTTTTCCCAATTCTTACCGGCTACGATGAGGATGGAGTCACTAATGGCTTGGCCCGACAAACTGGTCCCTGCCGCTCGGAAGGTGACGGGCAGCCCGTGGCGGCTCGCCAGTTTCAACAGTTGTGAAACTTCATCTTCGTCTTTCGAACGGATTACAATCTGGGGAACCAGTCGGTAAAAACCGGCATCCGTACCCCAAGCCAGCCGGCGAAGTTCGTCGGTGTAAATCCTTTCCTGCGGAATGAATTGTTTTGCTTCCTGCAGGAAAGCCATGTAACTATGCTCTTTCATGTTCACTTTTTTTTATTGCATCACTTCGCTTCAAAGTGCTCTGTAAACGTGTCTTACGAGGGGGTACATTCAGTCGTATACTGAATATATTTAAGTATACGACTGAATGTGGTTCTGTATACGACTGAAATAGTCTCCGTATCAGGCTCTTTTCCCTTCCTTATTTATCTGTAAATTTATTTATATAAATAATACTTTTTCGACAACTTACGGAAGTCTTCGGCATCTTTATACCAGTAGTCGCGTATGTCCTCCCAACGGTTCCGTTTCGAGAAGCGCTCGCGTATCTGCCGCGAACCGCTTACTTTGTCGAACATGTTGAAACGTCCCTTGTCGGCATGGTCAAACACGGCACGGTCAGGATAGAGGGCGGCGACTTCCTGCATGACCAGGAATTGCAGGTCGCTCAACGGTGCTTTGCCGAAATCCATGATGTGCACTTGCACACCTTGCAGCAACTCGCCTTTGCCTACACTATAGAACGGCTTTAGGTACATCGGTCTGAAGATGACCCCCGGTACGTTCAGACGGTTCAGGTTTCCGGCCAGCTTTTCCGCTTCCATCCATGGTGCGGCAAACATCTGGAACGGAATGGTATACCCCACGCCGATAGACATATATCCTAGTTCGCCCAGAATGCCGCTGACGGGGTAGAAGAATGCAGAATGAGGATGTGGAATGTGTGGAGAGGAGGGAACCCATTGCAGTCCGGTTTGGGTATAATCCATCTTGCGTTTCCAGCCTTTCATCTTCACTATGTGGAGATTACATTGTTCCCCATCCTTCAACATCTTCTCGCCATTGAGCATCAGTGCCAGCTCACCGCAAGTGAGGGCGTAAAGGTACGGAATTTTAAACTGGCTTACAAAAGAAATGCAATCATCTTCAACCAAGTTGCCTTCAATCTTCAATCCGCCTACGGGATTGGGCCGGTCCAGCACAATGAATTCCTTGCCGTTTTCGGCAGCGGCTTCCATGGCCAGTCCCATGGTGCTGATGTAGGTAAAGGAACGGCAACCGATGTCTTGGATATCATACACTAATACATCCACATCTTTCAGCATGTCCGGCGTGGCCTTGCGGGTCTTTCCGTAAAGCGAATAGACGGGCAGTCCGGTAGTCGCGTCTTTGATGTCCGTCACATGGTCGCCTGCGTGCACATCGCCGCGCACGCCGTGTTCGGGGCCGTAGAGTGCCACAAGGTTCACGTTGGGCGCCTCGTGCAGGATGTCAATGGTGGACCTCATCCGGTTGTCCACCCCCGTCGGGTTGGTAATCAATCCTACACGCTTACCTTCCAGGCATCGGAAATTCTGTTCTTTCAGTACCTCGATACCGGTCTTTATTCTGATCTTCTGTGCTTGCATCGCACCTCCGCAAAGGAGGCAGAGCAAGGATATAATAATAGTCCTCTTCATAACCAATCACTAAATATTACTCACAAAACATTAATCATTAACCATTAATCATTTTTTTCCATATTCCGGGTCTATCCTTCTGTCTGCAAAAATGGTGACAACAACCGTGGCGAAACAGCATATCATTACCAACCAGAAGAAGTCCGTATATCCGATAGCCTCCTGGATATATCCCGCAAACATACCTGGTATCATCATGCTTAGTGCCATGAATGCGGTACAGATGGCATAGTGGGATGTTTTGAATTCACCTTCGGAGAAGTACATCATGTAGAGCATGTAGGCCGTGAAACCGAAGCCGTAGCCAAATTGCTCGATGGCGATGGCGGTTGAGATAGCAAACAGATTGTCGGGCTGGGCAATGGCAAGATAGACAAACGTCAGGCATGGCAGAGTCATGCATCCTGCCATCCACCAGATGGATTTTTTCAAGCCAATGCGTGATGCGAACAATCCTCCGAGGATACCGCCCAGGGTGAGGAATATGACTCCGATGGTGCCGTATACGATACCTACTTCTGCTGTCGATAGTTCCAGACCTCCCGATTCTTTGGAGGCAACCAGGAAAGGCATACACATTTTGATGAGGAATGCTTCAGGCAGGCGGTACAGCAACATGAACACGATGGCCAGCAATGCGCCCGGTTTGGTAAAATAGGTGGCGAATGTTCGTCCGAATTCTCTGAATATAGCTCCTGCAGTGGCGGCATCGGCAGCCAGTGTTGACTTATCTGAGGTGGGTTTGGGGACTGCAAAGAGGTGATAGAACGTCACCAGGCTGAACAGAACGGCTGTAACCAGCATCGTGATGGTCCATGACAGCGGAATGTTTTCGGTTCTCAGTTCGATGGCGCCGGCAATGGCTACGAGCACGCCTTGTCCGAAGATAGAGGCGAGCCGGTAAAACGTGCTTCGGATGCCAACGAAGGCTGCCTGGTCACTCTGTTTCAGTGCCAGCATGTAGAAGCCGTCGGCGGCAATGTCGTGTGTGGCAGAGGCAAAAGCCGTGATGATGAACAGCATCAGCGTGATGCTGAACATGCTGATGGGGGTTGTTCCGGCCGCCATAGTCGCCTCGTCCGGCCGTGGAATGGACAGCGTCAGCAGGATGAATGCCACAGACATCAGAATCTGCATGGAAAGGGTCCACCATCTTTTGGTCTTGATGATGTCGACAAACGGGCTCCAGAAGGGTTTGATAGTCCATGGCAGATAGAGCAGGCTTGTGAACAAGGCCATTTCTCCGTTCGGTACGCCCATTTTGGTAAACATCATCACGGAGATGTTGTTTACGATAAAATATGGAATGCCTTGTGCAAAGTACAAGGTGGGTACCCATGCCCATGGCGATATGTTTTTTGTATGGTTCATGATATTGATTTATTGTGTTCTATTCGATTATTCATACAGCTTGTCAATGCTGGCACCTATATAGTAGTGCAACAGTATTGCATCATACTTATACCCTTGCTCGCCCATCACGGCTGCACCTATTTGGCAAAGTCCCACACCATGCCCCCAACCGGCACCGGTGAGGATGAAGCGTCCGGGAATGCCTTCGGCGGACAACTCCTCTTTGTCTACCACGAAGGCAGAGCTGTAGAGGTGTGAAGTGGAGAGCGTGCGGCGGATTTCCAGTTCCTTGCCGATGGTGAGTGTGCGTTTGGTTCCCACAATCTTCAGTTTCCAGAGGCGTCCGCTGGTTCCGCGGGCTATGGGGATAAGGTCGATGATTTGTCCGTAGTCAATGCCTGAACGTTTCAGAATGAGGGCTGAAAGCTCTTCCTGGGTATATTCCACTTTCCAGCGATAGAAGTCCGTAGTCTCCTGGTCATAGTTATTGAGTACCTGCGAGAGGATTTTCTTGTCGGTGGTGTTGCAGAATGCTTCGGGGGAGGTACGAATCCAGCGGTCCGCTTCGACTTCCTGCGTCAAATCGGGCAGTGTGGCGTGCGTTTTGCTGTCTCGTTGTTGGGCAAGATAGGGGTATTTGATGTCTTCCCAGCAGTATTGGAACTCCTCGAAAGCACCGCCGCAGCATTTGGAGAAACGGGCGTCGCAAATCTTACCATCAGATGTCAGTACCTGGCCGCGGGTAGCGGAGATGGCTTGTTTCACAATATCGGTAGAGGCACGTGTAATACCCTGGTAGCGCTGACAATGGTCGTCGGCGCATACATCGAAGTGGGTGTGGTCCTCTCGGTCGTACCAGCGAATCAGCTCTTCGTCGGTCTGCGTAAAGGCCGAGTAGTTAGCTTGGGCTTCGGTGATTTCCTTATTCTTTTGTATTTGTGCCAGTAGCCAGCTTCGGGAGATGACAGCGTGTGCCTTGAGCAGCTCCGGAGAAGCGGTGGCACTCATCTCGGAGGAGATGACGCTGGTCAGATAATCTTCTACATGGATGACGTTGATGCCGGTGAGCTTTCCATTCTCAACGATGATTTTGAGAGCACCCAGAAAACGCTGGTCTTCCTTGCGCTCCCAATGGAAATTGATGCCGATGGTAACGTCCAATAGTTCGAAGGCATCGGTCTGCTCGTGTTGCGGTTCAAACAGCAGTTCGTCATACCGGCGTCCATTCCAGAGAATCTTGCCTTCGTCGTAGGTCACTACCTGCTTGCCGCTGACTTCCGTTCCGTCCATGCGATACGGATTCAGCAAAACGAATTCTATCTGCGGTTCAAACAGAATGCCTACTTGTACTTTGGGCTCTTTCATAATGGTATTTCTTTAAAATTAGAGTTCTTGGATTTCAGAAGTCATATTTTTTCTCTGATACGCTGCCGTACCTTGTGGAAATCTGTGGCAGAGAGGCATACTTCACTTAATATCTGCGCCACGTCTTCCGCAGTGATTTTCAAGAAATCCTTTTCTACGGGGGTGATAAAGACACCTCCCAAGTCGACGGATGCCGGGCTGCTCAACAGATTGGCTTCTCCTTCGGCAGTATAGCAGGCGGGGCGGTGTTTCTCGCGCGGGAAGACAAAGACCACCCAACGGTCGGCCTCGTATAGGACCAGTACGTTCATCATCGGCTCGTCTTCTTCGGGTTTCACGTCCAGAGAACGGTAAATGATGTCGAACAAGTCTGCCGCGTCCTCTTTGGAGGTGGATTCAATCACAAGTGTGGCACGGGGAGCGTCGTCAAGATACCACAGTGCTGCTTTCCTATAATCGGCTATTTTCCCGGCAGTCTGTCCGCGCCAGTCCTTTTCAATAGGCATGAACCCTTTGTTTCCTGCCTGGAAATGAGCATGGTCGGGGGCGGAAGCACCACATTTGGGACCGTTGTAGAAGATGGTGTAATCCGTCAGCGCCTCGGCCAGCTCCAGCATGTCGGTGAAGCGGGTGGCTATGCGTTGAGGGGTATGTGCCAGTTCCGGTACTGTCAGGTGGCGGGGGAAGATGGGGAACGGATTCACCAGAATATTGTAGTGTCCTCCGAACGGGATACCTTTCTGTACCGGCGGCAAATTGGCCGGGCACAGAAAGCATTTCCGTTCCAGGATGGACTTGGCATCCACTTTGGCACCGGAGGAAACGATGCGTGCCGGGTTGAACTGTACCTTATAAGGTATCCCGTTTACATTCAGCTCTTTCACCCGCACACCGGAGAGGGCGGCATAGTTGTTGCGTGCCGTCTCCCAGGATGCCAATTGTCCAGTCAGAAGATGGTGTATCGTTTGATTCATATCACTTGTTTTTGTTCATCGCTATGCGTGCCTGAAGTTCCCAGGTACGGATGCGGTCTTTGTAGAGGTTGTGTCCGTTCATTTTCACGATGTCCAGTGAGGCATCGGAGTTGTCGTCCCAGCGGCGGCAGAGGTAGACCACGTCGTACACGCGTCCTATCTGGTACTGGCGGGAGAAGTTCAGTCCCAGTGCATAGTCTTCGCCATAGCTGGTATTGGGTACTTTCACTTCGCGCAGCACCGGGGTATAGAAGGCGCGCGGGGCACCCAGACCGTTGATGCGGAGGGCGTTGTTGCGTCCGTTTGCCGGAGTCCATTCCTTGTGGTCGATGATGCCCGGAGCAATCATGTTCATGTTGAAGTCCGTCATCATATAGGTGCCTACTACCATGGCGCAGTTCTGCTCGTAGAAGGCGCGGACCATGATGGCGAGTGTATTTTCGTCTTTGTATACGTCATCGCTGTCCAGCTGCACGGCAAACTTGCCGCACTTGGGGTGGTGTACCCCCATATTCCAGCAACCGCCGATGCCGAGGTCGGTACGTTCGGGGATGATATGGATGACGCGTTCGTCATCCTTGAATTCATCGATGGCCTCCGTAGTGCCGTCTGTGGAATGGTTGTCGATGATGATAAGATTATATTTAAAGTCTGTCTTCTGCATCAGTACCGACTTGATGGCATCGCGGATGGTACGGATACGGTTGCGTACCGGAATGATGACGGAGGCCTCATATTCGAAGTTACCGGCAGAGAACTCAATCTTCTTGAACTCCGGTGCCAGATATCCCCCGATTTCTTTCAGATGTTCGGTACATGCCTGCTCCATCTCAATCTGGCGGTCACGGTTTTTGGGGTCTACATAGTCGAAAATCTTTTCGCCGCTCTTGCGGGTATCGTTTTCCACCTCGCTGTATAAGTATTCGTTGATATGTACCAAGTTTGAATGTTGGCTCAATTTCAAGCGCAGGTCGTAAAGTCCGGCGAAGTTGTAGTCAGACTTCATGTGTCCGGCGGCTTCCTTTAGTTTTTCGGTGTTGAAAAGGAGCAGGGAGCCAAAGTTGAAGTCATCCCTCAAGGAACCGAATTGGTAGTCGATTACCGGAGCGTTGCTCTGCTTGCCGTCTGCTATTTGGTAGTGGTCGGCATATACCATACCGGCGCTTGAATCTTCAAGGATGTGTATCATACGTTCCAGTGCAAACATACCCATTTCGAGCGTAGTCTCTTTGGTATAAAGCAATGTGTATTCTCCCTTGGCTGCATTAGCAATAGCTTTGAGAGTTGCACTGCTGTAGGGCATGTCAACAAACAATATTTCGCAGTCCGGGAGCGATTCCAGAGTGGCATCGGTCGTGATTAACCGGATTTCTTCTATAAGTCCTGTCGCCTGTAGGCTATTCACTGTTTTTTCTACTTGTTCTTTTCCTGCGTAGGGAAGAAAGCAACTGATTTTATTCATGATATATCTTTTAATTTTTAATTCTCAATTTTTAATTCTCAGAAGTCCCACTTCCCCGCTGGTTGCCGTGAATAGAACTTCGTGGCCGTTCAACGGAACTACGGTACTGATGAGTGAATTTCCTATTTTATGTTTCCACAGTACTTTGCCTGTTTTTCCTTCCAGTGCGAAGATAAGTCCTTCTTTGGTACTGCCAAACATTACCCCCTCTTTTTCCACTTGCATGGAGGGGGCATGCTCATAACCGAAACCTACATTGGTTGCCCACAACTCCCGCGGAGTATCTCCTTGAGCTGCATAGCAAACAATGCTGTCGTTCATCGTTTTGCTATAGATACGTTCACCGTCTTCGGAAAGTCCGATGGTCTCGCGCACCATGGACTGGAAGGTGCGCCACACGGTATTGCCCGTATGGATGTCTATGGCGGTCATGGCGCGTTGCGGGTCGGTAATGAATACTTTGCCGTCGGTGGCTACCGGCCATACGGCGGCTGGAGAGAAGTGCATACGGGTCAGTCCGCCCGTCCATTTCCATAGTTCATGCCCGTTTGCCTTGCTCAGGGCATACAGTGTATTGTCCCATGCGCCGAAGATAACTTTGTCTTCCGTCACCAACGGCTTGGTCTCGATGTAGCCCTTCACGCTGGTGTAGGCCCAGATTACTTTTCCCGTATGGATGTCTATGGCACGGAAAGTGGCGTCACTGGCACCGATGTATGCTCTGCCGTCTGCGATGGTCACGGCTCCGAGTACCGGTTCGGCGGCTTCTACCGTCCAGAGCAGGCTGCCGTCTTTGGCGTTCAATCCGTAGATGCGACGGTCAGCAGACCCGAATACAACGATACCCTCGCTTACGGCCGGAGTACCGACAATGCGCTTGCCGGATTCAAAGCTCCATAGCTTTTTACCGTTTTTCAGGGCGTAGGCTGTCAGCTGTCCCATATCGTCTCCTACGAACACTTTATCTTTTTCTACGGCGGGAGAGCAGTAAATGCCTGCGCCCGTCTGCACCATCCATTGCTCCTTTACTTGCGGATACTCCTTGTTGACCGAGAAGTCAGGATATTTCTCTGCCTTTCCGTTGCGGTCGTAATACTGTCCGGTCAGCGAGAATGCTGTCCACTGCTTCTTGGGCTCGCCGATACGTTGCGTGTATACCCGGATGGAATCCCCGGTTACTTCATAGATGCCGTAACCCGGTTTCCCTTCTTTGTCGCACAGGTTGCTGCGCATCAGTACGCCCGGAATGCCGTCGTAACGTAAATCCCGGTTGCTGTGGTAGTGTCCGCCGATAAACAAGCGTACGTTGTAGGGGCGGACGGCATCCGTCACCTCATACCAATTGTCCACATCACCTTCCATTAGCGGGTAGTGGGTGACAAGTATCACCGGTTTGTCTTTGCCGTTTTTATCCATTTCTTCCGTCATCCAACGGATATCTTGCGGCACTACATGCCCGTAGGCCATACGCATCAGCGGACCGGAGTTGAAGCCGAGGAAAAGGAATCCCTTATGCTCGAACTCGAAGCGTTCGCCGCCAAAGATTTCTCCGAAAGCGGTACAGCCGGAATCGCTCCATTTCGTTTCATGGTTGCCTAGGACTACGTGGTAGGGGACCTTCAGCAAGTCAAGGCACGATTTCACTTTTTCCATGGTAGTACGGTCGCCTTCTTCGGTCAGGTCGCCCGTCACCAGGACAAAGTCGATACTGTCGGTGGCATTAATCTGTGCCACGGAACGCAGCAGGTCCTCTGTGGGATTCGGATTGTTCGGGGTCAGATGAATGTCCGTCAGTTGGGCAAAACGGAATGTCCCTTGCTGTGCCTGCATCCCCAGGGGGAGCAGGCAAGCCATCAGGACGATTATTAACAGTCTTCTGTTCATAGATGATGATTGGTTGATATTACTTGTTGTCGTTGAAGAATGTCAGTACAGCATTCATGAATGCCTCTCTTTCAGAATCAGTACGTATGGATTCAAAAGGGAATCCCAATACAACAGTCTTGTAGTCGCCTTGGTAGGCCACACCGGCACTCAGGTTGTTTTCAGAATACCGCATCACAGTGTGCGCATCTTTGGTTGCCGGTTCAATGGCGTCCGGTGATTCCACCACATACGAATCGGCATTCAGCTCATTGTGATAGGTATAGTTTCCTGAAAGGGCGGGGAACGGAGAAGCTACGCTTTTCACCTTACCCATTGTAGCCGCTTGTCCCACACGCCACTTATATTTCAGTACTTCCATCGCAAATTTCTTGTCGGCTTCGTCGGCGGTTGCAAGGCGGTTGTCCCATAAATCCGTTCCTACAAAAGCGCCCGAAACAAAGATATTTCCACCTTGCTTACAATAAGCCGCAATAGCCTCCTGCATCGGTTTGCTGAAAGTCTTGAACTCCAACGGTTTTACGCCTCCCCGTCCCATCTTGGTCTGGCATTGCTTCCCAAGTATCAAGTCCACATACCTATACTCCCTCATATCCACCGGAATATTCTTCTCTCCCTTTCCTACGGGGGAGAGACTTTCATTACTAACCGATACAAACGAATATCCCGCTTTCAGGATAGCGGCACCATGTATGGCAGGATAATCGAACGTATTTCCTGCGATGACTTGGGTCTCGTAATTTCCATAACTGTCGCCGAAACCGGAGGCGTCGTCGTCCATCCAGGGAATGGAACGGCGGTATTCCTTCATCTTGCCAATGTAGCTGATGTCATGGATATAGGGGACCCCGTGGTCCTGCTCATCCAGAAATCCGGCAAGGAGGGTGTCGGCGGGGGCGGGGGCCGTAAAGTCGGCAGGGGCACTGATGCGGTCGAATCCGTTTATCACCAATACGGTACCTTTGGAATTGAACGCCCGTCCGGCGGAAAGAATTTCGGAAGGGAAACTCTCGCCGCCCTTGTTGACAGCGGTAACCTTGTAGCTGCATACCATGCCGGCGGGGAGCGTGGTTCGGTAACTGTTGCCGTCCACCAATACTCCGTTGTCGAAATCCCCGTCGCCGATACGGGTATAAACAATGTATTTCTCTGCTACGGCAGTTGGTTCCAACGCATCCGCTACGGGTTGCCAGGTCAGTTCCACTTCGTTCTCGCTGGTCATGCGCAAGGCCATGTGGTCTACCGGTAACGGTTGCACTACATAATCCATGTTGTATTGTGAGCAGAGGAACTGAAGCATACCTTTGTAGATGGCGCGGCTTACGGTGAAACGGAAACGCGGGTCCAGTCCGTAGCGCATGTCTGCAAAGTTTTGATGGGAAAGTAGTTCGAGTAGCATGGTAGGTACGCGGGGTACACGGGCCTCATAGTAGGATTGGTTCCATTTGCCCCGGCGTGTCCATTGGGGTTCGTAGAGGGTACGCACGTCACGCACGATGTTGGACTGAATCAAGTCTGTCAGGTCGTGGCTCAAGTAGCGGGATGCTCCGTTGGCGAATTTCTCATTGTAGGCGTTGGTATAGTAGATGCCGAGTGTCCCGATGATGGAATCGTTCAGTGTAGTTCCTGCATCGGAGTGGAAGGCAAAGGCCATGTTGACAGGGATGTTCAGCCCTTTTTCCGTCGGGTTCACGGCAGAGCCTCCGGAAAGGTAGTTCACCCAGATACCACGGCATTTATAGTCGTCGGTATAGTCATTCTTGCCGTTGCTTTCTGAATATACGCTGTCCGGTATGCCTGCCCATTGCAGCCAGTAGCGGGCGGCTTCGCAGAAACGGGGATAACCGCTGACTTCCTCTTTGAATTGAGAATTGAGAATTGAGAATTGAGAATTGGCTGCGCTGTGTTCGCTTGTGAGGTTGCGGGTATCGGAACTTTTTAGGTTTTCGGTGGCACCTTCTTCGGAGATGCAGCGAGCTATGTTTCCCATGCCGCCGCCTATCTTCACGGCGTCGGCGGTGATGATTCTTCCTACTTTGGAGGAAAGGTTGCTCAGAACGACTTTGCATTCATTGTTCCGACCGGCATTGAAGCCGAAGGTGCCGAGGTAAATCCAGGTGCCGCCTCCCATTTGCTGGTTTACCTTGAACTGCGTGGTGCCGCCTTTGTGATAGACGGTGTAAAGGGCATCGTCCGCGCTGTTTGGCAAGGTTTGGTAAGAGACGTATACGGCGTATTGTCCGGTCGAAGGGATTTCGGGAATCCATTCGGCGGTGCTTGCGTTTCCTTTCTTGATGGTTTCTATGGCGCGGTAGGTGCCTTCCTTGAAAGGATTCTCAAAGTCTATGTATTGGGGGCGCAGGTGGGCGAAGCCTTGTCCTGCTCCCTGGCTCCAGAGCTTGTCACCGGAATTTTCTGTATAGACGGAACGGCCGGTCAGGCAACCGTCATTGTCTACGATGACTTCTGCCGTCTGGCAATCGCGTTCGCGGGGAAGCAGCACATTGGCACCGGCATTTTCCAACATCGGTACGAGGAAGGGCAATACGTAGCTCTGGGTGTAGAGGTCTTCCACGGTCTGGAAGATACGCGCACGCTGCCATTCCCAGCGGTCGAGTTTTGATTCGTAGTACCAGCCGTGGCTTTGCCATAGGGCGATATGCCGGTTATGCAAGCCGTTGGTGGGGGTGTAGGGGGAGGAAACTTCGGTAACCAGAGGCTTGGAAGCGACGGGGCTGAATGTCTTCGTCTTTTTGTCTTTTTTACTGCGCAGGGCTTGGGGAACCAGTTCTTCGATACTGCGCTTGTTGGTACGGATTTGCAGCTTGTATTTGGCAAACTCCGCCGGCAGCAGGGCGCTTACCCCTTGGTAGATTTCGGCCACATTGTCCTCACGGAAAGGAATATAGGCACAGTTCATGTTGGCAAACAGTTGCAGTGTATTTCCTTCCACAGCCACTGAGTCGATGCTGATACGTCCTACGGAAACTTCTTTTCGTGCGGTGGTATCCAGGAATTTCCCGATTGCCTGACGGACATCCGTCGGAAGTCCTTGCGCGCCTCCCGCGTGGGGGAAGAGGGAGGCGGCAAGCAGACTAAGTAAAAACTGACGTCTTACATTCATAGATGATGTATTAAGTTAATTGTTCTTTTTATCTTTCTTAATCAATAGACAGAGACCGATGAAAGTGAACAGTGCATTGAAAATCAGCAACTCGTAGCTGAATTGATAACCTCCGAACCAGGCTTCGGAATTTTTCTGCAGAATGAAGCAGAGAACCGGGGAGGCGATGGCAACCAGCGGGATGTACTTGTCACGCACTTGTTGTTTCATGAAGATGCCGAAAGCAAACAGACCCAAGATAGGACCGTAGGTATAGCTTGCCAGGATATATACAGCATCGATGACACTGGTGTTGTTGAGAAGATTGAATACGAAAATGGTGATTCCCATAACAACCGCCATGCCGATGTGCACTTTCTTGCGCATCTTTACAACCGTCTCTTCCGACTTGCCTTTCGTTCCCAGAATGTCTACGGTGAAGGAAGTGGTCAGCGCGGTGAGTGCCGAGCCTGCGGCTGAATAGGCAGAAGAAATCAGGCCGATGATGAACAGTATGCCCACAATGGCAGGGAAGTAGTTGCCGGTGGCAATCAGCGGGAATAGTTCGTCACTCTTCTCCACCGCAATCTGCTGGTTGGCGGCAAAGATGTAGAGCAGCACGCCCAGCATCAGGAAAAGCAGGATGACGAAGAACTGCGAAATGACACTGGTAATCATGTTCTTCTGTGAGTCCTTGAAGTTCTTGCAGCTCAGGTTGCGCTGCATCATGTCCTGATCCAGCCCGGTCATGGCAATCATGGTGAAGGCACCGGCGAGGAACTGCTTGAAGAAGTACTGCTTGCTGTTCACATCGTCGAAGAAGAAGATGCGGGACATGTCACTGTCGGCAATGGTGCTTACCATACCGGTAAATGACAGATTGAGGTCGGAAGCGATATACCAGATGCAGAGTACGACCGACACCACCAAGCAGAATGTCTTCAGAGAGTCTGTCCAGATAAGAGACTTTACGCCACCCTGGAAAGTGTACAACCAGACCAGTGCCACCGTGATGGCCACGTTCAGCAGGAAAGGCAGTCCGAAAGGTTCGAATACCAGTAGTTGCAACGTCAGGCATACGAGGAACAGACGGACAGCGGCACCGAGCATTTTGGAGATGAAGAAGAACCAGGCACCCGTGCGGTAGGAAGACATGCCGAAACGGTTCTCCAGATATTCGTAGATGGATACCAGGTTCATTTTGTAGAACAGCGGTACCAGTAGATAGGCTATGATGAGCTGTCCGGCAATGAAGCCCAACACCATTTGCAGATAGCCGAAGTTACTGGCGGCAACCATGCCGGGTACGGATACATAGGTCACACCCGAAATGGCGGAACCAACCATCGCGAAGGCCACGACATACCAGGATGACTTACGGTTACCGACAAAGAATCCTGCGTTGTCAGCCTTTCTTCCTGCAATATAAGATACCGTGAACAATATCACGAAGTAGGCAGCGATGGTAATGATTACGGAAAGTGGAGTCATGAGGTTATTTACGATTTTATGATTTACGATTTACGATTGAAATTACTTCTTTTGATGATATGTACGACTTTGATTATCCTATGTACGCTCTGACGTTCTCTTCCAATTCACGTTCATTTTTTAATCGTAAATCGTAAATCGTCAAATCGTACATCCCTTTATTCTTCGTAGAGCAGGTAGGGCTTGCGCTGTACCTTGAATTTCTCTACGTCGTCTTTCCATCTTGCCTTGATTTCTTCGGCGCTTTTCCCTTCCTTTATCATTTTGCGCACGTAGTCGGTGCCTATCAACAGCTCGAAGAAGGAACGGAAGAAGTGGTCGTCCATGTTCAGATTCCGGTAAGCGTCTATCACGTAACTCAGGTCAATACCGCGTTTCCAGATTTCCTCGTCGCTCATGTTGCTCAGGTTCACGCCGTGGCAAAGCTTGCCCAGCTGGGGCGGATTCTTGGCTCCGGGAACACTGCGCGGGGTGAAGCTGTAGCTGTAGCCCGTCATGTTGGGATGCCCGTAGACCTGGAAGGGGAGGTCGGTTCCTCTTCCCAGACTGACCGGAGTGGCCTCGAAATAGCAGGTCGAGGGGTACAGATAGATGGACTTCATGTTCGGCAGATTGGGGGACGGGGGAATCGGCAGCTTGTATAGGGTCCGGTGCGTATAGTTCTTGCAGGGAATGACGGTCAGGTCGCAAGTGCGTGACGCCGGCAACCAGCGTTCGCCGTTTACCATCAGGCCCAGTTCGCCCAGCGTCATGCCGTGCACCACGGGAATCGGCAGCCAACCTACACCGGATTTATATTTCATGTCCAGTATCGGGCCGTCCACGTAGTGTCCGTTCGGATTGGGGCGGTCCAGTATCAGCACCTTGCGGTTGTATTCTGCACAAGCGTCCATCAGCCGGCACATAGAGGCATAATAAGTATAGAATCTTAGGCCTACATCCTGGATGTCTACCACAAGGATATCAAACTTGCGCATGGATGCTTCGCTTGGTTTTCCGGATTTCCCGTCGTACAGCGAGAGGATAGGTACTCCGGTCTTCTTGTCTACCGAGCTGGACACGTGTTCGCCTGCGTCGGCATCTCCTCTGAAACCGTGTTCAGGGGAGAAAATGGCTACCACATTGAACTTGTTTTCCAGCAGAATATCCAACAGATGCTTGTCTCCTATCATTCCTGTATGATTGGAGAATATGGCAATTCGTTTATCTTTTAGGATTGGAAAATACTCGGAAGTCTGTTCATCACCTAAAATAACTCGTTCTTCTTGTGCCCGGCACAGTAAAGAACTACATAGCACAAAGGCTAAAAGCAGCAGTTTCTTCATAATAGTATTATTAAGGAGGACGTTGTTTGCAACAAAGATACGTTTTATTTTAATATCAAAAACACTTATTTGGGTATTTTTAGTATTATCAATCATAATTTGCAAATAGTCAACTGTTCACCTTATTAAATAATGGTTGAACTGCATCAGCTGCGTACGGAAATACTTTTTATAAAAAGAGTGAGGGCCAAGTTTGCCCTCACTTTGGTACAATCGGTGGGAGTGCCGGTTCATTCTTCTATTCTTACCAGATGATAAAGTGTTCCCCGGTTCGATTTCTTGTTGAGGATGTCCAGCTTGCGGAGCGTGCGTCCGAAAGCTGCTATCCGGTTGATGGCCAACTTATCCCTCGTTTTCTGTTGCAGGTCGTTGAAAATCTGCATGGCTGTGAGCCATTCGCCTTCTTCGCTCTCCTCCGCGCCACGGAAATGGCAAAGGAAAAGTTCTTCCAATGGGTCTACCCGCTCGAATTCCCGGTTGTACTCCTTTACGATTGCTTCGTCAGTGTCGTCCAGCCAGTAGCGTTCACCCTTCATGATGTCGTGCATGGCTTGGGCATAGAGCTGGTGATAATTGATAGTGACGTTTGTCTGGATAGGACCGGTCACTTCGATGCAGATGAAACGGCGACTTCCCGACGGGTCGGTCAGCAGGTCTTTCAGATTGCTGGTCCCGATGAAGGAGGCATAGCGGCGCATTTCCTGAATAGTGGTACCGTAGGGCTTTCGCAGGTTGGCAACCGGTTTTTGCAGGAGGTGCTTCAAGAAGCCTTGCTGATTGGCGTTTATCTGGTCGAATTCGTCGATGTTAATCAGAAAAAAGCGGCCAAGGCTGCGCTCCGCTTCCTGCTTGCTCTTGAAGTCGATACTGTCGGTGTAGCCGAAACGCAGTTCCGGTGGCAATAGGATACGGCAGAAAGTACTTTTGCGGTAACCTTGCGGACCTACGAGCAGGGGCGAGGTATTGTTGCCGTGCTGTTTGTCGATTCCCCGCCAATGTGCCACCATGCCAAGAAACCACCGGTAGAACAGTTCCCTCCAGTGGGGATTGTGGCAGGGCACGAGGTCGGCCAATGCGCGGATGCGGTCTTTGCCGTCCCAGCGTCCGGTGTTATAGAGATATTCTTCGATGGGGTTGTATAGCGGCACGTAGTCCGAAGACAGGAAGCGGGTGATGTCGCGGTCCCACACACGTACTCCCTCTTTCAGTGCCTTCATGGCGATGCTGCTGCGTACGCGCTGGTCGGCAGGTTGGAAGTAGAAGTGGATGGAGTCGCGCTGCCGGTATTCCAAGTCGCCAAGCACGGTGTTGTAGCGGAATTCGTAGCGGCGTTTCATGAACTCCTCCAGCCGGAAAGCAGTTTCCTGGTCTTTGTTCAGGCTGCTGCGGGTGCCGAAGCCTTTCAATTCCCCGTAAAGGTTATGCAGCGTCAGGCGTACAAGGGGTTCGTCTGCCTCCCGGTAGTAGTGCATCAGTGTCTGGCGCACCGCTTCTTCTTCAGGAATGCCGGCTTTGAAGCAATGTTCGGCAAGGTGGGACAGCAGCGGGCGCAGGTCGTCGCCCCGTCGCCAGTTGTCCAAATCGCGGAAGGCGCGGTCGAGGGCGGCCTCGAAGAGCAGGTTGCATGTGTCCGCCACTTCGTAGCCGGGAGTCATTCTCAGCAACGGATTGCTTTCCTGCTGTTTCCGTTGGCGGTAGTTGTCTTCCGAGGGCAGGGCGCAGGGCTGTTCCAGGCAGAAGGCCACGGCGGTGGGGCTATAATAGGGCTGTTCGTCCACGGTCATCCGGCAGCTTTGTAGGAGTGAAGGAGCCTGGAGGGTGATGGGGAAAGGGAGAAGGGGTTGGTAGCACTTCACTGCCAGGCGGTAGGCGTGGGCGTGGAATAAGGCGATATCGTCTTCATTCTTTGGAAGCCCTCCGTCGGGCAGGGTGAAGCGTACCCATATTTTGGCGCTTCGTCCGCTGGAGCCACAGAAGGCGGCAAAGGTTTGCGGCAGCAGGGCGGCTTGTTGTTTCACCAGTTCGGCTTCGGCCACCCCGGCCAGATTGTTTACTTCCAGTAGTACCAGCCCGTTGTAGGTCTTTATCCGGTGTTCTCCTGCTTTGGTGCGGGTCATTTCTACGGCGGGATAGAGACGCGGCAGTCTGTCGATATGCTCATATCGGGCGTTGGTCCCTTTCAAATGCGGGATGATGCTACGCAGCTCCGTAATGTATCCGGTCTTGTTCTCTGTTTTCAGCTTTTCCATCAACATGTCCGTTTCTTGTGTGCTGACGGCCTCTTTTCCGCTTTCGCGTTCCTCTCTGATCAGTGTGATTTTCATTCTTTATCGTGTATGTAATATTCTTGTAAAGATACGCCGGGAAAGGGGGGGATACAAGCTTTTCAAGGATTATTTTCCGATTGGCTTCTTTTTTGGGGTGGAATGTCTATATGTTTCTTTTATAAAAGGTGTTTGTTTCTTTGCTTATCCCCATAGTTTTGTCTATTTTTACACCAGAGTTTATGAACAGTCCACTAAAGTGGTCTTTCTTGTTCATATTAGTGAACGGAGCAGCTCACTACAGTGAACGGTTCTGCTCACGGGCTGGGCTGTGATATAACCTTTGTACTTCAACAGACTGCGTACGTACTTCGCACGTGTTCCGTGCAGTGCTTTATCGTATAATGTAACCCTTTAACGCAGTTTGAACTATGGCTATTTTGTTTGATTGGTACGAGAATCCGGACTCGTACGACAAATCTCCGGAAGATAAAATCCTTCATCCCCGTCTCCGCCTAAATGGGAGCAGGTCTACCGATGAATTGCGGCGGGACATCCAGGCACGTTGCTCATTGACAGAAACCGATGTGACGGCTGTGCTTGATGCTGTGTCGCACGTCATGGGCAGGGAACTTGCCGAAGGAAGGCAGGTGCATCTCGACGGCATCGGCTACTTTCGCGTGTCGCTCACCACGATCGAACCGGTAGTGGCTGCTACCAAGCGTAAGTTGACGAAGGTGAAGATGGCGGGTGTGAAATTTCGTGCCGACCAGAAACTGAAAAATGAAATTGGTACCGTCAAGGCAAAGGCTTTGAAGGCAAACGAGCATTCGGCTAAACTGACGGATAAAGAGATAGACCGTCGGCTGACCAACTATTTCGCCACTCGCCCTTTTATGACACGGAATGACTTTCAAAGCGTTTGCGGCATGATGCGTACTACTGCCATGCGGCATATCCGTCGGCTGCGCACCGAAGGAAAGTTGAAGAATGAGGGAACAATGCTGCAACCGATTTATGTACCCGTTTCAGGATATTACGGTAAGAATGAGTGACTTATAACTTTGAACGAAGAAATCTTGTGGTGAGGGCAAATTTTGCCCTCACTTTTTAAATTTGCTCTCACCCACCTCTTGAATGCCGATGAATAGGGCGATGCGTGCGAAAGGTGAGGGTGGTGAGGGTGGATGTGTGAAATTTAGTTTAGTTTGATGGGCGGCTGAATATGGGTATTCCCATACGGTGTATATGTTCCAAAAGGTCGGCATTCTTTAATTTGCCATAGATGGAAAGGTCTACGCTGTAAGGCAAAAGCAGGTCGTCTATTTCATCGGAAAGGCTGCTTAAAGTATTATACGTAAGTCTGTCTCCCATCAGCGTGATGTCTATGTCGGAAAAAGGCTTGAAATTTCCTTTGGCTCGTGAGCCGTACAAAACAGCCTGCTCTATTTCTTCATGTTTCCGGAAGAGATTGCATAGCTTTTCCAGTTCATTGTCGGTCAATCCGTACATAGCTCAATCGAATAAGGATGGTGTATTCAAGGATTGCATTTTCTCTTCAGAGACTACATCGTTGTCATGATTGTGCGATGTCAGATTTCGGGCTTCTATAGTCTCCGTCCATTGCTTGTCATCAATCAATCCCATTTCAAGGGATTTGCGTATGGCATCACGGGAGCTGCGGATGTCGGTATACCCCTGATATTCTGCATAGTCCTTCATCACTTTCCAGGCCAGTTCGTGGGTATATTCAAAACGCTGTATCCATCGTATGTCTTGCTGTACCATGATAGCTGTCTGTTTTTAAGTAAGCAAATATAAGCTTCTTTTGTGTAACGAGCAAATGGATGGGGGCTTTTTCGTGAAAGCTGTCTGGGGCTATTTTGGAGAAAGGCTGTTTTTAGGTGTGGAATAAGTTCCTGAATTTGTTGAGCCGATGTCGAAATAGTTATATATGTATGTTCTGGTTCCACATGCATTTATGAAATCAACCGTTACGCAAACTCGTTCAATTTCATGACTGTTCCGACTGCTGAAAGTAGTGAAATAATATCCTTGCATGTCTACCTCCCAATCGCAGTCAACACTCCAATGAAAATCATGCGCACCTTCAGGAATAGGATTCAATCCGCATTCACCTCCGCTTTGTGACAGATAGCCATATATAATGTCATGGTCATTTTCTTGTATTCCTGATACATTGAAAGTAATTGGTTTGGAAAACTGAACAGTGTATTCCTTTGTGTGTACTATTGCGGTTAAGGTCGTATAAATGGAACTGCCTCCGGGTGTCCCTAAATTATTCAGGGTGATAGCAGGTGATGCCTGATTTAATTGCGAATATAAATCGTTGCCAACAATCCAATCCACTGTTGCTTTTGTGGGAAAATTCTTGATACTGAATGTCCCGTTGTCACAGATTACGTCAGGGCCAATCAGTTGCATTGATGTCTTAGATACACTCAAAGGTAGCTCATTGGTAAAATTATCGGTTTGATTTTTATATTTGTAGCTCACTTTGACACTTGCGTTACCGGGTTGTGTCGGTACGATTGTTACCGTAGAGCTGTTCTGACCACTTACTATCTTAATATTCTTCCCGGTCCAATAAAATGTATGTGCCTTGCTGTCATTGATGGAATATATGTATTCTTTATATTGTTCAATATTTCTGTAGCCATCTATTTGAGGACCCATATTGGGAAAACTGATATTGCTTTTCCGAGCCATGAAATACTCTTTTGCTCCGATAGAATTTATGTAGAAATCATGGACTTCTACTCCGACATCGCTGTTCTTGAAGGCTTGCTTTGATTTCAAATTTATTTGGAATCTACTTTGTGTGACAGATGCACTTTGAGAGACTTCAGCGAATAGATTTTTATCGTAAGTCCACTTTATGCCCGTATCTTTGTTTATGGAATAATTGCACCAAAGTGTTATCGTATCTCCCAATTCAAATGTTGAAGGGGCATTGATTGGCATAGGTTTCATTTTGACATTGATGTTTCTTAGATCTGCGGTAAGTTCGATTGTACTTTTTTCAGGACGTACCATCAGGGTAGAATTACTACCTGCTTTAGTCCATAATACATTTATTGGAAAATGGTTTTTTCCTGCTGGAATTTGGGTTACCCATGTACTCTCGAATCGTTCTTGGTAGTTTGTTTTGAATCGTGCTTCTCCACCGACTGCTGAAATTCTTATACCTACAGATTGTTTTTGTATAGGAATACTTAAATCATAAGTGTAGTAACCATCACTAACATAGGGGTTCATTTCGCCCGTAATAGTACCGCTTATGTAGGAAGCACGTGTTGTGACATCAGAATAGAAATCCTTATCTTGTAACTCGTCTGTTTGTTCTTCTTTGTTGCAACTACTATTGATGAAGCAGATTAGTAGTACGAAAAATATGTTCTTCTTTTTCATGATATGTTTCTTGTTAGTATGTTATGAACGAAGGGAAAGTATATGATATTGATTTATGGTTCCTTTTAGAAGGTGCTATTCGTGTTTCTATACACCTTTTAAAGGGAATAACAAAAGCGTCCATACATTTGTATTTAGATACATGGAATGTATGAACGCTTTAATTAAATCCAAACGAGGTACAGCGCGATATGCTGTTTTTAGTTGATTACCAACCCGGATTCTGCTTCATGTTTTTATTTAGGGTCAACTGTGTAGTTGGAATCGGGTAGAAATAATGTTTGGCTTCATAAGTACGGATTTGTGCATCGGAGGCATCTATATATCCGTTCTTGGTCGCTTCTTCACAGTCAGGCACATTGCTTACGTTGGCGCCCAACATGGTGTTCGGGTACTTGGTTGAATCCAATTTGTCGAGCTGGTGCCAACGGATTAAATCCCAATATCGGTACCAGTTATCCATAATCAGTTCGCAACGGCGACAGCGGCGTATCTCCCAAATCAGATTGCTTACTCCCATATTATTGGCAGGATCGGCATCTGGAGTAGTTGTCATAGCCGGCAGGCCGGCACGAGCTTGAAGCTTGTTTATGGAGTTGTTGAGATCGTCTTGTGTGAGAGAACCCATTTCGGCTTTGGCTTCTGCAAAGTTCAGATAAATAACTGAAATCCAATAGAGCGGGCAGTCGGTGTATTGGTAGCCGATGTTGTTTCGGTCGCTTACACTCAATTCTTCGGGGTTATCATACTTGGCGATGCCATAACCGGTCGATGTGGTGAAGGCTGCTACACCGGCACGGCTGTAGGCGTGGCCTCTGAAAGAAAGTACCGGGTCAAGAATTTCGGACAGGCGCTTGTCGCGTACGGCCAAAACCTCTCTTATAGAGTAATTTTTGTCTGCATCCAATACGGCTGCATCGTCCTTGTTTTTCGAGGTTGTTGCCAACGGTTTTCCATCAAGGAAAAGGAAACTGTCGAATGCGTCCTTTGAAATGCCGTGCGTACCACTTGTGTTGATTGTGTAGTCAATGGTGGAGTGCCTTAGCGAACTTTGTGCATAAGGCTTGTAGAAAATCATTTCCGGATTGCTTGCCAGGCTGACAGAATTATAGTTGGCTTTGTAACTGTTACTTAGAGGGTAGTTTTTGGCCATAAGATATTCGCAGGCTGATACACATTCTTGCAAGTATTTGTTGGCGCGGCTCTCATCAGCGGCTTTGCCATTCTCGGCTTGAGTGCGATATTTGCAGTATGTACCTTCATATAAGGTGATGTCTGCTTTCATGGCATATGCCATGTCGGTGCTGAAACGTTGCCGATTGCTGTTTGCGGTAATGTGTTCGCACGCATAATTGATGTCTGCCAGCACATGGTCCATCACTTCATCCCGGTCGGTGCGTGGTCCGTAGAGGGCTTCGCTGTCGGCTGGGTCGATAACTTTGTCTATCCATTGCACATCGCCGTACATACGGACCAACTGATAGTATTCCCACGCACGGTTCATGCGTGCAAGACCTTCATAGTGGGCCTTTGTTGCTTCATCAAGAGAGGAAGACTGTACACCGGCAATGATATAGTTGGCGCGTCGGATTTCTGTGAAAGGGGCTGACCAGTTTGTGGAAGATGCGACCACGTTAGTGTAAGTCCAGTTATGGCTTTCTGCATCTACCTGGTCATCGCTTATTGTTTTGAAGTAGAACCATCCTCCACTGGCTCCGTTGCCAAAGCCGGTAAAGTTGTTATAAAAAGTATTGCACTGATTATCCAAATTATCGGTGTTGCTCCAGTATGCCGGAGTATTCGTGAAGGTATCCAAGGGGGATTTGTCCAGCAAATCGTTGCAACCGGTTAACATCGCCAGCGCTGTGACCCCATATATAAATAATTTCTTCATTGTTCTTAAGTTTTTGAGGTTGTTATAATGTTACCTGGACTCCAAATGAGAATGTGCGTGTAATAGGAGCTATACGTCCCCATCCACCGGCTGTAAGTCCATTGCCTGTACTGATTTCGGGGTCGACTGGAAGGTCATTCCCTTTGTGGAGCAGAAAGAGGTTGCTGCCACTGAAGTAGATACGTGCTTTCTCAATGTAGGCTTTGCGTGTCCACTCTTTCGGAAGGGTATATCCCACAGTTACGTTCTTCAGACGAAGATAGGACATGTCTGTCAAATAGCGGGATTGGGGATAGTAGTTGTTGCAGCCGTTAGCTATACCGGATACGGTACCTCCACTATTATTTGTACCACGATAAAGACGTGGATAACGGTTGCCTTGATTTACCTCATAACCGGTAATGGCGGTATAGTCTGAATTCCAAAGCACTTTGTTATAGCTTGTTTGGTGGGAATAGATGGCTACGTCGGCATGTACCATGGCGGGAAGGTTTAGGGAAGAAGTCGTCCAGTCCTCACGTTTGCCTACACCTTGGAAGTAGAGGTCAAGGTCGATACCTTTCCACGCTCCGCCTAAATGGAAGCTGTATTCGTAGCGTGGCATAGAGTTTCCGATGACTTTCAAATCGCCGTGGTCGTCTGCTGTGCCTTTTCCACCGTCAATCTTGCCATTGCCGTCCAAATCCTTGAACTTGACGTCTCCCGGGCCGTAATGGAAATTACCGGATTCCAGTCCTGCCTGGCTTGCAATGCCGTTTGCATAATTCCATGAGCCGTCTGCATTTTGGCTGGTGAAGTCTTTTTCCTCGAAGTAACGGTCGGTTTCAAAACCGAAAATGTCACCGTAGGTTTTACCGGTGTAATAGGTGCTGAGCAGTTTGGAATCATTGTCCCACTTTGTTACTTTAGTCTTGGAGTCACCGATGTTGAAGTTGGCATATACGTCGAAGTCGCCGAAGGTATGGCGCCAGTTCAAGTTCAACTCCCATCCACGTGTACGTAAGGTACCGGCATTTTCATAAGGAGCAGAAGCACCCAGAGTGTTCGGCAATACTTGTGCCGGTGCCAGCATGTCACGATTCTCACGTTGGAACCAGTCGAAACCTATAGTCAGTTCGTCATTCAAGAGACCCAGGTCAAGACCTATATTGAGGGTGCGGATACGCTCCCAGGTCAAAGTACTTGATACCAAATCCGGCATGTTATACATGGTCAGGAGATTAGCGTTGGCATTATTGTTTTCAATCCAATAGATATAGCCGGTACTTTTATTGTTCAACCGTTGGCTTATTAATTGTTCGAACATGTAGTCGCCCACAGCCTCGTTGCCGATTTCGCCAAAAGAAGCACGCAACTTACCATTGCTGACAATATGTTTCAGTGGGGCGAAGTAGGCTTCTTCGGAGAAGCGGTAGCCGATGGATGCAGAAGGGAAGAAGGCCCACTGGTCGGTATGGGGGAAACGGGAAGAACCGTCGTAACGTCCGTTCAGTTCCAATAAATAAATGCCTTTGTAGTCATAATTGATACGGCCGAAATAACCGGCAGAAGCGCGGGATGTATGATTCCAACTCAAATCTTGTCCATCCTTGCCAGCCATATTCAGTTCGGGGTATCCCTCTTGATCGTACATCACATTGCGGGTACCATACAGATATTTGTATTCCTCTTCTTCTGCGTTGACACCTGCCATTACATTCAGGTTGTGTTTTTTGGCAAATGTTTTGGTATAGTTTACGTATGCGTTGGCCGTCCATGTGTTCTGTTTGGAAAAGTCTCTCCAGATACCGCTATTGCCTTTAGTGACGATGTAAGAGGGTACCGGTTTCCCGCTCCAATTGATGCCGTAAACGGAGTTGTCCTGCGAACCGCTGTTCATATTCTGAATGGCATATGTAAAGTCTGCATTAAGGGTCAGTCCTTTAACGATTTCAGCTTTCAAGAAGGTGTTCATACGGGTCAGGTCTGTTGTCACTTCACGATCGGCAGCTTGCTTCTGCATGGCCATGACGCGTGTGTCATAGCCGTCGATTGTGCCCGAAGGAATGAAATAAGAACCCCAACGCCACAAATATTGGTAGGTGTTGGCCCATGTGTCCGGGCGTTTATAGTTCTTACGACTATAGTTGATGCGTGCACCCACCTGTAGCCAGTCGTAAACATTAGTGGTGACATTGACTGAGGCATTGTACTTTTTTAGTTCGTCCGGGTGAATCTTCATCTGTCCTTGCTTTTCGTTGTAGCCGAAAGATAGGTAGTAATTGGTCTTACCAGATGTTCCTTGTATAGAAACATTGTGGCTCATGGAAGGAGCAGCTTTGTTGAAGTAGATGTCCTGTACATCCCAGTCAGCATAATAAAAAGGAGTGCCGTCCAATACGATATAGTCACCCACGTTACTATCGCTTTGGTAGAGGTTCATAGGACGGTAGCCGGTCTTGCCGCCGTTCTGTTGCTGCCACTTTTCGGCGTAAGGTAACAATTTGTCGAAATACATACCGAACAATTCAGGCATACCGGCACCACCGTTCATACTGGCTTCGATACCCATCTTTAATTGTGTGGGTACATCGGGATAGTCCGGCAGGTAAGTAGCTTGATCCCATGCAAAATTGTTGCTGTAATTGATGGTAACCTTTTCGCTAGGCTTTGCGCTCTTGGTATTGATTAGAATCACACCGAAAGCGGCGCGCGTTCCATAAATGGAGGAAGCGGAAGCGTCCTTCAGTACGGAAATATTTTCGATGTCTTGCGTATCGAGGAAAGAAATGTCATCCATCGGAACGCCGTCCACTACAATGAGTGGATTGCTGACTTCTCCATTACTCAATGTCCCCAAACCACGTATACGCATGGAGGCTGTCTCGTCGATGGCACCACTTGTGGTGAGAATGCTTAGTCCCGGAACAGCCCCTTGCAATGCTTTGGCTACATCTTGTTGTGGACGACCTGCCATTGTCTTGTTTAAGTCCACTGTAGAAACTGCTCCTGTCAAGTTAGCCTTCTTTTGTACACCGTAGCCTACTACTACTACTTCATCCAGCATCTCGGTATCTTCTTTCAGAGTTATTCTCATCGTTTTGGCTGCCTTCACTTCTTGTGTCTGATAGCCCACAAATGATATTTTTAGTGTTGCTCCCGGTGTTACGGTCAATGTAAACTTACCGTTTAGGTCGGTAATTCCGCCGTTGGTAGTCCCTTTTTCTACTACGCTGGCACCGATAATCGGTTCGCCGGCTGCATCGACAACTAAACCGCTGATGGTGATAGCTTGTAATTGTTCTGTTACACCAAGCGATTTATCAGGATTGGCTTGTGCAGCCATCACGTTGCCGCTACTTAATAACAGTGAGCTGATTGCCACTGCTGTGAGGAGTTTGCTATGTGTTAGTCCTCGTTTTTTGTGATCTTCATTCATAAATGATTGATGATTTGTTGTTAATTAAATACTTCTTAAATTTAGGGTAAGGGTAACAAGAGCCAAATAGTGGAGACTATTCAACTTGCAGGATTGTTTCTTTTTCCATAGGCATTTTCTCTTTTTAAAGGTTCATAACTTTATATTATCTCTTGTTTTCCTATTTGTTTGCCAAGTCCAGACGGAACTTGGAATTCAGTCAGATAGTATCTTATTATTAGTCTGTTATCGTCTTGTTTTGACTAAAACACGGTTGCGTTGGAAAAGTGGGAATACTTTGTTGGATGATTGAAGACATGAGCAAAAGGGAGATGTATGGCCAGCAAAATGATTTTTTCTTGAAATAGCCTTGGAAAGATTAAAAAAAGCTATATATTTGTATTCAATTCTGAAACTAACTACCTATGAAACTAATTGCAGAAAGTGGTTCTACGAGAACAGAATGGGCGCTGGTTGAAGATAATCGTCTGATACAGCGAGCCTTCACAGAGGGCTTAAATCCTTTCTTTCAAACGAGAAGAGAGATTAGCCGAAGTGTGCGGTTAGGATTACCCGAGCATTTTTTCAAAAGGAAATTGGAACAAGTCTATTATTATGGTGCCGGATGTACTTCTTATGAAAAGAAAAATGTATTGGGAGCTTCATTGGTAGCACAATTCAAAACTCCAATTCAGGTAGAGAGTGATTTGCTGGCAGCTGCACGTGGCTTGTTCAAATGCGAGGCCGGCATTGCTTGTATTTTGGGAACCGGCTCAAACTCATGTTTTTATGATGGGAAAATCGTTGTAAAGAATGTCCGGGCAGGAGGTTACATCCTGGGGGATGAGGGTAGTGGTGCTGTATTGGGCAAAATGTTTTTGTCTGATGTACTGAAAGGTTTGGCTCCTAAAGATGTAACGGCGGATTTCTTTGAGAAGTTCCGTATAAGCCCGAATGAGGTTATGGAATCTGTGTATAACCGCCCGTTCCCCAATCGCTTTTTGTCTACTATATCTTATTTTTTGGCAGATTATACCAATGATGACTATGTATTTGAGCTGATTACCGGTAATCTGAGAAATTTCTTTACTCGTAATGTCTGCCAATATGACTACAAAAATTATCCTATTCGTTTTGTGGGTTCATTGGCTTACAGCTACGCGACCATTTTGCGGGAAGTTGCCCGTGAATTTGGCATCGAACTGGAAATCATTGAAGAAACACCAATGAATGGTCTGATTGAATTCCATTCTTTAAATATAGAAGAACCTTAAATTCTTTATATAATAAGGTGTATAACCTCCTTTTTGCAAATGTATGAATATAAAGTTAAATAAATGCAAAGGAATGTTCTTGATATTAAATAATAATGTATCTTTGTTAGGACGAAATGAACGAATCATTTCTCACCTTTGTTAATAACGAGTTTTTTATCTCTTAAAACAACCAATAGAGTTAAGTAATTAACAAAATTTTAGCCTTATATAATATATAACTAAGTTCCGTCTGGACTTGGTAAATAAATAGAAAAAAAGAGAGATAATATAAAAGTTATGAACCTTTAAATAAAGAAAATGCCTATGAGAAATTAAAGAAATCTTCGGAAATGGTCTGACAATTCCGAACTATATGATTCCCTTATCCTAATTTTGAAAAACTGGTTTAATTAACAAAATCATCAATCACTTATGAATGAAGATCGCAAAAAACGAGGACTTGCCAATGGTAAGTTCTTTACGGCGGTGGCAATCTGTGCTCTGTTTTTAGGCAGTGGCAACGTGATGGCTGCCCAAACAGCATCCGACGACTCACAAGGAGTACAAGAACAGATGCAATCTATCTCTGTGACTGTCACAGTTGTAGATACAAAAGGTGAACCTATTATTGGCGCCAATGTCATTGAGAAAGGTACGACCAATGGTGGTATTACGGATTTGGATGGAGTTTCCAAATTAAATGTAAAGCCCGGTGCTATTCTGCAAGTATCATTTGTGGGATATACTACTCAAGAAGTCAAGGCAACTTCGGTAATGAAGGTTGTTTTGAAAGATGATACGGAATTGTTGGATGAAGTTGTCGTAGTAGGTTATGGTGCACAGAAAAAGGTGAACCTGACCGGTGCGGTGGCTTCCGTGGATGTGAACAAAACAATTGATAGCCGTCCTATCACGGATATAGGCCGTGCCTTGCAGGGGGCGGTACCGGGATTGACCATTACTACTAACTCCGGTGAGATAGGTGGTGCGCCTACTATCAAGATTCGTGGTAGTATCGGTTCTCCGAATGGTGACTCCAAACCGTTGATTCTGGTAGATAATGTGGAAGTAACGGATATTTCTATGGTGAATCCGGACGATATTGAAAGTATTTCTGTATTGAAAGACGCCGCTTCTGCTTCTATTTACGGTGCCCGTGGTGCATTTGGCGTATTGCTGATTACCACAAAATCAAGAAGTAAACATGAACGTCTCTCTGTAAAATATACCAATAACTTTGCATGGCGTACGCCGACCAAGACACCCGAACAACTTCCGGGATGGCAGCAGGCTGATATTAACTTGCAAGGTGTAATCAATCAGACTAAGGGGTCTACCGCATTTTATAACGTAGTGGGTAATATGCGTGTGGATGCTACACATGTGCAGAAAATGAAGGATTACTGGGACAAATATGGCTATGGTGACCAGTTTGGCCGTGAGATGGAATTGGGTCGTGACTTTGAGTTCCGCGATGGCGGTATGTTCTTTATCCGTACTTGGGACTGGTATGATGAATACATCAAGGACTGGGCTCCGCAGCAGAACCATAGCCTTTCTATCAACGGTGGCAACGGAAAGACTAATTACAATATCGCTTTGGGATATCTGAGCCAGGATGGTATGATGAAAGTCAATTCGGACAACTATAAGCGTTACAATGCCAATATCTCTTTGAACTCTGAATTAAACAAATATGTGTCTATCCGTACAGGTGTCATGTTCACCCGTTCTGACTACGACAAGCCATTCAACTATAATACTGATCTTTACGACCCGATGTACTATCTGTATCGTTGGCAGCCGATGATGCCTTACGGTACTTTTGAAGGCAAGGAGTTCCGTAACGCCTTGACCGAACAGAAAAGTGCTCCTATTACCACAAAAGAACGTGAGTATCTGCGTTTGACAGGTGGTGCAACTATCAAGCCTATCAAAGATTTAACACTGGATATAGATGTTGCTTATAGCAGCGTGGAAAATCGCTATAAGAAGTATGGTACACCGAGCTTGACCAGTGGTTATGAAATCTTCACTGCCCGTCCGTCTGTTGAGGCATTACGTGATTCTTATGGCAGTTATCTATCTGCTGCTACTTATGATTATGTATATCAGGAAACCGGACGCACGGAGAATCTGACAGCCAATTTCGTGGCAACTTATGCCAAACGCTGGGGAGATCATGATTTTAAGGCAATGGCAGGTTCCAGCCTTGAAAAGAGCGAATATGAATATTACTGGGCGCAACGCAAAGGTCTGCTCGACCCCGCAAAACCGGAATTGAATCTGGCTACAGGTGACCAGACTACAAGCTCCTCGCATACTTGGTGGTCTGTAGCAGGCTTCTTCGGACGTCTTAATTATTCTTATAAAGACCGATATATGTTGGAACTGAACGGCCGTTATGACGGTTCCTCCCGTTTCCCCTCTGGGAATCGTTTCGGTTTCTTCCCATCCATGTCTGCCGGTTACCGTATTTCTGAAGAACCGTTCATGCAGTCACTGAAGCCTTATCTGAGTACGTTGAAGATTCGCGGCTCTTGGGGTATGATTGGTAACCAGGATGTAGGTACCGACCGTTATATCTCCACTCTGTCCACTTCTGTAGACAGTTGGATTATCGATGGAAAGAAAGTACAGTCAACACAAAAACCGACTATTGTGTCTTCAACCCTTACTTGGGAGAAGGTTACTACACTTGACCTTGGCTTGGATGCCCGTTTCTTCAATGACGCTTTGGGAGTAACGTTTGATTGGTATAACCGTACTACCAGTGATATTTTGACTACTGCCAACCTACCTGCCACATTGGGTGCTGACGCTCCATATGAAAATATGGGTACTATCCAGACCAAAGGATGGGAACTTGCCATTGACTATCGCCATACCTTCAAGAATGGTCTGCACTTTGGCGTGACGGCTTCTGTTGCCGATGACAAGACTGAAGTAACCAAGTGGACGTATAATACAAAGATTCCTTCTTATGGAGCTACCGGCTGGTGGGATAAGAGTGCTTATAAAGAAGGTATGGTTTTGGGAGATATCTGGGGCTTGCAGTTCGACCGTTTCTTGACGGAAGATGACTTTAATGCTGACGGTTCTTTGAAAGCCGGTTTGCTCGACCAGACTAAAGTATTCCCTGCCGGTTATCAATTTGCTCCCGGTGATGTGCTTTATAAAGACCTCGACAACAACGGTGAAATCGTAAAACAGACCAATACAAATGACAAGGGTGACCTTAGTGTTATAGGTAACGCCCTGCCGCGTTTACAGTTTGGTTTGAATCTGGATGCTGCTTGGAAAGGCTTTGATATAAGCATGTTCTTCCAGGGGGTAGCCAAAAGAAAACTTTGGGCGGCAGGTAACCAGGTATTACCAGGCTTTACTACCGGTGAACCCTTCTACAAAGGTGCTGAGGATTATTGGACTCCCGAAAACACAGATGCTTTCTATCCCCGTCCGATGGATTACAAGCAGTCTGCTTCGGGTAACTATAGCGTGAATGACCGCTATTTGCTGAATATGGCTTATCTGCGTCTGAAGACGTTTACTGTAGGATATTCTCTTCCTAAGGTTTGGTTGAGTAAATTCAAAGTGCAAGGTTTGCGTGTTTATTTCACTGGTGAAAACCTTTTCACCATCGACGGTGTGAAACCTGCTATCGATCCGGAAATAGGAATACGTACGGCCAGTGGTAAGAGTGACCAGCGTAACTTTGGCCGTAGCTATCCATACCAGAAGACAGTGTCGTTCGGTATTCAGCTTAGTTTATAATCTAATAGTAATTGCAGTTATGAAAAAGAAAAATTTATTATACATCGTTTGTGCGTTGGCAATGGGCTCGCTCTGCGGTTGCGACGATTTTTTGAATAAAGACCCGCAGGACAAGCAGACCAATGACACTTATTGGCAGACTGAAACTTCTTTGCGTACTTATGCGCAAGACTTCTATTCTTCCTACTTTACAGGATATGGTACCGACTATACTGTTTTTGCCGGTTATTTCTCTGGAGATGACTATACGGATGATTTTATCAATCTGAATAATGCAAATACAAACGGTTCAGGATATATTTATTTCTCCACTTCTGCCACTACGGACTGGAATAGCCAGACAGGAACTTGGTCGGGCAATTATAGTGTTATTTATAAAGCCAATGTCATGCTTGAGAAGATTCCCGGAATGAATATTTCGGACGAAGCCAAGAGACACTGGGAAGGTATTGCACGCTATTTCCGTGCAATGGCCTATAGTACGCTGGCAAAGTATTATGGCGGTGTTCCTTACTACGATAAGGTGACAGACCCGGCAGACCCGGCTCTTTATAAAGACCGTGATTCTTATTTGTATGTAGCGCAGAAGATACAAGAGGATTTTCAATATGCATTGGATAATGTACGTACGGATGATACGAAGCGCCAAGTCAACAAATATGTGGTTGGTGCGTATATGTCACGCGAAATGCTGTATCATGCCACATGGCTGAAGTATCACGGTACTACTGTAGGTCCTACTTCAGAGAAGGTGGCGGATGGTGATATTAAGAACTTGCTGCAAGGAGCCATTAATGGTGCAGAGGTAGTGATGAACTCTGGTATCTATTCAATAGGCAATACCTATAATGCTTTGTTTACTACGGACGATTTGGCTAACAATCCGGAAGTCATCTGGTATCGTGAATATACAAGCGGTTTGCAGTGTAATGCTTTGATGTCCTACAATGGTCCGGAAGATCAGACTCAGGGTGGTGTTACGCAAGATGTAATCAACACTTATCTTTGTAGTGACGGTTTGCCGATAGGTCAGTCTCCGCTGTATCAAGGTAAGGAAGACCCGAGTATTCAGAAGTCATTTCAAGACCGTGACCCGCGTTTGTATCAAACAGTTGCCGACAGTCTTCGTATCATGAGCGCCATGGGGACAAATTATACCGAAGGTACATCACCAACGGGATATCCTACCAAAAAGTTCTTGAACGACGAGTGGTGGGTGGCTGGTCTGGATTATTGTACCGGTAGATTAAGTCCGGCTGATGCGCCGTGCATCCGCTATGCGGAAGTATTGCTGAACTATGTAGAGGCGCGTTATGAGATTGCCCAAGTGGGTGGTAACGCTTTCACTCAGAGTGACCTTGACAAGTCTATCAATGAACTCCGTGACCGTCAGCTGACGAAGTGGGGAGATACTGAAGCCAAGACAATGCCGAAAGTTCAACTGAATGGCGGCAACTTGAGTGTGAATGGAGTTGTTATCAATGACCCTGCCCGTGACCCTGATGTCAATCCGGTTTTGTGGGAAATCCGTCGTGAGCGTCGTATTGAGTTGATTATGGAAGGCCGTCGTGGTGAAGACCTCCGTCGTTGGGCCAAGTTTGAATACTTAAACTCAGAAGATGCAAATGGTTATCCTGCCATGTCTTTCCTGGGTGCTTATGTCAATATGGCCGATTATCCGGAAATATCTTCAAAAGATGATTCCGGCAAGAGAGTGCTCTATCTGTTCGACCCGGAGAATCCGGGTAATGAGGATACTGAAAAAGGGTATATTTATTATCTTCGTGAAAAGGAACTTCGTATATTCAAGGCTGGTGAATTGAATTCGGAACGCTACTATTTGCGTGCCATACCGGCTGCACAGCTGACTATTTATGAGAATAAAGGTCAGGTGTTGACTCAGAACCCAGGCTGGTAATACCATAAAGTGGATTATAAAAATAAGGGATGTCATTTCTAGGACATCCCTTATTTTTTATTCATTGTTCTCTTACAGTGCCTTTTCCTTAATCAGGTATTCTGCAATCTGCACCGCATTCAGTGCAGCGCCTTTCTTAATCTGGTCGCCCACAATCCAGAACGTCAATCCGTTTTCGTTGCTGAGGTCCTTGCGGATACGACCTACGTAAACCGGGTCTTTGCCCGCGAGGAACAACGGCATGGGGTATTCCTTTTCTGCCGGGTTGTCCATCAGAACCAAGCCTTCGCCGTTGGCAAATGCTTCGCGGGCTTCTTCTATGGAGATGGGACGCTCGGTCTCTACCCAGATACTTTCGGAGTGGGAGCGGAGAGCGGGAACACGTACGCAGGTAGCGCTGACTTTTACATCAGAGTGCATAATCTTACGGGTCTCGTTGAACATCTTCATCTCCTCTTTGGTATAGCCGTTTTCGGTGAATACGTCGATTTGCGGAATGAGGTTGAATGCCAGCTGGTAAGCGAATTTCTCAACGGTTACGGGTTCGCCTGCCAATACCTGGCGGTACTGCTCGTACAACTCATCCATGGCAGCGGCGCCGGCACCACTGGCAGCCTGATAGGTAGAAACGTGTACGGTCTTTATATGGGAAAGCTGTTCGATGGCTTTCAGTGCCACTACCATTTGGATAGTCGTACAGTTAGGGTTGGCAATGATACCGAGAGGACGTTCTTTGGCGTCGGCGGCATTCACTTCGGGCACTACCAAAGGTACATTGTCGTCCATACGGTAAGCGCTGGAATTGTCAATCATCACTGCTCCGTACTTGGTAATGGTTTCGGCAAATTCTTTGGAGGTGCCTGCGCCTGCGGAAGTGAAAGCGATATCAACCCCTTTAAAGTCATCATTGTGTTGCAAGAGTTTCACCTCGATCTGTTTACCGCGGAAGGTATATTTGGTTCCGGCACTGCGTTTAGAACCGAACAATACTAACTCGTCCAACGGGAAATTTCTTTCATCGAGCACTCGCAGGAACTCTTGTCCCACGGCTCCGCTTGCTCCAACAATAGCTACTTTCATTTTTCTTTTGTTTTAAATTAAGTTTATAAAAAAGTGAAATACTATCTCTAAAAAGATAGAATTGGTCGCAAATTTATAACAAAATGCTGTATAACACCGCATAAAGTGAAAAGTTTTTCGTTATTTTGCATTCAAAACCTAAAACTTATAGCCTATGGATTGGTTTGACTTCAGCTTGAAACTTCCCATCACCGACCCTACATGGATATTCCTCCTTGTACTCCTCATTATATTGTTTGCTCCCATATTGTTGAATAAGCTTCGTATTCCGCACATTATCGGAATGATACTGGCGGGGCTTGTCATTGGGGAGCATGGTTTCAATATTTTGGTGCGTGACAGCAGTTTTGAGCTTTTCGGCAAAGTAGGCTTGTATTACATCATGTTCCTTGCCGGTCTGGAAATGAATATGGGAGACTTCAAACAGAACCGGGGCAAAGCGCTTGTTCTGGGGCTCTTGGCTTTTATTGTGCCCATAGGCATAGGCTTGGTAACGAATATAGCTTTGTTGAAGTACGGGGTGCTGACCTCTGTTCTACTGGCAAGTATGTATGCGTCGCATACGCTGGTGGCCTATCCCATCGTGATTCGTTACGGTGTGTCGCGGCATCGCAGTGTGAGTATTGCAGTGGGGGGGACGGCGGTTACGGATACACTCACTTTGCTGGTCCTGGCCGTTGTGGGTGGTATGTTCAAGGGGGAGTCGGACGGCTTCTTCTGGGTATGGCTTGTCATAAAGGTTATCTTCCTGGGTATTTTGATTGTATATCTGTTTCCACGCATAGGCCGTTGGTTCTTCCGGAGGTACGATGACAACGTGATGCAGTTCATATTTGTGCTTGCCATGGTTTTCCTCGGAGCCGGATTGATGGAGTTTGTGGGGATGGAAGGTATCCTGGGTGCTTTCCTTGCAGGTTTGGTTTTGAACCGGCTGATTCCGCATGTCTCTCCGTTGATGAACCATCTGGAGTTTGTGGGCAACGCCTTGTTTATTCCTTATTTCCTGATAGGTGTGGGCATGCTGATTGATGTGCACGTGATTTTCGGTCATGGCGATGCTCTGAAAGTAGCGGCTGTAATGATTGTGGTGGCATTGGCAGGTAAATGGATTGCCTGCTGGCTGACGCAGAAAATATATAAGATGGGAGGGATTGAACGGGAGCTGATGTACGGATTGAGCAATGCACAAGCAGCGGCAACGCTGGCGGCTGTGTTGGTGGGGTACAACATCATTCTGCCCAATGGGGAACGCTTGCTGAACGATGATGTTTTGAATGGTACCGTCCTGCTGATTCTTGTAACTTGCATTGTGAGCTCGTTCATTACGGAGCGTGCCGCACGGAAGATTGCCATGGAGGAGGCGCATCTGGAAGAAAACCGCTCCGTGGAAGCGGAGAAGATATTGATTCCGATAGCCAACCCCGATACGATTGAAGACTTGATAAATCTTTCTTTGGTGATACGCGACCCGAAGCAACGGGATAATCTGTTGGCACTGAATGTCATCAACGACGATAGTAGTTCTGAAAGCGCCGAACTGCGTGGGAAACGCTATCTGGAAAAGGCTGCCATGATAACGGCCTCGGCAGATGTGCCGTTGAGGCAAATCACGCGTTACGACTTGAATATCGCTTCGGGCATTATCCATACAGCAAAAGAATATGCGGTAACGGATGTCATTATAGGTCTGCACCGTAAAGTCAATATTGTGGATTCATTCTTCGGTATGCTGACGGAGAATCTGCTGAAGGGCTTGCATCGCGAGGTGATGGTTTCCAAGTTCCTGATGCCCATTAACACAATTAGGCGGGTGATTGTGGCGGTACCTCCGAAAGCCGAGTATGAGGCGGGATTCCTGAAGTGGGTGGAACATTTCTGCCGGTTGGGGAGTACTTTGGGCTGTCGGGTGCATTTTTATGCCAATGAAGAGACTACCGCCCATCTTCAAGGGCTGGTGAAAGCCAAATATGGACAGACATTGACAGACTTTTCCCGCCTGGACGATTGGGGGGACTTACTGATATTGACCGGACAAGTGAACTTTGACCATCTGTTAGTGATTATCAGTGCCCGCCGGGGCTCCATCTCCTATGACAGCTCCTTCGAGAAGCTACCGGCACAAATCAGCAAGTACTTTGCAAATAACAGCCTGATAGTACTCTATCCCGACCAACTGGGCGAGCCGCAGGATGCGGTATCCTTCTCCAACCCGCGTGGCAACAACGAGTCGCAGCACTACGAGAAGGTAGGCAAATGGTTCTATAAATGGTTCAAGAAGAATTGACGATTGACAATTGATAATTGACAAAAATCTGTGTAAATCCGTGTAATCTGTGGTGAAAATGGAAGATTGGCAACAACGAACGCAACTTTTATTAGGAGATGAAAAAATGGAACGCCTGCGCCGGGCACATGTACTTGTCGTAGGACTGGGTGGTGTAGGTGCTTATGCGGCCGAGATGATATGCCGTGCCGGAGTGGGGCGGATGACGATAGTCGATGCCGATACCGTGCAGCCTACGAATATAAACCGTCAGTTGCCGGCTCTGCATTCTACCCTGGGGCAAAAGAAGGCGGAGATATTGGCATCACGTTTCAGGGACATTAATCCGGCTCTGGAACTGAGAGTGTTGCCCGTATTCTTGAAAGATGAGAACATACCGGAACTGCTGGATGATGCGGCTTATGACTTTGTGGTGGATGCCATCGATACGCTTGCTCCAAAATGCCACTTGATAGCGGAAAGCATGAAGCGGCATATCAAGATAGTGTCCAGCATGGGGGCAGGAGCAAAGAGTGACATTTCGCAAGTGCGCTTTGCCGATATCTGGGATACCTATCATTGCGGGTTGAGCAAGGCTGTGCGTAAGCGTTTGCAAAAAATGGGCATAAAGCGGAAACTTCCAGTTGTTTTCAGCACCGAACAGGCTGATCCGAATGCCGTTTTGCTGACGGACGACGAGATGAACAAGAAGTCCACCTGTGGAACAGTGAGCTACATGCCCGCAGTTTTTGGCTGCTATTTGGCCGAATATGTAATTAAAAGACTATAGTAATAGCACTTGAAAGAAAACTATCAAATAGTAAATAGTAAATTGTCAAATTGTAAATAGCCTAGTGATTCATTTAGAGAATATAACGAAGAGTTTCGGTAACCTGCAAGTGTTGCGGGGTATTGACCTGGAGATAGAGAAAGGGAAGATTGTCAGCATTGTAGGCCCCAGTGGAGCGGGTAAAACTACCTTGCTGCAAATCATGGGTACGTTGGATATGCCGGATGGCGGTTCGGTGGTTATTGACGGTACACAAGTCAACCGTATGAGGGAGAAGGAACTTTCCGCATTCCGCAACCGCCATATCGGCTTTGTGTTCCAGTTCCATCAACTGCTGCCGGAGTTTACGGCTTTGGAGAATGTAATGATACCAGCCTTCATTGCCGGAAGAGGACAGCAGGAAGCCAAGGAGGCGGCTACGGAAATTCTTGAATTCATGGGGCTTGCCGAACGGGCCTCCCACAAGCCGAATGAGTTGTCGGGAGGTGAGAAGCAGCGTGTGGCGGTGGCCCGTGCTCTCATCAATCATCCAGCAGTGGTGCTGGCAGATGAACCTTCCGGCAGCTTGGATACCCATAATAAGGAAGAACTGCACCAGCTCTTTTTTGATTTACGTAACCGTTTCGGACAAACGTTTGTTATCGTAACCCATGATGAAGGACTGGCGCAGCTCACCGACCGGACGATACATCTGATTGACGGGGAAATCAATAAAATGGTTTGAGCCTATTTCCCCGTGCCCATTACTCCCGAGTCATTGTCACTGTTGTTTACCTTCCGCTGTGCTGTCTTGAAACTGCGGCCGAACGAGAAGTTGTAGGAAAAGTTCACCAGGAACATGCGGGAGCTTTCTTTTATGTAATTATTTGTCTTGTAGGATGCGAATTTATTCCAGTTTTCGCTTTGTACTTTATAGTTGTCGGTGAAAGGATTGAATGCACCGACTCCTACCCGAAGATTCTTATGCTTGTAATATACAGCTAACATCTGGATGTTTTCTCCTCCCGAGAGGGTTTCTCCCCAGAAATTGTTCCAATTGGTGTTTATCTGCCAGAACAGAGAGAACTGTTTGTAGTTTAATGAGGCTTCTGCCTCACAAAACCAGTTGGTGTAGGTATGTGAGTAGTGATTGCCATGGCTCATGTAATGGTTGACACCGCCCGTAAAAGAAAATTGCAGAATGTCGCGGATGGGTCCTACGCGGAGCATGGCACGTCCGGAGAGTTTCTGCCAATCCTTCTGATTGTCCCAAGTCTGCACTATTTTGTTGCCTTCTTGAATCTTCTCGTCCATAATGGCATTGGGACGATAGTCATAGGCTCCCCATAAGTTGGTGTAAAAGATGCCTTTTTTCCACTCGTAAGTCAGCTCCGTATGATAGCACATGTACGACTTCAGATTCGGGTTACCACGACGTATCTGGAATGAATCCACTGCTTGTTCCACATCGCTGAGGTCGCCCAATGAAGGAGAAGCGTTATAGATGTTTCCCTTCCAGCGGAGGTAGGAGTTGTCTGACATGGCATAGTGCAGAACGATACTCGGGTTGAAACTGTAGTTCTTGGTAGATTTGTCCTTGCCGCTCTGATTATAGTAGAAACGGGTCATGGCCACTCCCAGCCGGTAGTTTAGTTTGTCTATCTTTCCACGGTATTCTCCGAATATGTATGTGTTCCCTTGGTGCATATTGGTTTTATAATAATGCCCGTTTCTGTATTCATTGTTAGAGTAGGACTGTGTATGGCTCAGACCGAAGCTCAATGCGTTCCCCTTGGAATATTGCTTCTCATAAATGGCCTCGGCAATCAGGGAGTATTTGTTGCCTCGGATATTGTTGTCAATATCGGTCAATATGTTTCCCAGGGTGCTTTCTTGGTAGAGCCGCTGCGATTTTTCCCGATTGTAGGTTCCTACTACATTGAATACCAGGGTTTGTTTGTTTTTCAGGTCTTGTTGGTGGTACAAATCGAGTGAGGGACGTGTCCAGCTCTGGTCGGTACGGTCGGTCATGTCTACCACGTCCGCTTCGTCATTGGCGTTATAGAGAGTTCCTTTATAATCCCAGTGCGGCTGATTGTTTCCTCGAAGGCGGAGGGTGGCGCTGAAAAGGGAATTTTCAGAAGCCTGCAAACTGTAATTTACGTTTAGGTTGTGCTGGTACATGGTTGCCTTGCTGGGCTCTCCTTTCTCCAGGCGTCTGAGTGTGGTGCCGTCTGCCAGGTGGAATTCTTCTTCATTGTCGCGGTACATGCCGTTAAAATCCCGCGGTCCCATGTAATAGGAGAAGCCGAATTCTGATTTTTTGTGGTTTACTTTGCCGTACAGATTATAGTTTCCCCACATCGTGTTCAACCCTTGGGAAATGTCGGCACCGAAGTTTCCGCCCGTTTCAGGTCGGCGCACTATGTAGTCCAAAACGACTTCGGCATTACCGTAGCGCAGTCCCGGATTGTCATGGTACTCTATACGTATAATGTCGGCAGGGCGAATGGCTTTTATCTCGTCTATTTCGGCTTTGACTCCATTGATGCGTAATTGCAGTTCTCCACCGCCGGACAATCCAATCTCATTGTTCATGGGGTTGACCAGAATACGTGGCAGCATCAGTTCCTGCAACAGATTCACTCCGTTTGTGGAAGTTTTCATTTGTCTTTCGGATGGGAAAACCAGTTTGCGGTCTGCACGGCTGATTTGGCTGGAGCCGGTGATAGTCACTCCTTCCAGTGCGATAGAAGCACTGTCTAATACGATTGGTCCAAGGTCGGTATGGCGCTTTACTCCATTGAGGGTGATGTATCCGGTATTATACCCGATGCTGGAAAGAACAAGTCTGTAATCTCCGGTAGCCGTGTTCTTGAAGATGAATTCTCCTTCTGGACTTGTGGTCACACCGGCGACAAAAGTAGAGTCGATGGTCTGTAATACCACATTGACATACTCTATACTCTTGTCGGAAGCATCGCGGACGGTTCCTTTTATTTCTATTTTTTGAGCAAAAGCATTCTGTGCCATACTGCCCAGCAGCATGGTTATAATCATTAATTTTTTCATATTGATACGATGGTTCTAATCCTTATTGCAGTAGGCCTTCCTGTTTTTAGGGTGTTTCTGCTTGTTAGACGAAATGACTGGTGAAAAGGTTGCATCAGACATTGAAAAATGTTGCATGATGCTGTTATTCAAAGCAAACGTAGTGACTGATTTTCTCCAAATCGGTATCGGAGAATTCCTCGTAAAGTGCAAAAGGTTTCAGACTATGAAGGTCGCCTTTCTTCTTCCGGTATTCTACAAAGGCCTTTGCCTGGTAGAAGTTGATGTAAGGATGGTGGCGCAGCCTCTCTATGCTACTACGGTTCAGGTTGATGAGGCGGATGGCACGGGTGTCGATGGAAAACCAGGACTGCAATTGGCTGGTGTCCAAATGGATTTCTTGTAATTGCGTGATGTTGTAGAATCCTCCCAAGCGTTGCCGATAACCGATGATTAGACGGGCAATGCCGCTACCGATGCCTGGTATTTTCTTCAGTTCTGTGGTGTCGGCACGGTTCAGGTCGACAAGGATTCCAGCCGGATATTTTTCCGGTGCAATTCGGGAAGTAGCAGTGCTGTCATTGCTTGCAGGAGAGCTGTATAACTGGACGGTTCTTGTTTCTGTGTCTTCCGGAGTGATGTGGATATAGGGTAGGAGTGCTTGATATTGTTTTTCTGTCATTCCATATATTTTCCGGAAATCTTCTGCCTCACGGAACTTCCCCCCTTTGCTACGGTAGCGGAGTATGTTCCGCGCCATCCATCCGGGCAGTCCCAGTCGGCAAAAAGTGACGGAGTCGGCAGTATTGGGATTGAAACGGACGAGAGAGACGGTTGTCGGTTGTTTTTGGGAGGAAGAATTAAGTCTGTTGTCCCATTTTTGTTCCTTTTCTTGTATGGATGCGACGAACGATTCGTATTCTGCCATTGCAGTGGCCTGCCGCCGGATTGCTTCATCGGAGAGAGGGCGGTGCTCTCTTTGGTATATATAAATATACCCGGAGAGAAAGACGAGAATGATGCCGGTAATCAAAACCAGTATTCCGCGCCTTTCTCCCCGGGAGAAATAAAGGAATTCTTTAAAGGGGTTCTGCATGATGGCTTATTTCAGAAAACCCAGCTCATTGATAAAAATCAATGCAATTCCTATCGGGGCAATGTATTTCAGGATGAATATCAATAGTTTGTAGACGGCTACTCTCAGGGTACCGTTGTTGCAGACTTCTTCCCATACGATTTTCTTGTCTAGATACCAGCCTATGAAGATGGAAATGAAGAAACCGCCTAACGGTAGCATTAGCTTGGCCGTTACAAAGTCGAACAAATCGAATAGGTTTAGCCCGAATACGGTATAGCTTTTGCCGATACCGAGAGACAGTGAGCAGAATACTCCTAAGAAAATACAGCCCGCTGTCACGTATCTGGCTGCCTTGCTGCGTGAGAACTTGAACTCTTCATGTAGATAGGCAGTTACCACTTCGTGCAGGGAAATGGTGGAAGTAAGTGCTGCCAATGCCAGTAGGATATAGAACATCAGAGACAGCAGTATCGCCAGCCAGGGAATATTGCCGAACGCTTGCTGAAAGACATTAGGTAGGGTGATGAATAGCAGACTGGGACCCGCATCCGGTTTGATGCCTACAGAGAAGGCGGCAGGGAAGATGATGAATCCTGCCAAAATGGCTACCATGGTGTCGATAGCGGCCACGTTGAGTGCCGTTTTGGGCAGGTTCGTATCATTGCGGAAGTAAGAAGCGTATGTACAGAGACATCCCATCCCCAAGCTCAAGGAGAAAAATGCCTGGCCCATGGCTCCAAGGAACACATTGCCGTCCACTTTGCTGAAGTCCGGTTTCAACAGGAATTCAATGCCTGCTCCTGCTCCGGGCAGGGATATGGAGCAGATGGCAAGGATTATCAATAGGACAAATAGCATCGGCATCATGATTTTGGCTGATTTTTCAATACCTTTTTCCACTCCTTTGACAATGATGAGATGGGTGGCCAGCAGGAATAGCACCAGCCAGATGACCGGACGCCAGGGGTTGCTGACAAAGCTGTTGAAGGATGCGATGAAATCGGCTGCCGACTTCCCGGCAAAACTGTTGGTAGCCGCTTCGCCGATAAACTCAAGCGTCCATCCTGCCACAACGGAGTAATATCCCAGAATAAGGAATCCGGCCAGTACGCCCATACGTCCTACCCAGCGCCAATGCGTGCCGGGTGCCAATTTCTGATAAGCCCTTGCCGTATTGGCACGCGAGCGCCTGCCGATGAGGAATTCTGCAATCATGATGGGGATGCCGAGAATGAGCACGCAAACCAGGTATACAAAGATAAATGCCGCACCTCCGTGATTCCCGGTCTCAAACGGGAAACGCCAGATATTGCCTAAACCGACTGCGGAGCCTGCCGAGGCAAGTATGACGCCTAATTTGCTTCCGAAGTTGGCTCTGTCACTTTTTGTCATAAAACGTAGATTTTTCTTTCAATTCGTTATTAATACCAGCTAAAACATGCAAATATAGAAAATGTTCTGTACTTTTGCGCACAGTTCGTTGATAATTTGGTATATGCTATATTATATTAAGAAATATCCGGTGTCGCTTTTTATTATTCTGACGGTGATTTATCTTTCATTCTTTAAACCGCCTTCTACAGAAATAAGCAAGATTCCCAATATAGACAAGGTGGTGCATATCTGTATGTATTTCGGCATGTCAGGAATGCTGTGGCTGGAGTTTCTTCGCGCTCACCGGAGAGACAACGCCCCTTTATGGCATGCATGGGCAGGGGCGTTTGTCTGTCCCGTTTTGTTCAGCGGAATGGTGGAGTTGCTGCAAGAATACTGCACGACATACCGTGGTGGAGACTGGCTGGATTTTGCGGCCAATACCACGGGAGCGGTGCTTGCATCAATGGTCGGCTATTTCATTTTAAGGCCAAGGATGAAATAGGATTATAAGTATTCAACTACGGAACTTAGCTTGATGCCGTTCGACCCTTTTATCAGAATTGTTTTCCCGCAAGGTTTCTCTCTTTGCAGCTCTGCGATGAGTGCGGTTACATCGGGATAACTCTGATAAGAGTGGCGTGTGGCGGCAAACAATTCCCCTACAAGAACTACATCCTTGAATCCGCATTCTTCCAGATAGTCTGCAATCTTCTGGTGCTCGTCGGCACTGTCTTTACCCAACTCCCGCATATCTCCCAATATCAACATTTTGTTTTCGGCCTGCATGTTCCGGAAGTTACTAATGGAAGCCATCATGCTTGTGGGATTGGCATTATAGGCATCGATAATCAGAGTGTTGTCCGCTGTTTTTTTCAGTTGTGAACGGTTGTTTTGCGGGGTATATCCGGCCAGTGCCTTGTCTATTTTCTCCGGTTCCACACCAAAAAAATGTCCGATGGTGACAGCTGCCAGAGCATTGGGGAAGTTATATTCACCGATAAGCCGGGTTTGTACTTCGTGATATTTGCTTTCGTTGTCCGTTTTCCACTCGAAGGTGAGGTAAGGAGAATTGCCGGTGACGTGTCCGTTGATGTACAGCCCGTCCTCACTGCCGTAGGCAATCTGGTGGAGTCCGTAGGCTATCTTTTTCAAGTAGGGGTTGTCGTTATGGATAAAGATGGTAGCTTCTTTCCGCGTCCGCAGATAGTCGTACATCTCTCCTTTGGTCTTGATGATTCCTTCAAAAGAGCCGAATCCCTCCAGATGGGCTTTTCCTACGTTGGTAATGATCCCGTAGTCAGGTTCGGCTATCTCTACCAGCTCCTTGATGTCTCCCGGGTGGCTGGCACCCATTTCCACCACGGCAAGGTCGTGTTCAGGGCGCAGGCGGAGCAAGGTGAGGGGAACACCGATGTGATTGTTCAAATTTCCCAAGGTATAGAGCACGTTGTGAGTTTGCGAAAGTACGGTGGACATCAGTTCCTTGGTAGTAGTCTTTCCGTTTGTACCCGTAATGCCGATGATGGGTGTACGCATCTGCCGACGGTGGTAATTGGCAAGTTGTTGCAAGGTCTTCAAGCTGTTTTCCACCACGATGTATCGTGTATCGCCTGCGGGGGCATAGGCTTCTTCATCTACTATGGCATAAGCACTTCCGCTTTCCAGCGCTCGGGCGGCAAAGGCATTTCCGTTGAACGACTCGCCTTTCAGCGCAATGAATAAAGAGCCTTGGGGGCAGTTACGGCTGTCAGTAGTGACACTGGTGCATGTTAGGAATATCTGATGTATAGCTGTTATATCCATGACTTTATAATTAAATCAATCTGTGTGAATCTGTGTAATCTGTGGTAAACCATCGTGCAAAGATATAGTTTTAATCCTCTCCCTTCCCGGGTACAAGCAAAAAACTTATCAGTTTTATGAGTTTATGTATTTTGAAACCACTTTTTTGTTTACATTTGCAGGTACTATATAGAACAGACTGCCTATGGAAATTACAACTGCCCGATATATAAATGTCAACGGTTCGCTGCTCGACCTCTCTCAACCCCGTGTCATGGGCATACTGAACGTTACTCCCGATTCCTTTTATGCCGGTAGCCGTACACAGACAGAGGTGGAAATAGCACGCCGGGTGAAACAGATAGTTTCGGAGGGAGCGGCCATTATTGACATAGGCGCTTACTCTTCCCGTCCCAATGCCGACAATGTCTCTGCCAGGGAAGAGATGGAACGGTTGCGTATGGGCCTGAAAATACTTTTTGAGATACAGCCGGATGCTGTGGTGTCGGTAGACACTTTTAGGGCGGATGTGGCAAGAATGTGTGTGGAAGAGTATGGTGTTGCCATCATCAATGATATTGCGGCCGGTGAGATGGATGCGAATATGTTCCATACCGTTGCGGCATTGAACGTACCTTATATTATGATGCACATGCAAGGCACTCCGCAAAGTATGCAGCAGCATCCTCATTACGACAATCTTCTGAAAGAGGTTTTCTTGTATTTTGCGCACAAGGTGCAGCAATTACGTGACTTAGGTGTAAAAGACATCATTCTGGACCCCGGTTTCGGCTTTGGAAAGACAATGGAGCATAACTATGAATTGCTGTCCCATCTGGAAGAGTTCCGTATTTTTGAGTTGCCTTTGCTGGTAGGCGTTTCACGTAAATCGATGATATACCGCTTGTTGGACATTACTCCTCAGGAGGCGCTGAATGGTACTACGGTGCTCGATACCATCTGTTTGCTGAAAGGTGCTGACATTCTCCGCGTACACGACGTGAAAGAAGCCGTGGAAACCGTACGGATTGTGCAAGCCATGCGAAATAATTCCTAGTCCCTAACCCCTAATCATTCAATATCGTGTTTTTTGAATTTGGAATAAAAGATTTTATAGATATTCTGTTAGTGGCTTTCTTGTTGTACTATACGTATAAGCTGATGAAAGCCTCCGGTTCTATAAATGTGTTTACGGGTATCCTGGTGTTTATCCTGATATGGCTGGTGGTATCGCAGGTGCTGGAGATGAAATTGCTCGGTTCCATCTTCGACAAGCTGGTCAGTGTGGGCGTGCTGGCGCTTATCATTTTGTTTCAGGACGAGATACGGCGCTTCTTGCTGACACTCGGCTCGCATCAGCATGCCAGTGCGCTGGTGCGCTTCTTCACCGGTAACAAGAAAGAGAAGCTGGAACATGACGACATCATGCCGGTGGTAATGGCATGTATCAGTATGGGGAAGCAGAAGGTTGGTGCCCTGATTGTCATTGAACATAATCTGCCTTTGGATGATGTGGTGCGTACGGGAGAGATTATCAATGCCGATATAAACCAGCGTCTGATTGAGAATATTTTCTTTAAGAACAGTCCGTTGCACGATGGAGCGATGGTTATCAGTAAGAAACGTATCAAAGCGGCGGGATGTATCCTGCCTGTTTCCCATAATCTGGACATTCCTAAGGAACTGGGGCTGAGGCATCGTGCTGCCATGGGGATTTCCCAGGTGTCTGATGCGCATGCCATCATTGTATCGGAGGAGACCGGAGGTATTTCAGTGGCTTACAAAGGACAATTCTATCTGCGTCTGAATGCAGAGGAATTGGAAAGTTTGTTAACAAAGGAAAGCTAAGGTGTGACAAAATCTCCTATTTTTACGTCATATAACTATGATATAAAAAACAATATCTTATAACTAATAACTGAAAAGGATGGATAGACGAAATTTCTTACGGACGGGAAGTCTGGCGATGTTAGGTTCGCTGGCAGTACCCTCGTTGGCTATGCCTGCGTCAGTACGCGGAGCTTTAGGAGGAGCAGATAATCAGTCTGCCGTAGCTTCGGCAATGGTTCACTTCGGTGTGACGGAGGCTGACTTGAAGAAAGTGATGGCTGCCGCTCTGGAAAAAGGCGGCGATTATGCCGACCTTTATTTTGAACACACATTCAACAACAGTGTGGTTCTGATGGACGGCAAAGTAAACAACTGTGGAGCTAACATTGACTTCGGTATGGGCGTACGCGTATTGGCAGGCGACCAGACGGGGTATGCTTATGTGGAAGGGGTAACTATGGAAGAAATGCTGCGTGCTGCACGTACTGCTGCCCGTATCGCCTCTTCGGGCAAGGCCGGAAAATCTGTAGGACTGACGGAAAAGACAATTACCAAAAGCCGCTATGCCGTCACTGAACCTTGGGAGGACGTGAGTGTCAAGGCAAAAATACCTTATTTAGAAAAGCTGAACGAAAAGATTTTCTCTTTGGACAATCGTGTACGTAAGGTGCAGGCTTCTCTTTCTGACAGTACATCGCACGTGCTGTTCTGTAATTCCGAGGGCGTGAGCTACTACGACTACCGTCCGATGGTTTCTTTTATGGCAGTCTGTATCATGGAAGAGAATGGAAAGATGGAGAACGGTTATGCCGGTCGTTCTTACCGCAAGGGTTTTGAATTCATGACGGATGACATCGTGGATATTATTGCACGTGAGGCGGTGGATAAGACTGCTATCTTGTTCAAGGCAGTGAAACCCAAAGGTGGCGAAATGCCCGTCGTGATGGGGGCTGGCGGTTCGGGTATCTTGTTGCACGAAGCCATAGGACATGCTTTTGAGGCTGACTTCAACCGTAAACGTACTTCCATTTTCTGCGACCTTTTGGGAAAGAAGGTGTGCGATGAGCATATCAACGTGGTGGATGACGGTACCATCGCTTTCAATCGTGGAGCCGTGAATTTCGACGATGAGGGTGTGGAAGGCCAGAAAACCTATATCGTGAAGGAAGGTATCCTGACCAGTTATCTGCACGACCGCATCAGTGCCAAGCATTATGGGGTGGCTCCTACTGGAAACGGACGTCGCGATACTTTCCGTAATACTCCTATCCCCCGTATGCGTGCCACTTATATGGAAGCCGGCAATATGAAGGAAGCGGACATTATCTCCACCGTGAAGAAAGGTATCTATTGTGACCAGTTTACCAATGGCCAGGTGCAAATCGGTGCCGGAGACTTTACCTTCTTTGTGAAGTCGGGTTACTTGATTGAGGATGGCAAGTTGACGCAGCCCGTCAAGGATATAAATATCATCGGTAATGGTCCGAAAGCATTGGCTGACATCACGATGGTGGCAAATAACGATAAGATTGACAACGGTACTTGGACCTGTGGTAAAGACGGTCAGTCTTGTCCCGTTACCTGCGGTATGCCATCGGCACTAGTCAGCAAGCTGACTGTAGGAGGAGAAAGTTAATTATCAACTATCAATTAAAGACATGATTACAGACGACAATAAGAAATTGGCACAATGGGCAATGGAATATGCCTTGAAGAACGGTTGCCAGGCAGCCAAACTGGTGCTATATACAAATTCTAATTCTTCTTTTGAACTGCGTGACGGCAAAATGGACCGTTTGCAGCAGTCTACGGAGAATGGTTTGGGATTGAATCTTTATGTGGACGGACGTTTCGGCTCTTTTTCCACCAATCGGCTGGATAAGAAAGAATTGGAAACTCTTATCACGAATGGTATAGAGTCTACCCGCTATCTGGCGGTGGATGAGTCGCGTATGCTGGCCGACCCTGCACGCTACTATAAAGGAGGCAAGCCTGACTTGCAGCTTTTTGACAAGAAACTCTATGAAGTCAACCCGGATGATAAAGTGGCGATTGCACGTGCTGCTGCAGAGGAGGTATTGGGCAAGGATGAGCGTATCATTTCGGTTGATTCTTCTTATAGTGATGGCGAGGGTTCTTCCTATCGTTTGATAAGCAACGGATTTGAAGGCGAGTCGAAGAGTACCTGGTTCTCTGTCTCAGCCAGTGTATCCATTAAGGGAGAGGGCGAAGCTCGCCCTCAGGATTACTGGTACGACTCGGCTCTGTTCTATGATAAATTGACGAAGACGGGAATCGGTGCCAAGGCATTGGAACGCGTATTGCGCAAGCTGGGACAGAAGAAAGCAAAGTCGGGTAAATATACAATGGTGGTTGACCCTATGAATGTGGGAAACCTGCTCAGTCCGATGCTAAGTGCATTGTATGGCAGTGCTTTGCAACAAAAGAACTCCTTCCTGATGGATAAGCTGGATACGAAAGTGGCTTCCGACCTCTTCACGTTGCGTGACGAGCCGCATGCTATCGGTGCAAACGGTTCACGCTATTTCGATAATGAGGGTGTGGCTACCGAACCCCGCACTGTTTTTGACAAAGGCGTGCTGAAAACTTATTTCATCGATACCTACAATGGTAAGAAGATGGATATAGCTCCTACTATCAGTGCACCTTCACGTCTAATTCTGACACCGGGCGATAAGGACCTGAACGGATTGGTTGCAGATATTAAACAAGGCATCTTGGTTACGGGCTTCAATGGCGGTAACAGCAATAGCAGTACCGGTGACTTCTCTTATGGTATAGAGGGTTTCCTTATTGAAGACGGCAAGCTGACACAGCCCGTCAACGAAATGAATGTGACGGGTAACATGGTTACTTTATGGAATTCCTTGGTTGCTGTGGGCAATGACCCTCAACCGAACCGTTCATGGCAGATTCCTTCGCTGGTATTTGAGGGAGTCGACTTCAGCGGATTATAATGCTAGTTCAACATCAGGCTCATATATGGGCTTGATGTTGCAAATATTTTTTCGGTGAGTTCACCGATTGTAAGTGCCAAGTGGCTGCCCGGCAGACGCTTGGCACTATTCATATATTTACCATTGTTCAGGTAGTAGTAGCCGTTATTGGCACTGACCTGCTCATCGGTGAGATGAATGCTGAGTTCCAGTTCCGGATGGGCCGTAGCATAGAGTTGCAGCATGGTTTTGGCATTGATGATGCGTGCCATGCCCAAAAGTTGGCTTTCACCGGTAGCGGGAGGAGTGAGAACCCGGATGGACGGGAGATTCAGGCTTTGGCAGATATGTTGAAGCAGTAAAGTTTTTGTAGCGGGAGTATCCGACACGATTTCTCCAATGCGCCAGTTGGCTTTCCCTATCGGATAGGTAATGGCCAAAGCCGTGATTTCCTCCCCATTGCTCAATGTGCAAACGAAGCCCTGCCCCAGTTGTAAATCGGCAATGATAACCTGAAAATCCTCTTCCGTATGCTGAATGCAGCAAGGGCGCTCCCGCAATTTCCGGTCGAGATATTCATATCTTTTTTCAGTATATTCGGCAGACATTTCCAAAGTAAGGCCCGTATCGGCTGCCGGTGTGCCGGAAGCGATAAAAGTCTCTTCGGCATAGCGGAATACGGGTGCATAACCACTGCGGGCATAGTAGTCGAACAGCCACGGCTCTGCCGGTATCAAGGTGGATAAGGCGACATTATTGTGTAGCATCCGTGCAAAGGCTTGTGATAACAGCTCGTGCATTACGCCCCGGTTACGGTAATCAGGGTGTGTGCAGGCGCCGGATATATAGGCCGTATGAATATCTTCTCCTTCGAACGTCATAGGATAAGGCAACATCTGTAGGGCGGCAATCACTTCTTCGCCGCTTTGGATGGCAATATTGATATCATTGTTGTAGCGGAGCCGAAAATACAGTTCAGTAAATTCCTCGCTATCATTGAAACAGAGCTTCCATAAGTTCTTTACCTTTTCCCGTATCATCAATCCCTTATCCTTTTAATCCTTAATCTCTAATCCTTACTCTCACCATTTGATAGCTTCCACCGGTTCATCTTTCAGGCATGCCACGTATTTTTCCAGAATAATGGCAGGCTGGTACGAAAGTTTGGCCTTGCGCAATCCTTCAATACCCAAATCCTCTTCACGGTTGAGGTAGACATATTGTTCGGGGATATGGTTGGCAAATTCATAGTTAATCATTGCGTACGCTCCGTCTATGCTGGTGTCGGCCTTTTCCACATGTACTCCGAAGGTATCTTGGTTGATGGGCATTCCGAAAGTGAAGGCGGCAATTTTGCCGTCTACATGCAGGATGCCTCCGGTCAATCCCAGTTCTTCAAAATTGTGGAGGGCGTAGACCAGTGCGCGACGTTCGTTGCCCGTTCCTTCATGCTGGTCGCAGTTGTTGGCCTTACACCATTCGGCTTCCAGGTCCAGACATTCCTGGATGCGGTCGGGAGTGATGGGAGTATATTCGTAATTATAGGTGCGTTTGAATTTGTTGACATGATTCCGTTTGGACTGGAATTTCTTTCCGGCAAGCGTGGCGAGGTCTGTACGCAGATAGAGGTAATCGGCATAGTCCCGGTCTGCTGTGAACTGGAATTTTCCGGGCATGAAGGCTTCCAGTTCCGAGCACATGCCCGAACATATTCCCAGCAGGCAGAAAGGTTCCCCTTCCCGGTGTGCGTCTTCGACCAGTGCGTCCAGTACTTTTGTCAAATCTCCGTTACCTATCGGCATCATGTACACCAGTTCATCGTTTGCCCAGAATTTCAGCAGGAGGAAGCCGTCCATGATGGCAAACTTTGTATTGTATAGAAAACGCCAGCTGCATAGGTTGGAGAATGAGAGGTCACAATTCCGTCGCGGACTGTTCTGTGTATAGGAAGTAATCAGTTCTTTGTCTTGTAATTCGATATCTTTAAATGAAATCATACGTTGTTTTTAGTTGGTTATGATTATAGATAACAAAAATAAGAAGATTTTGTTAGAGTAGCCCTAATAATCGCAGAATAGTTGGGGTCAGCAATGCAGTGAAAATACCGTTCAGGGTCAGGCCGAGGCTGGCGAATGCGCCGTATTTGCGGCTGATGTCCATGGCTGTGGAAGTTCCTACCGCGTGGGCGGCGGCTCCCAAGGAAAGGCCTTGTGCCATAGGACTGCCGATGTGGGTCAGTTTCATGGTCTTGAAGCCCAGTATTCCTCCCAGCAAGCCTACACAGACCACTACGGCGGCGGTAAGTGAGGGAATGCCGCCCAGCGACTTGGTTACTTCCATGGCTATCGGCGTAGTGACCGACTTGGGCGCCAGGGAGTAGATAATCTCGTCGGAAGCCCCCATCAATTTAGCTATCAGCACGACAGAGATAACTCCCACAATGCAGCCGGCAAGTTGTGACAGCATGATGGGGAGCAGCTGTTTCTTAATCGTTTCCAATTGGAGGTATAGGGGGACTCCCAGGGCCACAACAGCGGGTTTCAGCCAGAATTCTATCAGATGTCCTCCTTCATTGTAGGTCTCATAACTGATATGTGTCATCTTCAGGAAGACAATGAGGATGGCAATTGTCAGCAGGATGGGGTTCAGCAACATGATGCCGGTCTTTTTCTGCAGGAGTTTGGCCAGAAAGAAAATCCCGAAGGTGACAGCCAATAGGAAAAATTCGTTTTCTAAAAAGTTCATTTGATTTTACGTGTTAGTTGATGAACCCATCCGGTGACTACAATCACCAGCAGGGTGCTGATTATGGAAGCGGTCACTATCGGCCAGAACTCGGAGGCGATGACATCGAAGTAAAGCATGAGAGCTACACCGGGCGGTACGAAGAAGAAGCCCAGGTTGGCAACCAGGAAGTCGGACATACCCTGCACCCAGTGCAGTTTAATCCAACCCAATTTCAAGAATAGGGTGAGCAACAGCATACCGATGATGCTGGAAGGTAACTTGATACCCGTAAAGAAAACAATCAGTTCACCCAAAGCTAAGCATCCGAAAAGGATGGCGCATTGACGAATCATACTATTATAATACCTATTGTTATACGTTGAAAACGCTGCAAAGGTAGGTATTCTATGTATTGCTTGTTATCGTTGTATCCTGATTTTTTTTATGTCGTTTGTAGAGTCGGGCGGGTTGTTCCTGCCGGACGGGTAATTGTTTGTTGCAGAGGGGCACGTGTGCGTACACATGAATGCTGGGAATACCTAATGTTAAATATTATAATAATTATGGTCTGAACGGTAAAAAGACCGATGTTTGCAATGTAGATATTGCAAAATTGTGTACTTTTGCGGCGTGAATAACACATACTGCCGATTCTTAATAGACAATTAAAATATCATGCAAAGATTAATTAACGAAATTGTTGAGCGTGCCAAAGCAAACCGCCAACGAATTGTTCTTCCCGAGGGTACGGAAGAGCGTACACTGAAAGCTGCCAATCAAATCTTGACTGACGGAGTAGCCGACTTGATTATCCTTGGAAAACCTGCCGAGATAGAGGCTTGTGCCAAAGAGTGGGGGCTGGGAAATATAAACAAGGCTACCATTATCGACCCGGAAGACCATCCTAAGAAAGAAGAATATGCCCAACTGCTTTGCGAGCTCCGCAAAAAGAAAGGCATGACCATCGAAGAGGCTCGCAAGTTGGTTGTCGATCCGCTTTATCTGGGCTGCCTGATTATAAAGAATGGCGATGCTGACGGCCAGTTGGCAGGTGCACGCAACACTACGGGTAATGTACTTCGCCCTGCTTTGCAGATTATCAAGACTTCCCCGGGCATCACTTGCGTTTCGGGTGCCATGCTGCTGCTGACACATGCTCCTGAATATGGAAAGAACGGTATCCTGGTGATGGGTGACGTGGCTGTGACTCCGGTGCCCGATGCAGAACAATTGGCACAGATTGCCGTATGTACGGCGCGTACAGCCCAGGCAGTTGCCGGTCTCGACCCGAAAGTTGCCATGCTGAGCTTCTCTACCAAGGGCTCTGCCAAGCACGAAGTGGTGGATAAAGTGGTTGAGGCATTGAAGATTGCCAAGGAGATGGCTCCCGATATTGCCATCGACGGTGAGTTGCAGGCCGATGCAGCTTTGGTGCCGGAAGTAGGTGCAAGCAAGGCTCCGGGTTCTTCTATCGCCGGACATGCTAACGTATTGGTTGTCCCCAGCCTCGAAGTGGGCAACATCTCCTACAAACTGGTGCAACGTCTGGGACATGCTGATGCCGTAGGACCTATCCTACAAGGTATCGCCCGTCCGGTGAACGACCTTTCACGCGGTTGCTCCATCGAGGATGTGTATCGCATGATTGCCATCACTGCCAATCAGGCCATTGCTGCCAAAAAGAATGCTGAATAACTTTTAAATCTGATATATAGTATGAAAATCTTAGTATTGAACTGCGGTAGCTCGTCCATCAAATACAAATTGTTTGATATGGACCGGAAAGAAGTTATCGCCCAGGGTGGTATCGAAAAAATTGGTTTGAAGGACTCTTTCCTGAAGTTCACCTTGCCCAGTGGCGAGAAGAAAGTTCTTGAGAGGGACATTCCAGAGCATACCGTAGGTGTGGAATTTATCCTGAACACTTTGACAAGCCCTGAATATGGAGCCATCAAGTCTTTGGACGAAATCAATGCCGTAGGTCACCGTATGGTGCATGGAGGCGAAAAGTTCAGCGAGTCTGTACGGCTGACGCCGGAAGTGCTTGCCGCCTTCACTGCCTGCAACGACCTGGCTCCGCTCCACAATCCTGCTAACCTGAAGGGGGTAAATGCAATATCTGCCATTCTGCCTAATGTTCCGCAGATTGGTGTGTTCGATACGGCTTTCCATCAGACCATGCCGAAGCATGCCTATCTGTATGCCGTGCCTTACGAACTTTATGAAAAGTACGGCGTACGCCGTTATGGTTTCCACGGAACCTCACACCGCTACGTATCGCAGCGCGTCTGCGAGTTCCTAGGTGTAGAGCCGGAAGGAAAGAAAATCATCACTTGCCACATTGGCAATGGTGGTTCCATTACTGCTATCAAGGACGGTAAGTGCGTAGACACCAGCATGGGCTTGACCCCGTTGGAAGGTCTGATGATGGGTACCCGCAGTGGTGATATTGATGCCGGTGCCGTTTCCTTCATCATGGAGAAAGAGGGTCTGGATGCCAACGGCATCTCCAACCTGCTGAACAAGAAGAGCGGTGTGCTGGGTATCTTCGGTGAATCCAGTGACATGCGCGACCTGGAAAATGCCGTAGCTGCCGGCAATCCGAAGGCTGTTCTGGCTGAAGAAATGTACTTCTACCGCATCAAGAAATATATCGGTGCCTATGCCGCTGCTTTGGGTGGTGTGGATATCGTGGTATTTACCGGTGGTGTCGGCGAGAATCAGGCAAGTGCCCGCTGGGGTGCATGTGAAGGCCTGGAATTCATGGGCATAAAGCTGGATGCCGAGAAGAACAAAGTACGCGGTGAAGAAATGGTTATCTCTACCGAAGATTCTCAGGTGAAGGTGGTGGTAATCCCCACTGACGAGGAACTGATGATTGCTTCGGACACGATGGATATTCTGAAGAAGTAATATCGCTGTAATATTTCCCGGTTCCGGCTTCCCGGAGTCCGGATGTGGTTTCGCCCCTGCAAATATGTAATGTATTTGTAGGGGCGAAATGTTTTCCGAATCCTTTAAAATCCTTATCTTTGTTACTCGGTTAAAAACAATAAAGGCAATTTTCCGAATAACTTTAAATAAGAACTGCTTATGAAACGATTAATGTATGTGTTGTTCTTTGTACTGCTGACCAGCGGCATGGCCTATGCCCAGCAGGCGAAGTACGTGTTTTATTTCATCGGTGATGGAATGGGTGTGAACCAGGTGAACGGTACGGAGATGTATCTGGCCGAACAAGAAGGGCGCATCGGTGTAAAGCCTTTGCTGTTCACTTCTTTCCCGGTTGCCAGCATGGCAACTACCTTTTCTGCCACCAACTCGGTGACTGACTCTTCTGCTGCCGGAACAGCCCTGGCTACCGGTGCAAAGACCTATAACGGCGCCATTGGTATGGACGATAACAAGAGTGTGCTTCAGAGTGTGGCCGAGAGAGCCAAAAAGTCCGGTAAGAAAGTTGGGGTAACTACCAGCGTCAGTGTAGACCATGCTACTCCCGCTGCATTCTATGCCCACCAGCCGGACCGTGGTATGTATTACGAGATAGCCCTCGACCTGCCGAAAGCCGGTTTCGACTTCTATGCAGGCGGTGGTTTCTTGAAACCGACTACTACTGCCGACAAGAAAGAGGCTCCGAGCATCTTCCCTATCTTTGAAGAAGCCGGCTATACCGTTGCAAGAGGCCTTGACGAATACAAGTCGAAGTCTGCCCAGGCGGACAAGATGATTCTTATCCAGAAAGAAGGGGCAGAGCCTTCTTGTCTGCCCTATGCCATCGACCGCCAGGAAGGCGACCTGACACTGGCCGAAATTACCGAGAGTGCCATCTCTTTCCTGACCAAAGGCAGTAACAAGGGTTTCTTCCTGATGGTTGAAGGTGGAAAGATTGACTGGGCCTGCCACGGAAACGACCCCGCCACAGTCTTTGAGGAAGTGGTGGATATGGACAACGCCATCAAGGTGGCTTACGAGTTCTATAAGAAGCATCCCAAAGAAACGCTGATTGTGGTAACTGCCGACCATGAAACCGGCGGTCTGGGGCTGGGTACCGGTAAGTACGAGCTTCAACTGAAAGCCCTTGCCAAGCAGAAGCAGTCTCAGGATATCCTTTCACGTTCCATCACGGATTTACGCAAGATGCGCAAGGTTATCAACTGGCCGGAAATGAAGGAATTCCTGGCAGAAAAGATGGGTTTCTGGAAAGAGCTGCCGGTGAGCTGGGAGCAGGAGAAGATGCTGCGTGATGCTTACGAAGAATCATTTGTGAACAAGCATGTAGTGTTTGAGGAAAGTCTTTATGCCAAGACTGAGCCCCTGGCCGTTGCCGCCAAGAAGGTAATGAGCCAGATTGCCATGGTAGGCTGGACCAGCGGTGGCCATACAGCCGGATATGTGCCGGTATTCGCAGTAGGTGCAGGCTCCAAGCTGTTCGTGGGTAAGATGGACAACACGGAAATCCCGAAACGCATAGCCAAGGCTGGCGGATACAAATAATAGACAGTCACCACAGATTACACGGATTCTCACAGATTGGAAGCTCTGATATCAAGTATAAGAGACTAATCTGTGAGAATCTGTGCTATCTGTGGTGGCTGTCTATTTATTCCTTAAGGTCCTTCTTTATAATTTCATCCATCTCCCGGATACGTTTCTCCCGTTCCTTGGCGGATTTTACTTTCTGGTCCTTGTATCCGGTATCTGTCCGTTCGGAGACCTCTTCGCTCCATTCCTCGAATTCATCCGTTGCCGGACGTCCGTGTGGGTCTATGTTCTCTTCGGCAATCGGGTCGTTTCTGTAAATCATATCATCCATGACGCTAATGTTTTTAATGTTATGATGTTACTACAACCATGCCGGGAAAAAGTTCCGGTAACCTTCACTTTTTCGTAATCGTTTATAAGAATAAACGTTTTATAGCGCGGGCAGCAGGTACTTCCATATTAGATTCAGCTCTGCCTGCATGTCGGGGATGTTGGCGGTGACGGCAATGACAGCATCCTTGTCCGGCAACACCAGTATGTATTGTCCGTTGGCACCATCGGCACGGTAGGCGTTGTGGCGGCAGCGCCACATCTGGTAGCCGTAGCCCTGCAGCCAGTCGCTTGTCTTGGCGCTCATCTTCGCTTTCTTCAGCATCTCCGGTTTCATGCCGGCGGGCAGTGAGGGCACTTGGCAGGCAGATGCCTCCTTTACCCATTCTTCGGGCAGAATCTGCTGTCCGTTCCAGTTTCCTTTCTGCAGGAACAGTTGTCCCATCTTGGCAAGGTCTTCCGTTTTGAGGTACAACCCCCAGCCTCCGGTATTGATGCCTTGCGGGCTTTCCTGCCACCGGGCGTTGACGATGCCAAGCGGGCGGAACAGACGGGGATAGAGATAATCCACCACTTTCTCGCCCGTCACTTTCTGTACGATGGCTGAGAGCATGTAGGTTCCCAGGCTGTTGTAGGTGTAGAAGGTACCGGGCTTGTGCTCCACGGGGAAGGCAAGGAACTCCTGCACCCAATCGGCGTCCGCCTTTTTGCGTACCGTTCCGGTGGGGTCGGTGTCGTGCCCGCAGTTCATGGTCAGCAGGTCGCGTACGGTCATGGCTGCCAGATTTTCGCTGACGGTTGCCGGAAGCTTGTCGGGGAAGAAGGAGATGACCTTGTCCGTCAGCTTCAGCCTGCCTTCGGAGGCGGCAAGTCCCACGGCGGTGGCGGTGAATGTCTTGCTGACGGAGTTTAGGATGTGAGGCTCATCCTCTTTCCCTTCGCCCATCCATTCTTCGGCAATGACATTGCCGTGTTGCACAATCATGATACTGTGCAGGTCTTGTCCGGCTTTCTTTACGGCATCCAGATATCTGTTCATGGCCTTGTCCAGCTTCGGAGTAGCGGCGGCGCGGGGCAGGCCCTTGGTCAGTTGGTTGATGGAAATCAGCTTTATGCCTTTGTCTTCAATGGCTTTCCGGACGCGGGGGCTTGTCAGCAGGTCGGTCACTCCCTGGCGGTCCAGCGCCACGTCCTCATATCCGATGTGGAAGACGGTTTTCATTTCATCGTTGTCCAGTGCCGGGTGGTCTAAGAAAAGGTAGCGCTGGCCCGGTTGCAACTTCTCCAATGCTTTGATGAAGCTGGCCTCCTTTTCTTCGGCGGTTCTTTTGGGGCCGTCGTACCCGATGTAGGTAAACCGGTAGTCCTTGGAGGAGTCCATGCGGTCGATGGACGGCAGGTTGTATTCTTTGGCGAGCCGTTGCACCAGCTCGTTCACTTCCTTGCTGAAACCGGTGGAGAGCATGTGTCCGGACAGATGGCTGAGTTGCGGAATGCTTTTCAGCGTCGTCTCTATCTGCGCGCGGAACTCCTGCTCTATCTCCTTGATGTCCCATTTCTGCTCCATGATGGACTGTCCCGGATAGGCGGGGTTAGGGAACATCATCGGGTAGAAATAGCCGTTCTCGTCCGTCAGGCTGGGGCAGTGGGTCAGCGGACGCCACTTCACGTTCTCCCACTCGCTGGTGATGACGAGGTGCAGGCCGACGTCCAGTCCCGGATTTTCTTTCAGCATCTTGATGGCTTCTGGATACCAGGCTGCTACGGGCATCACTTCCACGCTGCGGGCAATACCCGAGCGGTAGGTCTGGATGCAGGCTTCGTTGACGGAATGCAGGGCACCGAGATCGTCAATGCGGATGACAAGTGTCGGGGCGCCGGATTGTCCCCATACCGGCAATGCTCCTGCTGCGAGCAGGCATCCGGCAATCATGTTTTTCAGTCTTAAAGGTTTCATGGGTGGTAATGGTATGATGGTTAACAGTTTGGAAATGCGGGTTATAGCTTCGTCTCTCCCTCCACAAAATTCTCAAGGAAGAGGTTCTCGCCGTCAAAGACGGCGTACGAGAAGTAGTTTATCCAGTCGCCGAGGATGAGGATGCGGGCGGTACTGCTCAGCATCAGGTCGAGTTCGATGTGGCGGTGACCGTAGATGAAGTAGTTGATGTTGGGATGGCTTTTCAGGTATTCCTTGGTGTAGAGCACCAGGTATTCGTTGTTTTCTCCCATGTATGCGGGTTCTTTCCCGTCTATGCGTTTCAAGCGGCTGTGCTTGGCCCAGTTCAGTCCCAGCTCCATGCTCCAGCGGGGGTGCAGGGCAGAGAACAGCGTCTGTAGGGTACGGCTGCGGAACATGGCGCGCAGCATCTTGAACTTCTTGTCCGGGTCGCCTAGCCCGTCACCGTGGGCAAGGTAGAACTCTTTTCCGAAGATTTCGGTGGTCAGCGGTTCGCGGTGTATCATGACGCCGCACTCCTTGGTCAGATAGTCGCCGCACCAAAGGTCATGGTTTCCCGTGAAAAAGTGGACTTCTACTCCCAGGTCGGTCAGTTCGGACAGCTTGCCCAGAAAGCGGGTGTATCCTTTGGGCACTACGGTACGGAATTCGTACCAGAAGTCGAACATGTCTCCCAGCAGGTATACGGCCGATGCCTTGTGCTTGATGCTGTCCAAGAAGTTGACCAGCCTCCGTTCTTGGGTTCGTCCGTGTTCGATGGCTCGTGAGCCCAGGTGAGCATCCGAGAGGAAATATACATTCTTCATTTTCAACTTTCCATTTTCAACTTTGAACTTTCAACTGATTTAAAGGAATCCCAGCTCCAGTTTCGCTTCTTCGCTCATCATGTCCTTGTCCCACTCGGGTTCGAAAACGAGATTGATGGTGGCGGAGGTTACGCCGTCGATGGATTCCACCTTCTGGCGCACATCTTCCATGATGAAGTCGGCTGCCGGACAGTTGGGGGCAGTCAGCGTCATGTCGATGGAGGCTTCTCCCTGGTCGGAGACGTCTATTTTGTAAATCAGTCCCAGGTCGTATACATTTACCGGTATTTCCGGGTCGAATACGGTCTTGAGCATGGAGACTATTTTCTCTTCTATTTCAAATTTGGTCATATTCGTAGGGTTTTATATATAGGTTTTCAAAGAACAAAGCTATGGAATTTAATTGAAAATGCAAAGGAACGCCCTCCTTTTCATTACTTCAGAAAGGGTTTGACGGTGGGGAAACACGCTTCACCCGCTGGGGGAACTCCCTTTACCCCTGGGGAAACTCCTTTTACAATAGGCGGTAAAGGTCTTTACAATATGGGGTAAAGGGCGTTACAATATAGGGTAACGGCTTTTACATACCGCGGTAACGGCTTTTACATTAGCTGGTAAATAGCAGGTAAATACAATGTGCTGATAGTTAGTGTTATGACCGCTTTTGTCTTTCGTATAGTATGTCCGTAACTTGGATTATTTATAGCAATCCTTCGTCGTTGAAGCTGTAATGGCTTCCGTCCGTGACGATGACGTGGTCGGTCAGGTGTATGTTCATGGTTTGGGCGGCTTTCCTCACGAGTTCCGTCAGCCGCTGGTCGTCGTTGCTGGGGTGCGGGTTGCCGGAGGGATGGTTGTGGATAAGGGCTATCTGTGTGGCGCGTTGCAGCAGGGCTTCGCGCAGGATGCTGCGCACGTCGGCGGTGGTCTGGTCGATGCCGCCGCGGCTGATGCGTACCTTGTCTATCACTTTGGCGGCGTGGTTCATAAGCAGTACCCAGAATTCTTCTGTGGCAAGGTCGCAGAGCAGGGGATGGAACAGCTCGTAGATGTCGGCGGAAGAGCGGATGGCGGTACGTCCGGAGCGTTCCTGCAGCTTGCGGCGTTTGCCCAGTTCCAGGGATGCCATGACGGTGATGCTTTTGGCGGGGCCCATGCCTTTGAATCGGGAGAAGTCCCGCACCTCCCATTTGCCCAGGCGGTTGAGGTCGTTGCCGCAGGCGGCGAGTATGCGCTGCATCAGTGTCACGGCGGTTTCTTCCGTATTGCCGGAGCCGATGAGGATGGCTAGCAGTTCGGCATCGCTCAAGGCTTCCGCCCCTTTCTGCATCATCTTTTCCCGCGGGCGGTCCTCTGCAGCCCACTGGTTGATATTCAGTTTCTCCATATCATCCCTAATCCTTAACCCCTAATCCTCCTTATTTGTAAAAGTTCTTTTTGAACGCCTCGAACTCGTCCTTGCCAAGTATGCAGCGGTTCCACCAGGCGCGCAGGAACCCCGTCCCGTATCCGATGAGCTGGATGAAGGCGGCGGCGACGGAGTAGAGCCCGATGCTGAGGCTACGGTTCCGGATAGTGGAGTCCATGCATACCAGAAGCGCATAAAGAGCGATGGGCAGCAGGCTGTACGGGCAGAAGGGCGTTCCCAGCAGGAATATGGCCACTCCCAGGGTAAATGCAGCCGGCAGCAGGTGGACGAGCTTCAGAGATTCTGGATACTTCTTGTACAGATTGATGCGGGCAATCCCGGAATTGTGTACCTGCTTGAAGAATTTTCGGAAGTCTGTCCGTCGCTTGTGGTATACCCAGGCACCGGGGAACAGCCGGCACGTATATCCTCCCTTGAAGATTCGGATGCTGAAGTCGATGTCCTCCCCGAAGCGCATCCGCGAGAATCCGCCCAGGGCTTGGTACACTTCCTGCCGCACACCCATGTTGAAGCTGCGCGGATAGAACTTGTCCATCTTCTTCTTCCCCCCACGGATACCGCCGGTGGTGAAGAAGGAGGTCATGGAGTAGTTGATGGCTTTCTGTATGTCTGTGAATGATTCGTGCGCGCGGTCGGGGCCTCCGAAGGCATCGGCGGCTTCGTGCTGTAGCTCTTCTTCCACAGCAAGGAAATAACCTTCGGGCAGGATGCAGTCCGAATCCAGTATTATCAGGTATTCGCCCTTGCTTCGTTCCGCCCCGTAGTTACGGGTCTGCCCGGGGCCGGAGTTGGGCTTGTCATAGTAATGCACGTCCAATAGTTCCTGATACTTCTCTGTGACCGGCTTGCAGGGGATGGAGGAGCCGTCCTCCACCACAATCACTTCAAAATCCTTGAAACTTTGCTGCGTCAGGCTTTGCAGCAGTTCATCCACCTCATCGGGGCGGTTGTATACGGGGATGATGACGGAGTATCTCATGGGTATGGCTTTATGTTTTGGTTGTCTCCGCAAAGATATATCATTTAAGCTTTGCAGATGAATAAATGGAAAGAAAAATCCCCGGATGCCAAGTGGAGCACCGGGGATGATATGAAAAGGGCATTTGCCTGATTTCCAAAAGGGCTTATGCTTTTACGCGGCTTACGTAAGAACCGTCGCGCGTATCGATTTCGATAGTCTCGCCTTCGTTGATGAACAAAGGAACGCGGACCGTTGCACCTGATTCTACCGTAGCGGGCTTCAGCGTGTTGGTGGCTGTGTCGCCTTTCAGTCCCGGCTCCGTATAGGTAATCTTCTGCTGAACCTTGATGGGCACATCAGCATAGAGTACGGTTTCTGTAGAAGCGTCTGATACCACGTCTACTATCATTCCTTCGAGCAGGAAGTCAACACCGTTGATGAGGTCGTGGGCGATGGGAATTTGGTCAAAAGTCTCCTGGTTCATGAATTGGTAGTTGTCACCGTCATGATAGAGGTATTGGTGGGGACGACGTTCTACACGTACGTCTTCCAGTTTCTCACCGATGTTGAAACGGCGTTCCAGAACGTAACCGTTCACCACGTCTTTCAGCTTAGTGCGCATGAAAGTATTACCTTTTCCCGGCTTTACATGCAGGAAGTCGATACAGAAATACAGCTTGCCGTCCATACGGATGCAAGTTCCGATTTTAATGTCTTGGGCATTAATCATACTTATAGTCTTTAATATTATTATATTGGTATTTACTTCGTTAGTGCTGGTTTGCGAGTGCAAAAGTAATGGAAATCGGTAAAAAACACAAAAACTTTTGAGAGAAAATGAGTTATCTCTTGGTTTATTTGAAAAAAGTATCTATTTTTGCAGCCCGAATTCGTGAGAATAATAACATAAAACAAGATACAGTAATGAAAAGAACATTTCAACCCTCGAACAGAAAGAGAAAGAACAAACACGGTTTCCGTGAGAGAATGGCTACAGCAAACGGCCGCAGAGTATTGGCAGCACGTCGTGCTAAAGGCAGAAAGAAACTGACTGTTTCTGACGAATACAACGGAGTAAAGGCATAATAGTCGTTCTCGTTCGTATTAAAGAAATAAGGGAGCTGCAAAAGACTGATTCTGGTCTTTTGCAGCTTTTCTTATGTATTGTGCCCGCTTCTCCGGAAAAAACTATTGCCAACTCCGTGTACTATGTGGTGAAAATTGTATCTTTGTCCCAAATAATGCATTATCGATTATGACAATAAAAGATTTTTTCTCTTTCCGGCAGAACCGGTTCTTCTGGGCGAACATACTTGCGATGGCCGTTGTGGTAGTGGGATTGCTGTTCGGAGTGCTGAAAGGACTGGATATATATACCCGCCACGGCGAGGCTGTGATAGTGCCCGATGTGAAGGGCATGGGAGTGGAGGAAGCCGAGAAAATGTTCCGTAACCGCGGCTTGGTCTGCATCGTTTCGGATTCCAGTTATGTCAAGACTCTTCCTGCCGGCTGCATCCTCGAATATAATCCGGCAGCCGGACAAAAGGTAAAGGAAGGACGTACCATCTATCTTACAATCAATACGATTGAAGTCCCTCTGCACATAGTACCCGATGTGGCGGACAACAGTTCGCTGCGGCAGGCGGAAGCGCGTATTCTGGCTTCGGGCTTCAAGCTGGCCGAGATACAGTATATTCCGGGAGAGAAGGACTGGGTGTATGGCGTGAAGTATAAGGGCCGTCAGCTTTCCATCGGCGAGAAAGTGCCCGCCGGTGCAGTGCTGACGCTGATGGTGGGAGATGGAGGCGCCTTGCAGGCAGACTCCCTGGGAGTGGATTCTGTGGGAGGTACCGTTGAACCCATGTTGTCCGAAGACTCCGCGGCAGATGAGTCCTGGTTCTGATAAACATCTGACTCCAATCGTAAATTGTAAATAGTCAAATTGTAAATGCCGTGATGATAGAAGAATTGCCGGATGATATAGATAATGATGAGCTGGACGACGTAGAGCCGGTGGGTGACGAGGCGCAACTCTATGAACACTTCCGTGTGGTGGTGGACAAGGGGCAGGAGATGATGCGGGTGGACAAGTATCTGTTCGACCGCTTGACGAACTCCTCGCGCAATCGCATCCAGAAGGCTGCCGATGCAGGCTTCGTGATGGCGAACGGCAAGGCTGTGAAAAGCAGCTATAAGGTGAAGCCGATGGATGTAATCACTGTGATGATGGACCGTCCACGCTATGAGAATGAAGTCATCCCCGAAGACATCCCCCTTGATATAGTATATGAGGACAAGTATCTGATGGTAGTGAACAAACCTGCCGGTCTGGTGGTGCACCCCGGTCATGGCAACTATCACGGTACGCTTGTCAACGCCATAGCCTGGCATATGAAGGATAATCCCGATTATGATGCCAATGACCCGCATGTGGGACTGGTGCACCGCATCGACAAGGACACCTCCGGCCTGCTGGTGATAGCCAAGACTCCGGATGCCAAGACGAATCTCGGCAACCAGTTCTTCAACAAGACGACAAAACGCCGTTACCAGGCGCTGGTCTGGGGAAATGTGGAACAGGATGAAGGGACCGTTGTCGGCAATATCGGTCGTAATCCCAGAGACCGCATGCAGATGACCGTCCTCCCCGACGACCAGGGAAAGCATGCCGTCACCCATTACCGGGTGCTCGAACGTTTGGGATACGTCACACTGGTGGAATGTATCCTTGAAACGGGACGCACCCATCAAATCCGTGTGCACATGAAGCACATCGGACACATACTTTTCAACGACGAACGTTACGGCGGACACGAAATCCTGAAAGGAACCCATTTTGCCAAATACAAACAATTTGTAAACAACTGCTTCGACACTTGTCCGCGGCAGGCATTGCATGCCATGACGCTGGGGTTTGTGCATCCCGTCACCGGAGAAGAAATGTACTTCACTTCGGAATTGCCCGATGACATGACCCGGCTGATAGACAAATGGAGAGGCTATATCAGTAACAGAGAATTAGAATGAAACGCACGATTGCTATTGTAGCCGGAGGAGATACCTCCGAATTCCACGTCTCCCTGCGTAGTGCACAGGGGATTTACTCCTTCATCGACAAGGAGAAGTATACCTTATATATTGTAGAAATGCACGGACTGGACTGGCATGTACAGCTGCCCGACGGCGCTAAGGCTCCGGTAGACCGCAATGACTTCAGCTTCGTGCTGGATGGCGAGAAAGTGACATTCGACTTTGCCTATATCACCATCCACGGAACTCCGGGTGAGGACGGCCGTCTGCAGGGCTATTTTGATATGCTCCACATCCCTTATTCGTGTTGCGGAGTACTGGCAGCGTCGCTCACGTACGATAAGTTTGCCTGCAACCAGTATCTGAAAGGTTTCGGTGTGCGCATTGCCGAATCGTTGTTGCTGCGCGGCGGACAGTCGGTAACGGATGAAGATGTGATGGAGAAAATCGGCCTGCCTTGTTTCATTAAGCCCAGCTTGGGAGGTTCCAGCTTCGGCGTGACCAAGGTGACGGCGAAAGAGCAGATACAGCCTGCCATAACCAAGGCATTTGCGGAAGCGCAGGAAGTAGTGGTGGAGGCCTTTATGGACGGAACCGAGATTACCTGCGGCTGTTACAAAACAAAAGACAAGTCCGTAGTGTTCCCCATTACGGAGGTGGTGAGCCACAACGAGTACTTCGATTATGAAGCTAAGTATAATGGCGAGTCTGACGAGATTACTCCTGCCCGCATTTCGGACGATTTGACCCGCCGGGTGCAGACGCTGACTTCTGCCATTTATGATATACTCGGGGCCTATGGCATTATCCGTGTGGACTATATCATTACCGAAGGGGAAAAAATCAATCTGCTGGAGGTGAATACCACCCCCGGAATGACTGCCACCAGCTTTATTCCCCAGCAGGTTCGTGCTGCCGGAATGGAGATGAAGGATGTAATGACAGATATTATAGAAAACAAGTTTAAGGATTAATCATTATTCATTATGAATGCGAACGTGGAATTTGATGAAATCCGTCCTTATCATGATGAGGAACTTCCTCAAGTCTATGAGGAACTGATTGCCGATGCGGCGTTCCGGCAGGCAGTGGATACTGTGATGCCTGGTGTACCTTTTGAAGTCTGGTCGCAGAAAATGCGCGCGTGTAAAACCAAGCTGGAATTTCAGAAGACCTTCTGCTATGGGCTTCTGTGGAAATTGGCGAAGGAGGCTACGGATGGATTGACTCTGGATCATTCTGCATTGCCAGACAAGTCGGCGGCGTATACCTATGTTTCCAACCATCGCGACATTATTCTCGATTCCGGTTTCTTGTCCATTCTGTTGGTAGACCAGGGTATGGATACGGTAGAGATAGCCATTGGCGACAACCTGCTTGTCTATCCGTGGATTAAGAAATTCGTGCGTGTCAACAAGTCCTTCATCGTGCAGCGTGCGTTGACCATGCGCCAGATGCTGGAGGCTTCCGCACGCATGTCCCGCTATATGCACTATACCATCAGTGAGAAGAAACAGTCTATCTGGATTGCACAACGCGAAGGGCGTGCCAAGGACTCCAACGACCGCACGCAGGACAGTGTGCTGAAGATGCTGGCAATAGGCGGTGAAGGCGACGTCATTGACCGCTTGATGGAAATGAACATAGCTCCGCTTGCCATTTCCTATGAATACGACCCTTGCGACTTCCTGAAAGCGCAGGAGTTCCAACTGAAACGGGACATTGAAGGCTATAAGAAAACGACGGCTGACGACTTGCTGAATATGCAGACCGGACTGTTCGGCTATAAAGGGCGGGTACATTTCCAGACGGGTGCCTGCATGAATGATGAATTGGCGAAGATGGACCGTTCACTTCCGAAGCCCGAACTCTTTGCACGCATGTCTGCACTGATAGACAAACGCATTCATGCCAGCTACCGGATGTATCCCAATAATTATGTGGCACACGACCTTCTCGAGGGGAAGGAGGATTTTTCCGACCATTACACTGCCGAGGATAAGCAGCGCTTCACGGCCTATATAGAACAACAGTTGGAGCGTATCTCCATTCCTAATAAGGACGTGGACTTTCTGCGCGGAAAAATGCTGCTGATGTATGCCAACCCGTTGAAGAATTATCTGGCGGCTATAAAAGAATGAATACATGAAGAAGTACTGTGATTGGTGGCTTTTGCCTTTGTTGGCCTGTCTGTTGGCTGGTTGTGGCGATGATGATTATCATTATCCTTCCGTGAAGTTGGAATTCTTGACTGCCTTTTCGGGGGCTGACGGCTATCTGCGGTCTGTTGTGACGGATGAAGGGGAAACCTTGCCGGTAGTGGAGGACAAGACAAAGACGAACATAGAGGCAAACGCTTCGGTACGTGTCATCAGTAATTATGCTTCGGAGGTAACTGCCGATGGAACTGCCGGTGCGGTGCTGTATGCCTTGAGCGGTGTTCTTTCTGTCGTTCCCCAAACGGTCGACAAGTTCGAGGAGGGCGTCAAGACAGACCCTACTGATGTACTGGGTATCTGGATGGGACTCGACTATCTCAATATGACACTGATAGTCAAGGAGAATGGTGAACATAAGTTCCATTTTATTGAGGATGAAGTGATTGTGGATACTGCTACCGGGTGTAGTGAAGTATATCTGACGCTGTATCATGACGCAAAGGAGGAGGTGGTGTCTTATACCAGGCGTGCCTACGCTTCCGTACCTTTGCGGCAGTATGCGGCAGAGGGTATACAGAAGGTTATGGTTCATTTCAGTGTGCACACTTATTCCGGTGACATCAAGACTTACGATTTTGTTTATAACCCTGACTAAAATGAAATATTCGATGAAGACATTGTTCGCGGGTTTTTGCCTCGTTTTTACCACCCTCTTTTCCTGCCAGCAGAAGGAGGGACAGTTCAAGTCTGTTTCGGTAGATGACTTTTCCACATTGATAGCCAATCCGGAGGTGCAGCTTCTGGATGTGCGTACTGTTGCCGAATACTCGGAAGGACACGTGCCCCACAGTATCAATATCAATGTATTGGATGAGTCGTTTGAAACGATGGCCGACTCCACTCTGCAGAAGGACAAACCGGTTGCAGTATATTGTCGTAGTGGTAAGCGTAGTAAAAAGGCCGCTGCCATACTGAGCAAAAAAGGATATATAATCTATGACCTTGACAAAGGTTTCATCGGTTGGGAAGAAGCGGACAAAGAAGTGGAAAAGTAATAGCGGTGTAGCTGAAATGCATTTGCTATAATTTCTTTTTAGGCGAGGATTACGCGGATTTCACGGAAAAATTTAAGAAAAGAATCCGCGTTTTCCGCGTAATCCGCGCCTAAAAAGAATAAAGTAGTCTTGTCCTCTGGTTAGAGGCTTTCAAGCAGTCTCTTTAGCACCACTGTTGCTGAAATCTCCCGGTTGGCCGCTTCGGGGATTACGATGGACTGCGGGCTTTCTATCACATCATCCGTCACAATCATGTTGCGTCGAACCGGCAGGCAGTGCATGAAGTAGGCATTGTTGGTAACGGCCATCTGGCGCTCGCCTACTGTCCAGGTGCGGTCTTTGCTCAATATTTGTCCGTAGTTGTCGCCTGTATAGGCCGCCCAGTTCTTGGCATAGACAAAATCGGCTCCTTCAAAAGCTTTCATCTGGTCATATTCTACGCGGGCATTTCCTACGAACTTGGGGTCGAGTTCATAACCTTCGGGATGTGTAATCACAAAGTCATAATCAGTTGCATTCATCCATTCGGCAAAGGAGTTGGGGACAGCCTGGGGCAATGGACGCGGATGTGGAGCCCATGTCATCACTACTTTGGGGCGTGCCGTCTTCTTATATTCCTCAATGGTTATCAGGTCGGCAAAACTCTGCAGCGGATGGCGTGTGGCAGCCTCCATGGAGAATACCGGCCGGCCGGAATGCTTGATGAACTGCTCCAGTATCACTTCGTTGTAATCGTCTTCCTTATTTTCGAAGCGTGCAAAAGAACGTACGCCGATGACGTCGCAATAGCAGCCCATCACGGGAATGGCTTCCAGTAAGTGTTCCGGTTTGTCACCGTCCATGATGACGCCACGCTCTGTCTCCAGTTTCCAGGCTCCCTGGTTGATGTCCAGTACAATTACGTTCATGCCCAGATTCAATGCGGCCTTTTGTGTGCTGAGGCGGGTGCGCAGGCTGGAGTTGAAGAAAATCATCATCAGCGTTTTGTTACGTCCCAGTTCCACATATTTGAAACGGTCTTTTTTAATCTCGAATGCTTCGTCCAGTGCAGACTTCAGGTTGCCGATGTCCTGCACGCAAGTAAAGTTCTTCATATTTACAGTCTTTTTAGTGTATCTATATCTTTGTTATTCGGCTGTCAAGGTCTGGTCTGTCCGGAACCTTCGACAATCCATTTGTATGTGGTGATTTCTTCCAGAGCCATCGGACCGCGGGCGTGCAGCTTCTGTGTGCTGATGCCGATCTCGGCACCGAGTCCGAATTGTGCGCCGTCGGTGAAAGAGGTCGGTGCATTGACGTATACGCAAGCGGCGTCCACTTCCCGGCAGAACCATTCGGCACGTGTCTTGTCGTCCGTAATGATGCATTCGCTATGTTTGGAACCGTACTTCCGGATATGTGCCAATGCTTCCTGGAAAGAATTCACGGTTTTAATGGCCATCTTGTAGTCCAGGAACTCTCTGCCGTAGCAGTCTTCAGTGGCAAGTCTCAACAGTTCGGCGGGATATTTGCCATGCAAACTGTGGTAGGCGGGTTCATCGGCAAATATCTCTACATTGCTTGATTGCAGCGGCAGGCATAGGTCGGGCAAATTAGCCAGGCTGTCGGCTTCGATAATCAGGCAATCCAAAGCGTTGCATACACTGACCCGGCGTGTCTTTGCATTGGCAATGATAGATGGACCTATGCTTATATCGCCATAGCGGTCGAAGAACGTATGGCATACGCCGGCACCTGTCTCTATAACCGGTACTGTGGCATTCTGGCGTACGAAGTTTATCAGGCTGCTGCTGCCGCGCGGAATTATCAAATCTACATAATCGTTGGCATGCAGTAGTTCGGCAGTCGCCTCTCTGTCGGCAGGAAGCAGTTCCACGATATGTGTATCTACGTTGAAATGCTCCAGTACCTCGTGTATCACGCTGATTATGGCACGGTTGGAATAGTCTGCATCGCTTCCGCCTTTCAGAATACAGGCATTGCCGCTTTTAAGGCAGAGTGAGAATACATCGAAACTGACGTTGGGACGGGCTTCGTAGATAATGCCTATGACACCGAAAGGTACACTGACCCTTTTTATCTTCAATCCGTTGGGTAATACGTTCTCTTTAAGGACTTTTCTCAAAGGAGAAGGGAGGGCGGCTACGTTGCGGATGTCCGCAGCGATGTCCTGCAAACGGCTTTTTGTCAGTTTTAGGCGGTCGTATTTAGGGTCGGTAGAAGGCATACGCTCCAAATCCTTCTGGTTTTCACTCAGAATGAAGTCTGTTTTGTTTATGGCAGCGTCTGCAACAGCCAGTAATATTTGGTTGATTTCTTTGTCGCTCAACGCTAGCATGTTACGGCTGGCATCTTGTACGGCGACAAAAGTTTTGTTTAAGTTCATTTTCTTACTGAGTATAGAGTGATAAATATGCAAGTATGAATATCGTGGATAGTATCCGTCTGTGGCCTATTCTATATATAGGTAGTCGTAGTGCACTACGGGTTTCTTTCCATGTTTTCCCATTGTTTCCCGTGCCTGGCTGGAGTCACAGTTGGCTTTTCCCACACCGATGGGTTTACCGCCGAAGTCGATAATCCGTACGATGTCGTCCTTCTCGAACTCGCCTATAACGTCAGTGATGCCTACCGGTAGGATGCTTACTGCTTTGTCCGAGAAGAGCAGTTCGGTGGCACAATGATTGATGTGCAGTTCGCCTTTGGCAAACCCTTCGCTGTGCGCAATCCATTTCTTGATGCTCGATACCGGTTCCGGAGACGGAATGAAACGGGTATAGTTTAATTCTTCATTATTCATTATTTTCACGAGGATGTTGTCCCGCTTCCCGTTGGCTATGATTACTGTGATGCCCTCATCTGCCACTTTGCGGGCAATGTTGGTTTTTGTCAGCATGCCGCCGCGTCCGAAGCTGGATTTGGAAGTTTGTATGTAGGAGGAGAGGTCTTTGCCTTGTTCTATTTCACGGATGACCTGAGAATTCGGGTCGGCGGGTGAACCGTTGTAGATGCCGTCTATATTGCTGAGAATGATTAGTGCCTGGGCATCCATCATGGAGGCTATCAGGCCGGACAGCTCATCGTTGTCGGTGAACATCAGTTCACTCACGGAGATGGTGTCGTTCTCATTGACAATGGGAATGACGCCGTTCTCCAGCATTACGGTCATACAGTTTTTCTGGTTGAGGTAATGGCGGCGGGTGGAAAAGTTCTCTTTCATTGTGAGCACTTGTCCCACGGGGATGCCATGCTCCCGGAACAGCTCGTAGTAGCGGTTGATGAGTTTGGCCTGCCCTACAGCGGAAAAGAGCTGGCGCTGGTCTACGCTGTCCAACTTCTTGGTGGGGTGCACTTCACTACGTCCCGAAGCAACGGCTCCGGAAGAAACAAGTATTATTTCTATGCCGGCCTTGTGCAGCTCGGCTATCTGGTCCACCAAAGCGGACATGCGGGTGACGTCGAGAGTGCCGTCACGACGTGTCAAAACATTGCTGCCTATCTTGACAGCAATTCTATTGAAATCAATCTCCATTTTCTCTCTTTTCGTATTCGCGGACTACTTCCATAGCGGCTTCGTAGTCCTTTTCATTGACGAGGACGGAAACATCTACCGCAGTGGCAGGCAGTACAACGTTTACTACCATTCCGTCTTTTGTTACAGCTTCAATATCACTATTTCCCAGCAGGCTCTTTACGAGTTCTGCTTCCCACGGTGAACCGGTGAACACCTCAATGAGTTTGCTTTTATCTTCTTCTTTCATGATGGTATGAATTTAGAGGTTTCTGTCTTACAAATATAACAAATGTTTTTGTTTTAATGTTTAATGCTGACGAATTTATAGTTCAATCCTCTCAACTCTTATCGATTCATTCAGGAAAGTAGAAGCCGATTCTGTGAATTTCTCCTCCGATTCCGTGGTGCGGTAGACGCATCTTCCACCTTTGGTACATTTTTTGTCCATTTCCGGATGGCGGTGAAGATAGTCTTTCAGGCTGTCTGCTACCAGTTCCCCCTGGGTGACGGTCGTGATGCCGTCGGGCATGTATTGCTGTATCTTGGGCAGCAGCAACGGGAAGTGCGTGCAGCCCAGAATGACGGTGTCTATCTGCGTGTCTTTGGCCAGCAGGTTGCCGATGTTTTTGCGTATGAAGTAGTCAGTACCCTCACCTTGTGCCTCATTGTTTTCTACGAGGGATACCCATAGAGGGCAGGCTTCACCGCTCACTTTGATGTCGGGGAAGAGTTTATGCACTTCCAGCGGATAGGATTCAGACTTGATGGTTCCTGCTGTGGCAAGCACTCCCACATGGCGGCTTTGGGTTATGTTCCCTATGCATTCTACGGTTGGGCGGATTACTCCCAACACACGACGCATTGGGTCGAGGCGGGGCAAATCATTCATTTGTATGTTGCGCAGGGCTTTTGCCGAAGCTGTATTGCATGCCAGGATGACGAGATGGCATCCCATCTCGAACAGTTTGGTGACTGCCTGTAAAGTGAATTCATAGACAATCTCGAACGAGCGGGTCCCGTAAGGCGCACGTGCGTTGTCGCCTAGGTAAATGTAGTCATATTGGGGAAGAGCTTCCCGTATCTTGCTTAGGATGGTCAGTCCGCCATATCCGGAATCGAATATTCCGATGGGACCGGCTGCAGAAGGTAATGTCTGTTTCATGCTTTCTAAAGACTATGTACCATGCAAAGATAATGCAAATTTCTCAGTAATGTATAAAAAATAAGCGCGGATAAAACTATCCGCGCTTGCTCTATCATAGATAATTCTATTATTTAATGCCCAATTGCGTTTTAACTTTGGCAGTTACATCGACGCTCTGTGCTCCTACGAATGGTATCGGGGTACGGGCCAAGTCGAAAATGTAGACAACACCTTCAGTTTTGCCGACAGCTTGGATGGCTTCGTCCAGTTTCTTATAGATGGGAGCCATAGCATCTTGCTGTGCTTTCTGCATGGACTGATAAGCTTCCTGTTGGAATTGTTCTTGGCGTTGGGCCATATCGTTTAATTCTTTCTGGCGTCTTTCAGCGATGTTTTTGGGCAAAGAATCTTGTTGGACAAGATATTCCTGATACTTCTTTTGGAATTCTTCGTTAGTGCGTTGCATTTCATCCTGATATTTTTTAGACATAGCATCAAGGTCGGCTTGAGCTTTGGTAAATTCAGGCATAACAGTGATTACTTCTTGAGAATTCATGTGAGCAAATTTAGCTTGCGCCATAGCTCCCAACGGGAGGGCGAACATAACTACGAGTAGTGCGATTTTTTTAAGCATAATGTTTATTATTTATTTGAATGATTATTCATTGGGGCAAATATAGCGCAAACTGAACGCAATACAAAATAAGCAAGCTTATTTTTAATCCTGAATGCAGTCTATATTCTGAAACAAATGTATGAAATTAATTTGAATATCCCAGTTTTGCAAGTACTTCATTGCTGACGTCAATACTCGGCGAGGCAAAAATGATACTTGATGCGGAAGCACGGTCTACAACTACCGCATATCCGTTCTGTGTCGCAATTTCCTTTACAGCATTGTATATTTCATCTTGAATGGGTTGCATCAGACTTTCACGTTTTTTATACAGTTCGCCTTCCGGACCGAAGTATTTGCGGCGCAGTTCGGCTGCTGATTTCTCTTTAGCGACAATCTCTTCTTCCTTTTTACCTCTCTGTGTTTCAGAAAGGGAAGCAATCTGAGACTGATAGTTCTTGTACAGAGTCTTGGCTTCTTCGGAAATCTTTTCGACTTCACTCTGCCATTGTCTGGAGGCTTGCTCCAGTTGTTCATTGGCACGTTCGTAGGCAGGAATATTTTCCAGGATATATTCCATGTCAATCAAGGCGAACTTCTGTGCATTGGCTGTTATACTTACTGCAAACAGCGTAAAAAGGATCAATAAACTCTTCTTCATAACGATACTGCATTAATTGTCAATTATCAATTGTCCATTGCTTAGAATTCCTGTCCCAGGATGAAGTGGAACTGGCTGCCGCCATATTGCGAGGAACCCATTATTTTGTCGAAACCGTAAGCCCAGTCGATACCCATCATACCGATCATCGGGAGGAAGATGCGGACACCGACACCGGCTGAACGTTTCAATTCGAACGGGTTGAACTTATTGACATCATGCCATGCATTACCGGCTTCCACAAACGTTAACGCATAAATACTGGTACTTGTTTCGAGCATCAAAGGATATCTTAATTCCAGTCCGAGACGTGTATAGGCATAACCTTCAGAACCGTATGGAGTCAATGAGCTGTTCTCATAACCACGGAGGGCGATACTTTCTGTAGCATAGCTGGAGTAGCCGGTCATACCGTCACCACCCACGTCAAACGTTTCGAACGGAGACTTTTTGTATTTGTTGTAGTGTCCCAGCAAACCGAATTCTACACGTCCCATCAGCACCGGAGTACGTTTGACGGTAATCGGGTCCATCAACGGGATGTAGACTTTGGATTTGAATTTCCACTTGTGGTATTCAATCCACTTGTGCATCTTGTTCATGTCTTCCTGGCTGCTGGTGCTGTACTTGCTGTAATCGGTACCGTCGAACAGAGAGAAAGGCGGTGTGATTTGTGCAGACAACGAGAACTCGGAACCTTGGCGCGGATAAATCGGGTTGTCGATAGAGCTACGGGACAAGGTCAGGTTGAGGCTGAGGTTATTACACTTACCGTTGGTAACCGGGAAGTACTGCCAGTCACTCAGAACATAACGTTGGTAAGACAACTCGGCTGTGAACTGGAAGTAGTCATCCGGCCACTTCAAACGCTTACCGAACATCACTGCAAGACCATACATCTGGATAGATTTGTCCGGGTCGTAATAATTCTCGTAGTTGTTGTAATTGCCGTAGTTGTACATACCGTAGCCATACATACCGCTATAATAGCTGTTGTAATAGCTGTTCATGTAGGCTGAATTGTAATAACGGCTACTGATGTCGGTCTGGCGGGAATAGAAAGCCGATACGGAGAATGCATTCGGGCGTTTACCGCCAAACCACGGGTCGTAGAATGAAACGCTGTATGACTGATAGTATTTGGCATTGGTCTGGCCGCTGATGGTCAATGTCTGACCATCGCCTTGCGGGAGGATACCGCGGTAGTTCTCACCCGGATGCAGCAGGTTGGACAGAGAGAAGTTGGTGAACTTCAGGCTTAACTTACCGATAATACCCGTTTGTCCCCAACCGGCGGAGAACTCTACCTGGTCGTTGGCTTTGGATACAAGGTCACAACCGATGTCTACCGTGCCGTCTTCCGGTCTCGGCTGGATGTCGGGCTGGATTTGTTCGGGGTCGAAGTGTCCCATCTGCTGGATTTCACGCATGGAACGCATCAGGTCTTCACGGCTGAAGAGTTCGCCCGGACGGGTACGGAGTTCACGGCGTACTACGTTTTCATACAAACGGTCGTTACCGTTGATGCTGACTTTATTGATGGTAGCCTGGCGACCTTCGTAGATACGCATTTCCAGGTCGATGGAGTCGCCCACGATGTTTACTTCCACCGGTTCGAGGCTGTAGAACAGATAACCGTTGTTGTAGTAAAGGTTACCGATGGCATCGTCATCGGTCATTGTACGCTCTTCAAGTAACTTTTGGTTGTAGACATCACCCTTCTTCATCTGGAGGAGGAAGTTCAGTTGTTCGGAAGGATACAGTGTGTTACCTACCCAGGTTACATTGCGGAGATAGTATTTCTGTCCTTCCTCAATCTGCATGAAGATGTCTACCGTGCGGTCATCGTAGGGCTTGATACTGTCTGTCACGATGATGGCGTCACGATAACCCAGTTCGTTGTATTTGTCGATAATCAGCTGTTTGTCCGCTTCGTAGTTGTCCTCAATGAATTTCTTGGTGCGGAACAGATTGAGCAGCTTGCCCTTTTCGTTTGTTTTCTTCATCACACGCTTCAGCTTCTTGGTCGTGAGGGCCTCGTTGCCTACAATGGTGATTTGATGTACTTTCACTTTCTCCTTCTTGTCGATGTCGATGTTGACAATCACTTCATTCTTCTTTTCCGGATCATCACGTTGGGTGATGATTACATCTGCATTCTTGAAGCCCTTGTCGTCAAAATAGCGCTTTATCAAGGTCTTGGCGCGGTCCACCAGATTAGGTGTAATCTGACCGCCCTTTATCATGCCGATTCTGCTTTCCAGGTCTTCACGCTCTGACTTCTTCACACCGTTGTAGCGTATGTCGGAAACACGCGGACGCATGGTCAGATGAATGGTCAGCCAAATTTGGTCGCCTTCAATCTTGTCTGCTGTAATTTCCACGTCAGAGAACAGACCGTGGCGCCAGTAGCGCTTACAAGCTTGTGTAATCTCGTCACCCGGCACGGTGATAGTCTGCCCTTTGGATAGTCCGGACAATCCGACAATTACATAATCCTCATAGTTCTGGGCTCCTTCGACCTTAATGTCGGCTATTTCATACTTCTTGGGTGTTCCCGAATAGAGTATAACCGGCTTTTCGGTTTCATCGGTGTTGTTTACGTCCTGTGCTGCTGTTGTCAGTGCGCAGCCGAAAAGGCAGACAAACGTTACGAGTATGGAGAAAATACGATAGTGCATCTTTTTATTTACTATTTTACAATTTACTATTTACTATTTGTGTGTCCGGTGATTAATTGATTTGCTCGCTGGTCTTGCCGAACCTGCGTTCGCGTTTCTGATAGTCACATATGGCTTTGCGTAATTCTTCTTCACGGAAGTCGGGCCAATAGGTATCACAGAAATAAAGTTCCGAATAGGCGCATTGCCAGAGCATGTAGTTACTAAGGCGGAGCTCTCCTCCGGTACGTATCAGCAGGTCGGGGTCGGGCATGAAGTGGGTTGTCAGATGACGGGATATGAGCTCACTGTCGATTTGTTCGGGTTTCAGCTCACCTTTCTGTACCAGGTCGGCTATTTGCCGGGCAGCTTCCGTTATTTCCCAGCGGGAAGAGTAGCTCAATGCCAGTACCAGGCACATTCCCGTGTTGTGGGAGGTGTGTGCCACGCAAGTGTTGAGCCGTTGCTGTACGTTGGCAGGCAGTTTTTCAATATCTCCTATTACCCGGAAACTGATATTGTTCTTCATGAACGTCTCTTCCTCTATGGAGTCGAAGAGCAATCCCATCAAGGCGGCTACCTCGTCCGACGGACGATTCCAGTTCTCGGTAGAGAACGTATATAAAGTAAGGTATCTGACTCCTAATTTAGCGGCTTCCTCTGCAATGACGTGCACAGTCTCTGCGCCGGCCTGATGTCCATAGCTGCGTTCGTGTCCACGCTGCTTGGCCCACCGTCCGTTACCGTCCATGATAATCGCCACGTGCTGGGGTATCCGGTTTAGATCGATTTCTTCCTTATATGACATCATTATTATTGTATTTCGAAGCCCAATCTGTTAAGACGTCCGCGCCATACTTCATTCTTGGTGCCGTTACCGCCGAATATCACCCAAATGAAGTCCCGTTTGTCTGCCGGGGCCACAGTTTTGTCTTTCGTCGGTTCCACTATAATGGAGTACGCGCCTTTCCCTTTGAATTCCTGGGGTAGCAGGAACTTGGTTTCTGTCTTGCTCCACGCAATGCCTGTGATGGAGTTGTAGATGGCGTCAAGTTCTCCTCCAAAGCAATAGAACATGTCGCCATAGTACATAATGGCAGGGTTGACCATGCCGGGACAAGATGTGTCGTACACCGTGTTAGCCAGGCTTGCCCAGCCTTTGCCGTCCAATGAGAACCAGGGTATTGTCTCTTGTTCGTTGGCCAGCGGCATTCCTGCCAGAACCACCTTCTCTACACCATTGCCGGTGTTGGTCTGGGTGGTGGATATGTTTTCGGTAGGGAATCCTGCCGGGACTTCCTCAAGGGTAAGGTTGTCAGCCGTGTTTTCCGCTTCCCAATTCTTTCCGTCTTTACAGATGTTGAAATATTGCTTTCCGTTGATTTCCACAATACCCGAGAGCCGGTCAGAGAAACCATTGATGAGGACTATGACATTGTCTCCCAATGTAGTGACTTCTGTCCAGGCGCCGCCGTTGGTAGAGCTGAATACTCTTTTGCTTTCTGTAACCATATAAAGCGCATTGTTATACTCTACGGCAGATGTCAGCTTTACGTCTGAGGGGAGGTTGCTGACATTGACTTTACTCCAGTTGTATTTATCGGGCGCAGTCGATGTCTTGTAAGCAGTACTGTTGGAAGTGTAGACAAATAGTTCGTCTCCCAGTACAACCGCTTTTTGCTGACCTAAATTGATGGTATTGGAGAATATATTCCCCCTTTTCTGCATGTCTGTCCATACGAGTGAGTCCGGGTCTTGCAGGTGTACATTAACTTTCAATTTATATTCGCGGACTGTAACACCGTCGGCGGCATGTGCTTTGAACAGCATGCCGGCATCGTTATTCATGGCGGGTCTCAAATCCACGGAGTCCGACATGACGAATACCGTGTCGGTAGGCGAGCCTGAAGTTATCCAACCGGTAACGGTCATAGTATCAATCAGAATACGGTCAATGATGGTATCTGAACCTACGGGCAATGAATCTCTGTTATAGATGAGTCTATTGAGCTGGTCAATTGTAAATTTGTAATGTTTGCCATGTATGGTATCGATACCAAAAGCATGTATAGTAGCATCGGAGCTGAATTCATAATTGTCGTCAGAGTCAAGGCATGAACTTAGAGCAAATGACACAATAAGAAAACTCACAATTACTGATAGAAACTTTATTCTCATTTTGAAAGTTAGTGTTTATTTACAAGTTGCAAAAATAGGAACATTTTTTTCTATAAACAGCTTTACGGGGAAGTTTTATATAAAATTATAGATAATATCCCCCTTTTTCTCGATAAAAAAGCCCTGAAATGAGGCTATTGACTGTTTCTTGAGGCCGTATAATGGCGAAAACTCCTGCCGAAAGAATACTCTGTTGCAAATGGATATCCGTCACTGATTTCGGGTGCTTTGACGCCGGAATGAAGAAGGTGCGGAGCTTCTTCCACAAAGATTTCGTCCCACAATCCGGCATCAATGAAGGATTGGAGCGTTTGGCTGCCACCCTCTACCAAAAGGGATTGTAATCCGCGTGTATACAGCATTTCCATGATTTCGGGGAGTATATTCTGCCGGTAGTCGCTGACTGGCAGATATTCTACATTCGGTAGCGGAGCGTGCGGGATTTCTGTAAAAACGAGGGTCGGCACGCTACCGTCAAATAGGTGAAGGCTGGGGGATAGCTTTTGTTGCCGGTCCAGCACGATACGTACCGGTGAACGACCATACCAATGGCGGACATTCAGGCCGGGATTGTCCAGTTCAGCCGTACGGGTACCTACTAATATGGCACTGTGCTCTGCCCGTTTCTTGTGTACCAGCATCGAAGTCAGCGGGCTGGAGAGGATAACCGGTTTACCGTCCGTGCGGGAGTAATCGATATATCTGTCAGAAGATTCCGCCCATTTTAGGGTGATGTAGGGGCGTCGCAAAGTATGGAAAGTGATGAACCTGCGGATGAGCTGCCGACATTCTGTTTCCAGCACTCCGACAATAACTTCACGTCCGGCATCCTTCAGTTTCTGTATGCCTCGGCCCGCAACCTTAGAAAAAGGGTCCCGGCACCCGATGACGATGCGTGGAATCTGCTTCTCGATGATGAGGTCTGCACAAGGAGGAGTTTTGCCATAGTGCGAACACGGTTCCAGGCTGACATAGATGGTGGAACGTTTCAGCAGGGACGTGTCTTTCACGGAACGGATGGCGTTGACCTCGGCGTGGGCTTCTCCACAGCGCACATGGTATCCCTCGCCTATGATTTTCCCGTCACATACTATTACCGCTCCCACCATCGGGTTGGGTGCTGTATTGCAAAGTCCGTTTTGTGCCAGTTGGATGCATCGCAGCATATATTTCTCTTCTTCTGAATTCATATCCTTGCTTGTCTTTTGGTTGAATAATCAAAATTAATGATTACTTTTGCAGCCCGAATAAAACCGGACTCCGAATGAATGTAACCGTTTCACATATCCGCAGTGCTTTGCAGGAGTGCTATCCTCCCCGGGAGGCAGCCAATCTTTCCCGTATTGTCTGCTGTGAAATGTTAGGTCAGAGTCATATTGACTATTACCTGGGCAAAGATATGATTTTATCTCCAAAGGATGAAAAGGAATTGGAAAGCATTCTTTCCCGTCTGTGCAATTTTGAGCCCATACAGTATGTGCAGGGTACTGCCCGTTTCCTGGGACGTACTTTTCGGGTGGCTCCGGGGGTGCTTATTCCCCGTCCCGAAACGGAAGAACTGGTGGAGAGGATGCTGGAGGAAGTCGCTCCGGCTTCCCGTATTCTCGACATTGGCACTGGAAGTGGGTGTATTGCCGTCACTTTGTCTAAAGAGTTGCCGGAAGCGGAAGTAACTGCTTGGGACATTTCCGGAGAAGCTCTTGCCATAGCCGGCGACAATAACCGCCTTTTGCAGACCTCCGTACAATTTGTACAGCGTGATGTCCTGACGTATCAACCGACTGAGGATGAGTACTTTGATGTAATCGTCAGTAATCCGCCTTATGTTACGGAAACAGAAAAGAAGGACATGGAGCCAAATGTCTTGAACTGGGAACCTTCGGGAGCTTTGTTTGTTCCAGACAGCGACCCGCTCCGTTTCTATCGGCGTATAGGTGAACTGGGACGGAGCATGCTGACGGTCGGCGGCCGACTCTATTTTGAAATCAACCGGGCATTTGGAGAGGCTGTCGCTTCGATGCTTCGCAAGCAAGGCTATACGAATGTCCGTATCCGAAAAGATATTTCCGGCAACGACCGGTACGTAATTGCAGAACGATGATAGAAATAACTGAAACTGAAGCTTTGAACAGAGTGGCGGCATATTGCTCCACTGCCGAGCATTGCCGGGCGGAGATTGCGGAGAAACTGCAACGCTGGGGCATTGCCTATGATGCCATAGACCGTATCATCAACCGTCTGGAACAAGAGAAGTACATTGATGAAGAACGCTTCTGCCGTGCTTTCATCAACGACAAATACCGTTTAGCCAAATGGGGCAAGATGAAGATAGGGCAGGCGCTCCAGTTGAAAAAGATATCTTCATCTGTCTATTGGCCCTATTTGAACGAGATTGATGAGGAGGAATACCACGCCGTCTTGCAGAAACTGCTGGCGGCAAAGCGTAAAAGCGTCCGTGCCGAAAGTGAGTATGAGTTGAATGGCAAACTGGTGCGTTTTGCCTTGAGCAGGGGGTTCGAAATGAAGGATATATGTCGTTGCATAGAGGTTTCTGAGGAAAATGACTACTCCGAATGAAAATTATCGGCTTTCTCTTTTTTATTCTCATTCTGTTTCCGTATTTTTGTGCCATATTTATCATATATAGATTAGTTTTGCTATGAAAACTTTAGAAAGATTGTTTGCAGAGAAGTTGCTGAAGATAAAAGCGATTAAACTACAACCGGCTAACCCGTTCACTTGGGCATCCGGATGGAAGTCTCCGTTTTATTGTGATAACCGCAAAACCCTTTCTTATCCTTCTCTCCGTAATTTCGTAAAGATTGAAATTACGCGTCTGATTTTGGAACGTTTCGGACAGGTGGATGCCATTGCCGGTGTGGCAACGGGAGCTATCCCGCAAGGTGCCTTGGTGGCCGATGCATTGAACTTGCCGTTTGTATATGTACGCTCCACTCCGAAAGACCATGGACTGGAGAATTTGATTGAAGGTGAACTTCGTCCCGGTATGAAGGTGGTAGTCGTGGAAGATTTGATTTCTACGGGTGGAAGCAGCTTAAAGGCTGTAGAAGCTATCCGCCGTGACGGATGTGAGGTCATCGGTATGGTAGCTGCCTATACTTATGGTTTCCCGGTTGCCGAAAAGGCTTTCAAGGATGCCAAAGTGCCTTTGGTGACGCTGACCAATTACGAGGCTGTGATGGAAGTGGCACTGCGTACGGGCTATATCGAGGAAGAAGATGTGGAGACTCTGAATGAATGGCGTAAAGACCCTGCACATTGGGAATCTGGAAAATAAGAACTTATTTGTAAAAATGTTAATATGGATAAAAGAGCCATTCGGATAGATTCTGTCCGGATAGTTCTTTTTTCTTTTTGAATACGATTGATTATGACGAAATTTGAGAGTGGAGTGAAAGTTGTACCGGCTTCACAAGAAGCTGTTTATGAAAAGCTTTCCGACCTGAGCAATCTGGAGAAGGTGAAAGACCGTCTGCCTGAAGACAAAGTGAAGAACTTGAGTTTTGACGCGGAGAGCATGACGATAGAGGTGGCCCCCGTGGGAAAGATTACGTTGCAGATTGTGGAGAAGGAACCTTGCAAGTGTATCAAGTTTGCAACAACCACTTCACCGCTGCCCTTCAATCTGTGGATACAGATTGTACCCACCACCGAAACCGAATGCAAAATGAAGCTGACCATCGGCATGGATATAAATCCGTTTATGAAGACCATGGTGCAGAAACCCTTGCAGGAAGGACTGGAGAAGATGGCAGATATGTTGGCGATGATACAATATTAATCACTAACCATTAATCATTAGAAACAACGTGGCTCAGAAACTTTGGGAAAAATCCGTTCAGGTAAATAAGGATATCGAACGCTTCACGGTAGGCCGTGACCGTGAAATGGACCTTTATTTGGCAAAGCACGATGTGCTGGGTTCCATGGCGCACATCACGATGCTCGAAAGCATTGGCTTGTTGACGAAGGAAGAACTGCGGCAATTGCTGGCCGAATTGAAGGAAATCTATGCGATGGCCGAGCGTGGAGAATTTGTGATAGAAGAGGGAGTGGAAGACGTTCACTCACAAGTGGAACTTATGCTGACGCGCAACTTGGGTGATATAGGTAAGAAAATACACAGCGGACGTTCGCGCAACGACCAGGTGTTGCTCGATTTGAAGCTCTTTACCCGTGCAGAGATAAAGGAAGTGGCAGAGACTGTGGAACAATTGTTCCATGTGCTGGTTATGCAGAGCGAACGCTACAAGGATGTACTGATGCCGGGTTATACACACTTGCAGATAGCCATGCCGTCTTCTTTCGGACTTTGGTTTGGGGCATACGCCGAGAGCCTGGTGGACGATATGATGTTCCTTCAGGCAGCTTTCAAGATGTGCAACCGCAATCCTTTGGGTTCTGCTGCGGGATACGGTTCCTCGTTCCCGCTGAACCGTACGATGACTACCCGTCTTCTGGGATTTGATTCCCTCAACTACAACGTAGTGTATGCCCAGATGGGGCGTGGCAAGATGGAGCGTAATGTAGCTTTCGCCCTTGCCAGTGTGGCCGGAACCATATCGAAATTGGCTTTTGACGCATGTATGTTCAACAGTCAGAACTTCGGTTTTGTGAAGCTGCCGGACGATTGCACTACCGGCTCCAGCATCATGCCTCACAAGAAGAACCCGGACGTCTTTGAACTGACGCGTGCCAAGTGCAACAAACTGCAATCCCTTCCCCAGCAGATTATGATGATAGCCAACAATCTTCCTTCCGGCTATTTCCGTGACTTGCAGATTATCAAAGAGGTCTTCCTGCCTGCTTTTCAGGAACTGAAAGACTGTCTGCAGATGACGACTTACATTATGAATGAAATCAAGGTGAACGAACATATTCTTGATGATGACAAGTATCTGCTTATTTTCAGTGTGGAGGAAGTCAACCGCTTGGCACGTGAAGGGATGCCTTTCCGCGATGCCTACAAGAAGGTGGGACTGGATATTGAAGCCGGAAACTTCTCGCACAGCAAAGAGGTGCATCATACCCATGAAGGCAGTATCGGAAACCTTTGCAACGATGAAGTCTCTGCCCTGATGCAGAAAGTGGTAGATGGTTTCAATTTTGAGACCATGCAAGCTGCAGAGAAAGAGTTGCTGGGCAGGTAAAAGGTTCTGCGGGTTCAAGTCCCGCTGCGAGTACTGTACTTTTATAAAAAAAAATTTGGCAGAAACGGGAAAACTGTTTATCTTTGCACCCGTTCTCCAAATGCGGAAATAGCTCAGTTGGTAGAGCATAACCTTGCCAAGGTTAGGGTCGCGAGTTCGAGTCTCGTTTTCCGCTCTTTCTTTGAAAGGATGCTCGAATGGTGGAATGGTAGACACGAAGGACTTAAAATCCTTTGGCCATTGCGGCTGTGCGGGTTCAAGTCCCGCTTCGAGTACTCGATTAAGCTCTGTGAATCATTGATTTGCAGAGCTTTTTCTTTATCCGTTTATCACTGATTAATTCTGTCTCAAATCCTGATTTAAGCCCGTTTCTAGGTTGATTTATGCGACTTATGTAAACCAAGATGTAAACCGGAAATATGTATGAATGCAACGGTTAATGTGCTGTGCTACAGGTCTAAAACTCTTAGTAATGGTGAGCATCCATTAATGATTTGTGTGTGCAAAGACGGCAAACGGAAGTATGTCGGTCTTGGAATCTCTGTAAATCCTAAATATTGGGATTTTAAGAAGAATACTCCTAAGCGTAATTGTCCCAATAGGGAACAGTTAATTAAGGTTATTAATGAGCAAGAACAGAAGTATGCTGAATGTGTGCTTGAATTCTCCGCGGAGAATCGGGAGTATTCACCTGCATCTTTGATTGAAGCGGTTATGCCTGCACGGAAGGCTAGAACGGTTGGTGAACTGTTTAATGAGTATATAGCCCAACTTAAAGACGAGGGTAGGTTAGGGTATGCGCTCTCTGTACAACAGGTATGTAACTCTCTATTGAAGTATAGAGGGCATTTGGATATTTACTTCTCCGAAATTGATGTAAATTGGTTAAGGGCGTATGAATCTTGGTTGAGACGCTGTGATTTGGCGGATAATACCATTGGCATACGGTTTAGAACATTGCGGGCTGTCTATAACTTGGCTTTGGCAGAAGGTATAGTGAAGGTGGATTGCTATCCATTCAAGAAATACAAAGTCTCTAAATTACATAAGGAGACAGCCAAACGTGCTATAACAAAAGAACAGGTGAAGCAGGTTATTGAATATGATGTGTCAGGGTCACGTTTCTATAAAAGATTGGCAGTTGATATGTTTACGTTCTCTTACCTAATGGGTGGTATAAACTTTACTGATATGGCATGTTTAACAGATAAGAATATTGAAGGGGAACGTTTGGTTTATGTCCGTCAGAAGACAAAGAAGTTGATAATGTTACCATTGCAAGAGAAAGCTATAGAAATAATGAACCGTTATCGTTCCCCACAGCGTAGATATATATTTCCTATATTGGATAATAGAGAGCGTTCTCCACGTCAGATAAGGAATAGAATTTATGATGTGTTGGCTAATGTGAATGGGCATTTAGAGGATATTGGGAAGGAGTTGGGTATTGAGTTGAAGATTTCCAGTTACGTTGCTCGTCATTCTTATGCTACTGTATTGAAGCGTGCAGGAGTATCAACGTCTGTTATCTGTGAGTCTTTAGGGCATAGTTCAGAACGAGTGACACAGATATATCTTGATAGTTTTGAGAATGCTCAGTTAGATGATGCAATGAAGCATTTACTCTAATTTATAATGCCGCTCTGTTGCATAATGGAGTGGTATTATTTATCTTTACGGCGTTAAATGGATATAATATGAAGGAGAAGATAACAAGATATAATAATGTTGATGCCCACAATGCAATTAAGCAACTGATGCTTAGAGGTGAAAGGCTGGTTGTGAGGTTCTTCAGCGAGAATACCCAATATCTCCCGTGTGCATTGGTTGGAACGGATAATGTCAAGGCATTCAAGTATGTAATATACCAAAACAGTTTTGATTGGTTGATGGGCTATCTTATGTGCGGCAAGTCCTATATGGAGGATATAGACGCAAAGCCCATAATGACAGTTGAGGAAGCCGAACATATACAAGATTTCCAATTTCATGTATTGGAGATGTTCATACGGAGTGAGATTTCACTTCAATTCACACCTCTGTTCCTTGATAGAAGTAGTTATATTACCGGTATTGCTCCATTTGATTATGGTAAGGTACTCTTCAAGTTCTATAGGAAGCAGGAACTTATAGACTATTTAAGAGAACATGGTATAACGATATGATGGAAAGCCTGCCCCCTATTCAAGTCAGTTCTCCCGACCAGTATCTTACCGATGTGTTGGAACAGATACCCACTGATATTATACTATATAAGACCATAACCGGACTTGGTGCGACCTATAGTGAGTTGAAGGCTGCCAGACATTCCATCGTCATAGAGCCGAATGTCCCGGTAATTAAGGGTAAGTGCAAATCGCCCAAACATAAGAACGATAATTTATTTGGAATATATGAAGGGATAACTCTGGAGAATGTCATTAAGTACATCCAATCCAGTAAAGGGAAATGGCTTAAGATACTCACAACTCCCGAAAGTTTCCCTAAGGTCAAGGACGCATTTCTGGAAGTAGGTATAAGCATGTACGATACATGCTTTTGTCTAATAGATGAAGCGCACAAGGCAGTTAAGGATGTGGATTACAGAACTAATATAGTTCTGCCTATGGATGACTTCTTCCAGTTCAAAGGCAAGGCACTGGTATCTGCCACTCCCCTAAAGTTCAGTGACCCACGTTTTGAAGAGTACGGTTTCAAGACCTTGAAGATAGAGCCGACATACGATTGCTCCAAACTGGTGAATATAAAGCCATGCAATAACGTGATAATGGAATTAAGGGATGTGATTAGTCTGTTCCCGGCACTGACTGATTGGAGCGAGGACAAATCCTATTTCATATTTACAAACTCCATAGACCTTATCTATTCTATAATGACCCGGCTGAAAGTATTGGATAGGTCTTCCGTCTTCTGTGCTCCCAAGAGTATGGATAAATTGAGGCAGAACAAGTTTATCCGGTGTTATGACGAATGGGATAAGGACAATATGAGGCAATACAACTTCTTCACGAGCCGCTTCTTCAATGCCTTTGATATAGAATTGGATGTTAAGCCCTATCTTATGATGGTTACTGATGTGTATTTTGCAGAGCAGACCGCACTTGACCCTTTCTCCGATGTAATCCAGATTATAGGTCGGTTCAGAAATGGGGTCACTTCAATCGAGCATATCACCAATGTGAACTATGACCTGCCCCAACGGAGTGAGGAAGAGCTTTGCAGCTTTATGGATACGAGTGAGAATGTGTATGAGACACTGCGTAAGTTCTATGATGCAGCCCCCAATAAAGGGGCAAGGGAAGCCTATAGGGCTGCAATGGAAAGTCTGCCGTTTAATAGGATGCTTGATAGGAACGGACATAAGAACTGGTTCGCCATTGATAATTATGTAAATGATGCGCTCGTTATCGGATATTACCATGATAACAAGTCTCTGCATGCAGCCTATCTCCAACATGATGATATACTGAATGCCCTCATGTGGGTTACTAATTATCACTTCGTGGATGATGAAAGCTTTAAAGTCCGACGGGAATTGAAGGCTATGAGCGTCAAGGACAAGAGGAAGGCTATCGTAAAGGAGCTGCAACTTTTAGGAAATTGTTACTCTGAGCAGGAGCGTGAGTTCAAAGCTGAACTGAGGAAGGCAGACCCCTTCATAGTGAAAGCTTATGAAATGTTGGGTGCGGACGGAATTGAGGAGCTTGACTATTCCTATACCAAAATTAAGGAACGTATGGTTATTGTGCAATATCTTGCAGAGGCTAAAGGTACGGAAGTCATCCAGTTGATTAAGAACTCTTTCAAGGTTGGAAGGAAGTATAGGCTTGATTATATAAAGAAGGAACTTATACGTATCTTTGATTTGTTAAGAGTAACCCCACCCAATAAGATTACGGCACAGACTATCAATCAATACTTCAATACCCAGAACGCATGGATTAAGAAAGAGAAAGCCCTATTGCTTGTAAGTGAGAAGATATAGCTGGACCATTCAACCTTTTTAGGCTGGATATTTGTATTATATGCCCGGAATGCTAAAAGGTTGAATATACGCCATTGCCCGATAATCCAGATACCGACGTTTGGAATATTGGGCTTTATTCTACATTGTAAACAGTTCTTTCAATGTGCGGCATTATGGTTAGTTACTATCTGAATAGTTTACTACCTTTGTGCTACTTCAATGGAAATATATCCAGATACCCCTACACCAATCCAGATTACTTAATAAAATCAATCTATCCAAATTCCAATAATTACAATGGAAGAATTCACGTATGAAGAAATCAGAGCTAAGGCTTTGAAGCAAGGAGTTAAAGATAATATATTCCAAGTCGGCATGTGGGCGCAATTCAACGGTTACATGAAATGTAAGCGTAGAAGGAAGGGCAAGGTTTACACCATATATGTGGCGTTGCGGAGGTTGGCTTACTGAACACTACAGAATTATAACAAGGACATTGACCAACCAGAATTTAATTGCCGACCTATATTTGCGGTAAACTGGAGGTATAAAGTTGTGGTAAACTGGAGGGATGACTTGCGGTAAACTGGAGGCCTATTCACTACCTAACTCACTACCTTAATTACACTACTTATGTTAGTACGCAACGCTTCGCATTGCTTTACAAATGATGGAATGGCGATAGCGAGTAATAGGGCTGCTGACAAGTCGTGTTATCCTATGCAGGCAAGCAGATACAACCATTACTAATTAATAAATCCAAATAACGGTATGATAATACATGTACCAACAAAGACAGCTTTTAATAACAGACGTGAAGCAAAGGAGTTCTTTGGAGCGGCATACTTCTGTAAGATGCTGAGAGAAGGTAAAGATATTCTATTCATTAATGACGCACACATTGCTTTCAATGGAACAATATACAGTACTGACAAAGGGAATAACGGAGATAGACGGTAATAATAAATTTACGGCTACACTGGTATATGCCTATATAAAGTCAAGAGAGAACTATGAATTAAATGTTACCAGCAGGCTCACTTATCCTAATATTGCCAAGAATATAAAGGTGGCAGAAGGAACAGTCGAGAATATTGTACCTGCATTAATCTCCAAGAGGGCGCTATTCACTAAAGTAGATGGGAGGACTATGCCAGATGAGAAAGGAGAGATACATACGCATAATACATACTACTTTGCCTCAAGCTATCCCAATTACTTCTACATCAATAATGCCTTCTTTAGTGAAGACATAAGCAGTGGCATTGCAAGCATCAAGGAAGCCAACAAGGTCAAAGGTCTGTTACTCCAATTAAAAGCCGTATGTATAAATGAGACCAATAAATATATCAGCAGACAACCTTATAAGGGTGGAGTAAATATCAGTGAACTGTCAAGACTGCTTAATACTGACAGAGATACTCTGACCAGGTTACTGAAACTTGCTGTAGAACTTAAACAAGTGAAGTATATACCCAAAGGCATACTGATTACCAACAGACATATCATACCGGATTATATAGTGGCACATAATAATAGGCAAGGCAAGCCTCTATTGACATCGGTATATCATACAATCTATAACTGGTGTCTTGATAATGGGATTATTCCTCCGGATAGGAATGACACGATACATAAAGTGGGCAATAAAGTGAAAAGGAGCAATGAGATACTATCCAGAATAGCCGCCAAATTTAATGTGACCGATGAGGATATTGTAAGGTTGGCAGATGCCAGTCATGTAAGTGTCAATGTGTATCTACAGAATGCAATAGAGACCGAACAGCCTTTCATCCATTGTTACCTCCCTTATGTGCTAAGCCGGAGACTTGTTACCAAACCGGAATACATTACGTTGGAATATATAGCAAGTACATTGAATATACCGCCAATTGACAGTGAGGATGAAGATAACCCCATAATCATGTTATAAGTATTGTCACAATACGACCTTTTAATAGGATATATTTCCATTATATACCCCAACTCAAATTAGGTAGTCTCTAAATAATACCCCTCCCTTCCAGATACGGGAACTCTTTCCATACAGTTACTAAGACTGCATAAAGTGAAATTATCAGCCAGAAAGCAGGCATGAGGTGTATATTATGCGCTTTATTGTCATGTTACTCCTAATGTCCCTCACCTCTCTTAGATGGGAAATGAACGGTTTAACGCAATCGCATTCCAGACCGCAAACGCTTTGGCTACGGTATTACTGGCTACTACAGTAATGTCTGTGTATTACAGAGCACAATTGCGGAAGTCTATGGGGCATTACGCTATAAAGCGTGCTATTCCCTTTAATTCACTTATTACTAACCAATAAATTATCGCTTATGGAAGATTTGAAGGCAATTCTGACGGTTGGTGCAATACTCGTTGTACCGTTCATTGCAGCACCAAAGGCAATGTTTGCCATAGTGCTGTACATTATCATTTATATGGCATTCAGATGGAGAAATTTCTAATTATCAACTTAATAAATTACAGATTATGGAAGCATTACAGATTATGCCAGTCATGGCACAGAGAAGGAACAGCAATTTAGGCGAATTTGCAGAGGATGCAACGGTTGTAACGGACGATACAAAGGGGAAACGACCTCTGTTCATAGAGGCTAATACAGTTGAAGCGACCTTACAGCATTTGAGGGACGACTGTATAATTCCAGTATTCGCTAAAGACAACGAGGCTACATTGTCGCACGTCTCGTTCATTGAAACGGTGCAGGATGCAGCTAATACATTCTTTAACGGTGAACGGATAGGGCAGCCGGATATAAGGGTGTCACACGTTATCAAAGGTCGTATTCCAGAAGCAATACATAAGCCTGCCAATCAGTTATTGGAGAGTGACAAGACCATTTATTACGAGCGTTGCGCTTTCGTGATTGAAATACCTACCATCTACGAGACGGTGAACGGTAATAGGCTGACCCTTACTGTAGGTGGGGTTAGGGCTTATAACCATACCAATCTGTACAGTAAAAAGGGTGCAGAACGGTTTAAGGTATTCATAGGCTTTATTTGTAATGTCTGCACCAATTTATGTGTATCAACAGACGGTTATCTTACTTGTTTGGAAGTAACCAATACCAACGAATTATATCGTGCCGTATTGGAAATGTTCAACAAGTACGACCCTGCCAAGCACATACATCTGATGCAGACACTTGGCGGCTCATATCTGACTGAGCACCAGTTCTGCCAGTTACTTGGGAGAATGCGACTTTACCCACTGTTACCGCAAGGACAGCAGAAGGCTATCCCCAGAATGCTGCTTACTGATACGCAGATAAACAGTGTGGCTAAAGCGTATATCAATGATGATAACTTTGGCAGTCTTGGCAGTGACCTATCCATGTGGAAGTTCTACAACCTGCTTACTGGCAGCAACAAGAGTAGCTACATAGACAGCTTTCTGGATAGAGCCTACAACGCTACAGAACTTGCAACGGGTATTGCATCCGCTCTGCATGGTGATGAGAGATACAGTTGGTTTCTCTCTTAGCTGTATCTGGAATTATACTCTATTACTGATTTCTCAAAACTGGAGATTATGCTACGGAATTTATTCTATGTGTTACTGGCGACTTTGGTATTCTTCATTGCAATGGCATTGTTTCCATTTATAGCGGTGGGATATATCCTGCTATTGGGCTATGCCATTGTTAAAGGATAGCTTAGTATGGAGGACATCTATATAATAAGGTATAGGTGTCCTCTTACTGTTAATGGGAGAAATGTTCACTTTCATTATTAGTGAATGTATCTTTGATTATCAGCAAGTTGGATATTCCAACTTGAAAATGATATTCACTTTTATTCATTTCATTATAAGACTGAACGTTATGTCACTTAAATATTCAAGTACAACCGCAGATTATCTGCAATGGAGCGAGGCAATGAACTTGATAAGGAAATTAGCCAAAGACGGGAATTATAAAATTTCGCTTCTTGTTGCTCTGGGCTGTTTTACTGGCTTAAGAATATCTGACATTCTGGCTTTACGCTGGAAGCAGATATTGGATGCGGAGGAATTTACCGTTATCGAAATCAAGACGGGAAAGCAAAGGACTGTAAGAATTAACATGCAGCTACAGAAGCATATCTGTGACTGCTACAAGCATATCAGTCCTATAGGCATAGACGCGCCTATATTGGTAAGCCGGAAAGGTACGGTCTATTCCATACAGAGGATAAATGTAATCCTCAAGGAGGTTAAAAGGAAGTATAGGCTGCATATAGGCAACTTCTCATGCCACAGCCTTAGAAAGACTTTCGGCAGGCAGGTCTATAACATGAACAGCGAGAGTTCGGAGCTTGCACTTGTCAAACTCATGGAGCTATTCAATCACAGTTCTGTATCCATTACTAAGAGATACTTGGGCTTGAGGCAGGAAGAACTACTTAATACCTATGACTGCCTTAGTTTTTGATTACTGGCGGTTGCGCTCACCAATTATTAAGAATGGAGCGGAACTGCCTTTCAAGCCGATAAATCTGGTTGGGAGTAAATTTATAAATTCCTGCCTATATAGACCTTTTACAAATTTGCTCCTAACCTTGGTTTATGGAGTAGGAATGCCTTTCTGCATTTAATAAACAATAAGTTCTTGCCAATCAAACGTAAATTCGTAACTTTGCAGCAATTCTAACAGCCTAATGCGTTGGGAAGTTGGAAGGACATATTAGTTAACGAAGAGCGTTTGAGATATTATCCTACGTTGAAATCTGGACAATTTCATAAGTCAAGGATAATAGGCAAGAACGCTCACGTCAATGTTATATACCTATCTTATATTGGATAGTCTATATATCGTTTGGCGTGGGCTATTGTTTATTACTTGACTTAGGGCAGTCCAGAGCCTCAACGTAGTAATATTCAATGTTCCCACGCTTCTTTATTGTATAACAGTTAGTTAGGGGACACTGACTATAATACAAGTATATTAAGAAACAGACAGTCTATCTACTTTATCAATCAGCAATTTTATTAAAGAAGTGTGCGACTTTATGTCGTGTTCCTCACACTACTATTAACAATTAAAAGCCTATAGGGAATTAAAGGTGTCTATAAATAATATGAAGAAAGTAATTCTATTTTGTGTAATGATTTTAGTTTCAAGCTTCATATATGCAGATGAGGTTAGAGATGTAAATGGAGAAGCTAGAGGGTTTAGCAACACTAATGTAATTATTAAGATAAAAGTACAAGATAATGGTGCAGTTACTGCAATAGCTCTTTACAATGATTATGCTATACTCAGTAAGGACAAATGGAAGAGTATATATGTACCTATGCGTAAAATTGAAGATGATATAGCTGACCCCAATATTCCTACGGAAACTAAGAATTATCTGTTAAAGGATTATCCTAAGAAGAAGTATTATGGCAATACTAAAATCAATAATAAACCTGTGACGATTATATTCTAATCATAAGTATTGCAGATAATTGTTAACTATTATTGTTTTATATCCGAATGAATTTAATTATATATTAATCAACTAAGGAGGAATTTACAATGAAGAGATTAAATATAAATATACTATGCCGTTGCGTAGTATTTATACTAATAGCATTATCCAGTTGTAAAGGTAAGTATGATGGAACATACAAAGATGGTGTATTTTATCCTAATGATGAGAAATTAGCTGGAAGTAAAAGGGTAACGAAGTCAGATGGGCATGATTACATTATATTTTACAATAGAGATGGTACACAACAAGATGGAGAAGGTATGCACTGTATAGATTGTCCTAAATGTAAACAGAGAGAGGAGGAGGGATATTACAAACATAAATTTATTCTGAAAGATGGGAAACCGGTTCATGACCCTAATTGTTCAGTATGTAAAGAATGGAACAAGTAATATTAAATTGGTTTGAAATGATGAAGAACAAACTTATTGCATTAATAATATTGTTCATTCAAGTTTCTTGCCAACCAATAGCAGAGCATATATCCAGTATAGACAGTACATTACAGACCAGTGCTACTGTCATACTGGAAAGCAAGCTGTCTGAACTTAATGCTCAATCTGGGCAGGTAATTGTTATGGAAGTCCAGACTGGGCAAATAAAGGCTCTGGTTGGACTTGAAAGGAAAGACAGTGCAGACTACCAACCATGCGAGAACTTCTCTGTACAACAGCCTACTGGCTTGATGCAGGGTGTCTCGCTATTGGCTGCACTGGAGACTGGGAAGGTGAAAGTGAGTGATAGGGTGAATGTAGGCAATGGCATTTATGTCTGTAAGGGAGATACTGTTTGCGACCATAACTGTCATAGAGGCGGCTATGGTGAAATTACGGTAAAGCAAGGACTGGCTAGTGGCTCAAACATTGCTATAGTCAAGACTATGGAGAATGCTTTTGGTAACAATGTACAAGCATACTTCAATCGGTTGAATAATATGAGTTATGGTAAACCAGACAGCATCGCAGGAATAGCCAATCTGAAACCTGCATACTTTATTACTCCTAAAGATAGCGGTTGGAGTGATACAACCTTTGCGTGGTTCTGTGTTGGATATAATCAGACTATTACTCCCATACAAACTCTAACCCTTTATAATGCTATTGCTAATAGTGGAAAGATGGTACAGCCTCAGCTTTACAAAGACGGTACCATAGTTATCAATCCCCAGATAGCAAGTAGGGCTAATATCGACAGCTTGAAACTGGCACTGGCATATAATGTTACAGACGGACTGGGGCAACCTGCCAAATCAGATAAGACTACTGTAGCAGGAAAGCAAGGCACTATCGTAGTCTCTACAGATGATGGCAATACGATGTATGCAGTGGAGTTCTGCGGCTATTTCCCTACTGGCAATCCCAAGTATAGTATTATTGTTTCCATTAACAAGACTGGTTTGCCTGCTAGTGGTGGGTTGATGGCAGGTGATGTGTTTAAGCAAATTGTTGAGCTGCTATTTCCTTAAATCATATTTGTTGCTATTGATGTAAATGTTCAACCTTTCTAAGATAGAAATACTAATATAATACCCTTATGTCAGAAAGGTTGAATGTTTACAAGAGAAGAATTAAGAAAGCCCAGCAAGGCATAAAGTTTGTAAGCTATAATGTAGTTGAAGACCCAGTAATAGATTACACTGACATTACTAATCCTATTAATCCATTCAGTGAGTATTACATACCTACTACATATAATACAGAGCAGGCATTAGTAGTACCAGAAAGAGAAGACAGCAAGTCTGATACAGTAGAAGAAACTCCAGTAGTAGCTAGTAAGCCTATAGCAGAGCCAGTAGTTAATAAGCCAGTAGCTAGTAAAGTAGTTAATAATACTGCCAACTCAACTTGGAATAGTCCTTATAAGGACAGAAGTAAATGGGCAGCTGACCTTACCAATGCTTATAAGAGAGCAGGTATCACTAATGATAATGCAATTAGAATGCTGGTATCACAAGATGCTTTAGAAAGTGCTTGGGGACGTTCTGCACAAGGTAAATTCAATTTCGGTAATCTGACTACTGGAGCTAAATGGAAAGGTGATTATGTAACTGGTAATGATAAGAATGCTAAAGGTGAAGCCATTAAGCAGAAATTTAGGTCTTATAACTCTATGGATGAGTATGCAGCAGATAAGGTACAGTTCTTAAAGAGACTATATGACTTTGACGAGAACGATGATATTAATAAGTTTGTAGCTAAGCTAACTGGTTCTAATAAAGGTAAGAGAAGATATGCAGAAGCTAGGAATTATGCCAAACTTCTCACTGGAGTTTATAATGGCATATCTAAAGGTCAGAATGGGTTAGTAGTTCAGAGAAGGGATGCTACATATGTATCTCCTACATATCACAATAGTCCCTATAGAGACGTAAATTATAAACCTACTTCCGAAATAGAAATAGTGTCTCCTAAATGGACTATGCAAGATGGCAGATTAATTAAAACTACTTCCCAAATAAAGAATAGAGTAATTCCTTTAGAAACAGTCAGTCCAGAATTTGATGTATTAACTGGAATAAGAGGAATGGCATCTTTATTAGGCAACAAACCTAAACCTATGATATTCAAGTCTAATACATCTAAATTGGCAAAGGCTGAACGGATGGGAATACCTAAAGGTGAGAGAAATTCGCCAAGCCCTTATAAACAAATTGGAACAGTAGATGAAGTTTCAGAGCATTACATGAAAGCTACTGGAGATATATTTGGTCCATTTATGGATAAACAATCTGAACATGCAGTATTTAACCATGCCACAGACCCTTCTAAAATAGTAAAGGTTTATGCCGTTAATGACAAAGGGTTCGCGGATATTGCCGCAATTAAAGAGTTCCAAGCACATTATATGAAGCGAAATCAAATTCCGTTTGGAGTTAAAAATAGATTCTCTGGGTATCTTAAAGGTAAAGATGGAATATTCCCGGTATATACGCAAGATAAAGTTACTCCATTAAAAGCAATGAATAATACACAATATGAGAAAGAAATATTCCCCAAGTTAGTTGAGCAGCTTAAAGCTAAAGGTTATACCCAAACATCTCCAGACGTATTCTCAAATGGGAAGTTTAAGATTACGGATTTATATCCAGATAATATGGGATATGATAGTCAAGGCAACCTTATATTCTTTGATGCTAAAACTTATCGTTTTGGAGGGTTGTTAGGCAGGCGGCATAGATTGTAACCATGAACTTTAAAGAGTTTCCAAACTTGATTGTTTTTATAGCGGTCATTGCACTGTTTACAGATTGGAGTAATATACTTAACATAGATAAGTTTACCTTCTATATCTAATGTTCCACGTTCGGCAAGTACATGTCCGCCAACAGCAGGGTTGTTATTAGTAAATGACTTCTTACAGCAAGGACATTTAGTAATGAATCTTGTAAATATGTTAACTTTGTGACAATAGTCTATCCACGACTCGTAACCATATTTACGCGCTTCATCATCAGAAGTTCCTACTGCTTGGATACAAGTTATTTCTTTAATAAAATCCATAATTATTAAACAGTTAGATTAATAGCTGCAAATATACAGATAATTATTAATATGACAGATGAATAACTATAAATCTAATAAATAAGAATTAATATGAAAGCACTACTATATAAAACAGAGAAGCACGTACCAACAGCAAGTGGGTACACTGCACTAGAGAATATGGAGACAGCAGGTATTATAACTACTTACTATCTCCTAGGTATTCCGGTTTATAAGTCACTTAAGATTGCTGCTCGATGTCCTTGGTTTGAAGGGGAGCAAGCTGCAACTCACTGGGAGAGAATGATGGATATTTAAAACTGTTGGTAGTTTCATCCCAATATACTACTTCTATCCATCCCTTACGGGGACCAGCAGAGATAATCTGATGAACTGTAAACTTGTGTTCCAAATCAGAATTGAGACATACTACATCTCCTTGTTTAAAATCAGCCATAATTTTAGATATTAGAATTAATAACTACAAAGATATAAATAATTATTAATATCAGAATTAGCAGATGACATTTATAGCATTCTTAAAGCAAGTGTTCACATCCCACTCGGGTGTATCATCTAAGAGACTCTGCGGAGTGGTTGGGTGGTTCGTCTGCTTGGGAGTACTGATATACTGTGCAGTTAATGTAATCCAAGCTCCATTAATGATAGATACGGTTTTATGGTGTATTATGGGATTACTTGGAATTGACAGTATTACTAGTATATGGAAGAAGATAGATAAGCCTAAGTAAATTTATAAAATAAAAAGCCCAGCCTGGCAATTAAGCTAAGTTGGGCTTTTATTGTTATAATTATTGCTATGTTTATTGAGAATGTTACATACAATTATTTACTGGCACTAGATACAAATGTGCCAGAGTCATATGGGTTCCAATTACTAGTATCTCTACGTATAGTTGTCTGTCCTAGGTTAAATTGCGGAACTTCTACTATATTGTCAAGAACCGTAAATAATTCTTCTAAGGTTAAGTCTGGAAGTATTTGATGTAAGTTCTCTAATGTTCTTCTAACGTCAATCATAATAATATATTGTAGCAAACTGTATACCACCCATGCTAATATTAGGTAGTAACATCTTATACAGTTCTGTAGATTCAAATGTATCTTTATATTCTCTAGGGACTAATAGAGTATCAACATGATGTCCTCTAGACATTCTAGCTAGATAGGAAATCTTATTATCATCGAAGTCTGTAAGTTCCAACATTATAGCATTGTGATGTCTAGGATAGTTCCCACTAAGTATAATCATAGTTATTCTTTAATTTTAACATAGAGCTGGCAATGGCAAGTTCCTTCTTCCATTTCCCTAAACTCTTTACACATACATACTGTATCTTCATTCCTTACTAAAGAGCAAGGACAATATCTTTTACCATACTTATCTTTATTATGCTTTAATCCTGCTAAAACAGTCTCTTTAATTTCTTTATTATCAGTTACTTTAATCACGGTTCTTATATTGTTCTGTAATGTTAACTAAGTCTCTGTGTGCTACTATTCCCTTATTCGTCATAAATATATAGTTCTTAATAATCGCTCATTAGAGTAAGCATGAACTGTCTTATAATTTCTAATGTATCTAAGATGATTGTTATAAATTCTTACACGTAACTACTCTATAATAAAGAAGAAGTTATATATTTGTACTTGGCATTTCAAGTTATGGTTTCCATTAACTTAATGCTATAATTGATAATTAATAAATATAAAGAATAGACTATGAGGTGGGAGATAGTATTAGCAGACCGACAAAGAAGATTTGAGGAGCTCTTGCAAGATTGTATAAATGGAGATTTGGATAAAATAGCAAGAGCAGATGTCTCGCTTATAAATAATGTGAAGAGTTTAATATGTGCTATAGAACACCATAAATATGATGTATTACGGTTGTTATTAAATAAAGGTGCTGACCCCAATTCTAGTTTACGGTGGTATCATGACCGTAACCATAAGTATTATATAGATACAACTCCATTGATAGAGGCAATTAAAATAAGTGATTTAGAATCTATTAAAATATTACTCGATAATGGTGCAGATATTAATTTCTGTGCGGAGAGAAACCTATCAGATATAGACGCATACTTTAACAAGGCAAGGATTAGAGTGAAAGAACCTTCTGATGATTTGTACATTAAACCAGGAGAGAAGAGAACAGATGATGAGAAGATGTATATTTTGAAATATGAAACGGGAGAGTTAGTCAATGTGTCTCCTATACAAATTGCATACAATTATCATCATGATAGCATTGTTGATTATTTGTTATCTAGAGGGGCTACGATGAAAGTTAATATAAGACCTACTGGAATCTTCCCGTTCCCATTTACTACTTTAGGCGAAATGTTGAGACGCTGTAAATTGTATTTCATCAAACAAGTGGGATTATGTGAAGAGCAGTATTTTGCTTTACGTACTCAAGTTAGGGAGTTTGAGAGTACTAAAGAGTTGTTAAGGGATTGGGAGACAAGTAACTCTGCACCATATCCACGTCTATTTATTCCAGCAGCCCAATTACTACCAGATATTTCTCATGAATTTAAATCTCAATACATAGCATTATGCTCTCTATTTATTTTAGAATATTGGAATGCAACAATAAACTCGAAGACCCATATTGCAGCTATGGCGGATGTTGATGTTATTGGATATAAAATATGTCAAATTATATTGTGGCGAGAGATATACCCATCTCATAGATAAGGTCTTTCTTGTTATACTTGACAGTATGGGGATAAATTTATTAAGTAACATCAGTTAGTATCATAGCATTATCAATACTACCTTTAATTGCAGAATATATTTATATAATACCCCTATCTATGAAAGGTTGAATAGTTGTATTATAGGAATAATTCATTACCTTTGTAGCGTGGGTAAATCCTACAAAGAGATTATTAACTTATTGGATAACTAATCTTGCTCTACATTGTTGATGTAAACCAATATGTAAACCGGAGTATAGTTAGTGTAGGAGAGATTTACATAGCTCTCATTGTAATATGTTGATTATTAAAGATATATTGCAATCGTACTCGACCGGTGAAGTTGCCGGCAAGAAGGACTTAAAATCCTTTGGCCATTGCGGCTGTGCGGGTTCAAGTCCCGCTTCGAGTACTCGATTAAGCTCTGTGAATCATTGATTTGCAGAGCTTTTTCTTTATAAGCTCTTGATATGAAAGACCGTTTCCCTATAGCGAACAAAGTGTTTCCCTTAATAGAACAAGTTGTTTCATTATGGCGAACACTTTGTTTCACTTGGAAAAACATTTCGTTTCATCATATGAAAACAGACTGTTTTTCCTTATTGGAACAAACTGTTTCTCTATACTTGAACAAAGTGTTCATCGCTGTGAACTAACAAACTAACTATAATACTATAGTAGATGATATGCGCGTGGCACTTACTAATATGTGCTTGCAGATGAAATAAAAGAATCTATATAAATAGCCTCCTCTTTATTGTTCAGAACAGCTTGGGGCGTTTGTTATTGAACCGATAGCCGATACCCAACATCAGATAATTGGGCTCATGAAATTCCCGGAGGTTATATCCTATATGGAGATACGAATTGCGTGTTACGTCTATTTTCAGGGCAAGAATCTGATAGAAAGACTTCATGTCACCGCCGCCGTGCAGAACATTGGCTCCCAGACCGATACCTACCGTGAAGTAAGGCATGACAAATTCTCCGCGGGCGGATAAGCCCAATGCCATCTGTTTCTTGGCGGGCGGAGTATAGAAGCCGTTCTCTTCCTCGTACGATTCTTTCATGTTCGCACTGTGGTCGTATACGCCGTCCAACGCCACACCGGCGCGGAATTTATAGCCGAAGTTGTACATGGGTGCAAAGCTGAAACCGAACACGTTGTAAGTGCCGGGTGCGGGTACCTGGCCACTACTGCCCTCATGGGCCACTGCTTTCTTTCGCCAGGAGCCGAACAAAGTCAAGTCGTAGCTGACGTGGCGGGGGAATGGAGGAACAATAGGGCGTTGCCATGATTGGGCGAGTTCATCCGCTCTGCGGTTAAAGTTATATACCAGTCCCACTTTGCAGTCCACCGTGTTCAGACCGGAGTTGGGATATTGGGTGTTTCCGTTGGAAAAGTGGCTTCCGGTAGCTCCTATCATCAAGTCGAACTTGGGGGAGAGTGCCCACTTTAAGTAGAGGTTCACATTGAGATAGGCATTCACTTTCGAGCCGATAATCTGGTTCTCCGGGTTGTCATATTCATCGTAGGGTTTCCAGCCGAACGATGCGCCGAAGTTCCATTCATAGTTCAAGGATATGCGGGGGCTGAATTGGGCGATGCGTCCCCCTTGAAACAGATAGACCGCCAGCGGGTTGCCCAGCTCTTCCGGATTGCCGAAGTTGAAATAGCCGACTCCAATCCCTTGATAGGCTCCTATATAAGCCTGGTCGGCAACGGTGTGGGGACGGAGCTGGAAGGAGTATTTCAGATGGCCGGCATAGGCATTTTTCATGGCCTTGTATTGGTGGTTGGAGTACTCCAGAAAAGGGTTGGTCTGAAAAATATAGCCAGCACGCCCTTCTACGCCTAATCTGTGGATGAAGCGCTGTGAGAAAGGGAGTGTGTCCCGTTTGTATTCCGAATGGCTATCGGATGTCCATTGTTGGGCGTATATTGTATCAGACAAGAAAAGTACCGCTCCTAAGAAAGCCAGTATTTTCCATATCTGCATTCTATTTTTCATATGCCGTGTCGGTCTTTCTTGTTTATAAATGTTCCAAGTGAAGTTTAATTTCGTGCAAATATAGTTTTTTTCTCCTTTTGGTATTCACAATGAGACAACTATTTGTAAAAAGAGGGGGTAAAACGGAAATCGTCAATAGAATGGCCGACTTCGGTTTTATCCCCTCCTTATTCATTCACCCGGATGTTGTCTTATGATTCAGATACTGGGTGGCGAGTGTTATTTCCGGTCGTTCTCCCGGATTTCCACACGGCGGATTTTCCCGCTGATGGTTTTGGGGAGCTCATCAACAAATTCGATGACACGCGGGTATTTGTAGGGAGCCGTCACTTTCTTCACATGGTTCTGCAACTCCTTGACAAGCTCTTCTCCGGCGCGTGCCTTGTACTCTTTTGCCAACACAATCGTAGCTTTTACCACTTGGCCGCGGATTTCATCGGGCACACCGGTAATGGCACATTCCACTACGGCTGGGTGGGTCATCAATGCACTTTCCACTTCGAACGGGCCGATGCGGTAGCCGCTACTTTTGATGACGTCGTCGGCGCGACCCACGAACCAGAGGTAGCCGTCTTCGTCCTTCCAGGCTACATCTCCCGTGTAGTAAATGCCGTTGTTCCATGCCTCGTGGGTGCGGTTGGCATCACGGTAGTATTCCTTGAACAATCCCAGCGGTTTGCCTTTGTCGGTACGGATTACAATCTGTCCCTGTTCACCGGCTTCCACGGAACGTCCTTCGTGGTCTATCAGGTCTACATCGTATTGCGGATTGGGCAATCCCATGCTGCCGGGTTTCGGTTCCATCCACGGCATGGTGGCAACGGTAAGGGTCGTTTCGGTCTGTCCGAAGCCCTCCATCAGCTTGATGCCCGTTAACTTCTTGAAGGTCTCGAATACAGCGGGGTTCAAGGCTTCTCCGGCGATGGTGCAGTATTCCAGGCTGGATAGGTCGTACTTCGTAAGGTCTTCGTGAATGAGGAACCGGAAGATGGTGGGCGGTGCACAAAGCGACGTGACGTGATAATCCTGTATCTTCTCCAGTATGGCTGCGGGAGTGAACTTCTCGTGGTCGTATACAAATACGTTGGCACCGGCAATCCATTGTCCGTAGAGCTTGCCCCACACGGCTTTTCCCCAACCGGTGTCGGCAATGGTGAGGTGTAGGCTGCTCTCTTTCAGGTTGTGCCAGAAGCTGCCGGTGACGATATGTCCCAACGGATAGGTGAAGTCGTGGGCCACCATTTTGGGCTCTCCGGTAGTACCGCTGGTGAAGTACATCAGGGAGATGTCATCGTTCGTGTTCGGATGTTCCGGTTTCACGAAAGGAGCGGCGGCCTCGATACCTTTGTGGAAGTCTTCGAATCCTTCGGGAGCTTCCGGCCCGACGCTTACGAGGCGTTTCACAGAAGGAGACTCTGGCATAGCTGCCGTGATATGGTCGGTGATGACGCTTTCGCCGGCACAGACTATCATTTTAATGTCTGCGGCGTTGCAGCGGTATACGATGTCTTTCTTCGTCAGCAGGTGGGTGGCGGGAATCACCACTGCACCGAGTTTGTGCAGTGCCACAATGCTGAACCAGAATTCATAACGGCGTTTCAGTATCAGCATCACCATGTCTCCGTGCCCGATGCCGAGGCTTTGGAAATAGGAAGCCGTCATGTCTGTGTACCGTTTCATGTCGGCAAAGGTAAACTGCCGGCATTCGCCCTGGTCATTGGTCCACAACAGTGCGGGTTTGTCGGGCTGCTCGGCTGCCCAGGCATCCACTACGTCGTAGCCGAAGTTGAAATTCTCCGGTACGTTTATCTTCAAGTTCTTGATGAAGTCCTCCTGTGAGGTGAAGGATGTTTGAGATAAAAATCTTTCTACCATAACTTTATTACATGATTACTGCCAGGAATTTTACAGTCTTTCCGTCAAGCGCCTTCATGCCATGCGGCAGTTTGGAGTTGAAGTATAGACTGTCTCCTTCGTTTAAGATTAAGTCTTTGCCGTCGATGCTGACCATCATACGGCCTTCCAGTACGAGGTTGAACTCCTGACCGGTATGGCTGTTGTAATGTATCGGCTCGCTGTCCGGTTTCGGTTCTACGGTCACGATGAACGGGTCTGCCGTGCGGTTGATGAAACCGGCTGCCAGCGATTGGTATTTATATGCCTTGGTACGTTCTATACTGGTTCCTTTTCCGGCACGTGTCAGGAAGTAGGAGCTCATTTTGGGCTCTTGCCCAAACATCAGTGCGTCCAGTGATATGCCGTAGTGCCGTGCTATCTTCTGCAGCATGCTGACCGAGATGTCGAATTCTCCGGTTTCGGCCAGACGGTACTCTTCTGCAGAGATGTCGCAGTCGCGGGCGATATCGTCGGCAGTCAGTTCCAATACGTCACGCAGTCCGCGCAGGCGTTCGGCTATTTGTCTGATTTGTTCGTCCATAATTATATTTTTTTAATGGGTTGTTATTAAAGTGTGGCAATGTGCCAATAGGCTGCACAATGTTTAATTATACCGTAGCTCATAGGCATATCGGGACATCGTTACATTAGCACATTAAATATCATTTACTCGCTTTGATGGCTTTAATCACAGTGGAGGTGAATCCTTCATGTTCCAGCTCGTTGATTCCCTTGATGGTAATTCCTCCGGGGGTACACACCTTGTCAATCTCAACACTGGGGTGCGTGTCGTTGTTCAGAATCAGCTCGGCTGCCCCTTTCACGGATTGTGCCACCATGCGCATGCCGTCTTTGGGATAGATACCCATTTCAACGCCGGCCTGCATGGCTGCCTGGATATACTTAAGCACGTAGGCGATGCCGCAGGAAGTCATGGCAGTGGTTGCCGCAATCTTTTCTTCGGGAATGAGCATGGCGAGTCCCATCTGGTTGAAAATGTCCAGCATCAGTTGCTCCTGCTCCTTGGTGGCATTGCGGCTGGCGATGAGTGTCATGCTTTCCATCTCGCTGATGGCGGTATTGGGAATAAGACGGAACATGGTCATTTCTTTGTCTGCTACATAGTGTGTCAGCTCTTCAAAAGGAATGCCGGCTGCAACGGATATAAGAATCTCTGTGCCTTTTAGTTCCAGTTCCTTTATCACTGGCTCCATCAGCCATGGCTTCACGGCAAAGATTATCATATCTGCACCGGCTGCCGCTTCCTGGTTGTCATTGGTCACTTGCAATGCGGGGAATTCTGCCTTCAGCTTGTCCAGCTTGCCCTGGGTGGGGTTGGAGACAATGATGTTACCGGCAGGGATGATTGTTCCTTTTGCCAGCCCTCGGGCAATGGCTCCCCCCATATTTCCTGCACCGATAATTGCTGTTTTCATATCTTTTTGTTGTTAAAAGAGTTGTTTTGCTGGCAAAGGTAGATAAATTTTCTACAAAAAACGACCGAGAGAGAAAGGTATTCTGCTTTTCGGTCGTTTCTTTTGCTGGCTGATTATTTGTGTCAAATATTAAAGTACTTTCTTGAAGCGTTCCAAGAATTCCTTTGCTTCATCCATGCCGAGGCACAGAGGCGGCAGCAGGCGAAGTACATTCGTACCGCTTACACCGGTGAATACATGCTGCTCTTTCAGTAGTCTTAGGCGCAGTTCCTTGATGGGTTCTTCAAATTCCAGCCCTATCATGAGTCCGCGTCCGCGAACGTCCTTGATTTGAGGGAATTTCTTTAGTTCCGTTATCAGGAAGTTGCCGACTTGGGCTGCATTCTCTATCAGGTTTTCCTGCTCTATCACATCCAGCACGGCAAGGGCGGCACTGCAAGCCAGGTGGTTTCCGCCGAAAGTGGTTCCAAGTTGCCCGTATACCGGTGTAAACATTGGGCTGATGAGTACGCCTGCCATCGGGAAACCATTGCCGATGCCTTTTGCCACGGTGATGATGTCGGCTTTGATGCCGTTGTACTGATGGGCGAAGAACTTGCCGCTGCGTCCGTAGCCGCTTTGGATTTCATCGAGAATCAAGACTGTGTTGTGTTCCGTACAAGTCTGGCGGAGAGCCTGCATGAATTCGTCTGTCGGCAGTTGGATGCCGCCTACACCTTGTATGCCTTCGATAATCACTGCGCAGACATCTCCTTTGGACAATTCGGCCTTCATGGCTTCGATGTCGTTCAACGGGAGGTAGGTGACGTGCCCGCAGTTGTTGATGGGAGCGATGATTTTAGGATTGTTCGTTACTTCCACCGCCAGTGAGGTACGTCCGTGGAATGCTTTTGAGAAGGATATCACACGGGTACGGCCATTGTAGAAAGAGGCGAGTTTCAAGGCGTTTTCATTGGCTTCGGCACCGCTGTTGATGAGGAAGAATGAGTAGTCGTCATAGCCACAGACTTTTCCCAAGCGTTCTGCCACTTGCTGTTGCAGCTTGTTAATTACTGAGTTTGAGTAGAATCCTAACGTAGCAACTTGGTTACTCACCATCTCTACATAATGTGGATGTGCATGTCCGATTGAGATGACTGCATGGCCACCGTAGAGGTCGAGGTATTCGGTACCGTTCTCGTCCCATACATGGCAGCCTTTTCCTTTGACGATGTTGATGTCAAAGAGAGGGTATACGTCGAATAAATTCATTTTTTTTAGAATGCAGAAGGTTTCAACCGTAATCCTACGGTCTCTTCCAGGTTAAACATTAAATTCATGTTATGGACAGCTTGTCCGCTGGCGCCTTTCAGGAGGTTATCAATGCAGGAAATGATAAGCAGTTTGTCGCCATGCTTCTCCAGATGGATGAGGCATTTATTGGTATTCACCACTTGCTTCAGGTCAATGTTCTTTTCCACGACAAATGTAAAGGAATCTTTGGCGTAGTATTCTTCGTACATACGGATGATTTCTTCCAGAGCCACTTTGGTCTTTACTACGATGGTAGTGAAGATACCGCGCGGGAAGTCACCCCGGTAGGGGATAAAATCTATTTCTGCATCGAAACTGTTTTGCAGCTGGCGGAGTGATTGCTTGATTTCGGGCACGTGCTGGTGCTCGAAAGCTTTGTAAACACTCATGTTGTTGTTGCGCCAGCTGAAGTGGCTCGTGGCACCCGGTTTCACTCCGGCACCCGTACTTCCGGTGATGGCATTCACCATGATGTCATCATTCAGCATCAGGTGCTTGGCGAGCGGCAGCAGCCCCAATTGTATGCAGGTGGCAAAGCAGCCCGGATTGGCTACATGCTTTGCCTTGCAGGTGGCGCGGCGGTTCAGTTCCGGCAAGCCGTAAATGAAATCGTGGTCAGGAGAGGCTATGCGGTAGTCCATGGAGAGGTCGATGATTCTCAACTCCTCGGGCACGTTGTGGCTTTCGAGGAATTTTCTCGTGTCGCCATGTGCCGTACAGAAAAACAGCACGTCGATTTCTTCCAGCGGAAGCTGGTCGGTAAATACCAAATCTGTTTCACCGTACAGTCCTTCGTGTACATCAGTAATTTTGTTGCCGGCGTTGCTTGAACTGTTTATGAATACGATTTCCGCTTCCGGATGGTTGAGCAGTAAACGTATCAGTTCGCCTGCCGTGTATCCGGCTCCGCCGATGATTCCTACTTTAATCATTTCTATAATATCTATTGGATTCTTCTGGTATGATAATCAATAATATAATGTATATAATTACACCTGCAAAAGCAGTAAAGACGGTAGCGAACGTATAAACGATGCGTACTAAAGATACGTCAAGTCCGAAAAAGTTTGCCAGTCCTGCACATACACCGGAAAGTATTCTTCCGGTTCGGGGACGTGTCAGTTTCCGTTTCTTGTCCGTCATTTAGATTTTCTCGTCTTTGTGATTTGAATAATATGCACGCAGTGCCGTGGAGGTTACTTTGATGAAGCCCTTGGCATCTTCTGCCGTCCAGCCTTTCTGCATTTCGCCGTATTCGCCGAACTTGTTTTTCACAAGGTCGTCCTTGCTTTCTACACCTACGGTAGAGAAGCAGAGTGGGTGAAGCTCGAGGATAGCCGTACCGTTTACGTTGCGTTGCGAGGATTCCAGCATGGCTTCGATGTCGCGCATTACCGGTTCCAGATATTGGCTTTCGTGCAGGAACATGCCGTACCAGTTGGCTACCTGGTCCTTCCAGTATTGCTGCCATTTGCTCAAGGTATATTTCTCCAGGAACTTGTGTGCGCCGATAATCAGCATGGGTGCGGCAGCTTCGAAGCCTACACGGCCTTTGATACCGATAATCGTGTCGCCTACGTGCATGTCGCGTCCGATACCGTATGCCGCACCAATCTCTTCTACCTTCTGGATGGCTTTGATGGGGTCGTCGAATGTCTCGTCGTTCACGGCTTTCAGCTCACCTTTTTCAAAAGTGAGGCGCAACTGCTCGCTGCCCTCTTTGGTGCAGTGTTTCAGATAGGCGCTTTCGGGCAACCCTTGCGCGGAATCCAGAATCTCGCCACCACAAATGGAAGTGCCCCACAAACCTACGTTATAGGAATATTTTAGTTTGGTGAAGTCGGCGGCAAAGCCGTGTTTGTTCAGATAATCAATCTCTTCCTGACGGCTCAGTGCCATGTCGCGTGTCAGCGTGATGATTTCCACGCCCGGAGCCATGACGAGGAAAGTCATGTCGAAACGAATCTGGTCGTTACCCGCACCTGTAGAACCGTGGGCGATGGCATCCGCGCCGATTTCGTTGGCATAGCGTGCAATGGCCAATGCTTGGAAGATACGTTCGGAACTTACAGAGATAGGATAGGTGCCGTTACGCAAAACATTGCCGAATACCATGTATTTCAAGCTTTTCTCATAGTATTCCTGCGTCACGTCGAGGGTGACGTATTCTTTGGCGCCCAGCTTGTAGGCATTTTCTTCGTTTGTCTTCAACTGTTCAGCACTGAAACCGCCCGTATTGGCACAAGCTGCATATACTTCGTACCCTTTTTCTTTGGTAAGATACATCACCGTAAACGAGGTATCCAAACCTCCGCTGAATGCGACTACTACTTTCTTCTTCTTTTCCATATCCTTAGTATTTTTATATTTTATCCTCTTCGTGCAGCTTCGGGTCGTAAAGCATTGCTGTGCAAATGCAGAATTTACGGTTCTTAGCTACCAATATATCATGGTTTATACAGCCTTCGCAACCTTTCCAGAACGATTCGTCATCGGTCAGTTCGTTGAAGGTGACGGGCACATATCCCAGCTCGGTATTCATTTTCATGACGGCAGCTCCGCTGGTGAGACTGAAAACTTTAGCATTAGGCCAGCGTAGGCGTGCCAGGCGGAAAGAAGCGGTCTTGATACGTTTTGCCAGCCCCAGTCCCCGATATTTGGGGTGTACTATCAAACCGGAGGTTGCTACATATTGCTTGTTACCCCAGCTCTCTATGTAGGTGAAACCGGCAAAATCATCTCCACACAAGGCTATGATGGCCTTTCCTTCTTTCATTTTAGTAGCTACGTATTCGTGTGTGCGTTCTGCGATGCCCGTTCCGCGTACCTTGGCAGCTTCCCGGATGGTATCCAAAATCTTGTCTACGTAAACTTCATGTGAGGCGTCAGCCACCATCACATCAATTTGTTTCGAATCCATTTCTTATTTAATTTCTTGTTTTTTGTTGTTATCTATCATTTAATGTTCGGGATGATTTGCGATAGGAAGCTGCGTACCTCGTCATGTGACGCTGCTTCGTGCACCACCAGCATGATGGTGTCATCTCCGGCAATGGTACCCAGAATGGCGGGACACTCTCGGTTGTCGATGTCGTAGGCCATGCTGCTGGCATATCCGGGCCGGGTACGGATGACGGCAATATTGCCCGAAAATTGAAGTGAAACGAATCCGCTTGTCATCAACATCTCACTTGCACTCTGGTCGTTCGAACGTTTATACATGATGTTGTTGGGCAGCACATATACGTATTTACCGTTCATGTTCGCTGCTTTCGCTACTTTCAGCTGTTTCAAGTCGCGTGACAAGGTGGCTTGTGTCAGTTCAAAGCCTTCCTTGCTCAAAGCTTGCAACAGTTCTTCCTGAGAACTGACGTCTTTGCTTGAGATAATCATCTTGATGGCGTCTAACCGATTGGCTTTTTTCTTCATTTTCTGTATAATTATTCTAAGAGTAGTGCAAAATTAGGGATTATTTCGGAAAGAATATGCAAAAAGGAGAGCTTTTTTATTCTTTTTATACATCGGGTGTACTGTATATGTTGTTTTTGTTCTCTTTGTTGGAGTCTTGTTTGTTCTTTTACGTTATTGGAGATTGTTTCCGTATGTCTTTGGTAAATGTTGATATAATATAGAATAGATATGCAATTGTCAAATCTGACACCCTTTCAATCAAAAACTGTACAAAAAGTAGGGGGATAATCTCCTATTTTTGTATCGTTGAATAGCAACTAAAACTAATTACCATGAAACAATGCTTTTTTGCGGTCGACTTGGGGGCTACCAGTGGTCGCACAATTCTGGGAACTTTTACTTCGAATGGTTTGGAAATGGAAGAAGTAAACCGTTTCCCAAATCATCTGATTGAAGCTGGCAGACATTTTTACTGGGATATTTATGAACTTTACCGTCATATTATTGAAGGGCTAAGGATTGCCGCCCGTAAAGGTGTAGAAATAACTTCCATCGGTATCGACACTTGGGGAGTAGATTTTGTCTGTGTAGGTAAGGATGGGGGATTTCTTCGCCAGCCGTATTCCTATCGTGACCCTCATACGGTGGGTGCTCCGGAAGCGTTCTTCACACGTATACCTCGTAGCCATGTGTATGGATGGACGGGGATTCAGGTGATGAATTTCAACTCCTTGTTCCAACTTGATACATTACGCCGTAATCATGACAGTGCATTGGCAGCTGCAGATAAATTGCTGTTTATGCCTGATGCTTTGAGCTATATGTTGACCGGTCAGATGGTAACGGAGTATACTATTGCCAGTACGGCACAGTTGGTAAATGCCAATACCTGCAGGCTGGAGGATGCCTTGCTGCAGGAGATTGGACTGACACAAGCTCATTTCGGGCGTTTTGTCTATTCTGGTGAAAAAATAGGGGGCTTGACGGAGGAAGTACAACGAATAACCGGACTTGGCGCTGTCCCCGTGATAGCTGTTGCCGGGCATGATACGGCTTCTGCTGTTGCTGCCGTACCTGCCATGGACCGTAATTTTGCTTATCTAAGTAGTGGTACTTGGTCTCTGATGGGAGTGGAGACGGATGCTCCAGTCATTACTGCTGAAACAGAATCCTTGAATTTTACGAATGAAGGCGGTGTGGAAGGAACCATTCGTTTGTTAAAAAATATTTGTGGTATGTGGCTGCTTGAACGTTGCCGTACCGAATGGGGGGAAATCCCTTATTCCGAACTCATCGTTGAGGCTGGTACTTGTGAACCATTCCGTAGTCTAATTAATCCGGATGATGCTTTGTTTACCAATCCGGCGAATATGGAGCAAGCCATCAAGACCTATTGTTCCGATTATCGTCAGCCTATTCCCATGACACATGGACAGATAGTACGCTGTATCTTTGAGAGTCTTGCTTTGAGATACCGTCAGGTGCTGGATAGCCTGCGAAATCTTTCACCACGTCCGGTGGAGGCTTTACATGTTATCGGTGGCGGTAGCCGTAACGAACTGCTTAACCAGTGGACAGCCAATGCTGTCGGTATTCCCGTGATTGCCGGACCTTCCGAAGCTACTGCTATCGGTAACGTTATGGTTCAGGCATTGGCTGCCGGAGCAGCTAGAAACATTGCTTCCATGAGACAGCTCATCAACCGTTCCATACCATTAAAGACTTTCTATCCGCAGGATATGGAGGATTGGAATACCGCTTACCTGCACTTCAAGCAATTGACGATGACTAATTATAATGGATAATGATTACCAATAACTTATAACTCATAATCAAATCACGTATCATGAAAGAAGATTTGATAAACAAAGCGTATGAAATTGCTAAAGAGCGTTACGCAGCTCTCGGATTGGATGTAGAAAAAGTAATGGAGCAACTTCAGAAAGTGTCTATCTCCATGCATTGTTGGCAGGCCGATGATGTTCAGGGATTCGAATCTGCCGGCTCATTGACCGGTGGTATCCAGACAACAGGAAACTATCCCGGTAAAGCCCGTAATATGGAAGAACTGCGTTCCGATATTTTGAAAGCTGCTTCTTATATCCCCGGTAAGCACCGTTTGAATTTGCATGAGATTTACGGTGACTTTGGCGGTACCTTCGTAGATCGCGATCAGGTAGAGGTGAAACATTTCGAAAGCTGGATGCAATGGGCAGCCGAGAATGGTATAAAATTGGATTTTAATTCCACTTCTTTCTCTCATCCGAAGAGCGGTAATCTTTCTCTGGCTCATCCGGACCAAGGTATCCGTGACTTTTGGGTCGAACATACTAAACGTTGTCGTGCCATTGCCGAAGAAATGGGGCGCCGCCAGGGAGATCCCTGCATCATGAATCTTTGGGTGCATGATGGTAGCAAGGATATCACTGTAAACCGTATGAAGTATCGTGTGCTTTTCAAAGATTCTCTCGACCGTATTTTTGCTACGGAATACAAGCATATGAAGGACTGCCTTGAATCGAAGGTGTTTGGCATAGGTTTAGAGAGTTATACAGTAGGCTCCAATGAATTCTGTATGGGCTATAGTGTACAGCATCAGAAACTTATTACCATTGATACCGGGCACTTCCATCCTACGGAAAGTGCTGCAGACAAGGTGTCTTCCATGTTGCTCTTTGTCCCTGAGCTGATGCTCCACGTAAGCCGTCCGGTACGTTGGGATTCTGACCATGTAACTATCATGGATGACCCCACTCTTGAACTTTTCCAAGAAATTGTCCGTTGCGATGCACTGGACCGTGTACACATTGGTCTTGATTATTTTGATGCTTCCATCAACCGTATCGGTGCTTATGTAATCGGTACCCGTGCGGCGCAGAAATGCATGTTGCGTGCGTTACTAGAACCATTGGCAAAGCTTCGCGAATATGAGGCCACCGGTCAAGGTTTCCAGCGCCTTGCTCTGCTCGAAGAGGCTAAGGCTTTGCCTTGGAACGCTGTTTGGGACATGTTCTGTCTGAAAAACAATGTTCCGGTAGGTGAGGAGTTCATCGCTGAAATAGAGAAGTATGAAGTTAATGTAACCTCTAAAAGAGGATAGGAAACCCTTGTAACTGACAGAAATGGAAATAATATTAGGGTTATTGATTATTGCCATCGGAGCATTCTGCCAATCCAGTTGCTATGTACCCATTAACCGCATCAAGGAGTGGAGCTGGGAGTCGTATTGGATTGTACAAGGTGTTTTCGCTTGGCTGGTTTTTCCGTTCTTGGGCGCGTTGCTGGCAGTACCTGCCGACAATTCGCTGTTCGAGATTTATGCAAACAATCCTGCGGATACGCTTTGGACTATGTTCTTCGGAGCTTTATGGGGAGTGGGGGGACTGACGTTTGGTTTGTCTATGCGCTATTTGGGCGTAGCTCTTGGGCAGTCTATCGCTTTGGGTACTTGTGCCGGATTGGGAACGATATTGACTCCGGTATTTACTGGTAAGGCAGGAGATTTGACAACATCGGTTATTGTTGGTGTAGTGGTCACGTTGGTAGGTATTGGCATTATCGGTCTGGCCGGTAGCATGAAGTCTGCCAGCCTGAGCGAAGAAGAGAAGAAGAAGGCCGTAAAGGATTTCAATTTTACTAAAGGTATTATTGTAGCCCTTCTTGCCGGATTTATGAGTGCGTGTTTCAGTATAGGATTGGGTTTTGGAGAGAAACTCTGTTTTGCTGAAAGTGCGGATATATTCAAGACACTGCCTGCTACATTGATGGTGACACTGGGTGGTTTCATTACGAATGCCGTCTATTGTTTCTATCAAAATTCCAGGAACAAAAGTTGGGGCGATTATGGCAAGAAATCCCTTTATGTAAACAATGTCTTGTTTTGTGCTTTGGCCGGTGTGTTGTGGTACAGCCAGTTCTTTGGTCTTAGCTTGGGTAAGGGATTCCTTGCTGCCTCTCCGGTATTGCTCACATTCTCGTGGTGCATCCTGATGTCGTTGAACGTAACGTTCTCCAATGTTTGGGGTATCCTTTTGAAGGAATGGAAAGGGTGTACACCCAAGACAATTACAGTGCTTGTCATAGGCTTGGCAGTCTTGATAATTTCTTCTTTCCTGCCACAGTTGCTGGGGTAAGTTTAAATACCTATCTTTGAATATAAAACTAAAATATATCTGCATATATGAAATCAATTCTAGAAAATCGTCCGGCGCTGGCTGCGGAAGTTAATAAGGTGGCTGAGGTGGCTGGTTATCTCTGGCAGAAAGGTTGGGCAGAACGTAATGGGGGCAATATTACGGTCAACATCACTGAGTTTGTAGACGATGAAATCAAGGCTATGTCCGCCATTAGTGAGGTGAAATCAATCGGTGCTACTTTACCTTATTTGAAAGACTGCTATTTTTATTGCAAAGGCACCAACAAGCGTATGCGCGATTTGGCCCGTTGGCCGATGGAGAACGGTTCGGTCATCCGCATTTTGGATGACTGTGCCAGCTATGTCATTATAGCCGACCAGTCTGTACAGCCTACATCGGAACTTCCTTCCCATCTTAGTGTACACAACAATCTGATAGCGAAAGGTTCTCCCTATAAAGCTTCGGTGCATACGCATCCTATTGAGCTGGTAGCCATGACTCACAACAAGAAGTTTCTGGAAAAAGATGTAGCTTCGAACCTGCTTTGGAGTATGATACCGGAAACAAAGGCTTTCTGTCCCCGCGGTTTGGGCATCATCCCTTATCAACTTCCCAGTTCGGTAGAATTGGCTGAGGCTACCATCCGCGAACTGGATGACTATGATGTAGTGATGTGGGAGAAACATGGTGTGTTTGCTGTGGATGTGGATGTGATGGCTGCTTTCGACCAGGTGGATGTACTCAATAAATCCGCCCTTATTTATATCGCTGCCAAAAATATGGGTTTTGAACCGGATGGTATGAGCCAGCTTCAAATGAAGGAAATGTCCGTAGCGTTTAATTTGCCCAAATAATTGTTTTAACAGATAGTGTGTAATTATGTATAGAATGATATTGAATGAGACCTCTTATTTCGGTGCCGGCTGTCGCGAAACGATTGCCGTGGAGGCTGCCCGCAGAGGTTTCAAAAAGGCTTTCTTTGTAACGGACAGAGATTTGATCCGTTTCAAGGTGGCTGATAAAGTGATTGAAGTTTTCGAGAAGAACAGTATACCTTATGAGCTCTTCAGTGATGTGAAGGCCAATCCTACCATTACCAATGTACAGAATGGTGTGGCTGCTTTCAAGGCATCCGGTGCCGATTTTATCGTGGCTTTGGGTGGCGGCTCTTCCATTGATACGGCAAAAGGTATTGGTATTGTTGTGAATAATCCGGATTTTGCAGATGTGAAGTCTCTGGAAGGTGTGGCGGATACTCGTCAAAAGGCTGTCCCTACTTTTGCTTTACCTACTACGGCGGGAACTGCTGCTGAGGTGACCATCAATTATGTTATCATTGACGAAGAGGTCAAAAAAAAGATGGTTTGTGTAGACCCTAATGATATTCCGGCAGTAGCTATTGTTGACCCGGAGCTGATGTATTCCATGCCGAAAGGATTGACTGCTGCAACCGGTATGGATGCACTGACTCATGCCATAGAAAGCTATATAACGCCGGGTGCATGGGCTATGTCGGATATGTTCGAACTGAAAGCCATTGAAATGATTGCTGTCCATTTGAAAGCTGCCGTAGACAATGGCAGCGATCCGGTTGCCCGCGAGGCCATGTCTCAAGCGCAATACATTGCCGGTATGGGGTTCAGCAATGTCGGTCTGGGCATCGTTCATTCCATGGCCCATCCTTTGGGTGCCCATTATGACACTCCGCATGGGGTGGCCAACGCATTGCTTCTTCCTTACGTAATGGAGTATAATGCAGCGTCCCCGGCTGCTCCTAAATATGTCCATATTGCGAAGGCGATGGGAGTCAATACGGAAGGTATGAGCGTGGAAGAAGGTATATGTGCTGCTATTGCTGCTGTCCGGAAATTGTCTTTAAGTATTGGCATTCCACAGCGGTTGCGTGAAATCAATGTTAGGGAAGAGGATTTGCATCAATTGGCTATCGATGCTTTCAATGATGTCTGCACCGGTGGCAATCCGAGACCTACATCTGTGGAAGATATAGAAGCTCTGTATCATAAAGCTTTTTAAGGCAAGCGCTATTTTAGGTTACATGTCTATTCCCGTCCGTGATGAATAATATTCGCTGCGGACGGGATTTTTCATAAATAATCTCTATTTTTGTTCCGGAGCTATTATGGAAGGCACGTGTTATGACTAAAAATTATAATGATTTAGGAGTAGAGTTTAAGTACCTTATTGTAAATGACATGGACCAAAAATATGGTCTTTGGGTAAATACTGTGGGCTTTCAGTCTATCCAGCCTAACTCTCCTTATCCGTTGAAAGATCATCCTACCGGTTATTTTTTCAATGCGCAGAAAGGACGGATTCTACGCGAGTACCAGTTGGTCTATATCACTAAAGGGAGGGGGGTGTTCTCCTCGGAGACCACGCCAGAGAAGCAAGTGTGCAAAGGACGACTGATGGTGCTGTTTCCTGGTCAGTGGCATACATATTATCCTTATGTGCAGACGGGTTGGAATGAATATTATATTGGTTTCGAGGGAGCTGTGATTGATGATATGGTGAAAGGTGGTTTTCTATCGAAAGAGAATCAAGTGTTGGAGGTGGGGTTGAATGAAGAGCTCGTTTCACTTTTCTCTCGCGCTTTGGAAATTGCGGAAGCTGATAAGATTTCTTCCCAGCAATATCTTGCCGGAATTGTGCTACATATGATAGGGATGATATTGTCCATCTCTAAAAACAAGATTTTCGAAGTGGGTGATGTCGATCAGAAAATAGAGCAGGCTAAAATCATCATGAACGAGAATGTATTCAAGGATGTTGACCCGGAAGAACTGGCAATGAAGTTGAATATCAGTTATTCTTGGTTTCGCAAAGTATTTAAGGATTATACCGGCTATGCTCCTGCAAAATATTTCCAAGAGCTAAAGTTGCGTAAGGCTAAGCAATTGCTGGTGGGTACTTCTTTATCGGTGAAAGAAATCTCTTTTATGCTCGACTATAAGTCTACCGAGCATTTCTTCTCCTCGTTTAAGAAACGTACGGGGTTCACTCCATTGGAGTATCGCTCTTATGGTTGGGAAACCGGAGGAGAGGAGGTATAAAACAAAAAAAGACTTAACTTCTAAAAGTTAAGTCTTTTCTGTCGGAATGAGGCGACTCGAACGCCCGACCCCTACGTCCCGAACGTAGTGCGCTACCAACTGCGCTACATTCCGATTGCTTTTGAAAAGTGGTGCCACCAGGAATCGAACCGGGGACACAAGGATTTTCAGTCCTTTGCTCTACCAACTGAGCTATGGCACCTTTTTCGTTTGCGGGTGCAAAGATAAAGAGTTTTTTTTATACCGCAAGGCTTTTTGAGGAAAAATATCTAAAAAAGGTGCCTCTTGCTCTATGGAGCGAGGCACCTTACTTCTAAAAATCATTTGCTATCGAAGACATCAGTCGATATTCGGATTGATGCTATGCCAGTCTTTGATGGCAGGCAGTACACCCATTTCTATCACCTCGTCACGAAGTGTGCAGAGATGGGCATAGCTTTCTTTCAGTTTGGCTTCTTCTTCGGGCGTGCCGTTCAGTTCCTTATAGTGTACACCGTCTTTGGTAATTTCAGTTTCCATTGCCATCATGATGTGGTCGAAGCCGTGGCTGTGTACATATGTACCGGCAGGCCAGCGGAACGGTTTGCCACCCATCGCTGCAGCTATCATTTCGATAGAGACGTATGCCGGACTCTGGAAGGAAGAACGTCCACGGAGGGCGATGATGTTGGCACCGCCTTTGGTTACCTTAGTCTGGATTTCGACCCACTGTTCTTTAGTCAGGGCAGGGGTACCGATGATATCAAGTAACGGTTTACCGTCCACCTTGGCGGTAGAGGCATATACAGCCATCTGTTCACCATGACCGCCGTAGGTACGGCAATTTTCGATTTTGTCGGGGGTGATGCCGAAGTGCTTGGAAAGTTCACTGCGCAGGCGGGTGCTGTCGAGGGCAGCCAGTGTGGTCACTTGTGAAGGTTTCAGGCCGGAATACAATAGGGTAATCAGACCGGTGATGTCGGCAGGGTTGAAAATGACAACCACGTGCTTCACATCCGGACAGTAGGCTTTTACATTCTTGCCGAATTCTTCGGCAATAGCGGCATTGCCTTTCAAAAGGTCTTCGCGGGTCATGCCGGCCTTGCGGGCGGCACCGCCTGATGATACCACATACTTGGCACCGGTCAGCGCTTCTTTGATATCGGAGGTAAATGTGATGTTCATTCCTTCGAATCCGCAGTGGAACAGCTCTTCGGCCACCCCTTCCAGTCCGGGAGCATAAGGGTCGTACAGACATAGGTTGGGAGTGAGATGCATCATGATTGCAGTCTGTGCCATGTTTGAACCGATCATGCCGGCTGCGCCGACGATTGTCAATTTGTCATTTGTCAGAAATTCCATAATCTTTTTTATTTAAAGGTGAGTAATATCTTTTCTTGCTGATTGTCACGATACAAAGATAACCCTTTTTGAAGAGAGTTGTTCATAGAAAAAAGTTATCTTTTAGAGCAAAAAGTTATTTCTTCTTTCCGAACTGCTGTATTGTACCTAAATTACTTATCTTTGTTGGGAAAATGAAGATAAGTAAGAAACTATGAGCATTGAGTTAGGAAAGTACAATACGCTGGAAGTGGTGAAGGAGGTAGCCTTCGGCATGTATCTGGACGGTGGCGAAGAAGGTGAAATTCTGCTTCCGTCGCGTTATGTCCCCCAAGACTGTAAGGTGGGAGACAAACTGAACGTTTTTATATATCTTGATAACGAAGAACGTCTGGTAGCCACTACTCTGACACCGTTAGTGCAGGTCGGGCAGTTTGCCTGCTTGGAGGTGGCGTGGATAAACCAGTATGGTGCTTTCCTTAACTGGGGATTGATGAAGGATCTTTTCGTCCCCTTCCGCGAACAGAAAATGAAGATGCAGGTGGGAAAGAAGTATGTGGTTCATGCCCATTTGGATGATGAAAGCTATCGTATCGTGGCATCGGCCAAGGTAGACCGTTATCTTTCCAAAGAGAAGGCCGCCTATGAGTCGGGGCAGGAGGTGGATATCCTGATTTGGCAGAAGACGGATTTGGGATTCAAGGCGATCATCAACGATGAATATAGCGGCTTGCTATATGAGAGCGAGATATTTCAGCCACTGCACACGGGCATGAGGATGAAGGCCTATGTGAAGCAGGTACGTGAAGACGGCAAGATAGACCTGCTGCTTCAAAAACCGGGGCAGGCTAAAGTAGAAGATTTCTCAGCTACGTTGCTGGACTATATCCGTGAACAGGGCGGACGGATAGCTTTGAATGACAAGAGTCCGGCAGAAGAAATCTATGCAACTTTCGGTGTCAGCAAGAAAACCTTCAAAAAGGCTGTGGGAGATTTGTACAAAAAACATCTGGTTGTATTGGAGGAAGATGGAATCAGGATTAGGAATTAGTCCCAGTCATTAGGAATTTCCCTACTTGTAAATAGAGACAATCATTAGGGAGGGGAATTTCCTCTCCCTATTTTTGTCGTACAATAAAAAAAGAAAAGTCATGATACGTCATTTGATATTAAGTGTTTGTCTAGTTCTGGTAGCGTTTCCCGCAATAAAAGCGGCGCCCATAGACGGAATCCGTATAGAAAGTCCATACCGTAGAGTGGTGGTACTGGTCGACGGACAGCAGGTTTGCCTGCCTACTTTCAGTTGTTTTGTAGCCAATCTGCGTGGTAGTTGTCGGGTAGAGGTTTATGAAGCGCCATCCCGTGGGGAGAATTCCCGAAGAGGAAAACTCCTATATGATGAACGTGTGCATTGCTCCATCAATGAAGTGGAAGATATTTTCATTCCAGAGGACAAAAGACCTGGTGGAAACTGGGGTACTTCTAATCATCACAAGCCTGGCAGACCCGGTGACAGACCGTTAGGAGGCGAGCAGCATGAACCGGTGATGTCACCATCTGCCTTCGAACAGTTTATGGGGCTGATGGAAAAACAGAGTTTCGATTCAGACCGTAAGGAAGTGCTCGACCATGCCTTGCTGACCTCTTGGTTCACTACTGACCAGTGTATCCGTCTGATGGATTTTTATCGTTTCGACAGTGAAAAGAAACAGTTGATGAAGAAGGTTTATCCTAAAATAGCCGATAAACCGAATTTCTATTATGCGATAGACAAGCTGACCTTCTCGTCGGACAAGAACGAGATAAATGCCTTCATCAAACAATATCATGAGAAGAATAACTAAAAAAAGGAGGGATTATGAAACGGATTATATTTATATTTCTTGCCGCTATGATGAGTACAGCTGTTTGTAGTGCGGCAATGAGCAACAGCAAAGTGCGTAAAGAGACCCGCTTTCTTACGGACAAGATGGCCTATGAATTGAACCTGAGTACAGAACAGTATAATGACGTGTACGAAATAAACTATGATTTCATTTCCGGTATACGTTATCTGATGGATGACGTTCTTCGGGGGGAGGAATGGGCCTTGAATCGCTATTACGATTATCTGGATGTGCGCAATGACGACCTTCGATGGGTGCTGAATAACCGGCAGTACGGCCGTTTCATGCAGGCCGCCTATTTTTACCGTCCGGTTTATGTAAGTGGTGGTCGTTGGTCTTTTAGGGTTTACATCACTTACACCAACCATAATCATTTCTATTTCCCGCGGCCGTATCATTACCGTACATATTGCGGTGGGCATTATCGTACGCACTATCACAACAGCTATTATCGCGGTCGTTACCATCATCCGCACTATACTGGTTCGTGGAGTATTCGGAATGATAAGTCGTACCACACCAGCCGCCGTTCAGATTTCGGTTCGGTGAACATCCGCCCTAATTCGCATAAGCGTCCGGCAGGCAGGGATGATGTATATACCACGCGACGTAGCAACAGTAGTAATAATCGCATTAGCACAGGTACACGTAACAGCAGTACGCGACGTAGTAGTGTGGATAGTGGCAGAAAGTCGAGTAAAGAGAAAATAGAAACCACAAGAATTAAAAATAATGATAAGAGCCCCAGCCGTAGCAGGGTAAAGACGGCAAGCAAGGAAAGAAGAAATGCTTCCGGCGTACGGAGTTCCGAAAGCCGTCGCAGCAGCTCTTCAAGCACTACCCGCAGTTCTACCGGCAGTAGCTCTTCCCGCTCTTCGGAAAGGAGATAGAAGAACAAAAAACTCCCCTCTTGTCAGCCTGGAGGCAGGGAGAGGGGAGAATCAAACACAACAACTAAAATTATACTTCTTTTTTTATTCAATCGGTTCTCCCTTATAGAAATCCAGAATCTTGGTACGGAACAGATAGTCATACTTGGCTTGCAATTCGTCTGATTGGGATTTCATAAGGTTCTGTTTTGCTTCATTGTATTCTACGGCATTTGCTTTTCCGTTCTCATACTTTTCGCTCATCAGCTTGAAAGACTCTTCGCTGGCAACGGTGGCTGTATGGCTACTGGTATATTTGCTTTCGGCAGCAGCGGCGTTGTACCATGCTTGTTGGATTTCCTTATAAAGTGTCTTCTTGGCATTATCCAATTGCAAGGCATAGTTTTCACGTTGCAGGCGTGCCGTGCGTACCCGGTTACGGGTAGAGAGACGGTTGAAAATAGGTACGCTGAGGTTGAATCCTACATATTTGTTGAAGTTATCGTTCATCTGCTGGCTGAAAGTACGGTCGATGGTAGAATAGTAATTCGTACCGAGACTACCGTTCAGGCTCAGTTGCGGGTAGTAGTTGCTCTGGGCAATACGGATATTGTGTTTACTGCCTTCCAAGCGGAACTGTGCAGCTTGTATGGAAGCCTTACTCACCATGGCTGTTTGGAATATCTCATCCGGAGGAGTGAGAGGGACTAAATCCAGATTGACTGCCGGAGATTCCAGATTGAACCCTTCCGGTGTTTCCAGTTCGATAAGCTGGCTAAGGTCGAGCAGGGCCAACTTATAGTTGTTGTTTGTCTGCACTACATTCATCTCGTCTTGTGCCACACGTGCTTTGGCTTCTGCCAGTTCTGCCGGAGAGGCTTTTCCCAAGTCGGCAAGCCGGCTGATGCGGACATATTGCTCTTTGCTCAATTGCACTTGTCCCAACGCCACCTGGTGGAGCTCTTCATTGAACAGCACCTGAAGGTAGGCCGAAGCTATATTGATGGCAATGTCTTCCTTGGCTTTGTCCAGGTCGGCAATGGCAGCTTTGAGGTTTAGTTTGGCCAATGCATACTGGTGGGGAATTTCCAGACCGGTAAAGATAGGTATGCTGGTATTGACAGACATATTAGTGCCGTGGCTGCTGGTGTTGACGTATACAGTGGAATAGTCTCCCGTATCCTCATTTTTGATGGCTGTTTGCGTACGTCCCCAGTTCCAGCTCTGGCCGGCACTGGCATTCAGGTTCGGCAGTCGTGCCCATTTGGCTGTATTTACTTCGACAGCACTCTGTTCGGCAGCGTTGGCTGTCTGGCGGATACTGATGTTATGCTCGATGGCATAGTCTATGCATTGGCGTAAAGACCATCGTTCCTGCGCCTGCACTGAGATACTGCCGAATATTGCGAGGTATAAGAATATCTTTTTATTCATATCGTATATCTTTTTAAGCTATTCCGTTTGTTAATCCTTTTTCTCTGCACCGCGAATCTTATCCTGGGCACTGATACCGCTTTTGATGGCAATCTTTATGCCGTCACTCATGCCGACCTGGATGGGGCGGCGTTCGAACTTCTGTACCGGTACACTGTCCGTCATTACATATACAAAGGTGCTGTCACCATTGAATTCAATGGTACTTTCCGGTACGGCAAGCGTTTTCTGGGCACGGTCCAATACGATTTCTGCGTTGGCAGAATAGCCGGAACGTATCTGTACGCTGTCCGGTGCGGCAATGGCAGCTTTGATTTCAAACTGGTTGGCACCGTTTTCTTCCACACCCTTCGGAGATATGTATTCCAGTGTGGCATCGAACGAAAGATTCTGCAGGGCGCCGATTGTTAGTTTCACCGGCATGCCTTCGTGCACACGGCCCACTTCCGTTTCGTCAATGTTGCCGCGGAAAATCAAATCGTTCATGTTGGCAACGGTAGCGATGGTGGTTCCGTCATTGAAAGTGTTACTCATGATAACCGAGTTACCGACTTTGATGGGTACATCCAGAATCAGACCGGTAATGGTGGAACGGATCAGGGTACTACTGAAAGAGGCGCTGTTCTTGGTGATGCCTTCCTTTACAATTTCCAGGTTATCTTTTGCTGTCTGTAGTTCCTCGCGTGCCTGCTTCACGCTTACTTCCCCTTTTTCGTACTCTTCAGCGCTGATAAGCTTGTCGTTGTACAGTTTCTGGGTACGGGCGAAATCCGTTTCGGCTTGGGCAGCGTTGATTTCCGCCAATCGTACGCGGCTTTCGGCAGAGTTCAATTGTCCCAGTTCGGGTATCACCTTTACTTTGGCAAGCACTTCCCCTTGCTTCACACTTTGTCCTGCTTCCTTGTATACTTCGGCAATGATACCGGAAATCTGCGGCTTGATAAGGACTTCATCTCTCGGTTCCACTTTGCCGGTGGCTACGGTAGTCTTTTCAAGGTCTGTCACTTCCGGAACTATCGTTTCGTATACTGTTACTTTAGGTTGGGACTTCTGGTACAGAAAAACGAATGTCCAAATGAATAAGGCAGCAATTACTACCAATAATGCGATTTTCAGAAACTTCTTTGTTTTCATCTTATATTTACGATTTAATTATTTACGATTGATATAGCCATTATTTCATGGCTTACGGTTAGTGGTCTCTCTATAAGTTTATTCATCCCTGATGGCTTCAATTGGCTTGATTGCCATGGCGCGATAGGCAGGTGCCAGTCCGGCAAGCACTCCTAATGCGATGAGGAGGATGCAGGTTCCGATAGCCAGTCCGAATGAAACCTGGTAGTGGGTTTTGATAACTCCAGGGTCATTGGCGGCCTTTTCAAGTATTTGCAGTACAAATACGGCAAAAGAAATACCTGCCATACCCGCTATAGTGGTTAGCACCATGCTTTCCGAAAGAATTTGTTGCAGAATGTCTTTAGGACGGGCACCTATGGCACGGCGTATGCCTATTTCCGTTGTACGCTCCTTGACGGTTACCATCATGATATTCGATACGCCGATAGCTCCGGCAAACAGCGTCCCCAAACCTACCATCCAGATTAGAAAGCGCACTCCAATCATCAGGTTGTCCATCATGGAGAACATAGCTTCCGCATTCAGAAGCATGACGGCTTGTTTGTCATCGGGAGCAATGTAGTGCGCTGCTTTTACAAGACGTTCCACTTCGGGCTGCACGTCTTTCACTTTTACTCCCGGTTTCATGATGAAACATACTACATGCAGTTTTTTTCCGAGGTTGTAGGTCTGTTGCATGGTGGAAAAAGGCAATGTAATGGCTTCAGAGGCCTGCCCTTGTATATTGACATTGCCTTCGGATGAACACATTCCGATAACCCGGTAATAGATACCATTTACCCGGACATATTTGCCGCAGGGGTCTTCACCGGGTTTGAAGAGGCTTTCATAAACACGTTTGCCGATTACACACACTTTACGCGACTCTTTAATGTCGACATCATTGATGAAACGTCCATAGGTCATCTCTTGATGTTCTATCTGTTCATATTCGGGATACAAGCCTTTCACACTACAGTCGTACTTGTTGTCTCCGTAGACAGCCACTTGTCCCCATAAGGCAATGGAAGGCGTGGCAAGCGCCACACCGTCCACATTGCGTACACGGTCCACATCTTCCATCTCCAAATCCCACCATCGTCCTTTGCGAAAACCTTTATAAGCCTCGCTTGTCTTTTGTGCAGCGATAAAGCCCGAGTTGGTTGCAAATCCTTCGAACTGGGATTTTAGTTCTTCCTGCATGCCCTGGCCGCCACCGATAAGCGCCACCAGCATAAAGATACCCCAGAATACGCCGAACGCCGTAAGCAGGCTTCTCGTTTTGTTCCTTGTTATTGTGATGAGGATTTCCTCACACGTATCTATGTCTATTCTCATAATCTTTAATCTGCTCTAAGTGCTTCAATAGGACTGATACTTACCGCTTTCTTAGCCGGGAAGAACCCAGCCAACGTACCCGCTATGATAAGGGTCAGGGTAGCTTGGATAGCAATACTGAGGTCTACGGTGGGATCGGAGAACATGGTCTGCTGGAACATGCCGGCATCCATCGTCTGGCTACCGAAAGCAGAGTTCATCCATTCCGTCACCCCGATGCCTGCCACCATACCGATATAACCGAATAGCGTAGTGATAGTCACGCTTTCCACAATAATCAGCCAAAGGATGGAGAAAGGTTTTGCTCCCAATGCCTTACGGATACCAAATTCCCGGGTACGTTCTTTCACGGTAATCAGCATTATGTTCGACACGCCGACAATCCCACTCAACAGTGTAAAGATACCGATAACCCAGATTGCAGTCCGGAGGATACCCATTGCATTCTGTGTCTGCAGATAGTTGGTGAAACGATTCCATATCCATATGGCGCTCTCATCCGTGGGGTCAAAGCGGTGATTGGTGGCAATAGCCTTGCGGTATTCTTTTTCAAAGGCTTCGTTACTTTCTATGCTGTGCAGGTTCTTGGTTGTAAAGATGATGTTATTCAGCTTGTCTCCTTTATTATAGATGGTCTGCAAGGTGGAGAAGGGGATATACGCTTCGTTTGCCTCGCGGTCTCCCTGGTCATTGTAGAGGCCTACTACTTGATAGGCCACTCCACTGGCATTGACAAATTGTCCGATGGGTTCAGTATGCGTTTTTCCGAAAAGGATATCTGCAGATTTCTTATGGAGGATGATGACTTTACGTCGGTCTTTCAGGTCGTTGTAGTTGATGAAACGTCCGTCCGCTGTTTTCACGGTTTCCACTTCGGTGTAGTTGGGATATACGCCCAGCAGAGAGATATTGATATATTCTTGTCCGAAGCTGACGTTTACATTACTTTGACGCACGGTGGCACCGGCACTGATGACATTTTCAGTGAATTGCTTCTCCGTGTCATCCATGTCCCGGTTGTCCAGTTGGACGCGGCGTCCTTCTTTCAGACCGTCGTATGACTTGGTGGTCCAGCCGGGGAAGATGCGGATAGAGTTCAAGGCACGCTCCGACGCATTTTGCTCGAAGGCATGTATGATACCGTTTCCGGCTCCGAGCAGCACGATGAGCATGAAGATTCCCCATGCCACGGCAAAGCCCGTCAGGAATGTACGCAGTTTGTTGCGTTTGATGGTTCCGTATATTTCTTGCCAAAGGTCTATCATTGATAATTAAGAATTAAGAATTAAGAATTAAAAATTAAGAATTAAAAATTAAAAATTAAAGGGGGAGGGGCTCTTCCTTTATTATTTCATGAGTCCGTCTTTTCCGAACGGGCTTGCATCGTGGTTCAGATTCGTCTCGATGCTACCTATGATACCGTCTTTGATATGGATAATCTTGTCCGTCTGGTTGGCAACACCGCTTTCGTGGGTCACGACTACGATGGTCATGCCCGTATCGTGCAGTTCCTTTAGAATCTGCATCACCTCTACGGAAGTCTTGCTGTCGAGCGCGCCGGTAGGTTCATCGGCAAGGATAATCTGCGGTTGGGTAATGAGGGCACGGGCGATGGCTACACGTTGTTTCTGTCCACCGGACATCTCATTTGGCATGTGGTGTGCCCACTCTTTCAGCCCCAGGCGGTCCAGATATTCCAGTGCCAGCGCATTACGTTTGCGGCGGCTCACTCCTTGATAAAAGAGAGGAAGCGCCACATTCTCCACTGCATTCTTGAAGGAAATGAGATTGAAGGACTGGAAGATGAAACCAATCATACGGTTGCGGTACTCGGCTGCCTTCGTTTCGCTGAGGTTCTTGATGAGGGTACCGTTCAGATAATATTCCCCCGTGTCGTAACTATCCAGAATACCCAGTATATTGAGTAAAGTGGACTTTCCCGAACCCGATGAGCCCATGATGGAAACAAATTCGCCTTTCTGAATGTCGAGGTTGATACCTTTGAGCACATGCAGCGGTGCTCCGTTGTTGTAGGTCTTGTTAATGTCTTTTAGTTGTATCACTGTTTTCCCTGTTTATTGCTTTACTCTTATTAATTTTCACTATTAGACGCAGCAATGCTACGAAAAGTTGCAAAAGTTGCAAACTTTTTTAAAAAAAGATTTTGCAGTGTCGTTTTTCTTTGTGATTTTTGTAACCATGAATGTGATTAACTAACCCTTTAAACAAAAGTAATATCATGAATTCAAACATGGAAAAGCCCTATGTAGTGGGCATTGACATAGGCGGAACAAACACCGTCTTTGGTATTGTAGACGCACGCGGAACTATTATTGCAAGCAGTTCCATCAAAACCGGAGCTTATGAGGACGTCAATGATTACGTAGACGAAGTTTGCAAGAATCTGTTGCCGCTCATTATTGCCAACGGTGGAGTAGACAAGATAAAAGGTATCGGTATCGGTGCTCCTAACGGAAACTATTACAGCGGTACTATTGAGTTTGCCCCGAACCTTCCCTGGAAGGGTGTAATTCCTTTGGCTGCCATGTTTGAAGAGCGCTTGGGTATCCCTACCGCTTTGACAAACGACGCCAATGCTGCCGGTATCGGTGAAATGACTTACGGTGCGGCTCGTGGTATGAAAGACTTTATCATGATAACTCTTGGCACCGGTGTAGGTAGCGGTATCGTTATTAACGGTCAGATGGTATATGGCCATGACGGTTTTGCCGGAGAGTTGGGACATACTATTATCCGTCGTGAAAACGGACGTCTCTGCGGATGCGGACGTCACGGCTGTCTGGAAACTTATTGTTCGGCTACGGGTGTGGCGCGTTCTGCACGTGAGTTCTTGACCAAGAGTACCGAACCGAGTTTGTTGCGCGACATTCCGGCAGAAAACATTACTTCCAAGGATGTGTATGATGCAGCGGTGAAGGGTGACAAGATTGCTCAAGACATCTTTGAGTTTACCGGAACCATCTTGGGTGAGGCTTTGGCTGACTTCATCGCTTTCTCCAGTCCGGAAGCTATCGTGTTGTTCGGTGGTCTGGCAAAAGCGGGAGACTATATCTTCAAGCCTATCCAGAAAGCTATTGACGACAATGTATTGAATATCTACAAAGGTAAGACCAAGTTGCTGGCTTCCGAGTTGAAGGACTCTGATGCTGCAGTGCTGGGTGCCAGTGCGTTGGGCTGGGAGCTGAGAGATATCAAGTAATCAATATTAGGGAAACTGATAAAGGAGGGGATATGTCAAAACTCCCCTTCTATCGAAGTCACCCTCGCTACACCTATCTGTGGCGAGGGTGATTTTTAGTTTATGAGAGTTTCGACACACCTTTTTTTCTTTGGTGGCACATATTCCTCAGCAATAAAGTTATGTCACAAGTTGCTTCCACACTTCCACCCATTCTCTGTATCCCTTTATTCATTGGGGTTGCGGATGCTGTGGAAGCAACTTGAAAAGGTGGAAGCAACTTTTGCTTCCACCTTAAATTTACGCCAAATAATCTATTAATGTCTTGTAGTACAATAAATTAATAGGATATGGGGCAATTTGCCAATATCGTGTAAACAAGCTATTGGTTTCCTGCAAACACGGTATTAACTTCGTAAAAGCCCGTGCGATAATAGGTGGAAGTCAGGCTTTTGGTATGGATAAGATAGGTATTCAGTATAGGCAAGCTATGCATATGAGAGCTGTTTAACGGCCGTGAGGCGTTCGCCTAACGGCCATAAAGCGCTTTGTTGACGGTCGTTAGCAGAGCGCCTCACGGCCGTTGGGCGCTGATAAACTAACATATCAGCAAGAAGGAAGGCTTATGTGAAAGGAAAGGAGCGCAGGCTTACAATGTTTTGAATGAGGGAGTAGCAGTAGAGTATCGCATGGTGTGTATGCATATTGTGTATATCACTAAAAAAGGGAAACCGACATTGTCAGTTTCCCTTTTTTATTTCGAAATAGGAGTCTGGAATTAACCGTTAACTCTTTTTTCTTTGATTCTTGCTTTCTTACCGGTAAGAGCGCGCAGGTAGTACAGTTTAGCGCGACGAACTTTACCCACTTTGTTCACTTCGATGCTGTCGATAGCCGGTGATTCAATCGGGAAAATACGTTCTACGCCTATGGTTCCTGACATCTTACGTACTGTAAAACGCTTCTTGTCTCCATGTCCGGCAATCTTGATAACAACACCACGGTACAGCTGTACACGTTCCTTGTTACCCTCGACAATACGATATGCTACTGTTACAGTGTCACCTGCCTTGAAGCTCGGGTGCTGTTTTCCGGTAGCAAATGCTTCTTCTGCAATTTTAATTAAATCCATTGTTTTTATTATTAAATTGTTTCATCGTTACAACGCAACATACCAGGCTTCTCTCTTGGTGTCCTGACAGCGATTGCGCGAAAGCGGTGCAAAGGAACGAATTATTTGCCAGATACACAAGTGCTTCAAGCTTTTTTTCGCCAGTTGGGATGATTTTTGAGCGTTTCATTCTGCTAAACGCAAGTCTAAATAATCGGTTAATTGTGTGGCTCAGTCGCAAAAGAAAAGTATATTTGTAGCAATTTAAAACTAAATGAATATGAAGAAACAAACTTTCAGTCTCCTTGCGGGGGCAGTGTTGGCGGTTGCGCTTCTATTGGTTTCCTGCCATTCTTCCTACGAAGTGACCAAGGTAGAGGGAGGCAGAATTCCCATGAACTCTGTCTGGGACGCCGAGCCGGATGCCGAAGCTGTGGCTCTGCTGGCGCCTTACAAGGCCCGGATGGACAGCGTTATGTATCATGTGGTGGGAACCGCAGAAATGTCGATGGACAGATTCCGGCCCGAAAGCCTTTTATCCAATCTGATTGCAGATGTACTGCGTGAGGCTGCGGTGGAAGTGCTGGGCAAACCGGCCGATATGGGGCTAATCAATATCGGTGGAATCCGGAACTCCCTGACGGAAGGAGACATCACTACCGAAAACATCTATGAGATATTGCCTTTTGAGAATTCGCTCTGTGTGCTGACGATGAAAGGCTCTGCCATGAAGCACTTGTTTGAAAACATTGCGGTGAGACTTGGTGAAGGGGTGAGTGGTATACAGTTGGAAATCAGCAAGGATGGCAAGCTGCTCCAGGCTTCCATTGCCGGCAAGCCGGTGGAGGATGACCGTGACTATACGGTTGCCACGATTGATTATCTGGCTGATGGAAACGATGGAATGACGGCTTTCCTGCAGGCGGATAAAAGGGAGTGCCCGGATGGGGCTACACTGCGCGGTCTGTTCATGAAGTATGTGGAGAAGCAGACGGTAGCCGGCAAGAAGGTGACTTCGCGCATGGAGGGAAGAGTGGTCGTTAAAGAGTAAGCATTAAAAAAAACAGAAGTTCTATGAAACATATGTATTCCTTGGCAGCCCTGCTGCTTTTCATGCTCCCCGCATCGGCACAGCAAGAGGAGCGTGTCATTACTGAAGAACCCCTTTGCCTGGTGTCCGCCGATTCTGTATCGTCCGGCCAATCCGGAAAACAACTGTTTATCCTGCACACCAGCGATACGCACAGCCGTATAGAACCCATCAGCGCCGAGGCTGCCGACGAGTATGCCGGGATGGGCGGTGTGGTGCGCCGTGCCGGTTTTGTAAAGCAGTTTCGCGGCAAGCATCCGGATATGTTGCTGCTGGATTGCGGAGACATCTCGCAAGGCACCCCTTATTATAACTTTTTCAAAGGCGAGCTGGAGGTCAAGATGATGAACCTTATGGGCTATGATGCCATGACGATAGGTAATCATGAATTTGATTTCGGACTTGAGAATATGGCGGAATTGTTCCGTATGGCGGATTTCCCCGTGGTCTGTTCCAATTATGACGTGACGGGTACGGTACTCGAAGGGCTGGTGAAGCCTTATATCACCTTGGTGCGCGAAGGGGTGAAAATCGGAATCTTCGGCCTGGCCCCCAAGATGGAAGGGCTGGTGCAGGCGGATAAATGCGTAGGCATTGTCTACAACGACCCGATAAAGGTGGCCCAGGAAATGACAGACCTTCTCAGGGAGAAGGAGAATTGCGAGGTTGTGATTTGCATGTCTCATTTGGGTATCCGCAGTGCAAATCCCGAAGGCGCTTCCGACGAGAACCTGGTAGGTAAGACGCGTGGCATTGATGTCATTTTGGGAGGACATTCGCATACTTTTATGGAAAAGCCTGCCGTTTATCTGAATGCGGACGGCAAGAGCGTTCCCGTGCTGCACACCGGAAAGAGTGGCATCTACGTAGGAGAAATGGTACTTACTTTAACTGAAAAATAGCATGATGAAAAGACTCACCCTCCTTTTATGGGTTGCAGGATTGTTTATATTGGGATTATCTTCACTTCACGCCCAGACGGGAGGCCCGTTTCTTCCTTCGGCTGCAGACAACCGGTGCCGGCAATGGGTGGACTCCGTGTTGTCAGGTCTGAATGTACACGAAAAAGTGGGGCAGCTCATCGTTGCCACCATTCCGGCCAGAGCAGACAAGGCCACGAAAAAGCAGATGCGCGAGCTGGTAAAGAAATACAAGGTCGGTGGCTTGCTGTTTTCCGAAGGTACTCCGGAAGAGCAGGCTATCTTGACCAATATGGCCCGGAAGGATGCCAAGATTCCCGTTATGGTTACTTTCGATGGAGAGTGGGGACTGTCAATGAGGCTGAAAGGCGCTCCGGACTATCCCCGTAATGCCGCCTTGGGATGTATCGAGGACAATGGCCTGATTGAAGAATATGGACGTGAGGTGGCCCGCCAGTTTCGCGAATTGGGGGTACACGTCAATTTTGCACCCGATGCGGATGTCAATACGAATCCGCTGAACCCGGTGATACACGTACGCTCCTTTGGCGAGAACCCGCAGCGGGTAGCAGAAAAGGTGGTGGCATACAGCCGTGGGCTCGAAAGCGGTGGCATACTTTCCGTTTGCAAGCATTTCCCCGGGCATGGCGACACGGATGTGGATTCTCATAAGGTGCTTCCCGCCTTGCACTACGACCGTGCACGCCTGGACAGTGTGGAACTTTATCCCTTCAAGGAAATGGTACGTGCCGGATTGGGGGGTGTCATGGTAGGCCATCTGCAAGTGCAGGCGCTGGACCCGGACGGGGTGACTCCTTCTTCCTTGTCGCGGAATGTGGTGACCGGGTTGTTGAAGGATGAACTCGGCTTTAAAGGGCTGGTGTTTACCGATGCCTTGGACATGAAGGGTGTGTCTGCCATTCCGCAGGTAACTACCAAAGCGCTGCTGGCGGGAAATGATATGGTGCTGGTACAGTTCAATACGAAGAATGCGGTGCAGGAGCTGGTAGATGCAGTGGAGTCGGGACAACTGAGTAAGGACGAACTTGATGCCAAGTGCCGCAAGGTATTGATGTACAAGTATATGCTTGGTTTGAGAAACCGCCAGCCGCAACTTCGGGTCAGCGGAATGAGCTATCGCATCAATACGGAGGAAGCGCAGGCGTTGGCTGCCAAGTTGCGCCGTTCGGCAGTGACTGTATTGAACAATTATTTCGATGTCCTCCCGCTGGCACCGGTGGAAGGTGATATTGCCGTGCTCAGCATCGGAGAGAAGGAGGCAGATGCTCCCTTTGTGGAAGCTATGAAAAAGAATGCAGGCATCAGCCATTTCCACTTGCCTTGGAATGCCGATGAGGCTCTCTGGCAGGAAGTGCAGGGGCAGTTGGCTGCTTTCCGTCGCGTGGTTATCAGCATCACCGGTTCGGCTTATGTCAGCGACCGTGATGTGGCCTTTCTGGAAGGCTTGAACCTGCGTGCTCCGCTGGTCTATACTTTTTTTACCTCTTACCGTACATTGCAACCTCTGATGCCCGCACTTGCCAAATCTAGCGCTGTGGTGCTGGCACATTCGGCAGAGACGGATTTGCAGCAATACGTGGCTGATGTTCTTTTTGCCAAAAAGCCGGCCAGTGGCAGAATGTCGATGAGTATCGGTAAACTGTTTCCAGCGGGAACGGGCTGTATGATTGAACCGGGCATGAAACCGGGGAAGACTGTTCCGGAAGATTACGGCATGAAATCGTATGTGCTGCAAAGTATCGATGCCGTTGCCCGGAAGGGACTGGAAGCGGGAGCTTATCCCGGTTGCCGCGTGCTGGTGTGGAAAGACGGACTGCCGGTATATGACAAAGGCTTCGGAACCCACTCTGATAAGGATACCACTACTGTCCGTTCTTCGGACCTTTTTGATTTGGCTTCGCTGACCAAGACTACGGCTACGTTGCTTGCCGTCATGAAACTGTATGATGAGGGCAAGATAAAACTGGATGACAAGGTTTCCGCTTATCTGCCCTTCTTGCGCAATGACAACAAGCGGAACATTACCATCCGCGAACTTTTGTTCCACGAATCGGGGCTTCCTCCCTATATCCGCTTCTACCTGGACATCATAGACCCGAATTCGGTACACGGCCCGTACTCCCAGAGTTGGGTGGACGAGTGGCATCGTACGCAGGTAAGCGAGCATAGCTATTATTGTTCCGATTTTAAGTTCCGGAAAGGGATGGTGTCCGACAAGAATACACCGGCCTATACTCTGCACATGGCAGATGGCATGTGGCTGAACAAGAGTTTCAAGAATTCTATCCTTCAGCGAATAGCCAAGTGCGAGTTGGACGGCAAACGTTATGTTTACAGCGACCTTGGCTTCGTGCTGTTGCAGCAGGTAGTGGAGAAGGTGACGGAGCTGCCGATGGATTTGTACCTTGCCCGTGAGTTCTATGCCCCGATGGGATTGCAACGTACTATGTTTCTGCCTTTGACGAAGTTCACCAAAGCGGAAATCATGCCCACGGCATCCAATGACTTCCTGCGTCGCCAGGATATATGCGGATATGTGCATGACGAGACTGCTGCCTGCATGGGTGGGGTGTCCGGTAATGCAGGACTTTTCTCTACGGCCGAAGAGGTGGCAAAGGTTTATCAAATGTTGCTGAACGGCGGTGAATTCAATGGCAAGCGTTTCTTGAGTGAGGTAACCTGCCGTTTGTTTACGACGGAGAAATCCGCCATCAGCCGTCGCGGTCTGGGATTCGATAAGCCGGATGTATCCATTGTGAAGCGCAGCCCTTGTGCTCCTTCCGCTCCGGAAGCGGTATATGGACATACCGGATTTACCGGTACTTGTGCTTGGGTGGACCCGGAAAACAAGACGGTGTATGTATTCCTCAGCAACCGCTTGTGCCCCAATGTATGGAACACGAAACTGGGTGACATGAATATAAGAAGAGATATCCAGGAATTGATTTATAAAAGTATGATTCCGCAAATCCCCTAAAAACAATCTATCTATAAGGAATGAAGAGAATATACCTGCTTGCCTATATCACTATATTGTGTTGTCTTTGTCCGCTTCTGAAAGCGCAGCTTGGCCCGATGCCGTTTACTCCGGTGCCGCCGAACGACCCTTCGCTTGTACGTCTCTTGAACAGTGACGTGCGGTGCAGGCAGTGGGTGGATTCCGTCATGCAGCGTCTGGCTCTGAAAGAACGCATCGGACAACTGTTCATCTATACGATTGCCCCCCAGCAGGAAAAGGCCAACAAGGAACTGCTGCGTAAGGTGGTGGAGGACTATAAGGTAGGCGGTCTGTTATTTTCCGGCGGATTGATGCAGAACCAGGTGATGTTGACCAATGAGGCGCAGCGGATGGCGGAAGTTCCGCTGATGATTACCTTTGACGGTGAATGGGGGCTGGCTATGCGCCTTCGCGGTACTCCGAACTTTCCGCGAAACATGGTGCTGGGCTGCATACAGAACGATACATTGATTTATGAATATGGGCGCGAGGTGGCCCGCCAATGCCGTGAACTGGGGGTGCAAGTGAATTTTGCTCCCGTAGCGGATGTGAATATCAATCCCAAGAATCCGGTTATCAATACCCGTTCCTTCGGTGAAAGTCCGTTCAATGTGGCGAACAAGGTTGTTGCCTACTCCAAAGGGTTGGAGGATGGTGGTGTACTTTCTGTCAGCAAGCACTTTCCGGGGCATGGGGATACGGATGTTGATTCTCATAAGGCGTTGCCCGTGCTGCCTTTTACCCGTGCCCGTCTGGACAGTATAGAGCTTTATCCTTTCAGAAAAGCCATTCGTGCCGGATTGGGAGGAATGATGGTGGGGCACTTGGAGGTGCCTACCATAGAGCCGCAAAAGGGGCTCCCGTCTTCGCTTTCGCGTAAGGTAGTTTCCGGTCTGTTGGTGAATGACCTCGGCTTTCAGGGGCTTGTCTTTACAGATGCCCTTGCCATGAAAGGGGTATCGGGCAATGAAAGCATCTGTTTGCAGGCGCTGAAAGCCGGCAATGATTTGCTGCTTGTCCCCCGGCGTATTAAGGAAGAAGTGGAGGCTGTGCTTGCCGCTGTGAAAAAAGGGGAGCTGACAGAGAAAGAGATAGAGGCGAAATGCCGTAAAGTACTGAAATATAAATATGCCCTTGGGTTGGAAAAGAAACCCCATGTACAGCTTTCAGGTTTGGGGACCCGCATCAATACTCCGAAAACGCATGATTTGATGCGCCGGCTGAACTTGGCGGCCATCACTGTGCTGGATAACCGGGACGAGGTACTTCCGCTGGACCCTTCCATCGGTGAAGTTGCCGTGCTCAATGTGGGAGAAGCGCAGGAAATCCGGCCGTTCCTCAAAGAACTGTCGCAGTATACCCGTCCTGTGGAGTTCCATTTGGGCAAGAATCTGCCGGAGGCTGACGGGAACCGTTTGAGAAATGCGCTGGCCAAGTATAAACGTATTCTGGTTTGTGTCACCGAACACCGTTTGACGCCCTATCAGAATTTCTTTGCAAAGTTCGCTCCTGACGTACCGGTGGTCTATCTGTTCTTTATTCCCGGCAAGCAGGTATTGCAGATAAAGCAAGGGAGCGCTGCTGCCGAAGCGGTGGTTTTGGCACACTCCTCCAACGGGGAGGTACAGCAGCAGGTTGCCCGGATTGTTTATGGCAGTGCTTGTTCAGAGGGACGCTTGTCTGCCAGTATCGGTAGCCGGTTTGCTGCCGGTGCGGGAGTGACGCTGACTCCTCAAAGTACCCCCCGCTTTGTGCCCGAAGAGCATGGTATGAATTCCCGTCTGCTGGCTGAAATAGACAAGATAGCCGAAGAAGGCATTCGTGAAGGGGCTTACCCCGGTTGCCAGGTAGTGGTGCTGAAGGATGGCAGGGAGATGTATAATAAAGCTTTCGGTACCCACGTCTGGAACAAGACCGGAAGCAAGGCGCTTCCCGTAAAGAAGACGGATGTATACGACATCGCTTCGCTGACAAAGACCACAGCCACGCTGCTTGCTGTGATGAAGTTGTACGATGGCGGACGCCTCAATCTTACAGACCGGGTGTCGGATTATCTGCCTTTCCTACAGGATACGGACAAGAAGAATATTACGGTACGCGAACTGCTGATGCATGAATCCGGTCTGCCTTCTACCTTGCTATTCTATCAGGAAGCGATTGATGAAGAGAGCTACACCGGCACTTTGTTCAAGGCACGTCCCGATGCCCGGCATTCTGCACGCATCGGACGGCAGACTTGGGCGAACCCTAAGTTCCGCTTCCGCCAGGGACTGACGTCGAAGGTGCAGACACCGGAACATACAATGCAAGTGTCCGACAGCCTTTGGCTGAACCGTTCCTTCAAGCAAGAGTACTTGCAGAAGATTGTGGATACTCCGCTTAGAGACAAGCGTTACCGTTATAGTTGTGTGGGCTTTATTTTGTTGCAGCAGTTGGTCGAGGCGCGCACCGGCATGTCTATGGACGAATATTTGGCCAAGGAATTCTATACTCCGATGGGATTGGAGCGTACGGGGTATCTTCCTCTGCGCTTCTTGAAGAAGGAAGATATTGTACCTTCATCAACAGATCCTTTCTTGCGTAAGACTACCTTGCAAGGATTTGTACATGATGAATCTGCAGCTTTTCAGGGCGGCGTTTCCGGTAATGCCGGGCTGTTTTCCACTGCCGAAGAAGTGGCAAAAGTCTATCAGATGTTGCTGAATGGGGGTGAGCTGGACGGTAAGCGCTATTTGAGCAAGGAGACTTGCAGGGTATTTACTACCACCGTCTCAAGGATAAGCCGCCGGGGGCTGGGATTTGATAAGCCCGACCAGCGTAATCCCCAGAAGAGTCCCTGCGCAGAGTCTGCCCCTGCTTCTGTCTACGGCCATACCGGTTTCACGGGCACTTGCGCCTGGACAGACCCGGAGAATGGCTTGGTTTATGTCTTTTTGAGCAACCGCACCTATCCGGATGTATGGAATAACAAGTTGATGAGGCTGGATATAAGGACGAGGATTCAGGAGGCTGTATATAAGGCGATGCTGGGAGGAAAAAAATAACTGGTAGAATTAAAAAGAGCCTCCCTTGCTCACGCAGGAAAGGCTCTTTTCTTCTTCAATTTTGAAACAATTAAATTCTATCTGTTAAGCTTTAAGTGTGTGTCTTATCAGAACGCAATACCTACGCGCAGACCGAAATTGCTCAAACCGTCTACGCTGTACGTAAAGAGGTCACCTTTGTTCGTACCGTAGCTGTAATAGGCTGCGAAATGCAAGCCCGGTCCATAAGCCCAAGGATACACATTGAAACCAATTTCAGGAGATACATAGAAACCCCATGTATCTTTGTTAGCTTCGAATACGTTGAAAGTTGACTTCAACTGTGCATATTCAGCACCCAGTTTTACACCGGCATACGGCTGGAATGCACCTCCACGGTTCCATACATAGCGGGAGGCCAGACCGAAAGGCAACTGGAATGCAGTGTGCTGCTGGTCGGTATTCAGACTGCCGCCTTCGCCTACGGGAAGTGTCTGGCGACCGAAATACTCATGGTTGCTATGGTAGTTCAAGAAAGCTCCCAATGCAAAATTGTCTGTCAGGAAGTAACCGCCTTCAAAATTCATACCCCAGCCGCTTGATTTGTCGGCGAAGTTGTTGCTGAGGGGAAAGTTATATTGCCAGTCGATATTGGCATAACCGTTATCGGTCATCTGTGCCTTCGTCGGTAGGGCGAAGACGAGAGCAAGAGCGGCAACCGCAAGTACTCTCAAGGAAAGATATTTTATTGTTTTCATACTTTGTTCTTGTTTTTTGGTTCAATGGCAACTTCCCAGTCCGGAAAGGATGCTGCCGTATTATTCTTGTTACCTTAATATTGGGTAACCCGTCATTTGTCACTTATAGCTCGTAGCTTGTCACTACTTGTTAGTCAGGTAAGTTGATTGAGTGAAAGCTTGGTTCACACCTTGCACGGCAAGTTTGGTATTGACAGAAGTAGAACCACTCAGCAAGCCGCTCATATAGCTGGTCCACAGAACAGGAAGTTTCTCGCTCTGGCCTTGCGGCGCCTCCAGATTCAACAATTCGCTGATAAAGGAACCGGTGCTGTAGGAATAGTTCACGGCATAGGGATAATACCATCCGCCCCAGTTGCCCCAGTAAGGAGCATCCCAGTAGCCTGGATAGTTCCACCACCATTCGGGACGTCCGTAGTCGGTGAAGTAATAGGTACTTCTGACATAGCTTACCTGCAAGCCAAGGTCGGCTTCTTCCCGGTCCTCCACACGGGTGTAGCCGCGGCTGTTCATGTTAGCAACATAAGCGCTGAGAATTTCCTGGGCATTCTCATCTTTCCAGTATTCGGCGTTTTCCTTATCACCGATAACCAGAATGCTGTCCGGCAAGTAATAAGTTTCGAAGGTTTTGAAATCCGCCTTCTTGTCATAGTTGGTATAAACCAGATAATTATTGTCCAGCTTATCCATGTCAGGGTCTTTTTCGCAAGATGCAAGCGTCACTGCAAAGACCGCTAATAATAGGGGAATAAATTTCTTCATACTTTTATAATTGTTTAGGTTTAATATAAATTCCTGCCCTATGGTACCTTAGGCTTTTGTGAGAAAAAACAAGATAGGATATAAAAGGTTCACGTAGAGGTATGTTAAAAGTGATAAAGGAATAGGGTGACAGCACTTTTAATGTAACTGTCACCCTATTGCACTTATCATGTCATTACTTTATCACCCTATCATCTTTTCCATATCCGTGCTGTCCATCCTCCTCCGGGTGCCATGTGTATGTTCAGCTTGTCCCCCGAGGTCACGGTGCGTACTTCTTTCTTGTAGTCGGTTGCTTCCCGGTCGGCATTGATGCCGTCGGAAAAGATTTCGGCTTCGTAACTTCCTTCTCCAAGGAAGGAAAGGTCGATGGTACAGTCGCGTGGTGTCCAGTCGGTCATGGAGGCGATATACCAGACGTCTCCCTTGCGGCGTGCCAGTGTAAGGTATTCGCCTACTTCACCGTCCAGTGCCACGGTCTCGTCGAAAACGGTAGGCACTTTGGCAATGAAGTCCGTGCATTCCTGCTCCTTCATATATTTGCTGGGGCTGTCGGCAAGCATTTGCAGCGGGGCTTCGAAGAGGGTGTACATCGCCATCTGGTGGACGCGTGTACCCTGGCTCATCGGATGGTCGTTGACGGCACGGAAGGTTTCGCGGGTTGCGTTCATCATGGCTCCCGGTGTGTAGTCCATCGGACCTATAAGCATGCGCAGGTAGGGAGCAGTCACGTCATAGCGCGGGAAGTTGTGGAGGGGGGCTCCGTTCACTATCGGTTCCCATTTGGCGTTCTCCAGTCCCTTTACACCTTCAAAGTTTAGGACGTTGGGATAGGTGCGCTGTATACCGTATGGCTTGAGTCCATGCAGGTCTAATACCAGGCGGTGCTCGGCGGCGCAGGCTACAATGCGTTCTACGGACTGTACCAGTGGCTGGTCGTCACGGTCGAAGAAGTCTATCTTGAAGCCTTTGATACCCATCTGTGCATAGTGGCTGAATGCGGTTTCTGTATCTTTGGCAGAGTTTCGCCAGCTTGCCCAAAGAATGATGCCGACACCCTTCTGGTTTCCGTAGGCTACCAGTTCCTTTAAATCGATATCCGGATTCAGGTCTTTCAGTAAAGATTCGTTTCCGCTCCAGCCGTCATCGATGATGATATATTCCAGGTTGTTGTCGGCGGCAAAGTCGATGAATGCCTTATAAGTCGGGGTGTTCATGCCGGCTTTGAAGTCTACGCCAGTCAGGTTACAGGTGTTCCACCAGTCCCAAGCCACTTTGCCGGGTTTAATCCAGGAAATGTCTTTGATGCGGCAGGCGGGAGCAAGACGCTGTGCCATGTCGTTGTCGGCAAGCTGCGTGTCCTTTTCGGTGACGAGCACCACACGCCAGGGGAGCTCCTGCTTGGCACAACGGGCGATGTAGTCTGCACGCTTGGTCGGTATCAAGTTCAGCCGGTTGTGTCCGCCGATTATTTCTTCCAGCGGATAGGGGGCAAATGCTGCCTGCACTCCTTGGCGTGTCTGGGGATTTACAGTGAGGAACATGCCGGGATAGTTTTCCAATCCGGCTTCCATGATAACGGCTTTCTTTCCTCCGTCCAGGCAAACCATCAGTGGGGTGATGGAGAGTGAGTCGGTGTGCATTTTGGACAACGGGGCTTCGTCGTAGTAAGACTCGAATGAGAAGCAATAGCGCTCACCATTGCGGTTGTCGTTTATGTAAGGTACAAATGCTTGGTAATCCTTGTCGAAATTGAAGTCCGCTGTTTCGTTGAGGACGATAAACGGCTTGTTCTGTTCGGAAATGAAGCGATAGGCAGCGCCGTCATCGTATGCGCGGAACTGTACGTTGTAGCCTCCGCGGCATTTCAGTGTCAGCTGGTTGTAGACATCCTCCACACTTGCCTTTTTGTAGAGGGGAGTGGGGAAGGAGGACTCCACGGACTTGCGTTCTGCACGGATTACTTTTACATTTTTACCGAAAGTTATTGCTTTCTTGGCTGATTTTTCATCTCTGCCTTGCAGGGCGATGGCAGAGGGTTGCAGCACCGTGGTTCCGTCGTGTGCTATCTGCCAGGTGAGGGCTTCTCCGGCATCTACCGTAACGGATAGTTTTCCGTTGGGTGATGCCAGTTGGTATTGCTGTGCACGGACTGTGCCCAAGCAAAGGAATAATAAACAAAAGGTTTGAATAAGGAGGCTTTTCATGTTGATTTATTTTTGAATGATTTTCTTTATCTTCTCCAGTTCCTCAGCAGAGAAGTCTGTATTTTCAATCGCTTTCAGGTTATCTGCCAGTTGGGCAACGGAGCTCGCTCCGATGATGACGCTTGTTACCAGGTCGTCCTTCAACAACCAGGCAAGTGACATCTCGGCAAGGGTTTGTCCGCGCGTGCCGGCCACTTCATTAAGTGCCTTGATTTTTTGCAGCGTCTCGTCGGTCAGTGCTTCTTTCTTCAGGAAAGCTCCCTTTGCCATGCGCGAATCTTCGGGAATACCGTTCAGGTAGCGGTTGGTCAGCAGGCCCTGCGCCAGCGGGGAGAAGGCGATGAAGCCGGTTCCGTTCCCTTTGGCTTGCTGCAGGATACCTTCTTCTTCCGGTTCGCGGTTGAAGAGGTTGTATCTGCCTTGATAGAGCAGGCAGTGTACATCCCGTTCTTTCAGGTATTTGTAGGCAAACTCGGCCGCCTCTTTGGGATATTTGGAGATTCCTACATAGAGTGCTTTGCCTTGCCGTACGATATCAACCAGTGCTTGCAGGGTCTCTTCAAGCGGAGTATCCGGGTCGTAGCGGTGGGAGTAGAAGATGTCCACATACTCCAGGTTCATCCGTTTCAGACTTTGGTTGAGGCTGCTCATCAGGTACTTGCGTGAACCCCACTCCCCGTAGGGGCCGGGCCACATGTCGTGTCCGGCCTTGGTGGAGATGAATAGTTCGTCCCGATAGGGCATGAAGGATTTCTTCATAATCATTCCGAAAGTCTCTTCGGCGGAACCGTAGGAAGGACCGTAATTGTTGGCGAGGTCGAAATGCGTGATTCCACGGTCGAAGGCATAGTGCGCCATGGCCTGGGAATTGGCAAATGTGTTCACGTCGCCGAAGTTGTGCCACAATCCGAGTGATATTTCCGGCAGCAGGATGCCGCTTTGCCCGCAACGGCGGAATTTCATGCCGTTGTCATAGCGTTCGGGCGCTGGAGAATAAATAGGGTTTATCATGATATTGTATTTTGTGGGTTATCCCATTATTACTTCTACTGTATGCGTGCCCGGCAGATGGTTCACCACATTGCCTTCTATCGGCTGGCCGTCTACTGTGACGGACTTGATGCCTTTGCACACACCATCGGGATTCTTCACGGTAATATGATATTCTGCCCCGCGGAACCTACGCTTCACGTTGAAGCCTTTCCAGCCTGCCGGGATACAAGGATTGATTTCCAGACCTTCATACGAAGGCTTGATGCCGAGTATGAATTGCGTGATGGCATACCACATCCAGGCAGCCGTTCCAGTCAGCCAGCTGTTCTTGCCTTCGCCGGGTCGGGCGGCGTCCTTGCCGGCCACCATCTGGCAGCATACGTAAGGTTCTACTTTATGCAGGGCACTGTGCTCTTCGGTGTACGACGGGCATATCTTGCGGAAATACTCCCAGGAACGGTCGCCCCGGCCCAGTACGGTTTCTCCGATGATGACCCACGGGTTGTTGTGGCAGAAGATACCTGCGTTCTCCTTGTAGCCGGCGGGATAGGTGGAGATTTCTCCATACTCCACAACATAGCGGGTGAAGGGTGGATTGTTGAGTACAATACCGTGCTCGCAGTCCAGGCGTTCCTTTACGGAGTCCAGCGCTTTTTTTACCATGCCTTCTTCCAGTCCGATGCCTGCCATGGTGCACCAGCCTTGCGATTCGATGAAGATTTGTCCTTCTTCGTTCTCTTTGGAGCCTACCTTGTGGCCGAAGTAATCGTAGGCGCGCAGATACCAGTCTCCGTCCCAGCCGTGTTTTTTTACGGCTTCCACCATATTGTCTATGTAGGTTTGCGCTCTGTTTGCTTCGTCGTCTTTACCCAGGCGGCGGCACAGCTCCACGTAGTCGCGTCCGCATACCACGAACAAGCCGGCAATCATCAGCGATTCTGCCTGGCTGCCTTCCGTCTGGTTTTCCGTGGTCTGGAAGGATTCATTCGGGTCCCAGGAGAAGCAGTTCAGGTTCAGGCAGTCGTTCCAGTCGGCACGGCCGATGAGGGGCAACATGTGGGGGCCGAGGTTCTCGATGACGTGGTTGAAGGAAACGCGCAGGTGCTCGAACAGAGAAACCTCCGAACCCTTCTTGTTGTCGAAGGGGACGGGCTCATCCAGGATACTGAAGTCTCCCGATTCCTTGATGTATGCCACCGTACCGAAGATAAGCCACATGGGGTCGTCGTTGAAGCCGCCGCCGATGTCGTTGTTGCCGCGTTTGGTCAGCGGTTGGTATTGGTGGTAGCATCCTCCGTCGGGGAATTGGGTAGAAGCTATGTCGATGATTCGTTCACGGGCTCGTTCCGGTATCTGATGCACGAAGCCCACGAGGTCCTGGTTGGAGTCGCGGAAACCCATTCCACGACCGATGCCGCTCTCGAAGAAAGAGGCGGAACGGGACATGTTGAAGGTAATCATGCACTGATACTGGTTCCAGATGTTCACCATGCGGTCCAGTTTTTCTTCGTCGGTCTTCACGACGTAGATGTCCAGCAGGCGGTCCCAGTAGGCTTTCAGTTCGGCAAAGGCAGCATCTACTTTGGCGGTAGTGTCGAAGGCCGAAATCATCGCCTTAGCTTTTACCTTATTTATAATAGGTGAAGAGGGTACACTCTGCTTGAACGCTTCATGCAGAGATTCTTCACGTTCCTCGAACTTTGCCTCCTGCTTGTTTTCCACATAGCCCAGCAGGAAGATGAAGTCGCGGCTTTCGCCGGGTTGCAGTTCTACTTCCAGATAGTGCGAGGCGATGGGACTCCAACCGTGGGCAATGCTGTTGCCCGGTCTGCCTTCTACTACCCGTTCCGGGTCGGCAAACTCGTTGTAGAGTCCCACGAATGTTTCGCGGTCGGTATCGAAACCGTCTACGGGTGTATTGACACTGTAGAAGGCGTAGTGATTGCGGCGTTCCTTGTATTCCGTCTTGTGGTAGATGACAGACCCGTCCACTTCCACCTCTCCCGTGGAGAAGTTACGCTGGAAGTTCTCCATGTCCGTAGCGGCATTCCACAAGCACCATTCGGCAAAGGAGAATAGTTTGAGTTTTCTCACTTTGGCAGAAGTATTCCGCAAGGTCAGCTTCTGCACCTCTCCCCAGGTCTTCAGTGGGACGAAGAAGAGCAGGCTGGCTTCGATGCCGTCTTTGGATCCGGTGATGCGGGTGTAGCTCATGCCGTGGCGACACTCGTAACTGTCGAGTGCAGTCTTGCAGGGCTTCCAGGTGGGAGACCATACGTTGCCGCCTTCATTGATGTAGAAGTAGCGTCCCCCGTTGTCCATCGGCACGTTGTTGTAGCGGTAGCGGGTGATGCGGCGGAACTTGGCGTCCTTGTAGAAGGAATAGCCTCCGGCAGTATTGGAGATGAGTGAGAAGAAATCTTCATTGCCCAGGTAGTTAATCCATGGCCAAGGTGTCTTGGGGTCGGTAATGACGTATTCGCGGTTGTCGTCATCGAAATATCCGAATCTTTTGTCTTGCATATTATTTCTTGTATTTAGTTTGATACATTCTTCATTAGTTGTGCCATCCGGCCATTTTCCCGGAAGCACGCTTCAAATTTAAAAACTTTTCTCCTATCACCCTTGTTTGCCCGGCGTGTTTTTTCCCCTCGGAAACATGAAGTACCGGAAAATGATACAAAAGTATCACCGCACGAATCTTTTTCGCTCTATCTTTGTAAACACATTTTATGATTAACCGATATGAAACACTTATTCGCATTTCTGTTCCTTCTTGGAATTACCTTTTCTCTTTCTGCCCAATCCGTCCGCGAACGTATTTTGCTGGACGACGGCTGGCAGTTTGCTTTTGGCAATGCTTCCTCACCGGAGAAAGACTTCGGCTGCGGAACGGAGTACTTCAACTATCTGACCAAGGCAGCCTCTATCCATAATGAGGGCCCTTACTCCCCCAAGTTCAATCCGGAGAAGTGGGGTGTGGACTGGAAGACGGTCAATCTTCCGCATGACTGGGTGGTTGATTTGCCTTATGCCAAAGAGGCGAGCCACAGTCATGGCTATAAAGCCGTCGGCTATAAATTCCCCGAAAACTCTGTGGGATGGTATCGGAAAAGTATCACTGTTCCGCAAGAGGACCTCGGCAAGCATCTTTATCTTCAGTTCGACGGTATCTTCCGTGATGCCCGTATCTGGATAAACGGTTTCTACCTGGGACACGAACCCAGCGGCTATGCCACGCAGGTATACGACATTACGGAATACCTGAATTACGGAGAAGAGAATCTTATCTGCGTCCGTGCGGATGCCACGCTCGAGGAGGGCTGGTTTTACGAGGGTGCGGGCATCTACCGCCATGTATGGCTGAACAAGACGGCGCCGTTGCATGTAGCTCCTTTCGGCGTATTTGTATCTTCCACGCTGGAAGCTCCTTTCGACAAGGCTGTGCTGGTGACCGAAGTGCAGATGAAGAATTCGGGAAAAGACCCCGTCTCCGGCAAAGTATGGTGCCGTCTGCTTGATGCCGACGGACAAGTGCAGATGGAGGACGAGGCGGAAGAGATAACCCTGCTGCCGCAAGAAACGCGTAGCGTAAAGGTGCGTACCAAAGTGCTGAATCCCCAGCTATGGAGTACAGAACATCCTTACCTTTATAAAATGGAAACCAGCGTCTGGCAAAACGGTAGGCAGGTGGACGTGGTGGCCACCCCGATTGGTATTCGCGACATCCGCTTCGATGCCGACAAGGGCTTCCTCCTGAACGGACAGCCTCTGAAACTGAAAGGTGTGAACATGCACCAAGACCACTCCGGAGTAGGTGCCGGCATTCCCGATGCCCTGCAAGTGTACCGACTGAAGGAACTGAAGAAGTTCGGCTGCAATGCCTACCGTTCTTCCCATAACCCGATGACTCCCGAAATGCTCGATGCCTGCGACAGCCTCGGCATTCTTGTAATAGAGGAAAACCGTCTGACGGGCGTCAACGAGGAACATACCCGCCTGCTGAAACGTATGATAGACCGCGACCGCAACCATCCGTGCATCATCCTTTGGAGCGTAGGCAACGAGGAGTGGGGCATCGAGTGGAAAGAAAGCGGTACACGCATTGCTGCCACGATGCGCGAATATTGCCACCGTTTCGACCCTACGCGCCTCATGACCGTTGCTTCGAGCAGTGGCCCTGCCATTTTGATTCCAGCAGACGTGGCCGGTTATAACTACATCCTTCAGAACCCTGTGGAGCAGCACCGCAAGGATTATCCCGGTCGCCGGGCGCTCGGTTCGGAAGAGACCACGGGCTGTGGTACGCGCGGCATCTACTTTGATGCCCACGGCAAAGGCCACATGGTGGCGCACAACCGTAAACCGAACGGGCCTGACAGCCTGCTGAACTGCATCGAGCGTGGCTGGAAATTCTATGACGAACGCCCCTATCTGGCAGGTCTTTTCTATTGGACGGGTTTCGACTACCGCGGTGAACCCAACCCCATGAAGTTCCCGGCTACGGGCTCACAATTCGGCATTCTGGACTACTGTGGCTTTCCCAAGGACGAAGCCTGGTATCTGAAGTCCTGGTGGACGGATGAGCCGGTGCTGCACATCCTTCCCCACTGGAATCTGCAAGGTCACGAAGGTGATAGCATCGACATTTGGGTATACAGTAATTGCGATGAAGTGGAACTGACTGTGAACGGCAAGAAACTGGAGCGCAAACCGATGCCCCGAAACGGCCATCTTTCCTGGAAAGCCGTTTTCCAGCCCGGTGCAGTGAAGGCTGTAGGCTATAAGAACGGCAAAAAAATATTGGCCCGTACTGTGGAGACTACCGGTGCTCCTGCCCGTATCTCCCTGACGGCAGACCGTTCCGTCATTCAGGCAGACAATCGGGATGTGGCAGTGTGTAACATTGAGTTGCAGGACAAGAAGAAACGTTTTGTCCCCACTGCCTGCAACGACTTGACAATAACCGTCTCCGGTCCGGTACGCATCCTTGGGGTGGGGAATGGAGACCCCGCTTATCGGGCTACGGAACGTCCGGCCGACGCTGATGCACGCACCTATCAGGTAAAGGCATTCAATGGACTTGCACAGGTGCTGTTGCAAAGTACCGGCGAAGTGGGAGAAGCCACAATGACGGTCGTTTCGGAAAACCTGCCGGAAACTTCCTGCGTCTTGAAGCTGCAGAAGTAAGCGACTTATCATTCATATCATCCGGCGAAGCGGAGACCTTTCTTTTGTTTATGGGGCAAGAGAGGGATCTCCGCTTCTTTCTTCCTCAAACTATAGTGTGTAAGTGTACGAGATGCGCATCTCATACATCCTTACATTAGAGCCTGAGGGGGAGAAGAACGGAAGTTTTGCTTTTCCGGGTGGGACTTTCCCGGGTATCTGCTCATATATAACAATTATTACCTCTAAATGTAACAAATGGTACTGTTGTGGGATTAAAAAGAATGAGTATATTTGTGGCATGATATTTTTTTAACCAATGCCTATGGAAAACCAGAACTATATCATGAGGGAAATAACCCCTCTGTCGGAACGTGACTGTTTCTATATTGCCGATCGTCGCAAAACAGAATTTACCTACCCCATCCATTGTCACGCAGAGTATGAACTGAACTTCACGGAACATGCTTCCGGCGTACGTCGTGTGGTGGGCGATTCTGCCGAGATTATCGGTGATTATGACCTGGTGCTGATAACCGGTAAGGAGTTGGAGCATGTATGGGAGCAACATGAATGTACCTCCGGGGATATTCGGGAGATTACCATTCAGTTCTCTCCCGACTTGTTCTTCGGGAACGTTGTCAACAAGAACCAGTTCGACAGTATCCGTCGGATGCTGGAGCGTGCACAGTGCGGACTTAGTTTCCCCATGCAGGCCATCATGAAGGTGTACAACTGGCTGGATAAGCTGGCTTCCGAGGAGCAGGGCTTTTATGCCGTGATGAACTTTCTCCGTATCCTTTACGAACTTTCCCTCTATGACAATGCCCGGGTGTTGTCCAGTTCTTCGTTTGCCAAGATAGAGACTTTCTCTGACAGCCGCCGGGTACAGAAGGTGCAGAAATACATTTCCACCCATTATCAGGAGGATATCCGGTTGGCTTCATTGGCCGATATGGTGGGCATGACCCCGGTCTCTTTCAGCCGTTTCTTTCGCCTGCGCACCGGCAAGACGCTTTCCGACTACATTATTGATATCCGTCTGGGCTTTGCCACGCGTATGTTGGTAGATTCCACGCGTACCATTGCAGAGGTGTGCTATGACTGCGGCTTCAACAATCTGTCCAATTTCAATCGTATGTTCAAGCGGAAGAAGGGATGCTCGCCGAAGGAATTCCGTGAGAATTATCGGAAAAAGAAGCTGGTGATATGATAAAAAAGTATTGGTATTCTTCATTGAAAGTGCCTATTTTTGCACCAATGATTAATACTAATATCTGATATCATGAAAAGAGTTTTTTCCTTATTTTTATGTCTGCTGTGTGTATGTGCTGTGACGGCGCAGATACGCGGCAATGAAATCCGTGTAGTCGTTTCACCTGACCATAGCGATTGGGTGTATCGTCTGAATGAGAAGTGTACGTTTACCGTCCGGGTGCTGAAGGCACAGAACCTCTTGTCCGATGTCAAGATTGACTATGAACTGGGCCCCGAGATGTATCCTACTGAAGTAAAGAAAGACGTGGTGCTGAAAGATGGTACCTTGAAGTTGCAAGGCACGATGAAGACTGCAGGCTTCTTGCGTTGCAAGGTCAAGGCGCATGTGGACGGCCGGACTTATGAAGGGCTGGCTACATCGGCCTATGCTCCCGAGCAGCTGCAACCTGTGACGAAACTTCCTGCCGATTTTCGGGATTATTGGGCCAAGACCTTGGAAGAGGCGCGCAAGACTCCGTTGAATCCCCTTATGACGCTGCTTCCCGAACGCTGTACGGAAACGGATAATGTATATCAGGTCAGCTTCCAGACAAAAGCTTGGGGAGGACGTTTTTACGGTATTCTCAGTATTCCCAAGAAAGAAGGGAAGTATCCGGCTTTGCTGCGTGTGCCCGGTGCGGGTGTCCGCCCTTATGCGGGAGATACGTATACGGCTCCTGGAAAGGTGATTACATTGGAGGTGGGTATCCACGGCATTCCCGTCACGATGCAGCAGTCTGTATATGATGCGCTGGCAGGTGGGGCGCTGAGCAATTACTGGACGTTCGGCCGCGACAGCCGGGATGCTTCTTACTATAACCGTGTGGTGGTAGGCGCTTTGCGTGCTGTGGATTTTATCTGTTCGCTGCCGCAGTACAACGGGAAGGCGCTGGGCGTTACGGGCTCCAGCCAGGGCGGTGCCTTGTCTGTGATTACGGCGGCTCTTGATTCGCGCGTTACTTTCCTGGCGGCTGTTCATCCTGCCTTATGCGACCACGAAGCGTTCTTCAAGAAGCGCGCTTGCGGCTGGCCCCATTATTTCTATTATTACGGTGCTCCCGATGAAAAGCAGCTTGAAACGGTGCGCTATTATGATACGGCAAACTTTGCCCGCCTGCTGAATGTGCCCGGTTGGTTCAGTTGGGGGTATAACGATGAGGTCTGTCCTCCCACTTCCATGTATGCAGCCTACAATGTGATTTCTTCTCCGAAGGAACTGCATCCTTATCTGGAAACCGGGCATTACTGGTATCAGGAACAGTGGGATGAATGGCTGGACTGGATACGGAGACAACTTAATGTGCCAATGTGATTAATCACATTGGCACATTAATCTGATAATATAGTATCATTTTTTATGATATGAGCCGCGTATCTTTGTGTATCGCTTAAAAACTGATAATATGAAGAAACAATTCCTTTTGCTGACAGTACTTTTATTCCTTTTGGGGGCATGTGCCCCTAAGCCTGCGGAGCATTCGTTTATTAAGGTCAATGCCGATGGACAGTTCGTTCGCGACGGAAAACCCTATTATTTTGTAGGTACCAATTTCTGGTACGGTGCCATTCTTGGTTCCGAAGGTGAAGGCGGCAATCGTGAACGGTTGCATAAGGAGCTGGACTTTCTGAAAAGTATTGGCATCAACAACCTGCGCGTATTGGTGGGTGCTGACGGTGAAAATGGCATAAAGACGCGGGTAGAGCCCTCTTTACAAGTGGCACCGGGCGTCTATAATGATACTATTTTAGCCGGATTGGATTATTTTATGAATGAACTGCGTGAACGTGATATGACAGCTGTCCTCTATTTGAACAATTCCTGGGAATGGAGCGGTGGCTATTCCGTTTACCTGCAATGGTCCGGACACGGTGATGCCGTGGTACCTGCCGTAGACGGATGGCCCGCCTATATGGAGTATGTCAAGCAGTTCCCCCAATCGGACAGCGCGAAGGCCTTGTTTGCCAATCATGTCAATTATATTGTTTCACGCACCAATAGGTATAATCAGATAAAATATGTGGATGACCCCACTATTATGTCTTGGCAGATTGGTAACGAGCCTCGCGCTTTCTCTGACGAGAACAAGGAACCGTTTGCCCGCTGGATGGCCGATGTGGCTGTACAAATCAAGTCACTTGACCCGAACCACATGGTGTCTTCCGGCAGTGAGGGCTCGTGGGGATGCGAAATGGATATGAATCTTTTCGAGAAGATTCATGCCGACCCCAACATCAATTATCTGAATATCCACATCTGGCCTTACAACTGGAGTTGGGTGAAGGCGGACAGCCTGAAGGAACTTCTTCCGCGTGCCAAGGAAAATACTAAGAAGTATATAGATGACCACATGGTCATTGCTCGGAAGTACAGCAAGCCGATTGTTTTGGAGGAGTTCGGTTTTCCCCGTGACGGTTTCAGCTTTTCCAAAGAGGCACCGACCACTGCCCGCGATGAATATTACCGTTATGTATTCGACCTCATCCGCCAGGACCGTGAGAGCGGCGGACTCTTTGCCGGATGCAACTTCTGGGCATGGGGTGGTTTTGCCGGACAAAATCCCGACCATGTATTCTGGGAAAAGGGAGATGACTATACCGGTGACCCGGCTCAAGAACAACAAGGACTGAACTCTGTCTTTGCCACAGACAGCACTATTGAAATAATTAAAGCGGAAAACCGGAAGCTGCAAAATTGAACCTATCCGTGCTTTTCCGTGTAATCCCTGCCTGAAAATTAGAATGTAAGCGTGTACAAAGCGTTTGTACCGTTATATAAGAAAGATTATTACTCTAAATACTAAGTATGATATGAAAAGCATATGGAAAGTTATGTTGGCGGTTTGTTGCCTAGGTATGACCATTGGTTGTGGAACAAACCCGTCGAAGAATGAAAATGTAAAGGAAACGCTACCGGCATTGGTGGTCAATGGTACGCAGTTGATGAATACCGAAGGAGACACGGTGGTATTGCACGGTGTCAGCTATGGCTGGCATCAGTTCTGGCCCCGTTTCTACAATGCCTCTTCGGTTGCTTATCTGGTCAATGACTGGGGCGCACAAGTGCTTCGGGCCTCTATGGGAGTGGATTTGGATAGCGCCTGCTATGTGAACAAGCCCGAGTTCGGTATTGAGTGTGTTACGAAAGTGGTGGATGCTGCTATCGAGAACGGCGTTTACGTCATCATCGACTGGCATAGCCACAATCTGCGGCAGGAAGAAGCAAAGGAGTTCTTCACCCAAATGGCTACCCGTTACAAAGGGGTTCCTAATGTCATCTATGAGGTTTTCAACGAACCGGTGGAAGACAGTTGGGAGCAGGTGAAGTCATACTCTGTGGAGGTTATCAAGACGATTCGTGCCATAGAACCGGATGCCGTTATCCTCGTTGGTTGTCCGCATTGGGACCAGGACATCCATTTGGCAGCGGACGATCCTATTACCGGATATAGCAATATAATGTATACACTCCACTTTTATGCCAACACCCACGGACAGTGGCTGCGCGACCGCGCCGACTATGCTCTGGGCAAGGGCTTGCCGATTTTCGTTTCCGAATGCGCCGGTATGGAGGCAAGTGGGGACGGCCCCATCAGTAAAGAAGAGTGGGGGAATTGGCTGGACTGGATGCAGCGGCATTCCATCAGCTGGGTGGCCTGGTCTTTGTCTGACAAGGATGAGACTTGCTCCATGTTCTATCCGTCGGCTTCTTCCGAGGGAAACTGGAAAGATGCAGATATGAAGGAATGGGGAAGAATGGTACGGGACGAACTGAAGAAATGACCCTTTCGGGAAAAAGCAATATGATTTAACCATTAATAATTTAAGAAAAAAAGAATTGTGCCTATGGGAAAAAAGGAAAAACGGAACTATGAAGACATGGACTGTTTGGAAGTAAACCTAAATGTCAAGGCTGTGATAGTATATCAGGGCTTTTTGACTCAGTCTCATTTTTGTTAACTAAAAAAATCTTCTTTTGGGAGGTTTTGTGTTTGTTTTAAATCTAAGAAATACAGTATGAATTTGAATTTTAGAAAGACAGCGCTGCTTGCGGGGATATGCTCGGTGTTCAGTCTGGGTTATGCTCCTCAGCTTTTCGCAGTATCATCGACGGATACCGTTGAGGCAGTGCAGCAAACAAAGAAAATTACGGGTGTCGTCAGTGATGCTATGGGCCCTATTATCGGTGCCAATGTATTGGAAAAAGGTACAACGAATGGTGTAATTACCGACATTGACGGTAACTTTGCCTTGAATGTGAAACCGGGAGCTACCATTGTAGTCTCCTTTATAGGCTATGTCAGCCAGGAAATAAAGATAACGAACCAGACAACAGTGAACATCACGCTGAAGGAAGACTCTGAGATGTTGGACGAAGTGGTGGTTGTGGGGTACGGTACGATGAAGAAAAGCGACCTTTCCGGTGCTTCCGTTTCCATGAGTGAAGACAAGATTAAGGGTTCTATTATCACCAATCTCGACCAGTCCCTTCAAGGGCGTGCTGCCGGTGTGACGGCAGTCAGCACTTCCGGTGCTCCGGGTTCTTCCTCCTCTATCCGCGTACGTGGTCAGGCCACTATCAATGCTAATGCCGAGCCGTTGTATGTAATTGACGGTGTGATTGTACAGAGTCAGGGACAAAGCGGTTCATCTTATGGTTTGGGCGATGCACTGGGTAATGGCTCGGTTTCCACCATTTCTCCGCTTTCCACCATCAACCCTGCTGATATCGTCAGTATGGAAATTCTGAAAGATGCTTCGGCAACCGCCATTTACGGTGCGCAAGGTTCCAATGGTGTGGTTTTGATTACGACCAAACGTGGTAAGGCGGGTGAGGCTAAGTTTACTTATGACGGTATGTTTGCCGTTCAACGCCAGACAAAGCGTCTGGATATGATGAATCTGCGTGAGTATGCCACTTATTATAATGATTTGGCAAACATGGGTGAAATCTCTGACCCTAGTAATTATTATGCCGATCCTTCTCTGCTGGGAGTAGGTACAAACTGGCAGGACGCCATCTTCCAGACTGCTTTGCAGCATCAGCACCAGATTTCGGCACAAGGTGGTACAGAGAAGATACAATACTACGTATCAGCTTCCTATATGGATCAGGACGGTACCATCATCGGTTCAAACTTTAACCGTTACAGCTTCCGTGCCAACTTGGATGCCCAACTGAAGAAGTGGTTGAAACTCGGTTTGACCGCCACCTATACAGCAACGGGTGATGACCTGAAACTGGCAGACAGTGATGAAGGTTTGATTAACTACTCGTTGACCACTCTTCCTGATATACCTATCTATAATCTGGATGGCAGCTATGCCACCGTTGTTCGCGAAGGCTACACGAATCCTAACCCGATTGCCCTTGCCATGATGGATGACATTCTGCTGGACCGTCAGAAACTGACGGGTAATATTTTCTTTGAGGTTACTCCGATTAAAAATCTGGTATGGCATGCCGAATTGGGTTATGACATCAGTTCCAGCAAAGGTGAGCGCTACAAGCCGATGGTTGATTTGGGTGGATGGGTACGTTCCAGTAATGAAAGCAATATCCAGAAAAACAGCAGTACATTCTGGCAATTGAAGAACTATGTGACCTATTCCGGAAACATAGGCGACAAGCATCATTATACAGCCATGGTGGGCCAGGAGTGCTGGGAGTCCAGCTATGACTTCACGAGTGTGTTCAATAGCGGTCTGCCTTCGGATGAAGTGCACAATCCTGCCTTGGGTACGGGAACCCCGACTATCAATGCAGGTTTTGGAAGCTCGTCTATGGCATCTTTCTTTACACGTCTGACTTATAACTATGCCGACCGTTATCTGGGTACTTATACCTATCGTTATGACGGCTCTTCAAACTTCGGTCCCGAGAACCGTTGGGCAGGCTTCCATTCATTGGCTACTTCCTGGCGCTTTTCCAACGAAACGTTCTTTGAACCGTTGAAGAAGGTCATCAGTAACGGTAAGTTGCGTCTGGGATGGGGACAAACTGGTAATGCCAACATCGGTGGTTATGCTTGGGGTACATCCATGAGTCGTATGCCTTCCGGTCTGGGTATGGGGTATCGCCCCTCCAATATACCGAATACTTCCATCAAATGGGAGTCCCAGGAGCAATGGAACGTCGGTGTGGATTTGGGATTCCTGCACGACCGTATCAACCTGACGGTAGAGTGGTACAAGAAAACTTCCAGTGATATGTTGATGCCGTTGCAGTTGCCTTCTTATATGGGTACTTCCGGTAATGCCTCTTCTGCATTGGCTGCTCCGAAAGGTAACTATGGTGACATAGAGAATACCGGTTTTGAAATCTCTCTGAACACACATCCTATTACGGGTAAGTTTGAATGGGATTCTGACTTCCAGATTTCTTTCAACAAGAACAAACTGAAAGGATTGGCTGGTACAGCCAATGCGCAGATTGTGGGTTACGGACAGTGGACCGATGTAGTCAGTGTATCCAGTGTAGGCGAATCACTTTATAACTTCTATGGATTTGTTTGTGATGGTGTTTACAAGGACCTGGAGGACCTTCAGACTTCTCCGAAACCTGCCAAGTACCCGGCAAACGGTGTATTCGACCGTACCAATACCGTATGGGTGGGTGATGTGAAATATAAGGATATCAGTGGTCCTGACGGTGTGCCCGATGGCGTTATTGACGACTATGACAAGACCAATATCGGTTCTCCGATGCCTAAGTTTACTTTTGGCTGGACCAATACTTTCCGTTACAAGAACTTCGACTTGTCCGTTTTCATCAACGGTTCCTATGGCAACAAGGTGTACAACTACCTTTCCATGAAGCTGACACATATGAACTCTCCCTGGACTAACCAGCTGAATGCTGTAAACGGACGTGCACAGCTTGTTCCTATCAATCCGAACAAGGTCTACGAAGATGGAACGATGTGGTATAATGATGTGTCTAACGTCATGGTGGCAAACCCGGGAGCTTCCATTCCACGCGCCACTATCAATGACCCGAATGACAACGACCGTATCAGTGACCGTTATATTGAAGATGGTTCTTATATCCGTCTGAAGAACATCTCTTTGGGATATACTTTCCCGAAAAAGACGATTGATAAGCTGGGACTGAGCAACTTGCGTATCTATGCCAATATCCAGAACCTGCTGACCATTACCGGTTATGATGGCTATGACCCTGAAATTGGTGCCAGCACTTCAAGCGTCAATGTCTATGGTTTGGACAACGGACGTTATCCGTCTCCTACAGTTTATTCATTCGGCTTGAACGTTTCATTCTAACACTTTAAATTGAAGAAAACATGAAAATCAGATATATTAAATATTGGGCGTTTGCAGCTGTACTCGGTATGGGAACAGTTTCATGCGAGGATTTCTTGAACCGTCCTACCGAAGACAATTATAACGAATCGAACTTCTATCAGAATGACGAACAATGTGTGCAGGGGGTTAATTATCTTTATAACTCACCTTGGTATGACTTTCAGCGCGGTTTTATTAAAGTCGGTGAAATCTTGTCCGGAAACGTATACGAGGGAAACAGCCCTTACTTGAATTTTACGGTGAATGGTACGGATGAAAACCTTGTGAACATGTCCTATTCTCTATGGGCAGTGATTGGCCATGCCAATACTGTATATACTCGTTTGAAGACGGCAAATGCGTCAGAAGCAGTGAAAAATCAGTGTATGGGCGAGTGTCTGGCATGGAAAGCCATGGCTTACTTCTATTTGGTACGTAGTTTTGGCGCAGTACCCATTATCCATGATAATACGGACGAATTGAATTCCGGTAATTATAACTCCAAATTCAAAGTGGAGGCAGCAGATGTGTACGAATATATCATTATGACTCTGGAGAAAGCTATGGAGTTGCTTCCGGCCAGAGGTGAAACGGGACGTATTGACCGCTATTGTGCCGAAGGTCTTTTGGCTAAGGTGTATCTGACCAAGAGTGGCCTTTCCGGTACCCGCAATGCGGATGATTTGGCGAAAGCGGCAGAATATTCCAAGGATGTAATTAATAATTCCGGCCGTAACTTGCTGGCTAACTATTCCGATGTTTTCCGTTTGGCAAACAACAAGAATGAAGAGTGTCTCTTCTCCTGGCACTGGTCGGCAGGACGTGACCCCTGGACACAGCAGAATACGTTGCAGTCGGACTTGGCAATGGTGGGATTCGATGAATTTGGTGATTGCTGGGGCGGCTATGCAGGTCCGTCGGTTGATTTGCAGGATGCATTTGGAATTTCCGCTTTGGAAAGTCCTGAGACGCGTTCGGATACGGATACCCGTCGTAAGGCTACTATGATGATGGCAGGTGATGTATACGATTATTTCTGGCAGGACAAGGGCGGATTTGATTATCTGCGGTTTATTTATGATGCCGAATATGGGAAGGGAGGACCTAATGGCGATTACCAGTCTCCTACCGGTGCCAATCACGTGAAGCATCTCTATGGTAACAATAATGACCATGTATTGGGCTTGGGCGTATCGGCTGGTAATATGTACAGCGGCCTGGCAACCCATATCCTGCGCCTGTCCGATATCTATCTGGTATATGCCGAGGCGAAAATGGGACTGGCTACCTCTACTACAGACCAGAGTGCACTGGATGCTTTCAATGCAGTACGTGGCCGTGCCATTCCGGGAGTTACTCCGAAAACCTCCATTACTTGGGAGGACGTCTGGAAGGAACGCCGGCTGGAACTGGCTTGCGAAGGCGACCGTTGGTATGATTATGTACGTTTGGCATATTATGATTCCCAGCGTGCTATCAATGAGCTGAAGGCACAGCGCCGTGATGTTTATTATAGTCTGGGTACTACTTATAAGGCTTATTATGAAAACGGCAGTTGGACGGTGAATCCGGACGAGACCCGTTACAATCCGGATGCAAAGGCGCCGAATGTGACAGTCTCCAGCTTTACATTGCCGTTCCCGACAGAAGACGTGGTGTTCAATCCTAATTTGATGAAAGACCCGGTACACGTAGATGTACGTTCTGAATTCAGTTATTAATTTAATGCTTGAAAAGATGAAAAATAATAGATATACGAATTGGTTCTTCGCGGCAGCTGTTGTTGTAGCAGGCTTTTCCATGGCGGCTTGTGAGGATGAACCGGATAAATATGAAGTGGCAGGGGGAAAGCCTACCTTGAAATATGTTCGTGTCCCTGATCCGGCAGCGGCAGACTCTTTGCTGACGGGGGCTTATATGGCGAATACGATTTGTCTGGTCGGTGAAAATCTGCGGAGTGTTTACGAGCTCTATTTCAATGACCAGAAGGCGATACTTAATACCAGTTACATCACTGACCATACACTTATGGTAGATGTTCCGAAAGAGATTCCTTCGGTAGTGACTGATAAGATTTATATGGTGACCAAAGCAAAGGATACCATAGATTATGATTTCAAGGTGTTGGTTCCGGCTCCTACCGTGAACTCCATTTCTTGTGAGTTTGCAAAGCCGGGTAGTGAGGTGACACTGATTGGTGACTATTTCATTGATGACCCGAATGTGCCGCTGACCATTACGATGGCCGGTAATGTGGAAGTGACTAATATTACGAACATAACCAAGACTGCGGTCAGCTTTATTCTTCCGGACAATGCTCCTGCAGGCTATATCAACGTGAAGTCCATTTATGGTACCGGACGTTCCAAGTTCCGCTATTATGATACACGTAACATTCTCTTTGACTGGGACGGTTCTCATGGCGGTATGGCTATTGCCCACGGTTGGCGCGATGGTAGCAAGGTGTTGAGAGAAGCCGATGAAAACAGTATTGACGGTGCTTATATCTGTCTCACCGGAGCACTTGACGGTGCTATCGGAGCTACTTGGGCAGAAGATGAGTTCTCGTTCAACTATTGGCCGGAACCGTCTGCCGGTTATCCCGAACTTTCTGCACGTCCTGAGTTTGCAGAACTGCTTGAGGAGTATGGCTTCAATGGCTTGCAACTGAAATTCGAGGTGAATATTCCTTCTTCCAATCCGTGGCAGTCTTGCGCTCTACAAGTGATGTTTACGGGTAATGATGTGGTGACTTATGCGACGGGAACTAATGCTTATTTTAGTGATACGAATGTGCCGCGCGGTTTGTGGTTACCTTGGAAGAATACGGGTTCGTATGATACGGGTGGTAAATGGACAACCGTTTCCATGAATCTGTCCGAGTTCAACAAGACGCATGAAGGTAATAAGTGTGATAGAACTTTTGACAAGACTATGCTGACCGGATTGACATTCTTTGTCTGGGCAGGTGGTGTGGAAGGTAAGGATTGCAATCCGGTGATTATGATTGACAACATCCGTGTGGTACCTATTGAATAACCTTTTAAATAGAATACTGATATGAATAAAACATATAAATTTCCGGCACTGTGGATGATGTGCCTGATGCTCTTCAGTTGCTTGACGTTTACGGCCTGCGACAATGGGGATGATGAAGATACCAACCAATATAAAGGGGGAATCAGTCTGAATGTATTCGGACCGAGTCCCGTATCCCGCGGCGGTGTACTCCGTTTCCTAGGCAGTGGCATGGATAAAGTGACTGCGGTCGCTATTCCCGGTTGCGACGATATAACAGACATCGAAGTAGTCAGTGATACGGAAATCCGTGTCACTGTACCTCAGACAGCCCAGCCGGGGTTGGTTGTCTTGAAGACTCCGAAAGGGGATATTACAACAAAAACCGAGTTGACATTTACGGAGCCGATTGCTTTGGAGGCTTTTGCACCGGCAGAAGTAAAGCCTGGTAGTGAATTGACCATTACTGGTGAATATTTGAATTTGATTAAAGAAGTGATATTTGCTGACGAGGTAACAGTGCCTGCTGATGAGTTTGTCAGTCAAAGCCGTCAGGAGATTAAAGTTATTGTTCCTGATTCTGCTCAGACCGGTAAGTTCATCTTGTCTGATGGAGCTGAAATCCCCAATTGGATTTATTCTGAAGGGGAACTGGAGGTTACTTTGCCATCGGTAGAGGCTCCACTCGACCTGGTAGATAAGAAGCCGGGGGATGTCATTCGAGTTTCTGGTGAAAACTTTGATTTGGTGAAGAAAGTGCAGATGCCGAATGGGGATGAAGTTGAATTTACGATGACTGCCTCTTCCGAAGGAGATGAACTTACTTTTACATTGCCGGATAATGTCTCGGACGGAGAAGTTACGGTACTTCCTGCTTCGGATGTAAAAGTTGTGGTTGCTACTGTTGTAGTAGCTACGCCTTCGAACGTAGTGGCTGTTCCTGCTGTGAACTTGCGTGGTGGAGATATGATTACCTTGAAAGGTACCAATATGGATTTGGTGACTGATGTAACGTTCCCTGGTGTAGAAGAAGCAGTAGGATTGGAATCACAAAACTCGACTGAAATAAAGGTCTTGATGCCGGCTGCGGCTATTAGTGGTGATTTGCAATTGAATACAAATAGTGGAAAAGCAACTGCCGTATCTATTGCAACGGCAAAGCCGGAAAACATTTCTTATAGTGCGGCGACGGTCCCGGCAGGAGAGGCTTTGACTGTCAAAGGAGTAAATATGGATGTAGTTTCGGCTGTTGTATTCAGTGGTAATGTGGAGGTTACCGTATCCGATGCCACCGCTACTGCCATTTCCTTGACTGTACCCACAACTGCTGAAACCGGGGCCTTACTCTTGAAGATGGCCAATGGTGAATCTGTGGAAGCACCGTCTTTGACAATAGAGAAACCGGTATGTGCCTATTTGCCGGCATTGCCTGACAAATTGGTTCGGGGACGAATTGTGGAACTTGAGATTGTTAATGCTGATAAGCTGACAAATGTATTGCTGAATGAGGCTGCTGTTCAGTATATCAATGATGCAGCTAAAGGGGTATTGATGTTGAATGTACCGGCTGAGCTGGATGGAACTTATAGCCTAAAACTGATTTCTTCAAATGGTGAAATTGCTTATGATGTTCTTGTAGTTGCCAATGAAGAAACAGTTTGGGCTGGTCCGCTCGATATTAGTTGGGGTGATGGAGGACGTGTGTTGGTACCGGCTGTATCTTTTGCCAAGGTAACGGCAGGCACTGTCATGAAAGTCTATTTTGATCAGAAAGACCAGACTTGGGCACAGGCTCAGTTTAACTATGGCGATTGGAGTGGCATAGCTTTCTCTTTGTTTGATACGACTATGGTACCGACAGACATTTACGGCTGGAGTTTCGAGAGCCGTGTGATGGAGTTGACGTTGGCTCAGGAGATACTTGATAATATTCAAGCTAAACAAGGAGATTGTGAAGACCAGACAAATGTAGGTATCATTATTCAGGGCAGTGATTTGACGTTTACAAAAATAACGATTGTAAATTGATGAATTGTGGCTTGAAGAATGTGACTATGGATGCCCTGATTAAGAATGAAATAAAATCATAATTAAGATGAAGAAACTGAATATAAAATGGATGCTTTCGTTGATAGCAGCTTTTACTTTTGCCTCCTGCGATACTGATGTCGATCATGATATCCCAGCAGTGGATGCACCGGTATTGGTGTCTACTACTCCTGAAAGTGGAGCAGCCAAAGTGAAAACGGGAGAAATCACTATTGAGGTGAAATATGACAAGAATATATTCTTTGCAACAGACAATCTGAGCGAAATCAAGTTTACCGGTGGTGAACTGATAAGTGCCGATGTACTTGGCGCAAGCAATATACTGACTGTAAAAGTGAATGTTCCCGGGAGAGAGACGGCTTGTTCTCTCTCTATCCCCGAGGGAATAGTAACCGGACCGAACCAGATGCCTGCTCCGGCTGTATCGGTTCAGTTCTCTACTGTCGCTTTGGACAAGGCACTGGTTGCCGCTAGTTCGGCCAAAGCTGTGAAACTGTACAATTATCTATTGGATAACTTCGAGACGAAGACGCTTTCAGCTATGATGGCCAATGTTGCCTGGAATACGGAAATGTCCGAAAAGGTGTACGGATGGACCGGAAAATATCCGGCTATCAACTGTTTCGACTATGTTCATCTGCCGGCATCTGTAGCTGGAGCAGACTGGATTAATTACGGTGACATTACTCCCGTTAAGGATTGGTCTGACAAAGGTGGCATCGTAGCTGCCATGTGGCATTGGAATGTACCCAAGAAAGCTGTAGGGGAAGCTTCTTCTACCCGGATATGGGAAGGAGAGACGGTAATGCCGGGTGATTGGAGTGGAAATGTACAGATGACGGATGATGCTGCAAAAACTGTCTTTGCCGATGCACAAGTGGGGCAGGTGATACGCGTGGCTGTGAAAGATGTGGCAGAGGGGGCGCAAGGTTCGTTCAAAAACAGTGGTTGGAGCGAGATTGCTTCAGGAACTGATTATTTTGACATATCCGGAGACTATACATTGGTGATTACCGAGGATATTTTGAAATCCCTGCAAGAAGGTGGCCTCATCATTGGCGGACATGATTATATGGCAGTTGCTGTTTATCTTGAAAGTAACGGTACAGCCCTCGACCCGAATAAGGATTATGCCTTCTATAAGGCAGATACGGAGTTTGACGCTGCCAATGCCACGGTGGAAGGCACTTGGGAAAACAAGGTGTTTACCGAAGATTTGAAAAATGCTGCCGCTTACTTGAAGCTGTTGAGAGATGCGGATATTCCGGTATTGTGGCGCCCATTCCATGAGGCAGCCGGTGGCTGGTTCTGGTGGGGTAAGGATGCTGCCAGCTTTAAATCTCTGTGGATTGCTATGTTCAACTACTTCAAGACTGAAGGATTGGATAATCTTATCTGGGTTTGGACTACCGAGGGCAATGATTCCGATTGGTATCCGGGAGACCAATATGTAGACATCGTGGGACGTGATGTTTATAATAAGGAAACTGCAGATTGTGTTTCAGAATATACTTCCATTGCCGGAAATTATGGAAACAAGATTGTTTCGCTGAGTGAATGTGGCACAGTCGGACTTATTTCCGAACAATGGGCATCTGGTGCACGTTGGAGTTGGTTCATGCCGTGGTATGATGGCACAAATGAGGATGGTAGTCCGGCAGTCCATGCTGATGAGGCGTGGTGGAAGGATGCTATGAGCCAGGAATTTGTTGTTTCCCGTGAAGAGCTTCCTTCTATGGAATAGCAATTTTTAATAATAAAATAGAAAGGGTTGTCTCTGGTTAGTATCGGGGCAACCCTTTCTGTCTTTTATAGCTTTTAGTTGTTGGTTATAGAATTCATGCTTTATACTTTTTAGGAAAAATAGTAATGGATGTTAAATGAGTGTCGTTATTTGATAAAATAGTATTATAAGGTTTGCTGCTAAAAGTCTACTTTTGTCAAGCCTAATTAAAATTTGATAATAATCATATAATGTTTAACCGCTAATGAAATGAAAAATGCCTATGAGAAAGGAGTGATATGTATACCAACCACTTTATAGAATAAGGTATATTTAATTTTTCCTCAAAAAGAGAAGTTTAACCTTATATTAAACGGTAGATGCCGCCAGGCAATACCAATTCATTAATCTAAGAAAAATACAAGTATGAATTTAAATTTCAGAAGAACCGCGCTGCTCGTGGGTATCTGTTCGGCTGTCAGCCTGACTTATACTCCGCAACTTTTCGCCGCATCGGTCGATGCAATAGATGCTGTGCAGCAAGCAAAAAAAATCACAGGTACTGTAACAGATGCAATGGGACCGGTCATCGGTGCCAATGTATTGGAGAAAGGAACCACAAATGGTGTCATTACCGACATTGACGGTAATTTCACATTGAATGTTCAGCCGGGAGCAACGATTGTTGTGTCTTTTATAGGTTATCAGCCGCAAGAAATAGTGGTAGGTAACCAGACTAGTTTCAAGATTCAGCTAAAGGAAGATACGGAATTGTTGGATGAAGTAGTCGTAGTGGGTTACGGTGTACAGAAGAAGAAACTGGTGACAGGTGCTACGGTTGAGGTAAAAGGCGAAGACATCGCAAAATTAAATACTACGCAGGCATTGGGCGCTTTACAAAGCCAGTCTCCGGGTGTAAATATTCAGGCCGTTTCCGGTCAGCCGGGTGATGGGTTTAAAATTAATATTCGTGGTGCTGGTACTAACGGAAATACAGCTCCAGTTTACGTTATTGATGGTGTAGCCGGTGGCGATATTAACGCCTTGAATCCTGCCGATATTGAACGTATTGACGTGTTGAAAGATGCTGCATCTTGTGCAATTTACGGTTCGAGCGGTGCCAACGGCGTTATCCTTATTACTACAAAGCAGGGTAAGGTAGGAAAGGTTTCTGTATCTTATGATGGAAACATAGGTTGGGCAAATATATATAAGATGCCTGATATGCTGAATGCCAAAGAATATATGGCGGTAATGGATCAAGTAGCCTATAATAATGGAGGCCAACCGTATGATTGGTCAAAATTCGTAGATGCTGATTTGCTGACTGCTTATCAGAATGGTACCAATCCTGGTACAGATTGGGTAAAAGAATTCCGGAATAAAAATGCTGTGGTTACTAATCATGCGTTGAATGTAACAGGTGGTTCTGAATTCTCCAAATTTTCGACAGGTATAGGCTATCAGTATCAGGATGGTGCATTCGGTGGTCCGGTGAAGACTGACTATCGTCGTTTTACTTTCCGCATTAATTCTGAGCATGTGATATATCGTAAGGGAGATATGGATGTGATAAAGTTTGGTGAGAATATATATTATCAGCACAAACAGAATCAAGGTGTGCAGTTAGGTAATCAATATTCGAATGACCTTTCTAATGCTTTGCGTGCTATTCCTCTGATTCCTGTATATAATGAAAATGGTGATTTCTTCATGTATGATGATTTGAAGAATTTTGGAACGAGTGCTAATGGTATACTTGATTATACTGCATATGCTTCTAATCCGATGGCTCACATGGTATATAATCAGGCTGGGAATAATAAGAATAAGAATTTTAATCTGAACACAGCGGCATATCTGGAAGTACAACCACTTAAGAATCTTATTTATAAAGGTCAGGTTAGTTACAAACAATGGTCAAGTTCATGGCGTTCATATCTTCCCGTTTACCAAATTAATAATCAGGGAGATAGCCGTGATAAAGACCAAACGATAAATAACGTGTCTTTGGGTTGGAACTGGAGTTTGACTAATACGTTGAGTTATCGGTTTGATATTACAGACTTACATCATTTTGATGTTTTGGCTGGTACAGAGTATTCTAAATCAAGACCAACTTATGGCGAATCAGTAGAGGCAACCGGTTATAATAGTGCTTTTGGTGACTTTACACATGCTTATTTGCATAATACAGAACGTAAAGCTACTGCTACAGTAAATGGTTATCCCTCGGATTATGGTTCTAAGATGTCTTATTTTGGACGTTTGAATTATGACTTTAAGGAAACTTATATGTTTTCTGCTATCATTCGTGCCGATGGCTCGTCTAAGTTTGCGAAAGGCAATCAATGGGGATATTTCCCATCATTCTCTGCCGGTTGGGTTATTTCAAACGAGGCTTTTATGAAGAATACTGCTTCTTGGCTTGGTTTCTTGAAAGTCCGTGCTGGTTGGGGACAGAATGGTAATGACAATATCCCTAATTCAAATTGGCGTGCCGGTTACGAGTTTGGCGATTATGGTCTTTATACATTTGGCTCGGATAAGAATGGAGGTACAACCGGAGCTTACCCGAATCGTTTGGCTAACCCCGATTTGACATGGGAAACTTCAGAACAGACCAATATCGGTATTGATGCCCGTTTCTTGGATAACCGTCTGAGTTTTACCATGGACTGGTATAGCAAGCAGACGAAAGACTTGTTAGTGGAAGTGGGTACCAATGCGGCTTCCGGTTTCGCTACTCAATATCAAAATGCTGGTACGGTAAAGAATACTGGCCTTGAACTTTCAATGGGCTGGAGAGATCAGATTGGTAAGGAGTTCAAGTATGGGGTGAATGTCAATATGGCCTATAATAAAAATGAAGTAACGGAGGTTAATAACGCCAATCATTTTATTGAAGGCGGTAATGATTTGTTGGCTCAGAGTACGGGTCGGTTTGTCCGTATGGAAGAAGGACATCCTATTGGCTATTTTTATGGTTATAAGACGGATGGTGTCATTCAGAACCAGAATGACTTGCAGGCATATCTTGACCAGAATTGTAAAGGAAATGCGGCAAACTCTAAGCAAGGTGCAAGTATTAAACCGGGCGATTTGAAGTTTGTGGATGTTGATGGAAATGGGGTGATTAATGATGACGATAAGACTGATTTGGGTAATCCTCATCCTGACGTGACAATGGGTCTTACGCTAAGTGCGGAATATAAAGGATTTGATTTCTCTGTAACAACCTATGGCGCTTTTGGTGCACAGGTAGCTCGCTCTTGGCGAAAGTTCTCAGACGGACAGTATGAAAACTATACGACGGAAGTTTACGATTACTGGCATGGCGAAGGAACCTCAAACAGATATCCGCTGCTTGCGCCGGGAAATAGTGGACAGAATTTCCAGGCCATTTCAGATATTTATATTGATGATGCCGACTATGTTCGCATTCAAAATCTGACTATAGGATACGATTTCAAGAGAATTTGGAAGAACTGTCCGTTCCAGCAACTTCGTGTGTATGCTGCTGCACAGAATCTATTTACTTTTACCGGTTATAAAGGGATGGATCCGGAGAATGGTAGAGCCCTCAATGACAAAGAACCGTGGGTAACCGGTGTTGATGTAGGTAACTATCCTCAACCTCGTACTTATATGGTAGGTGTTAATGTTAAATTCTAAAATTGATACACGATGAAAAAAATAGCATATTTAATAGGTGCAGCTTTGATGATAGCAGGAATGTTTGCTTCTTGTAGCTTGGACTCGATGAGTCTGACGGAAAAAGATACGACCAATTTTCCTAAAACGGCTGAAGATGCCAATCAGGCTTTAGCTGCCATATATCAGAACCTGAATAATGTCAATGCTTTTCCACAGCAGTCTTTCTTGTATAATTCTCTGCTGGCTTGCGATGATATGTTGGGTGGTGGTGGTCCCAATGATAAGTTGATGCAATCTTTGGACCTTATTTGTAATACGGGTACAAATGCTACGCAGGATTACTGGGTGGCTCGCTATCAAGGAATCAACCGTGCCAATACGTTGTTGGAGGCTCTTGCTGGTATTGAAATGGATCCGGAAGTAAGAGCGCAGGCTGAGGGCGAAGCCAAGTTCCTTCGTGCTTTTTATTACTACGAGTTGGCTTCCATGTATGGGCGCGTACCTTTGGTGATTACTGCTTTGTTGCCCGAAGATACTACCCCTCCGACTGCCGCTGTTATCTGGGGGCAGATTCTGCAGGATCTTCGCGATGCGGCTGCAAATATGCCGGCTGTTCGCAAGTCGGATGGGCATGTTGATAAATATACGGCTGAAGCTATGTTAGGACGTGCTTGGTTGTATTATACTGGTATGTATGGCAATGGTGAAACTCTGAACGATTTGGTTAGTACGAACTATAGTCCGTTGACTTCAGTTGATTTGCCTGATGGGACAACTTTGACCAAGCAGGATGTGGTTGGGTATATTGATGATTGTGTGAATAATTCTGGTTATAGTCTTGTTCCTGAGTTTCGTAATTTGTGGGCATATACCAATAAATGTACGGTAGAAGATTTTCCGTTTACTGCCGGTCAGGGATTGAAGTGGGTAGAAGATGATGCAGCGGTAAATCCCGAATCCATGTTTGCCATTAAATATAATAAACTTGCATCTTGGAGCACTACTATCGGTTATGGTAACGGTTATGCTCTGCATTTTGGTGTACGTGGCAATGATCAGGCCAATTCTTTCCCCTTCGGACAAGGATGGGGTGCCGGTCCTGTAGCTCCCAATCTTTATAATGATTGGAGTGTGGCAGAACAAGATGATGCCCGTCGTCCGGCCTCCGTATTCAAGACGGAGGATATGCCGAGTTATAATAAAGGTGGTGGTGACGGCTTTATCCAAGAAACGGATTATTATCAGATGAAAATAGGTTCTATCATGGCTTATAGTACGGATGCGGCTGGAAATAAAACGATTGAACCGGTATTTGAGAAGATAATGTATGGTGCCGACGGCTGGATTAATGATAATCTGATGCAAACCGGTTCTATTCATGATTTGGTTTTGATTCGTTTTGCGGATGTATTGTTGATGCAGTCTGAATTGAAGGAAGATGTTTCCGGTATAAACAGAGTGCGTAGTCGTGCCGGACTTGAACCTATTGGTACATATTCGTTGGCTGCATTGCAGAATGAACGCCGTTGGGAACTATGTTTTGAAGGTACTCGCTGGAACGATATTCGCCGTTGGCATATTGCTGCCGATGCCCTTGAAAGACAGACGGGAGCAAAGGTTTATACAAATGGGGCTGAAAGCCGTAATGTGGCGCAGAACGGTGGTTATGCCGCACGTTATAAGGCTACGGCAGGTTTCCAGAAGATTCCCGAAAACCAAGTCCTCTTGAATGAAGGAAAGGTAGAACAAAATGAAGGTTATACGGATGCAAGTGCTGAGTATAATGGTTGGCAAGAATAGAATATGAATTTAAAATGAAAAAAGATATGAAAAAGATATTATTCGCAATACCTTTGTTTGCAATGCTGCTGGTGGCTTGCGATCCGATAGTGGATGAAATCAGTCCGGATCCCAATGTCACACCGGAAAATCTTACTTTTGAACTTGTGGCCAAGAACCAGGGAAACAACAACATTCAGATTGTTCCTACTCCGTCACGTTATGTGAAGGTTTATGATGCTACGTCTGATATCAAGTTGGCAGAAGGTACGGCTCCGTCGGTTCAAGTAGCTCCTCCTAATAAAGAATTGCAAGTATATGTAACAACCATTAATTCGGACGGCTCCATAACAAAATCGGCTTCCAAATCAATAGCAGTAACGGAGTATACAGATCTTCCCGCTATTTATGCTGATGTATTCGGCACAACTCCGGACGGTGGTTATGGAACAACCACTTGGGTCTGGAATACAGAAGCTGCAGACGGTTGTTGGGGTAATGGAGGTTATCTCGGCAATACCGGCCCCGGTTGGTGGATTTGTGATGCTGTGGGAGATGTCGGAAACGGTAGAGGGCAAATTGATGAACAAGCTGTAGGAAAAGGATTGCCTGATGATGGATTAAACGGTTGGTTCTCACTTAGTTTGACTGGTGTTCAGACAAGTCGTGGTGAAAGTGGTTCTGTCAAGGTGTCAGAAGATGTGGTGCAATCCGGTTGGGATGTAGGTACTATGGAGTTCTCTGGTACTATTCCATTGTTAGGTATACAGCCGAATCAAGGAAATGCACGTCAGTATGAGTATCATATTTTGAAGATTACAGAAGATGAACTTCGTCTTTGTGCTCCTGAACCCGGTGCTGGCGCTTGGGGTACGGCATGGTTCTGGAACTTCAAGAAAAAATAGTTAATATTGAAAGGTACGGGTGGGTAACGACCACTCGTATACTTTTATTACTAATTAAAAAAATGCAACAATGAAACGAACTTTCTTTTTGATATTACTGTTCTTCTGTGCTCTTTTTGTTAAAGCGGATGTTTTGGGACCGTATACAATGGATAGTAATGTACCTCCCACACCAACCGGATATGCTCGGGTTGTACTTCCGATAGGAGGTGCTGACGCTTCGGTAGCCGTAAGCATAACTGTTTGTGACGAAAGTGGTCAACAGTATGTTTTGAGAACTACTACCCCAAATGCTGCTCCATATTGTTATTTCTTGGCTTATGGCGTTTACCGCGTGGTCGCTTTAGAGGATTGTACAGCACAATCTAATTGGGGCGCACTTACGGTTGGTACAATTTTCGAAGTGACAGGAGGTGGCTATATTTCTTTAAATTATATAGGAACAATCTCTACTCCAAGTATTGTTCAAGCATCGGGTACTGATGATAATGTTCCTCCTTCCAAAGTAGGTTACAATATAATGAAAGTGTATGGAATAGAGACAAACGGCGGTGGGGTGTTGGTTGATTCTGACAAAAAAGAATATGGTATCTTTAATTATACCGGACATATAGGCGGTGCTCATTACTTTTACATTAAGCCAGGCACATACACTATAAAATCTTTGAGTGCTACCAATGGAAATTATATTTATTTGGAGTATGGAAATGTTAGACAACCGCTTTCTGCTGGTAGGACTTTCACAGTTCCTGCGTCATTCTTCTCCATTGTGTTTTCTAAAAAGGCACTTTAAGAATAATCTATAAATGAATTATTCAACTCAAAGCAGTTGTCGTTACCCCCCCCGACTTTATTAGTCGCCCGTAACATCGGATAATTGTAAATGCATTAACCGAATAGTACAATTGTTTAATGGTTAAATCAGGAAAAGGCGAGTCGTGAGATTCGCCTTTTCGCATTCATTCTCTATTGCCTTTCCGGATGTAATTCACATTCCTTTTTGTATTACCCCTGATTTCAGGGCGCAGAATGTTTCTTTTTATCCCTGCATCTCCTTCACCTCCTTCTCCCATCCTCCTGTTCATCGGCTTTCCCGGTGAAACCGCTTTCCACCCTCATCGCCCCGCCTTTGCATCGCGCGACACGCCGTAGTATCCCGGCATGGCCCGGTAGATGGGTTGCGTGGGCTTCCCCACATTCTTCAGCTTGCCCTCTTGCTGCAACCGTTTCAGGTGGACGTTCGCGGTGGTGCGCGCCATGCCGCAGAGCGCTTGGAAGTCACTGCGAATCAGCACGTCGTGGTCGGCAAAGTATTCTTTCAGCTTCATGTCTATCTCCACTTCCGAAAGCTTCAGGGAGTGGCGGGTGTATTTGCTGCGGATAGCACTGACTCCCGTCATCGCTTGTTTCAGCCTGACGTCGGGACGGAAACTGATGCTTTTTAGCCGGAGTTTCAGGTGCTTGTTCGGGGTGCTGCGGGTCACTTTCTGTGTGGCTTCCAGGGTGGGGGCGAAGTAGCCCAGCCCTTCGATGTGCACCTCGTGGCCGTCGCGCAGTTCTTCGCCGCAGATTTGCGCCAGGCAGTCTATCGCGTTCATCACGTCGCCCACCGTGAGCGAGCTGCGGGCATGCACGCGGTTGTAGAGCTGCCGCATGGTTACTTTCCCGTTGAGCAACGGGCGGGGATGGAGGCCTCTCTCTTCCGGGGCTTCCTCATTGGTGCCTGGATTCTCGTACCAGTCATATAGTATTGCCATATCAATAGGTTTTAGTGCGTTCAACGTATTTGTTTCTTCCCTCGGAAGTGTCTTTCTATAAGTGAACGACTCCGGTCGGCCGAACGAACAACTCGGGCCGTTCGATTGGACGACCCGGGTCAGCCGATTGGACGACCCAGGTCGTTCACTTGTAAAGAACCATGCAAAGGTACTGAAAATAAAGGGTTCCGCAGCATAAATAAGTATGTTTGTCGGCAGGAATGATTTTTGAAGAATAAGCGGAGAATGGTTTGCAAAACGCCCTCGGCAGGTAGTAACTTTGGCGAAGAGGCGAGAGGAAAGAAAGGATGATTCCCTTCCCCGGAACCTCCCAATAATCATTTTAATAAAAATATTTATGAAGAAAAAACTGATGACTTTACAGCAACACCGACTCTTGAAGGAAGCGGGACAACTGATAGCCTTTTCCGAAAGGCTGAAACACGTACAAAAAGAAACGACCGACCGAAACTGGAAGGAGCGGGAAGAGCAGCGTCGCCGGAGCGCGAAAGCCGCAAGCGCCGTGACTGCACTGAGCGGCGACATCGAGGAGTTCCTCACCTCGCGCTACGACTTTCGCTACAACCTGCTGACGGACGAAACCGAATTCCGCCCCGCCGGGCAACGCACCGCAACCTTCACCCCCGTGGGCAAGCGCGAGTTGAACACTTTCTGCATCGAAGCCCATGCCGAAGGTATTCCTTGCTGGGACAAGGACTTGAACCGATACGTCTATTCCACTTACATCCCTGCCTACCATCCCTTCCTGCTCTACATGGACGAACTGCCCGATTGGGACGGCAAGGACCGGCTGGCTGCGCTTGCCTGCCGCGTCTCTTCCCGGCTCCACTGGGTGCGGGGATTCCATACCTGGATGCTGGGGCTTGCCTCGCAATGGATGGGCGTGTCCGGACTGCATGCCAACAGCGTGGCTCCCGTTCTCGTCAGCCGCGAGCAGGGACGACGGAAATCCAGCTTTTGTCGCGCCTTGATGCCCGACGTGCTGGCACGCTACTACACCGACAACCTGAAACTGACCTCGCAGGGACAAGCCGAGAGGATGCTGGCGGAAATGGGGCTGCTCAATATGGACGAGTTCGACAAGTATGCCGACAACAAAATGCCCTTACTGAAAAATCTGATGCAGATGTCGGTACTCAACATCCGCAAGGCCTATCAGCAGAACTTCAGGCAACTGCCCCGTATCGCTTCGTTCATCGGCACCAGCAACCGGTTCGACCTGCTGACCGACCCCACCGGGAGCCGGCGCTTCCTCTGCATCGAGGTGAAGCACAATATCGACTGCATAGGCATAGAGCACGACCAGATTTTTGCCCAGCTGAAAGCGGAACTCATTGCCGGGCGGCGCAACTGGTTCACCAAGCCGGAGGAGGAGGAACTGCAATGGCACAACGAGGCTTTCTATCGTGTCAGCCTTGTGGAGGAGGCGGTTCACAGCTTGTTTCGTACCCCGCTTCCGGCAGAGAAGAGCTTCGACCTGACTGCCGCCGACATCTTTGACGAGTTACAAAAAACGCATCCCGCCCTGATGCGTGGCAGCAATCCCATGCAGTTCGGTTCGGTGCTGCTGCGGGTGGGACTGAAACGCCGGCATACGAAGTACGGCAATGTATATGAGGTGGTGAGAAGGAAGAAAGAAGTTTCACCGGAAAGGGTTGAACGATAGGGAAATAATGCGAAAGGTGAAGGGGTGAAGGAAGAGAAAGCCGGTTTATAGTCTCATTACGGATTGACATAGATTCCTATTAATTCAGGTTGTAGATGCCGATGGGATAAATATTTTCGCTCATAATAACTGTATATTTTATAGATTTCTATAAAAGTAACTTTTTTATAAGAACAAAACAAGCGAAAGTTGCGATTTTCACTACTCCTTGTCGGATAAAAAACTTATCTTTGCGATTGAAACAATCTCTTGTTAATGATATGAAATACACATCATACTCTTATCCTTCAGGTAGGGCGGAAGTGGCTGCATTTGTTGTGACCGGCGGAGTGACGGAATACCATGTGATGATACATGCCACTGACCCGAAACAGACCTATCGTGAACAGATGAATGTCGTGTTGGATGCGTATGCCGCTTTACTGAAAAAAGAACTGTCCGGAGCCGTGGCGGTTTTTAAAAGATACTTCCTGAGTGATGCCGCCAACCAAGCGGAACTGTTGCTTGCCGCTACGGCAGAAAGCTCCGATTGCGCGCTGTCTGTGGTGGAACAGCCTCCGCTGGATGGCACCAAGATTGCTTTGTGGGCCTATCTGCAGACCGATGTGCAGACACGAGTGCTGCCGAACGGACTGTATGAAGTGAAACACGGTGCTTACCGCCAGCTCTGGATGGGAGGCAGCTTCAATCGTGCCGCCAATTCGGAATACCAGATGCGTCTTTTGCTCAACGACTATGCCATGCAACTGATGGAGGAAGGGTGTACTCTGGCCGACAATTGCCTGCGTACCTGGATATTTGTGCAGAATGTGGATTGCAATTATGCCGGTGTAGTCAAGGCACGCAATGAGATGTTCGTCACCCAGAACCTGACGGAGAACACGCACTATATTGCCAGTACCGGTATCGGTGGGCGTCATGCCGATCCGAAAGCATTGGTGATGCTTGACGCTTTTGCTGTAGCGGGATTAAAGCCCGGACAAATCAAATATCTCTATGCCCGCACACACCTGAACCCCACTTATGAGTATGGAGTCAGTTTCGAACGGGGAACGGCGGTGGATTACGACGACCGTCGGCAAGTACTCATTTCCGGTACGGCGAGTATCAACAACCGTGGGGAAGTGATGTATGCCGGAGATGTACGCCATCAGACAGAACGGATGTGGGAGAATGTGGAGGCTCTGCTGAAGGAAGCTGACTGCGGCTTTGGAGATGTAGGGCATATCATTGTCTATCTGCGTGATATTGCGGATTATGCTGTAGTGAAAAAGATGTTTGACAAGCGTTTTCCCGATACGCCGAGAGTGATTACGCTGGCTCCCGTCTGTCGCCCGGGGTGGCTGGTGGAAATGGAGTGTATGGCGGTGAAGAAAATCTCTGATTAAAAATATTATCTTTGGTTAATTGAATATTAGGCTGACAGTTGGTAAACGCCTACCTTTGTTGAAATTCTAATGTATAAGGATGAAAACACGTATCTTGCTTTTCTGTATCAGTTGCCTTCTTTGGGCAAGTTGTGGAAATTCCGGACAGAATTATGTGATTGAAGGAACGTTGCCGTCGGTGAAATACGACGGGGAATGGATATACCTCGTGCCGATGGAGAATGCGCCGGGGCGGGTGGATTCTGTAAAGATAACCAATGCCTCTTTTTCTTTTTCCGGACAAGGGGAGGAGATGAGGGTGTTGCGTCTGCGCCATCTGCTGCGTATCTACATCCAGGAACTGCTGGTGGTGACGGAGCCGGGAACCATACATGTGAAGGCCGACTCTGTCGGTTCGGTAACGGGCACTCCACAAAATGATGCCCTTCAGAAATGGAAAGAGGGGAGGGAAAAGATGCAAGAGGCTTACCATTTCATCCGGACGGGACTACGGAATGCCACCGGAAAAGATTCACTGCATCTGACACAGATACGTGACAGTCTGAGGATGCAGGAGCAGGAAACGAACTTTCTTTTCCTGAAAGAGCAGGGAAACAATACGTTGGGAACATTCATGCGGAAGATGGTGCGTGGCTCCTTGACGGAAGAACAACAAAAACTGTTGGATGAAAGCTTGCAGAAGGAAATACATTGAATGGGGAGCGGCAGGAATCGGCGCTTTGGCGTTGTTCCTTTTTTTCTTCCGGATATTGCCCTATCATCTGTTCCATCGGGAGCAGACACAGCTCTTTTTGCTTGCCACCGAACCATTGGCCGGGTATCTGCGGCATCCGGCGGCTCTGGCACGTCTGTCAGGAGATTTCCTCACTCAATTCTTTTATTACGAAGGGGGTGGTCCGGCCATAATGGCTGTCGTGCTGTTGCTTTGGGGAGTGGTGGTGTTCCGTTTGTTGGTCCCGTACATGGGACGTTGGGCGTGGATTCCTACGGTGTTGGCGGTGGCTTGGGAGGCAGGAAGGCAATGCGGATTGAGTTATCCGCTTTCCGGCACAATCGCTTTAACCGGTATCGGAGGTGTTTTGTTGTTGTGTCGTAGCTGCATGCGACGTTCGTGGAAGTCGGGCTTAGCGGTAAGCATATTGGCGGTATTGTCCGGCTATTGGCTGTTTGGCTGTGGCGATTGGTCGTCACGATGGTACAATATGCCCGATTTAGGGCGAGAATATCTTTTGGCGTTGGATTCGGAAATGTATTTCGGCCGTTCGGAAAAAGTACGGAAACTGTTGGCGGAGGGTGAATACCGCTCTCCGTTCACTGCCTATTATTATAATTTGCTGAATGCACAGCAGGACCGACTTCCCGACCGGCTGATGGATGGTTATCAACCGGCTTCGCAAGGGCTGTTTCTGCCCGTGGCTCCCCATTCTACCTACCTCACTATTTATGCAGCCAATGAAGTCTGGTTTGCGTTGGGAGATATGACGATGGCTGAACATGCCGCCATTCTGGGAATGATTTTTTCTCCGCACCACACCGGGGCAAGAGCTGTCAAGCGTTTGGCGGAAATCAACCTGGTGAACGGTGATGAGGCGGCGGCTATGAAATATCTTCGTCTCCTGCAAAAGACAATGTGTTACCGTGATTGGGCAGAACGACGTATTCCCGGAAAACAGACGGCCGAAGTCTGCCAATGGCTGGAACGGAAGCGGTTGTTGTTGCCTGCAACGGATACTTTGCGTTCTTCTGCCGACATTCCGCTTTCACTTCGTCATCTGTTGCGTAACAATCCTGATAATACGTTGGCATGCGATTACCTTCTCTGCTTTGATTTGCTGAATAAGGATATTGGGGCTTTCGCCGGAGATTATCGGGAGTTTGCTGCAAAGAAGTTTCCTTCCAGATTGTATGCCGAAGGTTTACTTATCTATCTTGCCGGGAAAAAGGCTTCGTTGGATGAAGTGGAAAAATGGAATATACCGCCTCAAGTATTGGATGAATTTGGCGATTATACCCGACTGTACGAGGCGAATGGTGGTAATGGTGCCCCTTTGCAAGCCAAATACGGAAAAACATATTGGTTTTATTTCCACTATGCTACGATGAAAAAGGGGAAGTGATTTATGATGAACATAGATATGAAATATATACAAGTTGTTGTGGGGCTGTTACTGTGCTACTGCCTATATGCTTGCAGTCCCCGTCCGGAGTCTGTACAGCCTGCAGACCGGTTATTGGTGCTCTATCCGGAATATCAGGATGTAACCATTCCCTACAATGTGGCTCCTTTGAATTTCCTTGTGCGGAATGAAGGGGTGGATGCGGTATGCGTGAGTGTAAAGGGAGCATCGGACAGCTTGGAGATAAATGCGCGCGGGAACAAGGCGATATTCCCCTTGAAAGCTTGGCGTGCATTGCTTGAAGCGGAGAAGGAACATACTTTGGAAGTAACTGTTACTGCCCGTACCGACGGCCGCTGGCTGCGCTATCCTTCCTTTGCATGGCAGGTAGTGGCGGACAAGCTTGACGCCTATGTCAGTTACCGTCTGATAGAGCCCGGTTATGAGGTATGGAATACCTTGCAGATACGTGAACGTTGTATTGAGAATTTCGAAGAGCGTATTTTGGCGGATAACAGTCAGACAGACGGCAAGTGCATGAACTGTCATGTGCACGGAGGAAATAGTGGCAACCTTTCGATGTTCCATCTTCGGGGTGAGGGAGGGGGGACTGTCCTGAACCGTGACGGCAAGCTCCGTAAGCTTGCCTTGAAGAATGAACAGATGATATCTGCGGCTGTCTACGGGGATTTCCATCCTGACGGGCGGTATGGTGTGTTCTCGTCTAATGTGATTATTCCCATGTTCCATACGGAAAGTAACCGCCGTCTGGAAGTTTACGATACCGTCTCCGATTTGGCTGTCGCCGATTTTGACGGAAACCGGATGATTCTATCTCCGCTTACGGCGGATTCCACCGTATTGGAAACTTTTCCCACATTCTCTGCCGATGGGAAATGGATATATTACTGCTCAGCTCCGACTGTGCCATTGCCGGACAGCGTACAGCAATTACGCTATTCGCTTTGCCGCATTGCGTTCGATGCCAATCACGGCGCATGGGGTGACCGCGTGGATACCCTTTGGAATGCCCGGCTGGAGAAAGGCTCCGTGTGTCATCCGAAAGCCTCACCGGACGGACGCTACCTGCTTTATACCGTTGCTGATTATGGAACATTCCCCATTTGGCACCGGGAGACGGAATTGCAGCTGATGGATTTGCAGACGGGCGCCATCGACTCCCTGCCAATGGTCAACTCCAGCCGTTCGGACACTTATCACAGTTGGTCGTCAGGCAGCCGTTGGTTTGCCTTTGCCAGCAAGCGGGGTGACGGGCAGTACGGGCGGGTTTATTTTGCCTATCTGGATGCTGAAGGGAAGGCGCATAAGCCTTTTGTGCTACCCCAGTCGGACCCTGAAAAAGACGATTTGACATTGAAATCCTACAATATTCCCGATTTGTCGGCTACTCCCGTTCCTTTTGATGCTTCTTCCATCAAGCGGATAAACCGGCAACTGAAGGCTGAGGAATTCAAATGACAAGACATACAGAGAGTACCAAATTGTAAATAATAAATTGTAAATAGTAAATGTTCTTATTTCTGAAAAAGACTTGGAAGATAGGGTTGTCGATACTTTTTGGCGTAGCGGTGCTTCTCTTTTGGGGAAGCGTATATCCGGCCCATATTTCCTATCAGGAGCAGTTCCAGCTTTTCTTGTTCGATGCCGACTACTGGTGGGAACGGATAGTGGTTCCCGGTGGGTTGGCCGATTATATCGCTGAGTATCTGACGCAGTTCTATTATCACGTGTGGGCGGGAGCTTGTATTCTGGCTTTTTTGTACGTGTTGTTGCAACGGTTGGTTTGGAAACTGGCGAAGGAGCAGGGTGCGGCTGATGTGTATTATCCGCTGAGTTTTCTGCCCATCATTGTCTTGTGGCATTTCATGGGTGATGAAAATGCGATGCTGTCATTGGTGGTGGCTCTGCTGTTAGCATTGTCTGCATCCTGCTGGTATGCGGATTTGAAAGGGAAGTGGCAGCGTGTGGCATACATTCTGATAGTCCTTCCGCTGCTTTACTGGACAGCGGGTGCGGCACACTTCATCTTTATGGGCTGGGTGATTGTACGCGAGTTCCGGTTGAATCTTAAAGGTAAGAATTTCTGGGGTGGTGTCGGAGTGTTCTGGGGTGTAGGATTGTGGGGTATCGGTTGTCCGCTATTGGCAAGCATGTGGGTACAATTCCCCATTTACCGTCTGATGGGTGGTATAGGATATTACCGTTTCCCGGCAGTGATTCCCTGGATAGAGATAGGGCTTGCCGTATTACTGGTTGTTCTCCCCTTCCTGCTGTCCGCTTTGCCCGCTTTGAAGAAGAAGCCGGTATTTTATGGAGTTCTGCAAGTGGTGGCGGTAACATTGTTCGGCTATTACTACGTGGCGGCCGGTTGCGATATGGATAAAGAGGAAGCGATGGAGTATGACCAGCTGGTACGTAATAAACAATGGCAGGAGATTATAGAAAAGGCAGAAGAGAAGTCACCGGTTTCACCTTTCGGCGTGACCTGCCTGAATCTTGCTTTGGGAAAGACGGGACAGATGGGCGACCGTATGTTCGAGTTTTACCAGAACGGGACGGAAGGGCTGCTGCCGGAGTTTCAGCGTGATTTTACTTCTCCGTTGCCCACCAGTGAGGCATACTATCATTTGGGTATGGTCAATACGGCACAGCGTTTCACTTTTGAGGCGATGGAGGCCATACCTAACTTCAACAAGAGTGGCCGTTGCTTCAAGCGTCTGGCAGAGACGAACCTGATAAACGGGCAATACGAAGTGGCAGCCAAGTACCTGCGTTTGTTGAGGAAGACAATCTTCTACAGGGATTGGGCAGAGGATGCCATGACCTATCTGTATAATGAGGAAAAAATCAATGCCCACAAGGAGTGGGGTTGGTTAAGGCAGATACGCTATACGGAAGACTTCTTGTTCAGCAGCCAGGAAACGGACATCATGCTGGGGCTGCTTTACCAGCACAACCACCGGAACCGGATGGCATTTGAGTATATGCTGGCCTATGTCCTGCAGCAACGTGATTTGGAACGTTTCATGAAGTACTATCCGCTGGGTAAGCATGCCGGCTACGACCATATTCCCCGCAGCTATCAAGAGGCGTTGATATATGTATGGACACAGACGCACAAGAACTTCCAGGGTATGCCGTGGAGCATTTCGCCCCAAGTGGTGCGGGATGTAACGGAATTTGCGCGGATATATACCTCGCAGCAGAATGCCCGGCAGATGTTGGAGGCGCGTTTCGGCAGTACATACTGGAATTATTTGCTACTAAGAAAGTAAAATGAAAAAGATGAAGAATATAGCTGTTTGCATAATGGCTGCATGGTGGTTTGCCGCTTGCGGCAATCCGGTGACTTCCCCGGAAAGGGTGGATGAATGGCCGGATATCTATCCCGACTATATCGGTGTGACTATTCCTGCAACCATTGCTCCTATGAATTTCAATTGTATTGGTGGAGCGTACGAACGTGTGGATGTGACCGTGACCGGAGGAAAGTCCGGAGAGATGCACGTAAATGATAAAATAGTATCATTTCCGCAAGATGCATGGCAAGAGCTTTTGGAGGAGAACAAGGGTGATAGCCTTCTGTTTACGGTATGTATCCGGAAAGACGGCGAGTGGAAACAGTACCGCTCTTTTCCCATGTATGTCAGTCCGTATCCTATAGATTATGGGGTGGTATACCGCAAGCTGGCTCCCGGATATGAAGTTTATAGCAAGATGGGCATTTATGAGCGTGACCTTGCTTCGTTCGAGGAGCGTCCCTTGCTGGAGAATACCATGGTGCCGGGCATGTGCCTGAATTGTCATGCTTTCAACAAAACAAATCCGGACCATCTGAGCCTGCATATCCGTGGAAAGAACGGAGGGACCTTGATGCAGATAGACGGGAAGCGCGAAATGCTGGATACGAAAACGGATTCCACTCTCTCTGCGGGGGTGTACCCTTATTGGCATCCAAACGGCAAATATATTGCCTATTCTGTCAACAATACGCGCCAGTCTTTCCATGCGGTGAAGGATGAGCGTGTGGAAGTGCTCGACTTGGAATCGGATGTACTGGTCTATCATCCCGAGACACATGAATTACTGCTCTCTCCCTTGCTTCAGAAGAAGGAAGTCTTCGAAACCTTTCCAGTATTTTCACCGGACGGACGCAAACTGTATTTCTGTACTGCGGAGGCCAAGCCGATACCGGCGGAATATAAGGAAATACGTTATAGCTTGTGTAGTATAGATTTCAATCCGGAAGACGGGACATTTGGCGAAAAGATAGATACGCTGGTCAATGCGGCAGCTATGAAGAAAAGCATCTCCTTCCCGAGGCCCTCGTACGATGGCGAGTATATCATGTTTACTTTGTCGGATTACGGGAATTTCTCAATTTGGCATAAAGAAGCCGATTTATGGCTGTTGGATTTGAAGGATGGCGGTATGCGTCCCATAAAGGAGGTGAACAGCGATGATACGGAAAGTTTCCATAACTGGAGCAGCAACTCCCGATGGTTTGTGTTCAGTAGCCGCAGGGGAGATGGGCTTTATACCCGTCTGTATCTGGCAAGTATGGATGAGAATGGGGTGGTGGGCAAGCCTTTCCTGCTTCCTCAGGAAAATCCTTGGGAGTATTACGACCGTCTGGTCTACTCGTACAATGTTCCCGATTTTACAAGCGAACCGGTGAAGCTGGAACGCCGGAAAGTGGAACGGGGAATTGTCTCGCGGAAGCGCGTTCCGGTGAAAGTTAGATGATACGTTTTTTATATTCTGCTTTTTAATACAGTAAAGGGATAAAATTGTATCATTTTCTCTTGGTGCAATCCGCTATCTTTGTGCCAGGAATTAGTGTTACCAATAACAATACCAGATTGAAAAACATGGATATGAGAAAAGTAAAATTTGCTATGATGATTCTGGCGGCAAGTCTGTTGACCGCCTGCGGTTCTTCCAAGAAAGAACAGAGTGTGAATGAAGAGACGGCTGCTGCGCGTACGCAGGAAACGGAGAACTTACTGGCTAACTTGAAAAAAATCCCTTCCAAAGGTATCATGCTCGGCCATCATGACGATACGGTATATGGTATCGGCTGGGAAGGTGAGGAAGGCCGTTCGGATGTGAAAAGCGTGTGTGGCGACTATCCGGCTGTTATCAGCTTTGATTTGGGAGAGCTGGAACTTGGGAATGCCGCCAATCTGGATAAGGTTCCCTTCGATAAAATCAGGAAAGAGATAATCAATCAGTATCAGCGGGGCGGCATGGTTTCGCTCAGTTGGCATGCGCGCAATCCCAAGACGGGCGGTGATGCCTGGGATGTATCGGATACGACGGTGGTGAAGTCCATCTTGCCTGGTGGCGAGAATCACCAGAAATTTGCCGGCTGGTTGGGAGGAGTGGCCGATTTCCTTCATTCGTTGAAGACGGCGGACGGCGTGAAGATACCCGTACTTTTCCGTCCCTGGCACGAACACAGCGGCAGCTGGTTCTGGTGGGGCGAAAAACTGTGTACCCCTGAAGAGTATAAGGCATTGTGGCACATGACAGTGGATACTCTGCAGGCCAAAGGAGTGGACAATGCACTTTATGCTTACTCTCCGGGCACGGAACCCAAGGACACGACGGAATATTTGAAGAAGTATCCGGGCGATGAGTTGATAGACGTTATCGGTTTCGATACCTATCAGTTCGATCGGGATGCCTATCTTGCCGGGATGGATAGGGCACTTTCCATTATCGACAGTGTAGGGAAAGCACACAATAAGGTGATTGCTGTGACCGAAACCGGTTACGAAGGAATTCCCGATGCCAAATGGTGGACTGGTACTCTGCTGCCTGCGTTGGAGAAATATCCGCTTGCCTATGTGCTGGTGTGGCGCAATGCCCGTGAAAAGGTGACCCATTACTATGCCCCCTATCCGGGACAGACATCTGCGGAGGATTTTGTGGAGTTCTATAACAATCCCAAGACGCTGTTTGCAGCTGATGTAAATCTGTATCAATAAACAAACAATCAATATAACAGACATGGAAGCTTTTAAAGAAAAGGTAGAGAGGCTCTTTCAGAGACACGAAGAGTTGATTACGAGAAAGAATGTGGCCGTGGAAGACGGCAATGGCATATTCACCCGCTATAAATATCCGGTAGTGACGGCTGCTCATACACCTGTATTCTGGCGGTATGATTTGGATGAGAAGTCCAACCCGTACCTGATGGAACGTATCGGTATGAATGCGACCATGAATTCGGGGGCCATTAAGTGGAATGGCAAGTATCTGATGGTGGTACGTGTAGAGGGCGCTGACCGTAAGTCGTTCTTTGCCGTAGCCGAGAGTCCCAACGGCATTGATAATTTCCGGTTCTGGGATTATCCCATCACCATGCCCGAAGACGCGATTCCGGCAACGAATGTATACGACATGCGCCTCACGGCTCATGAGGACGGCTGGATTTACGGTATCTTCTGCGCCGAACGCCACGACGACAATGCGCCTGCCGGTGATTTGTCCTCGGCTACGGCTACAGCTGCCATTGCCCGCACCAAGGATTTAAAGAACTGGGAACGCCTGCCCGACCTGAAGACCAAGAGCCAGCAACGCAACGTAGTGCTGCACCCGGAGTTTGTAGATGGCAAATATGCCCTCTATACCCGTCCGCAGGATGGCTTTATTGATGCCGGCAGCGGTGGTGGTATCGGCTGGGCGCTGGTGGACGACATAACCCATGCTGAGGTGAAGGAAGAGAAGATTATCGACCAGCGCTACTATCACACCATCAAGGAGGTGAAGAATGGTGAAGGTCCGCATCCCATCAAGACTCCGAAAGGATGGTTGCATCTGGCTCATGGTGTCCGCGGTTGTGCCGCCGGATTGCGTTATGTGCTCTATATGTACATGACTTCCCTGGAAGACCCGACGAAACTGATTGCCACTCCCGGTGGGGCCTTTATGGTACCCGAGGGTGAGGAGCGTATAGGTGACGTAAGCAATGTACTTTTCACCAACGGCTGGATTGCCGACGAAGACGGAACAGTATTCATCTACTACGCTTCTTCCGACACGCGGATGCATGTGGCTACCTCTACCATTGATAAGCTGGTGGACTATTGCATGAATACGCCTGCTGACGGCTTGTCTTCATCAGCTTCGGTAGAAACGTTGAAGAAGCTGATAGACAAGAATTTGCAGATAATGAAATAATAAAAATACAACATACTATGGCAACACTAAAAGAGAAAATCGGTTATGGTTTCGGGGATATGTCTTCCTCTATGTTCTGGAAAATATTCTCCTATTACTTACCGTTCTTCTATTCGAATATTTTTGGCTTGAGCTTGGCTGATGCAGGATTGCTGATGCTGGTGACACGTATTTGGGATGCAGTGTCCGATCCGATGATGGGAGTCATTGCAGACCGTACTCATACGCGTTGGGGTAAATACCGTCCTTATTTGTTGTGGATTGCAGCTCCTTTTGCCATTGCCGGGATTTTACTTTTTACAACGCCCGACATGGGGACAACGGGTAAGCTGGTATGGGCTTATGTCACTTACATCTTGATGATGACGGTATATACGGCAATCAATGTACCATACGGGGCTATGTTGGGAGTAATGACTGATGATTCGAACACAAAAACGGTTTTCTCTTCTTACCGTATGTTTTTTGCATACGGAGGTAGTTTTATCGCTTTGGGAGCATGGGAGCCATTGTGTAATTGGTTTAAATCAATGGACTATAGCAATGCTTCCAGTTGGCAATATGCCATGGTATGCATTGCCACGCTCTGCTTTTTGGGTTTTCTGTTTTGCTTTAGCATGACGCGCGAGCATGTCAAGAGTGTGGCGTCCGAATCCATCGGTAAGGATGTGAAGTCACTGGTGCGCAATTCGCCTTGGTGGATATTGAATGGTGCGGCGTTGTTGTCGAATTTCTTCAATACGGTACGCGGAGCTACTGCCGCCTACTTCTTCAAGGACTATATCAGTGCCAATGCATTCCTCGATTTCGGGGTGTTCAATCTGGTATTGTATGCCGGCTTGTTCCTGATGGTGGGTGAAGTGTGTAATATGATTGGTGTGGCGCTGGCTGTGCCTCTGTCCATGAAGTTTGGAAAGAAGTCCACTTATATCATTTCGCTCGTGTGCCTGGTAGTGCTCAGCGTGCTCTTCTTCTTTGTGCCGAATGACGGGCTGGGATGGTGGCTGATGATGATTTTCCAGGTGCTTATCTCCATCTGCACCGGTATCGTATCTCCGTTGATTTGGAGCATGTATGCGGATGTGGCGGACTATGCCGAGCAAAAGGATGGCACATCCTCTACGGGGCTGATATTCTCTTCCGGTTCTATGGCGCAGAAGTTTGGCGGTGCATTTGCAGGCTGGGCAGTAATGGCACTGTTGGCATTCTTCGGTTACAATACCGCAGAGAATGCCGTGCAGACTCCCGAGGCGCTGGATGGCTTGAAGTATCTGATGAGCTTTATTCCTGCTGCGATAGCCGCACTTTCCATCGTTGTCGTATTCATCTATCCATTGAATAAGACGCGTATGGCAGCCATCAATGCAGACCTGAAAGAGCGCCGTGAGAACCTTTAGCAGAATAACTCATAACTTATAACTCATAACTCAAAAACTTGTGGATATCAAGAAGATGAAACAGGAGATGGAGGAGGAGCTGGTTTCCAATATCCTCCCCTTCTGGATAAATAGAATGACGGATGAAGTGAACGGCGGTTTCTACGGCCGTATCACGGGCCGGGAGGAGGTGAAGCCCGAAGCAGAAAAGGGGGCAATCCTGAACGCCCGCATCTTGTGGACCTTCTCGGCTGCATACCGCTTGCTGAAGAGGCCGGAGTATCTGGAAACGGCTACGCGTGCCAAACGTACTCTTATCGACCGTTTCTATGACAATGAATTTGGTGGAGTTTACTGGTCTCTCGACTATAAAGGCAATCCGCTCGATACCAAGAAGCAGATTTATGCTTTGGGGTTCGCCATCTACGGGCTGAGTGAATATGCTCGTGCCACGGGCGATGATGAAGCGCTGGCATATGCCATCCGCTTGTTCGAGACCATCGAAGAGCATAGCTTCGACCCCGTGAAAAACGGTTATTGCGAAGCCTTGACCCGCGAATGGGGAGAAATAGCCGACATGCGCCTCAGCGCCAAGGATGAGAACGAGCGCAAGACGATGAATACCCATCTGCATATTCTGGAACCTTATACCAATCTTTTCCGCGTGTGGAAGGATACCCGTCTGGAGAGGCAACTGCGCAATTTGATAGGCCTTTTCACGGAACGGATTCTGAATATCAAGACCGGTCATCTGGAATTGTTCTTCAATGATGATTGGGTTAGTAAATACCGCATTGTCTCCTATGGGCACGACATCGAAGCCTCCTGGTTGATACACGAGGCTGCCCTTGTTCTGGGCGATAAGGACCTCCTGGAGAAAGTGGAACCACTTGTAGAATACATCGCTGCCGCTGCCGATGAAGGATTGACGCCCGACGGCAGCATGATATACGAGACTTTTCTGGATAAAGGAAAGACCGATACTGACCGCCACTGGTGGGTGCAGGCCGAGAACGTAGTGGGACATGCCAACCTCTACCAGCACTTTGATGACGAAGTGGCCATGCAGAAGGCTCTCCGATGTTGGGACTTCATCAAGCAGCATCTGGTAGACTACAAGTACGGAGAATGGCATTGGAGCGTGCGTGCCGACGGCACGGTGAACACCGATGATGACAAGGCGGGATTCTGGAAATGTCCGTATCACAACGGACGTATGTGCATGGAAATTATTGAACGTTTTTCATAGGTTTTCTATCATAAGAAGATGAATAGATTGATGGTTTTGGGGATTCTTGTCTGGATGGGGATTGCGCTGCATGCGCAATCTCTTTATCCGGACTTCAGCAAGCTGAACTTCGGGTGCGATGGAAACAGCATTACCGCAGGCGAACAATGGTCTAAGACTGTAGTGGATAAACTCGGATTCGCTACACATCACAACGTGGCGGTCGGTTCTGCCACATGGGCATGCCATCCCGATACTCAGGATTATGGCAGCGAAGCTTTTGCCGGCATCTCCGGCGGTTGGCAGGTTACGGAGGATAAGCATGAGTTACAGATGCGGCACAACAACGTGTCAAAGGTGCATATCCAGAAGTTCATAGCCGAAGTGGAAAGTGGCGCTTACCCTGCGCCCGATGTCTTTGTGTTCTCTATGGGAACGAATGACCGTAACTTGGGTAGTGCCGAAGAGGCCCTTAAAGGGAAGACGCTCGATGAAGTAGATGTCAACACCATGGCGGGCGGTGCCCGTTGGTCCAAGACCATTCTGGAGCATTATCCCCAATGCCGCGTATTCGTGTGCACGCCGATTCAGACCGGCAACCCCGAACACAATGCACTGAATCTGCAGAAGATTGCCATCTTGCGTGAGTTGTGCCGGGCGCTTTCCGTGCAGCTGATAGACTGTTACTCCAACTGTGGTATCACCGAAAAGTTTGAGCAGCCTTCCGGTAGCGGGCGCTATCTGCGCGACGGGTTGCATCCCGACAAACCGGGGCAGGAGCTGATGGGCCGTTACATCGCGAAGGAGATACGGAACCATTTCTTTTAGTTCCGTTCTGCATATTCCGGTTGGAATAACTTATCATTTAGGGCTTGTAAAGCCCTTTTTTTGTCTGTATTCTTAATGACGAATGCCACGTCATTATTGCTGCTGCCATATGAAATCATCCGTAGGGGGATGTCCTTTAGCGCCTCCATAATCTTTGCCTCAAACCCGGCATATTCCCATTGCATGTTGCCCACCACGGAGACGATGGTCATGCGGTCTTCTACCAATACATGGGCATATTGGCGTAGTTCGGAGATGATGTTCGATAAACGAGTGCAGTCGTCTATAGCCACAGATACGTCCAGATTGGAAGATACCAGCAGGCAGAGGGGGGTACGGTACTTGGCAAAAATGTCGAAAATCTTGCTGATGAACAGATAGGGACACAGATTATGGTTCGATTCAAACTTTATGTATATGATGTGGTCCTTGGCGGCTATGGCCTTGATGATATTGTCGTCCTGCAGGTTGGAAATTAGCGTGCCTTCTGCCGACGGTTCCATAGAGTTAAGCAACCGGACGGGAATATTCCTTAGGCGTGCCGGGGCGATACAGAAGGGATGCAGTATCTTGGCACCATAGAAGGCCAGTTGTTCGGCTTCGTTGAAGCTGAGGCGTTTCACGGGGCGGGTACCTGACACCTCGCGCGGATCATTGTTGTGCATGCCATCTATGTCCGTCCATATTTGTATCTCGTCTGCTTGGAGGGCGGTGCCAATGAGGGAAGCAGTGTAATCACTGCCGCCGCGTTTCAGGTTATCTGTTTCGTTATAGGCATTCTTGCAGATGAAACCCTGAGTGATGAAGAGATTGATGCCGGGATGGCAGGCAAGCTGTTCTCGGAGTTTTTGTTCTATATATTCCAAGTCGGGTTCGTTGTCGGGGCCGGTACGCATGAAGTCGAATGCACAAAGCAGTGCATTGGGAATTTTCAGCTCGCGCAGGTAGAAATGCATCAGAGCGGTACTGATAAGTTCGCCTTGTGCCAGCACCTCCTTCTCTTCGACGGAGGTGAAAGAGTTCTTGGTAAATTTCCATAGTTGCTGGAAGCGGTCGAGGATATAATCTATTGCTTCCCGTTTCAGTTTCTCGTAGGTCAGCAACCCATTGGCAAATTCGATGAACTGGAATTCCAGCCGGGTGATGCGGTCGTGGGCTTGTTCTATTTCACGGTTGAACAAGTTGGCGGCAATCTCCTCCAGATGGTTGGTGGTGCCTGCGGTGGCAGACAGTACCACAATCTTGGGTGTTGCATCTTTAATGAGTGTTGCTACATGTTTCATTCTCTCTACGGTGCCGACGGAAGTTCCGCCGAATTTACAAACTTTCATTTCTTGTTTCTTTTTTAACAGTTTCATAATTGCATTCATCCGGATGTTCTTCCTTCCGGCTTTTCATTTCAGGTGGCCTCTTTCCAAAATGGAAGGGGGAGGCATGAGGGGCTTTCACTGGGACTAGGCCTGCATAATGCCGCTGTGGCATTGCTGTGGTGGGATATTCATATCCCGGTTGGTGGCAGGCTCTTGCCCCTTCACCTATAAAAGTTCAAAAGATATGCCGTTGGTATTTGGGAAAAGCTTATATTTGCACACCCTGTTTTTTACCGTTATCAGTTTAAAAACTTATCGAATAGATATGAGTAAGATTCTAATCATTGATGATGAGGTACAAATCCGTACCCTTCTGACACGGATGATGGAGTTGGAGGGATATGACGTCTGTCAGGCTGGTGATTGCAGGGCTGCCCTGAAGCAACTGGAACTCCAAAATCCCGATGTAGTTTTGTGTGATGTGTTTCTGCCCGATGGAAATGGGGTAGACCTGGTGTTGGCTATCAAGAAGGCGGCACCCAATGTGGAAGTTATTCTGCTGACAGCGCACGGCAATATTCCCGATGGGGTGCAGGCCATCAAGAACGGTGCTTTCGACTACATCACCAAGGGAGACGATAATAACAAGATTATTCCTCTGATAAGCCGTGCTGTAGAGAAAGCGCGTATGAATGTGCGGTTGGAAAAACTGGAGAAGAAGGTGGGACAGACGTACTCTTTTGATTCTATCCTGGGAGAATCCAAAGTCCTGAAGGATGCTGTTTCATTAGCTCAGAAGGTGTCAGGGACTGATGTTCCTGTACTGTTGACTGGAGAAACGGGCACGGGTAAGGAGGTATTTGCCCAGGCCATCCATTACAGTAGTAAGCGTGCACGGCAGAATTTTGTAGCGGTTAACTGTTCTTCGTTCAGCAAGGAGTTGCTGGAAAGTGAAATGTTCGGTCATAAAGCCGGTTCGTTTACCGGCGCATTGAAGGATAAGAAGGGACTGTTCGAGGAAGCGAATAATGGGACTATTTTTTTGGATGAAATCGGTGAGATGGCGTTTGAACTGCAAGCCAAGTTGCTGCGTATTCTTGAAACCGGTGAGTATATTAAGATAGGTGATACGAAACCTACCCGTGTCAATGTCCGCATCATTGCCGCTACGAACCGCAACTTGTCTCAGGAGATTGTTGCCGGACGTTTCCGCGAGGATTTGTTTTATAGATTAAGCGTATTTCAGATACATCTGCCGCCATTGCGCGAACGTGCAGGTGATATCCGGCTGTTGGCGAAGGCTTTTATAAAAAGTTTTGCGGAACAGCTGGCGCGTCCGGTGGTTGAAATAGCTCCCGCATTTCTTGAAGCATTGGACTCCCAACCGTGGAAGGGAAATATTCGTGAATTACGTAATGTGATAGAACGCAGTATGATTGTTTGCGAGAGCGGATATCTGGACATTGCTGATTTGCCGTTTGATATTCAGAATGCCCATTATGAACACTCCAATGATTCAAGTCCCGGCAGTTTTGAACTTTCAGCTATGGAACGCCGGCACATTGCCCGTGTACTGGAGTATACAAAGGGGAATAAGACAGAAGCAGCCCGGTTATTGAAAATAGGTTTGACGACGTTGTATCGGAAGATTGAGGAATACAAGATCTCAGATCTATAATAGGGGGCTCAGTATACGACTGAGGTACCTTCGATATAGGACCGTGGCAAGATTATTCTTGAAACAGGCTTAGAAGCAGAAAGTGCCTATGGGCTAAAACATATCAAAACAGGTTGCACCCTTTCAAAATGAAAAGGTGCAACCTGTTTCTTTTTATACTTGTTTAGTATGTATTCTGTTGATAATTAATGGTGTATGGTATATGCGCTCTTTTTGGCACATATTTGGCACATTCCTGGCAGACAAAAATATGTAGTAACATTTTAAAAGGTAAAAACATGGGAATAACAGTATCATTTATTTTTTGCCTATTGAGCGGTTTGTTCGCCTTTTGGCTTTTCTGGAAATGCGTAGATTGGTTTGAGAAGATTTAAAAGAGAGAATTATGTACACAGCTTTATTTGTATTAGGTATTGTAATGTTCGGGTATCTGACTTATGTGCTGATAAGACCCGAAAAGTTTTAATGAATGGAGAGTGGAGAAATGAACACTGAAATTTTAGGTGTAGCCTTGCAGATTGTTCTGCTGATTGTGATATCCTATCCTCTGGGAAAGTATATTGCCAAGGTTTACAAAGGCGAAAAGACATGGTCGGATTTCATGAAGCCGGTCGAGAGATTGATTTATAAAGTGGCCGGAGTCAATCCGGAGGAAGAGATGAACTGGAAACAGTTCTTGAAAGCCCTGCTGATTCTGAATGCCTTTTGGTTTGTATGGGGCATGGTGCTACTCTGTACACAGCAGTGGTTGCCGTTAAATCCGGATGGAAACGCTAACCAGACACCGGACCTGGCATTCAATACATGTATCAGTTTTATGGTGAACTGTAATTTGCAGCATTATTCCGGTGAAAGCGGACTGACATATTTTACACAGTTGTTCGTCATTATGTTGTTCCAATTCATTACCGCCGCTACCGGTATGGCAGCTATGGCAGGTATCATGAAGGGTATGGCTGCTAAATCGACGAAGACTATCGGTAACTTCTGGAAGTTCTTGGTTTTGAGCTGTACACGTGTATTATTACCGCTTTCGTTGATTGTGGGCTTCATCCTCATTCTACAAGGTACTCCGATGGGATTTGATGGTAAGCTGGAAGTTCAGACGATGGAAGGACAAACCCAGTTGGTTTCACAAGGTCCTACGGCAGCGATTGTTCCTATCAAGCAATTGGGTACGAACGGTGGCGGTTACTTTGGATGTAACTCTTCACATCCGTTGGAAAATCCTACTTACTTGACAGATATTGCAGAATGTTGGTCTATCCTAATTATACCCATGTCTATGGTGATTGCACTCGGCTTTTACATCAAACGTAAGAAGATGGCTTACTCTATCTATAGCGTAATGCTTTTTGCTTTTCTTGTCGGTGTTTGCATCAATGTTTCGCAGGAGATGGGAGGTAATCCGCGCATTGATGAGATGGGAATTGCCCAAGACAATGGAGCAATGGAAGGTAAAGAAGTCCGTTTAGGGTCTGCTGCTACTGCTCTTTGGAGTATTGTGACTACAGTTACTTCCAATGGCTCTGTGAATGGTATGCATGATTCAACGATGCCTCTTTCCGGTATGATGGAAATGCTGAACATGCAGATTAATACGTGGTTTGGAGGTGTGGGTGTAGGTTTCATGAACTATTATACATTCATCATTATCGCCGTATTCATCAGTGGACTGATGGTGGGACGTACTCCGGAATTTCTCGGTAAGAAGGTAGAGGCGCGTGAAATGAAGATTGCTACCATTGTGGCACTGCTTCATCCGCTTATCATCTTGGGCGGTGTGGCACTTTCTTGCTTTTTGTTCGCTCATTATCCTGAATTTGTGGCAGGTGAAGGCGGCTGGTTGAATAATCCCAGTTTCCACGGACTGAGTGAGCAGCTTTATGAATATACTTCGGCTGCGGCCAATAATGGTTCTGGCTTCGAAGGATTGGGCGACAATACTTACTTCTGGAACTATACTACCGGCTGGACGCTGATTTTAGGACGTTTCCTGCCTATCGTAGGTCAGGTAGCCATTGCTGGTCTGTTGGCCGGAAAGAAATATGTTCCGGAGAGTGCCGGTACGCTGAAGACAGATACAGTAACTTTCGGTGTGATGACTTTTGCCGTTATCTTTATTGTGGCTGCCTTGTCATTCTTCCCGGCACATGCATTGAGTACGATTGCTGAACATTTCAGTTTGTAATAGTAGTTTGTAAAAAGTAATTTCATAGGTATGAAAGATAATAAATCAGCTTCTCTGTTTCAGAAGGAGCAAGTAATGGAAAGTTTGAAGCAATCATTCGTGAAGCTAAATCCACGGGTGATGATAAAGAATCCGATTATGTTTACGGTGGAAGTCGTAACGGTTGTCATGCTGATTGTCTGTTTCCTTTCATTGGGTACTTCGGAATATGGAGCATTCGGATATAATTTATTGGTATTCATCATCTTGTTTGTGACGTTACTGTTTGCTAATTTTGCTGAAGCCATCGCTGAAGCGCGTGGTAAGGCCCAAGCTGACAGCTTGCGTAAAACCCGTGAAGAGACTCCGGCTAAAGTGCTGGTTGACGGTAAAATCCATACCGTTAGCAGTTCACGTTTGAAGAAAGGCGACTATTTTATTTGTGAAGCAGGAGATACGATTCCTGCCGACGGTGAGATTGTGGAAGGTTTGGCCTCCATTGACGAAAGTGCCATTACCGGTGAATCTGCTCCGGTTATCCGTGAGGCCGGTGGTGACAAGAGTTCCGTAACTGGTGGTACAAAAGTTCTTTCTGATAAAATCAAGGTATTGGTGACGCAGCAACCGGGTGAGAGCTTTCTTGACAAGATGATTGCTTTGGTAGAAGGCGCTACTCGCCAGAAGACTCCGAACGAAATAGCATTGACTATTCTTCTGGCTGGTTTCACTTTGGTATTCGTTATTGTATGTGTAACGTTGATTCCTATGGCTGATTATACGAATATTGACCATCCGGGAACTTATATCTCCATTGCAGCCATCATATCTTTGTTTGTCTGCTTGATACCGACTACTATCGGCGGACTGCTTTCTGCCATCGGCATTGCTGGGATGGACCGTGCTTTGCGCGCTAATGTAATTACAAAATCCGGTAAGGCGGTAGAAACAGCCGGTGACATTGATACCTTGTTGCTAGACAAGACTGGCACCATTACAATCGGTAACCGTAAAGCTACTAAGTTTCATTCGGCTTCGGGTGTTGACGAGAATTTGTTCGTAGAGGCTTGCTTGTTGTCCTCACTTTCTGACGAGACTCCGGAGGGTAAGTCTATCATTGAACTGGGACGTGAAAACGGTCATCGTATGCGTGATTTGAATACTACCGGTGCTCATATGATTAAGTTTACAGCCGAAACAAAATGTTCGGGTGTGGATTTGCAGGATGGTACTCAGATACGTAAAGGCGCATTCGACGCTATTCGCAAGATTGTGGAAAATGCCGGAAACAAGTTCCCGAAAGAGATTGAAGAGGTGATTGCTGTAATTACCAGCAACGGTGGAACTCCGCTGGTGGTATGTGTCAATCAGAAAGTTACTGGGGTAATTGAGTTGCAGGATATTATCAAACCGGGCATTCAGGAACGTTTTGAGCGTCTTCGCAGGATGGGTGTGAAAACTGTGATGGTGACCGGTGACAACCCTTTGACAGCCAAATATATTGCAGAGAAAGCTGGAGTAGATGATTTCATTGCTGAAGCCAAGCCGGAAGACAAGATGGAATATATCAAAAAAGAACAGCAGGCCGGTAAGCTGGTGGCTATGATGGGTGACGGTACAAACGACGCTCCCGCCCTTGCACAAGCTAATGTGGGTGTGGCAATGAACAGCGGTACGCAGGCAGCCAAAGAAGCTGGTAACATGGTGGACCTTGACAACGATCCGACGAAGCTGATTGAAATTGTGGAGATTGGCAAACAGTTGTTAATGACGCGCGGTACGTTGACTACCTTCTCCATTGCGAACGACGTTGCCAAGTACTTTGCTATTATCCCTGCTTTGTTTATGGTAGCCATCCCTCAGTTGGCTCCTCTGAACATTATGGGACTGCATAGCCCTGAAACGGCCATTCTCTCGGCTGTCATATTCAACGCTATCATTATTCCTATCTTGATTCCGTTGGCTTTGAAAGGTGTTCAGTATAAGCCGATCGGTGCCAGTGCGCTACTTCGTCGCAATCTGTTGATTTATGGTGTGGGTGGCGTCATTGCTCCGTTTGTCGGCATCAAACTGATAGATATGATAGTTAGTCTGTTTTTTTAAAACTTGGATAAAATGAAAACTCTTTGGAAATCATTTAAAATAACAATTGCATTTTGCATATTTTTCTCTCTGTTCTATATCCTTGTCTTGTGGATATTTGCACAGTTCGCCGGTCCCAACAAGGGAAATGCAGAGGTGGCAACACTCAATGGTAAAGTGGTAGGTGCAGCCAATGTAGGCCAGATGTTTACGCAAGATATTTATTTCTGGGGACGCCCATCTGCGGGTAATTATACAGCCGATGCTTCGGGTGGTAGTAACAAGGGACCTACGAACGATGAATACCTGGCAGAAGTGGAAGCCCGTATCGATACTTTTCTGGTACATCATCCTTATCTGAGCCGCAAGGATGTGCCTGCTGAAATGGTAACCGCCAGTGGTTCCGGTCTAGACCCACATATCACACCTGCTTGTGCTTATGTACAAGTGAAGCGTGTGGCTCAGGCACGTGGCATGAACGAGGCTGAAGTGAAAGCCATTGTAGACAAGAACATCAGCAAACCCTTTTTGGGGGTGTTTGGTACGGAAACTGTCAATGTGCTGGAACTGAACATTGCATTAGAAGAAGCCGATCAGAATAAATAATTTTTTAGTTGTGTTTGTCATGTGTTATGGGCAGGAGCGGAAGTATTTCTGTTCAGGCAGCGAAAGACTGTCATTTTACAGGGGGAGCCGAAACTTCCTTCCTGCCTTTCAACGATTGATTAGTAATGGTAAATAAATAGTTGGATATGAAAAGTTTAAAAATATCAATTCTAGTTTTTGCGAGTATGGTAGCTGCTTGTTTTATGGGAACCGGCAAAGTGCAAGCTCAGGAATTTACAATACAAGGTGATTTAGTCAGTTCTTATGTTTGGCGCGGCTTTTACCAGACGGGAGTCAGTTTTCAGCCCACTTTGGGTTTTGGGGTCGGTGATTTTTCTTTGACGGCATGGGGCTCTACCGATTTTGACGGAGTTTCTTCAGGAGAAGGGGCTGCGGCTAAGGAGATTGATTTGACGGCTGCCTATGCTTTGGGAGAATCAGGTCTAACTTTTTCTGTTGCCAGCTTGTGGTGGGGCGGACAAGGAGCAAGAAAGTATTTTAATTTTAAGAGCCACGAAACAGCTCATCACTTTGAAGCGGGATTAGCCTATACATTGCCGGTTGAAAAGTTTCCTTTGGCAATCGCTTGGTACACAATGTTTGCCGGAGCTGACAAAGATGACAAAGGCAGGCAGAATTATTCTTCGTATGTTGAATTCAACTATCCGTTCAGTGTTAAGTCTGTAGATTTGAACTTGACTTGCGGATTTCTGCCTTATGAAGCTGGGGTAGGAGTATATGGTGTTCCTAACAGTGGATTTGCCGTAACCAATGTGGCACTGAAAGGTATTACGGAAATCAAGATTACTGACAGTTTCTCAATACCTGTATTTGCACAAGCCATTTGGAACCCTCGTATGGAAGATGCACATCTGGTATTCGGCTTTACTTTAAGGCCATGATTTATTTAGATATAACTTTAGAACTCATGAATTAGTGTTGGATGCCCGTGGCGGTCGTGATGATCGTTACGGGTTATATGGCATATATAAGACAAGTAAAAAACAGAAGAAATGAGTAGGGAAGAAAGCGTACAGCATTTTCTTGATTTGATTAAAAAGTCGCGGCGTGGCAAGTTCAAAGTCTACATCGGCATGATTGCTGGTGTAGGTAAATCTTATCGTATGCTTCAGGAAGCACACGAGTTACTTGACAACGGAGTAGATGTGAAGATAGGCTATATAGAGACACACGGGCGTGCCGGTACGGATGCTATGTTGGAAGGATTGCCCGTTGTTCCTCGTCGTAAGATATTCTATAAAGGGAAAGAGCTGGAAGAAATGGATTTGGATGCCATTATCCAGATACACCCTGAGATAGTAGTGGTGGATGAACTGGCACATACCAATGTGGAAGGTAGCCGGAATGAGAAACGCTGGCAGGATGTGATGGATTTGCTTGATGAGGGTATCAATGTGATTTCTGCCGTTAACATCCAGCACATTGAGAGTGTCAATGAAGAAGTACAAGGCATCTCGGGTATTGAGGTGAAGGAACGTATTCCCGATAGCGTTTTGCAAGAGGCAGATGAGGTGGTGAATATTGACTTGACTGCGGAAGAATTGATAGCCCGTCTGAAAGCTGGAAAAATTTACAAGCCGGAAAAGGTCTCTACTGCCTTGAACAATTTCTTTAAAACGGAAAATATTCTCCAATTACGTGAACTGGCTTTAAAAGAGGTGGCTTTACGGGTGGAAAAGAAAGTGGAGAATGAAGTGGTTACCAGTGTGGGAGTCCGTCATGAGAGATTTCTGGCATGTATCAGCAGCAACGAGAAAACACCACGACGCATCATTCGTAAAGCTGCACGTCTGGCAACCCGCTACAATACTTCGTTTGTTGCCCTTTATGTGCAGACTCCCAGAGAAAGTACTGACCGCATCGGTCTGGCAAATCAAAGGTATTTATTGAACCACTTCAAATTGGTGACCGAACTGGGAGGGGAGGTCGTTCAGGTGCAATCGCCGGATGTGCTGGGAAGCATTGTTGATACTTGTAGGGAGAAACAGATAACAACTGTCTGCATGGGAAGTCCGTCACTTTCTTTTCCGAAATCATTGTTCATGATATTGAAATACCGAAAATTTGTGCGTGATTTGGCACAAGTAAACATAGATTTGATTATACTTGCATAATATTAATTCTTAGGAACATTATGAATATTCGTACAAAATTGATACTCAGCGTAGGGGTATTGGCCGGAATGATTATTTTGTTGGTTGCTCTTTCTGTGGTGAATCTACAGATACTGACGGCTACAGAGCCGGATAGTCCTGCTGCTGTACCGGGATTGCAACGTGCATTGCTCTGGATTTCTGTGATAGGTGGGGTATGTATTTTTGCCAGTATCATATTGTTGGTATGGCTTCCCCGTTCCATCAGCAAACCTATTCAAGAACTGACGCGTGGGATTCTTGAAATAGCGAACCATAATTATGAGAAACGTCTGGATATGAGTGGACACGAGGAATTTCGTGAAGTGGCTGATAGTTTTAATCGGATGGCGGAACGACTGACGGAGTATCGCGCCAGTACGCTGAACGACATACTTTCTGCTAAGAAATTTCTTGAGGCTATTGTGAATAGTATTGATGAACCTATTATTGGTTTGAACCGTAATAGGGAAATTCTCTTTATCAATAATGAGGCTTTAACTGTGCTGAATTTAAAACGGGAAGAGGTAATTCACCGTTCGGCTGAGGAGCTTTCTTTGAAGAATGATTTGCTCCGCCGTTTAGTTCGTGAATTGGTAAATCCGGGTGAAAAGAAAGAACCGTTGAAGATTTATGCAGACAATAAGGAGAGTTACTTTAAAGCTTCTTACATTACCATTATAAATGCAGAGGCTGATGATGACGAACCTCATAATCTTGGCGATGTGATTTTACTGAAAAATATTACAGAATTCAAAGAATTGGATAGTGCCAAGACTACTTTTATCTCGACTATTTCTCATGAACTGAAAACGCCTATATCCGCTATTCTGATGAGTCTGCAGTTGTTGGAGGACAAACGGGTAGGGGTGTTGAACGACGAGCAGGAGCAATTATCGAACAGCATTAAGGAAAATGCTGATCGCCTTCTTGGGATTACCGGAGAACTACTGAACATGACGCAGGTAGAAGCCGGTAAACTGCAGATGATGCCTAAAATAACAAAGCCCATTGAACTGATAGAGTATGCCATCAAGGCTAATCAGGTACAGGCTGATAAATTCGGCATTCAGATAGAAGTGGAGTATCCGGAAGAAAAAATGCCTAAATTGTTTGTCGATAGCGAAAAGATTGCTTGGGTACTCACCAATTTGTTGAGTAATGCTATCCGCTATTCCAAAGAGAACGGGAGGGTGGTTATCGGCGCCAAGCATGACGAGGATTTTGTGGAAATGTATGTGCAGGATTTTGGAAAAGGTATCGACCCGCGTTATCACCAGAGCATTTTTGACCGTTATTTCCGAGTGCCGGGCACTAAAGTGCAAGGTAGTGGCTTAGGACTTTCCATTTCGAAAGACTTTGTGGAAGCGCATGGCGGTACACTGACTGTTCAGAGTGAGCTGGGTAAGGGGAGCCGCTTCGTTATCCGGTTGAAAGCGTAACGTTTTCTATTTTTTGCGGTACTGTTGCGGAGACATGCCTGTTTGTTTCTTGAAAAATGTACCAAAATAAGAAGCATTGGGAAAATTGAAGAAATCGGCGATTTCCTGGATATTTTTCTGGGTGTTCTTGAGTAGTGAGATGCTTTTGCGGATGATGGATTTGAATATCAGTTCCTGCACGGTGAATCCGCAGACGGACTTGGATAGTGCAGAGAGGTATTTGGGTGATAAGCAGAGTTTGTCTGCATAAAACTCTACACCGCGTTCTTCCGTGTAGTGCGCATCTATCAACTGAATCAGCCGGATAAAAATTTCATGTTTGTGGCCAACCGTTGTTTTAAGGTTCATCAGTTTACGGTTGTAAATGGAACAGATGCGGTATGTGAGTCCCAGCAGAAGCAGCCTTTGTTCGTTGTCGTTGAAGGTGTTGTTGTCTAAGTGCAGGGTATTGTCCAGTAAGGACATGTATTTCAGGACTTCTTCTTCGTCTCCGGTGTTCCATACGTAGCATGGTTCGGTCCGGAGCTGCATGTATAGGTACATGGTTGCCACTGAATTGCCTATGATGTCCCTTATCGGTTCTATCTGGTAAATGAATATGAATAGTTGCAGGTCTTCCGATTCGCTCAGCACTTGGAAGAGGGAATCTTCCGGAATGAAAACTGTTTCGCCAGCCTGGGCCGAGAATACTTTCATATTGAGCGAAAAGGTGAAGTTACCCTGGCGGCAAACTATCAGTCCTGCTCCATTAATCATAAAAGGTTTCTTCAGGGAGGTGGGAAAGGAGCAGAGCATACCTTCTGAACTACAAATGTTTTCTCCGTTTGACAATGCGTGGTCCAAGTGGGATAAACGTTCTTGTTGGGTATCCATAACAGACAAAATTACAGGTTGTACTGAAAATTGTCCGCTAAGTTAGTAATTTTCGTTTAGGATACCGCACGACAAGCACAAATATCATGCAAATCAGGCAGGCATAGAGTGTCCATCCTGCCATTTCCTTTATAGCAGAGAGAGTGGCTTGTACTTGGATGCGTCCTTTGGTGGATATGGCAGCCATGTTGATTGCTTCTTGTTTGCTCTTTCCCTGATATTGCATACCTTGTACAGTTTGGGTAAACGAGGCGGACGCTTCGGGGTGTAGCATGTCTACATTCTGTGCATAGCGGGTGACGTAGTGCTGCTGGCGTTCTTGCAGTACATTCGTATAGAGTGCGGCTCCGATGCTGGGAGCCAATACCATGCGTACGGTAAGCATGGTGCATATCCAGGAAGAAAGATATTTGTAAGGCATGCGTTGGGTGGCGTAGGTTGGAATCAGCGAATAGAGGAACATCATACCGGTAGAACGGATGATGACCGGATACTTCATCCGTTCGTACAGTCCTGCACCTTGTACCTCGAAATACATGAACATGGTGGAAAGCCCCAATAGAAGGAAACCGGCGGCAAAGAGATATTTGAAGTGTACGCCTTTCACACTGAGCCAGATGGTGGCTATACCGCCGATGAGGTAGCCCAGCATGGACCAGTTGCCTAGGGTGGCGTTCTGAAAGTTGTCCAGTTTCATGCCTATGCCTGTGAATACGTTGACAAACATGGCGCTGGAATTCAGTACCATTAACAGAAAATAGAATAGGAAACCCATACGGATGGTGCGCAGTTTGAATACATCGAGTTGATAGTAAGGATTGCGTTGGGTAGACTCGATGTAGAGGAATATACCACCAGCAATGATGGCGCAGACTGTGGCCCATCGTATGGTTGGGTCGTCGTACCAGTCGAGCACTTTGCCATAAGTAAGCACGTAGGTAATGCAAGCCAGTGTGATGCAGAAGATGGAGGCATTGCCAAACTGCTTGAGGTTGATGGGGAAGCGGCGGGTGGTATATTTATGATAAGGCATAGTGATGAATGTGATGAGGATGCAAAGTAATAGTAGCCCCATCATAAAGTAGTGTATGTACTGCCATTCGTACTCAAAGGCGAGCCAGGCGGTGAGCGAGGTTCCCAATTGTCCCAGTACCATGAAGAATAGGTAGATGGCAGGTTGTGCCGCACTCCGTTCGATGTCCAGCTTGTCCCAGCCTTCGCCGGTTACAGGCTCGTTGCCGGGTGTAATCTTATCGTACGCTTCGATATGCCCTGCATACTTTATGAGGGTGAAGAGGTTGACCATCATCAGTACCATTCGTAGGAATCCCATAAAGATGCTGCATAGTGCCAGCAGGAAAACACTGTCTGTCTTGGCACAGATATAACTGAAGATGTACATCAGGGAGAATCCTGCCAGACACATCATTTTCTGCCGGCGTATGACTACCAGCCTATATAGAAAGGGGCAGAATGCCGCCATACCGATGGAAGTGGCGAAGTTGGCAAACTGGATATGCTCGGAAATGATGCCGAGCCCGCTCATCATTTCGGTGCTTGCCACCGAGTAGGTACCGCCTACAGTCAGTATCGGCAAAAAGAATACGAATAGGATGATGATACCTACCGGCTTAGGTACCCAGTTGTAGAAGGGATAGTTCTTGGGGGATGAGGGCATGGATAATTAAAAATTAATCATTAAACACTAATCATTATTCCATCTTCGCTTTGACTATTACCATCATACCGGCGGCAAGGCTGCTGTTGTCTTCTTTGGACAAATCGGTAAAGTCGATGCGGACTGGGATGCGTTGCTGTATCTTCACGAAGTTGCCGGCAGAATTATCCGTGGGCACTAGGGAATATTTGGAGCCGGTGGCTCCGGAGATGGCAGTGATTTTTCCTTTGAATTCTTTGTCGCTGATGGCATCGACGGTAATGACTACTTCTTGTCCCAAGTGCAGATTCTCAATCTGGGTTTCCTTGTAGTTGGCTATAATCCACTTTTGTGTGTCAGGCAGAATGTAGGTGATGGTTTGTCCGGCAGTGATGAATTGTCCTTCTTCAAGAGTACGCCGCCCCAATTTCCCATCACAAGGAGCTACTACTACGGTGTAGGAGAGATTCAGTCGTGCCATTTCGAGTGCGGCTGTTGCCCGTTGTATGGCAGCTTCGGTATTTTCACGGCGATGTGACACTTCGTTCACACCCGACAAGGCAGCTTTCTGTTGTCGTTTCACGGCTTCCAACTTCTTGTGGGTAGCTGCATATTCGGTTTCTATCTGTTCCAATTGAATGGGGGTGGCAGCGTTTCTCTTCACCAGATTCTGGTATCGTTGGCGGTCTTTCTCCAGCTTGGTAAGGCGGATTTCTATCTCTGCTATGGAGGCGTCGTAGACAGAGGCTGTAGTTTGCGTGGTTTGTAGTGTGGCACCAATGACTGTGGCACCGGCTTGTGCATCCTTGAGTGCAGCTTCAGCTTCCATGACTCTGATTTTATATTCCCGGTCGTCCAATATAAGTAAGGTATCTCCTTTGTGTACTTCTTGGTGTTCTGTGAAACAAATTTTCTTGATATATCCTGATGCGCGCAGATTGACGGGAGATATGTATTGTTCAATCTGTGCATCATTACTGGTTTCCGTCCGTTTGTAGTTCAAAAAGAGGCAGACCACTTGAATAATTCCCCAGATAAGGATAGCTATTCCTAATAGGCTGACAACGATTTGCCAACGGCGAAGCTTCTTCAATTTCCGTGCTTTTTCTTGGTGGGTACTTGCGGTGTTATTGTTCTCTTTTGTTTCCATATTTTCTATATTATATTGTTTACTTATTATTATATATACATCCGTCCTTGAATACGGGCTCTATTCATCTTCCTCTTTAATGAATTGAGGGGCTCAACGTCTCCAGCTGTCCCGTCAGCTTCAGCAAAGTCAGATTGGTTATCCGGTAATTGTAGTGGGCACTGATATAGTTGTTTTGGGCTTCGCTCATCCGCATTTCGTCCTGCAACACTTCGGTCATTGAGGCGATTCCTTCCCGATAACGGTCCATGGTAACGGTATATACATCTTCAGCAAGCAGATAATTGTCCTTCTGCTTCTTAAAGTTACGCTGGCTGTTCATCAGGTCATTGGTAGCATTCAGATATTGTGTCTGAAGATTTTTTCGGGTATTCTCTTGAGCGAGTTTGATGTTCTCTATGTCAATGGTTGCCTTACGCATCTTGTAGCGTTTGTCCAGTCCGTCGAAAATGGGAATGCGCAAGGAGAGTCCCACTCCATAGGAGCGATACCAATGGTTGGAAGGGCCGGAATGGAACCAATGGTAAGCTTTGTCCGTATAGGCAGAGAACATCCAGCTTCCCGTCAAGCTCAAGGAGGGGATGTAACCGTTGCTGACTATTGTTTTTTGTTGCTCTGCGAGTTGTTTCTGTGATTGCAGCAGCTGTAGTTCATATAGTGTTTCAGATAGCCCGGTGAGTGCTGCGGGCGTAATCATTTCTGTATTCACCGGTACCAGTGCTATATTTTCTTCTGCCGGATAGTCGATGATGTATTTCAGTAGGTTCAGTTGCTGTTCCATCATGGCTTGTGCGTTGTCGTGTTGCACCTTGAGGTTCTCCAGGTTGATGTTGACGCGTTTCACATCTACTTCCATAGCCATACCGTTGTCATAGAAGGCCTGAGTGATATCTCTCAACTCTTCTAGGCGAGTGATGTTGGCTTTTATCAAAATAATCTGTTCAGCTGTAACCTGTCCTAGGTAGTACATTTGACTAATTTGAAGGATGAGGTCTTCTCTTGCCTTTTCATAAGAAAGGCGATTCATCTCATCCATGGTTTTAGCTATGGACAGAGTGGTGTAGAGTGTTTGGTTATAAAGTGGTATCTGCAGCTGTAATCCGAAGTTGGCGTTGTATTGCAAAGTTTGGGTTACATTGTAGGGATTGCCATACGCTGAACCATCGGTAACGGAGACGGGTGGATCGATATTGTCGTTATAGTTGGCAAAACCATTGATTTGGGGCAGCAGTTTGGCTCGATTCTCAGAGATGCCGTATTTCCCTTTTTGTATTTCTTTCCGTTTGCTTTGCAAGGATAAGTTGTTTTCGATACCTATTTCGAGGCAGTTCTCCAAGGTTAGTGTATCTTGTGCTCTTGTACCTAGTGCAAGCAGACACAGAAAGGAAAATGTGAACAGTTGTCTTTTCATAATAGTCACTTGATATTTGCACACAAAGTTAGTGGCTTAAAATGCAAGAGGACTATCCATATATCAACTGTTTGTATTCATATTTTCCTTTTTACTATAATTTGAAAACAAACCATAGCACAAACGAGTACTAAAAACAAAAAAGACCGCCAAGAGTGGAAGCCTCCTAACAGTCTAAATCTTCTTTGTAGCGGGACCCGGGATTGAACCGGGGACCTCATGATTATGAATCATGCGCTCTAACCAGCTGAGCTATCCCGCCATCATTTCTCGATTGCGGGTGCAAAGATATAGCTTTTATTTAAATTGCCAAAACTTTTATGGATATTTTCTGCTTTTTCTTTTGCTGATAGGGTGCTGAAGTGGTTTGCAGTACTTTTTATTAAAAGTCTTTGTATAACATTATCAATGAATTAGGGGCGTATGGAAAGGGAGGTATAAATAAATTTGATGATTTATTTTCTGTAATTAGAAAAAAGTATTTATCTTGGCTGGCGCAATAAAAAGCAGAATAGACTATGGAAAGAAAGAAAATACATTTGGAATATCTCTTGAATGCGACTTCTAAAAGTATTCTTTGGGCAGCGATAAGTACCCCTACTGGTTTGGAGGGCTGGTTTGCTGATAGGGTTCAGTCAGACGATAAAACAGTAACCTTTTTTTGGGGAAAAACAGAAAAACGTGATGCCGAGATTATTGCCGTGCGGGCGTATTCATTCATCCGCTTCCGCTGGCTGGACGATGAGAACGAGCGAGAATACTTTGAACTGAAGATGACAAACAATGAGTTGACCAATGATTTCGTATTGGAGATAACAGACTTTGCCGATATAGACGAGGTGGGTGATTCGCGTGAATTATGGGAATCGCAAGTGGATACTTTGCGAAGAACTTGTGGTTTTTAGTTAACTTTAGATTAAAAATTTCCCGTACTCCCTTTTTTTGTACTACTTTTGTGCTCTCATTGCATGAAACGAGTAAAATGCTGCGCATAAAAAAGTTAGATATATTTGTTTTGAAGAGCTTTTGCATGCTCTTTATGGGTACTTTCTTCATCTGCCTCTTCATCTTTATGATGCAGTTTTTATGGAGGTATGTGGACGAAATGGTAGGAAAAGGATTGGAGATGACTGTCCTTGCACAGTTTTTCTTTTATTCTGCGCTTTCGTTGGTACCTGCGTCGTTGCCGCTGGCTATTCTGCTGGCTGCCCTTATCACCTTTGGAAATTTCGGAGAACGTTTTGAATTACTTGCCATGAAGGCAGCCGGTATTTCTTTATTGAAAATCATGCGGCCCCTGATTATCTTTATTTGTTTCATCTGTTGTGTCTCTTTCTATTTCCAAAATGTCATAGGACCAAAAGCCCAAACAAAATTATGGACTTTGCTTATTTCCATGAAGCAGAAATCTCCCGAAGTGGATATTCCTGAAGGTGTGTTCTACGATGAAATAGATGGTTATAATCTGTATGTGAAGCATAAGAACCGCAAAACTGGTATGCTGTATGACGTACTGATATATAATTTTGAGAAAGGTTTTGAGAATGCTCAAATTATCAAGTCTGATTCGGGACGTCTGGAGATGACGGCTGACAAACAGCATTTATATTTGCATTTATACAGTGGTGAGCAGTTTGAGAATTTGAAATCGCAGAACATGAACCAAAGGAATGTGCCTTACCGGCGTGAGACATTCCGCGAAAAGCATGCAATCATTGAGTTCAATTCGGATTTTAATATGGTGGATGCAGGTATCATGAGTAATCAGTCCAACAGTAAGGATATGAGAATGCTGCAGGCGGATATTGATTCCATGAAATTGCAGAATGACAGTGTGGGACGTGGTTATTATAAAGAAGCTATGGCAGGAACTTATAAGGTGACAGCCAGCTTGTCTAAAGAGGATACATTGAAGATTGAAAAGGCCTATTTAGGTGAGTACAATGTAGACAGCCTCTACAATGTGGCTACACTGATGCAGAAACAGAAGGTTATATCCACGGCCGTCAGCCGTGCAGAGAGTGCGGGGAGTGACTGGAGGTTTAAGAGCTTTAATATATCGCAGACTGAAAGCAGCCTTCGACGGCACATGACTTCCTGGCATGAGAAACTGACTCTTTCTCTGGCATGTCTCATCTTCTTCTTTATTGGTGCGCCACTCGGAGGAATTATCCGTAAAGGAGGCTTGGGAATGCCGGTGGTGGTTTCTGTATTGATTTTTATTATCTATTACATCATCAACAATACGGGGTATAAGATGGCCCGTGACGGACAGTGGGTTGTCTGGATGGGTATGTGGACCAGTACTGCTGTCTTGGCTCCATTGGGTGCGTTCTTGACATATAAATCCAACAATGATTCAGTGGTATTGAATGCTGATGCTTATATAAATTGGTTCAAGAAGGTTGTGGGTATTCGCAGTGTACGCCATCTGTTCCGTAAGGAAGTAATCATCCATGATCCTGATTATACACGTATTCCGGAAGAGCTGAAGGCTTTGTCCGTAGACTGTCGTGAATATGCTGATAGAAAGGGGTTGAAACGTGCTCCCAATTACTTTAAATTGTGGATGACTGATAGCCAGGATGAGGCAGTGGAAGATATTAACGAACGTTTGGAGAGTCTGATAGATGAGATGTCGAATACAAGATCCGTTACTTTGTTGACAGCGCTGAACACCTATCCGGTCATCCCCATCCATGCGCATGTCCGTCCGTTCCGCAATTATTGGTTAAACTTGCTCTGCGGTATTGTTTTCCCGATAGGCTTGTTCTTTTATTTCCGTATCTGGGCATTCCGTATCCGTCTGAATAAGGATATGGAGCGGATTATCAAGACAAATGAAGATGTGATTGGAATTATAGAAAGGGATCAGAATAAATAAAAACAAAATAGATTATGGAAAATGTAAAGTTGAATACGATAGAAGAGGCCATTGAAGACTTCAAAGCCGGTAACTTTGTGATTGTTGTGGATGATGAGGACCGTGAGAATGAGGGTGATTTGATAATTGCAGCTGAAAAGATTACACCGGAGAAAGTAAACTTTATGTTGAAGCATGCCCGTGGTGTGCTTTGTGCTCCAATTACAGTTTCGCGTTGCAAGGAACTGGATTTGCCGCATCAGGTATCGGATAATACTTCTGTATTGGGTACTCCCTTCACTGTTACTATTGATAAATTGGAAGGCTGTAGTACCGGGGTTTCTGCGGCAGACCGCGCTGCTACTATCCAGGCGTTGGCCGATCCGGCTTCTACTCCGGCCACTTTCGGGCGTCCTGGCCACATTAATCCATTGTATGCTCAGGAGAAAGGTGTGTTGCGCCGTGCCGGACATACGGAGGCTACTATTGATATGGCACGTTTGGCTGGACTTTATCCGGCGGGAGCCCTTATGGAAATAATGAATGAGGATGGTACAATGGCCCGTTTGCCCGAATTGCGCAGAATGGCAGATGAATTTGGCTTGAAATTGATTTCTATCCGTGACTTGATTGCCTACCGTTTGAAGCAGGAGTCTATTGTAGAAAAAGGAGTGGAAGTGGATATGCCTACAGACCACGGTCATTTCCGTTTGATTCCTTTCCGCCAGAAGTCGAACGGTTTGGAACATGTAGCTTTGTTCAAGGGTACTTGGGAATTGGATGAACCGATTCTGGTGCGTGTACATTCTTCTTGTGCCACTGGTGATATATTCAATTCCAAACGCTGTGATTGTGGCGAGCAGCTGCATAAGGCAATGGAGATGATAGAGAAAGCCGGTAAGGGGGTAGTTGTATATCTGAATCAGGAAGGTCGCGGCATTGGCCTGATGGAAAAAATGAAAGCATATAAATTGCAGGAAGAAGGCATGGATACTGTGGATGCTAATATTTGCCTGGGACATCTGGCAGACGAGCGTGATTATGGTGTGGGTGCCCAGATTCTTCGTGAGATAGGAGTGCACAAAATGCGGCTGATGACCAATAATCCCGTGAAACGTGTGGGCTTGGAGGCTTACGGTTTGGAAATAACGGAGAACGTAGCTATTGAGACTACTCCGAATCCATACAACGAGCGTTATCTCCGTACCAAGAAAGAACGTATGGGACATACACTTCATTTCAATAAGTAACTGTCTTTTTGTTTTCTTATATCAAAGAAAATCGCTTATTTTGCAACCGGATTTGCGTAACAATCATTAAATAGTAACAAAATGAACCAATTATCAGATCGTTTAAACAGTTTGTCGCCTTCTGCGACACTGGCTATGTCTCAAAAGAGCGCAGAGCTGAAGGCTCAAGGCGTAGACGTAATTAACCTGAGTGTGGGAGAACCGGACTTCAATACTCCCGACCACATTAAAGAGGCTGCGAAAAAGGCGATAGACGATAACTTTTCTCGCTATTCTCCAGTGCCGGGTTATCCTGCCTTACGTAATGCAATTGTAGAGAAGTTGAAGAAGGAAAACGGTCTGGAATATACCGCCGCACAAATTTCTTGCGCCAATGGTGCCAAGCAGTCGGTTTGCAATGCAATCCTGGTATTGGTAAATCCGGGTGACGAAGTAATTGTACCTGCTCCCTATTGGGTCAGTTATCCGGAAATGGTAAAGTTGGCTGAGGGTACGCCGGTTATCGTACCTGCCGGTATCGACCAGGACTTTAAGATAACACCTGCACAGCTGGAGGCTGCCATCACCCCGAAGACAAAGGCGCTGATTCTTTGCTCTCCCTCTAACCCTACGGGTTCGGTGTACAGCAAGGAGGAGTTGGCAGGCCTGGCCGCAGTATTGGCAAAGTATCCGCAGGTTGTTGTGATTGCCGATGAGATTTACGAACATATCAACTATATCGGCAAGCATCAGAGCATAGCACAATTCCTTGAAATGAAAGAGCGTACGGTCATTGTGAATGGTGTTTCCAAAGCATATGCAATGACTGGTTGGCGTATCGGTTTCATTGCAGGTCCGGAATGGCTTGTGAAGGCTTGCAATAAATTGCAGGGACAGTATACCTCCGGTCCTTGTTCTGTATCTCAGAAGGCTGCTGAGGCTGCTTATACGGGTACACAAGCTCCGGTGGAGGAAATGCGCAAGGCTTTCGAGCGTCGTCGTGATTTGATTGTAAAGTTGGCCAAGGAAGTTCCGGGTTTCGAGGTGAATGTACCGGAAGGTGCTTTCTATCTGTTTCCTAAATGCGATTCATTCTTCGGCAAATCTGCCGGCGAACGTAAAATCAATGATTCAGATGATTTGGCCATGTATCTGTTGGAAGTGGCTCATGTGGCTTGCGTAGGTGGTGCTTCTTTCGGAGCTCCCGAATGCATTCGTATGAGTTATGCAACCAGCGATGAAAATATAGTTGAAGCTATCCGTCGTATAAAAGAAGCACTGGCTAATCTGAAGTGATTCTAACTTCTTCTACAAACTTATTTTAGCAAGACATCTGTCATGCTGTCACGAACAGTTCGTTTCATCAAAGCGGACTGTTCGTTTTGTTATGACGAACACTTTGTTTTGTTATGACGAACACTTTGTTTCATTATAGCGAACACTCTGTTCCATACAGTATAAACACTTTGTTTTATATTATACGAACATTTTGTTTTCTACTATATGAACACTTTGTTTTATACTTATGGAACAAAGTGTTCATGTCTGTGAACTAACGTATTATCCGTATATAGAAAATAACAATGAGGGGGGTGAAGGTACTGAATTTCACGTGGGGGATATAAAAAAGCGCAGGCAGTTTATCTACCCACGCTTTTGTTTTTGATACTGGGATTGTATTATTCTCCCGGATGAATTGCTTCAGAAGGACAAACATCTGCACAAGTACCACACTCTGTGCAAGTCTCAGGGTCGATATGATAGATATCACCTTCAGAGATAGCGCCAACCGGACACTCGTCGATACAAGTTCCGCAAGCAATACAATCGTCACTAATTACGTAAGCCATTTTCTTTTAGATTTAAATTATTATTAGTACTAATTCGTTCGGCAAAAATAGTGGTTTTCTTTATTACTTGCTATCAATCTTGATTAAAAACGTATAATTTGTATGTCGTCTAAATAAGGAGTCGAGAAAGCGACACAGCATACCGCAGAGACTGAAAAATGTTCGTTTTTGAATTTCGTAAACGAATTGCTCTGATACTATTGGCTTTAGCTGGAGCTTAAGCCGATTTTCAACTTTTAAGAAAGAGTCGGATAGGTAAAAGTAATCACTGCGATTTCTCCTTCTTCGACATTCTCGGTTTGATAGGTACCTTTGAAATGTTCAAAGAACAACTGGTTGATTTTCTGTTGCACTGATACTTTTTGAGAGGCAAACCTGGAATCGGCTATAGGACTGTTCTCTATCCGGCATGCGATGATGTGTTTGTCCGGATGGTTGACCAAGAACATGCTGACTCTGCGCGTTTCTTTGCAGTCGTTCGGATAAAGCAGCATACTTGTCACTATTTGTGTAAGGCGGTTGACGTCGGTATGGATACGCACATCTCCCACCTCCACTTGTAGTTCCAGGAGGATACGGCCTTCACTACGCATTTGTATTAGACAACCTAGTTCGTTGCACCATTCTTTTACATTACAATCCTGCAATTGAAATTTCATCATATTCGCTTCCAGGCGTGAGAGGTCCAATACGTCGTTTACCAGTTGGATAAGCTCACCCGAATTGGTCTGGATAATACCGGAATACTCTTTTCGCTCTTCTTCATCCAGTTCGTTGTCGGTGGAAAGCAGTTGGGAGAAACCGACTACATTGTTCAGTGGAATACGGATATTATAACTCATATTGGCAAGGAAACGGCTTTTTACTTCGTTGGCTTCTTCGGCAATAATTGCCAATTTACGCATTTCCTTCTCATCTTGTTGCAGCCGCTTCCTGCTTCTATACATATGTAGGTTGAAAAGTAACAAGGCTATAATGATGATAATGGAAGTGACCAGACAGATACGGTGAAAAGTGGCTTGCCGCTGTTCTTTCTGGAAAAGCAGTTGGTCCATATTATATAGGCTTTGTATCTGTTCTATCTGTGAGGTGGAGAATACTGTATATAACGAATCTCTTGCCTTGGTTATTTGTTTATAGATAGGAAGTGCGTCGTCCGGAAACCCCATCTTTACTAGTATATCCGCTTTCTGAAGTCCATAAATCATGGCATTATCCAGTGAAATAGGGGTTACAAGTTCAATGGCGTCTTCTAAATAAACCAAAGCTTTGTCGTATTCTTTTGTCAGTTGGTAATATTCGGCATATGCTGCCAAACGTATCAACCGATAAGGAAGAAATGAAGATGTACTGAGATGCCGCTCTGCTTTCTGCAAATATTCCCATGCTTCCGCAGGACGTTGAAGGCGGGTATAGTAAAGGGCGTATTGTAAATCTATGAGCAGATACAAATTGGTATAGCCGTTTGTCAGTACGGTGGTGCCTTCTTCCTGCAATCTGTTTTTTGCATTGTTGAGTTCCTCCAGATACCGGAACATGTTGTCGTTGTCATGGAGATATGAGTAAGCCAGTACCGCTTTTGTCAATAAATCAATCTGAGTGGCAAGGGAGGAATCCGGATTTGTCAGTTCAAAAGCCTTGTTTAGGTAGGTGATTCCTTCTTTGTAACGTAAGGTATTGAAATATCCAGTCATCAGGCATAGGCATGCTTCGCGCATACCGTCATGGTTGCCAAGACTTTGAGCCTTGTCGTACATGTCTTGTGCTTGTTTGAGGGCTAATTCAATCTTCTGGCTGATGACATAGAATTCTATCATCATCTTTTTGCCTCTGAAGTAATGACGGTAGTAGTTGTGCTCTTCAGACAACTGTTCGAGCCTCTTCAGCCATTGTTCTGCATGTTTTTGGTCCAGTAGATTGTAATAATAAATAATGTGTGCATATATGGCCGCACTCTGGTAAAGTATATTTTTCTGGGCGATGGCCTCTTCCAGTAATTTGTTCTCGTAATAGATGAATGTCGGTGACAGTTGGTCAAGCAGTGCTATCTGATATAGGGTTTCCAATCTGGTGGTATCGGCTGGGGAGGCAAGATATATACGTAGCAGGCTATCCTTGGCTTCTGTCCGTCGCACATCTGCGTGTGCGGACGGTAACAGCCAGCATAAGGCAATGAGCAATGTAAATATCTGTTTCATTTCTTATTCTCCTTTCTGCTTGTCTGGCTTATGGGATGGGTGAAACAGAAGCGTGAGCCTTCGGTATACTCTGAATCAATCCATATTTGTCCTCCGATATGTTCTATGATAAGTTGGCATATGGAGAGCCCCAACCCACTGCCTTGAACATTTTCATTCAGCTTTTCAAAACGTTGGAAAATGTTGGTTTGCCTATCTTTGGGAATGCCGCAACCGGTATCTGTTACGGTGAATAGTACGGTGTCGTCCGTTTCTTTTTCCAGCTTTAGGACAATGCTGCCTTGTGGGGTAAATTTGGTAGCATTTATCAGTAGGTTAATCAGGACTTGCTGCAGGCGTGAGTCGTCAGTCTCGATGGGCATTTCTTCCAGCTCGGTGGTGAATGTAAGTTCAGCTTGTGTCTGTTTCACTTTATTCACGGTATCTATCACGTTTTTGCAAATGCTTACGGCATCATGTTGTGCAATACAGAATTGCAGTTTGCCGAATTCAAGACTCGATAGATCTATCACGTCGTTAATAAGCTTCAGCAATAGTTCTGAGTTCTGTTGGATAACTTCATTGCACTGACGGCGTGTCTCATCGTCCAGTCCCTCTTCCGTCAATAGGGATGAAAAGCCCGATAATGCATTGAGCGGGGTACGGATTTCGTGGCTCATGTTCGAGAGGAACACGCTCTTTGCACGCATGGCATTTTCGGCATTTATCCGTGATGTTGCCAGTTTTTGGGTGGAGAGCTTCACCTTTTCCCGCTGCCTTTTGAGTAGGATGGCAAGTAGAACAAATAACGTTACTAATGCCATCGTTCCTACCAATATGCTGGTTATGATTTTATTGTATTCGTTATTGCTGGCCGTCTCTGCCTTATCTACCTGGTATTTTGCCTTTATCGTATTGATTTGCCGGATATAGCTTTGTGAAGCGAGTGTATCTATAGGAGGATACAATTCCTGGTAGATTCGGCAGGCTTCCATGGCCATGCCTTGTATTTTACAGAGATAGATTTTTTCCAGCGAAGTCCAGCGGTAATACGTGGAGCGCTTATTACCGGAGTATTCTGCTTGCAATTTGGAGTAGATGTCCAGAGCTTGTTTCCAGTATTGTTTGTCCCAATTTCCCATGGCTCTATAGTAGGCGGCAGTGGTATAATCCAAGTGAAACCGATAGAACTTCTCTGGGTGCAGTTGGTAAATGGAGTCCATTTTGTGGAGCCAGATGTTTGCTTCATCAAGATAGTCTTGTGAGAGGTGTCCATGGGAAATGGCAAAATTCGTCTTTTCGATGCAGAAAAAGAAGTCTGTCGGGTAGTCAGGCTCCTGATATAATATTTTCTCCAGTTCTTCCAGGATTTTTTCCGCTTCTTCCAGACGTCCTTTCCGTTGCAGAACGTTGGACATTTTTAAAAGAAGCTGTGCCCTATATGGATGCTGGCCTGAAATGTTGGATAGTTCAGTCAAAGCATCCTGGTATGATTCCAAGGCTTTATCCCCCATGTTGGCTATTGTATTATAGGCGTCTCCAATGGCCTGGTTGGCCACTACCATACCAAATTGGTAGTCTGTAGCTTTGGCTTCTTCGTACATAAGTTGTGCCCGGTTCGTTGCTAAGCTGATATCGCCGCGCAATGTGTAGGCATTGGCCAATTGAAGTTGTAATAGAAAATACGTCGTTCTATCTTCATTTGATTGTAGGGTGGGAAGAAGTTGCTCACTCCACGTAATGACGCTGTCTATGGATATGGAGTCATCATAGAGAATTTGTCTTTTGACCAATGATTGCAGAATACTCTGCTTTTCTTGATTGGCTATTGTATGTGCTGATAAGACAGAAGTATACAATATCTGCCCCAATAGCATCCATATAATCATTTTTGTTCTCAAATGTTTGTTTGCCTCTTTTGTTTATTATTGGCAAAAATAAATATAAACGAGTAAATAAAAAATTAAATAGATGCTTTTTTTCTCCTTTATAGTCAATTTGTTAGCAACTTTATGCAGGAGATTGGAAGGGATTAATAGAGTTCCAAACCAAACTCTTCTTTTAGTTGTAACAGTGCACTGTTCTTTTGTGCCATCATCTGGAATTTTTCAACGCGTCCATAGGCACGTACCTTTTCGGTAGGAGCACTAATCCGGACAGTCATGGTGACTTTGCGGTTCTTTAGCCGGGTACGTAGGTAATTTTGCAGAGTGGGTATCATGCCGGTAAATTCCTTGGCAACGATTTCATTATCTACCACAGCCTCAAAAGTTGTGTCATTTATTAAAGTGATGCGCATGTTCTGCATACGCTTGGCTATGGCTACTTGCTCCTTGGGCATACGTCCGGCATACTCCTGCCAGTAATAGTTCAAATCCCTTTCATTGAAGATGTAGTCTTCTTCCGGTTGTGCTGCTTGGTGGGCGGCAGTAGGGTTAGATGAAGGGTTTCTTTGTTCCTCTTCTATATGGGGGCGTTTGATGGATACCCCTAATCCGGACATTTTCATGACCGGAATTTTTTTCTCTTCTCTCCCTTGCGCCATTAATACGGCAGTAGGTGTAGCATGTGGAGTTGTTGCATTACTATGCTGCGTGGCAGCAGGTTGGGGAGTGCTGTTTGTCTGTACTGCCGGCTGTACGGTTTGTTGGGGCATGGCAGCAGTGGCCTGTGGCTGCTGAGCGGCGGCAGGCTGCGTGAATATGGGTTTTATAGCTTGTTTAGGGCTGCGCCCATTGGCACCGTCGTCCTCCTCGGCGGTCAGTTGTGCCACTTGTATCAGAGTGAGCTCTACCAGTAGCCGTTTGTTTTTACTGGCACGGTAGTTCAGGTCACAATCGTTGCAGAGCTTCATGGCACGGTAAAGAAAAGGGAGGGGGCATTGCTGTGCTTGTGCCTGGTAACGTTCGCGGATGCTTGCGCCGACTTCAAGCAACGGCAGTGTCGCCGGGTCTTTGCTGACAAGCAAGTCACGTAGGTGGGATGAAAGTCCGGTGATGAAGTGGCTGCCGTCGAAGCCTTTGTTGAGCACATCATTCAGTAATAGCAACGCGTCACTGATTTTGTTCTCAAGAAAGAATCCGGTTAGTTTGAAGTAGTATTCATAGTCCAGCACATTGAGGTTTTCAATCACGCTCTTATAGGTGATGTGTCCTCCGGTGAAGCTTACCACCTGGTCGAAGATGGATAGTGCGTCGCGCATACCGCCGTCTGCTTTGAGGGCAATGACATTCAACGCTTCCGGTTCAGCAGTGATACCTTCTTTGGAGGCGACATATGCGAGGTGTGCTACGGTATCTTCCACACCAATCCGGCTGAAATCATATATTTGGCAGCGTGAAAGGATGGTGGGCAATATCTTGTGCTTCTCGGTAGTGGCAAGGATGAATATGGCATGGCGTGGAGGCTCTTCCAGTGTTTTCAGGAAAGCATTGAAAGCCGAGGCGGACAGCATATGTACCTCGTCAATGATATATACTTTGTATTTGCCTATCTGAGGTGGTATGCGTACCTGCTCCACCAATTGGCGGATGTCATCCACAGAGTTGTTTGAGGCGGCATCCAGCTCATGGATATTGTAGGAGCGCTGCTCATTGAAGGCAGTGCAGGATTCACATTGGTTGCATGCCTCGCCGTCTGCTGTGGGGCTCATGCAGTTGATTGTTTTAGCAAAGATACGGGCACAAGTTGTTTTTCCCACGCCTCTTGGACCGCAAAAAAGATAGGCATGCGCCAGTTTTCCGGTGGCAATGGCATTCTTCAAGGTAGTGGTCAGTGCACGTTGGCCTACTACGGACTCAAAGGTCGAGGGACGATATTTCCGTGCAGATACGATATAGTTTTCCATATTTGGGATATTCTTTGCTTTTTGTGCAAATGTACACAAAAAAAAGAAATCTTTCGGTTATTCCTCTTATCTTTGTGACGTGAAGTTATATGATGGACAAGCTCCATCATGAATGATAAATTGCTAAATAGTAGATAACGAGATGGATAAACTTGCTTCTCTTTGGTCTTTTGTCCGCAAGCATAAATATCTGATTACGCTTGCGTTGTTTGCTGTAATTATCGGGTTCCTGGATGAGAACAGTGTTGTACGCCGTTTGGGTTACGCCCGGGAAGAAAGCCGTCTGCGCGATGAAATAGAAAAGTACCGCAAGGAATACGAGGAGAATACCGAACGGCTCAATGAGCTTGCCGTCGACTCCGGTGCCATCGAACGGATTGCCCGTGAGAAGTATCTGATGAAAAAGCCCAATGAGGATATTTATGTATTTGAAGAAGATATAGAAGAATGAAACAACTGATACCCGCCCTTTTCGCAGTAGGGGCCGTGATGCTCTTGGCAGGAGCTGCCGTTTATATCACGGGCTGGCCTCTTTCACCTTATATATATACTATCGGCGCTACGATGGTTGCTTTGGCCCAAATTAATTCTCCGTCCAAATGTAAAAGTCCCACTGTCAAACGCCTGCGCCGACAGCAAATATTCGGTGCGCTTTTGCTGGTGCTTACGGGGGCATTCATGCTCTTTACAAGGGGCAATGAATGGATTGTGTCTCTGATGATAGCCGCCATTCTTGAGCTTTACACTTCGATACGTATTCCACAAGAAGAGGCGAAAGAAGGTTTAAGCTAAATCCGGAACATATATTCTGCATAAACAAGAGGGGCTGAACTCTTTTATAGAGCCAGCCCCTTTCTCATTTAGTTAATCTTCTGCGTTATCCGTCTATCTTTCTACCTTTTCTACTGTCAGAACTGCCGAAGAGACACCTGCCGTTACGTCAACTGTGAACCGGTAAGCGACACCGTTTTCCAGGCTTTTGCCTTCTACGAGGCCCAAGTTGTCGGCATCACGTCCGTTGGTACCGTCACCTATAAATACTAAGTCACTGGTGGTAGACAAGGCATCGTTTTTATATTCACCTCCCCAACCTTGCTGGTGGAAGAACTTGAAGTTGATGTCATCAGATTTGATTTGCTCTCCCGCTACTACTGTTACCTGATACTTCTTCGCTTCAATCTGTGACATGCAGAGACCTTTTTCTGTAGTCCAACCTACGGCATTGGTCGCTACGGAAGGTTTACCGATACCGTCACCGATAATCCAAAGGGCGCCGGTTCCGTCATCGTTCAGAGTGGCGGTGCTTGTTCCGTTCATTTTCAATACTTCCAGATAATTCAGGGCCAGGTTGGCAATGACGCGATAAGTTCCATCGATGGGCAGGAACTTCAGCGAACCGTCTTCATTCTTTTCGAAGAAGTCGGGGTCTATCCAATATTGGTCGAAGTTGGGAATATCTGCAGTGATGTTGTCCCCTTGCTTCAGATTGAGGTCGATGCTGTAATGGTCATCATCCACCATCTCCATTTCAGAACCGTTCAGCAGTAGTTTCACGAAAGGAGCGGCTGCATAAGTCAACGTATTGAAGGAGATGGAATATTCTCCAGCTGACAGATTGGAGAAGGTAATTTCACTGGAGGTACCTTGTGTAATGGCACCGTTGCTCCATCCGAAGTTGATTTCATTCCCGTTGGCGCCTACTTTAGGAGCTTTGATGTAACCTTTCACTTTTTGTGCAAATTCACCGGTCACGCTATACTGATTGGCTGCGACTTTTTCCATGCGGTATTCTTGGTCTCCGGAAATCAGAGTTAGGTAGGGGAAGTCCGGACGACTCAGCGCCACGTCATAGCTTTTTTCTGTAATTGTGAAATTGATGTTCTGCAGAATGAACTTCAATGTAGCTGTTCCGTTGGGAATATTTGCCAGATAGGGAACATATATTTTCCCGGTATAGTCTTGACCGTTTACTTTTGTACGGATTATAGTCTCTGACACCATTTCGTCGCTGAAGTATAACCGCGCTTTTAACGTGGAAAGGGGTACATCTGCGTCCGATGCCTTGATTGTAAAAGGCAGACTGTCTCCGAACAAGGCTGAAGAAGGTTCTGCCTGAAAGTCAATTGTCGGGTTGCCGGGAACCGGATCGTCATCGCTGCAAGCATTCAGCATGGCTATGCCTGCCAATGCCATTAGATAGTATTTTAAGCTTTTCATTATAATCTTCTGTTTAAATTATTAGTTTTATTTTTTCCAACGGTAAGAAACGACTGCTTTGGCCGGAACTTCGTAGGAGAAGTAGTGTGTGCCGTCGCTTACGGTGATTCGCTTGGTCTCCGCATTGTTGTTGGCCAATACGAATGCATAGGTACCGTCCGTATTCTCGAAGGCGGAGTAAGTGATACCGCTGGCGGTGTAACCGGTCGTTCCGATACGTACAGCTCCCGGCTTCACAACCGAAGACATGTGGCCGATAAGGTAGTAGTGGGAGTTACGGACAATTTTAGAATAGTTTGTATTGTCAATATCCACTGCACCGTAGCAGGTCTTGCAAGAACCGTCTGAAGGACTTACCGGTCCCAGGTCACTGTCCAATACCAGATTCCATACAATGGCGCCGCGGCACCAGTTGTTGGCTGTTCCCAATGCTATTTCTTCCATATCGTTAAGCAGGCGTGCTTCCAAATCGCGACCGGAGTTCCAAGTACCGATGGAGGTTTCCGTAAAAAGCAGTTCCTTGTTGGGATAGAGTTTGTGGATATTCAGCAACTCAGAACGGTTACCGCCATAATTATGGTAGGCAGCGCCCGCAATGTATTGTGAGGCTTCCGCATCATCATAAATCTTGGTAGGGTAACTTTTTTGGTCGGCCAGATTGTCGTAGTTGTAGTTATGGTCGAAAACATAAATCTTTGTAGTAACTCCGGCTTCTTTGAAGGCAGGGCCCAGGCCGGTCTTGATGAAGTCACGGGCTTCTTCCCATCCCATGAACAAGGATGCTGAGTTACCGTGGTTCAGCGGTTCGTTCTGCGGAGTCACAGCGTGGATTTTGATGCCTTCCTTTTCGAAAGCTTGTATCCATTTTACGAAATAGTCGCCATACGTTCTGTAATATTCGGGGTTCAAGTGTCCGCTGGTCCATGAGTCAAAGGGTACACGTTCCTCCAGGCTTTTCACTTTCATCCACTTCGGACATGTCCAGGGAGCGGCAATTATTTTGACGGCAGGATTGATTGCCAGAATTTCCTTCAATATAGGAATCACATATTTGGTGTCTTCCATCGGAAGGGCAAAGTGCTCAAGCCCCTTTTCGTCACAGCAAGTGAATTCACTGAATGAGAAGTCGGAACAACCGATGGCAATACGTACATAGCTGAAGCCATAGCCTTCTTTGTCCGAGAATGTTTCAGTCAGAAACTTCGTGCGGTTCTCTTGTGTCATCTGTATCAGGTTGTAACCGGTAGAGCCGGTGATGGCTGCACCGAAACCGTCCATTTCCTGATAGCGGGTGGCAGGGTCAAGTGTCACGGTAGAAGGTGACATGTTGCTTCCGGTGCCGAAGGCCAGCCCGGACTTTGTCAAATCATAAGTACGACTGGTGTTCGTTACATAGAGGGTAACATCCTTTGCCTCTTCCGTGGGTTGGTCTGGCTTGGGTTCCGGTGTAGGGGTGATGTTACTGTCATTGTCATTGCCGCAGGCTGCCAGTATGGTGAAGCAGCCTAATGCGGTAGTGAATATATTTCTTAAATTCATATTCAATTGATTTTTATATTACTCATTAGTATTAATAGCCCGGGTTCTGTATCAGATTTTCGTTCTGGTCGATGGCTCCTTGGGGAATAGCCAGCAGATAGGAGTTCTCATTGAACAGATTTTCTTGTGCATGGCGGCCGCTGTCTTTGGCGTAAACGGCGTTCATCACTTCTTCTACCTTATTGAGGCGGCAAAGGTCGTACCAGCGCTGTCCTTCAAAGGCAAGCTCCATGCGGCGTTCGTCCATATAAGCTTGGAGCAATGCTTCTTTACTGCTGCGGGTGCTTTGTGGAAGTTTGCCCAGTCCGGCGCGGTTGCGGATGCGGTCGATGATGTCGGCTGCACCGTTCAGGTCGGGAGCCTCTCCCATAATTTTTGCTTCGGCTTTGAGGAGCAGGATATCGGCATATCGCAGATAGATAATGCTGTTGAACGCAGAGCGGCATTTGTACATGAAGGCATAATGGTCTGCCGGATAATAGTTGCTCCATCCGCAGTCATACCATACAACAGATTCATTGTAACGTTTCGTGTCTCCTTGCTCTTCATAGAGGCGGATAAGGTCACGGGAAGGGGTAATCCATTTGGCCCAGGTGAAACTTTCATCCCAGTTGCTCAAGTTACGGCCGAACATCCAAGTACACCAGTTGCCGGAGCCGGGAGGAAAGTGGGCTTCGAGAATTGCCTCCTTGGTATTGCGTACCCGGCAGTCTTTTTTTTCCGTATCATACGCCCAAAGGTCGCTGAAGTCTTCCACGAGGTCGAAGCCGTCGGCAGCAAGTTCATCGGCATATTTGATAACCTTTGCATAATCGCGCAGAGGTTTTTCTGCATAGACCTTGGCAAGCATGGCACGTGCCACCGATTTGGTAAGTATGCTCTTGTCTGATGTGTCGTTTGTCGGTGTGTTGGGGTTTTCCACTGCTTCAGTCAGGTCTTTCTCTATTTGGGCGTAAGCCTCTTCAGCCGTATTCTGTGGAGGAAAATAGGTCGGGTACATTTCTTCTACGTTGTCTTCGGTAATGTCACCGCCCACGGTAGTGATGACCGGGAAGTTACCCCATAAGCGTACCATATCGAACATGACCATGGCACGGAATATCTTGGCTTGTGACTGATACTTGCCGCGTTCACTTTCACTGAGTGCCTTGAGCTGGTCACAGCCCACGATGATGCGGTTGGCAACGGCAATGTCGCCTAAGAAACGGTCCCAGTCACGTTTTAGTACAGAATTAGAGCCTTCAATGGAGTTGGTTTCGTAAGGCACCACTTCGGCCCCCGTTGTTCCGGCGTAGGCATTATCGGAATGAGCGTCACCGATAAGCAGTTTGTCGACATACCAGTGCTCCTGCTGGTCACGAAATTTTTTGTGAAGGGTTACCATTGAAGTTTCCACGTCTTGCACACTGTTGAAAATAGGCTTTTCATCAGTTTTGTTCACTCCTTCCGTTACATCCGAGTAGGTGTCTACCGGATTATAGTCCAAGTCACATGAGGTTGCGGTCATTGCCAACAATACACCGCAAGCTATACTTTTATATATATGGTTTAGTTTCATAAGTTATTTCTTCCTTTTTTAGAATTCAACATTGATACCGAAAACGAATGATTTGCTCTGCGGGTAAGTTCCATAGTCGATGCCCTGTACAGAACCGCTGTTGCCATATTGGTTCACTTCGGGGTCCATACCTGAATAGCTGGTCCAGGTCAGCAAGTTGCTGGCGGTAAAGTAAGGCTGTACGCGGCTGATACCCCATTTCTTGAACTGGCGGCAACGGATGTTGTAAGAGAGTGAAATGTCTTTGACACGCAGGTAGCTGCCGTCTTCTACAAAATAAGTGGAGTTCTTGATGTTGAAGTTGGCTTTCGGGACATTCGTAATCTGTCCGGGGATTCTCCAGCGTTTCAATACTTCCGTTGACTGGTTTTTGCCGTCGTACATGCCTTCGGTTTCCATACGGGACACATTGAAGATGTCGTTTCCGTAGCTTCCCTGGATGAAGATGCTCAGGCTGAGGTCTTTCCATGTAAAGGTGTTTGTCAATCCGTAGATGAAGTCGGGGTTCGGGTCGCCGATATAGGTACGGTCGGAAGTGGAAATCTTGCCGTCTTCGTTAAGGTCGCGATAGATCAGGTTACCGGTTTCAGGGTCTACGCCGTCGCTGATGTAACCGTAGAAACCACCCAAAGGACGTCCGGGCTCATTGCGTACGATATTCTCTTTCACCACCTCGGCACTGCTTGCTGCGGTATAGATTTTCTGCAATGACAGCTTGGTCAGCTTGTTCTTATTGAAAGAAATGTTGAAGTCTGTATCCCAGGAAAACTCGCCGGTCAGGTTGTGGGAGTTGATGGCGAACTCGAATCCCTTGTTGGTCATCTCGCCTTCGTTACGGGTGATGCTGGTGGTTGCTGCCGCACCCGCAGGCAGACTTACGTTCATCAACATGTCTGTGGTTTTCTTGTAATAGTAGTCCATGCTGAAGGTCAGTCTGTTGTTCAGTACGGTCAGGTCAAGGCCGATGTTGGTCTGGCTGGTGGTTTCCCATTTCAGGTCACTTGTTCTCAGGTTGGCCTGGCTGATGCCGGGAACAGCATGGTCGTTGCCCTCTTCGAACCACGGTATGCGGTTGATGTTGTAGCGTTGCAGATACGAGTAATCGCCTATGCCGCTTTGGTTACCGGTCTGTCCCCAGCCGCCACGGAGTTTCAGGTCATCAATCCAAGTGATGTCTTTCATGAATTTTTCCGATGAAATGCGCCAGGCAGCCGAGAAGGACGGGAAAATGCCCCAACGATGGTCGGGATGCAGTTTGGACGAACCGTCGGCACGCATGTTCATGGTAAGCATGTACTTGCTGTCATAATTGTAGGACACGCGGGCGAAATAGGAAGAGATAGCCCACTGTGAAGCTCCTGTTCCGGTACCGTCCCATGAAATTTTATTGGCGGCATTCAGAGTCTGTATCTTATCGTCCCGGAAGTGTGAGCCGTTTATCCAGCTGTTGGTATAGTCCGATTTGGTATAGGAAGAACCTGCCATGACGTCGATACCATGTTTCTTGATGTTGGTGTTGTAAGTCAATATATTGTCGAAAACCAATACGGTATTCATGTTTCGGTTGTCGGAAGCTGTACCGAAGCTGTTGCGTCCGTCGGTGGTCGATATTGGATCGAGGAATGTGGTGCTTACACCGTTACGGCGGTCCAGGGCTACGGATGATTTCAACTTCAGGTTGGGCAGAAAGCTGATGGTAGCGGCTCCGGATGCGATGAGGCGGTTCTCCTTGTTCTTGTTGTTTTTCTGGCGGGCCAGGTTTTCCATCGGGTTCATGATATTTACCCCGTAGAAGTTCTTATTGTATTGATTCGGCTTTTCAGGGTCCCAAATAGGAGCATAGGTCGGTGTGTTGATAACCGAGAGGACTACACCGCCACGGTTGGCACCCGTACCGGAAATGATGCCGGTGTTTCCGATATTGTCGGAGTAGGAGATATTGGCACTTACGTTCAGCCAACTGCGTATCTGGTTGTCAATGTTGGCACGGAAGCTATATCGTTTGAAGTACGTGCCTTCCAAAATGCCTTTTTCATTCAGATAACCGGCAGAGAGGAAGTATTTCATCTTTTCGTTTCCGTTAGATACGGACACCTGGTAGTTTTGGGTCTGTCCGGTTTTGTAAACTTCATCAAACCAGTCTGTCTGGTCTGTTAGACCTTCAAGGGCAGCGGGGTTGACAGCCCCGATTTCTTCCTGTAACTCACGGTATTGTTCTGTATTCAGGGCATCCATGCTCTTGGCTACTTTCGTCATACCATATTGTACGTTCAGTGCCACTTTGGCATTGCCTTCTGCTCCGGCTTTGGTCGTAATCAGTACCACACCGTTGGCTGCACGCGAACCATAGATGGCTGCCGATGAGGCATCCTTTAGGATCGAGAGACTTTCAATGTCGTTGGGAGAGAGAAAGTTGATGTTGTCCACGGGCACACCGTCCACTACGTAGAGCGGGTCGTTGCTGCCGTTGAATGAGGTGGTACCACGTACGCGGATGCTCATGCCTCCGCCCGGTTCACCGCTGGGTTGCATAACCGACACGCCGGCTGCTTTGCCTTGCAGGGCTTGGGCTGCCGATACAATGGGGCGTTGGTCCAAATCCTTTGTAGAAACCGTGGATACGGCTGTGGTTACGTCTTTACGCTTCACACTTCCATAACCGATAACTACCACTTCGTCCAGCAGTTCGTTATCTTCCTGCAATGTGATATTCATGTTGGTGGTTGCTTTTACCTCTATCGTTTTGTAGCCGATGAAGGATATTACCAGTGTGGCATTCTGTCCTACACTCAGGGAAAACTCCCCGTCCAGATTGGTAACAACACCGTTGGCGGTACCCTTTTCCAATACGGATGCGCCAATGACCTCCAGGCCTGCAGCATCTGTTACTTTACCCGTAGCTGTCAATCGTTGGGCAAATGCATTTGTTGACATTAGCAGTACGAGTAATGTCAAAAGGAGCTTGTAACTCCGCGTAAGAAGATTTCTTGTAATCATTCTCATAGTACTTTAATTGAAAGATTTAATTTATTATTAGAAAAGTATGTCCTAATAGAGATTGGTGGTTTTCCATAGTACACTTTTCTTTCTGTGCTGCAAAGATAGCGGACAACCCTATTCGTCCGATAGGCAGGTAATATGGAGAAGTAAGTCTGTGTGAAATGTAAATATCAGATATATAATAAGTTGTATTCTTGCTGATTGCTGTGTAAAGTAAAGGTCGGCCACTATGGAAGGAGGTCTGTATATACTGTTTTGTCGCTTTGAGCGGTCGAAATATCTCTTAAATTTCATGTACTTTTTAGGGTGGAGGTAGTTTATGTTTAGATAGATTAATTTATCTTTGTGCTCTCAGCCTTATATAAATAATAGAAATGAAAAGAAAAATCATAGCTTTACTATTTTTACTGATGGGGTGTACCTTTCTGAATGCGGCACCTTACAGTGAAAAGATAAAAGAACTGCTGGTGCGCCTTGACTCTCTGATTGCGCAAAAAAACACGTTTGCTATGCTTAAAGAGGCGAAGATTGCCCAGTTGCACAAGCTGCAAAAGGATGTGCGTACTTTGGAAGAGAGATATTGGCTGAATAAAAATCTTTATGATGAGTATTGCGTCTATAACGCCGATTCTGCAATGAATTATGTGGTAGACAATTTGAATATAGTTTATAAGCAGAATGATAAATACCGGCAGATGGAGTGGAAGATAAAAAAGTCTTTTCTGTTGGCTGCCACCGGTTTGTTGAAAGAAGCTCAGGATGAATTGCGCGGAGTTTCAGGCGGTTCGCTCCCCAAAGAATTATTAGTGGACTATTACGGGCAAATGCTGTATCTGTATTCGCATTTCAATCAGTATACCGGTAGTGAAATGGGTACTTTGCATGAACATTATGCACAGTTGGAGCGTGTTTACAAGGACTCTTTGAATATGGTTCTTACCCCTGAAGACCCCTGGTTCTTGTGGTATAAAGGGCAGGTAGTACAAGGTACGGACAGTATGTATGTTTTTAAAGAACGTTTGCAGAAGGGAATTCTTAATTCTGCATTCGACACTCGGCGCGATGCCATGAATGCTTACGTGCTGGCCTGCTTTTATCGCGAGTCCGATGAGCAGGAAAATTATCTGACTTACCTGATATATTCTGCTATGGCCGATGTACGTATCTCCAATAAAGATATTGCTTCGTTGGAAGAGCTGGCGGGGGTACTTTTTAGTTTGGGTGATATTGACCATGCCTATGTCTACATGAGTTACTGCTTGCAGAATGCCTTGGCATATCGGAACCGGGTGAGGGTAGTGGGCATCTCTGCGGTGCAGGACACCATTCATCAGATCTATCAGGAACGTAATCAGAGGCAAGAAGCGCGGTTACGTATGTATTTGGTACTGGTCAGTGTCTTGTCTTTGATATCCTTGTTTGCCTTCCTATATATATACAAGCAGATGAAGCGGTTGAAGCAGTCGCGCCAACAGCTGAATGAGGCAAACAACCGCTTGAATAAGCATGTGGAAGAGCTTTCGAAAATGCACGGACAAGTGGCAGAAACGAATGTACAGCTTACTTCTTTGAATGAACAGTTGAGGGATACCAATAATCAGCTTCGTGAATCCAACTATGTGAAGGAGGAATACATAGGTTATGTCTTTTCCATTTGTTCCAATTATATCAGTAAGCTGGATGAGTATCGGAAAAATATCAATCGTAAGCTTAAGGCAAACCAGTTGGAGGATGTGAAAGCATTGACCGATACTCATTCTATGGCACAGAATGAGTTGAAAGAGTTCTATCATAACTTTGATGCTATCTTCTTGCACATTTATCCGGATTTCGTAAGTGACTTCAATGCCTTGCTCCATCCTGACGAGCAGATTGTGCTAAAAGATGGTGAGCTGCTGAATACGGAATTGCGCATTTATGCTTTGGTGCGTTTAGGTATCACTGATAGTGTGAAGATTGCCGAATTCTTGCATTATTCACCTCAGACCGTTTATAATAATCGTTTGAAAACACGTAATAAGGCTATCATTCCTCGGGAAGAGTTTGCTGCCGTTGTGCGTTCTTTGGGTAGGGCACAGAAGTGGATTTGATAAAGGCTTCTACTGATTGTCGCAGTATGGTGCGTAGATGACACCTAAGAGTTAGGAAAAAAACTGCGATGTACTACCTTGTTTTTCCCTAAAAAACTAATCTTTCCACAGCAATGTTCTTTTCTTACCACAGCTGTGGAAAGAAA